>CDZO01037957.1_pt1 | contig 644973 bp, 417 predicted proteins | sample 480641 | NCBI WGS metagenome assembly CDZO01 (sample SAMEA3182088, study PRJEB8094) | gut metagenome | biome: human; feature: gut; material: Stool; isolation source: human stools | place: Canada | collected 2013-02-05
CCTATCTTCGCAATGAGTGGAATGCAGTGGTGGACATCTTTAATTATGGTGACACTTATCTGGACAACAATATGGTTGAACGGATGAACCGGTACATATCCTTATCTAGAAAAAACTCATTGTTCTTCGGCAGCCATAAGGGGGCCGAACGAGGCGCCATACTCTATACGATAGCACTCACTTGTAGGATGCATAAAGTGAATCTATTTGAGTATCTCACGGATGTGATAAACAGAACAGCCGAATGGCAACCGAACACACCAATTGAAAAATACAGGGAACTGCTTCCTGACAGATGGGAAAAGGCTAATGACTAAAAAGGGATCATTAGCCTTTTTATTTTAATACACTATATAGAATCGCGGAGACGCTTACTGAAAAGCAACTTTACTGTTAATAAAAAGAAAGTTTGGACTTAATCAAGAGCAACTTTTCTATTAATAGATTACATGAGAAGTAAGCAGTATTGAGAGGAAACTAATCTATATAGCTTACTTCTCTACTTCGTTAGAATAGATATAGTATAAGGAGGTTAGTGATATACAAAGGTTTATAGATCTTATAATCAATGATAAATAAACGGCTTATATATGTAGATTTGATATGTGAAAAGGATAATTAAAGGAAAATTGTAGTATATTTGTACTGTCCTTTAGGACGTTTTTATTATAAGGAAGCGTTTAGTGCTTTTTCTCAAGTGCGAATCTGGACAATTCGAGCTGTGTTGAGGAAATAAACAAAACGTTCTCCCTTTGGTTTGTATGTTGCACCTAGGTGCTGATATACAGTCAAGGGCGTGAGCTGTTTTTGCTTGTATTCAACACAGAGGTAGTCCAGAACCTGCACTTGGATATAAGTTTAGCGGTCTCGCGCTTCTTTTGTGTATACACTTCTGTTGAGACTAGGAAGGAACTAACAAATTGAAAAACATGCAAACGGTACAAGTGTTGCCAGTAATGTTACTAATGTCCGTAACAGTATCAGCAAGAGGCCTAACAGGTTTTGAACAGCTTATTGATAAACGTACGACATGAAAATAAAACTGATAGCATTATTTATAATGATGAGATCATTGGCTGCTATAGCTGACAATGATACTTATTTCTTTTCAAAAGTAGATTATCAACAAGGCTTATCCAATAGTGCAGTGCTTTGTCTTTTTCAAGATAATGTGGGGCTGATGTGGTTTGGCACGTATGATGGAGTGAACTGTTGGGATGGAAAGACGATGGAAGTGTTTCGCTCTGATTTTTCAGAAAGCAAAACGTTGAGCAATAACGTGATTCATTCCATTTCGCAGGCAGATAACAGTTGCTTATGGATTTCTACCCATTTGGGAGTAAACCGCTTCTCGCAAAAGGCGAGGCAAGTGGTAGCCAACTATGATTTTTCAGGTGATTATTATGTTCATTCTAATAATCAGGGAAACACTTGGATACTTACCGGAGACGGAATTTACTATTATAATACGCATCATCAACGTTTTATCCGGGTACAAACTTCTGTTTTACCAGTGGATAGTATGGAACGACGTGCATTTGTGACCGATGATGGGGGGCTTTGGGTATTTCCACCTAGTACGGGACAAATTCTTAATTACTCACTCAATAGGTTTGATACGGATAGTTTGTCGGTGAAATTATCTATCTCAACAAACAAGTTCCATTCGAAAGCAATTGAAGATATTTTCTATCAGAATGGTATTTTTTGTTTCGTAGATTGTGACAGAGATTTATATATGTATGATATCTCTCGTAAATCCAAGATTTATATTCGTAATCTTTCATCACTCGTTCAGAAATATGGAGTAATAACAGGGATTGTTCCCTTTTATGAAGATATTATCATTGGATTTCGTGCTAATGGATTGATTCGTTTACGTACTTCTAAAAAGTATGAAGAAGAGATCGTCAATCGTAATATCCGAATCTATGGAATTTATAGGGAACCGCGTCAAGGGTTGCTTTGGATTGCATCGGACGGGCAGGGAGCTGTGATGTACGCCAAAAAATATTCGATCGCTACCAATTTGATGTTGAATCGTATGTCACCTAATTTGAGTAGACAAGTACGTTCGATACTGACAGATGAATATGGAGGATTATGGTTTGGAACAAAGGGAGATGGGCTTTTACATTTGCCTGATTATCATGAAGCAGTAGGAAATCCTCTTGGGAGGGCTATGGTTTATTCTCCTGGAGAGAAACAGGTAATGTCATCATATATTAAATGGAATCATGAGTTTCACGTTTATAAACTGGCCCAAAGTCGCTATATGGATGGCTTCTGGATAGGGGCAGGAAATCCGGGATTATTTTATTATTCATTCAGAGATGATGCTGTGCATTCGGTAGAATATTCTTCCGGTCGACCTGTTATTGAGATACATGATATTTATGAAGAAAATGATAGTGTGTTATATGCTGTAACGGCGGTGGATGGTTTTTATAAAATGGTGCTTGAAAAGAAAGGAGGGACTATTAATGTACGTCAGCAAAAACGTTATCATTTTTTTCATGAGCAACGGGAGATTATGATGTTTTATCCCATGTTGGCGGAAGGGGATTCTATCTTATGGTTAGGTAGTCGTGGAAAGGGACTTGTTCGTTTCGATAAACGAACGGAAGAATATCAAGTCATCTCTTTGAAAGAAAAGCTGCGCAAGTCGGTAGACGATATATTAAGTTTGTACCGCACTGAAGATGGTAAAATGTATGTAGGAACAACTTCTGGTTTGGTTTGTCTTTCATTTTGTGGAAAGAAGATAGAAGCTACTTATATCGGTAGGGAGCAGGGACTTCTTAATGATATGATACATGGTATACAGGAAGATGGCAATGGCTTCCTTTGGCTGGGTACCAATCGCGGACTCATCAAATATAATCCGAAAAATGGCTCGTCGCATGATTATTATTACAGTGCCGGTGTGCAAATAGGAGAGTTTAGTGATGATGCCTATTATCAGTGTCCTTATACAGGCAGTCTTTTCTTTGGAGGAATTGATGGACTGCTTTATCTGGATCGTAAAGTGGCGGCTGCCCCTGAGTTTTATCCGGATATTGTGTTACGTCGGTTGTGGCTTGGGCGGACAGCAGTAAATTTAGGTGATTATTATACGGAAGATGGAAAAAGTCTGCAATTGGAAGGAGCGGAAACTTCTTTCTCTCTTTCTTTTACCGTACCTGATTATTTGACCGGGAAAGAAGTGGAATATTCATTCATCCTGGAAGGATATGATAACCAATGGACTTCATTCAGCAGCATCAATGAGGCTTCATATACTGATGTGCCTGCGGGTGATTATATTTTTAAAGTCCGTTATAAGAAAGACGTGTTCGATACGGAGTATAAATTCTTTTCCATTCCCATACATATTCTTCCACCGTGGTATCAGTCGCTATGGGCTTATCTCCTTTATATTTTATTAATAGTGCTCTTTGTGGTTTATTTGTTTCATTTACTTCGTAAATATATCCTTCATGAACGTATACTGAAACGGTTGCTCAATACGGAAAATAATAAAAAGGTGCTGGAAAGTAGTAGTTATAATCGTGACTTATTGGATAGTTTTACCCTCATTTACCATGCTTGCGATCAGCTACGTGCAGAAAACACCTCTTATGAACAACGTCGTAAGCAAGTGGAGTTAATACGTGAAACAGCGATGAGTGCTCTTTTCCGGCCAGAGACGCTTTATTCAGAGAAACTGAAGCATTTTTATCCTACTACCTTTGTTTTGTCTGCCCGTATGTGTATACAGGAGTTATCTATGGAAGTACTTCGCACGTTGAAGTCAGAAGGAGTAGATGTTACTTTGGTACAATCTCTGATTCCTGCGAATTTTACTTTTCCGGTCTATAAAAATGCTTTACGTTGTATTCTTTATTATTGTTATCAGTTTGTTTGTCAGAAAACATCGTCAGGCAGAATTACGGTTAGTGTGCAGGAAGAAAACGGCAAGATGTCGTTAATAATATCTGGTACGGTTGATGTGCTTAAAGAACTACAACAACAACTGACCGGAACTCCTTCCTCTGTGTTTAATAAAGAAGATATTGATCGGTTTTTCGGTATTCAGTTGATGCTTTGTTTTGTGCAATCAGCTTTAGAGCAACTTCATACAGTTGTTCGTTATGTAGAATCTGACAGTGGTCAACATAGCCTGATGCTTATTTTCGATCCCGCCACATTAATTGAAAATCAATCGAGTGAAAAGAAAACGATTCTTTTATTAGAAGATCGTGAAGAAATGGTTTGGTTGATAACAGGATTACTTTCTGAAGAATATTTGATACATTCGGTGAAAAGTGTACAGGTGGCATTTGAGGAAATTCATCGTTCGGTTCCTGCTGTTTTTTTAGTTGATATGGCTATGTATGCGGAAGAGGAAAGTACGTTTATGGAATATGTTGGAAAGAATCGCTCGGCTTTATCGAAAACAGCTTTTATTCCTTTGCTGACATGGAAAGCAAGTTCGGTTATTCAACGCGAATTGATTAAATGGTCCGATTCCTATATTGTACTACCCTATGATATTCTCTTTCTGAAAGAAGATGTTCATAAAGCTATTTATGGTAAGCGGGAAGCCAAACAAATTTATTTGGAAGATTTGGGTGAATTGGCAGGGCAAATAGTGTGTACTACAGCAGAACAGGCTGATTTTATCCGTAAACTTTTACAAGTGATTGAACAGAATCTTGAAGAGGAAGAATTGGGTTCAACATTGATAGCCGATCGTATGGCAATGAGTCCGCGCCAGTTTTATCGTAAGTTTAAGGAAATATCTCCCATTGCTCCTAGCGATCTGATTAAAAACTATCGGATGGAGAAAGCTGCGCGCCTTTTAAGAGAGGAAGATCTTTCTATTCAGGACGTTATTGCTGATGTGGGGATATCAAGTCGTTCCTATTTTTACAAAGAATTTGCTAGAAAATTCGGTATGACACCTAAGGATTATCGAGAACAGCATAAGAATCCGTAGTTTTCTTGTACTTTATATTGTGCGCTCATTATACACAATATATTGTAACACATTGTAAATGTCTTGTTTATAATGTGCTCCCATTGTACATGTTATGTGTCTTTTGACCAATGTGATTTTGCCAGCATTTTGTCATTTCAGAGGATGATTAATGAGTGAAAAAGTGTTTAATTCGCTTTGTACTTAGCCATTGAAGGATAAGTATTCAACAGAATCATTAATTAAGAAATCATGAAACAAAACTGCATTAAAACTGTAGCAATTAGTTTGCTCGTAACATTGTCTTTGTCAATTAATGCCTCTACGAGGAAGGTAAATGTCGCGCGTAGCGTTATGGTAGGAAATGGAATTGCCAAATTTGTACCTGATGGCTTTGATGCCAAGAAAGTACCTTCTTTTGCAATTGAAAAAGAACCTCGCGAACAGGGGGCACTTTCTTCCGGGTGGGAGCTGGTTCCCGATTTTTCACTGACTGACGGTAAAGCGAATGCATCATTAATCATACCGGAAGGTACGAGTATCTACGGAGGCGGAGAAGTTACCGGATCTCTTTTAAGAAACGGAAAAACCATAAAACTGTGGAATACCGATTCCGGAGCATACGGAGTTGATAATGGAACGCGTTTGTATCAGTCACATCCATGGATGATGGGAGTCAGGAAGGATGGAACCGCCTTTGGTATTTTGTTTGATACTACTTGGAAAGCTGAATTAAGCAGTACAGATGAGAAAATAGAATTAAGAAGTGAAGGGGAGCTTTTTCGTGTATTTATCATTGACAGAGAATCACCGCAGGCTGTTGTTCGAGGATTATCCGAACTAACCGGTACTATGCCGATGGTTCCGCGCTGGGCTTTAGGCTATCAGCAATGCCGTTTTTCTTATACGCCTGACAGTCGTGTAATAGAAATAGCCGATACGCTTCGTTACAAGCGTATTCCGTGTGATGTAATTTGGATGGACATTGATTATATGGATGGTTATCGTATATTCACATTTAACCCGCAAGGTTTTCCTGATCCAAAAGCTGTAAATCGAGACTTGCATCTGCGTGGGTTCCATTCGGTATGGATGATTGATCCGGGAGCTAAAGCTGAAACAGGTTATTCTGTCTATGATTCGGGAACAGCAAATGATGTTTGGGTAAAAACTGCCGATGGAAAAGAATATAACGGTGATGCATGGCCGGGGAAAGTGGCATGGCCGGATTTCACAGATCCTAAAGTTTGCCAGTGGTGGGGCGGACTTTATAAAGACTTTATGGCGCAAGGCGTAGATGGGGTTTGGAACGATGTGAACGAACCGCAAGTGAGTAATACACCTACCGGAACGATGCCGGAAGATAATTTGCATAGAGGTGGAAATGGAATTCCTGCCGGAACTCATTTGCAATATCATAATGTTTACGGGTTCTTAATGGTTAAGTCATCAAGAGAAGGAATGTTAGCCGCGCAACCTAAGAAACGTCCTTTTATTCTGACTCGTTCTAATTTCTTGGGAGGGCAGCGTTATGCCGCAACATGGACAGGTGACAATGGTTCCAGTCGCGAGCATATGGAGATGTCTGTACCTATGTCGTTAACATTGGGACTGTCGGGACAACCTATGAGTGGTGCTGACATTGGTGGCTTCTTGTTCCATGCAGATGCCGATTTGTTTGGAAATTGGATTGCACTGGGAGCTTTTTACCCTTTTTCTCGCGGTCATGCTTGTGCCGGAACCAACAATAAAGAGCCTTGGGCTTTTGGAAAAGAAATAGAAGAGGTTTCCCGTATTGCTTTGGAACGCAGATATATTTTGCTACCTTATTATTATACTCTTTTGCATGAGGCTTCCACAACAGGTATGCCTATCATGCGTCCGATATTCTTTGCTGATCCAAAAGATCTTTCGTTAAGAGCGGAAGAAAAAGCATTTCTGGTTGGTGATGACCTGTTGGTAATCCCTTCATTTGCTAAAAAAACGGCGCTTCCTAAAGGAATATGGGAGGATTTGTCACTAGTAGACGGGGATAAGGATGGTAAATATCAGGCAAAATTAAAGATTCGTGGTGGTTCTATCATTCCTACCGGCAAGATAATACAGAATACCACTGAAAATTCACTGGATCCTTTGACGCTTTTGGTCTGTTTGGATGAGCAAGGCAAGGCTTCCGGAAGTATGTATTGGGATGCTGGAGACGGCTGGTCATACCAAAAAGGTGATTATAGTTTACAACAGTTTACAGCAGAACGTAATGGTAACAAAGTCATGGTGAAACTGGTTGGAAAAACAGGAAAAAGAGAACTGGAGAATAAAGGGATGGCAATTGTCAAGGTGATAACTAAACAAGGTATTCGACTGGCTAGTGGTAATCTGACAGAAGGTATTGAAGTCGGATTGTAAACAGGCTACCACCTCGTTGGGAAATAATAAATGAAAAAATATATGGAAAAGATAATTGGTATATTGATAGTTCTATTTGTGGTTGGGACTACCATGCAGTCGTGTAGTGGAGATAGTAAAGAAGAGGAAAACTTTCTCCAAAAAATTGATCCGGTGGAGCAACTGGAAGTGTTGAATACAAATAGGGAGAAAGAGCTGGTTGTGAATTTTGTGAGGAAAACCTATGTGAAAGATCTCCAGATAGAAATAGCTTATCGGAGGATAGACACCGGAAAGACGCAGGAATGGAGCATTGTTTTATTAAATGGTAATGATGTCAAATACAAAAACGGAGCAAATTATTTGCTACAAGTACCTTCAGAGGGAACGTATGAGGTAGCGGTCACTTTAGTGGGAGTCAATGGTTTGCGGTCGGAGAGTAAAAGTCAGGAAGCGGCAACCTTTGAATATGCACAAATGAAAATGTTTGATTGTGCTCATACCTTGATGACAAAGGTTATAGAGTATTATTATCACAAGGGGCCTCGGACGTGTTGGCAGACATGGTATCCTAAGGCTGACGGTTATTGGGATGGAGACGCACTTGTATGGGGACAAGGTAGTGGATTGTCTGCGTTTGTGGCAATGAGAGAAGCTTCTCTTGGTACGGGGCAGGAACGGCACTATGAGTCTTTGGACAATGATATGTTCAGTGGTATTCAGGCTTTTTGGATAGCAGATCGTGGACGTACTGCATATAGTGTGTATCCGGCAGCTGGCAACGAGCGTTTTTATGATGATAATGTATGGATTGGACTTGATATGGCGGAATGGTATATTATTACTAGAGATAAACGTTATTTGACTCAGGCTGAGGCTGTGTGGAATTATTTGGCACAGTATGGGTGGGATGAAACTTGTGGTGGCGGAGTACATTGGAGAGAATTGAACGAACCTAGTAGGTCGAAGAATACTTGTTCTACAGCTCCGACAGGGGTATTGAGTTGTATTTTATATCAGTTAACTAACAAACAAATTTATTTGGATAAAGCAAAAGAGTGTTTTAACTGGTTGCAGACTTATATGTATGATCCTAGTGATCATTTGTATTATGATAACGCTTCTCCTAAAGATGATGATCCCACTCAGGTAGGTAACATAGAGAAGAATAAGTATTCTTATAATTCTGGTCAGCCTTTGCAGTTGGCTTGTCTTCTTTATAAAATAACGCAAGAGAATTCTTATTTGAATTTAGCAAAACAAATAGCGGAAGCTTGTCACAATAAGTGGTTTAAACAGTTTCATTCGGATATTTTGAAACGTGATTTTAAAGTCCTGTCGCCCGGACACGCATGGTTTAATACTATTATGTGTCGTGGATTTTTCGAACTCTACTCCATTGACAAGAACTCATTGTATTTGGAAGATATACATAGTACGATGTTACACGCCTGGTTTGGCAAAGCACATCATAATAATGGATTGATTAATAATGAGGATTTGAGTGGTTTAAGTGGAGATATTCCGACAGAAGACGGTGGCAATAAATGGCAGATTCTACATCAGGGTGCACTTGTAGAACTGTATGCTCGTTTAGCTGTATGGGAAAAAAAACAGAATTGATTTTCTCGTCGGCAGGTATTTGGAAAAATATCTGCCGGCAAGTTATATATTCTTAGGCAAGTCGTTTATTATTATAGCTAGTCTTTTTACGTCTATTAATAGTGGAGTCGGTACCTTACCCCATTTTGTTCGGGTTTGAAAAGAGAATACAGATTTGAATTAATACTTTTCTCTTGTGTTCTCTTATTGTTCTCTTATTCTGCTTAGTGGTGCTTAATGTGTTGAATATGAGGATTTTATTTTGTGCTCTTATTGTGCTTGTTGTGCGCTTCTTTGTCAACGAAATTTTGTCTTCATTTTGTCACGCCAGAGTATATGTAATAGGTGAAAAAGAACTTATTTTGCTTTCGTTAACAAGAAAAATATATGCATAGTTAAGAATACAAATGTATTTAGTAACCTTAATAAACAAGTAAAATGAATGTATTTAGAATGAAAAAACATCACGCGAAATCGTTGCGGTGGAAGATGAACACCGATTCTTTTCTTATGAAGAGTGGATTTCTATTTTCAATTTTATTATTGTCGTTTTGTGCTGCTAGCTGTTCAGATGATGATGAACAAGGAAAAGGAAGAGCTTTCTTTCAGACTTATTGGGCATTAGATGCCAATAATTCCAGTATGCCTTGTGGCGGAACTCTTTGGACTCAATATTCGGATGCACCTGTTGGGTCGGAAGTTGGAAAGTTAGTAGATAATGATTTAGACACAAAGTACGTTACTTATCATAGTAATGTGAATATAAATTGGAATGGAAACAGTAGTGTCTCAGTAAAATCCTATTCACTTACATCGGCAGCTGATTCTCCGGAAGCAGATCCGAAATCGTGGACATTATCCGGTTCTTCTGACAATCAAAAATGGGTAGTACTGGACACTCAGAAAGATCAGACTTTCGCAGAACGAAAACAGACGAAAACGTATGCTGTAGAAAATGAAGAAGAATATAGATATTATAGATTGAGCATACAAAGTAATCATGGGGCAAGTTCTACTCAACTCGCAGAGTTGTCATTGGCAGCATCTGCTTTCGTTGGAGACATTGATGATTTGATGTCGAAATCTTCCGGAAGTACGTATAGTCCGGATAATGTGATGGGTACTCAGCATGCCGAGTCGGATTTGTCCGTTACGCAGGAAAAATTGCTGTGGTTGAAAGATCCGAATAAAGAACCGGATCCTTTTGCCGGATTGAGTTGGGCTGGTTTCCAAGTCTCCAATCTTTATCCTTTTGGCGAACCTTGTCCGGCAGATGTAAACCAACATTCCATTGGTGACTGCTGTTTGTGTGCGGTGATGGGTTCTTTGTCTTACGTTTATCCGGGATTTATCAAGAATATTATTAAGAATAATGGCAACCAGACATTTACGGTGAAGCTGTACGATCCGAAAGGACAGCAGATCGAAGTCGGAGTAAGTAATCTGTTCGTGGGTACGAGTGGAAGTTTGGGCGCAAGTTCCGGCAAGAGCGGTCAGCCCACATGGTCTACAGTTCTTGAAAAGGCAGTCATCAAGTGGTTTCAAGCGTTTAGAAACACGTCGGACATTGGCGGTATCGGTTCGGAATATGCAGCAGCTATCATCACCGGTAATGGCTCCAGTTTTGCTTTTGCTCCGGAAAAATTAACTCCTGCCGAGCTGCAACGTGCCGTGTCGGTTTCACTGAAGAGAGGAAAACTGGTGGTAGGAGGATTCACTAAAAGCGATGTTCCTGTCGACGGTAAGTATAAAACTGTTTCTGCACATGCTTATACCGTGTCTTTGCCTGTGGATGATACGATGCTTTTCGTCATGCGTAATCCATGGGGTGCAGTGCCTACTATTAGTGGTGGACATGACGGGACGGGCGACGGCATGTTGTTCATCAAGGATGATAATACGGTTCCGCCGCTTATCGATCTCCGTATAATGGAACCGGGAGCAGCAGAAGAATTTGGAGTAGGAGGAAATTTATCTCCTTATACACCGCCTTCTTATACTCCGATGCCAATGCGCATCGCTCCTCATTTATTAAGAACTGGAAGGTAGTTTGATTTAATATTTGAATATACTCATATCCTGTAAAACGCAGGACTCAAAAGATCTTATTTATATGTTAAACTTAAAATTAATATTAACCTTAATTATACATTAAAGTATGAAAAATGTAATTCAAAGCATTTTGGGAACATTCTTTTTTGCTTCTCTAGCTGTCCCGGTTTGGAGTTTGCCAACTGATGGTATGGCTGCATCTTTGCGGGAAGCTTCCGTAGAGAGTACTTTGGAAGTGCAACAGCAGAAAGGAGTTCGTGTAACGGGAATGGTTACTGATAAGGATAAGAATCCATTGCCGGGAGTAACGATTGTTGTAGCTAATGTTGCAAACCCTTCGGGGGCAGTGACAGATGTTGACGGTTTGTTTCAAATAACCGTTCCGGCCAAAAATTCTACATTGGAGTTTTCTTATATTGGATTTAAGAAGAAATCTGTTTCGTTAAATGGATCGAAGTTACTCAATGTAGTTCTGGAGGAAGACGCTTCGGAGTTGGAGGAAGTTGTAATTACCGGTTATGGTAGCCAGAAGAAAGCGTCTATCATCGGTTCTATTGAGACGATTCAACCACAGCAACTGCAATTTGGTACAAGTCGTACATTAAGTAACAACTTAGCGGGTAAGTTAAGTGGTGTAATTGCTATTCAGCGTAGTGGTGAACCGGGGTATGATGATTCTAACTTCTGGATTCGTGGTATTAGTTCTTTTTCGGGCAGTAATTCTCCATTGATCTTGGTGGATGGTATTGCACGAGATCTTAATAACGTAGATGTAGCCGAGATTGAAAGTTTTTCTATTTTGAAAGATGCGTCGGCTAGTGCCATGTATGGTGTACGTGGTGCTAATGGTGTAATCGTCATCACAACGAAACACGGTCAAATTGGTGCACCCCAGGTAAGAGTACACGTAGAACATTCTATTAATCAACCTACCAAATTCCCAGATTTTTTGGATGCACCGGATTATATGACGTTACTCAACCAACTGGCTGCACAGGATGGAGCGATATTACCTTTTGATCAAACGCGTATTGATCGTACCCGTAGCGGATATGATCCCGATCTTTATCCGAACGTAAACTGGATTGATGCAATTACAAAAGATTATGCTTACACAACCAAAGGTAATTTGGAGGTAAGTGGTGGTTCTGATTTCTTGCGTTACTGTATCGTAGCTTCATATTTTAATGAGTCGGGTATTCTGCAACAAGATAAAACATTGCCGGTAGATAATTCTACGGACAATAATCAGTTCAATATGCGTTCGAATATTGATATGAACGTAACCAAAACTACCTTGATGCGTGTAAATATTGGTGGTTTTCTGAATCGTTTCAGGAAACAACGTTGCAGCACAGACCAAGCTTTTTCCGAAGCTTTCGAGACTTTACCTTTTGTGCACCCGGCACGTTATAGCGACGGTTCCATTCCTCGTGAAATGAATAGAGCTAACCCGTGGAGGACTGCGACGCAGGGAGGGTATGACTTCACTACCTCGTCCAAGATTCAGACTTTATTTTCTGTAGAACAAGACTTGAGACAGATTACGCCGGGATTGAAAGCTAAAGGTATCTTCAGTTTCGACCGTTGGAACAGTAGCAGGAGGTCGCGTACCAGCAATACTCCTACCGTACATCCGGCGACAGGGCGTGATGCAGAAGGTAATTTGGTGTATACGTCGTATGATGTGGGCGATGAATCAATGGGTAGTGAAACCGGCACTGAATATGGTAATACCAATGTTTATTTTGAGTTTAACTTGAATTATAGCCGTAAGTTCGGAAAGAACGATATTGATGCTTTGCTTCTTTATAATCAACAGGCTTATGACGACGGTTCTATTCAGGATTATCGTAAACAAGGGTTTGCAGGACGTTTGTCTTATACATACGATAGCCGTTATGTAGCTGAATTCAACTTCGGTTATAATGGTTCGGAAAATTTCGCCAAAGGTCATCGTTTCGGTTTCTTTCCTTCCGTAGCATTAGGTTGGTTGATGAGTGAAGAACCGTGGATGGAGCCTTTGAAAAACACTTTTGATAAGATTAAATTCCGTGCTAGTATGGGACAAGCAGGTAACGATAATATTGGTGGTCGTCGTTTTGCTTATTTGACTACACTAAAAACAGATGCCAGCGGATATACTTGGGGGACTACAGGACAAAAGAACTACGATAAAGGTATTACAGAAGGCGAGATTGGTGTGACAAATCTGACTTGGGAAACAGCTACTAAATCAAATCTTGGTCTGGAAGTTGGTTTGTGGAACGCGTTGGATATTACAGTAGATGTTTTCCGTGAAAAACGTAAGAATATCTTTATGCAACGTCGTATTATTCCTACACAAACAGGTTTTATCACAAATCCTTGGGCTAACTATGGAAAAGTAACGAATGGCGGTATGGAGGTTTCGATTAATTTGCACAAGCAACTTAATAAAGACTGGTTTACATCTTTCTATGGGAATTTTACTTTTGCCAAGAATCGTGTAGACGAGTATGACGAGGCTCCTTCTAAAATTGGTACTTATCGCGGACAGACAGGGCGCTCTATGAATGAACTTTGGGGGCTTACCGCTGAACGTTTGTTCACTGCAGACGATTTTGAGTCTGATGGTTCATTGAAATTCGGTATTCCAAAACAAGAGGTGGGTGCTGACAAACTTTATCCGGGTGACATTAAATATGTTGATATGAATGGAGACGGTAAAATTACTGAAGAAGACGAAGGTTATATTGGCGGAACGGAAGATCCGCGTATCGTTTACGGTTTTGGCGGTGTTATAGCTTATAAGAACATAGATTTTAATTTCTTCTTTCAAGGTACTGCCGACGCTCATCGTGTGATTGGTAATTCAACCATCTTCTTGCCAGGTAGTGGTACAACTGTGCAGGGGAATGCTTATTCTGAAAATCTGGATGATCGTTGGACGGATGATAATCAAGATCCGTATGCTTTTTGGCCTCGCCTTACATATGGTCCTAACAAGAACAACTATCGTGCTTCTACTTGGTGGAAGAAGGATATGAGTTTCTTACGTTTGAAAACTGTAGAAATCGGATATACTTTCCCGAAGAAATGGATGGAAAAAATTTACTCTAAGGGGGCGCGCGTATTTGTCAGCGGTAACAACCTCTTATGTTTCTCTCCTTTCAAATTGTGGGATCCGGAACTTGGTACTAATAATGGTTTGAAATATCCGATGAACCGTTCTATTTTGTTTGGTATTGATATTAATTTCTAAACTAAACCTCAAAAACAATTTTATGAGACATCTCAATTTTTCAAAATATATGGTAGCGGGTCTTATGGCGGCTTCGCTGCTTACGACAAATACTTCGTGTGCAGATTATCTTGATAAAGAACCTGACACGGAACTGGACATCGAAATGGTGTTTTCCAATAGAGATAAGGTGTATCAATGGTTGGCTTTTGTGTACAACACAATTCATGAGCCTGATAAATGGCGTATCTGGAAAGATGGTTACGAAGTGTTTGCTGATGACCTGACTCCTTCAAAGCGCTGGGAGCAATGGGATGGTAAAACCACCATTCCTAAAATCTTTGGTGAATGGACTGTCAATTCGACATGGGATGGCGATTTTTGGCGTATGATGCCGCAATATATCCGTCACGGATATATTTTTCAACAACGTGCCTATGCTTTGCCGGATAGTGATTTGCCACAGAGTGAAATAGATAATATGAAGATGGAAGTTAAGTTCCTAACTGCTTATGCTTGGTGGCAGTTGGCTGAAAACTATGGTGCTATTCCTTTTAAACCGGATTATATCACCCCTAGTGATTTCACCTTGTCTGATTTGATGATTGGACAAAGTCCTTTTGATGAAGTAGTAGATTATTGTGATCAACAAATGTTGGAGGCCGCAAATGCACTGCCTGCTATCTACGATGATCCTTCTAAATATGGTCGTATCAATAAGATTATGGCACTGACTGTTCGTTCTCGTATGTTATTGTTTGCTGCTAGCCCTCTGGTTAATGGTAATGAATGGTACAAAGATTATCGTAATAAAGCGGGGGAACTGGTATTCAATCCGACTTACGATCCCAACAAATGGGTAAAAGCAGCCGAGGCTTGCAAGCTTTGTATTGATGAAGCGGAAAAAGCAGGATACAAACTGTATGTTGAAACAGGTCCTACCGGTGAGAACGATCCATTCATGTCTACCTATAATGTCCATATCAAGAAATGGAGTGAAGGAAACCGAGAAATTACTTTCCCGGTAACAAAAGGAAACGGTTACTTTGATTTTTTCCTTTATGGAGCTTCCACACGTGAATTCAGTGGCGGTGGTGGTCAAGGAGTCTATCAAGGATTGGTTGATGCATTTTTCACAAGAAGGGGATTACCTATTCTTGAGGATGAATCTTATTCAGAAAAGGGATTCTCGGAAAATGTAGATAAACGTAATACTAGCTGGTCTTATGGTACCGGTAAAGAGGGAGAAATAACTGCTGCCGGAATCTATAAGATGTATTGCAACCGCGAACCTCGTTTTTATAATGCTGTTTCTTTCCATGGATCTTGGCAAGAATGTGCGAAGCGTCCGTATGACTTCTTCTACAACGGAAAAGACAATATTCGTACCAGCTCGCCTCATGATGCTCCTCAAAATGGTTATTTGGTTCGTAAGAGTCTTTGTATGACCGATAACAAAAAAACAGGTGTATATACTAGTCGTCAAGGTTTCACTTATCGGTTGGCTTTCACTTATTTGGATTATGCCGAAGCTAATAATGAGGCCTATGATACAAGTGCTGCCCGTGAATTGTGCTTAAAATATTTAAATAAGGTAAGAGAACGGGCAGGTGTGCGTCAGTACACATTTGACGCTGTCTCTGACTTGGATGAGAATTTTATACATATAGAGAACACGCAAGCAGCTGTGCGTAAAGTTGTCAAAGCTGAACGTCGTGTAGAACTTTGTTTGGAGAACAATCGCTGGTACGATCTTCGTCGTTGGAAAGATGTGGAAAATACACCGGAAATGATTGGTGATGATTATGGTATGAATTCAGAGGGAACTACCAATGAGACTTTCTTCAAACGTACCGTTTATCAGACTCGTGTATGGAAAAGATGTTACTATTGGATGCCAGTCTTTATTGATGAATATGAGAAGAACCCGAATTTGGTGCAAACTCCGTTCTGGCTCGAATAGTGAATAACAATCAATTATTTAATGAAGTAAAAAATTATGAAGAAGATATTCTATCAAATAATGGGGTTGTGCAGCATATTAGGAGTGGCGACAGCCTGTAATGAAGATCCAGAGTACTTCACGCTGGACGAACAGCCTGACGAGATGCATATTGTAGCTTCTACCGATAAGCTGGTGTTGGATAAAGGAAAGGAAGACGAAACTGCGATAACCTTTACTTGGGATGCCGCTAGTAGTCCGGTCAATGAGACTGACTTAGTGACCTACTCGTTACGTTTGTATGCTACGGCAAATAAAAGTGCAAATAATACCGATTTTTATGAATTGGATACTGATCGGAAAAAGAGTTTCACGCATGATGAACTTAATGCTATTATTGGTACTTGGGTGTTACCGGGGCAAGAGGTTAAAGTTACTGCACAAGTCGTTTGTACCGTTCATAATGCGGACAAATACATAAAGCCGGAATCGTCCACGGTAGAATTTACTGTGTCGGGTTATGAGAAGTATCCTACTTATATTTACATTCACATGACAGATAATGAGGGTAAAGTCTCAACTCAACGGCTAGGACAACGCAACATGGGAACCGGTATTTATGAGGGTACATTTGATGTGACTCCTTGTGCGTATCATTTTATTACAGTAGCAGGTGGAGATTATCCTGCCTACGGTAATAGTGGAGATGGTCTTCATATGGTCTATTTGAATGAGGGTGAAATTACAGAATTTACTAATACAGAAACAGGACGTCGCACTTTCATTGTGGACACTAATAACGATTATAATGATTGCCGTATGATGGAAATTTTAGAACTACCTGTTCCTGAAACAATGTATATGGTAGGTAATGGTTGTTCTGTTGGTTGGACTCTTAATAGTGGTGATGGTCTTTTCAAAATAGAGAATGCTCGTAATCCACACCTGTATTCTTGGACAGGTGAGTTCAATGCTGGCGGTGAAATAAAAATCAGTCTTGGAGGTTCAAGTTGGGGTGAAGATCCGTTCTTCTTTGCTCCGGAGGCCGCTACCGATCCGTTAACAAATCATGACTTGACAAAGTATCGTCTGGAAAAAGATGGCGGTGACCTCAAGTGGGTTCCTACTGTAAGTGGTCGTTACAAGTTTACTTTCTGTTTGGATGTGAAAGATATGCATACAGAGTTTGTTCCTGCAAACTAATAAAAGAATGGAAGCCGGAAGAATTCCGGCTTCAAAACTTGAATACTATAAATCTTGATTACAATGAAACATTTATATCGTTTGGTAGTATCTTTACTACTATTTGTGGGCTTTCAGTCTTGCGTTGACGAAGATGGGGCCGGTGTTCCTTCACCTAAAAGTTTAATTATAGAGGCCGATGAGTATACGTTGGACATGACAGATCTTACCACTCCTCAATTTATAGCTTTCCGTTGGGTAGATGTAGGTAATGCCACTTATACGGTAGCATTTACTAAAGCCAGTGATTCTGATACAGAGAATATTGTCACAGAAGTCTTGAACAACGAGGTGACAGTTGAAGAAGAACTTAATGTGTTGAGTATGACCATAAGTAAAGTTCAATTAAAAGACTACTTGACAAAAGCTGGCTTTACACAAACAGGTACCTATGATGTTGTTATTAGCATCACTGCAACTCCTATTGATCTGTCTATTTCTACTGCTTTAGCCGAAGAAGGCAGTGTGAAAACGGCTGTCATTCATGTTACCAGAGATTGATTCTGTGTAAATTCAAACATCTCTTCTTTCTTTTTTTGTATTTTTGCATGAAAAGTGGAAGAGATGCCTTAATATTCTAAACCAAACCAATTATTCATTATTCAAAATTCAAGCAGATGAAGAACTTTTACTTGTTCTTTTTGATAACTTTCTTTTCAATTTCCTTGGGTGCACAAGAAAAATCGAATAACGTTGCCTATGAGGATACGAATGTACGTTTTACAGTCATTTCTGACGGTACAATTCGTATGGAGTATGCTCCTGATGGTAAATTCATTAATCAACACTCTTTCTTGGCTGTAGAACGTAATTATCCGGCAGTTAAATTCAAACTAAAGAAAGGTGCATGGATTGAGCTTTCTACCTCTAAAATGAAACTGCGTTATAAAAAAAATAGTGGTGCTTTCACTGCCGAGAATCTTCAGATTTCTTCGATGAAAGGGTTGACACCTGCTTTCGTTTGGAAGCCAGGTATGAAGCAACAGTATAATCTGAAAGGCACGACTCGTACACTTGACGGATGGGACGGGGATAAGTGTTGGGGGCACAAAGCGGATTTGGAAGATGGGCTTCTTGCTAAAGACGGGTGGACTTGCTTAGATGACTCCAACAATTTTCTTTTCGATGGTGATGCGGATAACTGGAATTGGGTGAAGACTCGTGAACATGTTGAGGGGGCTCAAGACTGGTATTTTATGGCTTATGGACATGATTATAAAGCTGCATTGAAAGACTATACTCTTTTTGCCGGCCGTATGCCTCTTCCTCCCCGTTATGCTTTCGGTTATTGGTGGAGTCGTTATTGGATGTATAGTGATCATGAATTGCGAGAATTATGCAAGAATTTTGAAAACTATAATATTCCTTTGGATGTGCTTGTAATAGATATGGACTGGCATTATACAGATAAGGGACGGGGGAGTTGGACCGGATGGACATGGAACAAAGAGTTGTTTCCTGATTATCGTAAACTCCTTAAAGATTTGAAAGCTGACAATGGACTACGTGTTACCCTTAACCTGCATCCTGCAGAAGGAGTCCGTAGTTACGAAGAACAATATGAAGCTGTGGCGCGTGATAATGGAGTGGATCCGGCTACTAAACAGGAAATACCTTGGATATCTTCAAAAAAGAGTTTCATAAAAAGTATGTTCAAGAATGTTCTAATGCCTATGAACAATGCCGGAATAGATTTTTGGTGGCTGGATTGGCAGCAGGAACCATTTGATAAAGAAGTGAAAAATCTAAGTAATACTTGGTGGCTGAATTATATATTTTTCTCCCAAATGGAGCGTGAACGTCAGACGCGTCCATTGATTTATCATCGTTGGGGAGGACTTGGAAATCATCGTTATCAGGTGGGCTTTTCGGGTGATACATTTATTTCCTGGGCTAGTCTCGATTACCAGACTTACTTCAACTCTACTGCCAGTAATGTACTTTATGGTTATTGGAGTCATGATATAGGAGGTCACCAGGGTGTAGACCATATTGATCCGGAATTGTATGTTCGTTGGATGCAATTTGGCGCTTTTAGTCCTATTTTACGTTCACATAGTACGAAGATTGCTGGTTTGACAAAAGAGCCTTGGGTATTTAGTAATGAGGTATCTGATATTTTGCGTGGCATCATTCGCCAGCGTTATAATATGGTACCTTATATTTACACAATGGCTCGTGAGGCTTATGAAACAGGACTGTCACTCTGTCGCCCAATGTATTATGATTATCCGGAAACGCAAGAAGCTTATGATTACCGCAATCAATATATGTTTGGTAATGATGTAATGGTAGCTCCTGCAACTTCACCTATGAAGGATGGTTATACCGAAGTGAAAGTATGGCTTCCGGAGGGACAATGGTATGAATTTGCTTCCGGAAAGACGTTGCAAGGGGGACAAGTATTGACTCGTTATTTCGCTCTTGACGAATACCCCATTTATATTAAAGCAGGTGCGGTACTGCCGATGTACAACGATAAAGTGATGAATCTGAACGGTAAGGATGAAACGATTGTTTTGAATGTTATTCCGGGTAAGACTTCTTCTGAATTTACATTGTACGAGGACAATGGCGATGATAAAAATTATCAGAAGGAATTTGCTACGACTGCTATTCACTCTGAAAAGACGGGCTCAAAACTGACGCTAACTATTAGTCCGCGTAAAGGTTCTTATAAGGAAATGCCTGCACAACGTTCTTATCAGGTAAAGGTTCTTGCTTCGGCTATACCTGAAAGTGTGACAGTAGACGGACAGAAACAAGATTTCGTTTACCTGAATGAAGAATTCGCTCTGTTGGTAGATATTCCGCAGAAAGATTGTAATAGAGAAAAAGTGGTTGCAATTGAATATCCTGTTTCCGAAGTCAATTTGGATGGATTATTTGGTGCTGCCAAACGTGTAGCTAAGGCGATGGAGAAATTGAAATATCGTAATTCTTATATTGTTTTTCAACCGGACTTTTGCAAATTGGGCAGCATCAAGGAGGCTATACGTTACACACCAGAGAATTTGGATGATTTGTCTGCTGAGTTTTGGAAGAGTTATAAAAACTTGCCTGCCCTGTTGAAAGATGTTCAAAAACTAAATGAGGATGAGGTGAAATGGTTCTTACAGTTGATTAAATATGAACAATAAATAGATTTCTTTTCGTGCTCGCTTATGAATATCACCGAATAAAGTAATATATAATATTATACTTAATTCACAAACCATGAATAAAAAGAAACTCTTGTCTCTCGGAGGTGCCCTGTTATTGGGCACTTATTTCCTTTTCGCGCAGAAACAACCTGTCGACTACGTGAATCCTTTGATGGGAACCGACTCTAAAATCTCGTTATCCAATGGGAATACATATCCTGCTATCGCATTGCCGTGGGGGATGAATTTCTGGATGCCGCAGACTGGCAAAATGGGTGATGGCTGGGCATATACTTACGCTTCGGATAAAATCCGTGGCTTCAAGCAAACCCACCAGCCTAGTCCCTGGATCAATGACTACGGACAGTTTTCAATCATGCCAATGACGGGACGATTGAGAATTGATCAGGAGCAGCGTGCCTGCTGGTTCTCGCATAAGGCAGAGAAGGCAACTCCTTATTATTATAGTGTTTATTTGTCAGAATATAATCTGACAACGGAAATTGCTCCGACAGAACGTTGTGCTTATTTCCGGTTCACTTTTCCCGAAACGAAAGATGCGTATATCGTGATAGATGCTTTTGATCGCGGTTCGTATGTGAAGGTGATCCCCGAAGAAAACAAAATCGTGGGATATACGACACGCAACAGCGGCGGCGTTCCACGGAACTTTAAGAACTATTTCGTGATAGAGTTCGACAAACCTTTCACGTTCAATAAAGTCTGGGCAGACTATCATACGGTAGAAAAACATCTGGAGTTGCAGTCCAATCATGTGGGAGCAGCTATCGGTTTTTCCACGAAGAAAGGCGAACAGGTGCATGCCAAGGTCGCTTCCTCGTTCATCAGCCCCGAACAGGCAGAACTGAACTTGAAGGAAATCGGCAAGAAAACCTTCGAGCAGACGAAGGAAGCAGGGCGTAAGGCTTGGAACGACGTGCTGGGACGCATCAAGATAGAAGACAATGATGAAAACCGTATGCGTACATTCTACTCCTGTCTGTATCGTTCCGTGCTTTTCCCCCGTATGTTCTATGAAGTAAATGCGCAGGGCGAAACAGTTCATTACAGTCCTTACAACGGCGAAGTCCGTCCGGGCTATATGTTTACCGATACCGGATTCTGGGATACCTTCCGTTGCCTGTTTCCGTTTGTGAACCTTGTATATCCTTCCATGGGAGAAAAAATGCAGGAAGGTTTGTTGAATACTTATCAGGAAAGCGGCTTTTTTCCCGAATGGGCTAGTCCGGGACACAGAGGGTGTATGGTTGGCAACAACTCTGCTTCAGTAGTGGCGGATGCCTTTATGAAGAATGTAACCAAAGCGGATGCAGAAAAAATGTACGAAGGCTTACTGAAAGGTGCCAACAGTGTACATCCGCGAGTTTCCACTACCGGACGTCGTGGATATGAATATTATAATAAAATGGGTTACGTACCATACGATGTAAAGATCAATGAGAGTGCTGCACGTACGCTGGAATATGCTTATGATGACTGGTGTATCTATCGTATGGGCGAGAAACTGGGACGTCCTGCCGAGGAACTGGAAGTTTATAAAAAAAGAAGTCAGAACTATCGCAACCTGTTTGACCCGGAAACGAAACTGATGCGTGGAAAGAATGCCGACGGTACGTTCCAGTCTCCTTTCAATCCGTTTAAATGGGGAGATGCCTTTACCGAAGGAAATAGCTGGCACTATACCTGGTCGGTGTTCCATGACGTACAAGGACTGGTCGACCTGATGGGCGGTAAGAAGATGTTTGTCAGTATGCTCGATTCCGTATTCAGCCTTCCACCGGTATTCGACGACAGTTACTACGGTGGAGTCATTCATGAAATCCGCGAAATGGAAATTGCCAATATGGGGAATTACGCGCATGGTAATCAACCTATCCAACACATGATTTACCTGTATAATTATGCCGGCGAACCCTGGAAAGCACAATACTGGTTGCGTGAGGTGATGACCCGCCTGTACTTTGCTACCCCGGATGGCTATTGTGGTGATGAGGATAACGGACAGACCTCCGCCTGGTATGTCTTTACGGCCTTAGGCTTCTATCCGGTATGTCCGGGCAGCAATGAATATGTGCTGGGAGCTCCCTATTTCAAAAAGACAACTATTACATTGGAAAACGGGAAGAAGCTGGAAATCTCTGCTCCCAAGAACAGTGATGAAAACCGTTATATCCGTTCATTGAACTATAATGGCAAGAACTATACGAAGAACTATTTGAACCATTTTGATTTATTAAAGGGCGGGCGACTGCTATTTAATATGGATAATAAACCCAATATGGGAAGAGGTGTGAATGAATCAGATTATCCGTATTCTTTCTCTCGCGACTAAAACTAACTGGATATGGGTATAAAGAAGAGATTAGGGATAATGGCTATGGCGGCGGTTACAGTATCGTCCGCCATGGCTCAACAACCAGTGGATTATGTGAATCCGATAATTGGTACTAATGGTATGGGGCATACCTTTCCCGGTGCTTGCACACCTTTCGGATGGGTACAGTTGAGCCCGGATACAGACACAATTCCACATAACGTAAACGGAGCCTATCAGAAGAACGCCTATGAGTATTGCGCCGGTTATCAATATCGTGATAAGACAATTGTGGGTTTTAGCCATACACACCTTAGCGGAACCGGACATTCGGACCTGGGCGATATTTTACTGATGCCTGCCGTAGGTGAACTGAAACTGAATCCCGGCAGGGCGGATTACCCGGACGAAGGATACCGTTCCCGTTTCAGCCATGCCACGGAAAAAGCTGCTCCCGGATATTATGAAGTGATGCTGGATGATTATGGCATTAAGGCGCAGTTGACTGCAACGCAACGTGTGGGTATACATAAATATACCTTCCCGAAAGGAAAAGACGGTCATCTGATTCTGGACTTGGTACATGGTATCTATAATTATGACGGTAAGGTACTATGGGCAAACCTGCGGGTTGAAAATGATACCTTGCTTACGGGCTATCGCATAACAAACGGATGGGCAAGAACCAACTATACTTATTTTGCAATTTCTCTTTCACAACCTATAAGGGAATATGGGTATAAGGACAAAGAAAAAGTGCGTTATAATGGCTTCTGGCGTCGTTTCAATATGGAAAAGAATTTTCCGGAGATTACAGGACGCAAGATTGTGGCTTACTTCAACTTTGATACAGTCAAAGAATCCGAACTGGTCGTAAAGGTGGCATTGTCGGCTGTCAGTACCGAGGGAGCTATCAAGAATCTACATGCCGAAGCTTCCAGAAAAAGCTTTGAAGAACTGGCAGAAGCCGCCCGAACGGACTGGAACAATGAACTCGATCATTTTGAGGCGGAAGGAACTGCAGACCAGAAAGCAATGCTCTACACTTCGCTTTATCATACGATGATTAATCCATCGGTCTATATGGACGTAGACGGATCTTATCGTGGCTTGGATCACAATATCCATCAGGCAAAAGGCTTCACCAACTACACGATATTTTCACTCTGGGATACCTACCGTGCGGAACATCCGTTCCTGAATCTAGTGAAGCCGGAACGTAGTGTGGACATGGTGGAGTCAATGATTAAGCATGAACAGCAAAGTGTGCACAGGATGTTGCCTGTCTGGAGTCTGATGGGTAATGAGAACTGGTGTATGAGTGGCTACCATGCCGTATCGGTGTTGGCGGATGCCATAACTAAAGGAATTTTTTCCAATGTAGACGAGGCTTTGGACGCAATGGTCAGTACTTCTACTGTACCTTATTACGAAGGAGTGGCGGACTATATGAAACTGGGCTATATCCCGTTGGACAAAAGCGGTACGGCAGCTTCCTCCACGTTGGAATATGCGTATGATGACTGGACCATCTATCAGACTGCCTTAAAATCCGGAAAGAAAGAGATTGCCGAAACGTATCGGAAGCGTGCTTTGAACTACCGTAATATCTATGACACGACGATTGGTTTTGCCCGTCCCCGATTTAGTGGCGGTTCATTCAAGAAGGACTTTGATGTGTTGCAGACCTATGGTGAGGGGTTCATTGAGGGAAATTCCTGGAACTTCTCTTTCCATGTGCCCCATGACGTATTTGGCATGATGGACCTGATGGGAGGGGAGAGAGTGTTTGTAGACAAACTGGATAAGCTGTTCTCCATGCATCTGCCGGAAAAGTATTATGAGCACAACGAAGATATAACGGAAGAATGCCTGGTTGGCGGATATGTGCATGGCAATGAACCCAGCCATCATATTCCTTATCTCTATGCATGGACCTCTGAACCTTGGAAAACACAGTACTGGTTGCGTGAAATCCTGAATAAGATGTATCGTAATGACATCAACGGACTGGGTGGCAATGACGACTGCGGACAGATGTCTGCTTGGTATCTTTTCTCCGTAATGGGTTTCTATCCGGTTTGTCCCGGAACAGACGAGTATGTACTGGGAGCCCCGTATTTGCCTTATCTGAAGTTGAAACTTCCCAATGGCAATACATTGGAGATCAAAGCACCGGACGTCAGTGACAAGAAGCGTTATGTTCAGTCTCTGAAACTGAACGGGAAAGTATATGATAAGATGTACATTACACACGAGGATATATTAAAAGGTGGAGTATTGGAGTTTAAGATGTCCGCATCGCCCAACAAACGTCGTGGTCTGGCGAAAGGAGACAAACCTTACTCGTTAACCGATGGAATCAATAAATAATAAAATAAAGATATGAAAAAGAGAAACTTGATCTATGTTACCTGTATGCTAATCGCTATGGGAGCTTGTTCTGCAACTTCAAAGAATCAGGCTGAAGTTGTGACTGACACATGGGGAAAATATAATGTGGGCACTATCCTGTTTGAAGATAAAGCACCGGAAACGAAAGGTTCTGATGTCTATCACCGGATTATCCCCGATGCGGAATCGTATATCAAGGCCCAGGCACGTGAGGTATTGGCTACCCTTTATAATTCTCCGGATGATAGTATTCCGACAGTGAACAAGATACATTATACGTTGGAAGATATTGAAGGCGTTTCTGCTAAAGGTGGTGGTAATGGTGATGTCACAATCTTCTATAGCACGCGGCATATTGAGAAATCATTTGCGAAGAATGATACGGCAAAGCTGTTTTTCGAAACGCGCGGAGTATTGCTGCACGAACTGACACATGCCTATCAGCTGGAACCGCAAGGAATTGGTTCTTATGGGACTAACCGTGTTTTCTGGGCATTTATTGAAGGCATGGCCGATGCTGTACGTGTGGCAAACGGTGGTTTCGATGGTCCTAATGCCCGTCCAAAAGGTGGGAACTATATGGACGGTTATCGTACGGCCGGTTATTTCTTTGTCTGGCTGCGTGATAACAAAGACCCTGAATTCTTGCGTAAGTTCAATCGCAGTACGTTGGAGGTGGTGCCTTGGTCGTTTGATGGTGCTATCAAACATATTTTAGGGAATGAATATAATATTGATGAACTGTGGCACGAATATCAAGTTGCGGTAGGAGATGTACAAGCACAATAAGAATAAATATGGCTAGTAGATTGGGTAAAAAGAGATTGTTTTTGGTTTGGTCGTGTCTGGTGAGTATTTTGCCGGGCATGGCTCAAACCGAGAAACTGATTGATTATGTGAATCCATTTGTGGGAACAGATGGTTATGGTAATGTGTATCCGGGTGCGCAGATTCCTTTCGGAGGAATTCAGATGAGTCCGGACACAGATAGTAAATACTATGATGCGGCTTCTGGTTATAAATATAATCATTCCACCTTGTTGGGATTCAGCCTGACTCATTTAAGCGGGACTGGTATACCTGATTTGGGAGACTTTCTGTTTATTCCCGGAACAGGAGAGATGAAACTGGATCCAGGGACACGTGAGGAGCCGGAAAAGGGATACCGTTCACGTTATTCTCATGAGAAGGAATGGGCATCACCTAATTATTATGCGGTGGAGCTGTCAGATTATGGAGTAAAGGCTGAAATGACGTCAGGAGTACGTAGTGGTATGTTTCGCTTCACCTATCCTCAATCGGATAAAGCTTTTATTATGATCGATATGAACCATACTTTATGGCAATCTTGTGAATGGGCGAATCTGCGCATGGAAAATGATTCCACCATCACCGGATATAAACTGGTAAAAGGCTGGGGACCGGAACGGCATATTTATTTCACGGCTACTTTCTCTAAAAAGTTGACCGGTTTGCGCTTTATGCAGAATAAGAAACCGGTGATTTACAATACCTCCCGGTTTCGTAGCAGCTATGAAGCCTGGGGAAAGAATTTGATGGCTTGCATCTCTTTTGATACGAAAGCCGGAGAGGAAGTGATTGTAAAAACTGCTATTTCATCGGTCAGCACAAACGGGGCAAAGAACAATATGGCGGAACTTGCCGGACTCGCTTTCGATGAACTGAAAGCTAAAGGAGAAGCACTGTGGGAAAAAGAACTTGGAAAATATACCCTTACTGCCGACCGTAAAACGAAAAGAACATTCTATACGTCGGCTTATCATGCGGCTTTGCATCCGTTCATCTTTCAGGATGTAGACGGGCAGTTTCGAGGATTAGATAAAAATATAGAGAAAGCCGAAGGATTTACCAACTATACGGTATTCTCTCTTTGGGATACCTACCGGGCTTTGCATCCCTGGTTCAATCTGGTGCAGCAGGAAGTGAATGCCGATATTGCCAATTCCATGTTGGCTCATTATGATAAAAGTGTGGAGAAAATGCTGCCTGTCTGGTCGTTTTATGGAAATGAGACTTGGTGTATGATTGGTTATCATGCAGTTTCCGTATTGGCTGACATGATTGTGAAGGGAGTAAAAGGGTTCGATTACGAACGTGCGTATGAGGCTATGAAGACCACGGCGATGAATCCGAATTATGACTGTTTGCCGGAGTATCGTATGATGGGATATGTGCCTTTCGATAAAGAGGCGGAATCAGTATCTAAAACATTGGAATATGCGTATGATGATTATTGTATGGCACAGGCTGCCAAGGCTTTGGGTAAAGAGGATGATTATCGTTATTTCTTGAATCGTGCACTCTCTTATCAGACTTTGATTGATCCGGAAACGAAGTATATGCGTGGCAAGGACAGTCAGGGAAACTGGCGTACACCGTTTACTCCGGTAGCTTATCAGGGCCCCGGATCTGTAAATGGATGGGGGGATATTACGGAAGGCTTTACTGTACAATATACCTGGTACGTACCACAAGATGTACAAGGATATATCAACGAAGCTGGCGAAAACTGGTTCCGCAACCGGTTGGACGAACTGTTCACAGTAGAGTTGCCGGATGACATTCCGGGAGCACATGATATTCAAGGCCGTATCGGAGCCTATTGGCATGGAAATGAACCTTGCCATCATGTAGCGTATCTTTATAATTACTTGAAAGAACCTTGGAAATGTCAGAAGTGGGTACGGACGATTGCTGACCGTTTCTATGGCGATACTCCGGATGCATTAAGTGGCAATGACGATTGCGGACAGATGTCGGCTTGGTATATGTTCAATTGCATAGGCTTTTACCCGGTGGCTCCTTCAAGCAATATGTATAACATCGGTTCTCCTTGCGTTGAGGCAATAACTGTTCGGATGAGTAACGGAAAGGTGATTGAAATGGTAGCAGATAATTGGTCGCCGAAGAATGTGTATGTAAAGGAATTGTATGTGAACGGCAAGAAGTATGACAAGTCTTATTTGAAATATGAGGATATACGTGATGGCGTGAAACTACGTTTTGTCATGAGCAGTAAACCGAACTATAAGCGTGCGGTATCGGATGAAGCGGTAGCTCCTTCTTTGTCGTTGCCTGGAAAGACAATGAAATATCAGGCAAATTTTTCAGAAAAGAAAAAGAGTGGTAATCCTGTTTTTAAAGGTTGGTATGCCGATCCCGAAGGAGTCGTGTTTGGAGATGAATATTGGATCTATCCTACGTATTCGGCACCTTATGATGAACAAACCTTTATGGATGCCTTTTCGTCTAAAGACTTGGTGAACTGGACAAAGCATCCGAAAGTCATATCAAAAGAGAATATCAGTTGGCTTCGTCGTGCTCTTTGGGCGCCAGCGGTGCTTTCAGCGAATGATAAGTATTATTTGTTTTTCGGAGCTAATGATATTCAGAATAATAATGAAGTAGGAGGGATTGGTGTTGCTACGTCAGATAGTCCTGCCGGACCTTTTAAGGATGCTTTGGGTAAGCCGCTGATTGATAAGATCGTTCATGGGGCTCAACCTATCGATCAGTTTGTATTCAAGGATGATGACGGGCAATATTACATGTATTATGGTGGCTGGGGACATTGTAATATGGTGAAAATGGCTCCTGACTTATTGAGTATTGTTCCTTTTGAGGACGGAACGATGTATAAGGAAGTCACTCCGGAAAACTATGTAGAAGGACCATTTATGTTGAAACGTAATGGAAAATATTATTTCATGTGGTCGGAAGGTGGCTGGGGACTCCCGAACTATAGTGTAGCATATTCCATTTCAGATTCTCCCTTTGGTCCGTTCAAAAGGGTTGGTAAAATCCTGGAACAGGATCTTTCGGTAGCTACCGGAGCAGGACATCATTCGGTGATAAAAGGAGCCGGAGAAGATGAATGGTATATTGTTTATCATCGTCGTCCGTTAGGTGAAACAGCAGCAAATAGTCGTGCAACTTGTATTGATCGAATGTATTTTGATGAAAACGGGTATATTAAACCAGTGAAAATGACTTTTGAAGGAGTATTACCCAGTCCGCTTGATAGTACGAAGTGATGTTTTTATTACATTTGCCAATGTAAAACGATTATTAATTAAATATCTAAATCATGAGAAGATATATTCTGTTAGTTGTGTGTTTGTGCTTAGTTTCACTACTTCATGCGCAGAACCGGTTAGAGTTGGTTTCTCCCAATGGAGAGCTGAAAGTGTCCTTGAATCTCTCGGATAAAATCTATTATAGTATAGATTATAACGGAGATGTATTGTTGAAAGACAATTCTCTTTTGTTGGTTCTGAAAAATCAAGTGTTGGGACAGAACCCTAAGTTGCGTCGTCAGAAGCAATGGAGTGTCGACGAGCAATTAACTCCTATTGTTCCTTTGAAATATTCGAAAGTCAATAATCGTTATAATCAATTGCTACTGACCTTTAAAGATTATTCAGTAGAATTCCGTGCTTTTGACGATGGAGTTGCTTACCGGTTTATTACCTCACAAAAAGGTGATGTTGAAGTAATGAACGAAGAGTTTGCTATCAACTTCCCGTCGGATTATCTTCTTCACTTGCAACAACCGGGAGGCTTCCATACAGCTTATGAGGAACCTTACACACATGTTCAAAGTAATGCGTGGAAGCCTGAAGAACGGATAGCTGTTTTGCCGGTATTGATTGACACACAAAAAGACTATAAAATATTAATCAGCGAGTCGGATCTGGCTGATTATCCATGTATGTTTCTCAAAGGAACGGGCACGAACGGAGCAATTTCTGTTTTTCCTAAAGCTCCGCTTGCGTTTGCCGAAAACAGTGATCGTAGTGTGAAGATTACTCAAGAAGCTGATTACATTGCTAAAACAAAAGGTACGAGAAATTATCCTTGGCGTTACTTTGTGATAAGTAAAAATGATAAGCAGTTGATTGAGAACACAATGACTTATAAACTGGCTGAAAAGAATCAACTTCAGGATATTTCATGGATTAAGCCGGGACAGGTAAGCTGGGAATGGTGGAATGACGCTTCTCCTTACGGACCGGATGTGGATTTTGTTTCCGGTTATAACTTGGATACTTATAAGTATTACATTGATTTTGCTTCTAAATTTGGTATTCCATATATCATTATGGATGAAGGCTGGGCTAAAAGTACGCGTGATCCTTATACGCCTAATCCCAAAGTAGACTTGCACGAGTTGATTCGTTATGGCAAAGAAAAAAATGTAGGGATTGTGCTTTGGTTGACATGGTTGACGGTAGAAAACAATTTTGATCTCTTCAAGACTTTCAATGAATGGGGAGTAAAAGGACTTAAGATTGATTTTATGGACAGAAGCGATCAGTGGATGGTCAACTATTACGAACGGGTAGCCCGGGAAGCAGCCAAACATCATTTGTTTGTCGATTTTCATGGCTCTTTCAAACCTGCCGGACTGGAATATAAATATCCGAATGTGCTGTCTTACGAAGGAGTGCGTGGCATGGAACAAATGGGCGGTTGTTATCCGGATAATAGTTTGTATTTACCATTTATGCGTAATGCTGTCGGTCCGATGGATTATACTCCCGGGGCGATGATTAGTATGCAGCCTAATGTGTATCGGTCGGAACGTCCTAATGCTGCAAGTATCGGAACACGTGCTTATCAGTTGGCACTCTTTGTGGTTTTTGAGAGTGGTCTGCAGATGTTGGCAGATAATCCTACTCTTTATTATCGTAATGAAGATTGTACCCGTTTCATCACACAAGTTCCCGTAACATGGGACGAGACTGTGGCATTGGAAGCTAAAGCGGGTGAATACGTCATTGTAGCAAAACGGAAAGGCGATAAGTGGTTTATAGGAGGAATGACTAATAATGGTAAAAAGGAACGTGAGTTTACCATAAAGTTAGATTTCTTGAATAAAGATCGCTCTTATCAAATGATATCTTTTGAGGATGGTATCAACGCAGGACGTCAGGCGATGGATTATCGTTGCAAGTCATCCCAGGTGAAAGCCGGGGAGCAGCTAACTATAAAGATGGTTAGAAATGGTGGCTTTGCAGCTGTCATTGAATGATGGCACATATTCTAACTTTCCATACATAAAAATGGAAATCATCTTTCAATCTATCACCATCCTTCTGAAACACCTTGTTCATCGAGCTTTCAGGGCGGTGATAGGTTGTTCTCCATCTATCACCTAATCTTCATCTATCACCGTTTGAAATGAACATGCCTGCATATAAACATAAGCTGGTATGTAAATAGAAGTTTCAACAGGGGATACTTTTGGTTTCAAGGCGGGAAACTGCAGTTTCATAGGCTTGAAACAAAGTGTTTTGCGGCTTGAAACTCTTTGTTTCAAGCGTTGAAACCAATCGTTTCACGGCACGAAACACTTTGTTTTGCTATTTGTTCTAAGAAGGCAAAGCCTCGGAATCAACGCTTTCTCTTAGAGAACCACTCTTTAAATTCTGCTACTCGGGCTTTACTGACAAGTATTTTTTCTTTGATTCCTGAATAATACAAGTTGATGGACAGTCGGCTGTTGAACCATAAGTCAATATCTTTGATAGCTTCTCGCGAAATAAGATATTGGCGGTTAGCCCGAAAGAAAAGAGAAGGATTGAGACACTCCGTAAGTTCATCTAATGTTTGAGAAAAACAGTATTCGGTTTCATCGGTTAAGACTACCTTGACCTGACAGTCCTTAATATAAAACAATTGTATCATATCTACAGAGACAGGCAATAGTTTGTCTCCTTTGGTAGGAATAAGGAAATGACTTTTATAGTTTTCCTGCTTTTGGAGTGAATGTATCAGTTTCAGTAGCTCATTCTCCTGTTGTGGAAAAGGAAACAGGTGTTTGTCAGCAGCATCCTGTAAACCTTGCAGCTTATCGAAAGCGTGTTCTATGTCTTCCTTACCGATGGGTTTTAATAAGTAGTCGATGCTGTTTACTTTGAATGCGCGTAATGCATATTCATCATAGGCAGTTGTAAAGATAATCGGACAAGTAATATTGATATGATTGAATATCTCGAAGGCGGAACCATCTGCCAGGTGAATATCCATGAATACCAGTTCCGGCATCGGATGAGAACTGAACCATTCGATAGTGGAACTGATACTATCCAGTATGGTCACGATTTCTCCATTCGGTTTTATTTCATTAAGCAGTGAAGTCAGATTTCGTACTGCTGCTTTTTCGTCTTCTATAATGACAATCTTCATGGTGGTTATTGTTCTAGTTGTGATTTTTCAATCAAAGGAATACAAACTGTAAACTCTCTGTCCTCCGTTATTTGTATATCCCGTTTAAACAAGAGCCTGTATCGTTTGGCAAGGTTGGCAAGTCCGATACCGGTTCCGGAAGTTGCAGTCCATTTGGGCTGAATGTCGTTGCTGATAGACAAATTGCCGTTATCGTCCGTCGTGATATGAATGGTCAACGGCTTCCGGTTGCTGATTTCGTTGTGCTTTACTGCATTCTCAATCAACACTTGCACCGCCATTGGAGGGAGGAGATATTCTTCGTAGGCATTGCTTATCTGTATGTCGAATTGTAGATTGTTCTCAAAACGCATCTTTAATAGAAATATATAAGCGGAAACAAATTCCATTTCTTCCCGGAGACTGACACATTGTGACTCATTACTTTGCAAAGTATACCTTAGTACCCGGGAGAGTTCCTGAATGTAATCCTGCGCTTTATCCTGATTTTCGCGTACCAGCGAACGCAGGGTATTCAGCGAGTTGAACAGCATGTGTGGGTTCAGCTGATTCTTCAGTACTTCATACTGATTGCGGAGATTCTCTGCCTGAAGCTGTTCGTTCTCGATAAGTACCAGTTGCTGCTTGAATATAAGATGAAGGATGCAGCAACTACTGGTGACGAGACATGCCACAATAAAATCCCGCAATGGATGCAAATAATGATGTACCATGGCATCGATGGCCGGAATATCAAACGTTCTGTGAAGGAAAACAAAAAACTGTCCTGACAAGTTACTCAATATCCATGTCACGATAAAGGAAAGCAAAATCTTTGTCCCTGTAATTTTAATGGAAGCCTGATTGAAATGAAACAAACGGGTATTGATGGCAAAAAGTAACAATAGTGACAGAAAGGTAAACAGTATTTCGTTTGCCACATCTATAAACTTCATCCCCGGGAATAAGGAATGACTTTCGAAACGGTCGAAAAGAGATACTGATTCAGGAAAATGAATCAGTACGGCAACCGCTAAGGAGATGATGACTGTGGAAAGTATATATTTATCTTTTTTTATTGCTTTGGCTATCATACAACAAAGATAGTGGTAAATTATGAGTTACCGGTTATAAAATGTCAATGCTGTTGTCACAGTTGGTCAATTATTGTTTCTGAATGTGTGCCGTGACATACATACCGGGGCGGAATTGTACATTTTCCTCCTTGATGGAAGCATACACTTCGAGCGAACGATTGGTTTCGTCTACTTTTTGTCCGATGGAAATCACGATACCGTGAAAGGTTTGTGTCCCCATTCCGTTTACACGAAACTGTACCGGGCTGCCGACTTGTATGTCTGCAAGATCTTTCTCGTAAGTAGTCAGGCAAAGCATCGGGCTGCTTTTATCGATAAGTTCGCAAAGTGCTTCTCCCGGATTGATATATTTGCCGATATTCATCGCTACATTAGCGGCATATCCACTAATGGGGGCTTTGACTTCCAGTAGCGGTTGTATTCCGTTCTTAAGTAATGCCTCCGTTTGAACGCCTAAAAGAGAAAGTTGTGCAGCAGCGGCGTCCTGGCGACTCTTCATGGAGAGAAAGTCCGCTTTACTTTGCTGGAATTTCTTTTGAGAAGCTGCTTGTTCGGCAGACAGATTTTTTTGCCGTTCGTATTCGGCTAAGAGATATTCGGTCTGTGCGTGACTGTCCAGATAAGTTTGTTGCAGGGTGATGAACTCCGGATTCTCTAACGTGGCGATTACACTGTTTGCAGCCACCCATTGCCCTGGAAGCAGAGAAGCCTTTTTTACAATGCCTCCCATGGTCAAAGCAATGGTTGCCTGACGTTGAGGAGGAAGAACGATTCGTCCGTTGAACGAAACCTGATTAGGCTTTGAGGTAGCTGAAGTGATGGCATCCACTTCGGGTTGTGCGATGGTATCTGCTATCGTTTCGGCAACGGGAATTGCGGCGGATTCGTTATTTGTAGTTTGCTGGTTTCCTTTGCAAGCCGTTAGAACTAGTAAAAGGATGGGATAAACTATCTTTTTCATATCTTATGTTTTATAATAATTATTCTGGGTGATGTATGTCATTCAATGTCTCGATTTTCCACTTACTTGAAAAGTTCATATTCCAGTGCAGCAATATTGTATTGGTAGACTGTTTCAATATAGCCTCTGCGTATCTCTCTGGCGGTGGTAATCGACTGTATATATTCGGCAATGCCTGTTTCGCTCTGCTGCAATTGCAGGTTGGCTGCCTTTGTCAGTTCGTCCGCTTCTTTCAAGGCCGATGAGGTATAATATCGTAAACTCTCGTTATATCTGCGGAGGGATGCTTCCAGTTCGAGTGTCTTATTTCTTAACTCCCGGATGTTGGCATCTGCCTGTATTTGCGCTGAAGTGGCAGTTAGCCGTGCCTGCTTCACTTTGCTCTTTTGTGGCAGGAAGTAGATGGGGAAAGAAACCCCGATCATCCAGGCATTCAGATTCTTAAGTGGGAGAATGTCCTGACGTGTATACCCCACACTGATTTCAGGAAAGAAATGGCTCTGCTCTACACGGAGCATTGCTTTCGCTTCATCTGCCTGGCTTTGAAAGTAGGCAGTATGTGCTCCCGACAGGTTTCCATCCGAAATGCCGGTATAGAATAAGGATAAAGTGGAATCCACCGGAACAATGGGATCGTTGGAGTAGCAACTCCATTGGAAACGTGCCAATGCCATTTTCTCTTCTTCTTTTGCTTGGAACCAGCGGTTATGCAGATCGGCAGCTATGGTGGTCATCATATTTTTCTCTAGCAAGGTAATCTCTCCTTGTTGGTATCGTAATTCTCCGATGCGCTGCAGTTCTTCTGCCATTTTATCCTGATCTCGATACATTGAACAGAGATTAGTGGCATATTGGTAGTAGGCCCACGCCCTTTTCACTTCTGCTGTGATTTCTTTCTCTACCATCTGCCGATAATAGGTGTTCGTTTTTACCTGACGGTTGACTAACGCATTCTTGTAGAATGGCGTTAGAAGAGAGCCCAGGCTTTGCTCGAAAGCCAGTTCCTTGTCTTTTTTGTTTTCTCCGTTAAGTTGACCCCAGGAATAGCTGAACGAGGTAGGCGTTGCTTCTATCACTTCTCCGCGAGTGGCTTTGGCTTGTTGAATAGCATTATTGGCTATTTTCAGGCGAGGATGATTTTGTTTGGCTATTTCTATCGCCTGTTCGAGACTGACTGTTTGTGTCTGTTGAGCGGAAACGAACGCGGGAAGAAACAAGAACAGGAGACACAATCCCCCGAAAGGCCAGCGTAGTTTGATTCCCGGACGTCTCCAAGTAGCAAATGAATTTACAATTTTGTAAAACACCGGAATGATGAGTAAAGTCAGTACGGTAGAAATAATCAAGCCACCGATGACCACTGTTGCCAACGGACGTTGTACTTCTGCGCCGGCTGAAGTGGCTATTGCCATCGGGACGAATCCCAGAGATGCAACCAGTCCTGTCAGGAATACAGGACGGAGCAAGTGTGGAGTCCCTCTTTTGATAATCTGGTTTGTAGTCATGGAATAGGTATTTTGTTTACGAAATTCGTTGAAGTGATTTACCATCAGGATACCATTCAATACTGCCACCCCGAACAAAGCGATGAATCCTACTCCGGCCGATATGCTAAACGGAAGTCCGCGTAGCCAAAGTGCGGCGATACCACCGATGAGCGATAGGGGGACGGTTGAGAATACCATCAGGGTATAGGTGATGTTCTTGAATGCGAAGAACAGAATCAATAGAATGAGCATTAATGCTACGGGGATGACCACCAGTAAGGTATTGATGGCATTTTGCAAGTTTTCGAACTGGCCGCCGTATTCGAAGTAATATCCCGGCTTCAGTTTGATGTTCTTGTTCAATGTCTCTTGAATATTGGCGACAACTTGCTGGATGTCTGCGTCACGCACATTGACACCGATGACGATGCGCCGTTTGGTTGCATCCCGGTTGATTTGCAGTGGTCCACTGACAAGGTCGATGCTTGCTACCTCTCCAACAGGGATTTGAATTCCTTCCGAAGTGCGTACAAACAACTTATCAAGATTCAAGTCGGCCACTTTCTCCTGGTCAAGCCGGACCACGAGATCGAATCTCCGCTCGTTTTCAAAGATTACACCTGCTGACTCTCCGGCATAGGCAGTTCGGATAATGGTGTTAAGCTCTTGTATGTTGATGCCGTAACGGGCTATTTTGCCACGGTTGTATTTCACTACCAATTGAGGTAATCCCATCGTCTGCTCAACGATGACATCCGCTGCTCCCGGCACTTTTTCTACAAAGGTAGCTGCTTCTTTGGCTCTTTCATATAATTCGTGCGTGTCTTCTCCATATAATTTGATGGCAATATCTGCTTTTGCTCCCGTCATCAGCTCGTTGAAGCGAAGCTGTATCGGTTGCGAGAAGTTGAATTCGGCACGTTCGGAGAGCGGAGCAAGTGCGTCTTTCATTTTATCCACCATTTCTGCACGGCTTCCGGCACTTGTCCATTCTTTGAATGGTTTCATGATAATCATCACATCGGCATCTTCCACTGCCATCGGGTCAGTGGGAACTTCTGCCGTTCCTATTTTGGCTACAACATGTTTGATTTCAGGGAATTTATCCATTAATGCTTTTTCTGCCAAGCGGGATACTTCGATACTTTCGGTCAGCGAACTTCCTGCGGGTAGTGTCATTTGCATGGCAAAATCTCCTTCGTCCAAAGTAGGAATGAACTCTGCTCCCAGGCGGGTAAAGAGAAAAAGTGAACCGATCAGCACGGAGAAGGCTACGATGACGGTACGCCATTTGTGATGAAGACAGGCTCGCAGGGTGTGCTGGTAGATCTTGTTCAGTTTCTCGAAGAAGCGGTCGGCAAGGGTGGGTTTCACAACAATGGTATGCTTCAGAAAGAGGGAGGCCATCATAGGAACATAAGTCAGTGAAAGAATTAAGGCTCCGATAATGCAGAACACAAGTGTTTTAGCCATAGGAGTGAAATATTTCCCTTCAATCCCGTTCAATGTAAGGATGGGGAAGAAGACGATAAGGATAATCAACACTGCAAAAGTGGCCGAACGTGCAACGCCGGAAGCTCCTTTTTCCACTTCTTTGTCCATCTCTTTGCGGGTCAGTGTGCGGCCTCGGAATTGTTTTCCGTAAATGTGGGCGAGGATACCTTCCAAGATAACGATAGAGCCATCTACTACAATACCAAAGTCAATGGCGCCAAGACTCATCAGATTGGCGGTGACATTGAATACACGCATCATGATAAAAGCGAAGAGCATTGCCAGCGGGATGACGGATGCTACAATCAGTCCGGCACGGAGGTTGCCGAGGAAGAGGATGAGTACAAGGAAGACGATAACCGCTCCTTCAATCAGGTTGTTGACAACCGTAGAGATGTTCCGGTTTACCAGTTCCGAACGGTTCAAGTAAGGTTCTATACTGACTCCTTCGGGTAATAGCTGCTGTATTTTTTCTACCCGTTTTTCGAGTTCTTGAGTCACTACATTTGCGTTGGCACCTTTCAGCATCATGGCAATTCCGCCGACACACTCGCCCTCACCATCCTTTGTCATGGCACCGAAACGCTTTGGAGAGCCGAAGCGGACAACTCCTACATCACTGATATGTACCGGAATCCCATTTCGGTTGGTCACTACAATCTGTTCAATATCCTTGATGCGGGTAATCATACCTTCCGACCGGATATAGTAGGCGTTCTTTATCTTCTCAATGTAGCTTCCGCCGGTATTTTGGTTGTTGCTGCTAAGTGCTTCGAACACCTCGCCGATAGTGATATTCAAAGAAAAAAGGGCGTCCGGGTCGACGGCTACTTCATATTGTTTCAGGTAACCGCCGAAACTATTGATTTCTACTATACCGGGGATACCGGACAACTGACGTTTCACCATCCAGTCTTGAATGGTGCGGAGTTCCATTGCGTCATATTTCTTTTCATATCCGGGAGCTACCTTCAATATATACTGGTAAATCTCTCCCAGACCGGTGGTGATGGGCATCATTTCCGGTGTTCCGAGTTCGGAGGGAATCTCGCTTGTTACGCTTTGTATTTGTTCATTTATCAACTGCCGTGCATCGAGTGTGGGAACACTTTCTTTAAAAACGACCGTTACGACCGATAGCCCGAAGCGGCTGACAGAACGGATATCTTCGACATTCATAATATTGCTCATCGCTATTTCGATAGGCATAGTGATGAGTTGTTCCACCTCTTGTGGCGCGAGTGTAGGGGATACGGTCACTATTTGTACCTGATTATTGGTAATGTCGGGCACGGCATCAATAGGTAGTGTCAGCATCGCATAGATACCTCCGATAAACAGGAAGAGAGTAGTGAGTCCTACAAATAGTTTCTTCTTGATTGAAAAACGTACAATAGCTGTAAACATGACTTTCGTTGTATTATTATTTCACGATACAAAATTACTACCTATCTTCATCCGTTATCACTAAAAATAAATGAAGCGGAAAGATTGTGGGGTGAAGTGGCGGATTGGGGAATTGAAAGATGTAAAATCATTGTTCTTGTTTCACTGCTGAACAAACATTTCTTTCAGTTTACTCGTTTAATATAAAAACAAACTAAATGTATATTCAACATGAAAACATTCGTCTTGATGATGGTAAGCCTGTTGTTTGCAATTTCTTCGGAAGCGCAAAACAAGTCTTTTTATGATTTTACAGTGAAAACTATTGATGGTAAGGACTTTCCTCTTTCTTCACTGAAAGGTAAGAAAGTGCTGGTAGTCAACGTGGCATCTAAGTGTGGGCTGACGCCCCAGTATGCTCAACTGGAGAAACTATATGAGAAATATAAAGAAAAAGACTTTGTTGTTATCGGTTTTCCGGCGAATAACTTTATGGGACAAGAACCGGGTAGTAATGAAGAAATAGCCAAGTTCTGTTCTTTGAACTATGATGTTACTTTTCCGATGATGGCTAAGATTTCCGTTAAAGGAAAAGATATGGCTCCTCTTTACCAATGGTTGACGGAGAAAAAACAGAATGGGAAAGAAAACGCACCGGTTCAGTGGAACTTTCAGAAGTTTATGATTGATGAGAACGGACATTGGGCGGGAGTTGTGTCTCCGAAAGAAAGTCCGTTCTCTGAAAAGATTATTACTTGGATAGAGAAGGAATAAGAGAGACTTTTTTCAGCTCTTCTTCGAAGTTGGGAGTGAAGATTCCTTTACCCAGATTTTCTTTTATTTCTTCGATCTTCCAAAATCGTCCACCGTCCAGTTCGTCGCTGGGATGGATTTCTTCCTCATAAACGGTTTTGTGGACAAAAACAAGCTCTTTTTCACGGCTGGATTCAAAAACATAACTGGTGAGAAGCTCGGGAGTGAAGTCTGTGATGCCCAATTCTTCACGGACTTCTCTCTTTAGGGCGATTTCTACGCTTTCGCCCAAATCAATATGTCCGCCCACAGCCGTATCCCATTTCCCCGGTTGAATGTCTTTCCATTCGGGACGTTTCTGTAAGTAGATGTCTCCTTGGGCATTGAATACGTGAAGGTGAACTACCGGATGAAGCAGTTTGCTACCGCTGTGACATTCTCCGCGAGTGGCGGCTCCGGTGATATTTCCCTGTTCGTCTACGATAGGGAACATTTCTTGGTTATTATCGCTTGGCATAGTGTCTTTTATATTGCGTAAAATCTTTCAGAGAGGAGAATATCTTATGGTATTAATAAAGAAGAATCTCCATAACTTAGGAACCGGAAATCATGCGCCAGTGCATAATCATAAATAGTGCGCCAATTCCCTTTTACAAAAGCTGAAACCAAAAGCAACAAGGTACTTTTCGGCTGATGGAAATTAGTAACCATCGCTTTCACTATTTTATAGTTGTATCCCGGTGCTATGATAATCTGTGTACTGGTGTGAAGGGTTTCCAAACCATTCCTGTCGAGATATCCTAATATCTTTTGCAGCGCAACAACGGGAGGAATCTGGTCGTACTTTTCATAAGGCTGCCATTGTTTGACACGTAGTTCTTCTTCCGTAGCATACGGATTTTCAGCCAATGTAACTCCAATGTGATACAGGCTTTCCAGAGTCCGTACAGAAGTAGTTCCTACTGCAATAGCACAACCGTCATGGTCAATCAGTTTTTTGATGGTACTCCGGTTGACCGATATATATTCCGTGTGCATCTCGTGACCTTCGATTTCTTCACTTTTTACAGGTTTGAATGTGCCTGCTCCTACATGTAGAGTTAATTCTTCAAGATCAATCCCTTTTTCTTGAAGTGCATCCAATACTCGTGGAGTGAAATGTAATCCCGCCGTAGGCGCAGCTACCGAACCTTTAATCTTAGAATAAACAGTCTGATAAGTTTCCTTGTCACTTTCTTCCGTATCCCGGTTTAAGTAAGGAGGAATAGGAAGTTCTCCGAATACTTCAAGGATATCGGCAAACGTCACTTCCGGATTATCCCATGCAAAATCTACCCAATGGCTGGTTCCTTTACATTCTCCTCGGGTAGCGGTCAGGGTAATAGGGAATCCTTTGACGGTCATTTCGCGTTTCAATTGTCCGTCTTTCCATTTCTTCAGATTGCCGATCATACAAAGCCAGGCGGCATGTGCTGTCTGTTGGAAATTCAAGACATAATCGTTTGGCTGAATCGGTTCAAGACAAAACACTTCGATCAGTGCTCCCGTCTCTTTTCGAAAATGGAGGCGTGCCTGAATGACTTTTGTATTATTGAATATCATCAGACTGCCTTGCGGCAGATATTCCGGCAAAGAAGTGAAAACATCTTCACTAACTTCTCCACGACGGTATATTAAGAGTTTGGACTGGTCGCGGGTAGGCAACGGGAATTTAGCAATACGTTCATCCGGAAGAGGATAACTGTATTCACTGATATGGATATGTCTAGGATCTTCTTTCATTGTTTTCTAAAATAAAAAGAGGTTAGAACCCATTCGGTTTCTAACCTCTTTAACCAGTCGGGGTGACTGGATTCGAACCAGCGACCACACGCCCCCCAGACGCGTACTCTAACCGGGCTGAGCTACACCCCGAATTGCGGATGCAAAAGTACAGATTAATTTTTAATTAGCAAATAATCCGTTGATTTTTCTAGTATGAATTGTGCCGATTTATAGCTATTATTCTGATTATTAGTCTTTCTTGTGGTCATGCAAATCTTTATCTCAATGAGTTAGTAGTTCTTTTGATTGCCTCTTATGTGATATAAAAGTACATTTCTTTAATTTTGCTTGAATTAGAAAACAATCTACTTATTTTTCATTTGAAAGCATTAATCCTTTTCTTGTCCTAAAAACACTATAAAAAACAGGTCAGTCTATAATAAAACGAAATAGGAAAATGATAAATGAACTAACAATCAGATAGTTTGTTTATAAATTAATGTAAATAAAAGGTGTTTGACTTCCTTAGTATGATACTATATTTCCATTTTTGGTGCGTGGTAAATTAGGAAGTTATACATTTGTAAAAAGACTTAGTTTAGAAAGGTGTTAAATGTTAGACATTAAAAATAGAGAGACATTAGAGATATACGTCCTGGGTGACGATTTTAAATTTTATCAAAATCTGAAGTATCTTCCTTTGACTTCTTATCCTTCTAATAATCAATCAGCTTTGATTATATATTGTTTAGGTGGAAAGGCCAAAATTACAGTGCATGAAGATGTACATTGGATACAACCGGAGGAATTGATTATATTATTACCCGGACAATTTGTCTCATTTAGTGAGCCAAGTGAAGATTTCTCGACCGTTACGATGGTTATATCTACTTCACTGTTTAGTGATGCGTTAAGTGGTGTGCCCAGATTTTCTCCGCATTTCTTTTTCTATATGCGGACTCATTACTGGTATCCGCAGACGGAACGCGATATTCCCCGGATGTATAATTATCTGGGTATGATAAAAGATAAAGTTACCTCTCAAGATATATATAGGCGTGAGCTGATTATTCATTTGTTGAGGTATCTGTATCTGGAACTGTTCAATGCTTATCAAAAGGAATCGACCTTGATGACTGCCCGCAGGGATACCCGTAAAGAAGAGTTGGCTAATAAATTCTTTGGGCTTATCATGAAGCATTTTAAGGAGAATAAGGATGTGGCTTTTTATGCGGATAAACTGTGTATTACTTCCAAATACCTGACTATGGTAATTAAGGAGACAAGCGGGAAGTCTGCTAAAGACTGGATTGTTGAATACATCATATTAGAAATCAAGGCTTTGTTGAAAAACACAAGCCTGAACATTCAGGAAATAGCGATTAAAACGAACTTTGCGAATCAATCGTCGCTTGGACGTTTTTTTAGAAAGCATACAGGAATGTCGCTTTCACAATATCGAATGAGTAACTTAGAACAATAGTGCGGACAATTGCCTCACAATAGGCAATAATATCTATAGGGATTGGGAAGAGAAAGGGAATGAAGTCTATTTCATTCCCTTTTACTATGTGGTATATCTGATGTAGGATGGATTAAATTCCCATACATTCGCGATAGAAGTCGAGCATTTCGAAGATAGTGTCCTTATCGGCAGTCTGATTGATGCAAATGTCTCCAATATCTTTTAGTAAGGTGAAATTGATAGTACCTGAAGTATTCTTTTTATCATGCGTCATAAATGCATACAGTTGGTCATATTTCTTGCAGTCGAAAGTAAATACACCATAATTATCCTTGATAAACTGGATCGTTTGCCGCATTTTCTCTTTCGGGAAACCTACTTTGAGATGAGAAAGATACAGTTCGCACACAATTCCCCAAGCTACTGCATATCCATGTAATACAGGACGGTTTTCTGCCAGTGCCATACTTTCGAACGCATGTCCTACGGTGTGTCCCAGATTTAATGCTTTGCGGATTCCATGTTCGAAGGGATCCTGTTCTACAATATCTTCTTTCACTTGTACCGATTGACCTACCAATTGTTTGAGAGCTGCATAATCAATACTAGAGGAATCGAAATTGAGCAATTCTGCCCAATGTGCCGTATTGCTAATCAAACCGTGCTTCAACATTTCAGCATATCCGGAGAAGAAATTGTGTGTGTCCAATGTGCGTAGGAATTCAGTTTCAATCAATACACTGTTTGCCGGAGCGAAAGCACCGATTTCATTTTTCAGTCCGTTGAAGTTGATTCCTGTTTTACCCCCTACTGATGCGTCCACCATAGCGAGCAGAGTGGTTGGTATATTGATATAGGAAATGCCCCGTTTGAATGTAGCTGCGGCAAAACCTCCGAGATCTGTCACCATCCCTCCTCCAAGATTGATAAGTAAAGAGTGGCGGGTAGCCCCTTGAGTGCTTAATGCCATCCAGACGGAAGCGAGTGTTTCCAGAGTTTTATGCACATCTTCTGCTCCGATACAGATTTCTACAGCATCTTTTAACAGCCCCGATTCCTTTAGAGAGGGGAGACAAAGACGCTGGGTATGCTCGTCTGTGAGGACGAATAATTTGTCATGCGGACATAGCTCAATGGCACGACCGAGGCTCGTTTCCAAGCTTTCGCAGAGAATAACTTCTTGTTTACTCATGATTCTTTTGCTTTTTTACTCTGCAAATGTATATAAAATATCTTTTTTTACTTACTTTTGTCTCATTAAAACGTTTAATCATGAAAGCATTATTACCTGTATATTGTCGTCCTTTAGGATATGTTGTCTTGTTGGTAGCTCTGTTTATCCCTTTTATTTTGGTGATGCAGGGAGTAGTAACTGATACTAATTTGCTGTTTTATAAAGAATGTACAAAGTTGTTGATGATGGCAGGATGCTTGTTGATAATCTTTGCATTGAGTAAGAATGAAAGCCGTGAAACGGAGCAAATCCGGAATTCGGCTGTTCGTAATGCTATCTTTTTGACATTCTTGTTCGTCTTTGGTGGTATGTTGTGGCGTGTTATGCAAGGAGATGTGATAAACGTCGATACTTCCTCTTTCCTTACTTTTCTGGTTTTTAATGTGCTTTGTCTGGAGTTTGGTCTGAAAAAAGCGCTTGTTGATCGATTCTTTAAAAGATAATTTTCTTTTCAATTAAACCTTTTACGATTCGATTTGTCAAAAAGACATTGTTATTGCTACTAATATAATCGTAAATAAGGTAAATGAAAAGATTTTCAGCAGGGGTGGTGCTGATGTTGCTATGCACCTTCTCAATTTTTGCACAGAATAAGGTTATTACCGTTTCGGGACGTGTGGTGGAATCCGATACTAAAGAGCCCGCAGCGCAGGCTACAGTTCAATTGTTGTCATTACCCGATAGCGCTTATGCCGCCGGTATAGCCAGTAGTAACCAGGGATGGTTTACTCTCCCCAAAGTAAAAGCCGGAAAATATGTGTTGAAAGTTTCCTATATTGGATTCCAAACCAAGCTCGTACCGGTACAATTATCTGCTAACGCCACTGATAAAAAATTGGGAACCATTACATTGGAGCCGGATGCTGTCATGCTGAAGGAAGCGGTGATTACTGCCGAAGCTCCGCAGGTGGTCGTGAAAGAAGATACGCTGGAATATAACTCAACAGCTTACCGTACTCCCGAAGGGGCGATGCTCGAAGAGTTGGTGAAGAAACTTCCGGGAGCAGAAATAGACGATGACGGTAACGTCAAAATCAATGGTAAAGAAGTAAAGAAGATTATGGTGGATGGTAAAGAGTTCTTTGGCGGTGATGTGAAAACCGGGTTGAAGAACTTACCGGTCAACATGATCGACAAACTGAAAACATACGATAAAAAATCAGACTTGGCACGTGTTACCGGAATAGATGACGGAGAAGAAGAAACTGTTCTTGACCTGAAAGTGAAGAAAGGTATGAATCAAGGTTGGTTTGGTAATGCAAGTGTTGCCGGTGGTACAGAAGATCGTTACGGAAGCAACTTGATGTTGAATCGTTTTGTCGATAATAGCCAATTCTCTTTAATCGGTTCTGCTAATAATGTGAACGATCAGGGATTCTCCGGTGGAGGTGGCGGACCTCGTTTCCGGAACAGCAATGGTTTGACTGCTACCAAGATGTTAGGGGCTAACTTTGCTACCCAGACTGAAAAATTGGAACTGGGAGGTAGTGCCCGTTATAATTTCAGTGATCGGGATGCAACATCTACAAACTACTCGGAACGTTTCCTGCAAAATGGAAATTCTTATTCAAATTCGAACAGTAAGGGCCGCAATAAGAATACGAACTTTAATGCAGACTTTCGGTTGGAGTGGAAACCGGACACATTGACAAATATCATTTTCCGTCCGAACGTTTCTTATGGAAAGTCTAATAGTTATTCTATTTCCGAATCGGGTACTTTTAATGGAGATCCATTTAATTTGGTGTCTAATCCTAATGAGTTTTTGAATAAGATTTTCTGGGGAAGTACGGATGATCCTTTAGAAGCTATTCGTGTCAACGCCAGTAATAGTGAATCAAAATCTGAAGGGCAGAATCTCTCTGCAAATGCTTCTTTGCAAGTGAATCGTAGATTGAATAATCAGGGACGAAACATCACTTTCCGTGGTACATTTAGTTATGGAGATAATGACAGCGAACAGTTTAGTGAATCATTGACGCGTTATTTTGATGATAATGCAAAAAAAGAAGATGATGAGCGTAAACAATATACTACTTCTCCAACCAAGAATTATGATTATACTGCCGAACTGACTTATAGCGAACCGATTGCGAGAGCTACCTTCTTACAGTTCCGTTATAAATTTCAATATAAATATAGTGAAAGTGACAGAAGTACCTACAGCTTGATTCCTGATGCAGATAAAGGACAGGATTGGTTTTGGAATTTTGGTGATGGCCTGCCTGTAGGATATGAAGAGAATAAAGATAGAGATTTGAGTAAGTATGCTCAATATAAATATTATAACCATGATATTAATGCAGGACTTAATATTATCCGCGAGAAATATAGATTGAACTTTGGAGTATCTTTGCAACCGCAGAACACCAGATTGGATTATAAGAAGGCCGAAGTAGATACTGTGGTAAAAAGAAATGTGTTCAATTTTGCTCCTAACGTTGATTTTCGTTACAGATTTTCTAAAGTCAGCCAGTTGCGCTTTACCTATCGGGGACGTGCAAGCCAGCCGAGTATGGAAAATTTGCTTGATGTAACTGATGACTCTAATCCGTTGAATATTCGTAAGGGTAATCCGGGATTGAAACCTTCTTTCTCTCATTCTATGCGTTTGTTTTATAATACTTATAATGCAGATAAACAGCGTGGCATGATGGCTCATGCAAACTTGAATATGACTCAAAATAGCATTACTAATGCCACTACTTATAATCAGAGTACTGGTGGAGTGACTGTTAAACCGGAGAATATCAACGGAAACTGGAATGCGATGGGAATGTTTGGATTCAATACTGCATTGAGAGATAAGCGGTTTACCATAAATTCTTTCTCCCGTGCTAATTATACCAATGCGGTTTCTTATCTTTTTAATGACGATACTAAAATAAATGACAAGAACACTAGTACGACACTGACTTTCGGAGAGAATTTGAATGGAACTTTCCGTAACGACTGGTTTGAATTTACCTTGAATGGTTCAATCAACTATAACTTTGAGCGAAATCAACTGCGTCCGGAAAACAATCAAGAACCCTATACATTTGGTTATGGTGCAAGTACTAATATCTCTTTACCTTGGAGTATGACGTTGTCTACCAATATCACTAATAACGCTCGTCGTGGTTATCGTGATGCCAGTATGAATAAGAATGAACTTATTTGGAATGCACAGATTGCCCAAAACTTCCTGAAAGGTAATGCCGCAACCATCAGTTTTGAAGTATATGATATTCTGCGGCAGCAATCTAATATCAGCCGTTCGTTAACAGCCGATATGCGTTCTGTTTCTGAATATAATGGAATTAATAGCTATTGCATGCTTCGTTTCTCTTATCGTCTGAATGTTTTTGGAAATAAAGAAGCTCGCGGCAATATGCGTCATGGTGGTTTTGATGGTGGTGGACCTCGTGGCCCGCGTGGTGGCTTTGGAGGTGGCAGACCACACTAAAGCAGAGTAATAGGTTTAAATAAAAACAGGAAGTCCCGGCACAACGATTCAATGTTGTTGCCGGGACTTCTTTGTTAATCCGAGAATTTACTCTATATTTGTTGTTTAGTATCCGTATGAAAGGAGATTCCTATGATTGATTGGAACTATATGCTTAGCCAGATAGCAACAGTGGCTTTTGATATTCTTTATTTTGGAGCCATTATCGGTACGATTGTCATCATCATTCTTGACAACCGGAATCCGGTTAAAACCATGGCATGGATACTCATATTGCTTTTCCTTCCTATTGTCGGACTTGTCTTTTATTTTTTCTTTGGGCGGAGTCAACGTCGCGAACGTATCATTGGGCAAAAAAGCTACGACCGCTTATTGAAGAAACCAATGGCCGAATATCTCGCACAGGATTGTTCGGACGTTCCTTATGAATACTCCCGTCTTATTCAGCTTTTCCAGCAAACGAATCAAGCGTTTCCATTTGAGGGGAACCGTGTGGCAGTCTATACCGAAGGATATACCAAACTTCAATCATTGTTGCGTGAACTGCAAAAAGCGAAGCAGCATATCCACATGGAATATTACATCTTTGAAGATGACGCTATCGGGCGTATGGTCAGGGATGTGCTGATAGAAAAAGCTTCTCACGGGGTTGAAGTACGGGTTATCTATGATGATGTAGGTTGCTGGCATGTGCCTAACCGTTTTTTTGAAGAAATGCGCAATGCCGGTATCGAAGTCAGGAGCTTTTTGAAAGTACGTTTTCCTTTATTTACCAGTAGGGTGAATTACCGCAACCATAGAAAGATTGTCGTTATTGACGGACGCGTGGGCTTCGTTGGGGGAATGAACCTGGCAGAACGTTATATGCGTGGCTTTTCTTGGGGGATTTGGCGCGATACGCATATCATGTTGGAAGGCAAGGCAGTGCATGGTTTACAAACAGCTTTTTTGCTTGATTGGTATTTTGTAGACCGTACGTTGATAACCGCTTCCCGTTATTTTCCGAAGATTGACTCTTACGGAAGTTCTTTAGTGCAAATTGCCACGAGTGAGCCTATCGGGCCATGGAAAGAAATCATGCAGGGATTGACTGTTGCCATTACCAGTGCAAAAAAATATTTCTATATGCAAACACCTTATTTTTTGCCTACAGAACCAATATTAGCAGCTATGCAAACAGCAGCATTGTCTGGGGTGGATATACGCTTGATGTTACCGGAACGTGCAGATAACTGGATAACTCATCTTGGATCGCGTTCTTATTTGGCAGATGTGATGCAGGCAGGTGTTAAAGTCTATTTTTATAAGAAAGGTTTTCTACATTCTAAGCTGATGGTTTCAGATGATATGCTTTCCACTGTAGGCTCTACCAATGTTGACTTCCGTAGCTTTGAGCATAACTTTGAGGTGAATGCTTTTATGTATGACGTAGAAACTGCCCTTGAAATGAAAGAAATATTTCTTCAGGACCAGCGCGAAAGTACACAGATCTTTTTGAAGAATTGGGGCAGACGTTCGTGGAGACAAAAAGCTGCGGAGTCTATCGTGCGTTTATTGGCTCCGCTACTTTAATAAGGATGAAATAGTATTTGGATCTTATCTGAATAGTGAGAAGTTCACACTTCCATACACCCTTCTCTCAAGGAAATGTGGATTTTCTTCGAAATTATTATCTTTTCCATGCTCCAGTACCAATAATCCTCCTTCTTTGAGAAGATTATTCTGAAAGATTAATTCGGGGATTGTTTCCAACTCTTTTAAAGCGTAGGGAGGATCGGCAAAAATGAAGTCGAACTGTTCGCGGCCATTCTTGATAAACTTGAATACATCTCCGCGTATCGGCAGACATTTGTCTGTCTGCACCTCTTTCATGATTTTGCAGATGAATGAGTGATGTGCAGGATCTTTCTCAATGCTGATAACACGGTCGCATCCACGGGATACCAGTTCGATACTGATGCTTCCTGTCCCGGCAAACAAATCAAGAGCTGTTATTCCTTCTTCAAAATCGATATAGTTATTGAGTACATTAAACAGATTTTCTTTGGCGAAATCTGTCGTAGGGCGTGCTTTAAATGTTCGAGGCACGTCAAATCTTCTTCGTTTGTAAATACCGCTGATTACTCGCATGTTAATAAGGCTTGCATGTCAATATTAGTTGCAGGATTCATGATGAATACCTGTAGGATAAACTTTTTCAATTCACTCATTAAAACGTCTTTCTCCGGAAGTATTCCGGTTAGGTGTAACTCATCCCGTTCCTGATTAAACTCCAGTTGTTTCCAGGCGTACAATAAATAGTAAATACGGTCTTCTGTGTGCGTACATTCAAAGGAATTGGCCAGAAGCAGATGTCCTCGTTCAAAACAATAGATGTCAATGCCGTCTTTGCGTACAGAAGCATACATCTTCTTACTGTTTCCCAATCTGCTTTTTACAGAAAAATAATCGATGAATGGAGTAGATTGAGAATAGAAACGAGCTTCGGGATATTGTTCATTCAAAAAGGTCTGTGCGCTTTTGTCTATGCCGAAGATGACAGCTACATTATTCTTTCTTAGAATATTATAGAGCACCGTTTCGTTTTCTCTTTTTTGATGATTATGATAAAACAGAAGTTCCGCCTGTCCCTCCTCAAATAAGTCTAATGGCGCAATTGTAAAACGCTTGCTTGCCATCATTATATTTACCCGTTTGTAAGGATGATTTAGGAAGTCCGATTCGTGAAAGACCGCCTTTAGATTGGCTGTAAGGGATAGAGATGTGTCTATCTCTTTCTCTATTATTGAAAGCGAATCGTCATGAATCGGGTTATAGATAGAAAAAGAAAATCCATCCGTACTAAGACGGATGGATAAAGTATATTGTTTTGATTTAGTAAAATCAATCATTATTCCCAGTTACCAGCACCATTGTTTGGAGTATCGATAGAACCTACCATCAAGCCGCTATATTTGCCTAATTTAGAATCCAGGTCTTTTAGGTTGATGATTTCTTGTTTGTCAAGTCCGCTCAAATAAGTTTCGTATGGAGCTTTCACTTCGAACAAATATACTGGAGCACCAGACTTGGCAGTGTCATTTTTCACGTTCATTTCGAATTGAGCACCATTTCCGTGAGGAATATATTTCATAGAGTCGGCATTGAATCCTTTTGGATAGATAGTATCCAATACAGCTACCCACATAGTGTCACGTTTGAAGTTTTCAAGTCCCCATTTCTTAACTTCATCGTATCTGCCGGTTTTCTTTGCTTTTTCGATGATAGCCATGGCTTTCTTTTCAGTCAGTCCGTCTTCCAATTGCTTGTCAGTTAACATTCCCATCTTCATAACGAACGGCAATTTTTGATTTTTAACGAAATCAATCAGTGTGTCTAATTTGGGTGCATACATTCCGCGGTGCAGCGAACGGTATTCCTGCTGTGCCTTACGGATGTCGATCAAACGGGCAATGACTGCTTTTTCTCTTTCTTTTTTTGCGTTTTCAAAATTGATAGGACCCATAATGCTGGTGTAACAGATGTAAATCAGTGCAGCAGCACAAAGCACCAATACAATATTAAATACTGTTTTCATGATAAATTATGTTTTTAGTTGTTATATTCGCATCGCAAAAATAGAATAAATAAATTTAAATACGATAGTTCCTCGAACTTTTTTCTCGTACAAAAATGATAAATAACTATTTAGAAAGGCAAATTAAGGAAAATTTTCCTTATCAGCCAACTTTAGAGCAGGAAATTGCTGTAAAATCTCTTTCAGAGTTTCTGCTGTCCACACTGGCAGATGAAGTCTTTATCTTAAGAGGCTATGCTGGTACTGGTAAAACATCGTTGGTAGGGGCATTGGTGAAAACGATGGATCAGCTGCAGCAGAAATCTGTATTGTTGGCTCCTACAGGACGTGCGGCAAAAGTTTTTTCAGCGTATGCAGGACATCCGGCTTTTACTATTCATAAAAAAATATATAGACAACAATCTTTTTCTAATGAGCTTAGTAACTTTTCGATCAATGACAATTTAGCTACCAATACATTGTTTATTGTCGACGAGGCTTCCATGATTTCAAACGAAGGACTGTCGGGCAGTATGTTTGGAACAGGACGTTTATTGGATGATTTGGTACAATTTGTGTATTCGGGACAAGGTTGCCGACTCTTGTTGATGGGAGATACAGCACAGCTTCCCCCGGTAGGTGAGGAGTTGAGTCCTGCGCTTTTTGCTGATGCATTGAAAGGTTATGGACTTGAAGTACGTGAGATTGATCTTACCCAAGTGGTTCGCCAGGTGCAAGAATCCGGAATATTGTGGAATGCCACGCAGTTGAGGCAACTGATAGCGGAGGATGATTGTTATTCTTTACCTAAAATAAAAATAACAGGTTTTCCTGATATTAAACTGGTACCCGGAATTGAACTGATAGAAGAACTGACTAATTGTTACGATCATGATGGTATGGATGAAACGATTGTTGTCTGTCGATCTAATAAACGTGCGAACTTATATAATAATGGAATACGTGCACAAATTCTTTGGCGTGAAGATGAATTGAACACAGGAGATATGTTGATGATAGCCAAAAATAATTACTATTGGACAGAGAAATATAAGGAGATGGATTTTATCGCTAATGGAGAAATTGCAGTTGTCCGACGTGTTCGTCGAACTCGTGAAATATACGGTTTTCGTTTTGCCGAAGTTACTCTCCGCTTTCCTGACCAGAATGATTTTGAATTGGATGCGAATCTATTATTAGACACTTTACATTCGGACTCACCCGCATTGCCGAAAGAAGACAATGACCGATTGTTCTATACGGTACTTGAGGATTATATAGATATTCCAAACAAAAGAGACCGGATGAAAAAGATGAAAGCTGATCCGCATTACAATGCTTTGCAGGTGAAATATGCATACGCAATAACCTGTCATAAAGCGCAAGGCGGACAGTGGCAGAATGTATTTTTAGATCAGGGGTATATGACGGATGAGTACTTGACTCCGGATTATTTCCGGTGGTTGTATACAGCTTTTACTCGGGCGACGAAGACATTGTATTTGGTGAATTATCCGAAAGAGCAGGTGGAATAGTTTTTTTTTGAATGACTCTTAATCTTTATATGATTCAGGGTTTTAAGGTTGCATTGATTATATAATCAGTTGATTTCAATATTGTTGGATTCAAAAAAGTCTTTGAGTACTGGTTGTGGTTTGCTTATAGATGAAAAGAGTATTTTAAGATAAGAGCTAGCATTAGAAAAAATAGGTAGCAATAATCCCTTTATTTGACTCTATTCACAGATTTGGAAAGAGTAAATAAAGGGATTATTCTATAAATTATTTCTCTATATATAAATTATTTGTAAACAATAGTAGTCGCATCATTCTTAGTTAATTTTGGTATCACTTGACCAGTCTTTAAATAAAGAGTCTTAATTTTGCTGCTACGATTGGCGTTTAAGGTTGTTAATGCTGGACATTCCGAAGCATCAATTGATGTAACATTATCATAACTTGCATACCAGGAAACAAGACTTAAATCCAAAGACTCAAGTTTACTACTGATGACTTTAAGATTTTCTGCCTCCGAATAAACATAGCTACCTCCTGCATTGAAACTAGTAATTGGATTATCTCCCAAATTATACTCTTCACAAATAGTAGGGCTATTAAATGTGAGTGATGATACCTTATGTAAACCTGAAATATCAAGCTTTTTCATGTTTGAACAATAACCTAAACGTAATGAAGTCAGGTTAGGGAAATACTCTATTCCGGTTAAATCTTTAATCTGGTTAGAGTATGAGGTGTTAGAGAATGAAGTTGCGTTTAATCCTTCTTCAAGAATAATACATTTGGTATCATCAATAGGGAGAGCCCAACCGTTAGATATACAAAGTGCTCGAAGAACGGCATCTGGAATTTCCACAGGGCTGGCGTCCGGATCTTTTTGAACAATAGCAATATCTTTTACTAATGTACCACTGGTTTGGGCAATATGAATTGTACCTCCACGCGAAGCTGGTGATGCGGATAGTTTATAAGTAACAGTAACCGTAGTCAAACCATCATCACCTTTTTGTGGTTCGGAAATTGATTGATCAGTGATCCAATCCTTCCCTTTTGTTATGGAAATAGCGTAATTGACGTTGTATTTCACTTTTAAAGAGATAGTGCGTGCTGTTAGATCATATGTTAAAGTGTTACTTTCGGTGATAATTGCATCTGTTTGTTTTTGATTAATATCTACATTGACACTCTCAGTAACGAGTGGGCTTGAGATTGTAATTTTTGTACTACGATCTTTATATGTCTTGTTCTCGGCAGCAGTGAATGATAAAGTTACTTTACCGCCAAATTCATTACGTCTATCAAATGTCAGCCATTCTTCACCACCGTCACTATATGTTATCGTTGGGTCGGTCACATTGGTATTAAGTTGAATTCTCACAGTACTTTTCTCTTTAGCAATAGAAAGAGCTTCGTCAGAAAGTAAATCCATTATATATGCAGGTTGAGACTCTACTTGCAGTGGCACAACTGAAGAACCTGTGAAAAACTTGAAGGTTGCAGTACGCTTTTCATCTAATTTGTTAGGGTCGATGGTAAAAGTAACTACATCACCATCTTTACCTGAAGTTACTGACGGATGTGCCCAATCACATATTCCTGACAGCCGCCAGTTGTCGGAGCTTGTTACAGTTACTGTAGCATCCCCTCCATTTTTATCCACTTGGAGTATATTGGTCGATAGTGAGATTGTTGAATTACCACTATTGATTGATTCATCATCATCAGAACAACCCCATAGTAGGAGGGATGCCGATAACACTATCATTAAATTCTTAAATAATTTCATATCTATTCTTTTTAAGGTAAAATATACATTAATCAGTTAATAGCTTCACGTTGTGTACTATTCTTTTTATAATAGTAACTTGGATAAATTAATGTTTCATCGTACAAACCTTTACAAACGGATTGGCATCTATATACTTGTGAACTATATAATGATGGGTCAAGTGCGAAGAACATGTAGTACCCATAACCAGCTTCTTTTCTAGAACGCGCTGTAGATTCACTTGAGTTGCCACTGCCTCGTCTTAGTTCTATTGACATACCAGCACACTGTTTCAATGTCATACCGGTACCTGGTCCAGCAGCACCACCATAGTCAGCTACAGCATAATCGCAATATTGACCAGGTTCGATACCATCGATAACTTGGAGACTACTTGAATACATGTTGCCAAGGTTATAGAGCGAGACAATTTTTTCCGGCATGACAGCTTTACATTCATACATTAATCGTGAACCCGCATAAGCTGATGGTCTTGCAAGCCATGGGTTTGAAAGGTCTGGTGAGTTCGAATATTCATCATCGAAAGCGACGCCGTCCAAATTATAGGCACGGCAGTAGGCTGCCAGTTCCCGGGCGAATTCCCGAGCTCCCATATCCGAAAGTTGAGCGACACCAGCTTCGTCGTGATTACCCAGAATGCTAATAATAATTTTCATACCAGCTTTACGCAATGGTTGTAGATACTTATCATTATTGTCGAGTAAGAATTGAACATTTTCATTGTTCGCTAAATACACTCGTTGTTTCTCTGGATCCCAATTGATATTAGCTGCAAAAAGTACAACATGGTCGAAAAAATATTTACCACTTTCAGTCAGAAACTCAAGGGCATTGAGCGGGTTAGTATCATTAACTTCGAAATAAAGAACTGTTTGTACCGCATCTTCTCCTTTGTTAGTATTAGGTTTGTTGCGATAATCCTGGACGAGAAGTACCATATGCTTGGAAGTTTCAGTAAATGTTACTCCTTCAGTAGAAGATGTTACTGTTAAAGGTACTATGTAAGTTTTATCCTCTTCCATTCCATCAAACGCAGTCAGTGTAACTTTCACGCTTGGGGTAACTTTATCATCAGGGGCAAGTACAAAAGTACCATCATTTGCGATTTTTACATTAGCAGCAGGAAACACTTCGAAATCCGTTTCATGGGTAGTATTATATATAGCTGCATATGATTCCTCGACAGCTATTTGAACATCTACTCCTTTTTGAGGTAGTTTAGAAAGACGGAATACCACATTAGTGCTATATTCATTATTTCGGAGCTCGATTACCGAACTGTTTTTGTTCGTATTTTCGTCCAATAATAATCCGCTCAGTTGAGTCGATGCCAAATAAGAAGATTCATCTATCTTGTTTCCTATTTCAATATCTTCCTCACAAGATGTGAAAGTTGCCATAGTGAACATCACCACTGGCAGGAAAGCATATTTGATATTGTTTATCATATTCATATTCAATTCTTAGTTAAATGATTTATTATTGAGGCAATGAAACAGATTCCCATTTAGGTTCTTTTTCGATTGTCAAATCATAGCCACTCACGCTGTAATCTTTAGCTACTGTACCCGAACCTTCGTCGAATTTCCAATATGCAATGAGCCCTTCCGATTCAGGTTCTATTGTGTAGAAGTGATTTGTTGCCTGAATTTCTTCTGCTGTTAATGCACGATTCCAGATTCGTACTTCGGAAACGACGCCATCAAAATAGCGGTCATCTTTATAGGAATAACCTACCCAGAAACAACGTGAGCCGTCTTCCTCATTGGTATGTTTAGCACCAAGACTAACAGAACTCTTTCCCGTTGAACCGGAAAGCTTTTCTACGCCATTGATATATACTTTGACATTACCTTTATTGAATGCGACAGCTACATGATACCACTTGCCACTTTCAAGTTGAAGGTCTGCGCTTGTACAATTGTTAACAGAAGTAGCTACTTGAAGTTGGTTATTCGGAATGGTTGCGTCACCGATACGGAGCAAATAATTGCTTTCGATACCCATCAACGTGTTCAGAGTATTAGGGAATGAATTGGCCTTGAACAGTATCTCCATCGTATTCTCCGTTAGATTATTGAATTTGGAGTCATTCTTGAAGTCCGGATAAGCACGATTACGACTGATATTACATACCACATTAATAAGTGATGCTCCGCGGAATACATAATAATATGTCTTAGCACTTTGCAAAACGCCGATTCCTTCCACTGATTTAATAGTGACTGGAAGCACATAAGTGGTTTTGATATCAAGTTCTCCTGTATTAATGAATTCAATAGGCAATTCTGGACTAACTATACTACCTGATTTGATGGTAGTCGAAGTTTCTGGCATTGAATAATGTTCTTCAGAAAGAAGTACTGCAGTTTCATCGTAATATGCCAGTTTATAAGTTGATAAAAGTTCGGGAGCAGGTGACATAGTCACTTTGATATCATGTTCTTCAGGCTTTGCTATGGCTACTGAAAGACCAGTTTCTACATTTGTATCACCAGCTTTGAACAGTATTTCCTTAGTAAAGTTCGATGCCGAAATGAAGAGTTTATTGTCATAATGCTGTTCATTTTCATCGTTGTTCTGGCAACCGGCAAGAATTATTGAGAAACCGGCAAGAGCTGTAAATATTAAATTGTTTAATTTCATAAGGCAGTTTTTTATTTAACGGTTGGACTCAATATACTTATAGCTTCTTTTAAGGTTGGGTATACATTGCTGGCATTAAAATAGTCTTTTTCCGCTGCATCAATTGAAATTCCAGCTTTGGTGTAGTCAGGCGTCTTTGCCACTGCCCATTGAGCAGCTCCAATGATGGCAGATGAGCCATCTCCGAGTTCACCATTGTAACTCCCCGAATTGGTAAGATAAGGCGTTGTTACTCCCATGATGAAGCGGTCGGTTGGTACGTTTTTTGCTGATGCCATGAGTATGAGATAAGACATCTCGTATTGGTTTTTTGCTCCATGCGCATTGACAATGATGTATTTACAATCAGAAAGCAGACTTTTACCAATAACGTTCTGCGGGTAACCTTTGAAAAGCAAGTCCTTATTAGTATTCGCAACTTTCCAGTTAGCTACCGCGTCAAAGAATGCTCCTTGACGTGCTGTTTCAGCGGCAATTTCATTCTCTTCAACAAGCGAATTGAGGTCGAAGCCTGTATAATTCACTACAATTCCATCTACATCTAAAGCGTTACTTGCGGCGATTTGTTTAGTGACCTCACTTTTGCAGTATTCAATAAAACGTGTTGCATCGTCGACAGTCTCTTCTCCTTCTTCTCCATTTTCTGTTTCATCAGATTCGGGATTAGGTACAGCGTTGGCTGCTTCTTCTTCAAGAATCTTTTTCCATGCACTTTCTATAGCATCGAAATCAACTAATCCCAATACTTTTGTACCCAATCGACGTACTTCCTTCATCTCAGATATATTTGCCTGATTTACTTCCATTGTATTGTTTAGACAAATATAGTCGAGACTGTCAGGCATATCAGTAAGATGTTGACTGCGTGAGGTTGTTACAGTACTTACATTATTAACTGAAACAATTACTACCTGATGGTCTGTTGCTTTAAAGTTGTTGAGAGATTCCAGGTATTGAGCATAAAGTTCCGGATTTTGTTCCTCCATAGAAGGAGTATGTATATTGATGCTTTCTGGATCTGTCCAGTCAGAACACGAGAACTGCATCATAGAACATGCCAGCATTACAGGCATGAGATATTTTATTTTTCTTCTCATATATGCTATAATTAAGGTAATTTTATTTGTATAATTTAATATACTAAGTACTTGGTATATATTTTTATTTTTTGTTACTCATTGGTTGATTTATTTACAGTCCCACCATACGTGAGTTGCCATCGTATCTCCTCTTTTAGTCTTGGACTCTTGTGTCAATGTCGCAACTGCTGCTTCTACGCTTTCTCTATTTTCACGATATTCATCAGTTGGATATGGCATGCGTCGTGCACCTTCCGCATCATTAACAATTCCTCCACTTGCATTTGCTGCCATTGGCATTAATTTAGGATAGCCTGTACGACGGTACTCAGTCCATGATTCCATACCATTTGGAAAGTTTGCAATCCATTTTTGAGTAATAATCTGTTCTAAGCTTTTTTCAAAATCACCTCCAGACCATGCCACAGTTACATTTGTATTAATAGCTCCAGAGTAATCATAAGTTTGGGCACTTTGTCCTTTCAGTGGATCTTTATATGCTTCTACTTTTCCCGTACTTGCAAGATAATTTTCGACTCCACTGGTAATTCCGTTTTCTTCAAACGACAAACGGATTCCTTCCTCATAGAAGTCTTTAGCTGTTCCTCCCATGTTCCAGTTACGAAGAGCTCCTTCAGCACGCAAGAAAGCGACTTCTGATGCACGGAACACAACTATATTATCACTCGTAGTGACTTTCATACAAGAAGAGCCTTGTGACCAGGAGTTATATTGTCCTTGCAGAATACCCCGACGTAAACCTACATAACTTTCTTCTCCAGTATATGCATTTCCCGACACGGTGCCAAAAGTACTTTTATCATAATATGCTTCGCGACGAGGATCGTTGTATGCATTCATGTAGCAGGTTAAATCCGCTGAAATTCGTGCATCTGACCATAGTACCATAAAACGTTGCCATGGATTATGATCGGCAACTTTACGATAAGCGCCATCAGTTGCAGCAGTCATAACACCTGCTGCTACAGCTTCTTCAGCCAATTGCTGTGATGTTTTTCCATTCACGTTAAATCCTGCTACATAGCAAGTACGCATCGCCATTCTTAGCTTCAAAGAGTTGGCAAACTTATACCATGCTGATGTATTGCCATTATAAATTCTATCAGCACTTGAGCTGAAGCTTTGGTTGCCAAACTTTCCTAATACTGTAATAATATTATCCAAATCTTCTAGCATTTTGGCATAGACAGCTTGCTGAGAATCATAAGGGGATTTGATCGCATTAGCTGCACCTACTTTTGAATAAGGGATGGGACCATATGTATCTGTTACACGTAACATTACGACGATACGATATAACTCGGCCAACGATAAGAAAAGTTCATCATCGCTTTGATTTTTCAAATTGAAGTAATCAGGATAAAACTTTGAATAAAAATCATTGAATGGAATTTTTTTCCAATCGTCTGAAGGATTATAAGTTGCGTAACGACCAGACCAACCTGTACCCAAATTGGAGTCTGCTACATATCCCGAAAATGCTCCTGCCATCAAACAGTCTACATATTGAGAAAAGTTCTCTTGTTCTGGCATCATCAAATCTTGTAAATTAAGAGCTAATGATCTTACCAAATACCAATCTACTCCCATGTCATTTTGGTCTGGTTCATGAGGATTTTTATTGTAATCTTCAAAGTTTCCTGTACATGCAGTTGCACCGAAAAGAAACATACCAGTGACTATAAACTGTATTATTGTATTTTTCTTCATCTTTTCCGTTTTTAGAATTTAAGTTTCAAATTGAATCCTACGCTACGAAGGCTAGGCATCATAAAGTAATCAATTCCCTGGTAATAGTTACCTGTAGTGGCTACAGATTCAGGATCGAAAGGAGCCTTGCAATAAATCATCCACAAGTTACGACCTACCAGCGAAAGAGTGATATCCATAATATTTTTCAATTTCTTTCTTGGGATAGTGTAGCTGACAGAAGCTTCTTGCAGACGTAAATTGGTAGCACTATAAGTGTAATATTGAGGAATACCGCTGTCGGCACCAACCACTGTATACCACTTTTGCGCGTCAATCATATCGTTGCCGTTTATCACGACTCCACCATTATCACGAGCTGCTGCTGTAGCTTCGGATACACCATAGGAGTCAAGAACGGCTTGAGTCGCAGAGTAAACGACTCCTCCCAAACGGGCAGTAAGAAGGAAGCCAAGTCCCCAGTTACCATATTGAAAGTCATTGCGCCATGCCATATTAGCTTTTGGAAAAACAGATCCTAAATAAATATCATCAGCTTTGTCATTCACTGCTACATTTCCATCGGCATTTACATAAATCTTATTATTTGAATCTCGAAGCAAGTCAGACTGTGAGTAGAGATCACCTAAAGATCCACCTACTTTTAGAATGAACCGTGCCTTTGATAAACCACCTACATCCATACGGTCTTTTGTTATTTCTTCACCGGTTACAGGGTTTATGTAACCATCAATCAGGCTTAAAATCTTGTTTTTATTGGCACTGAATGTGTAGTTAGAACTCCATGAAAACTTGTTCCATGTATTCTTGTAACCAAGTGAAAGTTCTACACCACGGTTACGTACGTTACCAGTCTGCGCATAGAATGTACTATAGCCTCCTGTTGGAGAAAGCTTTGCATCCATGGTTTGATTGTAAGTCTTGGTATTATAGAATGAAACATCAAAATTGAAATGTTTAAGGAAACGTGCAGTAAGACCTACTTCCCAAGAATCTGTACGTTCCGGTTTCAAATCATACAATGGATATGCAGACTGAGAAGAGTATGCTCCTGTTGAAGTATTCCATGAAAAAGTTGGATAAGCAAGGAAGCGTCCAAATGGTAGACCTACGGATGCCCAAGAAGCACGTAGTTTTAAGTATGAAATACTTTCAGGTAATTTGAAAAGTTCAGACAAAACAACAGAGCCTCCTACTGACGGGTAGAAAAAAGAAGACTGTTTTGAGTTCGGTCCCGCTAATTGACTTGGCCAATCATTACGTCCGGTAAGAGTCAAGTAGTAAGTACTTCTATAACCAACTTCTGCAGATGCAAATATAGATTGTGTTTGTTCACGATAACCAGTTTCTTCACGTTTCCCAGTTTCTTTATCCAATTGAGCAACTGTGAAAAAGTTAGGAAGTCCATTCGCTGCAATTGGTCCACTAACGGCAAGAGCTTCAGAACGATTGTCTGAATAAGATGCTCCGATATTAGCTGTTAAACTCCAATCCTCGCCAAATGTTTTATTTATATTCAACAATAAGTCTGCATATGTTTGCTTGTCACGAGTGTTTGTTACACCATAAAAACCATTTTCACCTTCAGCAATAGTTGCGATGGTAGAGGCATAGTATTTTTGTGTATATGTGTTGTATGAATTATCTAGACGTACACGTCCAGCTACGTTCAACCAACTTAGAATATCGTAACTTAAAGCTGCACTCAACATATAACGATCTTTGTCATTTTCACGCAAGTTACGATAATTAATCCAGTAAGGATTTTGTAAACGGAACGATCCCCCTCCTTGAGGCCAATATTGCGTATACATATTACGCTCTAAATCATAACGTTCGTACATTTTGTAATCTTCCCAGTCATTTCCACGCGGAAACAGGTAAGCAGAAGACAATGGGTTTGCATAAATACCTTGATTCACCATATTACGGTCTTTCTGCATAATATATTGAGCACCAACATCCAGTTTCATCTTATCTTCTAGAAAAAGAGTGGTGTTCCGGAATGTAAAGTTATAGCGGTCGTATTTGTTATTTGGAATAATGCCACGCGAATTAACGGCTGCGGCAGAAAGATATGTCTGATTGTGTTCAGTACCAGTAGAAAGTGTTACAGATTCTGTTCCAATAAGCCCAGTCTGAAAATAATCACTTGCAGGATCGTATCCGCGGTAATTAGCTTCATTCAATCTTTTACCCCAACTAGCATCTGTTCCAGAAGTTCCATAGCGATTCTGAAACTGTGGCATGACGAATGGAGATAACATTTCTGTATTACTAGATACGGTCAAGGCTACACGACCCACTTTTCCTTTTTTGGTTGTAATCACAATAGCACCATTAGATGCATTGCTACCATACAATGCGGCAGCAGCAGCACCAGACAAAACTGACATTGATTCAATGTCATCTGGGTTTATATCAGCTATAGCTTCTGTAGAGCCTTGCGATTGCATCTCTTCAGAACCACCAGAAGCGCTCAGGTTATACATTGGAATACCGTCGATAACATAAAGAGCATTAGACGATTGTTCGATACCCCTGGAGCCACGCATAACAACTTTACTTGCACCACCAATACCAGAAGAAGAAGAGTTGATATTTAAACCCGCAACCTTTCCGTTCAGTGAATTAATAAAGTTCGCATCTTTTACAGCTAAAGCTGATTCTGCATCGACCTGTGTGACATTATAACTCAAAGCTTTCTCTGAACGCTTAATACCCAAAGCTGTAACAACTACCTCGTCAATCACTTGGGTATCATCCATCATCGTAATATTAATGGCTGTCTGTCCTTTCAAAGGGATTTCTTGTGTCTTATATCCGATATAAGAATAAACAATAACTGGGTTATTGCTTTTTGTCACAATTTTGTAGTTACCATCCAAATCGGTAATAGCTCCGTCTGTTGTTCCTTTCACTAAAATGCTAACACCAATCAATGGTTCTCCTTTAGCATCTACAACTTGTCCGGTTATAGTACGTTCTTTCCCGCTTTGTTGTTGTAGTGAATCGGAATTTTCTTTTTCTGATAAATAAATTATATTCTCTTCTATTTTATAAGAGATATCTTTATTTTTCAAAAGTGTGTTTAAAACTTGCTCTAAAGAAGCATCTTTTACTTTTAAAGGTTCAACTGTGACAGTTGATAGCTTGTCATTGTAGAAAAATTGGTACTTTGATTGTGATTGAATTTGTTTAATTACAGTTCCTAAAGTTGTACGGGGAGTTGATAAGGTCAACTGTGCCGCAGCCCATTGTACAGGAACTGCTATCAACAAAAGAATCAATAAAGCTCGAAATAACTTCGACTTTCGAAGCGAATGTTTGCTTTCCATACATTTAATTTAATGGTTATACATTTTATTAAACTCAAAAAGAAGAGTGTCGACTTTCCCTTCCTTTGTTAATAAAACAATGCTAATATAATAAACACTTAGTCCATTTTCTCTTTTTTTCGAAAAAAGTAAGAAATATCTGATATCTCCTTGAATAACCTATATTTAGAATTTACCAAGTACTTAGAGAACTTGGATGAAAATAATGTGATTAAAATCTTTAAGTGATAATATATATGAAAAGAATAGTAAAAAACAGTTTGTTTACAGCAATATTGATGGTGTGGGGGATGATGTATTCCTCATGCGAAGGCTGGACAGACCCAGAAAGCATTAACATCCATTACCCTACATTTGAAGAGCAAAACCCGCAACTGTATGCTGACTATATCAGAGATCTGAAACGCTACAAGGATGGAGAACATAAGTTAGTCTTTGTCTCTTTTGACAATCCGGAAACTAATCCAATCAATCAAACCGAACGTCTCACCGCTATACTGGACAGTGTGGATTTTATCTGTTTGAATAATCCAGAAAAGCTCTCGTCTGAAACACAAGCCGAAATGGTAAAAATACGCGAGAAGAATATCCGCACGCTTTCCTGCATTAATTATGAGAGTTTAGAACAAGAATGGAACAATAAGGCAAAAGATAATTCCGAATTGACGGAAGAAGATGCACAAAGGTATCTGAATGAACGTACGGATGCTATGCTGGTTCTATGTGACAATTATGGATATGATGGTATCCTAATTGACTATACAGGACTTTCAATGGTGGGTATGCAAGAAGATGTGTTACAACAATACAAGGCACGTCAGCAAAACTTCTTCAGCAGAGTGTTGGATTGGCGGATTAAGCATACCGACAAAACATTGGTTTTTTACGGTTATGTGCAGTATTTGGCTCCAGAAAACATGGATATGCTGGATAAATACAATCATCTGATACTGAAAACCGCTTCTTCCAAAAACATGGAGGATCTGACATTAAATGTTTTTATGGCTATTCAAGCAGGCATAGACGTAGCAGGAACGAATGCGGATCTTGTTCCAAAAGATCGTTTTATTGCCTGTACACAGTTTCCTCAACAGGAAGATAAGGATATGATAATTGGTTATTGGGATACACGGGATGCAAATGGAAATAAAGTATTGGCTGCACAAGGTACAGCTCAATGGATTGTACAGGCATCACCAGATTATACCTGCACTGGTATTTTTATCATCAATATCCAAAAGGATTATTACAATAATACTTATGGAACAGTACGTGAAACTATTCATATAATGAATCCTAATAAATAGAAATACAATATGAAATTGCATATTTATCAATTAGCATTTATAGCACTTACTGCATTTACGGTAAGCAGCTGCAAGGATACGGATATTAATGATGAACATCATTATGACAATAAGCTTTATATAAGTTCGGTACCCGTAACTGAAGATTTACTGATTAAAGAAGATGTATTGTTTGACAGTCGTAAAATTACTTATCGGCTTGCTGCTCCTGTCGACAACGAAATCCAAGTCAGCTTTGATGCCAAACCATCTTTAACAGCTACCTATAATCTATGTTATGGGGATAATGCTACAGCACTTCCCGAAGCGTTTTATGATATCCCTGTGAAGAATGTTACGATTCAACCCGGAGGAATTTCCGGAGATGATATCATAGTGAATTTCGTTAATTTGAATCAATTGGACGACTCAAGACGTTATGTGTTGCCTGTTACAATCACAAATGTATCTGGAATTGGACTTCTTGAGAGTGCCCGTACCACTTATTTTATTATCAAAGGCGCTGCTCTTATTAATGTTGTAGCTAATATTAAAGAAAACTATTTTCCGATAAAATGGAATAGTGATGTAAGCAAGATGACTACTATTACAGTGGAAGCATTGGTACGAAGTGATGACTGGGTGGCCAAACGTGATAATGCACTAAGTTCTGTTTTTGGAATTGAAGGTAATTTCCTTATACGTATCGGTGATGGTGACCGTCCACGTGATCAACTTCAGGCATTTGTGCCAGGTGGAAGTTTTCCTCCAGCAAATCACGCACCAGGTATTGGACTTCCGGTAGACGAATGGGTACACATAGCTGTTGTGTATAACACTGTCAATAAAAACCGAATCTATTATAAGAATGGTGTGGCGGTGTATAAAGACCAGTCAGCAAATAGTACGGTTAATTTAACTAAGAATTGCTATATAGGTCGTTCTTTTGATGGTACCCGCTGGCTTCCGGGAGAAATTTCAGAGGTTCGTATTTGGAGCGTAGAAAGAACTGCAGAGCAAATTGCAGATAATCCTTATAAAGTAAATCCTGCCAGTGAAGGACTTGTAGCCTACTGGAAATTTAATGAGGGGTCTGGAAAGGTTGTTATAGATCGTACTGGCAATGGAAATGATATCACAGCGAGTAAAGATCCGATATGGGTTCCTGTAGAACTTCCTCAAATATATTAATCCTTTTAATTAAAAAGAATATTATTATGAAACAAAAATATCTGATAACAGGGTTGATGGTTGCCATATTTGCAGGCGGCATAACTTGCCTTACCTCCTGTGATGATGATCTTGTCATAAATAAAGCAATAGATGAGTCAGCATATACCGGCATTTATGAAAACAATGGATACTTGCGTGACGGAAAGTCCAATTTGTCTTCTAACGTAGTGGATCTATACAAAGATACTTATACTACTTCTGTAAAAATGAGTCTTAGTAAAATGACGAGTACCAGTACTTCTGCTCAAGTAATTATTGATGCAGATTATTTGGATACTTATAATAAAGAGCATGAAACCGATTTTGAATTGTATCCTGTGCACCTGGTTTCTTTTAAGAATGACGGGAAGCTCATAGTAGATGCTCAAACAAAATCTGCTCAGACTGACATCACCATTCAGGCGGACGGCACTTTGAAAGAAGATAAAACCTATGCTTTACCTATAGCTCTTACCCACGTAAGTAGCGACATTACCATAAAAGATGAGAAAGCTGGTCATTGTATCTATTTGATAAAAGATATGAGAAAGTTAGGAAACACTTACAAAGAGGAAGATGTAGTAAAGTCATTTGTCTTCTTTGATGGTACAAATCCACTGAATGCTCTTTCTTTTCAACTGGAAAACGGAAAATTGCTGTGGGATGTAGTATCTCCATTTGCTGCCAATATCAACTGGGACGCACAAGCCCAACGCCCTTATTTAAAATGTAATGCTTACATACAATATTTGCTAGATAATAATGAGAAATTTTTGCAACCACTTCGTAAACGTGGAACTAAAATAGTATTAGGAATACTTAGTAACGGGGATATAACAGGAGTGGCGCAACTTTCTAAACAAGGTGCCAAAGACTTTGCACGAGAACTAGCTCAGTATTGCAAAGCATATAATCTGGACGGGGTATGTTTTGATGACGAATATGAAGGTGCTTATGATCCGAATAATCCAGCATTAACAGAGCCTAGTGAGGAGGCTGCGGCACGTTTATGCTACGAAACTAAACAAGCAATGCCTGATAAAATCGTAGCAGTATATGCATTAAGAAGAATGTATAGTTCGAAGGCAACCGTTGTTGATGGAGTAACTATTAAAAACTGGATAGATATTGTAGTTGGTGATTATGGTAGAGATCCTTCTCAAGTTCCGTATGGGGACCTGACATCCAAAGAATGTTCCGGTCAATCCATGGAGTTTGTTAGAGGTACAGGTGGCGATTTACAGGGACAAAGACTGATAAACCAAGGTTCTGGATGGTTTATGGGCTTTTCACCGAAGCCGGAAAATTATGGCAATGTATTCCGGCGTCTGTCTGATGTGAGAACTCTGTATGGTTCTCCGTTACAAGCACCTACCGTGTTCTACAAAGACAATGATGCCACACCTTACCAATATCCCGATGATTTGCAATAAATTAAAAAACAATTGTAGAAATGAGAACACTTTATAGATTTTTCTTATTATTGGCAGTCGGTTTGCTGACAGCCCTTTCTGGATGCGGCGAAGATGAAACTCCAAGTCTGGCTACCTATCCGGATAACAATTTTTCTCTTGTGGCGGAAGACGGAGAAGGCTCGGAAATAACAGTGAATGCCACCTATAATAATGAGGGTATATTAGAATTCGATAAACCCGTAATATTCACCTTTCGTTTTAACGCTTCACCCGAGGACGCAATAGTTACTTTTGAGCCAATCGGAGAAGATGTTGAGTTAAGTGATACCAAATTGATAATTCCGGCAGGCTATACGGATGCCAGTGTTACTTTGGGTATAAAAAATATGGATGTTTTTCAATCTAATTACGATGAAGCTACCTATAATTTAGGAGTGAGAGCTACTGTGCAAGGATATAAAATGCCATCTATTACCTTGGAGGCAAAAGCTTTGATAAAGAAAGAGGCGTATGTAGCTACAGGTTTCTTGGAAGGAAAAGTCGGTAATAAAACTACATTCGAACATACTTATTTCAACGGAGAATTTAAGGACACGGAGCGGAATCTATATACATTCAGTGTACAATTGGATCGTCCTGCTCGGAAAGATGTAAAGGTGAAACTTACAACGGAAGGAGTGGATGACGAATACCTGAAAGACATTAGTATTACTCCTGCAGAAATTATAATTCCTGCTGGTGAAAAGACATCAGGAGATATTACTTGGGAGATTACTAATGACTTTTTGTTGCGTACATCGGACGACTCGTCAAACACATTAAATATCACAGCTGTTTTTGAATGTGAAGATCCGGTCTTCGTGCAGGATGAGAAAAGAAGTTCTTTCACCTTGAATATAAATAAATATATAAGAGGATTTGAACACATATCTTACAAACGGCCTTCCGGTTGGATAGAATGGGCCAAACAGGGTTGGTCTGTAGATGTGGAAGATAGTAGTGATTTTTATCAAAACGATGGTGGCGGTTCGCTTATTGATGGTGAAACCAAAGGTAACTATGAAGGTATATGTTCTGATGGAGATATTTCATTTACACTCGATATGGGAGAGGAAAAAACAATCACTGGAGTAGGTCTTGATTATATATATTATTATGCTCCTCAAAATGTACAATTATCAGTTTCTTCTGATGGAAACACATGGAATTATCTAGGAAAAGTAGCTACTGCTGATGAGAATGCCGATTACTATCAATTCATTGAATCTATAACTGCACGGTATGTGAAATTTGATCTTTTGGCTTCTTGGGGATGTGAGCTTTATGAAATATACGTCTTTAAGTAGTATTGAGTCTAAAAAGAATATAGGTTAAAGTTTGTATTCGAGAGGCTGTCTCAAGATTGTTTTTGAGTCAGCCTCTTTTTAATTGCTTTTTCAAAGAACGGGCAGGCGCTAACTTTTCTAAGTCTAACGTTTGCTCATGTTCCTAAATATTTGAATTAAATGCTACATAGTGAAATAAAATATCTATCATAGTATCATTTATTTCAATAATCTTTTAATTATCAAAGGAATAAGTATGATAGATAGCTTTTAGAAAATGCATCTATCATACTTTTACCAGTAAAAACAGGTTATCTATCATTGTGCAAAATAGCCATATAAGGGTCATAATAGGTGTAAGATAGCTTGTTTTTGTCACAAGGGAGCCATATAAATCTGATTATCGTGGCTTAATAATGTAAATGTAATGGCGATAAGTTTATAGCCCACGTATGTGTGCTGTACAGTCCGCATGTGTGGGCTGCACGGTTTACATACGTGGGCTGTACAGCCTGCACATGTGAACTATAGAAAGACAGCCGCTTCCAATAGATTATTAAGTTGTCAATACAGGTTATCATCCTATAAAGTGTGCATTCTTATGCCTTTAAATGGATACTCTCACCTAATGCTACACTAAATAGATATAGTATGGGTGTGATAGATACCCGTTTTTTGCAATAAAAGTATGATAGATGCATTTTCTAAAAGTTATCTATCATACTTATTCCTTTGATAATTAGAAGATTATTAAAATGAATGATACTATGATAGATGTTTTTCTCACTATGTATTCAAACCTGTATCATTTTACTCATTTCCGTACGGTGCTGAATCAATTGATATTTTAGCAAATAAGTATTGAAACGCAGATTAACGCAGATTTTCGCAGATTATTAGAAGGCTGCGCCATGTTTGAGAACTTTTTTATTCTTTGCGAAAATCTGCGTTAATCTGCGTTTCAATAAATGTTCATTTGGTTCATTTCGGTGCAATACTGAAAGACTCAAACCAAGATTAGGGTAAATTATCTCGCAAGGATTATTGTTGCTTAGAGAAAGAATAGGGCATATCTTCTTCTTTAGTTCCTCTATTCTGATTAGGTTGATTGCTCATTTCAACACTGATTGTACCTCCCTTGAGCAAATTTTCGTGTCGGAGATAATTTTTAGTGTAATCAGCACCATTGACATTCATCGAATTGACATAAAAATTCTTCTTACTATTATTCGGAGCATCAATAACCAAACTATTGCCATTCTCAAAATGAAGTGTAGCTTTCTTGAATAACGGAGCACCTATAATATATTCATCCGTTCCCGGACAAACAGGATAGAAACCTAATGCCGAGAATACATACCAGGCAGAAGTTTGTCCGTTGTCTTCATCGCCACAATAGCCGTCCGGAGTAGGAGAGTACATACGATCCATTACTTGACGCAACCAGTATTGGGCTTTCCAAGGTTGTCCTGCATAGTCATATAAATAAATCATGTGCTGAATCGGTTGATTGCCATGTGCATAGTTACCCATATTCATCACAGTCATTTCACGGATTTCATGAATCACTTGGCCGTAGTAGCTATCATCAAAAATAGGAGGTACGGCAAAAACAGAATCCATCATGGTGATAAACATCTCTTTTCCACCCATCAAGTCAATCAATCCTTGAGGATCGTGGAATACAGACCAAGTATAGTGCCAGCTATTTCCTTCCGTAAAGGCGTCCCCCCATTTCAGCGGAGAGAAAGGAGATTGGAATGTACCATCTTCGTTGCGTCCACGCATTAACTTAGATTCCTTATCGAAAAGATTCTTGTAGTTCATGGCACGTTTTGCGAAAAGATTAATCTCTTTTTTCGGACGTTTAAGTTCCTTTGCCAGTTGGTAGATACACCAGTCATTGTATGCATATTCCAACGTGCGTGCGGCGTTCTCATTGATTTTTACATCATAAGGCACGTAACCCAGTCTATTGTAATATTCATATCCCAAACGTCCTGTTGATGATACTTGTGGATGTACATTCTCCGTTCCGTGAATCAGCCCTTCATACAATGTTTTTATATCGTCCACTTTCACTCCTTTCATGTAAGCATCCACTAAGACAGAAGCAGAATTGTTACCAACCATACAGCCTCTGTGCCCCGGACTTGCCCATTCCGGGAAGAAACCGCTCTCTTTATATGTATTGATCAGACCTTCCTGCATTTCCTTGTTGACTGACGGGTACATTAGGTTCAATAACGGGAATAGGCAACGGAAAGTATCCCAAAAGCCTGTGTCGGTATACATATATCCCGGTAATACTTGCCCATTATAAGGACTGTAATGAACCGGTTGTCCGGCAGCATCCAGTTCGTAGAATTTGCGTGGGAAGAGCAATGAACGATATAAACAAGAATAGAATGTGCGATATTGATCGAGATTGCCTCCTTCTACTTCTATTTTGCCTAACACTTGGTTCCACGCTTCTTTTCCTTTCTTGGCTAGCTGTTCAATATTATCTTTGCCCAACTCTTTCATATTCAAAGCTGCCTGTTCAAAACTGATGAAAGAAGAAGCAATCCTTGCATGTACTTGTTCGCCTTTATGTGTTTGGAAACCAATAATGGCTCCGGCATGCTCTGTTGTCTGTTCGGTAACATTTTCCTGCAGATTGCCATTGGCTACCGTAGCTTTATAAGTGAAAGGCTTGTCGAATTCAATAATAAAGTAATTTTTAAAGTTTTCGGGAACTCCACCGCTGTTGCGAGTTGTATAACCGATAATCTTGTTTTCTTCCGGAATAACCTTAATATACGATCCCTTATCAAAGGCATCCACTACAACATACGAATGATCGTTTTCCGGAAAAGTGAAACGGAAAAGAACGGCACGCTCGGTTGGAGCCATTTCTGTCACTACATCATGCTCTGCAAGATATACTTTATAATAATAAGGAGTGGCAGTTTCTCCTTTGTGGGCAAACCAACTGGCACGCTTTTCTTCATTGAATTCCGGTTTGCCTACTATAGGCATAATAGAGAATTGTCCGTAATCGTTAATCCACGGACTGGGTTGATGTGTTTGTTTAAATCCACGAATCTTATTAGCTGTATAAGTGTATTGCCATCCGTCTCCCATCTTTCCTGTCTGTGGAGTCCAGAAATTCATCCCCCACGGACGGGCAATGGCCGGATAAGTATTACCTGTTGATAACTCGAAACTAGATTGAGAACCCATAAGCGGATTGACATACTGCGTCCAGTCTTTGGCTTTTGCAAAGACGATACAACTTAATGCACATACTAATAGGAGATACTTTTTCATGGTCTTATTTATTATTTATGGCTCAATCGAATCAGAAATCAATTGAGCCAATTTATTTTTCAAGGTTTTGTTTTTTTATTCAATTTGAACAGCCAGTAGTACCAACTCATTCCTCTTCTTTTGAGGAGAGAGCCGGAGAGAGGACTCCCCATTTCGTAGGATGATCGGTCATCTTGATTTCCATCGTTCCTCCATTCGCAATATCCTGATGGTTAAAGAATGGAATGTTTAGAGCCTTACCGTTCAGCAATACACTTTCAATGTATTTATTCTTTTTCCCATTATTCTTTACTACAATACTGAAAGTCTTTCCTTCAGGCAGATTGATAACTGCTTTGTCGAAGGCAGGACGTCCGATGGAATATACCGGCTTGCCGGGACATACTTGATAGAATCCCATAGAGTTGAGTATATACCAGGCAGACATCTGACCGCAGTCCTCATTACCCGAAAGACCCTCTATACTGTTGGCATACTGGCTCCGGTAAACACTATCTACCAACTCTTGAGTTCTCCAAGGGTGGTTAACGTAGTTATATAGATGGATCACATGGTGACTTGGTTCGTTTCCATGTGCATATTGCCCGATCAGTCCGCTGATATCTGATGAGGTTGTCTCACCTTCAAGTGATGAATCGGCCGAGAATAAGGAATCGAGTTTCTGGACAAAAGCATCTTCTCCACCCATCAGATTGACTAATCCTTCTACATCATGCGGCACAAACCAAGTCCATTGCCAAGCTGTTCCTTCACAATAATCATCGCTGCGGTGAGTAGATGCGCGTGGATTGAATGGAGTACGCCATTCACCTTTTGAGTCCAGTCCACGCATGAAGCGGATTGATTTGTCGAAATAGAATTCGTAAGCCTTGGCGAAGCGTTCATACTTTGCTTTGGATTCAAAATCACTCATCGCTTCTGCAAAGATAGAGATACACCAGTCATCATACGCATATTCCAGAGCTTTGGCCACTGATTCGTTTTCGCGGTCACAAGGGATATATCCGATGGCATTCTTATAATATTTTGCTTTAGGCATGAGATGAGGCAATACCAAATCCGGACATTTGATGCCGGTAGTGTCATATTCAGCGGCACGCAGGCAGGCTTTATAAGCCTCTTTGGTATCAAAATTGCGATACCCTTTCATGTAGGCATCCACGATGACCGGAACAGCATGATAGCCAATCATAGTGCCGGTGTAATTGGAAGCCAAGTCCCACATGGGGTATATCCCACCTTCCTGATGTTTCTTAATTAACGAATTGATAAAGTGATTATTCAGATCGGGATCAATGATAGTCATTAGCGGATGTAGCGCACGGAAAGTATCCCATAAAGAAAAGACAGTGTATATCGGATTAAGGGTGTCTCCTTGATGTACTTCAAGATCCATTCCTAAATAACGTCCGTCTGCATCAGTGAACAGATTTGGACTGATTCCCGTGTGATAGAGGGCCGTGTAGAAGATGGCTTTATCTTCTTTATCGGAAGTTGTAATATCAATTTTGGAAAGATATTCATTCCATGCCGTACGTGCGTCTTTACGTACTTTTTCGAAATCCCATCCGGGAATTTCTGATTCAACGTTCTTCCGTGCACCGGCAATATCAACAGCGGACACACCTACTTTAACAAGAACCTGCTCGTCTTTACTGGTGTTGAAATGCAATAATGCTTTGCAGACAGGAAGTCGTTTACCATTATCCATGGTGATAGAGTCCGTAACGAGCGTATAAGAGAATGGTTTGGAAAATTTAGCGTAAAAGTTGATATATTGGTCGAAAGCCCAATAAGTTGTTTTCTTATGTCCACAGATTTCCGTATCGCTTATTACTTCTATTTCCATCTCGGAGTTAGTCTGTCGTTGTAGGCTGTAATCCAGGTCGATGATAAATCCGGATTCGGTGTTTTCGGGAAAAGTATAGCGATGGATTGCTCCTCGTTTGGTGGATGAAATTTCAGCTTTCACCTGATAAGTATCGAGAAAGACAGAATAATATCCTGGTTCTGCAATCTCATTCTTGTGCGAGAAAGAGGAAGCGTATGCCAGTCGCTGGCTTTGGGGATCGGTTGTTCGATATTGTTGTTTACCTACGGTTGGCATGAGCAAGACATCTCCATAGTCGCAACAACCTGTACCGCTGACGTGTGTGTGTGAGAAGCCATTGATGGTAGAGTCGGCATAATAATAACCGGAACAAGCATCCCAACCATCGATCCGGGTGTCCGGACTGGGCTGAATCATCCCGTGGGGAACTACCGCTCCGGGGAAGGTATGACCATGTCCACCGGTACCGATGAAAGGGTTGACGTAAGCACTATAGTCTTTTACATTAGTGGGGGCTGTACAGGAGCTAAGTGTGAATAAACCTCCTAAACATCCTACTATTAGGAATGTTTTTAATTTCATGGTATTAATAGCTTTTAAGTTTTAGCCGGTTCATCTTTTACTTCTTATTTGGGAGAAATGAAGATATTGTTTCCGACAATTTTATAATCAATAGGTATAGAGTTTTGCAATGATTTTAACACTGACTCGATATTCGATTTCCTTTTCAGTACACCGGAGTAAGTTTTACCCGTCTGAATGTCAGGAGATAGAATGATTTTCACATCATAGAAACGCTCCAGCGCTTTGGTGATGGTGAAGATATCTGCTTTTTGGAATGGAATCAGATTATCGTGCCAAACAGCATCCAACTTGGCATCCACTTGTTTCACGGTCAATCGTCCATTATTTTTGTTCAGTTCCGCACGTTGTCCCGGAGTGAGGATAATCTGCCCCTCTTCCTTATTGCCTTTTACTTCAATCTCACCTTCAATAAGTGTCGCCTCCGCTATCCGGCAACGCTTATCGGATTTTAAATTGAACGTAGTTCCCAATACGCGTACGCGTATTGCATCACTTTGAACGGTGAATGGCTTATGGCGGTTTTTGGTGACCTCAAAATAAGCTTCTCCTTCCAGGTAGACATTGCGTTCCTTTTCGGAGAACTCACGTGGATATTTCAAGGTTGCTGCATTGTTCAGCCAAACCTTGCTACCATCCGGCAAGACTACCTCCTTAACAATGCCTTCGCTGGCTACTGCAACCATCATTTGTTGATTGTTTCCGTTTTGATAGAACCAATATCCGACTCCACCACCCATGACCAACATCACAGCAATCACTGCGGCATATTTCATCCAGCGATGCATGCTTAGTATTTTGCTCTGTTTACCTTTCTCTTCGTCCAGCTTTTTATAGAGTTGTTTTTCCGCACGAAGTATCCGTTGTTCATCAGTGTACTGGTCGAATTTACCCAAATGATAAATTTCTTCCATACGAAAGAGCTGGCGGGCATTTTCTTCCGATTCCTTCATCCAGGCATTGACCTCGATAAGCTCTTCTTCAGAACACTGTCCTGTCAGATATCTGTTTATTATTTCTTCACTCAGATTACTCATTTTCTTTTCCTTCATATTAGTAATACAATTCAAAACGCAAAAACACTTATTATAATCGCCATAAAAATAAGAAAAGAATCGCCCAAAGAGGATCGAGTCGGCCACGCAAGTATTTTAAAGCCTTATACATATGGGCTTCCACCGTGCGGAGTGAAACTCCGAGAATATCGGCTATTTCCTTGTTTTTCATATCATGCAGATAGCTAAGTTTGAAAACCTCTTTGCATTTGTCAGGGAGCTCATTAATTGCATCATGAATTTCCTTGCGGAGTTCCTTGTCTTCGATCCTCCGAATCACTTCGTTGTTGTCCGGTTGATAGAATTCTGCGCGTCTTTGGTTGATTTCTTCCATGGCAACACAATAACCGTCTTCCACACTGCGGTGTTTCAAGACATTAAGGGCACGGGTGTAAACGGCACGATAGAGAAAGGCCTGGATTTGGTCGCCTATCTCTATGTGGTCTTTCCGCTTCCATAATTCTACAAATACGTCCTGCACTACATCCTCTGCTTCTTCTTCTCCCACCAAACGGGTTGCATAGAAAATCAGGCTGGGATAGTACCGGCGAAATAGTGCTTTATAGGTTACATCAAAGTTTTCATTCATTCTCTCGATGGACTAAGTTCATGTTTCGTTTATGGGTTTTTATCTTCGAATATGACTCCAATTGCTTTAGGGGTGTTACTCATTTCGAATTCGACAGTTGCTCCACTCATGATTTGCTCGTGAGTAAGATATGTTTTGTCATACGGTTTTCCATCTATTTTGATGGATTGGATATAGATATTTTCTTTGTTTACTTTGGGGGCCAATACGGTGAAAGTCTTTCCATTTGCCAGATGTAATTGCATTTCCGGGAATAGGGGAGTACCTATCTCATATTTTCCACTGACGGGATTGACGGGGTAGAATCCCATCGCACTGAATACATACCATGCTGACATCTGTCCGCAATCTTCGTTGCCACAAAGACCGGCAGGTTCGTTCTTGTAGAGCTCGTTCATCACTTTGGCCACATATTCTTGTGTGCGATTTTCGTGTCCTATAGCATTGAACAGATAAATAACGTGATGGCTCGGTTCATTGCCATGCGCATATTGTCCTATCATGCCCGTGCTGAAGATAGGTAGTTCGTCATCTGCTGCCGGATGATAGGTGAACATACTGTCCAGTTTTTCGGCAAACCGGTTTTTACCTCCTACAAGGTCGATCAGTCCGTTTATATCATGCTGTACAGACCAAAAGTATTGCCATCCGTTGCTTTCGCAAATGTGTGGTGTATAGTCATCGGCCTTGAAGTCCTTGATAAAGATGCCTTTGTCGTCACGTGGCTGCATGAAAGAAGTAGCGGGGTTATATACATTCTTGTAGTTTTGAGAACGTTTGTAAAATTCGTCCGCAATGTCTTGTTTGCCCATCTTCTTCGCCATTTCGGCAATGCAATAGTCATCGAAAGTGTATTCCAGTGTTTTGGATAACGACCAGTTTTCTGCGTTGTAGTGGTCTGTTACGTTGTAAGGTATGTATCCTAATTCTTTGTAGAGTCCGATGCCGCGGTAATTATCCAGATTAGCCGTTGCTATGCAAGCATCCAAGGCTTTCTTTGCGTCGAAGTCGCCGATTCCTTTCAGATAGGCGTCTACAATAACAGGAACAGCATGATAACCGATCATCATGTCTGTTTCACTTCCGTAGAAGTTCCACACCGGTAGGTGGCCATTCTGTTCGTAGAAGGCGATGAAGGATTTCACCATGTCGTTTACACGTTCGGGTTCGGTATAAGTAAAGAGCGGGTGGGCAGCACGGTATGTATCCCATAGGGAGAAGGTGCTATAATTAACCCAGCCGTCGGCTTGGTGTATTTTCTTATCGGGGCCGTAGTAAGCTCCGTCTACATCACTGTAAATAGTTGGAGCAATCATTGAGTGATAGAGAGCGGTATAGAAGTTTACTTTATCGTTCTCATTATCACTTTTTATTTCAATCTTTCCGAGCTGGCGGTTCCAGTTTGCTTTTGTTTCCGTCAAGTATTTGTCGAAGTCATTTTCGGGGACTTCAGCTTGCAGGTTTTTGGCTGCTCCTTCCATGCTGACACCGGAAATGGCAGTGTTTACCAATATCTGTTCATCCTTTTGGGTATTGAAATCGAAGCGGGCGATAACAGCGGTACCGATACGTTTGTTGTCTTTGATGATGGCAGTTGTGTCCAGTTCCATTTTCTCAAAAGGCCTGGAGAATCGGGTGCGGAAATAGATGTGTTGATCGCGTGCCCAGCCGTTGGAGAAACGGTAACCTTGAATGGTGACGGAGTCTACGACTTCGATATGAGAATCGTTGGTAAAATCCCAGTTCATGGCTTTCTTCAGATTTAAGAAGATAGTAGATTGGGCTTCCGGAAACGTATAACGTTGGATACCACAACGCTCGGTGGCAGTCAGTTCGACGTTGATGTTATAATCAGTCAGGCGTACTTGATAATAACCGGCATGAGCACTTTCATCCTTGTGGGAGAATTTAGAATGGATGCCAAGTGGTGCTTCCGCTTCTTTGTAGGGAAGAGTGACAGGCATGAAAGAGATGTCATACAAATCTCCCGCTCCAGTGCCGGAAAGATGTGTGTGGCTGAAACCGGCAATCGTACTGTCCGGATAGAAATAACCGGAGATACGGTCCCATCCGGGGAGTCCGTTGTCCGGGCTAAGTTGCACCATGCCGAAAGGAGCTTGGGCACCAGGATAAGTGTTTCCAGTGAAGTCTGTTCCGATAAATGGATTTACATAAGATGTGTAATCTATTTCGTGTTTTTCTTGCGTAGGGGTACAAGAAATGAGCATGCAGGTTAACAGCAGGCATAGATAAGCAGGTGTTCTCATCATTCTTTAGGTATTAGTGATTACTTATTTTATTTATTTGAAGGATAAGAAAAATAATTAATCTGGTCACAAAGGTAGAAAAAAACTGTGACAAGCCTAAATTATAGGCTTAATATTTTTTAAGAGAGACAAATAGACTTCTACATCCGGTCGATATTCCTCGGTGCCGGACAGTGCTTATCGGTGCCTCGATTAGTGTAATATTTAGGCGCGGATTTCGTAGATTACACGGTTTTAAGAATAAAAAATCCGTGTAATTCGCGTAATCTGCGCCTAATTTTAAATCTTTATGTAAAACCAGCCTATTATCTTTTTATTAGACTCCTTTTCATTTACTTTTAGATTCCTGCTAGCTCCAGTACTTTTTCAACAGCTGCCGGTAGTCCGTCAGTGTTTTTACCTCCTGCGGTTGCAAAGTGAGGCTGACCACCGCCACCGCCTTGAATTAGTTTGGCAGCTTCTTTCACTAAATTGCCAGCTTTCAGACCACTCGCAACCAGATTGTCGCTAAGCATGACTGTCAGCATCGGTTTTCCGTTATCTATATTTCCGGCAACGAAGAACAAGTTTTCTGTAATCTCACCACGAAGTTGGAAAGCGATATTCTTCACTACTTCTGCCGGTAGCGGAGCACAGAACTTAACCACTTTGATGCCGTGAATTTCTTGTATATTCTTCAACAGTCTTTCCTTCAGCGCTGCTTCTTTTTCTTTCATGAAGTCTTCCACCTGCTTCTTCAATCCTGCATTTTCATCCAGATATTTGCGGATTGCAATACCCAAATCAGGAGCATTGTTGAAGAGAGCCTTCAAGTCGTTAAGTGTATCTTGTATTGTATCCAGCATTTCTTCCACGCGTGCTCCAGTATAAGCTTCAATACGGCGAACGCCGGCAGCAACAGAACTTTCGGAGATGATTTTTACCATACCGATATTTCCGGTTGCAGCTACGTGTGTACCACCGCAGAACTCGATAGAAGTGCCGAACTGGATCACACGAACTCTGTCGCCATACTTTTCACCAAAAAGAGCGATAGCCCCCAACTCCTTAGCTTCCTCGATAGGAATATTGCGATATTCTTTCAATGGGATATTAGCGCGGATTCTTGCATTGACGATATGTTCAACTTTACGGATTTCTTCATCGGTCACTTTCTGGAAGTGAGAGAAGTCGAAACGTAATGAATCCGGTGTAACCAATGAACCTTTCTGTTCGATGTGTTCACCCAATACTTCACGTAAAGCAGCATCCAGCAAGTGGGTCGCCGAGTGATTAGCTGCGCAGGCAGCACGTTTGTCGGTATCTACACAAGCCATCATCGGAGCTTCCGGATGATCGGGTAACTTTTTGGTAATATGTATCGGAAGATTATTCTCTTTCTTTGTATCGACCACTTCAATCGTTTCGAACTCGCTTACCAATACACCGGTATCACCGACCTGACCACCACTTTCTGCATAGAATGGAGTATAGTCGAGTACAATCTGATACAATGTCTGGTTCTTTTGTTTGATCTGACGGTAACGAAGGATAGAAGCCTCGTATTCAGTGTAATCGTAACCAACGAATTCAGTAGTCCCTTCTTTCAGTACAATCCAGTCACCTGTTTCGATGGCGGCGGCATTACGTGCACGCTGTTTCTGTTGCTGCATTTCTTCATTGAACTCTTCAATGTTGACAGTCATTCCGTTTTCACGGAGAATCAGCTCTGTCAAGTCGAGCGGGAAACCGAATGTATCATATAAAGTAAAGGCATCTTTACCGCTGATTTCAGTTTTTCCATTGGCTTTGGTATCTTCCATTGTCTTATCCAATAGACGGATACCAGTTTCCAAAGTGCGGAGGAATGATTCTTCTTCTTCCTTGATTACTTTTTCAATCAGTGTCTTTTGTGCAACCAGCTCAGGATAAGCTTCTCCCATATTATCAATCAATACAGGAAGCAACTTATACATAAATGCCTGTTTCTGTCCGAGGAAAGTATATCCGTAACGAACAGCACGGCGAAGGATACGGCGGATCACATAACCAGCTTTCGCGTTAGAAGGCAACTGACCGTCTGTGATAGAGAATGCAATAGTACGGATATGGTCGGCAATTACACGCATGGCGATGTCCTGCTGCTTATCTTTTCCGTATTCTGTACCCGACATAGCTGCAATAGCTTTCAGCATTGGCTGGAATACGTCTGTATCGTAGTTGGATGTTTTTCCTTGTAAAGCCATACAAAGGCGTTCGAATCCCATACCGGTGTCAATAACCTTTGCAGGAAGCGGCTCAAGGCTGCCATCTGCTTTGCGGTTGTATTGCATGAATACGAGATTCCAGATTTCAATTACCTGCGGATGATCGTGGTTCACGAGGTCGCGACCGGAGATCTTGGCGCGTTCTTCAGCAGGACGGAGGTCGATATGGATTTCGGAACAAGGTCCGCAAGGTCCTGTATCACCCATTTCCCAGAAGTTGTCGTGTTTGTTACCGTTGATGATGTGATCCTTTGGCAAGAACTGTTCCCAATAAGAAGCAGCTTCGTCGTCACGGCTCAATCCTTCTTCGGGACTTCCTTCAAATACGGTTGCATAGAGATGTTCCGGATTCAGTTTCAAGACTTCTACCAGATATTCCCACGCCCAGCTGATCGCTTCTTTCTTGAAGTAATCGCCGAACGACCAGTTACCAAGCATTTCAAACATGGTGTGGTGGTACGTATCGTGTCCTACTTCTTCCAGGTCATTATGCTTTCCGCTTACACGCAAACATTTTTGCGAGTCCGCGACTCTTTGGTATTTCGCCGGATGGTTACCCAAAATAATATCTTTAAACTGGTTCATACCCGCGTTCGTAAACATCAGGGTAGGGTCATCTTTAATCACCATCGGAGCCGAGGGAACGATGTGGTGTCCTTTCGACTCAAAGAAATTCTTGAATGAATCTCTGATCTCTTTTGCAGTCAACATATAATGAAGAATTATGATTTATGAATTATGAATTATGGGCTGTGGGATATGAGAGAGGGGAAGAATCCCCAATAAATCATAAATCACAACTCATAAATTCGTAAAAACTGTGCAAAGATAGCTTGTTTTTACGACATAGCAAAAGTTTGTTTCAATATATTGTGCAAGGGGTTACAATACGGACATACCTTCTAAAATATCTCATTAATAACCAAATGTAATAACCGATTTTAATAACACTTGGTAATAACAAAGATGAGTGAACAGGTATTTTTAGATTTCAGTTTAAATTTCAATTTGCGGCAGACAAAGAAGAATATGCCAACCATTATTTACGCTCTGTTTACCTTTAGAGGGAGACAATACAAGGTCAATATTGGCGCCAAGGTTTATCCAACGCAATGGAATAAGCGGAAGCAGATAGCCACTATCAGCAACGGGCAAACAAGGCTGGATAATCACAATAATGAGATAGTCAATAAAAAAATAAGGTCGCTTCTTGCTATCTTTGAAGAGAAGAAGAATTATCTTTGTGAGAACTTGGAAAGGATAGATTTTCTTTTTGAGGAAATGAGACAAGCTATTAATCCTAAATTGAAATGTCGTAATTATATGGAGAAAGAAATGCATTTATCAGCAACTCTGGTATTTAGAAAAATGGTGGATAAGTATGTGAAGGAAGATAGTAGTAAGAAAATATATCTAGGTTATATTAGTGCTTTTGAAGCTTTCTTGAAAGTTAAAAGTATTCCTAATCGCTTATCCGCTATTAATGGAGATACTTTAACTGATTATCAACAATATTTATTAGATTTGAATCCTCGTCGTATAGCAACGCATCTAAACAAGATAAAAGGAATCAGAACATTAATCAATCATGCTAATAGAGACAAAGAGATAAAAGCTAACATAAATATAAATTCTTTTGTTGCTATCAGAGATGAACGTTCTAAAGAACAGAAGAAAAGTAAACAAGTTCCATTGACAGAAAAGCAATTACTCGCTATATATAACTATACAAACTTAAAACCTAGGGAAGTAGAAGCCAGAGATTTATTTATTTGTCAATGTTTGTTGGGACAGCGTATTTCAGATTTACCTAAAATATTTAAAGGAGAATATGCTATAACTCTGTTGGACGATGAAAATGAAGTGATTTCATTTACTGTTCAGAAGACTAGAGAAGAAGCTACATTGTATCTCTTTCCTGTAGTGAAAGAAATATTAGAGAGGTATAAGCAAACAGGTTTCAAACATATAGATTTACTTATAGAAGATGAGAAGATAGTTAGGAGAAATGAGGCTAAACTAAATAGAACTATAAAACAGGTCTGTAAAAAAGTTGGATTAGATAGCGATGTTATTTATGTTGAACAGATTGGCGAAGATGTAGTTGAAAAGAAAAAGAAACTATTTGAAATGATTCATACTCATATTGCAAGACATACTTTTATCACTTTGATGTGTCGTTTGGGTGTATCAAAAGAAGATGTTATAATAGCAACTGCGCATACAGATACCACAATGATAGACGATGTTTATTTGCACGAAACTGTAAATGACAAAGGGACAAGGCTCATTAATTCTTTAAAGAAAATCAAAGGTAGTACATTATTCAAGATTGAAGAGGCAAACAACATGGTAGATACTACTATGAATGAAGAAGAAACGGTTAAGAAACCAATTTCAACTGCAAGCGTAACTGATAATATCACCTTCGATACTCTGTTAGACACTCAATTTTTTGCGTCTAAAATCAATAAGGCTGTTAAACTACAATCACAGGTAGGTCATTTGAAAAATGGGAAACTGTGTAGCTATGACAATGAAATCACGTCCCTTGTAAGCGAGATAGAAAAATTCTCCCAATCTTCCACTCCTGATTCTGATGTGGCAAAACAATATGTGAAACAGTTATCTGTTGGAAAGCAATCAGACTTACATGACTGTTTTAGAGAAATGATTATCAAGTGTGTTAAAATTGGTATCAGTAAGGATGCAATTATGCAGTTTATCAATAAGGCTTTTGAAATAAGCTTGTTGGATAATGAAAGATTCACCAATATAAGAGAAATCATTACAACCTTATTGGATAAAAGAAACAAGGGTTGACGAGCTTTTTAGGAAATCAAGGCTTCTGGTAAGCCTGAACATCATATTCTCCCCGACCCGCTACGGCTATGGGGAGAATTTTTGCTTTATTGCATCCTCAACTCAAATATTCCACAATTTCGACTTGTCGTTTGGTGATGCGGTCGGGACTTTATACCTTTGCAATGTGATTGAAAGTCAGAAATGACCGAGTTTCTCGTCACCCAGATTCACCACTACAAACCTAAATCTACTTCAAATGAAAGAACTGACCTACGCAGACATTCGTAAAGTGGCACTAGAGCACGGTATCAAGGACACAAGGCTGCACATTGGACTTTGGGCTACTGACCGATACGTCAAGAAGAGAAAAATGATACAAGGCAAGACTTACACAATCTATCTGCCATATCATAAGCCGGAGCAGAAACAGTTTTAAGTCCTAGACCTACTCTCAACTATTAAACAGAGTACACCATTGTCAACTAATCATCTAATTAGTATCACTATCTACTAATGTGCTTACTAATACAGCAAAGTTATGTGCTGAAGTATTGATATTACCAGATTATAAAGGTGTGCTTATTCCCCCCTTTAGCGGTGTGCTTAATCCCCTTTTGGAGCGTGCTTATTCACCCCCTGTCTACACTCCTAGATACTACACTCCATACAGCCATACTGTAAAGTTCTGACGAACTTTCAGTAGGTGGGATAAGTAGGATATATAAATCAATAATATATGTGGCATTATAATAATAATTTATATGAGAAGCTAAGCGAACTAAGGAAAGTGAACAGACTAAGTTCCACTAAAATGAGATTCTTGTTAAAGACCAATCAGATTATTTTGATTAACCATATTGAGCGTTTGCCTTATGAAAGACACGAAACTTCCATTCAAGGAGTACACAGTTATGAGTAATAATCTGATTCAGAATCTAAACTGTTCAGATGTGTACAGGACTTATACCTTGCTATTGACAGCAGATAAAGATTCTTTGGAAACCAATACCACATTAAAACAGCTTGCAGGGTTTGTAGGGGAAGAACTGGATAATTACAAGAAGAGTAAAAGTACATTATCCTTCAATGACAAATTAAGGGCTACAGGCGAGGTTATTATACGTGATATAGATTCCAAACAGAAGGACAGGCATTGGACTATGTACAAATTCAACCAAGTAGAGCCAGGCAATTATAGAAGAATTGGCAGAGAGTTCTACGATACTTACAATACTTTAGATTTGAAGCTAAGAGGATTCATATTAAAACTATTCAGTGTAACAGAGCCGCATAGTTATGTTATCAAATTATCATCCATAAGGAAATTGAAGGAGCTTATTCACATGGGACATAGCACTATTAGTCGGTATATAGAGCAGTTAAAGGATTTGGATTTATTGGATGAAATTGGTGACTGTCTGATTCTAAAGGTCAAAGGCTTAATAATAGACCAGCCTAAAGATAAGCAAGTAAAGAAACTAATTGCCATGTTCGACCACATGATAGACTTCAACGAAGGCAATAACAAACCATTATCCAGAGAATGTATGATTTATAAGAAGTATAAGGAGAATGGATTTAAAGATGTCAAGAATATCCACGCTTTTATGAAGTCAATACAAGCAGGTACAGTAGGAAGAAAGCGACCTGTTAAGGAAGATATACCTTATGAGATTATTCTGTAGTTAGTTTGTAAGCAATAAAGCTCCAGACCATTAAACGGGTTTGGGGCTTTTTATGTATATCCCCAACTCAAAAATATAGATACTTAAAATTCATACCCCCGCCCCTTTTATTGAGGAAGTGTTTTCTATTTGGAGTTTATGCTTTGATAAAGTGAAATATTTAATCTATTAATCCCCTAAAATAACAATTCATACTTATTTTTAGTGATTTGGAGATAAGTGCAAGAGAAATTTAACAGACGAATGAATATTCTTACCGTTTTCTTTAGCAGGTTGCCATTGGGGCATATTGAGTAGTGTATATAATAAAATAGAATCATTATGCGAATGTTGAACTACGTCTATTAACGTAGCTTGTTTAACAAATCCCAAACTATCAATCTTTACACAAATTTTGTATGTATATCGTTCCATTTCATCCTGTAAACACAAGTTCTTACCTAAATAGTCTATTACAGATAAGTATTCCTCTGTTTGAAAAAACGCAGGTGTAAATATATTCCCTAAAGCAACAGGAGAGCTTATTTTCTTTGTTGTACATGACAGGATTGATACAATAACTATCAATTGTAATCCTAATATCCAGAATCTTTTACCCGTTAATTCCATATATTATATCGTTTTTGGATATAGTAACAACACCCACATATTAATACAGCAGATAGCAATGTATTAAAAATATTCATTGTTGTAAACATGAGCCATGTCATTGCATCCCCACAGTCATAGACTTCTATTTGCATTAAACATGTGAACAAAATGTTTATGGAGAAAAATGTAAGTAAAGCCAACTTCCACCAAGAATTACCTTTGTAAAATAACCATGCAATAATACTACCCAATAAGTATGAGCATAGATAGGTTGGAATAACAGAACCCTCTATCAGCCAAGTAATTTCCATGAATGAAAGAGGATGAAGTAACATCGCAATTATACAACAAAGTAATATTATACCCTCATACTTCCAGATATTTTTATCAGTTAGTTTCATAGCCTTAAGATTCTTTTAGCCCCAAATACAAGAATAATTATTGGAAATATGGAACACAAGCACCAATAAAGAAGTCCGTTTGCAAATAACATAAATAAATTTCCATAGGGATTGGGATATACAACCCTTAGTATCATGTCGATAGTACAATATATAATGGTGGAGAACAAGAAAACGTAACAGAGCAGTTTCCAAACACCATTATTTTTATAAACTTTCCAAGCTATTATACTACCTAGTAAACAACTTAATGTATAGAATACAACAATGCTTGGTATTTGTGAAATACATATACCAAAATTCAAAGCATACAAATATGAAGATAAGATACCGCATATTAACATTATGCCTTCAAACCACCACAATCTTTTGTCTGTTAGTTTCATTTATTGCTTTCCCTTATGTAATAAGAACTCATTTAATATCTAACACACAAATATAGTACATTTATTGGAAAAGAACTAAGCCAAACTGTTCTAAATCAAAATAAAAAACACAGTACTTATTTGGGCATATAGATAGAATACCTACTATTATTCCCCTCTCTTTAATTTTAGAAAATCCATCTTATTGAGATACTATGCTTTGATAAAATGGATTTATTAGTCAGACAGTGAGCATGAGGTATATATTATGCACTCTATAGCGGTGTAACTACTAACACCCCCTTACCCATTATTAGGAAAAATGAAAGGATTACATGAATTGCCATTCAGCCCACAAACCTTTTGAACTTCTGAAATGTGCGGACTTATCAACGATTGGTATATGTCTACATATAAAGATGCACAAAGGAAAGTGAATGAATAGTACTTCATGTCAAGCCCTCATTTTGTCCTTAAATACACTATTTACTAATCTATTATTATGCGTATGGAGAATTTAAAGATTTTATTGACGTTTGGAATAATTCTAATTGTGCCAGTAGTCTTAGTGCCACAGTTCTTTATTGGATTATTAATACTGATTGTGGCTTGCTTGGCTTTCAGACAGAGGAATTTCTAATATTAACTTAATAAATTACAGATTATGGAATCAACATTACAGATTATGCCAGTACAAAGAACTAGTAGAAACTTTGGTGAATATGCAGAAGAAGCAGTAATAATTGAAGAGCCTGTTGTTAAATCAAGTGTATCTTTCTTAGATGCTAACACAAATCCCGTTACATTGGAAGAATTGACAACTCAATGCGTTGTACCTACATGGGCAAACCAAGAGTTGACAATCGCACATCAAGATTTTATATCATGTGTGCATGATGCAGCCAGTTCTTTTTATGCAGGGGAGACAGTAAATGCGCCTGATATTCGTTGCAGCCATATTGTACGTGGCAGAACTCCTCAAAGTTTGGGCAAGAAAGCCTCTGAACTGTTGGAATGTGAGAAAACACAATTCTATCAAAGACTTGCTTTTGCCTTTACTATTCCAACTATTTATGAGACAGTAAATGGGCAAAAGCTTGAATTGTGCGTGGGTGGAGTAAGGAATTATTCAGACTTAAACCTCTATCGTTCAACAAAAGGTTTGGAGAAATTCTCTTGCTTTATTGGGTGGCGTGTTCGCATTTGTAGCAATCAGGTACTCACAGGAGAAGGAGTTAAGTTCTCTATGGAAGTTTCAAATATTGGTGAACTCTATAGAAATGTGCTTGACTTGTTTAACAATTTCAATCCTGCCAAAGAAATCCATTTGATGCAAACTTTATCCAACACTTCACTTAGTGAGTCACAGTTCGCACAAATCATTGGGCGTTGTCGTTGCTATCAAGCATTGCCAATTGGTTATCAGAAATCAATACCTAAACTATTGATAACTGACAGCCAGATAAACAGTGTTTGCCGTGACTTCTATCACAACGAAGCGTTTGGAATGAAAGATAATGCTATTTCTCTTTTCGATTTTCACAATTTGCTCACCCAATCCAACAAAAATAGTTATGTGGACACTTATTTGCAACGGGCAGTTAATGCAACGGAAATCAGTGTTGGAATTAACAACGTTTTACGTGGAATAGATGACAAGTATCAATGGTTTCTTAGTTAGTGGTATTTGAGAATACACAGGATTGTCAAATACAGAAAAAGGGCATCTATATAATAAAGTATAGGTGTCCTTTCTTTATTATATCACTTATTAATAATCAAAGATTTATGTTACAAACGTTAGTAGTCGTTACATTTTGGATTATAGTTTTCTTTATTGCGTGTGCAATCTCACCTGTTGTATTCTTCTTGATGATTATCTGGACTATATACCAGATTATTACAATGAAGTAGTACATTAAAATGCAGAGAAACAAAGGGCATCTATACAGGTGCTCTTTTTATTTATAAACCTCTTAAATATTAAAGAATATGGTAATAGAAGGCAGTCGCGAATACAAGGCAGCGCAAGAACTTGAAAGAGCCTTGAACGATTATAGTTGGAATCCTAAAAGGTTTGCAGAGAGTACAAGGTGTTATCACCGTACACTACAGCAGGAATTAATGAAAACCATAGTGGAGATTATCCGCATGGTTGGCAGTAAGGACTATGGCACAGACCTTAGGAATCAGGCATCACACGAACTTTGTCAACGGATAGTTGACAGTGGCGTGTTGGATGAAGCTCACCTACCTTTTATATAGGTTGAATGAAGTAAGGACATTATTTGCTTAGTGTCCTTGCTTTATAAAAATGTTCACTTTCTTTATTAGTGAATGTTTAACTAGTAATCAGCAAGTTAGATATTCCAATTAAAAAATAATATTCACTTTTATTAGTTTTACTATAAAACAGAACATTATGTCACTTAAATATTCAAGTACAACAGCAGATTATTTGCAATGGAGCGAAGCAATGAACTTAGTAAGAAAGTTGGCAAGGGATAGTAATTATAAGATGTCACTTCTTATTGCTTTAGGTTGCTTCACAGGTCTAAGAATTTCTGATATTCTCGCTTTAAGGTGGAATCAGATATTAGATGCAGAAGAATTTACCATTACAGAGATTAAGACAGGGAAGCAGAGGACAATTAGGATTAATATGCAGCTACAACAACATATCAGAGATTGTTATGAGCATATAAATCCAGTTGGCATAAATGCGCCTGTATTAATAAGTCAGAAGGGGACAGTGTACACAGTTCAGAGAATTAATGTCATGTTGAAGGAGATTAAGAAGAAGTACAAGTTGCATATAGGCAATTTCAGTTGTCATTCTCTTAGAAAGACCTTTGGCAGACAGGTTTATAATATGAATAACGATAATTCGGAGCTTGCACTTGTTAAGCTCATGGAACTATTCAATCATTCCAGTGTATCAATTACTAAGAGATACTTGGGATTGAGACAGGAAGAACTATTAAATACCTATGACTGTCTTAGCTTCTGATAATTGAGATTTGAGACAGAATGAATCGGACTTTACTTATTTATGCTCTGAATAGTTCTGTCTCAATTTATGGATATTCAGAGTAGAAATAGCTTTCAACTCTCATTTTAACAGATACATTTAATTGCAAAATAAAATACCTTTCATTATCTTTGTACCAATTCCAAGAACTTAGAGAGTTAAGTTGTTGGAAGGACATATTAACGAAAGGTGTTATTGAAATTATCTTCTTGTAACAAATCTCGCAAATTTGAAACGCTGTGAAGATGATAGCAATAGCACCCGCACTTTGGATATATACTTACCTTACGTTTGTAAAGTTTCTATATGCCGCTTGGTGTGGGTTGCTATTGTTTTATCCACAGCAAAGGCAATGCGAGAGCCCGTTACAAGGATAAAGCAAATAGTGTTCCCACACCTTTCTATATGTAATAGCCAACTATAGGGAACAGGTTGGCATAAATACAGGTATATAAGAAACAGACAGTCTATTTTACTACTCAACAGTTCTTTATTAAAGAAGTGTGCAACTCTATGTTGTGTTCCTCACACTATAATTAATAACTAAAAGCCTGTTAAGGAACAAAAGGGCATCTATTAATGATATGAAGAAAGTAATTTTATTGTATGTGATGATTCTAATTTCAAGTATCATATATGCAGATGAGATTAGAAATGTAAATGGAGAAGCTAGAGGTTTTAGTAATACCAGTGTAATTATTAAGATTAAAGTACAAGATAATGGTAAAATTACCGCCATAGCTCTGTATGATGATTATGCTATACTCAATAAAGACAAATGGATGAGTATATATGTACCTATGCGTAAGATTGAAGACGACATAGCTAATCCCAATATTCCTAAGGAAACAAAGAATTATCTGTTAAAGGACTATCCTAAGAAGAAATATTACGGCAATACTAAAATCAATAATAAGCCTGTGACAATTATATTCTAATCATAAATATCGCAGTTATTTATTGACAATTATTATTTAATATCCCAAAGGGGTTAACTATATATTAATCAGCTAAGGAGGAATTTACAATGAAGAGACCAAATGTAAACATATTGTACATCTGTGTAATATTTGCACTAATTACATTATTCAGTTGTAAAGGAAAGGGTGGTACTTATAGGGACGGTGTATTCTATCCAAATGATGAGAAACTGGCAGGTAGTAAGAAAGTTACGAAACCGGATGGACATGAATATATAATGTTTTACAATAGAGATGGGACACCACAAAGCGGAGAAGGAATGCATCATCCTACCTGTAAGAAGTGTAAACAACTAGAGAAAGAAGGGTACTATGAACATCAATTTATACTAAAAGACGGAAAGAATATTCATGACCCTAATTGCTCTGTATGTAAAGAATGGAACAACTAATACAGAAACTACTCTAAGGTAATGAAGAACGAATTTATAGCGTTAATAATATTGTTCTTATTAGTTTCCTGCCAATCTAGGCAACAAGTTACAGAGAATATCTCCACAATAGATAGTATATTACAAGTAAATGTAACTTCTCTACTGGAGAATAAACTATCTGAACTCGATGCTTTATCTGGGCAGGCTATAGTAATGGAAGTTCAATCAGGGCAAATAAAAGCTCTGGTTGGACTTACTAGGAAAGACAGTACGAACTACCAATCATGTGAGAACTTCTCTGTATGGCAGTCTACTGGTCTGATGCACCCAATATCGCTATTGGTAGCTTTAGAAACTGGTAAGGTGAAGTTGAGTGATAAGGTTGATACTGGAAATGGTATCTACCAAGTTCAAGGCAGAGAACTTAAAGACCATAATTGGCATAGAGGTGGATATGGTGAGCTTACAGTACAAGAAGGATTGGCAACTAGTTCCAATATTGCCATTTATAAGACAATGGAGAAAGCATTTGGTAATAATCCCCAATCGTATTTTGATTTATTAGCTAATATGAGCTATGGTAAGCCAGATAGTATCACAGGAATAGCCAATCTAAAGCCTGCACACATTGTAACTCCTAAAGATAACAATTGGGCTAAGAGTGATTTTGCATGGTCAAGTATTGGATATAATCAACAAATATCGCCAATCCAAATACTAACCTTCTATAATGCTATTGCTAACAATGGGAAGATGATACAGCCTCAACTATATAAGGATAGTGTAGTAGTTATTAATCCCCAAATAGCAAGTAGGGCTAGTATTGATAGTTTGAAGAAAGCTCTAGTATTTAATATTACTGACGGATTAGGTCAACATGCTAAGTCTGATAAGGTACTAGTTGCAGGTATGCAGGGAACTAGTTCATTATCTACTAATGAGGATAGTACTAAGGGTATGTATGCAGTAGAGTTCTGTGGTTACTTCCCTACTGATAATCCCAAGTATAGTATTATTGTATCTATTAATAAGACTGGATTACCTGCAAGTGGTGAACTAATGGCAGGTGATGCTTTCAGGCAATTTGTTGATAAAATAATGGAAAAATAATCATGGATGGTATAATTGAATTTGATTTAATCAAGAATCAGGCTTCCAACATTATAAAAGTAATAGGTGTAGGTGGTGGCGGTGGAAATGCTGTAAAGAATATGTACAGTCAAGGCATTAAAGATGTTTCTTTTGCTATATGCAATACGGATAGTCAAGCCCTAAGCCGTTCCAATGTACCTACTAAAATACAGTTAGGAGACACTGGTCTAGGAGCAGGTGGTAATCCTGAAAAAGGACGTGCAGCAGCAGAAACAAGCATTGAGCAGATAAAAGCTCTTTTTAATGATACTACTCAAATGGTATTTATTACAGCGGGAATGGGTGGTGGAACGGGTACTGGAGCAGCACCCATAATAGCTCATATTGCAAAAGAAATGGGAATATTAACGATAGGAATAGTTACAATCCCGTTTCAATTTGAAATGAAGCCTAAAATAGTAAAAGCTATTAAGGGGGTTAATGAGATGAAAGAAAACGTGGATGCGTTGTTGGTTATCAACAATGAACGTTTGAGAGAAATATACGCTGATGGAATCACTACAGCTAAAGAAGCGTTCTGTAAAGCTGATGATATTCTAACAACTGCAACCAAAAGTATTGCAGAAATAATCACCATTGAAGGAACTATAAACAGGGACTTCTGCGATGTTGAAACCATAATGAAAGATGGTGGAAGTGCAATTATGGCAATGGGTAGAGCCAAGGGAAAATATAGAATACAAAATGCAATATTGGATGCTCTCAATTCTCCTTTATTGAATGATAATGATATAGAAAAAGCACAAAAGCTATTATATATTATCTATTCCAGTAAAGAGAATCCTATTCTTATCAATGAATTGTCTGAATTGAATACATTCATGGAGGAATTAGACCCAAACATTGAAGTTATTTGGGGACTATATGACGATGATAGTTTAGGAGAGGATGTGAAGATTACACTAATTGCAACAGGTTTTGATAACAAGAAAGATTCTGTGAACGCTGAAATTAGCGATGATGTAAGACTTAAATCTGAAATTGAGAAATATTACAAACCTACTCCTGAACCATTGAGTAAACAAGTCCAATCAGCTATTGTTGAATCAAATAATGATACAAAAGAAGAGATAACAGAGACGCAAGAGCCTATTACATTTGAAGAGACGACATCTCATTCTACAAAAGAAAAACTTATTACTCGTCTTAGTAATATAATAAGTAAATTGATGGAAGATGAATAGCATAGTAGTGTTTTCAAGAAACTGTTTATCGCATAATTTCTAAACAAATAGAATATGGAAGGTTGGATAGTTTTAGGCTTAATACTAATAGTTATCGCCTATTTTTTGGCAGGATTGGATTATGAAGGAGGTCTGTAAATGATGAAAGGGAATAAACTTTTTTTAGTTGTGACAGATTTATGTAGCAATGCCTTACCGCTTACTTTGCCTACAATCATCTTCAATTTCAATAATACTGGAGTTGTAAGAGGGTGTATCATATTACTGCCATCTAAATTTGAAGGACGAAAACAAATAGAATTAGCTAATGAGCGCATGAGTGTTCTGTCTCCATTATTTGACTTTCTTATTGTGGTTAATCCTCAAAAACTTTCCCGTGAATTTGTAAAGATACATAATATTAACGGGTTTGAAGCTTTTTATGATGAATTATGGAAAGAAGTTGCAACTCTTACAGCTATCGTTCATTCTTCCAAGAGTTTGGATGAAGTTAGGAGAAATTGGGAGAAAGATAAATCATCAAAAGCACTATTGCAGGGTGGAGCTTTATATATCATTAGAGATAAGGATATTGATTTCACTATTGATAAAAAAACTTTGCTTTTAGGTGTAGGTGATGCTGGTACTGGAGTGGCAGAAGAAGTTCATTTATTAGGTTTAAACAATATGACGGTGGTTCGATTGGGAATTGGCGGTGTGAGATGTTGGGGAAATAGCTATAGATTAGATTTAGCGGGAGATTGGAATTATTGTAATGGGATTGATAAAAGGTATCATTCTTGTATCGAATTTGTGAAGAAAAACATAAACGTAATCAAATATGATATAGAGTACTTTTTAGGATTCGATGTTTCTTGCCAATCAGATATACAAATTAAAGAACTTGAAAAATATAGTAAACACGGTCATTAATGAACACAGTAGTATGATAAAATTCAGCCAAATACCATATTCTACATATTCCTATGATGGAATGCCCAAACCAACATGGGTAAAAGCTACTTGTCCCCCAAACGGTATTCCTCATAATTTCAGCTTATCTGATGATGATATGCTGACCTATTATCTTGAAATATTTAGAAATAGAACAGCTAAGGATAAGCCATATATAGACCAATATAACTCTATAGAAGAATTGGAAGAAGATATATATGGTAACTGTTTATACTATTGGATTCCTAAAGATTTTAAGGAAATATATTGTGCTCTTGATAAACAAAATTTTTTTCATAAAATAAATGTATTGATAAAGCAATATGGTAATGCCATTGTAATAAAACATCGTGCTTTATGTATAAAAACAGATGAGAATATCAGCTTGTATTCTTTTTACAAAGGTTTATGCCCAGATAAAGATATATTGTCTATATGTATTCCAATAAGAATATTTGAATTAGGACTATGGGAGGAAGGAAGCTTAATGTATATGACTAACGAAGATTATGATAATTTATTAGAAGAACTTCTAGTTAAACAAGAAGCAGGAGAATTAACGGAAAACAAAATAGAAGAAATAATAGGTTCTGTAATCACAAAACATTGGTTTATTGATATAAAGCCAATCCAATAGGGATATTGGCTATGGTTATATTTGCAAAGGATTTTATTTAATTACAAAAAAGTTAATTAATGAAGCTTGATATTGTCAAATACCTTATAGATTGGAAATTTATTTATATTGTTTGGATAGTATGTGCTTGGGTACTTACTAATAAACCATTACCCAACTATCACGATTATTTATTTGAGGAATACGAGTTGGTATGGTGGATTATTGGCTGTATAATCACACTGATTACAATCTGGCATTTATACAAAAGAAACTGGATGCAAGCAACTTTATTGTTTTTGCTATTTGCAGTACCTAAGTGCCTTGTATATATTGGCAATACGGAAGTAGTAAGTGAATTGATTTTTAGATTATTAAAGATATGAGATACTTAAAGCAAATAGAATACCCCATATTAGTAGCGATGATATTCAGTTTAATTAGGGCATTTATCCATAGTTTGATAAGTGAGCAAGATAGGTTTAGCCGTTTATATTGCTTAGTTTACAAAGAAAGACTTGATTACATAAACAATCTTGAAAATTGGATTTTCATGGTTGGCATGATAATTCTCATTCCTACATTTACTTATAAACTAATAAATAAAGAATGGAAGGATGTGTCTTGGCTACTATTATTTGCTTTATTATTAATCCCTTGGATTTCTTATATTTACTGTTTCAAATAAACAATAATCAAAATAGGAAGCCGAATTTCTGCATTTCTAAGGCTCCAATTAAATATGCAACAGCAGGGGAAAAGAAGTAATATTCACTTGTTGCCTTTTTAGTTCACTTACTTCTCTTCTTAACCAGTTTATGCTTATTCTTATGCAAGATATACATTCTGAATTATTGGAATATATGTGCGTATCTCTTCAAAAGGATTTGATTTGAGGTAGCAAATAAAATAGATTTTAGAACAGAGATATGCTCAATATTTATAATTTCGTTTATATTGGGTAATTGGAAATATGAGAAGGAGTGCAGGATATAATCATATAAACAAACTACAGTAATGGTAATATCAAGCATTTCTATTTATTCGTTTTCTGATTTATTTGTAGAAAATATTTCTTTTTATTACTTTATGTTTTACCTTTGTAAGGTAATTTATCAATTTAGCATATGGTAAACGATAGGGATATACTACTGAAAGATATTATGAATGATTTTAGTGAGTTAAACAATGTTATCACTGAAACTAAACGTATGATTAACATAACTCATAATGTTAAAATTATACAGGGTAATATAGACAAGCGATTCAATGATATTACTTCATTTAACAAAACTGATTGGATGTTTTTAGCTTTCGCAATAGCTTTACAAATATCACGTCAATATTTGCTAACGGATTTTAAAGAGAGATTAAATGATAAAGATGCTGCAAACAACACATGGGGACATACAAAAGAACATTCGAATAGATTTCATCGTTGGTATCATCCTTCTATAGAGGATATTAAAAATAATCCAGTTCCTTTTGATACCAATTATGGTAGTCCTAATTTTAGTCTAGGATTGCATGGAACTCAACATCGCTACAAAACATTAGGACATGACCCTCTGTTAGGCTGGTATTGGGGAACAATGAATATTTTAACAAGCACTTTAACAACATGGGATTTACAATCTTTTCATATAAAAACTGGGTATATACAAACAGGTGCTGCACGAGATAAAATATTAAATAGAGCATCAAATGAAAAAATTCTAGAATATTCCGTTAATCGTAGCCTAAATGAAGGTAAAGAAGGAAAATTAGCACTCGCAACAGCTTTCTTAAAAGAATTTGTGCATTTAAGAACTGATATAAAATCAACCCAAAGCCTACCACTTCCTTTTATATCCAGATTATCACCTAATTTAGCAAAAGAATTATCGACATATGGTTTTGATATTCAAAATTTAGAAACCGTAGGGAAACAAGCTACTCTATCTATTTTACTAAATTGGGTTATTGCGAGTATTCATAAGTTGTGTCAGCCTCAAGATGTTAAATCTGACTTATACGAGGTAAAGACCCGTAAAATACTATTATATTCTAATTCAATAGCTACCTCCAGTAATATCTTATTTTCAGTATTGACAGAAAATTGTAATAAACTAGATATAGGAGGTAGTCTTGTTACTATTTATAGAATTATCAATGATGTAGATTTTATAGAACGAATAAAAAGAGAATTTATCTCTGATGAATTTCAAATAATTATAGATAGCAATAAGAATCAATACGGTTTCTAATATTTTACAATATGATAGATAAAGTAGTAGTTCAAGTGGGAAGGCATATAATAAAACATGTTAGCAAATATGCTATAGCAATAGGAACAGCAATTGTAGGTGCTGTGGGATTTAAAGTGGGAAAGTCTGTAGGGAAAACAGAGGGAGTAAAAAAAGGCTATGAGCAAGCTTCTGAAATGTATGAAAAGAAATTTAAAAAACAAGAACAAGATTTTCAACAGAAGTACAACAAACTTAAAGACAAAATAAATACTTTATTCAATCGTTAATTTCAATTATACAATAGTTCATAAACAATTTTGTAGGTAGTAAGTGAAATTTCATTTACTGCCTTATTTTTTACAATACAGTGGACTGGAATATTGGATAAATTTGTTTCTTTGCAGTCATTGATTTTAAAAGATAATACCATGAATGAATATGTAGATTTTTATATGCAGAGATGCTTGCAGGTAGCCACAAGCATAGATGACAAAAGCAAACATATTATATTGAACAATATCAAGGCTATAAATTATGAGGAAGCTGTAAAACTCGCTAAAACCATAATCATAGATGATAACAAACGAAAATTATTGCTAAGTGAAGAAGTCTTTGTTAACGATAGTACTTTAGCTCAATATTTAGAAAGAGAGGAACTGGATGCGTTAAAATTATGGAGATTATCCGTATTGCTGTACGCTATGATAATGGGATGTAATGTTGCTGAACTATCCATATCTGTAGCAGACCAATATTTAGACTTGTTCAACCACCTAAACGATGGAATGAATGTTGCAAGTATTGAAGTAGTGGGTAGGTTGCCAACAGAAACGAAAAAAGGTAAATCGTCAACTAAAACCAAAAAGTTTACTATCTCTAGTCAACTACTGATTAATAAAATGAAACAAGCTTATTTAGAACTGCAAGATGATATTGTAACAGTAGATAACTTGAAGCATTATACAATTGAGAGGATTACCACTATGAATGAAATAGCAAACAAAAGAATCTTGAATTATTATTTTGCACAAGAATTGAAAGCCTTCTTGAGCAAATACAAAGGTGGAAAAATGTCCTCAAACAGAAAGAAGCTTGTTTTATACATCCTATACTTGTTTGGTCGTTTTAAGAACAATGTTCCAATAAATACAGATAATTATAGAGCATTAATGCGCGACTATAATAAATCCCCAATAAAACTTTCTCTATTCACAGTAAACGGGCAGTCGTTCCCCTTAATCTTACTGCCTAATCCAGAAATTGAAAAAATAAGGTCTAAATATAGAAGGTTCATAGAGGAAATGTGAAATTTCGAGATAATCTGATTTTTCACGAAAAGTAATTTATGGTTTCTTACCTTCGCAGCGTTGGCAATATTGCCAACTGTATTAAATTATTTTTCAACCATGAATAAAAATATAATTTCTGTAAAAGACCTCTATATTGGAGGCAAAATGATTGCTTTTATTAAAGGCAATCGTAGTGTTAATTCAAAGAACATTTCAAGAAAGAAAAAGTCCTTTGAGAAATTTGGAATGAATCTTGTTCCTTTAATGTATGTAGACGGACAAAAAGCGGTAAATGACGGCTGTACTTTGGTGCATCCTATTACGAAAGAGGATATACCGGATGAAGAAGCAAGTAAGTATGTTGCCATTGTTGAGGGACAACATAGATATACGGCAGCCGAAGAAACAGGTTTAGATGAAGAAAAGCTGTTCTTGTATGAATGTTACAGCAATGAGAACACTAAAGAGATTCTCTCTGAAACAAACACAATTACTGACCCGTGGAGTGGTGCAGATTATGCTAATGGCGCGGCACTATTTAATCCCCAAAATGAGTTGGCAAAATTTACAAAAGAACTTGCCGATTTAGGTTATCCAACCACTACGATAGGTTATATTGCTTGTTTTGCTCCTGGTAAGTTGGGAAAGACAGCATACTGTAATTTGATTGCAGGTAAAGAAATAAAAACAGATTATAATCTGGAACGTGCTAAATACTTTTTGGATGCAGCACGAACTAAATTTGACAATTCCTTTATCGCTAAAAGATACCTGATTACTGTAGTTGCCGACCTGTCTACAGAACATGGGTATAAACTTGTTTGTGACGCTTTAAAACAAATGCCAGATGCTATAGTAAAAAGAGTCCTAGAAGCTAAAAGTGAAGAGAAACAAAGTATCTTGAAAATGACCTTAGAAAGTCTACTCAATAAATAATTAGAATATAGCCAGTTGTCAGTGATGATAGCTGGCTTTTTTATCTCTATTACAAGTGATGCCAAGAAATTATAATAGTGAATTACCTAGTCACTGTTGTGTTGGAAAAATGTCGTATAGAATATTCTGATAGGATAAATGTTTTATTTTAATTGCTTTCTTTTCTTAAATAATTGGTTGTTATGGCTAGAAGATGTATTTTTGTAGTGGTTGAAATGAGATGTTGTCACAGAATTTAATAACCGATTATGTAATTGCTTGATAATCAATATAGGTAATAAAGATAGCTTGTTTTTATTACTTTTGCCGTATTAACAAGCGAAATATTTCCAAAAAGATGCGCAAAGTATACTACATCTATAATCCACAGACCCAGACTTATGATCGAATTTACCCTACCGTACGGCAGCGTGCGCTTAGTATCCTGCGTCGGCTTTTCTATGGAATGGGGTTGGGAGCAGGTTGCTTTATTGTATTGCTTTTGATTTTTGGTTCTCCGTCGGAGAAGGAATTAAGAATTGAAAACAGCCGTCTTTTGGCGCAGTACAATGTGCTTTCCCGGCGTTTGGACGACGCTATGGGGGTGCTTCAGGATATTCAGCAACGTGACGATAATCTGTATCGAGTGATTTTACAGGCAGATCCTGTTTCTCCGGCTATTCGTCAGGCAGGTTATGGCGGGACGAACCGTTACGAAGAACTGATGGATTTGGCGAATGCCAAGCTGGTGGTGAACACGACTCAAAAATTGGACGTGCTTTCCAAAAGGCTTTATATCCAGTCGAAATCTTTCGATGATGTGATTGATATGTGTAAGAACCATGATGAGATGCTGAAATGTATTCCGGCCATACAGCCTATTTCGAATAAGGATCTTCGTCAGACAGCATCCGGTTATGGTACACGTATCGATCCTATTTATGGTACGACAAAGTTCCATGCAGGCATGGACTTCTCTGCTCATCCGGGAACGGATGTATATGCTACCGGAAACGGAACAGTGGTGAAAGTGGGATGGGAAACCGGATATGGTAATACCATTGAGATAGATCATGGCTTCGGGTATCTCACTCGGTATGCTCACTTGCAGGGATTTAATACGAAAGTCGGAAAGAAAGTGGTACGTGGTGAGATTATCGGAAAAGTGGGTAGTACAGGAAAAAGTACCGGTCCGCATCTGCATTATGAAGTGCACGTGAAAGGGCAGGTAGTGAATCCGGTCAATTATTATTTCATGGATTTGAGTGCCGAAGATTATGAAAAGATGATTCAGTTGGCAGCCAATCATGGTAAAGTATTCGATTAAAATCTTAAAACAGGAGTGTTATGCTTAATACAGACAAAGAATTGAAGCTATATTATTCAATAGGGGAGGTTGCCGACATGTTCGGAGTCAATCCGTCATTGCTCCGTTTTTGGGAAAAGGAATTTCCGCAAATCTCTCCTAAGACAGCGGGAAGAGGAATACGTCAGTACCGCAAAGAAGACGTAGAAACGATCGGTCTTATCTATCATTTGGTAAAAGAAAAGGGCATGACACTTCCCGGTGCCCGGCAACGTTTGAAGGATAATAAAGAAGCTACGGTTCGTAATTATGAGATTGTAAATAAGCTGAAAGCGATAAAAGAAGAGCTTTTGGCTATTAAACGCGAATTGGATGGACGGGAATAAATAAATGCTAATCGATCATGGATTCGATAGGCAAGAAACCTCATAACAAAATGAACGGCGAACAATTTGCATGATACTGCAACTTATTCACCGTTCATCGTTTTCTTATTTACCGTTTGAAAGCTATTCTTCTACACGGCTCACCTGTTTGATATTCTGTATTTTCTTCAGATTGTTGCAGATGGTTTTTACATCATCTACATCATGTACCCACAACTGAATTTTTCCTTCAAAGATGCCATCTTCGGTTTCGATGGTCAGCTTACGGATATTTACATTGAGCTGTCTGGAGATAACTTGAGTGACTTCATTCAAAAGTCCCATATTATCTATACCTTTTATATATATATATACCAGGAAAGACAGTTCTTTGTGTGTATCCCATTCGGTCGCTAATATGCGGTTGCCATAGCTACTCTTCAATTTGGCAGCAACAGGGCATTGGCGCTTGTGAATAATGATCCGGTCGTTTTCATCCACATATCCCAATACATCGTCACCGGGAATAGGATGGCAACATTCGGCCATGATATATTTCTTCTGCAAACTTTCTTCCGTCAGTTTGAGCACCTCTTTCGGGTTGATTTTTTCTTTTTCCTGCGGTTCTTTCTCTTCCTGCTTCTCTTTGCTATTGCCGAAAGAGAAAGTCAGATATTTCTTCCAGTTACTGGTTTGCTTTTCTTTCAGTTCATTCTTGTCCGCTTCTCCCAAAACGATTGCTTTACTGCCAATGGCAGCCAGCAGTTCTTCCTCATTCTTGGCATTATGCAGTTTGCGTAGCTTTTCGATAGCAGCTTCTTCCGGACGGACTTCCTCCTTTTTCAGAAACTCACTAAGGATTTCTTCTCCTATCTTCTGGTTTGCTTTACGCTCTTTGCGGAGAATGGCTGCTATCTTGGCGCGGGCACGGGCAGTGGTTGCAAAAACTTCCCATTGCGGTTGTACGCGTTGCGATTTTGAAGTAAGGATTTCAACTTGGTCACCACTTTGCAATTTGTGGCTCAACGGCACTAATTTATGATTGACTTTGGCGCCAATACAATGGCTACCAATATCCGTGTGCAGGGAAAATGCAAAGTCGAGAGCCGTAGAGTTCTGCGGCATAGTCTTCAGTTCGCCTTTAGGAGTGAACACGAATATTTCAGAAGCAAATAAATTTAGCTTAATGGTATCCAGAAAGTCAATGGCATCCGGTTGCGGATCATCTAATATCTCCTTAATCGTTCTTAACCATTTTTCCAATTCACCTTCATCCTCGCTGCCTCCTCCTTCTTTGTATTTCCAGTGGGCTGCGAAACCTTGTTCGGCAACGTCATTCATCCGTTCACTACGAATCTGGACTTCAATCCATTGTCCGTTGTTACCCATCAGAGTGACGTGCAATGCCTGATAACCATTAGCTTTAGGATGGCTGACCCAATCGCGCAAACGGTCCGGGTGGGGTTTGTATATCTTGGAGATAGAAACGTAGATATCGAAACAGTCATTGAGCTCTTCTTCTTCATTACGTGGTTCGAAGATGATTCGAACAGCCAGTAAATCGTATATTTCTTCGAAAGGAACATGTTTGGTCTGCATCTTGTTCCAGATGGAATAGATTGATTTTACACGGGCAAGTATCCGGTATTTCAATCCCATCTTATCCAGTTGGGTACGAATCGGGGCCGTGAAGTCGTTGAAAACCTTGTCACGTTCAGCGGCAGTAGCATTCAACTTCTCTTCTATTTCCGCATATTCTTCGGGATGTTCATATTTGAAGCTTAGATTCTCAAGCTCCGTTTTTATCTTATAAAGCCCCAAGCGGTTGGCAAGTGGAGCATAGATGTAAAGCGTTTCGCCTGCAATCTTATATTGCTTGTTGGGTAACATGGAACCAAGGGTACGCATGTTGTGCAAGCGGTCTGCTATCTTGATAAGAATGACCCGGATGTCGTTCGACATGGTGAGCAGCAACTTCTTGAAGTTCTCTGCCTGTGCCGAAGCGCGGTCACCGAAGATTCCACCGGATATTTTAGTCAGTCCGTCCACAATCTGGGCGATCTTCGGACCAAAGATATTCTCGATGTCTTCCACTGTGTAATCAGTGTCCTCTACCACATCATGCAGCAAGGCTGCACATATAGAAGTGGAACCGAGACCTATTTCATTGCATACAATGCTGGCAACGGCAATCGGGTGCATAATATAAGGTTCGCCCGAACGGCGTTTGATACCTTTATGCGCCTGATTGGCAAAGTTGAAAGCCTTCGTAATGATTTCAACTTTTTTGCGATGCTTAGTATTGAGATAATCATTCAGTAGTTCGTGGAACGCCTGATTAATCATCTCTTCGTCAGCTATTTCTTTGGGGGCCAGATTATCCATAATTGTTATCCTTTCACTTGCTTAGTTCTGCAAAAATAAGCAAATTTCCGAACGATGCAAGCAGGAAGTTATTTATTTGTATATTTTCAATCGTTTTCCTGCTGCAATTTTAGTGCTAGACATTCCATTCCACCTTTGTATATCCTTAATTGTGACACCATACTTTCTGGCAATAGTGGATAAAGTGTCTCCACTTTTTATTGTATAATAGGTCAGATTTCCCTTACCGGCAACTGCTGATGTCGTTTTGCGGGTTGCAGGTGTAATATCCTTTACAGCAACGGTTTTCCGGTTGCGGAACAACTCATCGGCACGATGCGTATAAATCGTATCTTGCTTATCGATAAAAGTACTGATCGCGTCAATAGGCAGTCTTAACGTATAAGGTTTGCTGTCACCCGGAATCATTTGCTTCTTATATTGCGGATTCAGACTCTTGATCTGATCCAGAGGTACATTACAAAGGTCAGCGATTTGTTCGAAGTGCAGATTTTTGTTTACTTGCACTGTGTCAGTACTTGCCGGAATATTAGTTTCCATCGGGCAGATATTGTGATCGCAGTAGTAAGTCATCACATAGTTGGCAGCGATAAAGGCAGGCACATAGCCACGTGTTTCTTTAGGCAGATAATTGTAGATTTTCCAATAATCAGTTTCGCCATTGGCACGGCGGATTGCCTTATTGATTGTACCGGGGCCACAGTTATAAGCAGCAATTACCAGGTTCCAGTCTCCATAGATATCATACATTTCTTTGAGGTAACGTGCGGCAGCCCAAGTCGCTTTAATCGGGTCACGGCGTTCATCTACCAGGCTGTTTGATTCCAAACCATAGATCTTACCTGTACCGATCATAAATTGCCACAGACCGGAAGCACCTGCACGTGATACGGCTGATGGGTTCAACGCAGATTCGATAATCGGCAGATATCTTAGTTCCAGTGGAAGTCCGTATGCATCCAGTGCTTCTTCAAAGATCGGCATATAGAAGTTGCAGGCACTTAGCATGAAAGAAACCTGATTGCGCAAGCGTCCTGCATACATATCGATGAATTTGCGGATAATATCATTATAAGGCATTTCCATGATGGCCGGGATGCGTGACAAGCGGTCGATATAGACAGAGTCACTGAATAAAGGATTGATTTCAGCCGTACTGCAATCCTTGCCTAAATCAATATAATTTTTAGCTTTCCAGTCATTCAATAGACTGTCAAGTGGATAAGTCATACTTTTAGGCAGGTCGATGCTTTCTTTGCGTTCAGTTCCATTTTCACGAATCACTACATCTACACTTTGCGCTTTTACCTGCGACGTGGCCACTAGTAAAAGAAAAATAATCGAACAATAGTTAACTAATTTCTTCATGCTTCAATAATAAGATCAATCTAAATTGTGTTTTTTAAAATCGTAATACGCATTGCAGACCAACCGACTTGTTTTTAAAACTGTTGGAGCGGAACTGGTTGTTATTATCAATAACGGCCGGCTCTACTTTCATACTCAAGTCGGGGGTTATATCGAAGTTGGATAACTCCGCATCTACATAAGCGTCGATGATAGAGATCAGGTAAACTCCGATAAATGCAAATATACTAAGGTCCCGATAACGACGGAACATATCTTTTCTTCTTTTTAGTGTGTTTTTTAGCTGCTCCTCATTATAAGTGGAGTTCGGGGGCAACAAATCTTCGTAACTTTTCGTATTCGGATTGCTGTCCATAATGTCCAGATAGGCTTGCGAATAGTCTTTGTACATCTTACCGTTCCAACTTAAGGCGTAAGCACAACCAGCAAATCCTCCATATATAATAGGTAATTTCCAGTATTTACGGTTGTAAATCTGTCCTCCACCGGGGAATACGACTGCCAGCCACGTTGCTTTGGTCGGATTTGGGATAAATATTTTCTTGTTAATATCTTGAGCAGGTGGCGGCACAGTGTCGGTCTTTACAACAATGGAGGCAGGTTGCTCTATCTTTTTCAGCTCTTTCTTGTTGGCTGCATCCAAGCTATCCGCTATCTGTATTTTAGCAGCTGACAAACTGTCGATGGCCGGAAGTTCTTTGGATGGTATGATTTGGATAGAATCCTTCTTCACCGAGTCCTGTATTATCGGATCACGATGCCTTCGTGCACGGGCTTTCGGCGCTTCGCGCTGTATGATTGTTGTATCTTTCCGTGCCGGAGTAACAGTGGATTGTGCATACACATCAATCCCTGCCACCTGTAAAAAACAGAGAAGCAGGGCGCTGACTAGTAACTGATATTTCTTACTTTTTCTTGTCATTTACTTCTTTAGCGTATCGAAGATTTCCATGATACGTTCCAGTTCCTCCTCGTTCCCGAAAGGAATACTGATCTTGCCTTTTCCCTTTTCAGAGCAGGTGAGTTGTACCTTGGTGTTGAAAAAGCCGGAGAGTTGTTGCTTCAATAAGTTGAATTCTTCAGGAAGTTTGCCACGTTTGGGTGTTATTTTCCGTGTGCCGCTTTTCACAGCTTCTCCTTCGCTTAATGATTTAACAATTTCTTCTACTTTGCGGACTGAATATCCGTGTTCTTGTATTTCTTCGAATATTTTAACTTGTAGTTTAGGGTCGCCTAATGAAATCAGCGCACGGGCATGTCCCATGTCCAGCTGCTTGTTTTGCAGGGCCATCTGTATTGGAGCCGGCAATTTCAGTAAGCGCAGGTAGTTGGCGATCGTCGTTCGTTTCTTTCCGATACGTTCGCTAAGACGTTCCTGTGTCAGTTGGTACTGATCGAGCAGATGCTGGTAGGCAAGTGCGATTTCTACGGCATTCAGGTCTTCACGCTGGATATTTTCAATCAGCGCCATTTCCATCATGTTTTCGTCGTCGGCAGTGCGTATATAAGCAGGGATTGTTTTCAGTCCTGCTCTTTGTGATGCACGATAACGACGCTCTCCCGCGATGATCTGATACTCATCGTCCGAGAGTTTGCGTAAAGTGATAGGTTGGATGATACCGATTTCCGCAATGGAATCAGCCAGTTCCTGCAATGCTGTTTCGTCAAACTCACGGCGGGGCTGGTTGGGATTGACAGTAATCTTTGCCAGCTCTATTTCATTAATGGAAGAAGACCCTTCGGTTTTCACATCATCCATTGAGAGCAAGGCGTCGAGACCACGTCCTAATGCATTTCTTTTTTGTGTTGCCATATCTTCTTCTTTCTTTTATTTATTTCGGTTGATAATCTCTTTAGCAAGGGCCAGGTGATTTTTGGCGCCGGTAGATTCCGCATCGTAAAGGATGGTCGGGACACCGTAGCTGGGAGCCTCGCTCAATTTCACATTTCGTTGAATAACGGTGTTGAATACCAGTTCCTGGAAATGACGTTTCACTTCATCGTAAATCTGATTAGCCTGACGCAGACGAGAGTCATACATTGTCAGTAAGAAACCTTCGATTTCTAAAGCCGGATTCAGTTTCGACTTGATGATTTTGATGGTATTCAACAATTTGCTAATACCTTCAAGAGCAAAATATTCAGCTTGAACGGGGATAATCACGGAGTCGGCTGCCGTTAGGGCGTTGATCGTGATTAGTCCTAATGAAGGAGAACAGTCTATCAGAATATAGTCATATTCTTTCTTCAAAGGCGTGAGTACTTCTTTTAGTATCTTTTCTCGGTTTGGGAGGTTCAGCATTTCAATCTCTGCTCCTACGAGATTGATGTGCGAAGAGATTACTTTCAAAGAATCAATCTCCGTATCAAGGATAGCGTCCTGTACGTTGGCTCTGTCAATAATACATTCATAGATAGTGCATTCCGACTGCTTGATGTCTACTCCCAAGCCGGAAGAGGCATTAGCTTGCGGGTCGGCATCTACTACGAGTACCTTTTTTTCCAGTGTAGCAAGTGAAGCTGCGAGATTAATCGTAGTCGTTGTCTTTCCTACACCGCCTTTTTGATTGGCCAAAGCAATAATTTTTCCCATATTCTCTAAATTTATTGGCAGCGAAATAAGTGATAAATCCTTAGAGCGCCTACGAAAAAAGAGAAACTTTGCAATTTCTGTTGATAAGTCGCCTGTTTTGTTAATAACTGTCGGACGAAACGGTTACAAAACTTCAACAGGTTCATCATCTTCTTTTCTCTTTAACGAGCTTGCAAATATACATATTTATATTGGATATCTATTTCTTTTTTTGCTCGCTTGCAGAAGATTAAGATTTGTAAACGGGTAGGAGTGGGGCGGAAAGAGACTTTTCGATCTGATGTAGGGAGGTGTTTGGCGGTACGGCTTCTTTTTGTTACTTTTGTGCGAATATAAAAAAGGAAAGGATTGAAGATATGGAAAATGAAAAGCCGTTGATACTTGTTTCAAATGACGATGGCGTGATGGCTAAAGGGATTAATGAACTGGTGAAGTTTCTTCGCCCTTTGGGAGATATTGTGGTAATGGCACCTGATGCTCCGCGCTCGGGCAGTGGTTGTGCGCTGACGGTGACGCAGCCTGTTCATTACCAGTTAGTAAAGAAAGAAGTAGGTTTAACTGTTTATAAATGTTCGGGAACACCGACCGATTGTATCAAATTGGCACGGAACACAGTGCTCGACCGGACACCGGACTTGGTAGTCGGCGGTATCAATCATGGAGACAACTCTGCCACTAACGTGCATTATTCCGGCACAATGGGAGTGGTATTCGAAGGCTGTTTGAATGGAATCCCTTCTATAGGCTTCTCTTTGTGCAATCATGCACCCGATGCCGATTTTGAAGCTACCGGACCTTATATTCGCAGTATTGCCGCCATGGTACTGGAAAAAGGACTTCCTCCTTTAACCTGTCTGAACGTAAACTTCCCGGATACGACCGATATCAAAGGAATCAAAATCTGTGAACAGGCAAAAGGTCGTTGGACGAACGAATGGGCTGCCTGTCCCCGTCTGAACGATCCGAATTATTTCTGGTTGACCGGTGAATTTACCGATCACGAACTTGAAAATGAGAGGAACGATCATTGGGCTTTGGCAAATGGCTATGTTGCTATCACTCCGACCACGGTTGATGTGACAGCTTATCACTTTATGGATGAACTTAACAAATGGTTTAGTTAACTATCAACTATCATGAAGTATTATCTGATTGTCGGCGAAGCTTCCGGCGACTTGCACGCTTCTCATCTGATGGCTGCCTTAAAGGCAGAAGATCCGCAGGCTGATTTCCGGTTTTTCGGAGGTGATTTGATGGCTGCCGTCGGAGGAACGATGGTGAAGCATTATAAAGAACTGGCATACATGGGTTTTATTCCCGTGTTGCTCCATCTGCGCACTATCTTTGCAAATATGAAGCGTTGTAAAGGAGATATTGTTTCCTGGCAACCGGATGTTGTTATTCTGGTGGACTATCCGGGATTCAATCTGGATATAGCCAAGTTTGTCCATGCAAAGACACAGATCCCGGTTTATTATTATATTTCTCCGAAGATATGGGCCTGGAAAGAGTATCGCATCAAGAATATAAAACGAGATGTAGACGAACTTTTCTCCATTCTTCCTTTTGAAGTAGAGTTCTTCGAAGGAAAGCATCAATACCCCATCCACTATGTTGGAAATCCTACCGTGGATGAGGTGGTGGCTTATCAGAAAGCTCATCCGAAAAATAAGGATCAGTTTATTGCGGAGAATCAACTGGAAGAAAAACCGGTAATAGCTCTTCTTGCAGGTAGCCGGAAACAGGAAATCAAAGATAATCTACCAGATATGTTGAAGGCTGCTTCTGCTTTTCCCGATTATCAGCTTGTTCTGGCGGGTGCTCCTGCCATTGCTCCTGAATATTATAAAAAATATGTAGGAGAGTCGAAAGTGAAAATCATTTTCGATCAAACCTATCGTTTGTTGCAACACGCAGATGTGGCGTTGGTCACTTCAGGCACGGCTACTCTTGAGACGGCATTGTTCCGTGTTCCCCAAGTCGTTTGTTATTACACTCCGATAGGGAAAGTGGTTTCCTTCTTGCGGCGTCATATCTTGACCGTGAAATTTATTTCGTTGGTTAATCTGATTGCCGACCGTGAAGTGGTAAAAGAGTTGGTGGCGGATACGATGACCGTGAAGAATATGCAAAATGAATTGAAAAATATCATTGAAAATGAAGCATATAGAAATGAAATGCTTTTGGGATATGAATATGTGGCGGAACGGTTGGGACCTGCCGGTGCTCCCTGTCATGCAGCTCGTGAAATGCTGCGCTTGTTGAAAAAATAACTTTCTTTTTCTGAATAAACGTAAAGCCGATGCAGTAATTGCACGGCTTTTTTATTTATTAAGCAGAAGACTAAAAAAAGAAAGGAAAAAGATATGAAAAAATTTAAGTGGCTTTTAGGAATGTTGTTATTGGCATTAGTGCCAATGTTGCAATCATGTGATGATGATGGTTATTCTATCGGAGATTTCAGTTGGGATTGGGCGACCGTTCGGGCAACCGGTGGAGGAGGTTATTATTTGGAAGGTGATCGTTGGGGATTGATTGATCCGGTTGCTACTTCCATACCTTGGTTTAAACCGGTAGACGGTGAACGTGTAGTGGCCTTTTTCAATCCTTTGTATGACATGGAAGGAGGAAAAGGAGTTCAGGTGAAAATGGAAGGTGTACAGGAATTGTTGACAAAGGAAGTGGAAGATATGACCACAGAGGAAGAAGCGGTGGAATTCGGCAATGATCCTATCCTGATTTATCAGGGTGACATGTGGTTGGGAGGAAAATTCCTGAATGTTATTTTCCGTCAGGAGCTGCCTCGCTCGGAGAAACATCGTATCAGCCTTGTGCAAAATAAGATAGAAACGGGAGAACCATCAGAACCGGGAACATTGAATGTAGCTGAAGATGGTTACGTACATTTGGAACTGCGTTATAATACGTATGAGGATGTGACTGACTATTGGGGATGGGGACGAGTTTCTTATAATTTGGAAAAGTTCTTCCCAACGGAAAAAGATGCCGAATCAACAATGAAAGGTTTTAAAGTGACTATAAATTCAAGAGAACATGGAGAAGGAAGAGTGATCGTTCTTGATCTGGAACATCCGGTAGGTGTGCCGGAAGCTGCGAAGGATGTACACTCCACTTCTTCGATCCGATAACCTAACTATGATTTACTGTGTGTGAAAAAGGTCGGGATACTTCTATCGAAGTTCCCGACCTTTTGTATTGTGTGCAATTCTAATCGATGAGAAAAACTCCTGTTAGAACCATGTTAATGCATATAAGTAAACGACTGCTGCCGGTATGGCCATCAAAGAACTGTCAAACCGATCGAGCATCCCTCCATGTCCCGGAAGAATATTTCCCGAATCCTTTACGTGCAATTGGCGTTTTAGCAATGACTCCGTCAGGTCGCCCCATGTACCGAATATAACCACTACCAATGCCAGTCCTGCCCATTCCATCATTGACATAAATGGGAAGTAGTGAGCAAGTATAAAAGACACTCCGATTGCTACAACTCCGCCGCCGATAGAACCTTCCCATGATTTCTTGGGAGAGATGCGTTCAAAGAGTCGGTGTTTGCCTATCAGTGACCCGATGCAATAAGCACCCGTATCATTCAGCCAAAGGAAAATAAAGATGGATAACGGTAGAATCGGATTATAGCTTATGCTACTGAATTCCGATGCCGGATCATTATGGAAAGCCAATACATTCAGCAAAGCAAAAGGCAGACCGATATAAAGTTGGCTAAGCATCGAATAAGCCCAGTTAAGTACCGGGTTCTCCTTTTTCAGATACAACTCGCTAATCATCATGTAAAGCAATAAAAGCACATACGGGATGAATATTTTCGAATCGGCTGCATCAATGCAGAATCCCATGATTGCGAGGAATAAATAAGCCCCGCCGAGCATATTAATGGTCTTGTTTATCTTGACTCCTTCTGCGCGCATATTTACCAACTGTGCAAACTCATAAATAGTCAGTGCACTGATAACGGTAAACAGAATGCCAAAACTGAATGCGTCATAAAGGATGCACCCTACCAAGATGGCAACGAAGAGTACACCCGTAATAGCTCGTTTTATGAAATTGTTAATCAAAATCTATTCGTTTTAATTATTTGGACCCGTTAGCTTGTTCTTCTCCATTGGACTTACCCTCTACGGTAACTTTGCCTTCCACTGTAACCTTGTTACCTGCTGCGGCAACTTTGGTGTCAATGGGAGCTTGCTCCTCTGCAGTATTTTCAGCTTCTTCTTCTTTGATTTCTTTTTCTTCTTCTTTTAACTTTTGGGCAAGTTCCCTTTCAGCTCTTGCGGCATCCTGGCTTTCTTTAGCAGCCATGATTTCTTCCGAACGCGAAGCCCAGGGGCGTTTGCCGAAGATACGTTCAACGTCTTCCGCAAAGATTACCTCTTTGTCAATCAGTAATTGCGTCAGTTCGTTGTGACCTTCTTTGTGCTCTGACAGAATTCTCTTGGCGCGGTCATACTGCTCGTTCACCATTCTCTTGACTTCTTCGTCAATTAGTTCGGCTGTCTTTTCGCTGTATGGACGGTTGAAAGAATATTCATCGTTGTTGTAATAACATAAATTCGGCAGCTTGTCGCTCATACCTAAATAAGCAATCATACCGTATGCCTGTTTAGTCACTCTTTCCAAGTCGTTCATGGCACCAGTTGAAATGCGGCCGAGGAATAAATCTTCAGCGGCGCGTCCTCCTAAAGTAGCACACATTTCATCCAACATTTGCTCCTTAGTAGTAATCTGACGTTCTTCCGGCAGATACCAGGCAGCTCCTAATGCACGTCCGCGGGGAACGATAGTTACCTTAATCAACGGATTGGCATATTCCAATAACCAGGAGATAGAGGCGTGTCCTGCTTCATGCAAAGCGATGGAACGTCTTTCAGCTTCCGTAGTAATCTTGGTTTTCTTTTCCAGACCACCGATGATGCGGTCTACCGCATCCAGAAAGTCTTGCTTGCCTACAAATTTCTTTCCGTGGCGGGCAGCGATCAATGCAGCTTCATTGCAGACATTGGCGATATCCGCACCCGAGAATCCCGGAGTTTGGCGAGCCAGCAAGTCTACATCAACACTATCGTCTATTTTGATCGGGCGCAAATGCACACCAAATACTTCTTTACGTTCATTCAAGTCGGGCAGATCCACATGTATCTGACGGTCAAAACGTCCTGCACGGAGCAATGCTTTATCAAGTACGTCTACACGGTTAGTAGCAGCAAGGATAATTACACCGCTGTTGGAACCGAAACCGTCCATCTCTGTCAATAACTGGTTCAATGTGTTTTCGCGTTCGTCATTTCCTCCCATTGCAGGATTTTTGCCACGAGCACGTCCTACGGCATCAATCTCATCAATAAAGACGATACAAGGAGCTTTCTCTTTGGCCTGTTTAAACAAGTCGCGAACACGGGATGCACCTACACCCACAAACATTTCCACGAAGTCAGAACCTGCCAGTGAGAAGAAAGGAACATTAGCTTCACCCGCCACAGCTTTGGCAAGCAAAGTTTTACCGGTTCCCGGAGGGCCTACCAGCAATGCTCCTTTGGGTATCTTACCTCCCAAATCCGTATATTTCTGCGGTTCCTTCAAGAACTCTACAATTTCCTCTACCTCTTGTTTCGCTTCTGCCAAACCCGCTACATCCTTAAATGTAATCTTGATGGCTCCACCTTTTTCAAAAAGCTGGGCTTTTGATTTTCCTACGTTAAATACACCGCCAGGGCCACCACTGCCACCTCCGCTCATACGGCGCATGAAGAAGATCCATAACGCTACAAGCAAGACAAGCGGGAGTATCTGGATCAGGATTGCGGGAAAAATATCCGATTTGGGCGGATAGTCGGAAGAACCGTCAAAATGACCGGCTTCCTTTTCTGCCTGCAAAAACTCTTCCAGTTTATCGGTAGATGGCGTTCTACTTGTAATGATAGGGTTACGTCCCACTTTGGTAGAGTCCGCTCCAAAAACAGCCCCTACAGCAGTCGGTTTAAGAAAAGCTTCGATTGACTTATCTTCATAACCCAATACTTTGTTTACATAGCCCTTTTTTACGTAGTCCTGAAATTCACTGTAAGTTACAGCTTTACTTCCAGCTCCCTTTGAATCACTGCCCCACCAGAGGCCGAGAAGCATAAGGGCAATAATCATATACATCCAGTTCAGGTTGAACTTCGGCATATTAACCTTATTGTTAGGTTTATTGCTATTGTTATTATTGCTATTATTATTGTCCATAATCATTAATTAGTCTAGATCGGGGATTTGAGTAAGTTTGGCATCTGCCCAAAGGTGTTCAAGATTATAAAAATCTCTTGTCTCCGGTAAAAAGACGTGTACCAGTACATCGGCATAGTCCATTGCCACCCATTCAGCATTCCGGAGTCCATCGATTGCATAAGGTTTGCTATCCGCACCTTTGCGTGTAAATTCCTTGATTGAATCTACAATAGCACTCACTTGACTGGGAGAATTTCCCTGACAGATAACGAAATATTTACAGATGGTATCTTCTATGCTGGTTAAATCGGCAACGATTATCTTTTTACCTTTTTTCTCTTGAATTCCTTCTTTTATTTTTTCAATTAATACTTTAGTATCGTTCATTCCTGTAATTGAGATTAATAATTCATGTTCTCTATTTGTTTATAACAAAAAAAGGCAACCCTTTGTTTCTGATTATAAACGTGATATTTTTGACAAATATACGCTGATTTATTGGATACAAGAAAGTTATCCCTCAATTTTTGTGTTTTTTAGTGGAGATACTTTTGTTTGGAAAGCTTATTTGGACATTTTTGCAAAAAAAATATCAGAATTGTTTTGAATTCCCAAAATATTTGTATCTTTGCACCCGCAAACGGAAATTATTGGGCTATGGTGTAATGGTAACACTACAGATTCTGGTCCTGTCATTCCTGGTTCGAATCCAGGTAGCCCAACAAAACACCAGCTTTTTACTGACAAAAACCCGCTAAAAATGCAATTTTAGCGGGTTTTTTTGTGCTTTGACAAATACCATCCGAAAAAAGTTGACGCTAATTCGGTGGCTAATTCGGTGACACGAATGCACGTTGATAGTTCGAAAAACGCTAATCTTATGAAAAGCCGTGCGGTTGATTGATAAAGAATAAATCCTTAAACTGGCTGTCGTCTTGTTTAGTAGAAAAGAAAAACAGGTTTTATAGCTCAAGTGAGTATAAAACCTGTTTCTAATTTTTCTAAATCGGGCAGAACTCTTATTCTTCTGCTTTTATTGATTCATCGATTACTTTGATCTTTTGTAATACCAGTTCCAAGTCTGCTTTCAACTTATCTACCTTGCGGTTCAATTCAGTCAGCAGGCTGCTGCCTTTCTTAGAAGTAGAAGTCAGGAAGCCTAGATTGTTCTCATAAGTCTGAAGCTCATTCTTCATATTCTCATAAGTACGTACCAGCTTTTCACGTTCTCTGTACAGAGATTGAGTACCGCTTCCCTGGATATTGCTGATATTCGAACGGAAGTTACTTAACTTCTTGTTGGAAGCATTGATGTTAAAGCGGTCGAATAACTGATCGATGATTCCGTGATACTGCTTGTATAACTTATCTTTTTCTTTGAACGGCACATGACCGATAGAGTTCCACTCTTTCATTAAATCCCGAACCAATGTACTTGCTTCTTCGGTATCCATGCTTTCATCAATAGCGGATAACTTCTCGATCAACGCTTTCTTCTTTTCCATATTCTCTGTTTCTACAGAACGTTGTGAAGAAGTAGCTTTGTTCTTTTGTTCGAAGAAGTAGTCGCAAGCTGTGATAAACCGTTTCCAGATAGCATCCGAGTGTTTCTTGGCAACCGGTCCGATGGTCTTCCATTCTTTTTGAAGTTTGGTCAGTGCATCGGCAGTTACTTTCCAGTCTGTACTATCTTTCAAGGCTTCCGCTTTTTCGCAGAGCGCTTTCTTCTTTTCCAGATTCTCGTTCATTCCTTCTTTCAGGCTCTTGAAGAATTCTCCTTTCTTCTTGAAGAAATCATCGCAGGCATGGCGGAAACGCTCGAAGATCTTCACATTCATCTTTTGGGGCGCAAAACCGATAGTTTTCCATTTGTTTTGCAAGGCAATCACTTCCTGGGTCTTGTTTTCCCAGGCAGAGAATGTTTTCAGTTCATCATACTCAATCGCTTCAACGATTTCGCAGATGACGGTTTTTTGATCCAAATTATGCTGTTCGGCTTCTTTCAACGATTCGAAGTGCTGCTGATGGCGGCGGTTGACAGCGGTAGAAGCTGCTTTGAACCGGTTCCATATTTCATCACGCAGTTCTTTGGCTACCGGACCTGTATCGCGGAACTCCTGATGTAACTTCTGAAGTTGGTGGAAAGCGGAAACAACATCTTCCTCGTCAGCCAACTTTTCGGCAGCTTCGCAGAGATGCGTTTTGATTTCCAGATTCTTTTTGAAGTCGTATTCGCGGAACTCATTGTTCAGTTTCAATAAATCGTAGAACTTCTCTACATATAATTGATAGTTTTTCCAAAGTTCATTCACTTTACCTTGCGGCACCAGTTTCGTATCATTCCATTGCTGTTGCAGCTTCTTGAACTCCGTATAAGATTTGTTGGCGTCATCTCCGGATTCCACCAATTCTTTCAGTTCTTCAATAATGGAAAGTTTCACTTGCAGGTTTTCTTCCTTTTGGCGTTCCAGCTCGGCAACCTGTTTACTGCGTTTTTCCTTGATAACCCCCATCAGGCGTTTGAATTCTTCTTCCGTCGGGTCCTCTTCGGCAACAAAATCTTCAATGTTTCCACCGTTGTCTGTAAACTGTACCTTAGCAGCTTCCAACTCGGCATTATGTAACTTGTAGAATGATTGTTTCAGATTGTCAATATCCTGCTTGTTCGCATTTTCAGCATCTTGCGCAAGCTCTTTTAGCTGGTTTAGTACATCTTCCTTAGTGGCAGGTTTAGGAGCTGCTTCAGGTTGAACTTCGGCAGTAACATCTTCAGCCGGAGTCTCTGTAATAGCTTCAGAAACCTCGACTGTTTTCTTTTCTTCTTCTAATTCCCCTTGGTTCAAGGGTTGATTAGTGTCATGAGCGTCCATCATTGTATATTAGTTTTGGGTCACAAATTAATGAAATAAAACGATTACTTCATACTATTTTGCTTATTTTTTTTTGTTTATCGTGTTTTTATGATAATAAAACGGTTATTCCCATGTACAACATCATTCCGATGATGTCATTTGTAATGGCTATAAACGGACCTGTTGCAATGGCTGGATCGATTTTGAACTTCTCCAGCGTCATCGGTACCAGTGTCCCGAAAATAGAAGCGAACATTACCACGGCAAACAAGCTGATGGATACGGAATAGGTGACCGTAGCCGTTGCGCCGAACCTGATAAAGTTGTAGGTGTATACTAATAAGGAGATAATAGTGGCATTAATTAAAGCTACTACCGATTCCTTGGTAATCTGCTTGAAGGTATTTTTAGCGTCCAGCGAGCTGTTTGCCAGACCCTGTACGATGATTGCCGAAGATTGTGTTCCGACATTTCCTCCTGTACCACCGATTAGCGGGATGTACAGTGCCATTTCGGGATGGGCAGCAAAGGTGGAGTCGAAATTACCCAATATCATAGAGTTGCCGATTCCGCCGATCATACCGATTAATAGCCAGGGGAGGCGGGCGGTGGTCTGTCTCAATACATTATCGTCTGTTTCTACGTCCTGCGAAAGACCGGATGCCAACTGATAGTCACGTTCCGACTGCTCACGGACTTCATCCATGACGTCGTCGACGGTGATTTGTCCCACAAGCCGACCGATACTGTCGACAACAGGGATAGCCACCAAGTCATACTTCTCAATCGCCTGTACTACCTCGTCAATGGGAGTATCTACGTGTACCGAAATCGGATCTTTCTGCATCACGTGTTTCACTTTCGATACAGAAGGGGAAGTAATCATCTTTTTGAGCGGGAAGATACCTCGCAGACGTTCGTCATCGTCGATGACATATACATAATAGATTTCGTCCAGCTCTTCCGCCTGTTGACGCATCTCTTTCAGACATTCGGGCATACTCCAGTTCTCGTTGACGAGTACCATTTCCGTACCCATCAAACCACCGGCGGTATTTTCGTCGTATTTCAACAAGTCGACAATGTCACCTGCCTGTTCAATGTCCTCGATGTGCGAAAGAACCTCTTCCTGCTTATCTTCATCGAGTTCACGCATCAGGTCTACGGCATCGTCCGTATCCATGTAGTCAACGAAGCGTTTGGCGATTGTCTCCGAAGGAAGCATTTCGAGCAGTTCTTTACGAGCGTCTTCGTCCATTTCGACAAGCACGTCGGCGGCAATTTCATTATCGAGCAGGCGATAGATGAATTTAGCCTCTTCCGGATTCAGGTCATTGCACAATTCGGCAATGTCGGCCGGATGGAGGTCGATGAGAAGCCCTTTTACCGTATCGGCATCTTTTTGCTCAATAAGGTGTTTAACGTTGTCAATGTATTCCTCGTTCATCGTTGTCAATTACAAATTACGAATTACAAAATCCAGTTCTCTGCTTACTGCTGCCCGTAGATCGGTTATAGGTTGTTGCCTGCCGTCTTTAATGCTTCTTCCACTTTATTGGTCAGGTCGATAAATTCTGCTACCGATAGTTGTTCCGGACGTTTATTAAATAAGATGTTCTCCGTGAGTGGACAATCTTTGCCTAAAATAGGTTTAATAGAGTTGCGCAATGTTTTGCGTCGTTGGTTGAAAGTCGTTTTCACTACCTGTTTGAACAGTTTCTCGTCACATCCCAATTCTTTAGTTTCGTTGCGCGTCATGCGGATAACAGCACTTTTCACTTTGGGAGGCGGATTAAACACGTGCTCACTCACTGTGAATAGGTATTCCACTTTATACCATGCCTGAATCAATACGCTAAGGATACCGTAAGTCTTGCTGCCCGGTCCGGCTGCAATACGTTCGGCTACCTCTTTTTGAATCATTCCCGTACAGCAGGGGACGATATCTTTGTTGTCTAGCATCTTGAAAAAGATCTGGCTGGAGATGTTATACGGATAATTACCGGTCAGTACGAAAGGTGTGCCGTCGAATAGCCGGTGAAGGTTCATTTTCAGAAAGTCATCTTCGATGATGTGGTCCTCCAACGACGGATAAGCTTCGCGAAGATAGGCAACCGACTCATAGTCAACTTCTACGACCTTTATCAACCGGTCTTTTTTCACCAAAAACTGGGTCAATACTCCCATGCCCGGTCCCACCTCCAAAATAGGCAGTTCAGGGAAGGTGTCGACAGTATCGGCAATATCTTGCGCAACTTTCAGATCTTTCAGAAAGTGTTGTCCGAGAAACTTTTTAGGCTTTACTAATTTCATTTACCAACTAAATAATTACTTTTGCAGTCGACAAAGGTAATTCTTTTAAATGAAGAACGTACCACTATTTATTAAAAAATAAATGATGTGTCAGCGAAGCTAATGAAGAATTAAGGATGAAGAAACTATTAAAAAAGACGCTGAAACTGATATTACCGGTTGTTTTAGGCGGCTTTATCTTATTCTGGGTGTATCGCGACTTTGATTTTACAAAAGCGGGCGATGTATTATTACACGGTACAAATTGGTGGTGGATGCTCTTCTCATTAGTGTTCGGGGTGTTCGCGCAAGTCTTTCGTGGATGGCGGTGGAGGCAGACACTGGAACCGTTGGACGCTTTCCCGAAAAAGAGCGATTGCGTGAATGCTATCTTCATTTCTTATGCCGCCAGTCTGGTAGTTCCCCGGATCGGGGAAGTGAGCCGCTGCGGGGTCTTGGCGAAATATGATAACGTCTCGTTTGCCAAGTCGTTGGGAACAGTCGTTACGGAGCGATTGGTCGATACATTGACGATTCTTCTCATCACAGGCATCACAGTCTTGCTTCAATTACCGATATTCGTTACCTTTCTTCAACAGACCGGAACAAAAATCCCTTCTCTTGTTCATCTCCTGACTTCGGTATGGTTTTATATCATCCTGTTTTGTTTTATCGGTGTGGCGATCCTTCTTTATTATTTAAGAAAAACGCTGTTCTTCTATGAACGGGTGAAAGGCTTTGTACTTAATATATGGGAGGGGATTATGTCTTTAAAGGGAGTACGCAACATTCCTCTCTTTATTTTTTATACACTGGCCATTTGGGCGTGTTATTTTCTCCATTTCTATTTCACATTCTATTGTTTCGCCTTTACGGCACATTTAGGAATTCTAGCAGCATTGGTCATGTTTGTAGGTGGTACGTTTGCCGTGATTGTGCCTACTCCCAACGGGGCGGGACCGTGGCATTTCGCTATCATTTCTATGATGATGCTTTATGGGGTAAATGTGACGGATGCCGGAATCTTTGCCCTGATTGTGCATGGTATTCAAACCTTTCTGGTTGTTCTGTTGGGTATCTATGGCTTTGCTGCCCTGTCGTTCACTAACAGACATCGAGGGTGAAATTTTAGCTAAAAGTGTGTATTCTTAAATGTTTTTGCTGACGTCCTTTGCCATCTGAAAACTTTTCCATAACTTGGCACTGTTTAATTATTAGATTTAAAATCGTTTTAAAATATTTATTATGAGTACCATTCTTTCTTTAGCTCCACAAAACGTGTGGAAGCATTTTTATTCGTTGACACAGATTCCTCGTCCGTCAGGACACATGGAAAAAATAACAGAATTTCTTCTAGGTTTTGGAAAAGGTTTGGGTCTGGAGTCTTTTGTAGACGAAGCAGGTAATGTAATTATCCGTAAACCGGCGACTCCGGGTATGGAAAACCGGAAAGGTGTAATTCTTCAGGCGCACATGGATATGGTTCCGCAGAAGAACAACGATACTGTACACGATTTTGAAAAAGATCTGATTGAAACTTATATAGACGGTGACTGGGTAAAGGCAAAAGGTACTACTTTGGGTGCGGACAACGGACTGGGAGTAGCTGCCATCATGGCCGTGCTGGAAGCAAAAGACCTGAAACACGGCCCTCTGGAAGCTCTTGTCACTAAAGACGAAGAAACCGGCATGTACGGTGCATTTGGCTTGAAGCCGGGTACCCTGAACGGTGAAATCCTTTTGAATCTGGATTCCGAAGATGAAGGTGAATTGTATATCGGTTGTGCCGGAGGTATGGACGTAACTGCTACCCTGGAATATAAGGAAGTAGCTCCCGAAGCAGGAGATATCGCAGTGAAAGTTACTTTGAAAGGATTACGCGGCGGACATTCGGGATTGGAAATCAATGAAGGACGTGCCAATGCCAATAAGTTGCTGGTTCGTTTCGTTCGTGAAGCGGTTGCCAGCTATGAAGCCCGTTTGGCTAGCTGGGAAGGTGGTAATATGCGTAATGCTATCCCACGTGAAGCACATGCGGTTATTACCATTCCGGCTGAAAATGAAGAAGAACTGCTGGGCTTGGTGAAATACTGCGAAAACCTGTTCAACGAAGAATATTCAGCTATTGAAACTCCGATCAGTTTTACGGCTGAACGTGTAGAACTTCCTGCCGGTGAAGTACCTGAAGAAATTCAGGACAATCTGATTGATGCAATCTTTGCTTGTCAGAACGGTGTGACACGTATGATCCCTACTGTTCCAGATACGGTAGAAACTTCTTCCAACCTTGCTATTATAACGATTGGTGAAGGAAAGGCAGCCATTAAGATTCTGGCTCGCAGTTCAAGCGATAGCATGAAAGAATATCTGACTACCAGCCTGGAGTCTTGTTTCTCTATGGCAGGGATGAAGGTAGAGATGACAGGCGGATATTCCGGTTGGCAACCTGATGTAAATTCTCCGATTTTGCATGCGATGAAGTCATCCTATAAACAACAGTTTGGTGTAGAACCTGCAGTGAAAGTGATTCACGCTGGCTTGGAATGTGGTATTATCGGTGCTATTATTCCGGGATTGGACATGATTTCTTTTGGTCCGACTTTGCGTTCACCGCATTCACCGGACGAAAGAGCGTTGATTCCTACCGTACAGAAGTTCTATGACTTCCTGGTGGCAACTTTGGAGCAAACTCCAATGAAATAACGTATTTCTCTTTATATAAATATTCTCCTATTATATAATAGGTGACCATAGTGAAGGCACGGATGATATTTCATCTGTGCCTTTTTTTCATATTTATTGCAGCGTATATTACAATTCTGCTTTATAACAAATAAATTAATTGATGCAAATCAAGAAATATGCTATAAAACATAAATTTCTCTCTTTTTTAGATCAATGTATAAACAAAGGCTGTATTTTTGTGTTGTAAAACATGTAATTAGGAGGATAACAAAATGAAAAGTTTAAAAAGATTGTTTAGAAAGATCGGCGAAGCCGATGTACATGTTTGGGGATATTCAACAATTAATACCAAACCAAACAAGTAAGTTTTATTTTTTAGTTTTCAGGAATTAGTAATTTAAAAGGTTTAAAGATTATGGCAAAGAAAATGGGTTCTTTAGTTAGAAAAATCCTTAGTGAAGTAGGTCGTAATGAAATGCTTTCATGGGGGTACAGAATTGAGAAATGAGAACAAGTACATTAACTAAGTTTAGAGTGGGGATACGTTATTAAATACGATATCCCCATTTTTTATATCTAAAATTTTATATAGAGTTGTTTTAGCTAACAACTGTGGCGGGGGATCTGTTTCAGTGTCAGTTCCTCCTTTAATTTCTGTGTTTGGGTACACTGTCTTTTGCCACTTGGGCTGGAATGTATCACATGCGAGTTTGGCTGATTTTACTATCATACCCTCACCGAATCACTTGAAAGCCTTTGTTCATCGATGTTACAAAGGGTGAGGGTAACTGTGATTGTAGGGTGAGGGTAATTTTTACTCTCACCCTACAATTATACCTGTAATAAGTGCTTAATAGTTGATTTATAGTAAGTTGTATGCTGATTTGTCTGGTACTAATACATGAAAGATGATGTATTTGTGTCTGATAACTGGCGTAATATTATCTGGAATAACAGGCTGAACGAGATAATAGATACGGATGAATTAATTGTATTCCGTAAGGTTTCGATTGGCTTCTCCATAGGGGAAAATCAGTTTCAAGCTTGTGAACAGTTTGTTTCATACGCTTGAAACACTTAGTTTCAAGGTATTAAACACTTAGTTTCAAGGTATTAAACACTTAGTTTTCCGGTGTGAAACTGGTAGTTTCATTACTTGAAACTGTTGGTCTCAAGGCATAAAACAGCTTGTTCACCGGCATGAACAAGCCATTTTATGTAGAGGTGCTGCAAATTATTGAGTGTCTTCTATGAATATGCCCGGATTCTTATAAACGAGACAGTGTGTAAGATACCTCTATCTTGCACGCATCTGCAACGGTATCTTGCACTGCTTCAAATACTTGTATATCAGTTGACTATCGCTGGTTTAGTGTAAGGTGCAAGATACTTTTGCATTTATGAACTTGTAAGAGATAGGTGAATCTTATTGCAGAAGATAAACTTTTCAATTAAATAATAAACCGAGTGGCAGTTTTTGGACTTTTTATTTTATTCCAGAGCGAGTTGATTAATAGGCTAATGTTTATACAATATGGTATGGGGCTGATAGCTTGATAAAAGCTTTTTTTAAGCTAAAAAGTACAAATCTTTAAACTTTATTTCCTTACTTTGTTATTTATAAGAGTGAGACTTATAGCAAACTTAAACTAGAAAGATTATGAAAGTAAAGCAGATTTGTATGATGGTGCTGCTATGGTTGGGAGTGATTCCGGCGGTACAGGCACAAACTTTCGACAAATTATGGAAAGAAGTGGAGCAAGCGGAGAAAAAGAGCTTGCCTAAGACTGTGATAAAACTGTCTGATGAGATTTATCAGAAAGGGGAAAAAGAGAAAAACTCTCCACAAATGCTCAAAGCATATACGTGGCGGATGAAATATCGGGAAATGTTGAATCCCGACAGTCTTTACGCTGATTTGAAAGGACTGGAACAATGGGTGAAACAGACTGACCAACCAATGGATCGCGCCATCCTACACTCTTTGATAGCGGGAATCTATGCAGATTATGCAGCCAGCAACCAGTGGCAACTCCGCCAACGGACAGAAATCGTAGACCAGACACCTGCTACCGATATGCGTGAATGGACAGCCAATATGTTCATCGAAAAAGTGCGGACAAATATAAAGGAGGCATTGGCCGATTCTGTATTGCTGCTCAAAACGTCCTCACGCGGCTATATTCCTTTTGTAGAATTGGGGGAAACGAGCGAATACTATCACCATGATATGTATCATTTATTGGCTTCCCGTAGCATTGAAGCACTGCAACGGGTGGAAGAATTGGGTAACAGGATTACTAATGACGGTACTGTGAATCCGGTCAAACAAGATATAATAGCTATTTATGGGAATATGATTTCCGCTTATAAAGCAACCGGATTAAAAGAAGGTTATGTGTTGACAGCACTTAACTACCTGGAATGGAGATGGAATGCTGATCGGAATATTCGACCTCTGCAGGCTAAGGGCGAACTTCCGGTACTGACGGAAGATACTTATCTGAAAGCTTTGAACAGATTGAAAAACAAGTATGCTTCCGAACCCATCTGTGCCGAAGTCTATTTGGCAGAAGCCCGATATACTATTGGAAAACAACAGCAGCTCAATGCATTGCAGCTTTGCGATGAGGCAATCCGCCTTTATTCAGGCTATCGCAGAATCAATGCTTTGAAAAATCTTCGGGAAGAGATATTGGCTCCTTATTTGAATGTTAATGCATCCGATTTGGCTTTTCCGAACGAAGAGATAGAATTAAGGGTCTCACACAAAAATCTGGATGGTTTCACTGTCCGTCTTTATCAGGCGAAGAAACTGATAAAGGAACAACATTACGCTGTGCTTCGTCCGAAAGATTATCAGACGCAGGACACTGTGTTTACATTCAAAGCTCCTGAACTTGGATCTTACGTGATGCGTATCATACCGGATATTCGTGCGAAGAGAGATAGTGAAAGCAAGTTTGATGTAACACGTTTCAAAGTGCTGACGTGCCGTTTGCCGGACAAACAGTATCAAGTGGTGACGCTGGATGGACAGACAGGGCATCCTATTCCCCATGCGAAAGTGACGATGTACAGTAATGACGAAAAAGTGTTGCAGGAGTTTACGACAAACGAAGAGGGTAAGGTCGTATTTCCCTGGAAATCCGAATACCGCTATCTGAAAGCTTCCAAGGGGACGGATACGGCAATGCCGAAACAAGGCATTTATGCAGGAAGTTACGGATATTACGGCGACGAAGATAAAGTGACTGAAAATATGACTTTATTGACCGACCGTTCTTTGTATCGTCCCGGACAGACTGTGTATGTGAAGGGAATTGCTTATTCTCAACAATCGGATACGGCGAATGTACTTCCGAACAAGGAATATACGGTGACTTTATTGGATGTAAACAATCAGGAAGTAGGGCAGAAGTCGGTACGTACCAATGAGTTCGGTTCGTTTACCACCGATTTCGCATTGCCTTCGGCCTGTCTGAACGGAATGTTTTCTTTGAAAGCGGGAAGAGGCCATACAGGCATTCGGGTAGAAGATTATAAACGTCCGACATTTGATATCACTTTTGAAAAGCAACAAGGAAGTTACAAACTGGGTGATGAGGTACAGGTGAAGGGTAAGGTACAATCTTATAGTGGTGTGCTGCTTCAGGATCTTCTGGTGAAATATACGGTAAAGCGTTCTGCATACAGCCTTTGGCGGTTTGCGGAATCTGTGCAGATTGCTTCCGGTGAAGTGATGGCCAATGAGAATGGAGAATTCACGATACCGGTTCGTTTGCAGGAAAGTGACTCTTATAAGAATAATGATAAGGTATATTATCGTTATTCCATTGAGGCCACTGTTACCAATGTGGCAGGTGAAACACAATCTTCTACGGACGTGATTTCGGCAGGAAACCGTTCGTTGATTTTGCAGGTGGAATTGCAAGATAAGACTTGCAAGGATCAACCCTTCGAAACAATGTTTAAAGTGCAGAACCTGAATGGACAACCTGTGGAGGTGAAGGGGAATTATTACTTGTACCCTGCCAAAGACAAGGACTTTAAGCAGTTGGAAGAGAAACCGGTTGCAACGGGAACCTTTACTTCTAATGAAGACATGACGCTCGACTGGAAGAATCTTCCATCGGGACCTTATGTGCTGAAAGCATCAGTGAAAGATAATCAGGGCAAGGAAGTGACTGCTGACACCAACACGATTCTTTTCTCTGTTGAGGACAAACGTCCGCCTGTAGAAACGACGATGTGGTTCTATGGTGCAAATACGGAATTTGATGCTGCCCATCCGGCCGTGTTCTGTTTCGGTACGTCGAAAAAAGATGCTTATGTGATGATGAACGTATTTTCCGGTGATAAATTGCTGGAGAGCAAGACGTTGAATTTGTCAGATACGATTGTACGTTTCGAGTATCCATATCGGGAAAGTTATGGGGATGGTGTCTTTGTGAATCTCTGTATGGTGAGGGACGGACAGGTTTATCAGGAACAGGTGCGGCTGACCAAACGGATTCCTGATAAGACACTGACTATGAAGTGGGAAGTGTTCCGTGATAAATTGCGTCCGGGACAAAAGGAAGAATGGAAGCTGACGATTAAAACGCCGCAAGGACAAGCTGCTAACGCGGAAATGCTGGCAACGATGTATGATGCTTCCTTGGATAAAATATGGAATCGGCAACAGAATTTCCAAATCTATTATAACCAGATTGTCCCATATTCTAACTGGATGAGTGGATATTCCGGCAATAATTCATTCAACTACTGGTGGAATACGAAGAGTCTCAAAGTGCCATCACTGGAGTATGACCATTTTGTGATGCTATCGGACTATTATAATAATGGAAGAGATTTGGGTGAAGTAATAGTGAGAGGATATGGCTCGACGAGAAAGTTGACGGTGACAGGTAGCGTTTCGACATTGGACGTTGCAACTTTAAGGAGTAATGCGCCAAAGATGAAATCGGCTATGGCTGCTGATGCCATGACTAATGTTGAATTTCAATCGGAAATGATACCCACGGGAGAAAAAGCGGATGAGGCATCTGACAACGAAATGCTTCCCGAAGCATCTGCTGACTTGCGTACCAATTTAGCAGAAACAGCATTCTTCTATCCTCAACTTCGCACCAATGAACAGGGAGAGATCTCTTTCTCATTCACGATGCCTGAAAGTCTGACGCGTTGGAACTTCCGTGGATATTCTCATACAAAGGGAATGTTGACGGGAACATTGGATGGCGAAGCTACCACAAGCAAAGAATTTATGCTGACTCCTAATCTCCCTCGTTTTGTGCGTGTGGGTGATAAGACTTCTCTGGCAGCTTCTATCTCTAATATGACTGGTAAGCCGCAAGCCGGAACGGTCAGTCTGGTCCTTTTTGACCCGATGACAGAGAAGGTTATCAGTACACAAAAACAGAAATTCAGCCTTGCTGCCGGAAAGACAATGGGTGTGGACTTCCAGTTTATCGTTAGTGATAAATACGAAATAGTGGGATGCCGGATGATTGCCGACAGTGGTACTTTCAGCGATGGAGAACAACAGTTGCTTCCGGTTCTTAGCAATAAAGAGCATTTGGTGGAGACACTTCCAATGCCAGTGCGTGGAGAAGAAACCCGTACTTTCTCACTCGATCATCTGTTCAATCAACAAAGTAAAACAGCCACAGATCGTAAACTAACTGTTGAATTTACAGGAAACCCGGCTTGGTATGCCGTTCAGGCATTGCCTTCATTGAGTCTTCCGACAAGTAATAACGCTATTTCCTGGGCTACTGCCTACTATGCCAATACATTGGCTTCGTTTATCATGAACAGTCAGCCGAAGATCAAAGCGGTATTTGAAAGTTGGAAACTGCAAGGAGGTACGAAAGAAACGTTCTTGAGCAATCTGCAAAAGAATCAGGAAGTGAAGAATATCATTTTGTCCGAGTCTCCCTGGGTACTCGAAGCACAGACGGAAGAGCAACAGAAAGAGCGCATCGCCACCTTGTTTGATTTGAATAACATCCGTAGTAATAATATCGCAGCTTTGACTCGATTGCAGGAGTTACAGAACTCAAATGGGGCATGGTCCTGGTATAAAGGAATGAACGGGAGTCGATCTGTAACTACCTATATCGCCGAACTGAATGCCCGTCTGGCTATGCTGACAGGTGAGAAATTAAGCGGATCGGCTCTTTCCTTGCAACAGAAGGCTTTCGCTTACCTTCATCAATCAGCTTTGGACGAGTATAAGGAAATCCTGAAAGCACAGAAAGACGGTGTGAAGTTTACTGGCGTTTCGGGCAGTATTCTGCAATATTTGTATCTCATCGCTATTTCGGGAGAGCAGGTACCCGCAGCCAATAAAGCGGCTTATACCTATTATCTTTCTAAGGTAGGAGAATTGCTGACTTCTCCTTCGATGGATACAAAAGCGATTGCCGCCATTGTGCTTGATAAAGCCGGACGCAAGAAGGAAGCGCAGGAATTTGTCGCTTCTCTGAAAGAACATCTGACGAAGACAGATGAACAGGGAATGTTCTTTGCTTTCAACGAGAATCCATATACATGGGGCGGAATGCAGATGCAGGCTCATGTAGATGTGATGGAAGCGCTGGAACAGACAGGTGGCAATACCGATACAGTGGAAGAAATGAAACTTTGGTTGTTGAAGCAAAAGCAGACACAACAGTGGAATTCTCCGGTAGCTACTGCCGATGCGGTATTTGCATTGCTGATGAAGGGCGCTAATTTACTCGACAATCAGGGAGATGTACGGATTGTGATTGCTAATGAAGTGCTGGAAACTGTTAGTCCAAGTAAAACGACTGTTCCTGGATTGGGATATATCAAACGTTCTTTCACACAGAAGAATGTGGTGGATGCCCGCAAGATTGAAGTGGAAAAGAGAAATCCGGGTATTGCTTGGGGAGCTGTGTATGCAGAATTTGAATCTCCTGTCAGTGATGTGAAACAACAGGGCGGCGACCTGAATGTTGAGAAACAGTTGTATGTGGAGCGTACGATGAATAACGTGCCTCAATTACAGCCTATTACTGCCAAAACGGTTCTTCAGGTAGGTGATAAAGTCGTTTCCCGTTTGAGCATCCGCGTAGACCGTCCGATGGACTTTGTACAGTTGAAAGATCAGCGGGGCGCTTGTTTCGAACCGATCGGCAGTATCTCCGGTTATCGTTGGAACAACGGGCTTGGCTATTACGTAGACATCAAAGATGCATCGACTAATTTCTTCTTCGATCATTTAGGAAAGGGTGTATACGTGTTGGAATATAGTTACCGTGTCAGTCGTGCAGGAACTTACGAAACTGGTTTGGCAACTATGCAGTGTGCTTATGCACCGGAATACGCTTCGCATTCTGCTTCGATGACAATTATTATTAAATAGTTCCGGCAGGGGATTTTTATTCTCACCGACGAGCGAGGCGTTCCTCACCGATGAAGAGGGTGTTCCTCACCGAGGAAGGCATCCTTCGTCGGTGAGGAACTTTTTTCTTATAAACAGGGGCTTACAAGGACTGCTATTAAGTAAAGTCTTTTCCCAATCTGTGTTAATCTGTGTAATCTGTGGTGAAAAACTCATCTAAAACCCCTACATTTGTGCACCAAAATAAAAAATATCGCATGAAACGTAGTTTACTATCTATATTATCTTTACTTACTGTCGCTTTGGCAGCCGTTGCCCAACCTCGTATCTCTTCAAATAAAGAGACACATAACTTCGGACAAATTGAGTGGAAACGTCCGGTGACAGTGGAATATACCATCACTAACACGGGAAACCAGCCATTGGTACTGACCAACGTCACAACCTCTTGTGCCTGTGCCGTGGCCGACTGGACCAAAGAACCGATTGCCCCGGGAGGAAAAGGAGTAGTAAAAGCTTCTTTTGACGCAAAAGCGTTAGGACATTTTGAAAAGTCGATAGGAATATATAGCAATGCCAGTCCGAGCTTGGTCTATCTGAAGTTTACCGGTGAAGTAGTGCAGGAAATAAAAGATTATACAAAGCTACTTCCTTATACAATTGGAAATATTCGTTTAGATCGTGATGAGTTTGCTTTCCCCGATGTCTATCGCGGACAGCAGCCTTCATTGACCTTTGATATCGCCAATCTTTCGGATCGTCCTTACGAACCGGTATTGATGCATCTGCCTCCTTATCTGAAAATGGAAGCGGAACCCAAAGTCTTGTTGAAAGGCAAGAAAGGAACTATCAAACTGACGCTGGATGCGAGCCAGCTAAAAGATTACGGATTGACACAGACTTCTGTCTACCTTTCTCGTTTCTCCGGTGATAAGGTGAGCGAAGATAATGAAATACCGGTTTCGGCCATTCTTCTTCCCGACTTCTCTCGTATGACGGAAAAAGATTCTTTGAACGCTCCTGCCATGCACATTTCGGAAACGGATATTGATCTTAGTATCCCGTTGATAAAGAAGAATAAGGTAAGCCATGATATATTGATAGCCAATTCCGGAAAGACTCCGTTAGTCATCAGTAAGTTGCAGGTATTCAATTCATCGGTAGGAGTGAGCCTGAAGAAGACAGTCCTTCCTCCGGATGGAATGACGAAGCTCAAAGTAACTATTCGTAAGCGTGACGTAGGTAATAAGAAGCATCATTTACGTATCCTGATGATAACAAATGATCCGTTACGCCCGAAAGTTGAAATCAATATCAAACGCTAAATCCTATGATTATGGAACATCCTGAAAATAGTGAAGAATATAAGGGGCTTGTTGTCAATAAAGGCATTGAGCAACCCTCATCTGTGAATCCCTACTTAAAGCGGAAACCTAAGAAACGCCAACTTTCAGTAGCAGAGTTTGTAGAAGGTATCGTAAAAGGTGATGTCACCATATTGAGTCAGGCTGTGACATTGGTTGAAAGCGTAAAGCCTGAACATCAGGCTGTTTCACAGGAAATCATAGAGAAGTGTCTGCCATTTTCCGGTAATTCGATTCGGATTGGTATCAGCGGCGTTCCCGGTGCAGGAAAGAGTACGTCGATAGATGTATTCGGTCTGCATGTACTCGAAAAGGGGGGCAAACTGGCGGTATTGGCCATCGACCCTAGTAGTGAGCGTAGTAAAGGCAGTATCTTAGGGGATAAAACGCGTATGGAGCAGCTTTCCGTGCATCCTAAATCGTTTATCCGCCCTAGTCCGTCAGCCGGTTCTTTGGGAGGAGTGGCACGCAAAACACGTGAGACGATTATTCTTTGTGAAGCTGCCGGATTCGATAAGATTTTTGTGGAGACCGTAGGAGTGGGACAAAGCGAAACGGCTGTTCACTCGATGGTTGATTTTTTCCTGTTGATTCAGTTGTCCGGTACGGGCGATGAACTGCAAGGGATTAAGCGTGGTATTATGGAGATGGCGGATGGTATCGTTATCAATAAGGCCGATGGAGATAATCTGGAACGTGCCAAGTTGGCTGCCACTCAATTCCGTAATGCATTGCATCTGTTTCCTGCACCTGAATCCGGATGGATTCCCAAAGTATTGACTTACTCCGGTTTTTATAACCTGGGAGTGAAGGAGGTCTGGGACATGATTTACGAATACATTGACTTTGTGAAAGAAAACGGCTATTTTGAATATCGCCGCAACGAACAAAGTAAATACTGGATGTATGAAAGCATCAATGAACAACTTCGTGACAGCTTTTATCATAATCCGAAGATTGAAGCGATGCTCTTAGAAAAAGAACAGCAGGTATTGAAAGGTAACCTGACTTCGTTTATAGCTGCAAGAAGCTTGCTCGATACTTATTTTGAGGATTTGAAATGAGACTTTAAATGATAATAAGATTCTGATTCTTAAAGAATACATTTAGCATAAGCGGGTAGGAAACGTCAGTCTTTCTACCCGCTTGTACTATTAATGAGGCTTTTCTGCTTTTTCAAGATCAGCTCTCGATTTACTTTGAGTTACAATATATACTCCCAGGAATACAAGTGCGATAGCAATCCCTTTCTCCCAGCCGAAACTTCCGATACCCATCGCGATTGCTGCAATCGTAGCCACGATGGGTTGCATATAATTGTACATACTGACTACCGTAGGACGGAGCAGCCTCTGCGCAGTCATAATGCAGAGATATGCGAGGAAACTACCTCCTAATACGACATAAAGTACCTGTAGAATGGCGACAGTGGAAACAGAAGTCCATTGAATCGTAGAAATATCATAATAGGAGAACGGAATGTAACACATTGAAGCATATATGAACATCCATTTATTAATCGTTACTGCCGAATATCGTTGAGACAATCCCTTGAATACAGTCAGGTATATGGAGAAACTGATTTGTGCAACGAGACAAAGTAAGTCACCAATCAGGCTTCCATTTCCGTTGCTTCCTGCCTGGCTGCTCATAATGAGAATAAGTGCTCCCATCGCACCTACAAAAATCCCCAGTACTTTCTTATTGGTAATAGGTTCTTTCAAGTAAATGGCCGCTACAACCATTGTTACAATCGGTAGAGTGGTAGTTACGATAGAAGCATCAATAGGAGAAGTCATAGAAAGCCCGAAGATGAACACTCCTTGATTGAATACTAGTGCAAACAGTGAAGCAAAGAAGATTTTCAGCATATCTTGATGATTCACATGTTCCTGTTTGCAAAACATGGAAAGGATCCAGAAAGCGGCTGCTGCCCCCACCATGCGGAACGTAGTTACAGAAATTGGAGAAAACTCTTGAAGAGCCGACTTACCGATGGGAGACATTAATCCCCACATAACGTTTGCTGTAAGCGCAAACAAATGACCATACAGGTTCTTACTTTTGTCCATGTTGATACTATTTATTTTACCATATCTCTGATATCATTAACAATCAAATAGAGAAAACGGTTGCAAAGGTAGTCTTTTATCGTATGATTTGTTTATATTTGCCTTGATTAAACTTGAATATTATGGAACAACAAGCCAATTATATCCGTCGTATCGAGATACACGGACTATGGGAACGCTTTAATATAGGATGGGATTTGCGTCCCGATGTGAACATCCTCTCCGGCATCAACGGAGTGGGGAAGACTACCATTCTGAACCGTTCGGTGGGATACCTCGAAGAACTTTCCGGTGAAATGAAAAGTGACGAGAAGAACGGAGTGCGTCTCTTTTTCGACAATCCCCAGGCAACCTATATTCCTTATGACGTCATCCGGAGCTACGACCGTCCCCTGATTATGGGTGACTTCACAGCCCGCATGGCCGACAAGAATGTAAAGTCTGAACTGGACTGGCAGCTCTATCTCTTGCAACGCCGTTACCTCGATTATCAGGTCAACATTGGTAATAAGATGATTGAAATGCTTTCCAGCATTGATGAAGAAGAGCGTCGTAAAGCAGCTACATTATCTGTAGCCAAACGTCGTTTTCAGGATATGATTGACGAACTGTTCAGCTATACACGCAAAAAGATAGACAGGAAACGGAACGATATCGCTTTCTATCAGGATGGCGACCTATTATTCCCTTATAAACTGTCGTCCGGTGAAAAGCAAATGCTGGTTATCCTGCTGACCGTACTCGTGCAGGACAACAGCCATTGTGTATTGTTTATGGATGAGCCGGAAGCCTCCCTTCATATAGAATGGCAGCAGAAACTGATTGCTATGATACGTGAACTGAATCCGAATGTGCAGATTATCCTGACTACCCATTCGCCTGCCGTCATTATGGAAGGCTGGCTGGATGCCGTGACAGAAGTAAGCGATATATCTACCACCGTAGGGCACAAGCTCGACAAGGATTCTCCCAACTGTAATTTGTAATTCGTAACCTGTAATAGAACAAATGGCAACTTCACTACGAGATAATCTGACTTCTTCTTATTTCAATGCCGCCCATAAGCTTTATCCGAAGAAAGCCCGCCGACGTATCATCGCTTACGTAGAAAGCTATGACGACATCGCTTTCTGGCGCACATTGCTTGAAGAGTTTGAAGACGACGAACACTATTTCCAAGTGATGCTTCCTTCGGCCACCTCCCTGGCAAAAGGAAAAAAGATGGTACTCATGAACACGCTGAATACAGCCGAATTGGGGAGAAGTCTGATTGCCTGTGTGGACAGTGACTATGATTTCCTGTTGCAGGGAGCTACCAATACTTCCCGTAAAATCAACCGGAACAGGTATATTTTTCAGACTTATACCTATGCTATTGAAAACTATCATTGTTTTGCCGAAAGCCTTCACGAAGTATGTGTGCAGGCTACGTTGAATGACCGTTCCATTTTAGATTTCAACTTCTACCTGAAGAAGTACTCTGAAATAGTATATCCGCTTTTCCTCTGGAACGTATGGTTCTATCGCCAACGGGATACTTACACTTTCCCCATGTACGATTTCCATACTTATACTTCTTTGCGCGAGATTAATCTCCGGCATCCGGAAAAGAGCTTGGAATCCCTTCAACAACGGGTTAATCAGAAGTTGGCAGAGTTGAAAAAGAAATTCCCCCATAACATCAATCAGGTGAATGGATTGCGGACTGAATTTAAAGAGCTGGGCTTGGTGCCGGAAAACACTTACTTGTATATGCAGGGACACCATGTGATGGATAATGTGGTAATGAAACTACTGATTCCGGTCTGCACCGTATTGCGCCGTGAACGGGAACAGGAAATCAAGCGGTTGGCCGAACACAATGAACAGTTCAGAAACGAACTGACTTGTTATCAGAACAGCCAGGTGAACGTAGAAATCATGCTCAAGAAGAATGTAGCCTACAAAAGACTCTTCCATTATGATTGGCTACGGCAGGATATCAGTGAATATTTGGAAGAAGGAAAGAATAAAGAAGAAAAGAAACAGAGATCATAAATAAAAGAAAAACTAAAAAAGAGAGAGACGATTGCTTATGAAAGAAGTAAAAGAAGTGGTTGATACAGTGAGTGTGGCATTAGCAAACGGGCAACCGGAAGAAGCAGGTAATGTGGTGATGCAAGAAGTGAATCATGCTTTGCTCTCGATGGGAGTGGATGAAGCTATGGCTGATAAGATTGATAACTTTATCATCTTATTGTTTATTATTGGAATAGCATTACTTGCCAATCTGATTTGCCGCAAGATTATTCTGCGTACCGTATCCAAATTGGTGAAACAGACGAAGGCCACTTGGGATGATATTGTATTTAATGATAAAGTAATGGTGAATATCAGCAGGATGGTGGCACCTATATTGATCTATATATCTATTCCTATTGCTTTTCCCGAACATGCAGACTCTGCTTTGCTTGATTTTCTTCGAAGACTTTGCATGATTTATATCCTTGCAGTCTTTCTTCGCTTCGTCAGTGCTTTGTTCACGGCTGTGTATCTGGTATATAGCGCGCGTGAGCAATATAAAGACAAACCTTTGAAGGGGCTTTTGCAGACAGCACAAGTCATTCTCTTCTTTATAGGAGCTATCATCATTATCAGTATTCTGATAAAGCAGAGTCCGGTGGTGTTGCTGACCGGATTGGGAGCTTCTGCTGCGGTTCTGATGTTGGTTTTCAAAGATAGTATCATGGGATTTGTCTCCGGCATCCAGCTTTCTGCCAATAATATGCTGAAGGTGGGTGATTGGATCACGATGCCGAAATACGGTGCGGACGGTACAGTGATAGAAGTAACATTGAATACCGTAAAAGTACGTAACTTCGACAATACTATCACCACCATTCCTCCTTATCTATTGATTAGTGATTCTTTCCAAAACTGGCAGGGAATGCAGGAATCCGGCGGACGTCGTGTGAAACGTTCCATCAATATAGACATGACCAGTGTGCATTTCTGTACACCGGAGATGTTGGCAAAATACCGGAAGATACAACTGTTGAAAGACTATGTGGATGAAACGGAAAAGGTAGTGGAAGAATATAATAAGGAACATCATATCGACAACTCTGTGTTAGTGAATGGACGCCGGCAAACAAACCTGGGAGTTTTCCGTGCCTATCTGACTAACTATCTGAAGAATCTGCCTACCGTCAACCAAGACCTGACCTGTATGGTACGTCAGCTTCAGCCTACTGAAACCGGTATCCCATTGGAACTTTATTTCTTTTCTGCCAATAAAGTATGGGTTGCCTACGAAGGCATACAGGCAGATGTTTTCGATCATGTGCTTGCCATTATTCCCGAATTCGACTTGCGTGTCTTCCAAAACCCGTCGGGGGCAGACCTGCATCGGATAGGGGTAAAGATAGAAAACTAATCAAACGATAAAACGTTTATAAATTGTAATTACTATGACTACACCGTTATCCAACCAGATTATCCGTGAAATCACTCCTTTGTCAGATAAGGATTGCTTTTACATTGCGGAACGTTATAAAACGGAATTCACTTATCCTATACACAACCACTCCGAGTTTGAATTGAACTTCACCGAAAAGGCTGCCGGAGTAAGGCGGATTGTAGGAGACTCTTCCGAAGTGATAGGTGATTATGATTTGGTGTTGATAACAGGAAAAGACTTGGAGCACGTCTGGGAACAGAACGAGTGCCGTTCGAAAGAGATACGGGAGATTACGATTCAGTTTTCTTCCGATCTTTTCTTCAAGAGCTTTATCAATAAGAATCAGTTCGACTCTATCCGCCGGATGCTGGATAAAGCACAAAAAGGGCTTTGTTTCCCGATGTCTGCCATACTCAAAATATATCCGTTGTTGGATACGCTTGCTTCCGAAAAACAGGGATTTTATGCGGTCATTAAGTTTATGACGATCCTGTATGAACTTTCTCTCTTTGAAGAAGAAGCGCGTACCTTGTCCAGTTCGTCTTTTGCCAAGATAGATATTCATTCGGACAGCCGGCGTGTGCAGAAAGTGCAGGAGTACATCAATACACATTATCAGGAAGAAATACGTCTGGGGCAGTTGGCCGATATGGTGGGGATGACGGATGTGTCATTCAGCCGCTTCTTCAAACTGCGTACAGGCAAGAATCTTTCCGATTATATCATTGATATTCGGCTAGGCTTTGCTTCCCGGTTGCTGGTAGATTCTACGATGTCTATCGCCGAGATTTGTTATGAGTGCGGTTTTAATAACCTTTCCAATTTCAACCGGATCTTCAAGAAGAAAAAGAGTTGTTCGCCCAAAGAGTTTCGTGAGAACTATCGGAAGAAAAAGAAACTGATTTAGCGCATTTTCTTTTATGAACTCGGTGATTAACTCCCGAGTTCTATCTTCCACTCACCAATCGTTCGTGTGGCGCTGTCAAAGTTTACACCTACTTTAACTATTTTCCTGTGATCCGCCTGATACGGAATAGCATACCCCTTGCTGTTAATCTGCGCTAATGCTTCTTCGGGTGTACCATCTACTTTAAATTCAAAAACATAGATGGTATCTTGAAGTTTCACAACCGCGTCTGCTCTTCCGATGGCTGTATCCACTTCCACATCTATATACTGTCCCATCAGCCGGAAAAACAGATAAAAGATTGTTTGGTAATGTTTCTCCTCCTTGTTGTTCAGTTTATTCGGGATAGATGCAAAGAAAGATTTCAGTCTTTCCAGACACTCCTCTAAATGACCGATACGCAAGTCTTTAATAAAGGACACTACATAAAATGTATTCTCTCGTGCAGGCAGATGCACATAAGCGGGCATCAGCGATTCGATAAATCCTTTTCTTACTTCCTTGTTGGGATAAGCCAGTGTATACAGTTGGAAATCCGGATCATATCCCTTAATTGTGAGATAACCGCTTTGGTAGAGCACCGGAAGAGGATCGGTGATTCTATTGCTGGGCGCATCAAACTGTTCGGCGGTGGCGGTCGTGTTATCCAGTTCCCGGATATCAAAATCGCTTTCTTGCAGAATATCTATCAGGAAAGTGGGAGTACCGGTCGAAAACCAAAAATTGGCATACTTCTTCTGTGCGAATGCATTGAACAAACTGAATGGATTATAAATATCTTCACTGTTCTCACTGAAATGATAGCCGTCATATTGTTGTTTCAAATGTACACAGGCTTCCTCATATGTTTCCTTGTTGGCTTGGGCCATTTGTTCAATATCAATTTGCAATTGCGTGCGCAGTTCTTGTTCGGTGATGCCACAGATGGCACTGTAATCATCCCTCATGCTGATATTCTGCAAGTTATTCAACTCGCTGAAGATACTCATTTGGCTGAATTTGCTGATACCTGTCAATAATAAGAAGCGAAGATACTGTCCCTGGGCTTTCAGTGGACTAAAGAAATCCCGCATGATATTACGTATTTCCTTTTGAACTTCATCATTATGATTGCTGTCCAGCATTGGTGAGTCATACTCATCTATTAATACCACCACCTGTTTACCCGTCTGTTTGTAAGCACGACGAATAATTCCTTCAAAACGTAAACTGAAAGTCGTTTCTCCTTCTTCCCGTTGATAAATTTTCTCCCATAAAAGCAATTGGCGGTTAATAACGGCTGACAGCATATCAGCGGTTATATATTTACTCACACTAAAATCAAAGTGTAATACCGGATAAACCGTCCAATCCTTTTCCAGAGTCTCCATAGCCAAGCCCTGAAACAGTTCTTTTTTTCCCAGGAAATAAGCCTCTAGTGTAGAAACTAGCAAACTTTTCCCAAAGCGTCGGGGACGACTTAGAAAATAGACTTTATTTGTATGAGTCAAACGATAAATCAATTCCGTTTTATCAACATAGACACAATCATTATTGCGTAAATCTTCAAAGTTCTGTATTCCTATCGGATATCTTCTGAAATTCTCTTCCATGACGCATATCTGTTTTTAGCGTGAAACATACACAAAGATAATGATATTTAGTTTCAAGTCAATTATGCCTGTTCTTTTTTTAAGAAAGTCCAACGTTGGATATATACTTAGTGGGAAAGGAGCTATCGGTGTTTCTTTGCGTAATGCATTGAAAAGCGATGAAACATATCTTTGACGACAAGCGGGTGGAAATACACTATCAGCCAAAATTTTCACCTTCTCACAACTGTCAGACGATTAATTTTATGCATAATGAGAGATAAAAGAGTGAAGTTCCGGTCTTAAATTTGCTTATAAACAAGTTGAACTAATAGCGTAAGTAATTGATAATACGTTTGTAACATCTTGTCATCATCTTGCAACGACTCTTTCAATAGATTGTATTTATTTCGTCTTATAGTTGTAATGCCCACCCTCTATCTTTGCCAGCGTAATTAAAACGTAGAGCAAAGTTAGATGAAAAAACTATTTCTTATCCGATTTTCAGTGGCGGCCTTCTTTTGCCTGTTGTGTGTACTTCCTGCATTGGCTGCCAATATTAAGATTAAAGGAGCTGTGAAAGACAAACTATCCAAGGAACCTTTGATAGGAGCTACGATACGTTTGCTCGGAACTCAAGCCGGAGCAGTGACCGATATGGAGGGTAATTTCGAATTGAACAGCATGGGCGTGTTGGAAGGTATGTATGATATTGAGATTAAATATGTAGGCTACAAAACGGAAGTGCGCCGTAAAGTGCGTGTGGAGAATGGAAAACTGGTGATACTGAATCTGGAGTTGGAAACCGATGCACAGGAACTTGCCGATGTGGTGGTTGTAGCTAAGAAGAATAGGGAAAATGAGAATATGCTGTTGCTCGAACAGCAAAAAGCAGTCATTGCCGTACAATCTGTTGGTGTCAGGGAGCTTTCCCGCAAGGGTGTTTCGGATGCAGAAGGTGCTGTGACGAAAGTTGCCGGAGTGTCTAAACAAGACGGAGTGAAAAATGTCTTTGTCCGTGGATTGGGTGACCGGTACAATGCAACTACTTTTAATGGATTTGCTCTTCCTTCCGAAGATCCGGAATATAAGAATATCTCTCTTGATTTCTTCGGTACGGATATTATTCAGTCCGTAGGCGTAAATAAAGCATTCAACGCGGGAGGCAGCAGCGATGTCGGAGGGGCAACCATTGATATTGTATCCAAAGAACTAATTGGTAGCGGTAATCTGGGATTCGGCATTTCCGGTGGCTTGAATACACAAACGGTAGCAGCCGATTTTCTGAAACAGGATGGAGTGAACTTCATGGGCTTTGCCAATCGTACCGAACCTGCCGATGAAAACTCATGGAACTTCAGAAATAAGTTAGACCCTTCCGCTCAACATTTTCAAATTAACCGGAGTTACAGTATTTCCGGAGGTAAACGATTCTATGTCGGAAAAGACAAAAATCCGCTTTCTTTCTTCCTGACCGCCGGACATACGACGGACTATCAGTATACGGATGAAATCATACGTAATACAACTACCAGCGGTACGGTCTACAAAGATATGAATGGAAAGAAGTATGCGGAGAATATCAGTCAGCTGGCACTTGCCAATGTGGATTTCGATATGCAGAATCGTCATCACATCAGTTATAATTTGATGATGATTCATGCCAATACCCAGTCGGTGGGCGATTACAACGGCAAGAACTCGATTTTTAGTGACGACTATGAAAACCTCGGATTCACCCGTCGCCAACAAACGAATGACAATATGCTGATCGTTAACCAACTGATGACTAACTGGGGATTGACCAAATCATTAAGTCTTGATGCAGGTGCTTCCTATAATATGGTGAAAGGGTATGAACCGGATCGTCGTATCAATAACCTGACTAAAGCGGAAGACGGCTATACGTTGCTAAGGGGCAACTCACAACAGCGCTACTTCTCAACTTTAGATGAAGACGACTTGAATGTAAAAGCGGGCTTGGTCTATCGTCTGAAAGATAATATAGAAGAAATTTCGAATGTCCGTTTTGGATATACAGGCCGATTCGTAGATGATAACTTCAAAGCTACGGAATATAACCTGACCGTAGGACATGTTTCTACCCTCCCTTCTTTGGACGACTTCTCGCTTGACGATTATTATAATCAGGAAAACTTTGCTTCCGACTGGTTCAAGATACAAAAGAACTTAGATGAATATACCGTAAAAAAGAATATCCATTCCGCTTATGCCGAGGCTACCTACCAGTTTACTCCCCGTTGGATTGTGAATCTGGGAATGAAATACGACAAAGTAGATATTGAAGTGGATTACAATGTGAATCGTGGAGGCTCTAAAGGAAACAATACCATCCAAAAAGATTATTTCCTGCCCAGCTTGAATCTCAAATACAATCTGAATGATAAAAACTCGCTTCGTCTGGGAGCTAGTAAAACATATACGCTTCCGCAGGCAAAGGAAATATCTCCTTACCGTTATGTCGGCGTGAACTTCAACAGTCAGGGTAACCCCAATCTGAAACCTTCGGATCATTATAACCTTGATCTGAAGTGGGACTTTAATCCCACTCCGACCGAGTTGATTTCTCTCACAGCTTTCTATAAATTGATTAAGAATCCGATATCCCGCATCGAAGTGGCAAGCGCCGGAGGTTATCTTTCTTATGAGAATATAGCGGATAAGGCAACCGTGGCAGGAGTGGAAGTAGAAATACGTAAGAATCTGTTTGTCCGTCCGGTGAGTAATGCTGCGCACGGAATGAATAAACTCTCTTTGGGATTGAATGGCTCTTATATCTACACGAATGCAAAAATGCCTTTGGCAACGGTTACCACCGGTTCGCAACTGGAAGGAGCCGCACCGTGGATTGTCAATTTCGACCTCTCGCATAACTTCACGAAAGGAGAACGCAGTTTTGTCAATACATTGGTACTTAATTATGTGAGTGATAAAATATATACCATTGGCACACAGGGCTATCAGGATATAATGGAGCAGGGAGTACTGACCCTGGATTTTGTGTCCCAAGCCAAACTGAACAAGCATCTTTCCTTTAACCTGAAAGCCCGCAACCTGCTGAATTCCTCTTATAAGTTAAGTCGCAAAGCGAACGAAAACGGGGAAAAGGTGATATTGAATGATTATAAGAAAGGAATAAATATAAGCCTGGGAGTGTCGTGTACATTCTAAGCCGGGTGATGAAATAAGATTATTAACTAATAATGAAAGCAAAATGAAAAGATTGTTTGTGAACTTTATGACGTTTGCCGTTATGGCAACAGCACTTACATTGACTGCATGTAGCAGTGATAGTGACGGAGACGGTGATGGTAACGGAGATGGTGGAAACAACGGTGGGACCGGTAGCTCTATTGTTGTGGGCGAAAATATCCTGTCCGGCACGCTGACCGGAGAACAGACACTGGAAGCTAAGGAATATATTCTGAACGGAACGGTAGTCATTGAAAATGGAGGCCGTCTGAATATCCCTGCCGGAACAACGATTAAGGCTCGCGAAGGTTTCAGCAGTTATCTGCTGGTAGCACAGGGCGGTAAACTTTATGCTGACGGTACAGCTGATAAACCGATTGTTTTCACTGCCAATTCAACAACCCCTACATCCGGCTATTGGGGAGGAATCATTATCAATGGTAAAGCTCCGATTTCCGGTTCGAACGCCAATAAGAGTGATACAGGTCTGACGGAAATCGACAACAACTATAAATACGGTGGTAATGTCGATAATGACAATTCCGGTTCACTGACTTATGTGAAAATCTGCTATGCCGGTGCCCGCTCTACTGCCGATATCGAGCACAACGGATTGACACTGAACGGTGTTGGAAACGGTACCAAGATTGAGAATATCTACATTCTTGAGAGCGCGGATGATGCCGTCGAATTCTTTGGCGGTACGGTGAATGTAACCAACTTGTTGGCTGTGAACCCGGATGATGACATGTTCGACTTCACTCAAGGATATTCCGGTAAATTGAAAAACTGCTATGGCGTTTGGGAAAGCGGTTATACCAGTACGGAAGCAGATCCGCGCGGCATTGAAGCAGATGGTAACTTGGATGGTGACTATTCGGATCATTTACGTCAGTCGGATTTTACGGTTGAAAATATGACAATCGTAAATAATGCTGCCAATACAACGGATAATGTAGACCGTATGCAAGATGTGATTAAAATCCGTCGTGGAGCAAAAGCTACGATCACCAATGCCTTTGTCAAAGGTTCAGGCGGTACAATCGATTTGATTGATATGAATGACAGTAAAGGTGCAGGAAATGCTGCTTCCAGCATCAGCATCACCCATACATTGAACTTTAAGAATAAGCTGAACGGTACATTGAATACATTTACCGAGCCAACTACGAATACAGGTGCAGATGCATCCCTGTTCACTTGGAGCGGATATAATTTCTCTTCCTTATAAATAAGATATAGAGTAGCAAAGTGTATCTTTTTTAATAGGAGGTATGGGAGAATTTGTAACAAACAGATTCTCCCATATTCTATTTATTTGTTTTCGTAATCTTCTTTTAGCTTTTTTATTTGCTCCTTTATGGTATCAGTGATTACCTTTTTCGTATATTTGTCAACCTATTATTTTACAACGATACAAAATATGCAAACAGACAACGAGCGATACAAAAAAATGGCTTCTCTTGCACAAATCGGATGGTGGGAAGTAGATTTAACGGCAGGATATTATTTATGTTCCGATTATCTTTCTGATCTTTTGGGATTGGACGGCGACACCATCTCTACTTCGGATTTTCTAAACCTGATACGTGAAGATTATCGCAAGCAGATTGCCCAGGAGTTCCGGGCAAATTCTTCTATCCATAAGGACTTTTACGAACAAACTTTCCCGATTCATTCAAAATATGGTGAGGTTTGGCTGCATACCCGTCTGGCTTTTCGTGAGAAGGGTACGGGTGTTGATGGAGGTGATAAGTCCTTCGGAATAATCCAGCGCGTTGAGGCTCCCAAGGAAGAAGATCAAAGGGATGCATTAAGGCGTGTGAATGATTTGCTTTGTCGTCAGAATTTTGTTTCGCAATCGTTGCTTCGTTTCCTACGTGATGAGGCAGTAGAATCTTGTATCGCAGATATTTTAAGAGATATTCTGAATCTTTATAATGGAAAAGGTCGTGTTTATATTTTTGAATACGACGAAATTTATGCCCATCATAGTTGTATCTACGAAGTTGTTTCTGAAGGAGTATCGGCAGAGATAGACAATCTGCAGGACATGCCTGCCAGTGAGTCAAAATGGTGGAGTGAACAGATATTATCGGGCAAGCCGATTATTTTAAATACACTGGAGCAATTATTAGAAGAGGCTCCTGATGAATATCAGATTCTTGTAGTTCAGGGAATCAAATCGTTAATGGTGACTCCTTTGATGACAGGCGACCGCGTTTGGGGATATATGGGGATTGATTTGGTTGAGACTTACCATGACTGGAGTAATGAAGATTTTCAATGGTTCTCCTCATTGGGAAATATTATAAATATCTGTATCGAGTTGCGTAAAACTAAGGACAAGGTAATCCGCGAACAGACTTTCCTAAATAATCTGTTTCATTTTATGCCGATGGGATATATACGTATGTCCATTATCCGTGACGAGAATAATAAACCTTGTGATTATCGGGTGACGGATGCGAATGAGGTCAGTTCAACCTTTTTCGGGCTTCCTTTGGAGTCGTATATTGGTTCTTTGGCATCTGAAAAGCATCCTGACTATCTCCAAAAACTTAATTTTCTGGAAGAAATACTGGATAGTAATTCTTATAGAGAGAAAGATGAATATTTCCCAAGAACGGAACGGTATACGCATTGGGTTATTTATTCTCCCGGAAAAGATGAAATAGTCGGTTTGTTCCTCGATTCTACAGGATCGGTACAAGCTAATCGGGCATTGGACCGTAGCGAGAAGCTCTTTCAGAATATCTTTGCTAATATTCCGGCAGGAGTAGAGATCTACGATAAGGACGGCTATTTGATAGATTTGAATAATAAGGATTTAGAAATATTCGGTGTAGTGAATAAATCGGATGTGATAGGGGTTAATTTCTTTGAGAATCCGAATGTGCCGCAGGGGATTCGTGATCGTGTGCGGAATGAAGATTTGGTAGATTTCAGGCTTAATTATTCTTTTGAACAGGCGGAAGGATATTATGAGACAAATCGTTCTAATGCGATAGAACTGTATTCGAAGGTTAGTAAATTGTATGATAATGAGGGCAACTTCAGCGGATATATATTAATAAGTATTGATAATACCGAACGGATTGATGCAATGAATCGTATCCGTGATTTTGAGAATTTCTTCCTGATGATATCCGATTATGCAAAAGTTGGTTATGCCAAGTTGAATCTCTTGAATCGCAAAGGATATGCTATAAAACAGTGGTATAAGAATTTAGGTGAGGAGGAAGATACGCTTTTGGATGAGGTTGTGGGTGTTTATACCCATATGCACCCTGAAGACCGTAAGCGTTTCCTTGATTTTTATGATGAAGTCAGAGACGGAAAAAGAAGGCATTTTCAGGGTGAGATGCGTATTCGTCGTCCCGGAACGAAGAATGAATGGAATTGGGTGAGTAGTAATGTGATGGTCACTAATTATAAACCGGAGGAAAATGAAATAGAAATCATCGGTATCAATTATGACATTACAGAATTGAAGGAGACTGAAGCCGAATTGATTCAGGCACGCGATAAAGCAGAGATGATGGATCGTTTGAAAAGTGCTTTCCTTGCCAATATGAGCCATGAAATCCGTACGCCGCTGAATGCCATTGTCGGTTTCTCCGATTTGTTGGTGGAAACTGAAGAGTTGTCAGAACGTCAGGAGTATATTAAGATTGTACGTGAGAATAATGATCTTTTGTTGCAATTAATTTCAGATATACTCGATTTGTCAAAGATTGAAGCGGGTACATTTGAGTTTACCAGCGGAGATGTAGATGTAAATCTGTTATGTGAGGATATTGTCCGCTCTATGGGGATGAAAGCGAAAGGAGAGGTGGAACTGGTACTTGATAATCACCTTCCGGTTTGTCATGTCATTAGTGACCGTAATCGTATACATCAGGTGATCTCTAACTTTGTTAACAATGCAATGAAATTTACCTCTGAAGGTAGTATTCATGTGGGATATAAACTAAAAGATGGCGAATTGGAATTCTATGTTGAAGATACAGGCATCGGTATTGAAAAAGAGCAGTTGCCACATATCTTTGAGCGTTTCGTGAAGCTTAATTCTTTTGTACACGGTACAGGATTGGGACTTTCTATCTGTCAGAGCATCGTTGAACAATTAGGTGGGCGGATTGGTGTTGATTCTGAAAAAGGAAAAGGATCAAGGTTTTGGTTTACTATTCCCGGGGTGATCGTGACGGAAGAGGTGGGCTGTGCCCGGTAGAGTGGTAATGAGGCAGGTGAATATCTTCCTTCCTCATTAATAAAAGTGGGTTTTATATAAAAGAGACGGTCTTGGTTTTGATGTCGATTGATACTGACATGAAACCAAGACCGTTTCTTTGGTGAAAAGGTGTAGTCCGTTTAAATTCCGAACGACAGTTTATCGATGGATTGATATACAATACTTGCAATACCCAGTCCGATGATACCCAGCGTGCAAAGTGCCAGTCCCCATTTTGTGCAGCGGTCGCTGCGGAAAGTAGGAATTGGGTTGTCGGAAGGAGTGATATACATTGCTTTTACAATCAATAGATAGTAATACAACGAAATCACTGTATTTACCAATGCGATGAATACCAGCAAGTGGAAACCTGCATCGAAAGCAGCCATGAAGATAAAGAACTTAGAGAAGAATCCGGCAAACGGAGGGATGCCTGCCAATGAGAACAGAGACAGAGTCATCAAGAGAGCGATTTTGGGATTCGTTTTATAAAGTCCTGCGTAATCTTCGAGCGTGAATTTCTGACTGCGTAATGCCACGATAGTGATAACGGCAAATACTCCGAGGTTGGCGGCAGCGTACACTAATACATAATATACCAATGCCGTCATGCCTTGTGCCGTACCACCGATAACGCCTAACATAATATATCCCGCTTGCGAAATACTGGAGAACGCCATCAAACGTTTCAGGTTTTGCTGACGGACAGCAAATATATTTGCAATAGTGATAGAAGCGATGGTTACCCAATAAAGTACTTCCTGCCAGTCATTAATCATTGGAGCGAATACTTTGATAAGGACAGCCAATAATACAAATGCTGCCGATCCTTTTGATATAACACTTAAATAAGCGGTAACTGCACTCGGAGCACCTTCGTAAACGTCTGCTGTCCATAAGTGGAACGGAACCAGTGATAACTTGAATGCCATTCCTGTGAAGAAGAATACAAATGCCATGATCTGTAACGGATTTCCGTCGATATGAGCAGGGAGGTCATCGAAATAAAGAGTCCCGGCAGAACCATAGATCATGGACAGACCAAATAACAGCAATGCACTGGAGAAAAGAGCTGTCAGAATGTATTTGGCACCTGCTTCGGCAGAGTTGTGACGGTATTTATCGAAGGCAATCAATGCTGCCATCGGAATAGAAGCTGTTTCGAGTCCGATGAAGAACATCAGGAAATGTCCGGCGGAAATCATGAGGTACATACCAAACAAGGTAGAGAGTGTAAGTACATAGAATTCTCCTTGCTTGAATGAAGTATCTTCTCTTTTCATCCATTCGTGCGCCATCAGGAAAACAATCAGTGTGCCGACGTTCAGGATGGATTTAACCACTGTGTGCATCGGTACATAATGATACATACCGCCGAATGCATCGGCAGCAGTCCCCGGAATTAAGTTGATAGCTGTATGGATAGCCATCAGAATAACGGGCAACATTGTGTTCAGGCGTGCTTTCCCACCATTTTTGTGTGCATCCGGACTCATGAAGAGGTCAGCTAGAAATAGCAGCAGTAGGACAGCTATGAGCGACAGCTCTTCTCGCATATATAGAAATTGTGAATAATCCATATTTACAAATTAATTATTAAAGATTAAAAATTAAAGGTTATGGAATCAGTTGTGAGACTACGGGGAGTACACTTTCACCAATCATGTGGCTAACCCAGAAAGGAGCCATACCTAGTCCGGCTACACAAACGATGAGGCAGATAACGGCTACACGTTCGTCCCAAGTCGCATCAGTCAGTTCGAGATGATGTTTGTTGGTGCAGGTTCCGTATAGAATTTTACCTACCAGACGCAGAATGTAGACTGCAGTAATCACAATCGAAGAACAAGCGATGATAGTCAGTACACGGTGGAACTGGTCGTTGTTCTGGAAAGAGCCGACGAAAATAGTCATTTCAGCAATAAAACCACTTAATCCCGGCAGACCGAGGTTGGCAAGACCGGCAATTACATAACATACACTAAGGAACGGCATCACTTTCATTAAGCCGGCAAGCTCGCGAACGTCACGTGTGTGTGTACGTCCATAAATCATACCGATAAGAGCAAAGAATAAGGCTGTCATCAATCCGTGTGAAAGCATCTGAAGGATAGCTCCTGTTGCTGCTGTCTGATTCAGCATCAGAATAGCGAAAAGAACCAGTCCGCAGTGAGATACGGATGAATAAGCATTAATATATTTCAAGTCGGTCTGTACGCAAGCGGAGAATGCACCGTAAACTACAGAGATACCTGTCAATATCAGGAATATCCAGGAAAGTTCGTTGGCGGCTTCCGGCATCAGATACATGGCGATACGGAAACATCCGTAACCTCCCAGTTTCATCAATACTCCGGCATGAAGCATAGATACGGCAGTCGGGGCAGAAGCGTGACCGTCAGGGCTCCATGTATGGAACGGGAAAAGGGCACCTAATACACCGAAACCAAGGAAAGTCAGCGGGAACCAGATGCATTGCTGTGCAAAAGGTATGTTGTGCAACTGTGCGATTTCAAGAAGATTCATGGTCGTTGCTCCCGAACCAAAATAGATTCCGAGAATACCGATCAGCAGGAAGGCAGAACCACCCATCAACATGAGGGTCAGCTTCATGGCTGCATATTCTTTACGTCCTGATCCCCATACACCAATCAACAGGTACATCGGTATCAATGCGATTTCGTAGAACATGAACATGGTGAATAAATCGACGGATATAAAGAATCCGAATACTCCCATAGACAATAGGGTGAACCAGAGGAAATATTCTTTTGTCAGCGGTTGCAGACGCCAGGAAGCGAATGTACCGGTGAACACAATGACAGCGGACAATAACAACATGGCTACCGAAATTCCGTCAACACCTACTGAATAGGATATGTGAAGTGGGGCATACCAAAGCGTATCTGCACGGAAAAGCATTTCTGCCGTGTTTCCGGCACTACGCTCTCCCAGATACAGGAATGTAAGTACGACGGAGGCAATCAGAAGTGCCGATGCGCCAGTAACCATAACCCCCCGGATGGCTTTGATTCCTCGTGCTGCCCAGAGTCCGGCCAGCATCAATAAGGGGATAAGTACGAATATTGATAAGAAATTCATATCGTTCTGTGCTTTATAAGATTAATAGTAGGATAAGTGCCAGTGCACCGCAAAGGAACACGTATGCATATTGTTGTACCTGACCGCTCTGCAAACCACGGATCTCGTCGCTTGTTGTGTTGGTTGCCCATGCCAGGAAATCAAAGAATCCATCCACTACATGACGGTCGAACCATGCGATAGGAGTAGAGATGCAGCGGAAGATAATCTTATGCGTGATAAACTGGTATATATCGTCAATATAGAAGCGGTTATAAGCAGCCTTGTGCAGACCTTTGAACTGTTTTTCCAATGAATCGGCAACTGGTTGTTTGGCATTCTTGTACATCCATGTAGCGATTGCAATCGAAATAATCGCAATGACAACGCTCGTAATAGCCACCGACGGATCGAGATGGATAGAATAAGATTCACCATTCGAACTGATGAAGTGTCCGAAAGGAATAAATCCGGCTCCACAAGTTACTACTGCCAGGAACATTAGCGGGAAAGTCATAGCCAGCGGACTTTCATGTGGTGTGTGGTGTGCGTGGAGTTCTTTGTTTTCCTTGCCCCAGAAAATACCGTAGTACAGACGGAACATATAGAAAGCAGTCATCGCAGCAATTACTGTCATTACCCATCCCATTACAGGGCTGTATTGGAAGCAAGCAGCCAGAATTTCGTCTTTCGAGAAGAAACCCGAGAACGGAGGAATACCGGCAATAGCAAGACAAGCAATCAGGAATGTCCAGTGAGTGATCGGCATATATTTGCGTAAACCTCCCATCGCGGACATTTCGTTAGAATGTACAGCATGAATGATACTACCTGCACCGAGGAAGAGCAATGCCTTAAACATAGCATGTGTGAAGAGGTGGAACATGGAAGCCATGTAGCCCAAACCTCCTTCGTGAGGATCCATGGAAGTACAAACACCCAGAGCTACCATCATGAAACCAATCTGTGAAATGGTAGAGAAAGCCAGTACGCGTTTAATATCTGATTGTACGCAAGCCACACTTGCTGCATAGAATGCGGTGAATGCACCTACCCAAGCAACCATGTGCAACGTATTCGGTGCATAGGCAATGAAAAGCGGGAACATACGTGCCACCAAATATACACCGGCAACGACCATTGTAGCCGCATGAATCAATGCACTGACCGGAGTAGGACCTTCCATTGCATCCGGCAACCAGATATGCAACGGGAACATGGCACTTTTACCGGCACCACCGACAAACATCAATCCGAGAGCCAACGGGAGCATAGAAGCTCCACCGCTTATCAAGGATACCGTGTCCGGGGTAAATCCGAATGTACCACCATAATATCCGTAAATCAGGATACCGATCAGGAAACCCAAATCAGCAAAGCGAGTAACAATAAACGCTTTCTTGGAAGCAGCGATGGCAGCCGGTTTTGTATAATAAAAACCGATTAGCAGGTAAGAACTTACCCCCACCAGTTCCCAGAAAAGGTACATCTGGAAGATGTTGGTCGCAACGACCAATCCCAGCATAGACATGGTAAACAGGGATAGGAAAGCATAATAACGTTGAAAACCTACCTCACCTTTCATGTAACTGAAAGAGTAGATATGTACCATCAGTGACACGGTAGAGATAACAATCAACATCATTACTGATATAGGATCGAGCAGGATGCCCAAATCAAAGTGTAAGGTCTCTGTAAAAGGAAGCCACGTGAAGTTGTAAGGTATCAGTGTGGCGAATGTTCCGTCTTCCAGTCGTGGAGCCGAGAAATATTGGATAGCTGTAACGTAGGATAGTACCGCTACTGCTCCCAGTATCAGCGTGCCAATTGTGCCCGCTGTCCGGTGGGACATCCATTTACCTCCGATTCCCAGTATGAGAAAGGAGAAGAAAGGAAGAAGGAGTATTAGAATTGTTAGTTCCATACAGTTTTATTTTTATTACTTGATTTATTATTATTTGTTCTTGGTGAGAAACAAATCACCACTTCAACTCGTCCAAGTTGCGCACTTGGATGCTTCGGAGATTACGATAAATGTTAATCATGATGGCGATGGCTACTGCAGTTTCCGCAGCCGAGATGGCGATGGAAAAGAGTGCAAAGAAATAGCCTTCCATTCCCTCCGGAAAGAGAAAACGGTTGAACACGGCAAAGTTGATGTCCGTGGCATTCAGCATTAACTCTACAGAAATCAGGATAGCCAGTGTGTTCCGGCGGGTAAAGAATCCATAGATTCCTGCAAACATCATGATGGTAGAAACTACCAGATAATATTCCATGTGTATCATATTCGAACTCTATTTTGATAGTTAATACTTGTTTATCTCTTACGTGCAATTATGATACCACCGATGATACAAGCCAGCAACAGGATGCTGACAGCTTCGAAAGGTAATATATAACCGTATTTGTCGCTACTAAGCAAAGCGTTCCCGATAGCATGAATGTTGATCTCGTGCGGGGCAAGATTAGCCGTCTGCATGAAATTATGTTTCAACGTGATAGTCAGGATAATTGCTAAACCGGCAATCATGGTAATGAGCCCGGCCAGGAGCTTACTTCGTTTTGCTTTCTCGGCGCGATCACCTTCTCCGCTGGTCAACAGGATGGAGAATACATAAAGAACGACGATACCACCGGCATAAACCATTATCTGAACAGACCCCAGGAAGGTGTAACCCAGCAAAAAATAGATACCGGCCGTGCCGAAGAGCACGAAGAGCAGGTAGGTAGCCGAGCGTACGATACGTTGGGTAGTCACCGTCATGATGGACATTGCAATAATAAATGCTGCCAAAAAGTAGAATACTACTGTTTCAAGTGTTGATCCCATATCTAAACTTCTTTTTTCTTTTCTATTACTTTACTACCGTCATGATTTAATTTCAGGACAAGTTTCGTCCGGTCGAAGACTGCATGTTCGAAGTTCTGGTCGAACGTGATGGCATCGTGCGGACAAGCATTGACACAGAGCTGGCAGAACATACAGGCGCCCAAATCATATTCATAGGTTGCCAGGATTTTCTTTTTCTTTCCATCTTCTGTTTCGACGGTTTCGCTGGTCACTTTGATGGTATCGTTCGGACAAGCCATTTGACACAGTCCGCAAGCTACACAGCGATGTTCATTATTCTCATTGTGGGGCATATTCAGCGTACCACGGAAACGGTCGAACATTTTCAGCTCTTTCCGGTTTTCGGGATATTGCTCGGTCACTTTCTTACGGAAGTATACCTTGATGCTGGTTTTCATACCCGTTGCCAGTGTACTGATGCCATGCATCAGACCACCTAAGTACGTATATTTTTTATCTTTATATTCCATAATTTTCATTTATCAAAAGTGGAAGCCGAAAGCTACGCAGCATGCCATTAATAATAGATTTACCATAGAAATTGGAACCAGATATTTCCATTCCAGATTCAGAATCTGGTCGATACGTAAACGTGGGAACGTCCATTTGATCCACATCAGAAGGAACACCACGAAGAATGCTTTAGCGAAGAACCAGATAAAGCCCGGAATATAATCCATTACAGCGTTGAATCCATCCAGCCCGACGATGTGTAACGGCATCCAGCCTCCCAGGAAGATAGTGGCGGCAACACTGGCCACGATAAACAGGTTCAAATATTCTGCCAGATAGAAGAAACCGAAACCCATACCGGAGTATTCTGTGTGGTATCCGGCAGTCAGCTCACTTTCCGCTTCGGGAAGGTCGAACGGTCCACGGTTACATTCTGCATTTCCGGCAATCAGATAGATGATGAAAGCTATTACCGCAGGGATATGTCCCTTGAAGATGAACCAGCCATCAGCTTGCCCTTCTACGATTTCAGAGAATTGCATGGTTCCCATCAGCACTACCATCGTCATAATACTCATACCAACCGAAAGCTCGTAACTGATAATCTGTGCACCGCTTCGCATGGCACCGATCAAAGAGAATTTGTTGTTACTACCCCAACCGGCCAGCAAGATACCGACCACTCCAATGCTGGAAGCTGCCAGCAGGAAGAACACGCCCACATTAAAGTCGAGAATCGCTGCACCTTTATTAAAAGGAATACAAGCGAAAGTCAGGAATGAGGCGATAATCACCATGAATGGAGCGAGATTGTAAAGGAAATGATCGGCACCCTTCGGCATGAAGATTTCTTTGGTCATCATCTTGAGTACGTCGCAGACCACTTGAATAGAACCCCATTTACCAACGCGGTTCGGACCAAGACGACACTGGAAGAAACCGCAAACTTTACGCTCCATGTAGATCAATATGATAGCCAGGATGGCATATAGTGCTACGAGGCACACGCCGACAGCTACACATTCTATAAAGATGGCTAATCCCTCCGGCATAATGGAGAGTAGTAGCTCATGTATCCAGTTTGTTACTATACTAAAGTCGAACATATATTTTTTAATGATTAGGTTTTAAGTATTAAGTATTAATTCCATGCAGGAAATGACCTTTTATATTGTATAGTCGGTTAATACTTGATACCTGTTACTTAATACTTGTTTTTTATCTATCAATATCCGGAACGACATAATCAATTGTTCCGCCAATAGCAATTAAGTCGGCAATCTTCGTTCCCCGGCAGATGGTGTCGATTGCGGCAACAAGCGGCAATCCCGTAGCACGGTAGTGCAGGCGGTAGGGCATTTTGTCACCCTGGCTTTCAAGGAAGACACCAAATTCACCACGACTTCCTTCTACTGCAGCATAATAACTGCCTTCCGGAACACGGATGATAGGCTTCATCTTCTCCTGATAAGGTCCTTCGGGAATATTGTCTATTAATTGTTCGATGATGTTCAGACTTTCCATGATTTCATCCATACGCACTAGGTAACGGGCAAAGCAGTCACCCTCCGTATAAACAATTTCTTTGAAATCTACTTTGTCGTATACACCGTATGGCATTCGTTTACGTACGTCACACGCCCATCCTGAAGCACGGCCTGTACCTCCGGTACAACCGAAAGAGATGGCATCTTCGCGGCTTAACACACCGACACCTTTCATGCGGCTTTGTGCGATGATGTTACCCGTAAATATATCGTGATATTCGTGGATGATTCCCCTCATATAAGGAATGAACTCTTTTACTCGTTTGACGAAGTTAGGATGAAGGTCAGCCTGTACACCGCCAATGGTATTGTAGTTCATTATCAGACGTCCGCCACAAGTCTCTTCAAAGATGTCGAGAATCTTCTCACGGTCACGGAATCCATAGAAAAATGCCGTCAACGCTCCTAAGTCCATGGCAAGACAAGAATAGAATAGCAAGTGAGAGTCGATACGTTGCAATTCATCCATAATAGTACGGATATACTTCACACGTTCGCTAACCTCAACGCCCATGGCTTTTTCAATACATATACACAGTGCATGGCGGTTCTGGTGTGCACCCAGATAGTCAAGACGGTCTGTCAAGGCCAATGTTTGAGGGTAGGTAAGGCTTTCATTCATTTTCTCGATGCCCCGGTGAATATAACCGCAGTTCGCATCAATCTTACGAATGATTTCACCTTCCAGAGAAACACGGAAACGCATTACCCCATGAGTAGCAGGGTGTTGCGGACCGATGTTAACTACATACTCTTCTTCACCGAACAGCTTCATCTCTTTGTTTTTGATGGTTCCGTCGGGGTTCAGTTCTATTTCTTGAGTCGTATCAAACGTCTCTTCATTGGTCATACACAATGGGTTATCCTTTTCCGGATCATTATCTTTGCGCATTGGATAACCTATCCAATCGTTACGCAGATAAAGTCGGCGCATGTCAGGATGACCTACGAAGGTGATACCATAAAAATCAAAAACTTCACGTTCATAGAAGTCGGCTATCTTCCAAATGTCGCTGACAGATGGAATTTCAGGTAGCTCGCGGTTGGTTGTCGCTGTTTTTAGTGCTATCCGTTCGCCTGTAATGGTCGATTCCAGATGGTAGACCACGCCTAAACCGCGGAGTTTTTCCGGAGTGTCTTTCTCATCGGCTACTCCCCAGTCCATACCGGTGAGGCTTTCGAGAAAGTCCATCTGTTTATCATTTCGCAAGCGCAGCATCTCGTCGTGTAACGCTGCAGGGGCTATAAATTGTATTTCTTGCATAAATCCTTTAAATTACAGAATGTAGAATCATTCTTCATTTTTTAAATAATCCGGTTTCTTCTCTTTTCTGTTTACTCCACCAAAGAACTTCTCTATTTTCACTTTGCGTTGCAATTGCATCATGCCATAATAAAAAGCTTCAGGACGTGGCGGGCATCCGGGAATATATACATCTACCGGAAGAATCTTGTCCACTCCGTTTACCACGTGATAAGACTTTTTGAAAGGACCTCCGCTGACGGCGCATCCGCCTACGGCAACCACATACTTCGGATCGGGCATCTGGTCATAGAGTCGTTTCAGTACCGGAGCCATTTTATTGGTGATTGTTCCGCATACCATAATCATATCAGCCTGGCGCGGACTGGCACGTGCTACTTCAAACCCAAAGCGGGCCATGTCATAACGCGCGGCACCCAGTGCCATAAATTCGATACCGCAACAACTGGTTGCAAAGGTAAGCGGCCACAGTGAGTTACTGCGTCCCCAGTTGATAAAGTCGTCAAGAACTCCGAGGGCAACGTTTGCTCCTCCTGCATTAAGTTCTTTGACCAACTTTTCCAATGATTCATTGTCGATAAACTCATCATACGGAATAGATTTTATTTTTGGCTTTTTGGTTATTTCCATTCCAAAGCTCCTTTCCTCCAGGCATAAGCAAGACCCAGAACTAAAATGATAAAGAAGAAGAGAACACTAATAAGTCCCTGTGGTCCCATGTCGTGCATAACTACTGCCCATGGGAACAGTAAAGCAGTTTCGACATCGAACATAAGAAATAGGATGGCAAACAGGTAGTAGCCTACGCGAAACTGCATCCATGATTTACCACGTGTCGGTATACCACATTCATAAGCCTCAAACTTTTGCAGATTGTATGAACGGGGAGAAATAGCACGCGAAAGAGCTACTACTACACCGACAAAAGCAAGCGCTGTCAGTAAAACAACAACTAAAAATGTAAAATTCATAATTCAATAGCTGTTTAGATTGAATATTATATAGAAATAAACAATTAGTCTATTCGCCCTGTGGAGAATAAAACCAACTGTAATAAATGACGAGTAAAAGAGTCTACTGTACTGTAGGCTAAATGACTATCTTTCTTAACCCATATATATAATAGGAGATAGGATCATAATAGCACGTTGGGGGATGAGAAGATGAAGAGTGGTACGGTCTTTGAGAATTGTGATGTTCTCCGGAAAAAGCAACTGGCAACAGTACGCTTTTATTTGTCGGGACATGCGTGACGTCCGTGTGACTCATATCACAAGATTGGGTAGCGTAAAGGTTGTAAAGACGTTCTAAAGCATTTTGTATCGGACAATCTTGCGACACGTAGCATTTCTCCTGCCGATAAGTCGGGGAGGAAACTTTGCACATATCTTCCATTGCTCCGTTAGTTGCACAATGGATAAGCAAAGCCAATACTAAAAGTAGTCCGAATTTTAAGTTTTGTTTCATCTTTCTCCTTTAACGGCTGCAAATATAGAACTAATATTTATACTTTTTGCAAAGTCCGAGTGGCAAAAAAGCTTTTTTTAACTCCGCTTCTTTACGATTCGTTTTTTAGTCAGTATGGTTTCACAAATCTCGTTTTAGAATAGGATAATCTCTATTATCTTTATTTGTTAAAAGATGCAATAAAAAGAATGATTTATGCTCTTTTTTGCGAATTACACAAATAAAATACATTTTTTTGCAGATTAAGAAAGAATATACTAATATGAAACGCACACTTTGGTTTTTATTTTTCCTTCTAAACTCCTTGTTTTATCTCTATGCAGATAGTGAGAATGATTCTTTGTTGAAGGTGTTGGACAAAGTGATTTCTGAACGTTTGATATATACCCAGAAAAAAGAAGCCACCATAAAAGAATTGAAGAAAAAGAAGGTTGGTCTTAATTCATTGGAGGATATATATAATTTAAATAAAGAAATTATCCACCAATATGAGACTTTTGTTTGTGACTCGGCGGAACAATATATTCATGAGAATATTGATATAGCAAAAATAATTGGTAATAAAGAATATCTTTTGGAAGAGCAGCTTCGGTTGGCTTTTGTCTATTCTTTATCAGGTTTGTTTATTCAAGCTAATGATATTTTTAAGTCGATTAGGTGTGCCGATTTACCCGATCATCTTAAAGCTTTGTATTGCTGGAATCGTATACGTTATTATGAGAATCTTATTAAATACACGGACGATGTACGATTCTCAAATGAGTATATAGCAGAAAAAGAAGCTTATCGAGATACTGTTATGAGTATTTTATTTGACCAGTCGGATGAATATAGAAAAGAAAAAGCTGTAAAGCTTCAAGATAAAGGGAGTACAAAAGAGGCTCTTCTGATTCTGAAAGAGATATATAATAAACAGGAACCGGCATCTCATGGATATGCTATGATGGCTATGGGACTTGCAAGGGCCTATCGGTTAACAGGGAATTATATACTGGAGGAAAAGTTTCTAATGCTGGCTGCTATGACAGATACAAAATTAGCCGTAAAAGAGAATGAGGCTTTGTTGACATTAGCAGTTAATTTATATCATAAGGGAGATATAGACAGAGCGTATAATTATATAAAAGTAGCGTTGGATGATGCTATCTTTTATAATTCCCGTTTTAAGAATACGGTCATTGCCCGTATACATCCGATTATTGAGAACACGTACTTAATCCGGTTGGAAAAACAAAAACAGAATCTTCGTTTCTATATATTTCTGACTAGCTTGTTTGTGGTAGCTCTTGCCATCACCCTGTATTTTACATATAAACAAACAAAAATTGTATCTCGGGCTAAGCGGCATCTTAAAGCCATGAATGAAGAACTGGTCGGGTTGAATAAGAACCTTGACGAAGCTAATTTGATTAAGGAGAAGTATGTTGGGTATTTTATGAATCAATGTGCCGTTTATATTAATAAGCTCGATGAGTACAGGAAGAATGTGAATAGAAAAATCAAGACCGGACAAATTGATGATTTATATAAATCATCTTCCCGTCCTTTTGAAAAGGAACTTGAAGAACTTTATCATAACTTTGATAAAGCGTTCCTTAAATTGTACCCAAATTTTGTAGTCGAGTTTAATTCTCTGTTGAAATCGGAAGAACGCTACCGTTTGGAAAAAGATCAACTGAATACAGAATTACGCATATTTGCATTGATACGGTTAGGAATTACCGATGTTGGACAGATTGCTGTATTTTTGCATTATTCTGTGCAGACAATCTATAATTATAAGAGTAAAGTGAAGAGAATGTCCACTCTTGATAGTAATATCTTTGAGGAGGAGGTAAAAATGCTTGGTTCTTTGTCTCAAAAATGATTCTATCCGGTTTACCAAAACTAAAAAATGGTCTTGTTATAAACTGTTGATTATTAAATGTATATATAATAATTGATCTGTAAAACGTTTACTTTCCCGCCTACTTCCATTAAGAAGTAGGCTTTTTTCATCTCTATATTTGCATCACAAGATTTTTGATAACTGAATACTAATCTAAAGAAACACACAACTATGAGTTTTTCAGAATTGTATCTTATTTATTATCCCAAACTAGTTCGGTTTGCAAAAGAATTTGTGATGTCGGAAGAGGATGCGGAGAACATAACACAAGATGTGTTTACAGACTTATGGGAAAAGAGAGAGTCAATGAATCATATTGAGAATATGAATGCTTATCTTTTCAGGCTTGTAAGAAACAAATGTTTGGATTATTTAAAGCATAAAGTATTCGAGCAAAAGTATGTCGAGAATGTGAAGGCTTCTTTTGAGATTGAGTTGAATCTGAAATTGCAATCTTTGGATCGTTTTGATGTATATGATATATCAGAAAGAAATCAGATGGAGAAACTGATACGGGATGCTATCAATAGTTTGCCTAAAAGATGTCGTGACATATTTTTGTTAAGCCGCATGGAAGGATTGAAGTATAGGGAAATATCCGAACGTTTGGGCATTTCGGTAAATACAGTGGAATGTCAGATGGGAATAGCACTAAAAAAGTTGAGAGCAAAACTCAATGTAACATTGGCTGCATAACTTTTTAATGATTTTATCGGTATTTTTTAGGGGTATTTATTGAGATAATCGTTCTTTGATAAAAAAGGACTGTGTATATGGAGAATTGTCTGAATAAATATTTTGCGGATGAATTTACTTCTGATGAAAAAACAGAGTTTCTCATAGAAGTGGAAAACAACGAAAGGCTGAAGGAAGAATTTATAGAAATTCAGAATTTGCTGGCACTCGTTGATTGGATATCTCCGGAATATGAAAATAATAAAGAAGTTGTCCAACATAAATTATATGAATTTATGCGTAGAATGGAGCAACACAAAGATAAATAGCTTTAGGATACTATGAGTAAAATTTATATCATATTACTGACTGTTTTCTTTTATGCAAATGTTTATTCTCAACAAGCTTATTTTGTTGATGGGTATCATGGCGGGATATATGGACATTATCCGGTAAAGTGGAAAACTCAATTCATTGTGGATCAGCTGGCTATGCATCCGGACTGGCGGATTTGTATGGAGATAGAGCCTGAAACATGGGATACAGTCAGAGTGCAGACTCCGGAGGCTTATTTGCGTTTTAAAGAGATGGCTACTAGTAATCAGGTAGAGTTTACGAATCCTACTTATGCACAGCCTTATTGCTATAATATCTCGGGAGAGAGTATAATAAGACAGTTTCAATATGGTATTGCTAAAATAAACACACATTTTCCGGGGGTCGATTTTGTAACCTATTCGGTAGAAGAACCTTGCTTCACAAGTTGCTTGCCACAAATCCTTAAACAATTCGGCTTTAAATATGCTGTATTAAAATGTCCCAATACCTGTTGGGGAGGGTATACTGCTGCTTATGGCGGAGAATTGGTTAATTGGGTGGGACCGGACGGGACTGCAATCTTGACCGTTCCCAGATATGCTTGTGAAAAACTAGAGCCGGGATCAACTTGGCAGACAACTGCTTGGGGAAATTCGGATGCTTATTTAAAAGATTGCCGTAACGCAGGTATCAAACACCCCGTTGGTATGTGTTTTCAGGATGCGGGATGGAAAAACGGCCCATGGCTGGGAAGTGGAAAGAACACAAAAAATAACTCTATATATATGACATGGAGAGATTACATTGAAAATGTCTCCATCGGAAAAACGGATGATAACTGGTATTTTTCACAGGAAGATATACATGTGAATCTTATGTGGGGAAGTCAGGTTTTGCAAAAAATAGCGCAAGAAGTACGCGTTTCAGAAAATAGAATTGTCATGGCAGAGAAAATGTCTGTAATGGCTTATCTGGAAAATAAATATATTTGTCGACAAGCAGATATGGATGAGGCTTGGCGTACACTGATGTTGGCACAACATCATGATTCGTGGATTGTGCCTTATAATGGACTGAATAGAAAAGGAACATGGGCTGATCAGATTAAGCGATGGACAGACAGTACCAATCATCTTGCAGATGGAATTATTGAGGCATCTATGCAGAGCTTTAATGAAAAGTTTATTCCGCAAAATAATGCTCAACAGCAATATATACGTGTTTTTAATACATTAGGAATGAGAAGAAAGGAAATCGTAAGTGTTCTTCTGCCTACGGAATCTGAAAATGCGGATTTAAGTGTTTATGACTGGAAAGGTAAAGATATAGGTTGTTTGGTAGAAAATGAAGGTAAAGAGATAAGATTATTTTTTGAGGCAGAGATTCCTCCCTTTGGTTATTCCACGTATTGTATAAAAAAGAAAGAAGCCGGTAAGAAAGAGGCTTCGGAGAGTAGATTCGTTTTGGAAGGTAATAAGGTGAATAAACAGGAATACGTGGTTGAAAATGATATGTATAAAATTGTTTTTGACTTATCAAAGGGAGGAACCATAAAAAGCCTGATAGCTAAAAAAGAAGGGAATAAGGATTTTGCAGGTAAAACGGAGAAATATGCTTTAGGGGAGTTACGAGGCTTTTTTTATGAAGAAGGCAAATTTCGTTCTTCTATAGAGACTCCGGCCAAGCTGACAGTAGTAAGGGATAATGTATATGAGCAAAAAATTAAGATAGAGGGTGAGATTGCTTCCCATCCGTTTACACAGGTAATCACTCTCACTAAAGGAACGAGACGAATCGATTTTGATTTGACGGTTGGCTGGAAAAAGAATGTAGGTATTGGTGAATATAAAGAGGAACGTTGGCGTGATAATCGTCGGGCTTATTGTGACGATCGGTTTAAACTAAGTGTATTATTCCCGACTGATTTACATTCTCCCCGTGTTTATAAAAATGCACCGTTTGATGTATGCGAAAGCAAACTGACTGATACTTTCTTTGGTTCTTGGGATCAAATCAAACATAATATTATACTTCATTGGGTTGACTTGGCTGAACAGGAAGGCGACTATGCTCTGGCTTTATTATCAGACCATACTACTTCTTATTCTTATGGAGAGGACTATCCATTAGGACTGACTGCTCAATATTCGGGTGGAGGACTTTGGGGACCTGATTATAAAATAACACACCCTTTGAGGATGAAGTATGCAATTATACCTCATCGTGGCAAATGGGACAAAGCATCAATCGCAGATGATAGCGATTGTTGGAATGAACCATTGCTGCATTCTTGCTATCCAGTGGCAAAACCGGAATCGAAATCATTTATTGATTTACAGAATACTGGTTATCAAGTGAGTGCTCTTCAAATGAAAGATGGAAAGGTACTATTGCGCCTGTTCAATTCTGAAGGGGACGAAAAATTACAAAAGGTTACCATTGACATGCCATTATCCGGAGTGGAGGAAGTTGATTTGAATGGACAATGTATCGAAAGAAAGAAGATAAAAACACGTGCAGGTAAATCGGAAATGACGATTTCAATGCCTCGGTTTGGTATTAAGACTTTCGTTCTTAGTTTGACTTAAAATAATTAGATTATTGTTATGTATAAAGCGACTGCTAATCTTTTAATTGTTTGCTTTTTGTGTTGGATGACGGGTTGCTCATCAACCAATACCGTATCGGAAGATTTGGTTCCGACTGATTATGTAAACCCGTTTATTGGTGCCAGTACTAGTGTAGGGGCTGCCGGTGTTTATCACGGATTAGGTAAAACTTTTCCCGGAGCTACGACTCCGTATGGTATGGTACAGGTTAGTCCTAATACAATAACGGGAGGTGATAACGGTTCCGGATACAGTGATGAACATAAGACAATCGAAGGATTTGCCTTTACCCAGATGAGTGGTGTGGGATGGTTTGGTGATTTGGGCAATTTTCTTGTGATGCCTACAACTGGTGAATTATATAAAGTGGCAGGTAAAGAGAATAATGATAGTATAAAAGGATATCGTTCGGCTTATAACAAAGCCACTGAAACGGCTAAGGCCGGATATTATTCGGTAGAATTGACTGATTATCATATCAAAGTAGAAAGTAGCGCGACACCACACTGTGGAATTTTACATTTTACTTATCCTTCTAGTGACCAATCGCGTATTCAGATTGATTTAGCTCGTAGAGTAGGGGGAACATCTACTTCACAGTATATTAAAGTTGTAGATGATTATACAATTCAAGGATGGATGAAGTGCACACCTGATGGTGGTGGATGGGGTAATGGTGAAGGAAAAGCCGATTATACCGTTTATTATTATGCACAATTTAGTAAACCTTTGACTAATTATGGCTTTTGGAGTGCAGATATTCCCGAACATTGGGTTCGGAAACGTGATGAAGTAGTGAGTATTCCTTATTTGACTCGTGTATCACAAGCTCCGGTTATAAAAGACAAGAAAGAACTGACGGGTAAACATCTAGGCTTTTTTACTGAATTTCCAACGAAGGAGGGAGAGACTGTAGAGATGAAAGTTGGTATCTCTTTTGTTGATATGGAGGGTGCTGCAAATAACTTTGAACAAGAAATAGCCTCTAAAAATTTTGGACAAGTAAAGCAGAAAGCTACTGAATTGTGGAATAAAGAACTTAATCGTGTCCGGATATCCGGTGGTACGGATGATGAAAAAACGATATTCTATACTGCCATGTATCATACGATGATTGATCCTCGTATCTATACAGATGTAGACGGACGTTATGTAGGCGGTGATTATAAAATACATACGGCTGACAGCACTTTTACAAAACGTACTATATTCAGTGGATGGGATGTATTTCGTAGTCAGTTTCCTTTGCAGACTATAATTAATCCGCGTTTAGTAAGTGATGAACTGAACTCATTGATTACTATGGCAGATCAGAGTGGGCGCGAATACTATGAACGTTGGGAATTGCTGAATTCCTATTCCGGCTGTATGTTGGGAAATCCTGCTTTGTCTGTTTTGGCGGATGCTTATATCAAAGGGATTCGTACGTATGATGCAGAGAAAGCGTATCGTTATGCCATTAACACATCCCGTCGTTTTGGTAATGATTCATTGGGGTATGCTCCGGAACCATTGAGTATTTCAACCACTTTGGAGTATGCTTATACTGATTGGTGTATATCTCAATTAGCGAAAGCTATGGGGAAAGAAGACGATGCCAAATGTTTCTATGAAAAGGGACAGGCATATCATTCTATTTTTGATAAAGAAAAGGGGTGGTTCCGTCCCCGTAAAGCAGATGGTGCATGGGTAGAATGGCCGGAGAATGCACGTCTTAAAGAATGGTATGGGTGTATAGAAGCAAACCCTTATCAGCAAGGTTGGTTTGTACCTCACGATATTCCGGGAATGGTGAATTTGATGGGTGGTAAGGAGAAAGTTATTGCGGATTTAACAGATTTCTTTAATAAAACTCCTTCTAATATGCTGTGGAATGAATATTATAACCATGCGAATGAACCTGTGCACTTCGTTCCTTTTTTGTTCAATCAGCTTGAAGTTCCCTGGTATACTCAAAAATGGACACGCTATACATGTGAAAAGGCTTATGCAAACAAAGTTGAAGGGATTGTTGGCAATGAAGATGTAGGTCAGATGTCAGCGTGGTATGTGTTGGCTGCTTCCGGTATTCATCCTTCCTGTCCGGGAAATACACGTATGGAGATTACAAGTCCGGTTTTTGATAAAGTAGAGTTCAATCTTGATCCCAGCTATTATACTGGTAAGAAATTCACGGTGATAGCTCATAATAACAGCATAAATAACGTCTACATACAAAAGGCCTTGTTGAACGGTCAGGAATACAATAAATGTTATCTTGATTTTGCGGACATTGCAGCCGGAGGTACATTAGAGCTGTTTATGGGTGATAAACCTAATGTTGAGTGGGGACTTTGATTGAATAACATACTTTAAAACAAATTGTTACTTTAAAATCTTGATAGTATGATGAATAAACTTGGGCTTATCATTGTATCGGTTATATTAGCTCTAATCCAGACAGGGTGTGCAGAGCAGAGTACATGGATGTCTTTGAACAGCTCTAATCCTCGGATTATCTGGGAAGTGAAACCCCAGGCAGATTTAGAGAACATAACCGGAGAGCAGATTTCTACTCCGGAATTTAAAATGTCCGATTACGTTAAAGGTGTGGTTCCCGGAACTGTTTTTACTGCTTATGTTGAAGCAGGAATCGTTCCTGATCCTAATTATGCCGATAATATTTATAAAGTAGACGAAACGTTTTATAACCGTCCTTTCTGGTATCGTACGGAATTCGAACTCCCGTCTTCTTATTCGGAGGGGAAGCGGGTATGGCTTCATTTCGACAATACGAATCGCTTTGCCGATTTCTATTTTAATGGCGAGAAGATATCAGGAACAAAAACATCTACTAAAGATGTAAGCGGTCACATGTTACGTTCGAAGTTTGATGTGACCAATCTGATAAAGAAATCCGGTAAGAATGTGATAGCTGTTCTGATTACCGATGCCGATCAGAAAAAGACGCGTAAGGCTAAAGACCCGTATGGAGTTGCGTGTAGCCTCAGTTATCTGGCTGGTGCCGGTTGGGACTGGATGCCATACGTACCGGGACGTCTGGCTGGTATCACAGGCAATGCTTATCTTGTGGTAACGGGAGATGTAGTGATGGAAGATCCTTGGGTACGTTCAGAGTTACCGACCTTGCAGAAAGCAGAGCTTTCTGTCTCAACAGATATTAGAAATGCTTCTTCTTCCCCAAAAGAAGTCGTTGTATCCGGAGTGATTCAGCCGGGGAATATTTCTTTCTCTAAAGACATTCGGGTAGAAGGAGGAACAACAGCCAGACTATCTATTAACAAAGATGACATAGCGCAATTGGTCGTTGACCATCCGAAACTTTGGTGGCCGAATGGTTATGGTGATCCCAATCTTTATACTTGTAAGCTGACTTGTTCTGTAGATGGAAAAGTGTCGGATGTAAAAGAAATGACATTCGGTATCAAGAAGTATGAGTATAAAATGGTCGATAATGTAGTGGGATATCCTGTTCTTACATTCTTTATCAACGGACAGAAGATCTATCTGAAAGGTGGAAACTGGGGAATGAGCGAATATCTGCTTCGTTGTCAGGGTAAAGAGTATGAAACGAAAATCAGACTTCATAAGGAAATGAATTACAATATGATCCGTCTATGGACAGGGTGTGTTACTGATGATGAGTTTTATGATTATTGTGATAAATATGGGATTATGGTATGGAATGATTTCTGGTTATATGTAGCATACAATGACGTGGCGCAACCGGAAGCATTTAAAGCGAATGCCCTTGATAAAGTCAGACGTCTTAGAAACCATCCTTCCATTGCTATTTGGTGTGGAGCAAATGAAACGCATCCGGCACCTGATTTGGATAATTACCTGCGTGAAATGATTGCGAAGGAGGACAATAATGACCGTATGTATAAGTCTTGCTCCAATCAGGATGGATTGTCCGGAAGTGGTTGGTGGGGAAATCAACCTCCAAGACACCATTTTGAAACTTCAGGCAGTAATCTGGCATTTAATACACCGGCTTATCCATACGGTATTGATCACGGTTACGGTATGCGTACAGAAATAGGAACGGCCACTTTCCCCACATTTGAAAGCATCAAAGAGTTTATCCCGGAAAAAGACTGGTGGCCTCTGCCTACTGATGAGCAGTTGAAGAATGATGATGACAATGTATGGAACAAACATTTCTTCGGTAAGGAAGCGTCTAATGCCAACCCGGTTAATTATAAGAATTCAGTGAACACACAGTACGGAGAATCATCCGGACTGGAAGAATTCTGCGAGAAAGCGCAAATGCTGAATATCGAAGTGATGAAAGGTATGTATGAGGCTTGGAACGATAAGATGTGGAATGATGCAGCCGGACTTCTGATCTGGATGAGCCATCCGGCTTATCCCTCGTTTGTATGGCAGACTTATGACTATTATTACGATCCTACAGGTGCTTATTGGGGAGCAAAAAAGGCTTGTGAACCTTTACATATCCAATGGAATGCTTCTAATAATAATATAAAAGTAATAAATACTACAGCAAAGGACTTGAAGGCTGCAATAGCTAAAGCTACAATTTACAACCTGAATGGAAAAGAAGTGCCTGCATACGGACAGACAAAACAGGTCGATGTGGCAGCCAGCAACATTGCAGAAGCATTTTCTTTGAACTTTAATCCTTTCAATCTGGCTTATGGAAAGAAGGCTGTAGCTTCTTCTTCAGCAGGTGCCTCTAAAAGTGCTTCAATGGTTACTGACGGAGGAGCGGGAAGTCGTTGGGAAAGTGCATACAGTGATCCTCAATGGATATACATTGATCTTGGTAGAGAAGAAAAGATAGAAAAGGTTATTTTGAAATGGGAGGCAGCTTGTGCTAAGAAATACGAACTGCAAGTATCGAATGATGCGCAAGAATGGAAAACCGTTTATGCCAACAAAGATGGAAGAGGTGGTACTGAACAGATTGAATTGGAACCAGTTACAGCACGTTATGTGAAACTGGCAGGCATCAGCCGTGCTACACAGTTCGGATATTCATTGTTCGAATTCGAAATCTACGGTGAGAAACCAAAAGAGATAGAAGAACTGACTCCGCTTCATTTTATCAAGTTGGAACTGACAGATGCCAAAGGTAATCTAATCTCTGAAAACTTCTATTGGCGGAATGGTGTGAATGATCTTGATTATAAATTGCTGAATACACTCCCAGAGGCCGATTTGTCTTGCCGATTGGTGGATAAATCGATGTCTGACGGAAAGATGAAGATTGTTGTAAAGAACAATTCCGGGACTGTGGCTTTTGCTAATCGGGTGAGGCTTGTTAATAAGGCTACGCAGAAAAGAATACTTCCAATTATTATGTCCGATAATTATGTGACGTTGATGCCAGGCGAAGAAAAGGTTATCACTATGGAGGCGACTCCCGAACTGTTGAAAGGAGGCGTAAGTGTATTGGTGAAACAGTATGGGAAAGCAGAGAAGAATAAGCTGGATATAGCAGATTGATTGTTGTACGGTTATCTTTATGGTTTGATTAAAAGAATAAAGAAAATGGCTAATAGACTAAAAATGAGGATACTCTTGTTGTTATCTTTAGTTTATATAAATTGCGATTACTTACAGGCACAAACAACAATACCCCGGTTTGAAGAAGGGGAACGTGTGGTATTTGTAGGAAACAGCATTACTCACGGCGGACATTATCATTCATTTATCTGGTTGTATTACATGACTCGTTTTCCGGATAAACCGATTACTATCATGAATGCCGGAATTGGTGGAGAGAGTGCGTGGGATATGAAGGATCGCTTGGACTATGATGTTTTCAACAGGAAACCAACTTATGTGACTCTAACTTTCGGTATGAATGATACCGGTTATGATATTTACATGAAAGGCGATGCAAAAGAACTGTCGGAACAACGGATTGCAAAGTCATTGGAAAGCTATCAGGAAATAGAAGAACGCTTACTGGCTAAAAATAAAATAAAGAAAGTATTGATTGGTGGTTCTCCTTATGATGAGACTTCCCGGTTTAATAATTTTATATTGCATAATAAGAATAACGCCATTTTAAAAATCATAGATGCCCAACGTACATCGGCTAAAAAGAATGGCTGGGGTTTTGTTGATTTTAACCAACCGATGCGTGAGATATGCAGAAAAGAGCAGGAGGCAGATTCTACATTTACATTCTGCAGGATAGATAGAATTCATCCGGATAATGACGGACAGATGGTCATGGCCTATTTGTTTCTGAAAGCACAGGGACTGGCTGGGGATGAAGTGTCATCAGTATCTATTGATGCACATCATTCATCTGTAATAACCCATAAGAACTGTAAGATTTCAAAACTAAAAAAGAGCGGAGCTGATCTGACTTTTGATTATCTGGCGTATGCTCTTCCTTATCCGCTGGATTCTATTTCTAGAAGTGGCTGGGGAAATAAAAGGTCACAACGTGATGCAATGCAGTTGGTTCCATTTATGGAAGAGTTTAATCAGGAACGTTTTCAGGTAACAAACTTAGAGAAAGGAATGTATCGGTTAACTATAGACAATCAGTTTATTGACAATCTCTCATCCGAAAAGTTGGCGAATGGAGTGAATTTGGCAGATTACCCGAATACTCCCCAATATCAACAAGCTGCGAAAATCATGTATCTGAATGAGGAACGGTTTGAAGTGGAGAAACGTTTCAGAGAATACTTATGGACTGAATATTCATTCCTGAAAAAGGAAGGATTACTGTTTGCAGATGATCAAAAAGCTATCGATAAGCTAAAAGAATACTTGCCTAAAGATGGTTTTCTTAGGATGAGCTACGATTGGTATATAAAAGCGATGAATCCCGAAATACGGGAGGTTTGGAGCAATTATATGAAGAGTCTCGTTGAAACAATTTATAAAATCAATAAACCTGTCACTCATAAAGTGAGGCTGGCAAGGATTGAATAATAATAGAAGATGAATAGAATGAAACGATTGCTATGTTTAGGTTTGATTTGTTATTTCTGTTGTCTGTCGATGATAGTATATGGAAATGAGAAAACTTCGCCTTTCTATTTGGCGGAATTAAAATGTGAGAATCTTATTGATCCTTTGGGGATTGATAATGTAACTCCTCACTTTAGTTGGAAGTTAAAGGGGGACGGCTGGAAAGGCGGGCAAACTTATTATGAAATACAGGTAGCTTCGGATAGTATTCTGTTGGTGCAGGATAAAGCTGATTTATGGAATACCGGAAAATTGAAATCCAAAACTTCGGTTATGGTACCTTATCAGGGAAAGGCTTTAACTTCTCGTTCTTTGTGTTATTGGCGGGTACGCGTTTGGGATGCTAAAAAACAAGCTTCATCATGGAGTCCTGTTGCCCGTTTTGGAGTTGGCATCTTGGATCAGTCACAGATGAAAGGAGAATATATAGGGGCTTCTGTTGAAGGTGGCAAGATTTGTGCTCCTATTCTTCGCAAGAAAGTGAAATTGACTCAGGGCGAGACTTCTTTCCTGCATGTAAATACGTTAGGTTATCACGAAATTTATATCAATGGGAGAAAGGTGGGGGAGGACGTTCTGACCCCTGCTGTATCACATTTATCTAAACGTTCACTAATTGTTACTTATGATATTACTCCTTATTTACGAGAAGGAGAAAATGATTTGCTTATCTGGCTGGGACAAGGTTGGTATAAAACGACGACTTTCGGAGCAGCTTATGAAGGTCCGCTGGTAAAAGCAGAATTGGATGTGTTGAGAAATGGTAAATGGGAAGTCGTTACGAAGACAGACGGATCATGGTACGGACGTGAAAGTGGCTATTCGGATACAGGTACTTGGCGTGCTTTGCAGTTTGGAGGTGAGAGGGTGGATGGAAGGATTCTTCCGCGAGATCTTTCAACACATGCTTTAGACAAAATGAAATGGACTCCTGTTGTGAAAGTGAATGTTCCCGATCATATCGCTTCCCCTCAAATGTGTGAGGTAAACAAGATACATCAGATTTTGCAGGCTGTGTCTGTAAAGAAGCTGGGTGAAAGTCTCTGGCTGGTAGATATGGGGAAGGTTCAGACCGGATGGTTTGAGATGCAAATGCCTATATTGCCGGCGGGTCATGAAGTTATTATGGAATATAGTGATAATTTGACGAAAGACGGTGAATTTGACAAGCAAGGTGAAAGTGATATTTATATATCTGGTGGTAAGCAAGGAGAATACTTCAGAAATAAATTCAATCATCACGCTTTTCGATATGTGCGCATCTCCAATCTTCCTCAAAAACCGGAAACAGGTGCTATGAAATCTCTGCAGATTTATGGAGATTATAAACAGACCGCAACTTTTGAATGTTCGGATGCCGACTTGAATGCTATTCACCAAATGATTCAGTATACGATGAAATGTCTGACTTTTAGTGGATATATGGTAGACTGTCCGCATTTGGAACGTGCAGGATATGGTGGTGATGGAAACTCCTCAACGATGTCTTTGCAAACGATGTACGATGTAGCTCCAACATTTGAAAACTGGGTGCAAACATGGGGAGACTCCATGCGTGAAGGAGGAAGTTTGCCGCATGTTGGTCCTAATCCGGGTGCCGGTGGCGGCGGTCCGTATTGGTGCGGATTCTTTGTACAGGCTCCCTGGAGAACGTATGTCAACTATAATGATCCCCGCTTGATTGAGAAATATTATTCTCAAATGAAAGAGTGGTTTAAGTATGTTGATAAATATACAGTAGATGGTTTGCTGAAACGTTGGCCCGATACCAAATACCGTGACTGGTATTTGGGTGATTGGCTGGCACCTATGGGAGTAGATGCAGGTAATCAGGCTTCAGTGGATTTGGTAAGTAACTGTTTTATCAGCGAATGCTTGAGCACTATGTATAAGACAGCCATAACATTAGGAAAAAGAGAAGAGGCGGAAGAGTTCGCTATCCGTAGAGAAAAACTCAACAAGTTGATTCATCAGACATTCTACCGTGAGGATGAAGGGATCTATTCTACCGGTTCACAGTTGGATATGTGCTATCCTATGTTGGTAGGTGTTGTACCTGATTCTTTGTACAATAAAGTGAAAGAGAATGTCGTTGCCATGACCGAAGAAAAATATAAAGGACATATTGCTGTAGGTTTGGTTGGAGTGCCTATTTTGACAGAATGGGCTGTTCGGAATAAACAAGTGGATTTCTTCTATCAAATGATGAAGAAACGTGATTATCCCGGTTATCTATATATGATTGACCATGGTGCGACAGCGACTTGGGAATATTGGAGCGGAGAACGAAGTCGTGTGCACAATTGTTACAATGGAATTGGTACTTGGTTTTATCAGGCTGTAGGAGGAATACGTCTTGACGAGGCTAACCCTGGATATCGTCACTTCTATGTCGATCCTCAAATTCCAAACGGTGTGACCTGGGCAAAAGTAACGAAAGAATCACCTTATGGCACAATTGCCGTTAATTGGAGGTTGAAAGATGATAATCAGTTGAATCTTCAATTGACAATTCCTGCCGGAACAACGGCTACAGTTTGCATCCCTAATAATGCTGTCTCATGTAAAAAGAATAAGAAGAAAGTGAGCGTTAAGGAGCAGACTGTTGATGTAGAAGCAGGGCATTATGATTTTCTATTTAATTTGAAATAGATACCCTACTAGAGTGTATTTATGATTTTCATTTCTCATATTCTCATTCATTAATCATAAATGGCAGAAGACTAATAGGATAGACTATGAGAAATGATTTTTAAGATGGTATTTCTCATAGTTTTTCCGTCAAATACCCCGTATTTTACCTTATTTCTCATACTTGTTGGATGCATTTCTCATAGTGTTTTTCTAATCAACCTATACAAGAATAAAGAAACAGCTAGTCAACCATTATCAGGGAAGTACATATTCTCCTTGTCCCATATATTGTGGGAAAGTGTTCCCTACTAGTAGGGAAAAGATTCTCTTATTTTGTGGGAATAAATTCTCATAATATTAGGGAACATTTTCCCATAATATATGGGACAATCGGAACTACAGTTTATCTTCAACCAGAAAAAAGGAGAAGATAGTATTTAACTATGAGAAATACTCTGAAATACTATGAGAATAAGGTGAATTTTAAGCTAAAATAGAAGGCGTATTATGAGAAATGCCGTCTTAGAAAGTCTTTCTCATAAGCTATTTATTTGATTATTTGCTGTTTATCAGTCACCTATGAGAATATGAGAAAGGAAAATGAAAAATCTTCTCTAGAAGCTGCTGAATTTTTTATTGATACATTTAAAAACGCACTGTAATAAACTAATTTATCATTTAATTTAAGTCTGTGCAGAAACAAAATTAACTTTAGGAAAATTGTCCAGTAAATGGACTTGAAGTTAATCGCTTTGATTATTATTTTTATATGATTCTTTTTAAATTTCTCTTTAGTGGTTTCTTAAATTTCAAGCGTTCATAGTATAAAGTTCAATAGATATAGGTAAAAAGTTAGGATTGGTGTTTGAAATTCCCAATATTCCTCCGGTCTGTTTATTCTTCTTTTATGAGTGACCGGAGGAGTTGCTGGAAATCCTGTTTGACCAAAATGAAAATATGATATCATGAGGACTGTTTTCAAAGCTTTTGATTATGCAATTGCCAGACTAAAATCCGTTGGCGGAACTAATAACTAAAATAATATTTAAATGAGAAAAAGAATATCGTTATTGCAAATGGCTGTTTTCTTCTTTACGGCTCAGGTAGCTTGGGCAGGTAATATAAAAACAGAAAAAGTAACACTGGTAGGAAATGGAATTGTAGAATTTATCCCCGTAGGGTATGATGTTTCCCGTACGCCTTCATTAATTCTTTCCCATGAACCGGAAAAGAAAGGTGGAGTACCGGAAAACTGGAAATTAGTTCCTCAATTTACGATGACTGATGGCAAGGCAAATGCCTCATTGGATGTTCCAGCCGGAACAAGTCTGTATGGAGGTGGTGAAGTGACCGGTCCGTTGCTGCGTAATGGGCAAAAGATTAAAATGTGGAATACGGATAATGGTATGTATCGGGTTGATGGTGGCTCACGTCTGTATCAAACGCATCCGTGGGTATTGGGTGTTCGTCCGGACGGGACAGCATTTGGCGTATTGTTTGATAGTTTTTGGAAGGCTGAATTGATTACTAATTCAGATAAAATTGAATTTAATACTGAAGGAGCACCTTTTCGTACTTATATCATAGATCGTGAATCTCCGCAAGCAGTATTAAAAGGACTTGCCGAATTGACCGGTACTATAAGTATGCCTCCCAGATGGGCAATCGGTTATCATCAGTCTCGTTTTTCTTACGTGCCGGAAGCTAGAGTGAAAGAAGTTGCCAATACTTTTCGTGAAAAGAAGATACCGTGCGATGTAATATGGTTTGATATCAACTATATGGATGAATTCCGTGTATTCACGATCAATAACAGGGATTTTCCAGATCCGAAGCGCATGAATAAGTATCTGCATGATAATGGATTCCATTCCGTGTATATGATAGATCCAGGCGTAAAAGTGGATGATAACTATTTTGTATATAAAACCGGAAAAGAGCAAAATGCTTTTGTTTGTGATATCTATCGTAATGAGTTTCACGGGAAAGTATGGCCGGGTGCTTGCGCATTTCCTGACTTTACCCGTCCGGAGACGCGCACTTGGTGGTCCGGACTTTATAAAGACTTTATGGCTAATGGAATAGATGGCATTTGGAATGATATGAATGAACCGTCTGTATTTGATGGTCCTGGGGGAACGATGCCGGAGAACAATATTCATTTAGGAGGAGGCAATTTACCTATTGGTAGCCATTTAATGTATCATAACGCTTATGGTCGTCTGATGGTCGAAGCTTCTTATAATGGCATGATGGCTGCTAATCCAAGCAAACGTCCATTTCTTCTTTCCCGCTCCAATATTATTGGCGGACAGCGTTATGCAGCCATGTGGACGGGCGATAACGAAGCTACTTATGAACAGATGAAACTTTCTGTACCGATGTCTATTACATTGGGGTTGTCCGGTCAGCCTTTCAATGGTCCGGATATAGGTGGATTTGCTGGGAATACGACTCCCGATTTGTGGGGAAACTGGTTAGGCTTCGGTGCATTTTTCCCTTTTTCCAGAGGACATGCTTCCTGTGATACAAATAACAAGGAACCGTGGGCATTTACTAAAGATATAGAAAAGGAATCACGCATGGCATTAGAACGTCGTTACCGTTTGCTGCCTTATCTCTACACTGCTTTTCATGTGGCTCATAAAGATGGACAGCCTGTGATGGCTCCGGTTTTCTTTGCCGATCCGAAAGATGAAAGTTTGCGTGCTGAAGAGCAAGCTTTCATGTTGGGGACAGACCTGTTGATAATTCCTGCATTTGCAAAGAATCCTTCTCTACCCAAAGGAATTTGGGAAAATTTATCTTTGGTTAAAGGAGATACAAAAGGTAAATATCAGGCTAAATTAAAAGTGAGAGGTGGTTCTATTATTCCAGTAGGCAAAATAATTCAGAATGTGAATGAAAATTCATTCGACCCATTGACTTTAGTTGTTTGCCCGGATGAGGATGGCAGAGCGGAAGGCTCTCTGTATTGGGACAAAGGAGATGGATGGGGATTTCAGAAAGGAGATTATAAACAGCTAACTTTTAAAGCAGAGTTAGTAGACGGGCATCATCTTATTGTAAAAGTGACAGACGATAAAGGGGAAGACCAAATTGATTTTGGAATGATAAAGGTAGAAGTATTGCATGCTGGCCATACTTATAAATCTTCTGGTGATATAGCTAAAGGCATTACAGTGAAATTGTAAAGGAGAATACAATAAATGAGGAGTTCGTTTATTTAACCATCTTCTTTTTGTACTGTTTAGAACTAAACTTCATCCTTATAATCCAAATGTGATTACTAAAAATAGCTTCCAGTCAAAAACATCAGTAAAAAAGGTTTTTGACTGAAAGCGAACCGAAAGCAAAAAAGAGAGATGAGTTCAGTCTCTTTTTTAGAGCCTCTATATTCGTTTAATAGAGCCTCTGTTTAAGTGAAATGCAGGCTTCGTTTCACTTAAACAGAGGCTCTGTTTTATTCACCTGACGCGTTCTTTGACTTGTTGTAAACGAAAACTATTCATAAATAATGTGTTAGGGATTGAAGGGAAAAGTGTACCTTTGCCCATCGTTTAACCGGAGAAGACAAGATGACCAAAATAACAGTATTGACTACAGACATCAATGTAGTGTCTATTAATAACGAAGATTATATCTGCATTACTGACATGCTAAAAGCCAAAGATGGCGATTTCTTCATATCAGACTGGCTGAGAAACAGGAATACACTGGAATACCTCGGTATATGGGAGCGGTTGTATAACCCAGGATTTAATTATGGCGAATTCGCCACAATTAGAAATCAGTCGGGGTTGAACAGTTTCAAAATCAGCGTGAAAGAATACGTGGAGAAGACCCATGCTATCGGTATTCAAGCGAAAGCCGGAAGATATGGAGGCACCTATGCACACAAGGACATCGCATTTGAATTTGGAATGTGGATTAGTGCTGAATTTAAAATCTATTTAGTCCGCGAGTTCCAGCGCCTTAAGGAGCAGGAACTCGCGCAACTGGGCTGGAGTGCCAAGCGAGAACTGTCGAAAATAAATTACCGCATCCACACCGATGCTATCAAACAAAACCTTATCCCGGCAGAAGTCACACCACAACAAGCTTCCCGCATCTACGCCAGCGAAGCCGATGTGCTGAACGTTGCCATGTTCGGCCTCACTGCCCTCGAATGGCGCGATGCGCATCCCGACCTGAAAGGAAACGTCCGCGACTATGCCACGGTGAACGAATTGATTTGTCTCTCGAACATGGAGAATCTGAATGCCGTATTCATAGGAGAAGGACTTCCTCAGCACGAAAGGCTTGTCCGGCTGAACCGGATAGCTATCCAGCAGATGCAGATACTGGAAGATGTAAACAAGAAGTACCTCAAGTAGCTGCTTTTACCAGAATGAACCGATAGATTTTTAGCACGACAACTATAATAGTTTTCGTCCCGCTCCGCACACCGACTTGTGTGTGGAGTGGGACGTTTTCGTTTACGGCAAGCCATGTACCCCTACATGTACGGATTCGGCTTCCTATCAAATAATAATGCTTGATTTACAATGTGTTATCAATGAAAAAGGGGATGCATCTATGAAGACGCATCCCCTTTTTCATTGATACTACTATGAGTATTTATCAGTTTATTAGAATGTAAGTTGTACTCCTAAGTTAAACACGCGCTGGTTCATGTATGCATCACCGGCGGAGTTGGACTTGATTTCCGGGTCTTGTTGATACTTATCAAAACTTGTCCATGTAAACATGTTGTAAGCATTGAGATAGACACGGAGGTTTGTAAGCCATGAAGGCAACACTTTTGTGGGCACTTGATAGGAGACGTCGATGGTTTTCAAGCGGATGTACCAAGCATCAATCAACCAAAAGTCGGACATATACGCTGCTGCGCTGTTTACAGTCGACGGATTGCTTGTTAAGCGCGGAAATTCGATGGCTTCACCGTTCAGGTAGCGTTCTAATGTCCAGCGTTTCTGGTGTAGAGGTTGGAATTGACTCTTGAAAGGTTCGATACCTGTGCCGTTTACCGAGAAACTGTAGTTGAACGAACCTTGGAAGAGTACGCTCACTGACAATCCTTTCCACGAACCACCGATTGTCCATCCCAACGTGGTGTTGGGTAAGTTTGGCTTACCAATAGCTCCCTTGTCGAAGTCGTTGATAACACCGTCTCCGTTCAAATCTTTGTATTTCAAGTCGCCGGCTTGGATAGGAACGTCGGTATTGGGCACAGCCGGTGCATTTGCGGCTCCTGCATGAATCAAGTCCACTTCTTCAGGTGTATAATAACCTATCCAAGTGTAACCGAATGGTTGACCGATAGGACGACCTGTTGCCGACAACCAATCGTATCTTTGTTGTGCTTCGGCATTAAATTCTACCTTATTCTTAGCATACGAGAATACGAAGTTGGTATTGAAGTTGAACTCACCGAAACGGTCTTGATAACCAATCTGTCCGTCGAAACCCATATTGCTGGTGCGTGCCACGTTGATAGGTGAAGTACCCACACCTAAGATCTGCGGTATGTCATTGCGTTTCACAAGCTGATTGTATCGTTTGTCATAGAACCAGTCGAAAGTAAATGAGAAGCGGTCGAATGCATTGAAGTCGAGACCTATATCAAACTTCTTGGCTTCTTCCCATGTCACACTGCTATTGCCAAGGTCACCTTCCGTAATAGCAGTGGAAGTGACATCGCTTTGTCCGAAATTATAAGCATTATCAGTTGCTGTATATATCTGGTTGTAAAGGTAGCGGTTACCCATAGCTACGTCCGAACCTACAATACCATACGAAGCTCTGATTTTCAATAGTTGGATGAAAGAAATGTTATCCTTGAAGAACGATTCTTCGGAGATACGCCAACCCACACCAATAGCAGGGAATATTCCGTAGCGGTGTCCTTCGGCAAAACGGTCGGTACCGTTGTATGCAACATTGAAGTCGACCAGATATTTATCTTTATATTTGTAACCTACGGTAGCGGTAAGACCCTGAAAGTTTTCGGGAATCTTTTCTCCTGTATCGTCTGGATTTTTTTCTACGGTACGGCTTTGGCGGCTATACAGCAACGTGGCACTAACGTCATGTATTCCATTGAATATGCGTGCATAGTTGATGGAGGCCTGAACATCCAGATTTTTCACAGCCTGGTTGGTTCCGGCCGTCAGAGCATACTGTGAATAAGCATATTTACGGTTGGGGTTGATGTTATACTGATCCGTAGTAGGATCGTAGTGGTAGGTAGGGTACGCATCTTTTCCACGGTTTACTTTGCGGAAGACTTCGTCAATGGTAGAGTAAGCAATACGAGCATTGGCTGACAATCCTTTGGTGAGCCAATCCATCTTCCAGTTCACACCGTAGAGAATGTTGTTATCGTTACGGCGTGTACGCGTGTAACCTTCGTTAGCCAAACGTGCATTCAATGTAGGTCCGTAACCGTCCACATCTGAAAGATAAGCATACGATCCGTCCGGATTGAGTACCGGTGCCGAATAGGGGTGCATGGCGGTGAAATTGTAAATCTCGCCTGTAGCATTCAGACTACTCGGTTCGTTGATGTTCATGAAGCGCGAACTGAAGTCCAGACGCATAGTCAGATTATCAGTAACAGTAAAGTCCAAGTTGGTACGGTAGTCAAAACGGCGGTAAAAATAGCCGGTATTCACATCGTCATCCGCTTTAGCAAAGTTACGAACCAAACCACCTTGTGAGAAATACCCCCCGGATACGAAGTATTTCAAACGTTTGGTACCACCCGATACGTCGACATTGATGTTCGACTGCATAGCCGATTTTTTGAACACTTCGTCGTACCAGTTTACATTAGGATGTCCGTATGGGTCGGAACCGTCTTTAAACAGTTCCAAATCATGTTGTGTAAACATTTTAGTCAAACCATCGTTAGTACGTGCCTCGTTGACTAACAGGGCGGTGTTGTATGAGTCTAAGAAGTTGGGTTTACGGACAGGTATCTGACCGCCGGCTTCTGCACGCACATGGATCACAGGTTTTCCTTCTTCACCGCGACGTGTCTTGACTACCAACACACCGTTAGCACCCTTGATACCATAAATAGCAGTCGTTGATGCATCTTTCAAAATAGATATGCTTTCAATCTCATTGACATTGATTTGTGACAGCTGTTCGTAACTGTATTCCACATCATCAACCATAATAAGCGGCTTGTTACCGTCCTCATTCAAGGAACTGACACCACGGATAAAGAAGTCGGAAGCATCTTTTCCCGGCTGACCGGAACGTTGCTGACTGAAGAAGCCGGGCAGTTTACCCGATAATGTATTCTGTAAGCTACTTGTAGGAACTCTACGTAATTCGTTGGCTTGAATACCGCTCACGGCACCGGTCAAAGTGATACGTTTCGCGCTGCCGCGACCTGTGATAACAACTTCGTTCAGGTTGTTGGCTTCGGAAACCCTTAATGCGATATTCAGTGTGCGCTGATTTGTTATTGCGACTTCCTGATTTTGATAGCCCACAAACGAAAATACCAATGTTTCGCCACGTTTCACTTCCAGCGAATATTTTCCATCTATATTGGTGATGGTACCCCTTCCGGCTCCCTTTACCAGAATACCAGCTCCGATAAGCGGTTCGTTGCTTTCCCCATCAATAATGGTACCGCTTATCGTAAACGATTGGGAGTATGCCTGTACAATGCAGAGGAGGCACAAGAATGTTATAATTACTCTTTTCATAAGATATTACCAATTAGGGTTTTGAACCATATTCTTATTTTTTATTACTTCCGAATAAGGAATCGGATAGAAATAACGTTTATTGTCCCATTGTACATTGAGTACAGCTTGCGGAACATAGGTCGTGGAAGTCTGTGATTTAGTGATGTACATTCCTTGAATAGGCTGTGCATAGACCTGTTCGGCAAGTCGCCAACGACGAATGTCCCAATAGCGATGCTCTTCAAAAGCCAATTCAATGCGGCGTTCATTCTGAATCACTTTGCGCATTTCGGCTTGCGTCAAATTGTGTGTCTGCTCATTGGTTGTTAGTCCATACAAATTCTTTTCACCAGGTTCGATACCTGCACGTCGGCGCAGGGCGATGATAGCATCATATACAGCTTGTGAAGGAGTAGACAAATATTCGTTTTCGGCTTCGGCAAAGTTCAGAAGTATTTCGGCGTAACGGAACATCACCCAGTTGTGTTGTGTGTCTTGATATTCGTTGGCTGCTTCGAAATCACCCATAAACTTGCGCATGTAATAACTCGTGAGCGAGTACGACGAACCAAGAGGATTATTGGCTCCACCCTGCCATGTTTCCATCGTAGAGTTCACCCATGACGAACCATTGTGTATAATGGTATATTCCAAACGTGGATCACGTTGTGCGTAAGGAAGCTGTTCATTGTATTCATATTTACCTTTATCATTGATAAAGTGACCGTCTTTCATTAAAAAGGCATCGACTAAATTCTGTGTGGGATTGGTGCGGCCGTTTCCTTGTTTGGCACCGCTAAGTCCCAATGGACCGTTAGCTGTTTCCACCGTCTTATCCATTGCGTTTTCACGGAAGAAGATAACTTCTTTATGTTCGTTTGAATACCAATTGGTAAATACATTCTTGAAATTATCGTCAAGTCCCATGATAGCTCCGTCACCTGTTCCGTACGTGTTAATAAAGTTGCGGGCGGCATCGGCTGCTATTTTCCAACGTTCGCGATCATAAGAGGCATATCCTATCAACTCATTACCAGATTCAATGGGCTTTTCGTTGAATAACGGACTTGCTGCATAGAGCAATACACGAATCTTCAGTGCCTGGGCTGCCTGTGTGTTTACTACGTGTGCGCTCGCAGCGGCATCAGGTAGTGGCAGCGAACGAAGGTCATCTTTGATATCGTCAAGCTCACTTACAATATACTTGATACATTGCTCGAACGTGCTACGTGGCAATTCGATGTTTTCGTTCAATTCGTACACTTTATCACCGATAATGGGCACTCCACCGTAGCGCTTCACCAATTCAAAATAGAAGTAAGCACGCAGGAACCGGGCTTCGGCTTTCATAGAATCATTGAGCCTGCGTGTATTACCGAGTGCATCAGTGTAAGTAGTGTTGAAAGGTACTACGTCAATGCCACTCAACAGAATGTTCACGCGGCGAATCACCAAATAAGGGTCGCTCCAAATCATATCCGAGTTAATAAAATTGGAGGCACTGTAACGTCCGATGGCCAGTTTGTATACATCGGACTCGGACGAAATAACAGAGAGCGCATCGTCGGAAGCGGCATCCAGGTAGTCACCATTTACGCCGTTGTGTCCATTACGCATGTAATAGTAGATGCGGTTGAGGTATTTACGTACTACAGTTCCGTTGGAGTCGGTCTTCGAGAAGAGGTAATCTTCTGTAAACATATCTACAGGCGTACTCTCATAACTGTCTGTACATGCGGCAGCACTCAATAACAGCATAAATGCTCCTACTGCCCATGTGCCATATTTATTTTGTTTCATATCCATCATTTTTATTAGAAGTTAAGATTGATTCCAGTCGTAATGGTGCGCTGTAACGGATAGCTGGTGAAGGTAACTTCAGGGTCTTGCAAGCGGGTACGTGACCATGTGAGTAAATTTTGTCCCTGTACAAATATTTTCACGCGCAGTCCGCCTAAGTAATTACGGCAGAAGTTTTCGGGTAGTTTGTACGATACGGTGGCGTTCTTGAGACGAATGTAGTTTCCGTTCTGTACAAAGAGTGAAGAGTTCCAGTTGTTTCCGTAGTTGTACATATTGCCTCCGGCAGTCAGTCTCGGATACGTAGCTGTTTCAGCAGTTTCGGGTGTCCAACGATTCAGCAAATTGGTGTAAGCTTGTCCGTAGCTTTGTCCGATCACTTGGAATCCTTCGAGCAACGTGCGGTCGCTATTATATAAGTCGCGGTTGTAAGCACCTTGGATAAGTGCTGTAACTTCCAACCCTTTCCATTCAAAGCCTAAATCAATACCAAAATAGCAAGTCGGTTTGTCGCCACCAATCACAGTACGGTCGAATTCGTTGATTTCGCCGTCACCGTTCATGTCTTTGTATTTCACGTCACCCGCTTGAATATTGTTGAAGCCGTTCATTACGGGATAACCATCGGCTATGTCTTTAGCTGTGAGGAATCCGGTAGCTACCAATCCGTAGATGGTACCGGTGGGTTGACCTGTCATTTTCAGATAGTCGTAAGGTACGTATTGCTCGTCCATGAACAACCGTTTGTTCTGTTCCATACTCCAGTTGGCTGATACATAATAGTTCACCTTACCGATGTGATCTTGCCAGCTAAGTTGTGTTTCCAATCCGTAGTAACGTGTTTTTCCGATATTTTCTGCCGGATAAGCAATACCCAGCAATTCGATGCTCTTACCACGTGATTGCAATATGTCATAGTAGTAGTCATTGTAATAGTCGGCCGAGAGAGTCAAACGATTCTTTAACAAGGTTAAATCTAAACCTACATTGACCTTCCTTCCTTTTTCCCATGTCAGGAGGGTATTAGCCAATGGGGATATTTCTGACACTGAACCTCCGTTGCTCATGGATGTACCGTTGCTATACCAGAATCCGCCATCTTCATTGTATCTCTTTAAATAGCTGAAGTAACCGGCATTGTCGATTCCGTTTCCTGTATGACCGTATGTGGCACGTAACTTGAGTTGGTCTATCTTCGATGCCTCCATAAACTTCTCTTTGCTGATATCCCAACCCAGACCTACTGCCCAGAATGTTCCCCAGCGACGTCCATTGTCATAGCGGTTGTAATAACTTTCCGTTACGGCTGCTTGCGCGAAGTATTTGTTATCGTAATTGTATTCAACTTTCTGTCCGATGTTCGACGGAATCATAGGCAGGTCGTAGTTGTTGAGTATAGTACGTGTATCGCCCCAAAGTGAAGCTTTTACACCATGCATACCGAATTGGCGTTCCCAGTCTACATACATTTTGCCATACATATATTGGTACGTCGATACTGAACGGTAACTGTTGGTTTGTGAACTTACATCTCCATACTTGTCATAAGCCTCGTTGCCTTGTTGGGTTATGCTGTATTGAAATACTTGTGCCTGTTTAGTACGAACGATAGCATTACGCACTTGCGATGAGATGTTTCCCGTTGCACCAACAGAAAGTCCTCTCACCAATTTATCGAAGTCATATTTCAAATTAATGGTTCCTACGACGTCGCGGGTATTGCTTGAGATATATCCCGAACCAGTGGTCTGTGCATAGAGGTTTTGGGTATACGAAGCGTTACCACCATACGTACCGTTGGGATTTAAGACGGGATAAGCATTGTTGGGAGTTTGCCATACGTTGCTCAAAAGGTCGCTGTATCCTGTCCCCGAAATACCTCCAGGTTGGTTTCCTTCCTCTATACGTCCCATTAAAGACATGCTTACCTTAAATTCATCTGTCACGTTGATGTTTACCTTCGATGTGATGAGATACCGGTTGTACTTGAAATTGGTGTTGTAGCTATTAGCATCGCTCGTCTTGAACAATCCGTTTTCGCTGTAATATCCCAAACTTACAAAGTATTGAGCCACCCGTCCGCCACCTGTTACATTCAGATTATAGGCTTGCGACGTAGTAGAATTGTTCATAATAGCATCTTTCCAATTTACGTCGGGATGCAGATAAGGGGAAGTTCCATTACGATAGGCTTCGAAATCATCATACGTATAGAGTGGTGATTTGCCATCATTGAGCAATGCTTCGTTGAGCAAATAAGCATATTGATAAGCCGAAAGTGGATTTGGGCCAGATTTCAATGCACTGGATATACCAAACTTTCCGGTGAGTGAGAGATGGAAACCACCTTTTGCATCAGGATTTTTGGTAGTAATAATCAATGCACCACGTGAACTGCGCATTCCTAAAAACATATTGGAAAGGGCATCCTTTTGAATGGTAACCGATTCAATGGCTTCGGGATCTATGGAATACAGGTCACGTTCTACACCGTCGACAATGGCTACAGGCGATTGTCCGCGTGCTGAAATGAGAAACTCCGAATTATCTCCGTAGATACCTCCACCTACATTAGGAATAGCTCCCACTATATCGGATTTAGTATTGGCATCAGTCCGTAACAGTTGCATGCCACGGAAAGGTGATACATTAAGACCTTTCAATCGTCCTTGCAATCCGGTAAGGATGGTGGCTGACTGATATTTTATCAAGTCGTTGGTATAAACCGTCGAAGATGCTCCTAGGGTATTACTTTTAGTGTGATCCACACTATCTATCGGTGCATCTTGTGCCTTTAGTGCGACGGCAGCTATACATAGTAGTCCCGTCGTTATCATTTTATACATATTCTGTTTCATTATCAGTAGAATATAAGGTTATCACTCGCAATAGAACGTATATATGAATGGTTCCTTCTGCGGAGGAAGAGGTATATTTAACATTACGAAGTCATCATCAGACTGTGTAACGGAGATAGATCCATCGGCATTAGTGAAGGCATATTCAATACTTACAAGCTCTGTTCCTTCAGGTACATTGAAGAACCCTTCCGGCCAGAATGTGATATTGTATGTTTTGGTATACTGATTCTCTCGTTTCATCAGGGTCTTGTCACTCTTCTCATTTACGGTATAACGGTGTCCGTCGCTAGCTACCGCCGTTCCTTCAAAATAGATCTTATCGGCCTTGACAAGTGCATTTTCGTCGTCCATGCCTCCAATGAAGCTAAAGGTTACAAAGTCGTTTTGCAATGCTGTTAATGGAGTGGTTTTGTTGAAGTGTTCACTACAGAAGTCAGTGACAAGTCCTTCACCTTCTACTACCTCAAAACATCCGGCTTCCTCACATTTCTTTGCATCTGCACTTGTACTGAAGTTATCGTCAGTACTGTTAATAAAGAATGATGGTTTGAAACGCAGATTTTTGTTTCCTACCGGTACACGGACATAGATTGTAAAATGAATTTCATCTGCGACACCGTTATAGGGTCTTGTCCAATAGGCTGCCCATTCCATATCTTCCAGAATATTGGTACCGACACCGTATTCCTGCATGAGAGCAGCCGACCATGACAATCCTGGTTTGTTGCTAGGTTGTTCGGTCAATGGGATAAGCGTCATGTTTTGCTCACCTATATTCGGATCAAATGTATCTTCTGTGTACGAAACTCTGGCATTTTGTGCCAGATTCCAACTCTTAGGAGCCAAAAAACCGAAAACAAGTCGTTTGTCATTGCGTGGGTCTCCTTGAACCTTAATGTGTCCATGCATTTTGAAAGTAGCAGTCGTTCCGGCCTTTGCATAGTTTACGGCTTTTCCATCTATCATTTGGGTTATATCGACAGAATCGATAAAGAGGCAACTCATAACGATGAAAGTCATAAGTATAGTTGATAACGCTACGATGTGCCGTTTGCGTTGAAGCAAGCTGATTAATTTCTTTTTCATAAAGCGTTATGATTTTTAGTTTTCTGATATTTTCTTGAATACATAGGTGTAGGTATTCGAACCACACCCGGGGCTATGAGTAATCACGATGTTACGTTCGCCATTGGTAATGGGGAATAGGATATCGGTACTGGCCTGCTCCGTGGCTCCATCCTCTGTGAAATAGAGGCGAAAAGGATAATAGATATCGTCAACTTTCCACGTGCCATTGTGGCGTACCACAAAAGGCAGATAGTTTTCAATTGTGTACTTACCATCTTTCTTCAGGTCAATTTGGAACTGGCTGAAGTCCATGGTTTCGGTAATATCATTACTGTTGCGGCTCACTGTGGTGAGTTGCCACGTGCCTGATATGTCTTTGACCTGCTCCGTGTTTTTGTCAGGATCAGCAGGAGCAGAGAACGTATCACACGATGTCACAAGCAGAGTAGTCAGCAAGGCTATTGCCGCCAAATGTATGCTATGTTTCATATTTAGGGTATTTTATTAATTATAGTAGGGATTCTGTAGCAAATCTTTCGACTTCACCGTTTCATTGTAAGGAATTGGGAAGAAGTACATAGCCGGACGCCATACATGCGTGCGTACATCAAATTCTTTCCAAGTCTTTGTTCCGTCAGTGGCGCGAGTGATTTCAATGCCATGCATGGTTTTGCTTTCGGTTTGCGGAGCAATCATCCAGCGGCGTACATCAAAGAAGCGATGTCCTTCAAAAGCAAATTCAAGGCGGCGTTCTTCCTGAATGGCTTGGCGCATCTGTTTTTGTGTCATATTCTTTTTAAGTCCATACATACCATCTGCACCGGGCTCGATGCCGGCACGCTTGCGAATGAGTTTTAATATGGGATAGCAACCAAGTTGTTGTCCGCCTAGTGTTTCTTCGAAATCGGGCCCATGATATTCATTGGCTGCTTCAGCATACATCAGTAAAATGTCGGCGTAACGTATCAGTGGATCGTTGTGACGGCTTGGGTTCCATGTACTACCTTTACATAAGCGATCACATCCCTTGCGTACATAGAAACCAGTGGCAGTGCCTTGGTATACGGCATCGCTTGTTTGCCCTACGCCAATCCATGTGTTAACAACTGTGGTAGCACTGTAAGTATCGTCAGCAGGGACCAAAGCACCATCATAAATCACGGTGTTGTTGAAACGTGGATCACGATTTTGAGCGGGATTCAGAGGATCGAATGTGTATTGGCTGTTGTTAATGGGTTTACCGTCAATCATAGGGAAGGCATCTGCCAATTCTTTGTATATGTACCCGCCGTGGCGTGTTCCGGAGTGACTTCCACTAGGTGGATAGTAAGCAGCTTCATGTCCGGACTCACGTTGATACTTACGGTCGAGGATATTGCCGGCAAAGGCTCCGTTATTGTTTTTACCATCATCATCGGTTAAATTGGCATTTCGTGTATCACCGGCTTGGAATACGACGTAGAATCCGAAACCTGGTTCGGCTTTGCCGTTCAAATCTTTACTTCTAATAAAGAGATTATAGGTTCCTAGGTTGATTACTGCGCGGGCAGCATCCATTGCCGTTTTCCAACGTTCTTTATCATAAGAGGGATAGCCTACTAATTCTTTGGTATCAGTAGGAGCGAAATCACTTCCATTGAATAATGGACTAGCTGCATAGAGGCAGACACGGGCTTTAAGACCCAATGCCGCTGCCGATGAGGCGCGACCGTTTTCTTGACCTGTTCGTCGCACGGGAAGTACATTGAGTTGGACGATAGAGTCACATTGATGGGACACATACTCTACACATTCCGCCCATGTGTTGCGCGAGGTTTTCATTGTCGAAGTAGCATCATACACGTTATTACCGATAATAGGTACACCACCGTAGTGTTTCATCAGAATGAAGTAGTACCAGGCACGCAAGAAAAGTGCTTCGGATATGTATTGAGCTTTCCGGCTCTGTACCATCGGTGATCGGTCGATGTTGGCAAGGAATACGTTACACCGGCGAATGTTAGTGTAGCATTTCGACCATGCATCATCACTCACCGTAACCGGATTAACCGTACCGGTAGCAAACATCATGTTTGTCCAGATGGTTGACGAAGGATAAAATTCAGCTTCGTCACAAGCGCTTTGCAGCCCACCACCATTAGCCAAAAGGTATGTCCATCGGTTGTAGTTGATATCAAACCCGATATCGGTATAAATTCCGGTCAGGAAGTTGGCGGTATACGTACTATCTGCAAAAACGGTCTCACGATTTAAATCCGAAGTTTGGGTTTGATCGAGGAAACTGTCATTACAGGACGCAACTGTTCCTAAAAATAGGAGTAGCGTTAATGATTTCATGTACAATTTCATAGTAAAACTTATAAAATTAAAATTAAACAATTTAAAGCCAATAAGCCGAGACTAATTCACGACTTGAATTTGTATTAAGACGATTGACAAGATATACACCACTAAACACAATACTTTTTTTTCACGTATTATTATTCAGTGAAAAGGTCATTGTATTATTCGAGCAATGATAGTAAATCAAATACATCTAAAGAAAGAATTATCCGAATTAGTGGTTTTTCATTCCTGAATCGTCTTTATCCTAAACTCTAATAGTATAACATTATGAGACGCATCTTTTTGTCAACCTTTATGGCTTGTATTATCGGCTTTACAGGTGCAGAAACAAATTAAATAATCTTAAATATCTTATTAAACATGAAACCAATTCATCTTATCCTAAGTATCGCACTCCTCGCCGGAGGAGCATGTGGTGACCAGCAAGAACCTTATTACGGCAATTCAGAAGTGAAGATGCCTCAAATTGATTCCGAATGGAATCTCGAACTAATGCCAAATCGATCAGGACAATATTGGAAAGTGTTCGTCTACAAAGACTTGAAATACAATGCCCTTTTCACTCGGTCGTTGGGCTGGAATGGAGGAGACGGTGTGTTCACCACTGGTTTGCCTGACGGGAATATATTTTGGTCGTTCAATGATAGCTTCTATGGCGTAATCAATGAAAATCGTTCACGAGGTAATTGTAGTTTCCCTCGTAACAGTATTATGGTACAAACACCTGGTGAGAAGGATGAAAATCTTGTTTGGTTAGCTGATTACGTACAAACCAACGATCCTAATGCGGATAGATACTATCAGGTACGTACTCACATTCGTCATCCGAAAGCTACACTATCGGATGAAAAAATACAAGCTGGAGAAATCGATCAGGATTATCTTTATTGGGCAGGAGATGCTACGATATATAACAATCAGATGCAAATGTTGTGGGGAGCCGTTGATAATACCGATCCGAACAACTTGATGCGCCGCTTTGGTACTTGCTTGGCTACTTATAGCTTGGAAGGAAAGCCGGGTGATGCTACTTATATGAAACTTATCAGTCGTAATGATAATTTTAACGACCACACTTTAGGTTATGGCGACACTATGTGGGAAGACGAAGACGGACATATCTATCTTTACACAACTTCCAATTATAAGGTGGCTGTGGCACGTACCGCTACACGCGACCTTGGCAGCCAGTGGGAATATTATGTGGCCGATCCGCAAGGACATTTCTCGTGGACAACGCAGTACCCCTCAACCCAAGATGCTGAAAATTCTACAATTATCCCTTTGGAAAGTGCATGTTCTATGCCTTGGGTATTTAAAAAAGGTGATACCTACTACATGATCGGACAATCCATGTGGTTCGGGAGAGACGTGCTGATGTTCCGTAGTAAGCACCCTTATGGGCCGTTTGTCGACCAAAAGACTCTCTTTACATTGCCCGAATTTCTTGATAAGATTGGCGAACAACGTTATCAACATGTTTATATGGTAAATATTCATCCGGCTTTATCACGTACCGGTGAATTGGTGATCTCTACCAATACAGACTGTTCCAACTTTTGGGATAATTTCAATGCACCGGGTAGTGCTGACTTCTATCGTCCTTATTTCTACCGTGTATTTAATTGGGAATCATTGTACGATAACGATGCTCCACTTGAGTAAAAGGATTTACTATCTCTGACGTTGATCATAAGTTTCATTGGGCTGATGCTGTGATTGATGGTAATTCCATCATCGTCTCATCTCCTGAAGTTGCTTTCCCAATAGCAGTGCGTTATGCTTGGGCAGATAATCCAATTTGTAATTTATACAATGGAGTTAACCTTCCGGCGTCCCCTTTCCGTACAGATGACTGGCAGGGTATTCTTATGGTAATAAATAGATATAGTTGTTTCGATTTGCCAAGTGAAATAGATGTAACACATAAAAAAATAACCATGAACAAGCTCATTTATTTAGTAATTTTCTCTTTCTTATCAACAAGTATATATGCCCAAATGAAAGACCTTGTGCAATATGTCAATACACTGCAAGGTACCGACTCTCATTTCGGATTAAGTTATGGAAATACATACCCTACTACCGGTATGCCTTATGCCATGCATACGTGGTCTGCCCAAACAGGGAAAAATGGAGAAGGCTGGAAATATCAATATGCGGTAGATAATATCAGAGGATTCTGCCAGTCTCACCAATGCAGTCCGTGGATGAGTGATTATGCAGTGTATTCCTTTATGCCGATGGTAGGGAAGTTAGTCGTTAATCAGGAGATGCGGGCAACGAAGTTCAGCCATGATAATGAAATTGCCAAGCCGCATTATTATAAAGTGATGCTGGATAATGGAATTACAACCGAGATGGCTCCAACTACTCGTGGTGTACATTTACGCTTTTCTTATCCCTCTACCGAAGACGCCTATCTGGTAATTGACGGATATACGGATATGAGTGAAATTAAGATTGATCCGGCAAAGAGACAAATCTCCGGTTGGGTGAATAACCAACGTTTTGTAAATAACTCTAAGACATTCCGTAGTTACTTTGTAGTGCAGTTCGACAAAGCATTTGAGGATTACGGTATGTGGGAAAATCAGAAAGATGAGATTTATCCTAAAAAGTTGGAAGGAGAAGGCAAAGGCTATGGTGCTTATATCAAATTTAAGAAAGGATCGAAAGTACAGGCAAAGGCTGCCTCTTCCTATATCAGCGCAGAGCAGGCTGTGATTACATTGAACGACGAACTGGGTAAAGATAAGAATTTGGAAGCCACCAAAATACGTGGACATAAAACGTGGAATGAATTATTGAACAGAATCCAGGTAGAAGGTGGAACAGACGAACAAATGAAGACTTTCTACTCCTGCCTGTTCCGTGCCAATCTCTTCTCACGCAAATTCTATGAACGTAAAGCGAATGGAGAACCTTATTATTATAGTCCTTATGACGGCAAAGTATATGATGGATATATGTATACAGATAATGGCTTCTGGGACACTTTCCGTTCTCAATTTCCATTAACTAATATTCTTCATCCTACCATGCAGGGACGTTACATGAATGCCTTGCTTGCCGCACAAGAACAATGCGGATGGTTACCTTCCTGGTCAGCTCCCGGAGAAACAGGAGGAATGTTGGGTAATCACTCCATTTCATTATTGGCAGATGCGTGGGCAAAAGGGATTCGGACTTTTGATCCGGAGAAAGCCTTAAAAGCATACGCGCACGAAGCCATGAATAAAGGTCCTTGGGGAGGTGCCAACGGACGTGGTTTCTGGAAAGAATATTTTGAACTGGGATATGTTCCTTATCCGGAATCAATGGGATCGAGTGCACAGACAATGGAATATGCATACGATGATTTCTGTGGCTACCAACTGGCTAAAATGACCGGAAACAAACACTATCAGGAAGTCTTTGCCCGTCAGATGTATAATTATAAAAACGTATTCGATCCGTCTATCGGTTTTATGCGTGGAAAAGGCGTTGATGGTAAATGGCAGGAACCGTTTGACCCATTGGAGTGGGGTGGACCTTTCTGCGAAGGTAATGCCTGGCATTATACCTGGTCCGTATTCCATGATGTAGAAGGATTAATAGACTTGTTCGGAAGCGACCAAAGATTTACGACCAAAATGGATTCGGTATTCACCCTTCCCAGCACTATTAAACCGGGAACTTACGGAGGAGTGATCCATGAAATGAAAGAAATGGAATTGTCGGGTATGGGACAATATGCACACGGCAATCAGCCGATTCAGCACATGCCTTATCTGTATAGCTATGCCGGCCAACCGTGGAAAACCCAGTATTGGGTGCGTCAGATCGTTGAAAGATTGTATAATTCCACAGAAAGAGGATATCCGGGAGACGAAGATCAAGGTGGTATGTCATCATGGTATATCTTGAGCTCATTAGGCATTTATGCCGTTTGTCCGGGTACGGATGAGTATGTAATTGGCAGTCCGTTATTTAAGAAAGCTACTATAACGATGGAAAACGGTAATAAATTCGTGATTGAAGCGAACAACAATAGTAAAGAGAATCTCTATATCCAGTCTGCTACCTTAAATGGACGTGTGTTGGATAAGAATTTTATCAGATACGACGATATAGCAGACGGAGGAATTATCCGTTTTGAAATGGGAAGTCAACCGAATAAAGAACGATGTACGTCGAAGTATGCCGCTCCCTTCTCATTGTCGAAAGAATAAGAAACTAAAAAGATATAAGAAGAATACAGTATGAAAAATAAAATTTTAACAGGTTTATTATTGGTTTTGATTGGAGGGTGGGGGAGTCTCTCGGCGCAGAGCGCCGGGAGTAATTATGCCCGTCAGGTAAATACCCTGATAGGAACGAAGGGCGTGGGTTTGACTTCGGGATATCTTTATCCCGGAGCCACCTATCCTTATGGAATGGTGCAGTTCACTCCCTCTTATTTTTCCAAACGTTCCGGATTCGTCATCAATCAGTTGAGTGGTGGCGGTTGCGAGCACATGGGTAACTTTCCCACTTTTCCGGTAAAAGGTAAACTGAAGATGTCTCCGGACAATATTCTCAATTACCGTATCAATATTTCTGAAGAAAAAGGACATGCCGGTTATTATGAAGCAAAGGTGCAGGAAGATATTCATGCAAAACTGACAGTAACCGAAAGAACCGGTATGGCGAGTTATGAATATCCGGCAGATCAGCAATATGGTACGGTAATTATCGGTGGAGGCATTTCCGCAACTCCGATAGAGCAGGCCGCCATCGTTATTACTGCACCGAATAAGTGTGAAGGATATGCAGAAGGCGGTAATTTCTGTGGACTCCGTACACCGTATAAAGTCTATTTTGTAGCAGAGTTTGATACGGATGCGTTGGAATCGGGAACATGGAAAAGAGATGAACTGAAGCCGAACACGACTTTTGCTGAAGGAGAATACTCCGGAGTCTATTTTACTTTTGATGTAAATAAGAAGAAAAATATCCAATATAAGATTGGGGTTTCTTATGTATCAGTAGAAAATGCACGCGAGAATCTGAAAGCGGAGAATACCGGATGGGATTTCCTGCAGATTCAGAATCAGGCAGAATCCAAATGGAATCATTATTTGGGTAAGATTGAAGTAGAAGGAACCAATCCGGATCGTACCACTCAATTTTATACTCATCTGTATCGTTCATTCATTCACCCGAATGTATGCAGCGATGTGAACGGAGAATACATGGGAGCTGACTTCAGAGTGCATAAATCCCGTTCCAAGCACTATACTTCTTTTAGCAACTGGGATACCTATCGTACACAGATTCAACTATTATCAATCCTTGATCCTGAAGTAGCCTCTGATATTGTTATTTCTCACCAATTGTTTGCCGAAGAAGCTGGTGGTGCTTTCCCGCGTTGGGTGATGGCTAATATAGAGACCGGCGTGATGCAAGGAGATCCGACTCCTATCCTGATATCCAATGCTTACGCTTTTGGTGCTCGCAATTATGACCCGAAACCGATTTTCAAAACCATGAGAAAAGGAGCGGAAGAACCGGGAGCAATGTCACAGGAGGTTGAGGCTCGTCCGGGCCTGAAACAGTATTTGGATAAAGGATATTACAACGCTTCTATACAATTGGAATATACTTCCGCTGATTTTGCAATCGCACAATTTGCCTTACATGCCGTAGGAGATGAGTTTGCAAGCTGGCGTTATTTCCATTTTGCACGTTCATGGAAGAATCTGTATAACCCGGAAACCGGATGGTTGCAATCACGCAATCCCGATGGTTCGTGGAAACCACTGACTGAAGATTTCCGTGAATCGACCTATAAGAATTATTTCTGGATGGTGCCATACGACATTGCCGGTCTGATAGAAATCATTGGAGGCAAAGCAGCGGCAGAAAAACGCCTGGATGAATTCTTTACTCGTCTGGATGCCGGCTATAATGATGCCTGGTTCGCTTCCGGCAATGAACCGAGCTTTCACATTCCCTGGATATACAACTGGGTCGGAACTCCCTATAAAGCACAGGAGATTATTAACCGTGTATTGAATGAACAGTATTCAAGTAAAATTGATGGTTTGCCGGGCAATGATGATTTAGGGACGATGGGCGCCTGGTATGTGTTCGCTTGTATCGGTCTTTATCCCGAAATACCGGGAGTGGGAGGCTTTACGGTGAACACTCCGATATTCTCATCCGTGAAAGTTCATTTAAAGAAAGGGGATATGGTGATAAAAGGCGGTTCGGAAAAGAATATTTATATCAAGTCCATGAAGCTAAACGGTAAACCGTATGACAGTACATGGATCGATTGGGATCAACTGAATAATGGGGCTACAATAGAATACACTACTTCGTCCAAGCCTGACGTGAAGTGGGGAACTAAAGTGACGCCTCCCTCTTTCCCTTAAAGCAAATCAACGAGGTATATAAATTTATGATATAAGATAATTTTGTAAGAGCACTTATTTATAACATCAAACGTGAAAATGAAAAGAAAACTACAAAACATAGCTTATCTACTGATGGCTGCCGCATTAATCACTTCCTGTGGCGAGAAGAAGCAAACAGCAGAATTCCCGGATTGGGCGTGGGCAGATTTCCAGCGTCCGGAAGGAATTAATCCGATTATTTCTCCTGACACTACTACCTTTTTCTATTGTCCGATGCGACAGGAGTCAGTAGCATGGGAAGCGAGTGATACGTTTAATCCCGCTGCTACTGTTTATGATGGGAAAGTAGTAGTCTTCTACCGGGCTGAAGACAACTCGGCAATCGGTATCGGATCACGTACCTCCCGTTTGGGATATGCCTCTTCTGACGACGGACTACACTTCAAACGAATGTCCGTACCTGTATTTTATCCGGCAGACGACAGTCAGAAAGAACTGGAAAATCCCGGCGGTTGCGAAGACCCACGTGTTGCTGTAACAGAAGACGGGCTTTACGTAATGCATTACACACAATGGAACCGCAAACAGGCACGTTTGGCAGTGGCCACCTCGCGCGATCTTCAAACGTGGGAAAAACATGGACCGGCTTTCGCAAAAGCATACAACGGAAGATTCATGGATGAATTTTCCAAATCTGCCTCTATCGTAACCAAATTAATTGACGGCAAACAAGTGATTGCCAAGATTGACGGCAAATACTGGATGTACTGGGGAGAAAAGTTTGTGAATGTAGCCACTTCCACGGACCTTGTCAACTGGGAACCGATGTTGGATGAAAATGGAGAATTCCTGAAAGTGATGACTCCCCGCGCAGGTAAGTTCGACAGTGACCTGACCGAATGTGGTCCTCCTGCCATCCTGACTGACAAAGGAATCCTTTTATTTTATAACGGCAAAAATAAATCGGGCGCAGAAGGAGACACACTGTATACAGCCAACTCTTATTGCGCCGGACAAGCCTTATTTGATGCCAAAGATCCTACTAAACTAATCGATCGCTTGGATAAACCTTTCTATATTCCCGAATCAGACTTTGAAAAGAGCGGACAATATCCAGCCGGAACCGTATTTATAGAAGGGCTTGTATTCCACAATCAGAAATGGTTCTTATATTATGGCTGTGCCGATTCACGCGTGGCAGTTGCCGTATATGATCCTCTCAAAAAATAAAGAAAACGTTCATAATGAAAATAACAGTTTATAAAATAGAAATTAAGACATGAAAAAACTTTTTGTATTGATTGCAGCGGCTTGTATGACATGTACTGCTGCGTTTGCACAAACTGTGAAACCTTTTAAGGAGGGTGAGAGAGCAGTGTTCCTGGGAAATAGTATAACGGATGGTGGGCATTACCATTCATACATCTGGTTATATTATATGACTCGTTTTCCGGATATGCCTATCCGTGTTTTCAACGGTGGTATTGGTGGAGATACGGCGTATGATATGAATAAACGCCTGGATGGTGATATTTTTGCGATGAAACCTTCCGTGTTGATGGTTACTTTTGGTATGAATGATTCCGGATATTTTGAATATAACGGTGATAAGCCCAAAGAATTCGGTGAGCAGAAATATCAGGAAAGTATAAAGAATTACCAGCAGATGGAGAAACGTTTTAAAGATCTTCCTGATACCCGTATCGTGATGGTCGGGACTTCTCCGTATGATGAAACCGTACAACTCAAAGAGAATACACCGTTCAAGACAAAAAATGAAACCATCAAACGGCTTGTTGAATATCAGAAAGAATCGGCAGCTAAGAATAATTGGGAATTTACCGATTTAAATGCTCCTATGACAGCTATTAATCAGCAATATCAGCAGAAAGATCCTACCTTTACCCTTTGTGGCAGTGACCGTATTCATCCCGATAACGACGGACACATGGTAATGGCCTATCTTTTCCTGAAAGCCCAGGGATTTGTAGGTAAGGAAGTAGCGGATATGGAGATTAATGCTAATAAAAAACAAGCCGTTAAGTCGGAAAATTGTACCGTTTCAAATATAAAGAAGAATGGAAAAGATTTGAGTTTTGACTATTTGGCAGAAGCTCTTCCTTATCCTTTAGATACTATTGCTCGTGGTTGGGGACAGAAAAAGAGCCAGGCAGAAGTGCTGAAAGTTGTTCCTTTTATGGAAGAGATGAACCGTGAAACGTTGAAAGTAACAGGACTAAAAGGCAATTATAAGTTGTTGATAGACGATGAAGAAATTGGAACTTGGAGTGGAGATGAACTGGCAAAGGGCATTAATCTTGCTGCTGAATCCAAAACTCCCCAGTACCAACAAGCATTGACGGTGATGCACCTGAATGAATATCGTTGGGAAATTGAAAGAACATTCAGAGAATATGCGTGGTGTGAATTCGGCTTTTTCCAGCAAAAGGGATTGTTGTATGCTGACGACAGAAAAGCGATCGAGGTGATGGATGAAAACTTGGATAAAAACGTTTGGTTGAAGGGACGTCGTGATATGTATTCAAAGATGATGTTTGAAGCTGTCCGTGATGCTCGCCAACAGGAAATGGATGTTCTTATCAATAAGATTTATGAAATAAATAAGCCTGTTGTAAGAAAGATTTTACTTAGAAAGATATGATGCGATAACAACGTACAAATACGATAGAATACTCACCGTAATGAGAAAGAATTCTCACTGTAATGAGAACTTTTTCTCATTGCGATGAGTATTTTTTCTCATTACAGTGAGTATCGTTGAGAATATATGAATAGATAAGTACTCTTTGTAATAGCTTGATAATGTATGTCTTATTGTAGCTTTTGCATTAAAGAGACTACCTTTATTGAATTCTTAATTCTTTTTCCAGAAATCGGAAGTGAAAAGTAGTAATACTGTAAACAATTCCAAACGTCCCAAGAGCATTAAAAAAGAAAGCAGCCATTTGGCGGCATCAGGCAATTGACTCCATGAAAAAGCCGGGCCGCATGTACCGAGTCCCGGTCCCATATTACCCATACTTGAGATTACGGTTCCGATTGATTCCAGAAAACCGACTCCCAGCCCCATCATGATAAGTATGCTGATGATAGCGATGACTGCATATAAAAAAGTAAAGGCCAATACTGTAGACTGGATGGAAGGAGAAATAACCTGTTTGTTAACTCGCACCGGGAGCACGGCATTAGGGTGAAGAATATGTTTGAATTCGTTTTTCACAACCTGAAACAGGATAACCATACGAATACATTTTATACCTCCTGTTGTACTGCCGGCACAGGCTCCGATGATCATCACTATTACAAGGCATCCCCAAAGAATAGAAGGCCAAAGCATATAATCGGCTGTGGCAAATCCCGTAGAAGTTTGCAAGGAAATCACTTGGAAAAGTGATTTACGGAACGCCTCTTCTATCTCCATAGAAGAAGTCTGATGAAGCCAGACTGCAATAAATATAGTAAAGAAAGAGACACACCAGAAATAGAACTTTAGCTCTGCATCATGAATGAACTTCTTTATTTTTCCATTGAACATCAACAGTAATAGCGTGAAGTTGATGCCCGAAAGAAACATGAAAATAGAGATTACATAATCTATATAGGGTGAATGATAATATTCGATACTTGCTTGTTTGGTAGAAAATCCGCCAGTGCTGGTTGTCGTGAAAGCATGGCATATACTGTCAAACACACTCATACCTCCAAATACTAATAAGACAATCAATGTCCCTGTCATTCCGGCATAAATACCCCAAATCCATTTGGCAGTGATACCAATACGGGGATGCACTTTGTCATGAGTAGGACCGCTGGCTTCTGCTGCAAACACCTGAATCCCACCCACACCGAAAATCGGCAGAACGGCAATGGTGAAGAATACAATACCCAAACCGCCTATCCATTGCGTCATAGCCCGCCAAAAAAGTATTCCATGAGGCATTGACTCTATATTATTCAAGATGGTGGCACCCGTACTGCTGAACCCGGACATCGTTTCAAAAAATGCATCCGTAACACTTGGGATATACCCTCCTATATAATAAGGTAACATTCCGAAAAGGGAAAAGGTGACCCATGCTACACTGACTATGACATATCCATCACGGCGATTCAGGGATTTCACTGCGTCTTTCCCGATGGCGAGCAACAGAATACCGATGCTAGTGGTAATAGCCGATGAAACCAGAAAACTCTGCAAGTCATTCTCCTTATAAAAAAGAGAAACACCCCCACAACATAATAGCATAACTGTTTCTATCAGAAGCAGAAAACCCAGAATCCGGAATATCATCTTCGAGTTAATCATATACAAGTATTTGTTGATACTTAGTGAAAGAACTTCTCAATCTTTTTAATCATCATGCTTAAGCAGAATACGACTACATGGTCGCCGGGGCGGATTTGCGTATCACCTGTCACCAGGATACCTTCTCCGTTACGGATCATTCCTCCGATGGTGGTGCCTTTGGGAAGTCCCAGGTCTTTAATCAGGTGTTTGGTTATTTTGGCTCCTTCCGGTACGGTGAATTCTGCAACGTCCGCATTGGCAAAAGTTAGGCATTTTACATTAGACACGTCGGCGTCCAACATCATTTGGTAGATATGGCTGGCAGCAATCATTTTTTTATTGATAACCGTGCCGATGTCGAGACTCTCTGCCATACCGATATAGTCGATGTTCTCCACTTCTGCCACCGTCTTTTCCACTCCCATGCGTTTGGCGGCGAGACAGGCCAGGATATTCGTTTCCGAGTTGCCGGTCAGGGCTACAAATGCTTCGGTATTCTTTAGCCCTTCTTCGATAAGCAGGTCCATGTCGCGACCGTCTCCGTTGATAATCATTGTTTTGTCATCCAGTAGCTCTGTCAGACGGTTGCAACGGTTCAGGTCATTATCCACTATTTTCACCTGCATATAGTCCGGCACATATTGTGCGGTACGGACTGCGATACGGCTACCTCCCATAATCATTACATTGCGTACGTCGGCATAGTCTTCTTTGCCGGCTATCTTACGTATATAAGGAATGTATTTGCGGGTAGTGGTGAAATAAACAATATCATGCAATTTAATAACATCGTCTCCGCGAGGGATAATCGTTTCCGTTCCGCGTTTGATGGCTACTACATGGTAAGGAATGTTGGGACCGCCTAATTGGTGCAGCGGTATATTCAGGATTTCAGCCTTTTCGCGCATCTTCGTACCAATCAGAACCAGCGAACCTCCACAGAATTCCCACCATTGGCGTACCCAGCTCATGCGCATGGAAGATACGATTTCTTTAGCAGCCAGCATTTCCGGGTAAATCAGCGAATCTACTCCTAGCTTCTGGAAAAACTCTTTATTTTTGGGTAGAAGATATTCATAGTTGTCGATACGCGCCACTGTCTTTTTGGCTCCCAGGTTGGTAGCCAGCATACAGGCAGTCATGTTGCGGCTTTCGTCCGGTGTGACTGCGATGAACAGGTCGGCTTCTTTGACGCCCACTTCTTTCAATCCGGAGATGGAAGAAGGAGAAGCGGCAACAGTCAGCAAGTCAAAGTTGGCGCTAAGAGCACTTAGTTTCTCTTCGTCATCATCCATCAAGATAATATCTTGCTTTTCGCGCGATAACAGTTTGGCCAAATGGGTGCCTACGTTGCCGGCACCGGCAATAATAATCTTCATGTCAATTGATAAATTCTTTTATTTTAGTCAGAATCCCTTCTTCATCCATGCCGCACAGTTGGTATAGTTCGGCAACTGCCCCATGTTCTACAAATATATTAGGGATACCGATACGCTTCACGGTCGGTTTGTATTCGTTGTCTGCCATAAATTCGAGGACAGCGCTACCCATACCGCCTTTGATAATTCCGTCTTCGATGGTCAGGATACGTTGGAATTTACGTCCTGCCTCATGCAACAATTCTTCATCCAGCGGTTTCAGGAATCGTAAATCGTAATGGGCGATGGACAGACCTAAATCTGCTTCTGCCCGGGTGATGGCACGGGCGGCTACGTTTCCTATCGGTCCGATAGTAATCACTGCAAGGTCGCTACCCTCTTTCAGTTTCCGTCCTTTTCCTACCGGAATTTCTTCCAGCGGACATTTCCAGTCCACCAGTACGCCGCGTCCACGGGGGTAGCGGATCACGAACGGTCCCTTGTCCGGCAATTGTGCCGTATACATCAGGCGACGTAATTCATGTTCGTCCATCGGGGAACTGATAGTCAGATTAGGGATCGGGCGTAAACATGCCATATCAAAAGCTCCGTGATGAGTAGGACCGTCTTCGCCAACCAGTCCGGCGCGGTCGAGACACAAAACAACTGGGAGATTCTGAATCGCTACGTCGTGGATGATATTATCATGCGCCCGTTGCATAAAAGAAGAATAGATATTGCAGAACGGTTGCAGTCCGTCTTTAGCCATTCCTCCGGAGAAGGTAACCGCATGTCCTTCGGCAATACCGACATCGAAAGCGCGTTTCGGCATTTTCTCCATTAGTATATTCATCGAACAGCCGCTGGGCATGGCGGGAGTGACACCGACAATCTTCGGGTTGGCTTCGGCAAGTTCCACCAGTGTATTTCCGAATACGTCCTGGAAAAGCGGGGGCATTCCTTCGGTGTTGGCAATGAAACGTTCGCCGGTGACGGGATCGAATTTGCCGGGAGCATGCCATTCGGTAGCGTGTTTCTCTGCCGGTCCGAATCCTTTTCCTTTGATAGTATGCAGGTGCAGGATTTTAGGTCCTTGCATATCTTTGATATCACGTAATACTCTTGCCAGGTTCTTTACGTCGTGTCCGTCTATCGGACCGAAGTAACGGATATTCATCCCTTCAAAAATATTCTGTTGCTGTGCCGCCATTGATTTCAGGCTATTTCCGAAACGGATGAGCGCTTTGCGGCGTTCTTCGTTTAAAATGCCAAGCTTGAACAGCATGCGCGAGAGCTTGAAACGTAGCTGATTATAGCGGTTGGAAGTCGTTAAGTTGAAAAGATACTGCTTCATGCCTCCTACGCTGCGGTCGATTGCCATATCATTGTCATTCAGGATAATGAGCAGGTTGTTCGACGTGGCAGATGCGTTGTTCAGTCCTTCAAAAGCCAGTCCGCCACTCATTGATCCGTCGCCGATAATGGCTACTACATGGCGTTTGGCGTCTCCTTTCCGGGCGGCTGCGACAGCCATACCAAGAGCGGCAGAAATAGAATTGGAAGCGTGTCCGCACGTGAAAGTATCATATTCGCTTTCTTCCGGAGACGGGAAAGGGCGGATTCCACCGAGTTTCCTGTTTGTGGAAAATGCTTCACGGCGTCCTGTAAGAATTTTGTGGCCGTATGCCTGATGCCCCACGTCCCATACAATACGGTCGTATGGTGTATTGTAGACGTAGTGCAGAGCTACGGTTAGTTCCACGGTCCCCAGGCTGGCGGCGAAATGTCCGGGGTTGCAGCAGAGTTCTTTAATAATGTCTTGTCTTAGTTCACCACATACTTCCGGTAGTTGCTCTACGGTTAGTTTACGTAGGTCTTCGGGGTAATTGATGGAGTTTAACAAGTTATATGTTGGTTCACTATTCATGATTCTAGGAAATTTAGTGCAAAAATACGAAAAGAAAGTATATTCGACCTCCTTTTTTTTATAAAATCTTATCCGGTATAAAGACGTATCTGTTTTTCTATGCTTCCTAAGATTATTGAATCGTGAGGAAAAAGAGGGCGGAAATAGTTTTTTGATTACTTTTGCACATGAAACGTAATGAAATGATGGAAAATCGTATGAACTTTCAAACATCTGTAGAATTACCTGCCGGGATGCCGTCGGTCAGTCATGCAGATCATATTCTTCTGATGGGGTCCTGTTTTGCGGAAAATATCGGGCGACAATTAATGGATGCCGGATTTCAACTGGACCTGAATCCTTTTGGTATTCTTTATAATCCTTTGTCCGTCTCATCTGCTTTGAGGGAGATTATAAGAAATAAGGAATACAACAAACAAGATCTGTTTGCCTACAAAGATTTATGGCATAGCCCGATGCATCATGGCTCTTTTTCTGCTTTTACGCCCGAAGAGACATTGCATGCCATAAATTCACGTCTTCACCACGCTTATAAAAAACTGCCGGAATTGAACTGGCTGATGGTGACAATGGGAACTGCTTACGTTTATAAACAAAAGGAGAGTGGACAAGTGGTAGCTAATTGCCATCAATTGCCGGAGAGTCACTTTTTGCGTTACCGGCTGTCTGTAGAAGAAATTGTAGAAGATTATACAGCACTCATCACCGAAATGTCAGCCCGGAATCCGGATCTGAAATGGTTGTTTACAGTCAGCCCGATCCGTCATATACGCGACGGGATGCACGCCAACCAGTTAAGCAAATCGACTCTGCTGCTCGCCATCGACCGATTGCAACAACTGTTTCCGGAACGAGTGTTCTATTTCCCCTCTTATGAAATCATATTGGATGAATTACGTGATTATCGCTTCTATGCCGATGACATGTTGCATCCGTCTCCTCTGGCGATTCGTTACCTGTGGGAACGCTTCTCCGAAACCTTCTTTTCTCCTGAAACAAAGCAGGTTATCGTAGCTGTGCAAGACATCCGCCGGGACTTGGCGCACAAACCCTTTCATCCCGAATCAGAGGCGTATCAACGCTTTTTAGGACAAATAGTGTTAAAAATAGAACGACTTATCGGAAAATACCCGTACTTAGATTTTCAAAAAGAAACAGAACTATGTCATATGCGATTGAATCCATAGCCAAAAGTATCGGTGCCCGCCGTGTGGGCAAACATAAAGCGACTATTGATTGGCTGCTAACAGACAGCCGCTCTTTGAGTTTTCCGGAAGAAACTCTTTTTTTTGCTTTAACTACCAAACGAAACAGCGGAGCCCGTTATATCCCCGATTTATATGACCGGGGCGTACGTAATTTTGTAATTACGGAAGAAGACTTTAAAGAAGTTGAGAATGGAGAGTTGAGAGTTGAGAGTTCTATGCAGCATGATGGTGCGCAGCCCACTCTCAATTCTCAACTCTCAACTCTCAACTTCCTCATCGTTCCCAATCCTCTGAAAGCTTTGCAGAAGCTTGCTGAAACACATCGTGATAAATTTAAAATCCCTGTGATTGGTATCACCGGCAGTAATGGAAAAACCATTGTGAAGGAGTGGTTGCATCAGTTACTTAGCCCGGATCGTTGCATCGTTCGTTCTCCACGCAGTTATAATTCGCAGATCGGAGTCCCACTTTCTGTGTGGCAACTTTCTGAAGAAGCCGAACTGGGTATTTTCGAAGCCGGCATTTCCGAGATGGGGGAGATGGGAGCTTTGAAACGAATGATTAAGCCTACCATTGGTATTCTGACCAATATCGGTGGTGCCCATCAGGAAAACTTCTTCTCCTTGCAGGAGAAATGCATGGAAAAGCTGACGCTTTTCAAAGACTGTGATGTCGTGATTTACAACGGTGATAACGAGTTAATCAGTAATTGTGTCGCAAAATCAATGCTGACGGCGCGTGAGATTGCCTGGAGCCGTACCGACATTGAACGCCCGTTGTATATTAGCCGTGTGACCAAGAAAGAAGATCATACCGTTATATCTTATCGTTATCTGGAGATGGATAATACTTTCTGTATTCCTTTCATCGATGACGCTTCCATTGAAAATGCACTGAATTGTCTGGCAGCTTGTCTTTACCTGATGACACCTGCCGACCAGATAACCGAGCGGATGGCCCGTCTCGAACCGATTGCCATGCGTCTGGAGGTGAAAGAAGGGAAGAATAACTGTGTACTGATTAATGATAGCTACAATTCAGACCTGGCATCATTGGATATTGCTCTCGATTTCCTTGTACGCCGCTCGGAAAAGAAAGGCTTGAAACGGACGCTTATCCTGTCGGATATACTGGAAACCGGACAAAGTACCGCTACGCTTTATCGGCGTGTAGCACAATTGGTACAGAGCAAAGGGATTAATAAACTGATTGGAGTAGGGCAGGAGATATCTTCTTGTTCCGCCCGTTTTAATGATGATCTCGAACGCTATTTCTTTCCTAACACAGAAGCACTCCTTGCATCCAATATACTCAAATCGCTTCATTCGGAAGTGATTTTGGTGAAAGGTTCCCGCGTGTTCAACTTTGATTTGGTATCCGAAGCCCTCGAATTGAAGGTGCATGAAACCATTCTTGAAGTAAATCTCGGGGCGATGGTAGCCAACTTGAACCATTACCGTTCTATGCTTCGCCATCCGGAAACAAAGATGATCTGTATGGTGAAAGCATCAGCTTACGGAGCCGGTTCGTATGAAATTGCCAAGAGTTTGCAGGAACACCATGTCGATTATCTGGCTGTAGCCGTTGCTGACGAAGGTTCCGAACTCCGCAAGGCAGGCATTACCGCCTCTATTATCATTATGGACCCGGAACTTACCGCATTCAAAACCATGTTTGATTATAAACTGGAACCGGAAGTCTATAATTTCCATCTGCTCGACGCACTTATCAAAGCTGCGGAGAAAGAAGGAATCACCAACTTCCCCATTCATGTGAAACTTGATACAGGTATGCACCGTTTGGGCTTTGCGGTAGAGGATATTCCATTGCTTATCCGTCGACTGAAGAATCAGAGCGCGGTGATTCCCCGTTCGGTATTCTCTCATTTTGTAGGAAGTGATTCGTCACAGTTCGACGCTTTCACCCGCGGACAGATTGAATTGTTCGAGAAAGGTTCGCAAGAATTGCAGGCCGCCTTCTCTCATAAGATTCTCCGTCATATCTGTAATACGGCAGGAATCGAACGTTTCCCCGAAGCACAGTACGATATGGTGCGCTTGGGAATCGGACTTTATGGAGTCAGCCCGATAGACAATTCGATAATACATAATGTAAGTACGCTCAAGACTACCATCCTTCAGATCCGGGATGTTCCTCAAGAAGATACGGTAGGATATAGCCGGATGGGGCATTTGGTACGCCCTTCACGCATTGCAGCTATTCCTATCGGTTATGCGGATGGACTGAACCGCCACTTGGGACGCGGCAACGCCTATTGCCTGGTGAACGGAAAGAAAGCTCCTTATGTAGGGAATATCTGTATGGACGTTTGCATGATCGATGTGACGGATGTTGATTGTCGGGAAGGCGATCAGGCTATCATCTTCGGTGATGATCTGCCGATTACGGTGTTGTCCGATAAGCTGGAAACGATTCCTTATGAAGTGTTGACAAGTATATCGACACGGGTGAAACGGGTATATTATCAGGATTAATTCACCACAGATTACACGGATTCACACAGATTGAAGAGAATATATAGTAGCAATAAATCGAAAGATAAGCTATAAATCTGTGTGAATCCGTGTAATCTGTGGTGAAAATGATTATATTTGCAGCAACTATTAAAAACCTCTTATATCAAATAAACTTATGACAAACTTATTATTGTTAGGCTTTTTGCCCAGTGGTTCCGAATGGATTATTATCGCTTTGGTTATCCTTCTTCTTTTTGGTGGAAAGAAAATTCCTGAATTGATGCGCGGATTAGGCAAAGGCGTAAAGAGCTTCAAAGACGGTGTAAACGAAGCGAAAGATGAAATAAACAAGGCTAAAGACGAGTTGGACAAACCTGTAGATCCTTCTAAGAACTAAAAGAGCACAACATACGGATGGCAGAAATGACCTTTTGGGATCATTTGGACGAACTGCGTAAAGTACTTTTTCGGGTAGTTGGAGTTTGGTTTGTATTGGCAATAGGCTATTTTATTGCTATGCCCTACCTCTTCGACCATGTAATACTTGCGCCTTGCCACAATGATTTCATATTCTACGATTTATTACGGCATATCGGTAAAACATTTGATTTGACCGATGACTTCTTCACGCAACAATTTTATGTGAAGCTGGTCAATATCAACTTGGCTGCTCCTTTCTTTATTCACATGTCGACAGCATTTTGGATGTCGGTGGTGACGGCTATGCCTTATATCTTTTTTGAAATATGGCGTTTCATCAATCCCGCCCTTTATCCGAATGAGAGAAAGGGCGTGCGTAAAGCATTGACTATCGGAACACTGATGTTCTTCATCGGTGTACTGTTGGGCTACTTTATGGTTTATCCGTTGACTCTCCGTTTCCTTTCTACTTATCAGTTGAGTTCGGAAGTGGAGAATATCCTGTCGCTCAATTCTTATATCGACAATTTTATGATGCTGATTCTCTGCATGGGATTGGCTTTTGAACTTCCATTGGTTACATGGTTGCTTTCTTTAATGGGAGTGGTCAACAAGTCCTTCCTGCGGAAATACCGCCGTCATGCGGTTGTCGTCATAGTGATAGCTGCTGCTATTATTACTCCGACGGGCGACCCGTTCACCTTGAGTGTTGTCGCTATTCCGCTTTATCTGTTGTACGAGATGAGTATTTTGATGATAAAGGACAAGAAGAAAACAGAAGAGGAAGTTGAAGATGAAGCTGGAGATGAAGTTGCCCTGTCCGAAGAGTGAAGCGATAGAATCTTATGAAATCCTTTTAGCAGTTTGCCGGGCGGAAGATGCTTATCTTGCCGTAGGATATAAGCAAATGCGCGACTTGCTGGAGCGTATTTGTCGCGCGCAAATGCAAAACGAAAGTTTACAGATGACCGACCTTTCCGCACGAATCAGTTTCGTGGCGGCTAAGGTCGGTCTTTCTGTTGCAGAGCAGAACCGGCTGCATACTTTCCGGCTCACTTCGAATGCTATCTTGAACCGCCAGCAGGAGCCCAACCGGGAACAACTCTTGCGCGATGCGAAAACGTTAGCTTTCTTTATTCGTAAACTCCTGGAAGAGGATATTCCCATGGAACTATACCGGCTACTTCCGCGTGCGGATGCTACCTACCTGGTTGCGTCTCCTGCCCGCGAACGAGTGCAGCGAATGCGTGTCTGCTTCCAGTATGCTGACGAGCAATATTTGTATGTGACTCCCTTGGACGAAGTCTCGGAGAAACCATATTTAGTTCGTTATAATATCCCTCAAATAAATGAAGAGTTTGCAGAAACGTGCAAATTGCTTTGGCGTCATGCCCAGGTCAATTTATTGGATGTTGCAGTGGATGAGACAGGAATCCTGACTCCTTCTTTCATTGTACTCGAACCGGATTATTTACTTGACATCAGTTCTTTGGCAGAGTGTTTCCGTGATTACGGGCATCATCCGGCCAATTATTTTCTTTCCCGTCTTCAACCGATCGAAAATGCCCGGCCTCTGTTACTGGGAAATATAGCCAATCTTTTTCTGGACGAATGGATTCATGCGAAGAGTGAAGACATAGATTATCGTACCTGTATGCAGAAAGCCTTCCGGCGTTATCCTATTGAGCTGGCTGCCTGTTCCGATTTGCGCGACAAAGAGAAAGAACGCCAATTCTTTGAGGACTGCAAACTGCACTTCGATCATATTCGTGAAACGGTTAATGATACCTTTCATGCAGCCGGTTATGAACTGGACAAGACAGATGCCGTGCTTGAACCGTCTTATATCTGTGAAGCACTCGGACTTCAGGGACGTCTCGACTATATGCAGCGGGATATGTCTTCTTTCATAGAAATGAAATCCGGCAAGGCGGATGAATACGCTATCCGGGGCAAGGTAGAGCCGAAGGAGAATAATAAAGTACAGATGTTACTTTATCAAGCAGTCTTGCAATATTCAATGGGAATGGATCACCGGAAAGTGAAAGCCTATTTGCTTTATACCCGTTATCCGCTCCTTTATCCCTCCCGTCCTTCGTGGGCGATGGTACGTCGGGTGATTGATTTGCGTAACCGCATTGTGGCCGATGAATATGGCGTCCAATTACGCAATAGTCTGGAATATACGGCACAAAAACTGGAAGAAATCAATGCCTCCACCTTGAATGAACGAGGATTGAAAGGACGTTTTTGGGAAACATACCTGCGTCCCTCTATTGATAACTTTCAATCGAAACTGAAAGCTCTTTCTCCACTGGAAAAGAATTACTTCTATGCGGTGTATAACTTTATTACAAAGGAACTTTATACCTCAAAATCCGGTGATGTGGATTATGAAGGACGTACCGGGGCAGCTTCTTTATGGCTTTCTACATTAGCGGAGAAATGCGAGGCCGGAGAAATCATTTATGATTTGAAAATAAAGGAGAATCATGCGGCCGATGAACATAAAGCCGGACTTACTTTTTCTTTCTTTAAAAAGGAAAAGGCTGGGGAAACTTTGTTGAATGAGGCTACCATAAATGACATTACTGGAGATAAAGCTATTGGAAATGACATTACCGGAGATAAAGCTATTGGAAATGATATTCTTGGAAATGGAGCCTCTGCAAGTAAGACTGTCAGAAGTGAAGCTCTTGAAACAGAGACTTCTCTACCTAATTTCCGTCAAGGCGATGCCATTATCCTTTATGAACGTAACCGCGATACAGATAACGTTACCAATAAAATGGTTTTCAAGGGTAATATTGAATACCTGACAGAAAACGAAATAGGTATTCGCTTACGTGCTACCCAGCAGAATCCATCCGTACTTCCTGCCGAAAGCCTTTATGCGATAGAACATGATACAATGGATACAACATTCCGCTCGATGTATCAGGGGTTATATATTTATCTTTCTGCAAGGAAGGAACGCCGTGACTTGTTGCTGTCACAGCGTCCTCCTCGGTTTGATGAATCATTGGATCCTATGATTTCCCGTTCGGAAGACGATTTTACGCGAATCGCCTTGAAAGCAAAAGCCGCACAGGATTATTTCCTTCTTATCGGGCCTCCGGGAACAGGCAAAACTTCATGTGCCCTGAAGAAAATGGTAGAGACTTTTCATGCAGATAAAGATGCGCAGATTCTTTTGCTTTCATACACCAACCGGGCTGTCGATGAGATATGCAAGTCGCTGGCTTCCATTGCTCCGGCTGTTGATTTTATACGTGTGGGAAGTGAATTATCATGTGATGAAGCCTACCGCGGGCATCTGATTGAAAATGAATTATCCTCTTGTAACCGTCGTTCGGAAGTGTACGAACGCATCCGGAATTGTCGGATTATTGTGGGAACGGTAGCGGCTATTTCCGGCAAACCGGAACTGTTTCGTTTGAAGCATTTTGATGTAGCCATTATTGATGAGGCTACCCAAATATTGGAACCGCAGTTGTTGGGTATCCTCTGTGCACGTGGAGAAGACGGAAAAGATGCAATAGATAAGTTTGTCTTGATCGGAGATCATAAACAACTGCCTGCTGTGGTACAGCAAAATACGGAGCAATCGGCCATTTATGATGAATCTTTACTGTCTATCGGGTTGACCAATTTGAAAGATTCCTTGTTTGAACGCCTCTACCGGAACTGTACTGCAACGGTTCATCGCTCCTACGATATGCTGTGCCGTCAAGGGCGAATGCATCCGGAAGTTGCTTTGTTTGCTAATCGTGCCTTTTATGGAGGGCGTCTGATCCCTGTCGGCCTACCTCACCAAATAGAATCATCCGATACCATTTGTCGTTTGGCTTTTTATCCCTCTGTGCCGGAGAAGGCCGGAACATCTGCAAAGATCAACTATTCGGAAGCACGTATTGTTGCCGACTTAGCTGCTCGCATTTATGAAGATCATCGGACAGATTTTGACGAATCCCGTACTTTAGGGATCATTACCCCTTACCGGAGTCAGATAGCATTGATAAAAAAAGAAATAGAATCATTAGGTATTCCAGCTCTGAACCGAATTCTAGTTGACACAGTAGAACGGTTCCAGGGAAGCGAGCGTGATGTAATAATCTATTCCTTCTGTGTCAACTACCCTTACCAACTAAAATTTCTATCCAATCTGACGGAAGAAGAGGGTGTTTTGATCGACCGGAAACTGAATGTTGCCTTGACCCGTGCAAGAAAACAGATGTTCATTACAGGAGTTCCCGAACTACTCGAACGCAATCCACTCTATAAAAGTTTATTAAAATTAATAGAAAGCTTCTGAAAAATTGCATCATTTTGCAGATGTTAGTTTTTATTCTCTCTTTATGCAATTCATTAACACCTCTATGTTGAACAAACGTCTATATTTGCAACACGTTTTTTTCATAGAGATTTAGATTTAAGGTTAGAAGAATTGTGGAAGTCGTGAGACTTCCCTTTTTTTCATCTTAACGTTTACTATACTTCATTATAGGAATGCAAAAACACTGTTTCTAGTGTTTCGGTTAAAAATTTTGCAGGAGGATGATGCAGGATAAGTAAACCTAAAAAGCCTTCTTCGTGAGAAGAGGCTTTTTTATTTTTTCATTTTTCATTTTTTTGAATAATTGGCTAAAACAAAAGAGTAACTCGGCGACGAGTTACTCTTTTGTTTTTAATGATTCTATCTGTTCGAATAGATTTACTCTAATACGATAGGTTTGTATTTCGGAACTAATGCCTTCATGATAACCCAACCCAACAGATAAGCTACTGCACATACGCAGAAGATAACGAAATATCCGGCTGGTTTGCCTTCGAATCCCATGAATGTCATGGCTGGGTGTACGAATTGTGCTCCTTGTTCGAGTAATTCTTTTGTCATTTCCACCTCTTTGCCGTCGATCATCGTTGTTCCGGAAGCATATACGAACAAGTTACCTGCCACTTTCTGAAGAATCATAGAGCCTACGCCTCCTGCCATACCACCTATACCGGTGATACTTGCAATAGCTGTTCTTGGGAACATATCGCCTACGGTAGAGAATATATTGGCCGACCAGGATTGATGAGCAGCTCCACCAATACCGATTAAGATAACCGGGAACCATGGAGAAACAGTACCTAACGGTTGTGCTAACAGTACAACCAGCGGGAAGAAGGCGAAGATTAGCATCGCTTTCATACGGGCTGCATACGGATTCATACCTGTTCTGTTGATGAAGATAGTAGGTAGTTTACCACCATAGATAGATAACATAGTCACTGCATAAAGCGTAAAGATCAACGCCATACCCAGCGGGTCGGAGGTTTTGATACCGAATTGTGTATTCAGATAAGACGGAGTCCAGAAAAGGAAGAACCACCATACGCCGTCAGTCATGAACTTACCGAAGACAAAGGCCCATGTTTGTTTGTAGCTGAAACATTGCCAGAACTTCATTCTCTTTTCATCTTTCTCGTCTGTCATTGGAGCACTGCCTGCTTCGCGATTATCTTGCTCGATGTAGTCAAGCTCTGCCTGATTGACATGTTTGCTTTTCGACGGGGCATCATACATAAACACCCAGAATCCCATCCAGATAAAGCCAAGTCCACCAATTACGATAAATGCCATTTCCCAACCGAACATTTTTGCCAGAATAGGAATGGTAAGAGGAGCGATCAATGCTCCGATAGATGCACCGGCATTAAAGATAGAAGTAGCATAAGCACGGTCTTTTTTAGGGAAGTACTCTGCAGTTACTTTAATAGCAGCAGGGAAGTTACCGGCTTCTCCTAAAGCGAGAATACAGCGGGCGGCGAGGAAGCAGTACATACTGACCGTAGCAATAGTCACTACCACATCTCCTGTGGCACCGGCCAGTTCTGCTGCACTATGAAGTCCAACTTGTGCTTCTGTGACAATACCACAAACGGCATGAAGACAAGCACCTGCCGACCAGACACCGATAGCCCATAAAAATCCTTTTTTAGTTCCCATCCAGTCGACAAAACGACCGGCAAACAGCATACATATAGCGTATACAATGGAGAAAACAGAAGTAATAGTACCGTAGTGAGATTCGTCCCAGTGGAATTCCGGTTTGATAAATTCATCCCACGTCAATGAGAGAACCTGACGGTCGAGATAGTTAACTGTAGTAGCAAAAAATAGCATAGCACAGATGGTCCATCTGTAGTTTGTCATCTTTTCGCCTGTTTTTTGAAATGCATTCATGATAATGGATTTAAATAGATTTTGTTTCGTTGACAAAGGTCGGTATTTCGACTGAATTTTATTTGTAAAAATTGGTCAAAATCATGTATTATTCGTTGCATTATATATGCTATTTGTTTCAAAGGATATAAAAATGTCTCATAGCATTATCATTTGCAACGTTGGGGGTAATACAGAAAGAAGATAAACGAGTTTGTGAATCAAGAGCAAATGAGTCTAATCTTTTAGACGCAGATGACGCGGATAATGCGGATTCTTATTTTTTGATCCGTGCTATCCGCGTTATCTGCGTCTGAAAAATTATATGTCATACAGGAATACGCAACGGTTAGCGCATTTCTGTATATTTGATCTTGTCCATGTCTCCGTAATCGAGGTTTTCACCTGCCATACCCCAGATAAACATGTAGTTGCTTGTTCCGGCAGCAGCGTGGATAGACCATTCCGGTGACATGATAGCTTGTTCGTTCTGCATCCATACGACGCGTTCTTCTTGAGGTTCGCCCATGAAGTGGCAGATAGCATTTCCTGCCGGTACATTGAAGTAGAAGTATGCTTCTACACGACGAGAGTGAGTGTGTGCCGGCATGGTGTTCCATACGCTACCCGGTTTCAGTTCAGTCAATCCCATTTGCAGTTGGCAGGGGCCTTCTTCAAGTACGTTGTTAACAATCAACTGGTTGATAACGCGGTCGTTGCTTTCTTCCAGCTTTCCGGCAGCAAATGAGTTTGCTTTCAGAGAACCTTTACGTCCGTCGATAGTAATCAATTGAGTCTTGTATTCCTTGTGGGCAGTAGCCGAGTTGATGTAGAATTTGGCAGGATTGCTGGAATCTTTGCTCTTGAAAGTCACTTTCTGCTTGCCTCTACCTACGTACAGGGCATCTTTGAATTTCAGCGTATATTCTTTACCGTCTACGGTTACGATACCTTCGCCACCAATGTTGATGACACCCAGTTCGCGGCGTTCGAGGAAGAATTTAGATTTCAACGGGTCGATTGTTTCAAGTACCAATTCTTTTGTCGCAGGTACTGCGCCACCGAAGATCAGACGGTCGTACATAGAATAAGTAACGTTGATTTCGTTCGGAACCATTACTTTTTCCATCAGGAAGCTACTGCGCAAGCGGTTAGTATCATACGTTTTCACGTCTTGCGGGCTGCAAGCCACTTGCATCTTGTAATTCACCTGGGCGGAGGCAGACATTGCTGCGATACCCAACATCATTGCAATTGCTAATTTTTTCATCTTTCGAGTTTTTTATTGAGTTATATATTATATACCACTTATTATTATCAGTTAAAGGCTTTTCTACTTATTCCTTATTACTGTTCAATGCGTTCTTTGCGTCGTTTCTAGTCATGCGGATACGGTTGTAGATAGCCATTCCGAGTGCCAGTGCCACGAGGATGGCAGGGCCGATAATCTTCAGACTGTAAGTAAGGTGGAAGATACCCCAGCAGAAGAGACTGGAAGCAAAGTCAAGTGCGCCGCCTTCAAAACCGGCGGGGATGTTTACTGTCGGGTCACCTGTTGCTTCGTATACATCTTTAGCAGCCAGTGTGAAGAAGCCTGCCAGTCCTGTTACGAAATACAGACCTACAATCAATGCCACCAGGCCGATAATAAATGATTTCACTACGTTACCTTTTGTAATAGGCAGAATCATCGGGAACAGGTAGAACATACCTGCCAGAGAAGCCAGCGGTAAGAAACGGTTGCCCGGAAGGATAACAGCCAGGAAGATAGTGACAGGGATCAACAGCAGAGATACCACCAGGGTAGTCGGGTGACCGATAACCAGTGCAGGGCTCATACCGATGCTCAAACCGGTGTTATTCTTATATTTCTTAGCGATCAGTTCGCGGGTAGCGTCAGAGATCGGTTTCAAACCTTCGATAAAGAGGCTGGTGATACGTGGAATCAATTCCATCACCGCACCCATCTTGATACCCAGTCCTAAAATGCCCGGAATATTATCCAATACTTCTTTCCAGCTGGCACAACCCAATGCGCCTATACCGCAACCGATTACGATACCCAAGAACAGCGGTTCACCCATCAATCCGAATTTCTTTTTCATACCTTCAGAATCAATATTCAGTTTGTCGAATCCCGGAATTTTATCCAATAGTTTATTGATTACAATAGCAAACGGAACGAAACTTTGGCAGAACGGTTGAGGAATAGAGATACCGTCCATTTTATCATAGAACTTTTGGAAAGCAGGAGCAGTCATATCAGCCATTACCAGCGTAATGATGTAGCAGATGATAGCAGCGAAGAATCCCCAATAGATATTGTCGGAAGCAAAGTAAACGATAGCACCGATAAATGCGAAGTGCCAATAGTTCCAAAGGTCGATATTGACGGTACGGGTTGTTTTGGTAAGCAACATTAATAAGTTAACTCCCAAGCAAACAGGGATGATGAAAGCACCGACTGAAGTGTTGTAAGCTACCGCCGCAGCAGAAGGCCAACCCATGTCGAAAATTCCCAATTCCAATCCGTAGATTTCAACCATTTTACTTAATGCCGGACCCAGACTGCTGGTGAGCAATGCCGTCACTACTGATAAACCAACGAAACCGACACCAACCAACAAACCGCTCTTCAGCGCTTTGGGAAGTTTAATACCGATACATACTCCTAAAATCGTGAAAATGATTGGCATCATTACTGCCGCTCCAAGACCGATAATGTACTTAAATACTTCTTCCATTCTGTTCTATTTTTTCTCTGTTTTAATGATAAATTACCTGTGTTTCCCCAGAGGGTATTAGTTGTAAACCGTGCCAAAAGTAAGACCTTTTTTGCTTTCTTCCAAAACGAAACTCTTAATTTATGAGATATTGCATCAAAAATGGACATTTTTGACGTTTGCGTGCACAAAATTAGTCGTTTCCGTGCACGAAAAACAAAAAATGCACCTACTTGACTAAAAAATCCCACTGGGTTTGGAGGAAAAACACTACTTTCGTACCGTGAAAAAAGACTATGTTGAATCCTTAAAATAACAAACCATGAGACGAACTCCTTTTTATAATTTTTTTATAGTGGCTTTATTGGTTACAATGACCGCTTCTGTATCGGCACAACAGGTAGACAGCAAACTTCCCTGGTCTGTGCGACTGACTGAATCGGAAATGATCCGTTACCCCGAATCCTGGCAGCTCGACTTTCAGCCGAAACTGAAGTGGGATTATTGCCACGGACTTGAACTGGGAGCCATGCTCGATGTGTACGACGCTTATGGCGACAAGAAAATTCGCGATTACGCCATCGCGTATGCGGATACAATGGTGCACGAGGACGGAAGCATTACCGCTTATAAATTAACCGATTACAGTCTCGACCGTATCAACTCCGGAAAAATCCTTTTCCGTATCTATGAGCAGACCAAGAATCCTAAATATAAGAAAGCGCTCGACCTGCTTTATAGCCAGTTTGAAGGACAACCGCGTAATGAGGACGGTGGTTTTTGGCATAAAAAGATTTATCCCCACCAAATGTGGTTGGACGGAATTTACATGGGAGCTCCTTTCTACGCGGAATATGCATTCCGTAATAATCTTCCGCAGGACTATGCAGATGTAATCAACCAGTTTGTCACTTGTGCCCGTCATACGTACGATCCTAAAAATGGTCTTTATCGTCATGCGTGCGATGTAAGCCGCACTCAACGTTGGGCGGACCCGGTGACCGGACAGTCGAAACATACATGGGGACGTGCAATGGGATGGTATGCGATGGCATTGGTGGATGTGCTCGAATTTATTCCGCAGCATGAAGCCGGAAGAGATTCCCTGCTTGATATATTGAATAATGTAGCTGTGCAGGTGAAGAAACTTCAGGACCCGAAGACCGGAGGATGGTATCAGGTGATGGATCGGAGTGGTGATAAGGGTAATTACGTAGAATCTTCTTGTTCCGCTATGTTCATTTATTCGCTCTTTAAGGCGGTTCGTTTGGGATATATTGATAAGTCTTATCTGGATGTGGCATTGAAAGGCTACAAAGGATTCCTGGATAATTTTATCGAAGTGGACAAGAACGGATTGGTAACCATCACCAAGGCTTGTGCAGTGGCAGGATTGGGAGGAAAGGTATATCGTTCCGGCGATTATGACTATTATATTAATGAAACTATCCGCAATAACGATCCTAAAGCCGTAGGACCTTTTATTATGGCTAGCTTGGAATACGAACGTTTACAAAAGTAATTTCCGACAATGAAAAGGACTATTTTTAAAGGAATGATGTGTTTGCTTCTACTGGGTGTGGGAGCAACATCTGTTTATGCACAACAACAGCAACGCAAAGACACATTAGTCGTGGCACGCGACGGGACAGGGGAGTATCGTAACATTCAGGAAGCCGTGGAAGCCGTCCGCGCTTTTATGGATTATACGGTGACGATCTATATCAAGAATGGTATATACAAAGAAAAACTAGTCATTCCTTCCTGGGTAAAGAATGTGCAATTAGTGGGCGAAAGCGCAGAAAAAACGATTATCACTTACGATGACCATGCCAATATCAATAAGATGGGTACTTTCCGCACCTATACGGTAAAAGTGGAAGGGAATGACATCACTTTCAAAGACCTGACGATTGAAAATAATGCGGCTCCACTGGGGCAAGCGGTAGCTCTTCACACCGAAGGTGACAGACTGATGTTTGTCAACTGCCGTTTCCTGGGAAATCAGGATACTATTTATACAGGAACCGAAGGAGCGCGTCTCTTATTCACGAATTGCTATATCGAGGGAACTACCGATTTTATTTTTGGTCCTTCCACCGCTCTATTCGAATATTGCGAACTGCATAGTAAACGTGATTCGTATATCACTGCCGCTTCCACTCCTCAAAGTGAAGAATTCGGTTATGTATTTAAAAACTGTAAGCTGACAGCCGCTCCGGGAGTGAAAAAAGTATATTTGGGTCGTCCGTGGCGTCCTTATGCGGCAACGGTCTTTATCAATTGTGAGTTTGGTAATCATATCCGTCCCGAAGGATGGCACAATTGGAGGAATCCGGAGAACGAAAAGACAGCCCGTTATGCCGAATTCGGAAATACGGGTGCGGGCGCAGATACTTCCGGGCGTGTGGCATGGGCTAAACAGTTGACAAATAAGGAGGCAATGAAGTATACTCCGCAAAATATCTTTAAGGAAAGCAGTAATTGGTATCCTTATAAATAAAAATACGTAGGGTTTCCGACTGTTTATGCAGCTTGAAATTCTTGTTTCCGGGCTTGGCTCTTTGCTTTCCCTAGCTTGAAACTCCCGTTCCAAGGCAGGAAACTGCAGTTTCCCTATGTGGGAACTGTCGTTTCTCTACGTGGAAACTAGCGTTTCTTACCGGGGAAACTGTAGTTCCTATACGTGGAAACTGAATTTGTCTGCGTGCAAAATAGGATTATATAAGGTGTTGCAGATAAACATCTGCAACGGTATCTGCAACAGTATCTGCAACGCTGCAATCGGTTGATTGCAAGTAAGATACAAGCAAAACGTTGCAGGTGGCAGATAAAAACAAAAAATAAAACTCGTAGGAGGGGATGAAGAATATGAAAACACTTAGGGTTAAAATGGTAGGGCTACTTGCAACGGCTCTTATTCTTTTTTCTGCATTTCGTGCAGATAAACCGGTCATCACTATCTTTATGATAGGTGATTCGACAATGGCTAACAAGAAAATAGACGGAGGAAATCCCGAACGTGGTTGGGGAATGATACTTCCCGGATTCTTCTCCGAAGACATACGGATAGACAATCATGCCGCCAACGGTCGAAGTTCCAAGAGCTTTATCAGCGAAGGACGCTGGGAAAAAGTAATTTCTAAGGTGAAGAAAGGAGATTATGTCTTTATCCAGTTCGGCCATAATGATGAGAAAGCAGACTCTACCCGTCACACCGATCCGGGTAGTACTTTTGATGAAATTCTTCGTCGGTATGTGAATGAAACCCGCGCCAAAGGTGGAATTCCGGTATTGTTCAACTCTATCGTCCGTCGAAACTTTGTGCAGCCGAAGGATGATGCCATCGCAAAAGATGTCCGCCGTACACCGGGGGAAAAGGAACAACCGAAAGAGGGAACCGTTTTATTCGATACGCATGGTGCCTATCTGGATGCTCCCCGCAATGTGGCAAAAGAACTGGGAGTGACTTTCATCGACATGAACAAAATCACCCATGACCTGGTGCAGGGACTTGGACCAGTAGAATCAAAGAAACTATTCATGTTTGTCGAACCCAATCAGGTGCCGGCTTTCCCGAAAGGTCGTGAAGACAATACTCACTTAAACGTATACGGAGCACGAACAATTGCCGGACTGGCAGTGGATGCTATCGGCAAGGAAATTCCGGAACTGGCGAAATATATCCGTCAATTCGATTATGTAGTGGCCCAAGACGGTAGCGGTGATTTCTTTACCGTGCAGGAAGCTATCAATGCTGTTCCCGATTTTCGCAAAGACGTCCGTACCACTATCCTGATTCGTAAAGGAACTTATAAAGAGAAACTCATCATCCCTGAATCCAAGATTAATATATCTTTGATTGGAGAAGACGGTGCGATACTGACTTATGACGGTTTTGCAAACAAGAAAAATGTATTTGGCGAGAACATGGGAACTTCCGGTTCGTCCAGCTGTTACATCTATGCCCCCGATTTTTATGCGGAGAATATCACATTTGAGAACTCTGCTGGTCCCGTAGGACAGGCAGTTGCCTGCTTTGTGTCTGCCGACCGTGTCTATTTTAAGAACTGTCGTTTTCTAGGTTTCCAGGATACGCTTTATACATACAGCAAGCAAAGCCGCCAATATTACGAAGACTGCTACATCGAAGGAACGGTAGATTTTATCTTCGGTTGGTCTACGGCTGTTTTCAACCGTTGTCACATTCATAGCAAACGGGATGGTTATGTCACCGCTCCCTCTACTGATAAAGGTAAAAAATATGGCTATGTATTCTATGATTGCAGACTGACTGCGGAACCGGAAGCCACAAAAGTGTATCTGTCCCGTCCTTGGCGTCCGTATGCGCAAGCTGTATTTATCCGTTGCGAACTAGGTAAACACATTCTCCCTGTCGGTTGGAATAACTGGGGCAAGAAAGAGAACGGAAATACAGTCTTCTATGCCGAATATGAGAGTCGGGGCGAAGGAGCCAATCCGAAAGCGCGTGCCGCTTTCTCCCAACAACTGAAAAACCTGCAAGGATACGAGATTACGACTGTACTGGCAGGCGAAGATGGATGGAGTCCGGTAGCGGACGGAAACAAACTGATAACAGTGAAACGTTGACTTGACGAATATGTAAAGAAATGAATTACTAAGCAAAAAACAATGGATATATAAAAGACAATAGATCACTTGTCCTATAGAATGGTTCGATTCTGTTAAATAGCCGCTAAAGATTGCATAAAAGTACAACTATTTTTCTATCTTTACGGCACAGAACCTAGTTATATGATGAAGAAAACCTTAATTTCAGTAATTCTTTTGCTAGCTATTGTGTTCTTGACACATGCGCAGCAGCACTGTTTTTTCACCCACTATTCTACTGAAGATGGATTGTCCCAGAATACGGTGATGAACATCTTGCAAGATCACAAAGACAACCTTTGGTTTGCCACTTGGGATGGAATCAACCGTTTCAACGGTTATACCTTCAAAACATATAAGGCCCGTCAGGGAAACTACATCAGTCTGACCAATAATCGCGTAGACCGTATCTATGAAGACCGTTATGGTTTTTTGTGGCTACTGACTTATGATAATCGTGTCCATCGTTTCGACCCGAAGACAGAGACTTTCGAACAAGTACCTGCTGCCGGAGAGGAGGGGAGTGCTTTCAATGTGCATACCATTGAGGTGATGCCGAACGGAACCGTCTGGCTGCTGACAGAAAATGACGGAGCTATCCGCATCCTGACTCATCCAAATGAGAATCATCGCCTGACATGGGATATTTATTCCAGTAAGACGGAACTGTTTCCCTCTTTACATGTATTCAAAGTACATCAGGACAAAGCAGGTAATGACTGGCTGTTGACAGATAACGGTCTCGGCATGATCCGCCCCGGAAAGAAAGAACCGGATTCCTATTTTACGGAGACAAAAGGAAAGTTTGGCGGCATAAACCAAGCCTTCTATGCAGTACAGGAGCGGGATAAGGACATCTGCTTTGCTTCGGATCATGGACGTATCTGGTCTTATCAGAAAGATAGCGGAGAATTTACGTTGATCGAACTTCCTACAAAAGGACAGATCACTTCCATTCACCCCGTTGCACCGGACGTTTCTGTAATTACTACCGATTCGGATGGTTTCTTTACTTACAATCTGCGGACCAAAACAAATGTGCATTACTCATTCCTGACTTGTAAGGCTTTACCCGCAAAACCAATCCTTTCTGCTTATGTAGACCGTTCTTCGGAAGTGTGGTTCGAGCAGGAAGAACCGGGTGTTGTAGCCCATTTTAATCCCTCGACCGGAGTGGTGACCCGTGAACAGATTCTTATTGAATACAGTAATCCCGAACGTTCCCGTCCGGCCTTCCATATCCATGAAGATGTAAACGGGTATCTTTGGGTACACCCTTACGGAGGAGGTTTCTCTTACTTCGATCCTCAAAAAAAACGGTTGGTTCCTTTCTATAACGGACTGGGTAGCCGTGACTGGCGCTTCTCCAATAAGATTCATTCGGCTTTCTCCGACAAACAAGGTAATTTATGGCTTTGCACCCACTCCAAGGGATTGGAGAAGGTGACTTATCGGAATGTACCTTTTGCGATGATGACTCCCATGCCGCATGAACATGAATCATTGCATAATGAGGTACGTGCCCTGTGCGAAGACAAACTGGGTAATCTGTGGGTTGGCTTGAAAGATGGTATGCTTCGTATGTATGATGCCGATAAAGCTTATAAAGGATACCTGACCGAAAGCGGCATCGTTTCTACTACCGGTACTCCCATGTTGGGAACTGTTTATTTTGTTATTCAGGATTCGAAAGGAATCATCTGGATTGCAACAAAAGGAGACGGACTTGTCCGTGCCGAGCCGACTTCTTCCAACGGAATGTCTTATAAACTGACCCGTTATCTTCATCGTGAAGAGGATATGTACAGTTTGAGCGATAATAATGTGTATTGTATCTATGAAGATCATTATGGTCGTATTTGGGTAGCTACTTTTGCCGGAGGTATCAATTATATCACGCAGAATGAAGCAGGAAAGACATTGTTTATCAATCACCGGAATAATCTGAAAGGGTATCCGATTGATCCTTGCTACAAAGCGCGTTTCATTACTTCCGATAATAATGGACGCCTGTGGGTAGGTACAACTACGGGAGCTGTTGCTTTTGATGAGAACTTTAAGAAACCGGAGGATGTGCAGTTTTATCATTTCTCCCGTATGCCGAACGATACGCAAAGTCTGAGTAATAATGATGTCCATTGGATTATTTCCACTAAGAAAAAGGAACTGTATCTGGCTACTTTCGGTGGGGGACTCAACAAACTGATATCTATCAGTAAGGACGGCCACGGAGAGTTCAAATCATATTCCGTACTGGACGGTCTTCCTTCCGACGTCTTGCTTTCTGCCCGCGAAGATAGTAAGGAGAATTTATGGATTAGTACGGAGAATGGAATTTGTAAATTTATCCCGTCTGAAGAACGTTTTGAAAGTTACGACGAACGTAGTATTACTTTCCCAGTGCGCTTTAGTGAAGCGGCTTCCACATTGACGGCTAAAGGAAGTATGCTTTTCGGTGCCAGTGGGGGAGTCTTTATATTTAATCCCGACTCTATTCGTAAGAGTAGCTATATCCCACCTATCGTATTCTCCAAACTGATGGTGACTAATGAGGATATTACGCCCGGAGATAACTCCTTGTTGAAGGTGGATATTGACGATACCGACCCATTGGTGCTCTCACACAAAGAGAATATTTTCTCCGTTCACTTCGCTGCACTCGATTATACTAATCCGCAGAATATACAGTATGCTTATATTCTCGACGGATTTGAGAAACAGTGGACTTTTGCCGACAAGCAGCGTAGTGTGACTTATACGAATCTTCCGAAAGGAGAGTATGTGCTCCGTGTTCGTTCAACGAATAGTGATGGTGTGTGGGTGGATAATGAACGTATACTGAACATTGTTATTCTGCCTTCTTTCTGGGAGACGCCGGTAGCTTATGTGCTTTATGTTCTTTTTATTCTGATTATTATTCTCGTAGCCGTTTATATCCTGTTTACTATTTATCGGTTGAAGCATGAAGTTTCGGTCGAACAGCAGATTTCAGATATAAAACTGCGTTTCTTTACTAACATATCGCATGAGTTGCGTACTCCGCTTACGTTGATAGCCGGTCCGGTGGAGCAGGTCTTGAAGAATGATAAATTGCCGGCTGATGCTCGCGAACAGTTAGTGGTGGTTGAACGGAACACCAATCGGATGCTTCGTCTTGTCAATCAGATTCTGGACTTCCGCAAGATTCAGAATAAGAAGATGAAGATGCAGGTGCAGCGGGTGGATATTGTACCTTTCGTCCGTAAGGTGATGGAAAATTTTGAAGCTGTGGCCGAGGAACATCGGATTGATTTCCTGTTCCAGACCGAAAAGGAACATCTTTATCTTTGGGTGGATGCCGATAAGCTGGAAAAGATTGTATTCAATTTGCTTTCCAATGCATTTAAATATACGCCGAATGGCAAGATGATTACGATGTTTATCCGGGAAGATGAAAAGATGGTTTCTATCGGTGTGCAAGATCAGGGTATCGGTATCGCGGAAAACAAAAAGAAGTCACTGTTTGTCCGTTTTGAGAATCTGGTAGATAAGAATCTTTTCAATCAGGCTAGTACGGGTATCGGACTTTCATTGGTGAAAGAGTTGGTGGAAATGCATAAAGCGACTATTTCCGTTGATAGTCATTTGGGAGAAGGGAGTTGCTTCAAAGTCGATTTCCTCAAGGGAAAAGAACATTACGATAAGGAAGCCGAGTTTATTCTGGAAGATGCGGATGCTCCGGCAAGAATGGGACAGGTAGTGGATATTGCCAATTCTTCCATTCAGTCTGAAACGTTGGTAAGCGATGATTCGGAGAAGATTGATGATGTGTATGGGGAAGAATTTGCGAAAGAAGAGAACTCCAAAGAATTGATGCTGTTAGTCGAAGATAATCAGGAGTTACGTGAATTCTTGCGCAGTATATTTTCTCCGATGTACCGGGTGGTGGAAGCTGCTGACGGTAAGGAGGGGGCAAGCAAGGCTTTGAAGTACCTGCCGGATATTATCATCAGTGACGTGATGATGCCTGAAAAAGACGGTATCGAAATGACGCGTGAACTGCGTGCGGATATGACGACCAGCCATATACCTATCATTTTGCTTACTGCCAAAACTACGATTGAAAGCAAACTGGAGGGATTGGAATATGGTGCGGATGATTATATAACGAAGCCTTTCAGTGCTACCTATCTGCAAGCACGTGTGGAAAATCTGTTGATGCAGCGTAAGAAACTGCAAAGTTTCTACCGGGATAGTCTGATGCATATCAATATTTCTACCGGTCAGGAGGAAGTGCCTGTGGCTACGGATATGCCGTCTGCTGAAGAAGATGTGTCCGAAACTCCACCTACAACTCTCGAAATGTCTCCCAACGACCGTAAGTTTATGGATAAATTGGTTGAATTGATGGAGCAGAACATGGATAATGGAGAACTGGTGGTAGATGATTTGGTTCGGGAACTGGCTGTCAGCCGTTCTGTCTTCTTCAAGAAGCTGAAAACACTTACCGGATTGGCTCCGATTGAATTTATCAAAGAAATGCGTATCAAGCGGGCTACACAATTAATAGAAACCGGAGAATTTAATATGACCCAGATTTCGTATATGGTCGGCATTAATGATCCGCGTTATTTCAGTAAATGCTTTAAAGCACAGGTTGGAATGACGCCTACAGAGTATCGGGATAGAGTGGGGAGATAATAATAGGAAAGGAAAGAAATAGAAAGGGGGATGTTCAAAGCTCCCCTTTTATCGAAATCACCCTCACTACAACTATCTGTGGCGAGGGTGATTTTTTGTTTATGAGAGTTCCGATACATTTACCCTCATCTTGGTTATCCGAAATTATTTTTTAGGGTATAGATGATTCACAAGGCTGTTCATATATATTTCCAGGTTTGTATATTCCGGGCTTAATGTATATTTGGCTCCGTCTGAAGGATCATTGGGATTAAGGTTGTGTTTCTTTTCCCATTCATCGGGAATACCATCACCATCTGTATCAACAAGTGCTGTTTCTGATTTATATTCCGGCCATCCTCCTACATCAGACGGTTGGTCAATCATTCCATTCGTGCTTCCGTGAGAACCTTCGTAAGTATAAGTGCCTTTGAGAGTTTCATCTACGATGCGTTGGTCTATGGCGTCACGGCGATATGAAGCACCGGCAAACTCGAGAACATCTTTGTAGGCTTTCTTGGCAGGTTGCAAAGAAGTATGTTCGGCTATGTCAAATGCTTTTTTAGACAGTACTTCCTTTTCTGTGGCAAAGTCTTTTTTGATAACCAGTCCGTAAGAGTTATCCATATTCACTTTATAAAGAGCCTCTTTCTGCTTGTCAGTCAGTTTGGGACAGGTAGGATCCATATAGTTACCTTTGAAATAGAATACACCATGAACACCTGCTTTATTGTTGTTTTTGCCATCATCGGCATACGCTGTAAACAAGCGTTTGAAAGAACCTTTTGTCGCACTGAAAGGTCCCGGTTTATAGTAGTTATTAATAAAGTTGTAGGAACCTCCTTCACCAGCATAAGCACCGTCACTGCCATAATTATAAATCACATTATTGAATAATTCCACTTTTTCATCTTCCGGACGACCCGTATAACGGCTTCCGCAAAGACGGGGTGTGCGGTTAGTGTGATGGGCGAGTAAGTTATGGTGAAAAGTAGCAGGCTGTCCACCCCAGATACCTCCATAACCATGCGCTCCCTTTTCGTGGATAGAATTGGCGAGACTTTCACTGATGATGCACCATTGAAGAGTGAAATTACGGTTATCATAGAATGTGGCACATTCGTCCGTACACCAGCTCATGGAGCAGTGGTCTATGATAATGTTTTGGTGCGCTTTTGTACCATTCATTGCGTCGTCACCTTTTTGTTTGATGTCGACTCCCATACGGGAACGGATGAAACGGATGATTACATTGTCTGCCTGAATAGAGAATGTATAGTTTTTCAGGCAAATGCCATCACCCGGAGCTGTCTGTCCTGCAATGGTCACATCACCATTGCTGAGTTTTAATGCTTTTTGTAATTCAATAATTCCGCTAACCGCAAAGACAATGGTGCGGGGACCTTTCTTGCTGATAGCCCAGCGAAGTGTTCCTTCCGAACCGTCGTCTGCCAGGGAAGTAACAGTGTATACAGCACCTCCGGCACCACCGGTGGTATATTTTCCTGCTCCGTCGGCACCGGGGAAGGCGAGAACTTTGGAACGATCCGGGGTAGGATAGTCCTTTGATGTTTTTTCAACCGAAATGGCAGGTTGCATGGCTTGTCCCACTAGAGGAAAAGCCAATATCAAACTACAGATTGCTAATATATTCTTTTTCATTACTAATTTATCATTTGGGTTCGAATTTACTAAATTTATTCTATAACACTGCCACCTGTCGCACCATTTACCATGATTTCGTGCACCAGACTATTGAGATACATTTCCAGATTAGTGTACTTCCCGTTTTTGTCAATAGTCGTTTCTTTTCCATCAGCAGATTTCTTGGGATTCAAACCATATTCTTCTTCCCAGTAGTCGGGAATACCGTCACCGTCCGTATCTTTCACGTTTGCATTGGTTACAGATTTCAGAACATCGTAGGGATCATTTACTCCTAAGGCTGTGCAGACATCTTTCGGGTCGTTGATATATCCACTTTTGTTTTGTGAGTAGCCGGAAAGATCTTTCCATTTGCTGGCATCTCCCGTGCAACTTGCTTTTCTGTTTTTAACGTCGCTGATTATCAACTCGTCGACTTTATCACGATAGTTGCTGGCTCCTGCATAGCTCATCACACGTTCATAAGCCTCATCCGGCGTATGAGTTCTTACATTTCCTGCCTTAACTACCGGTGAATTTGACTTTATCTGGGTATGTTGGTTCCAAAGCTCCGTAGTTGCACAGTTTTTTTCATCCATTTGTTCAAATACGCCTTTTGTCCAGTTATCATTGCTAACAGTCGTATTGCCTACCACTTTATTTCCGTCGATATAAAACTTCCCCCAAGTTTGAAGCCATTTTTTGTAAGCTTCGCCGGAGTAATTTTCCGGATATACATCCGGCTTGGCGATACGGTAAGCACGGTCTGCTTTACCGCTTTCATCGGTTCCGGGGCCTGGCTTGTAGTAGTTGTTAACGATATTCACGTGTTGCGCTTCACCACCGTAGCAGCCTTCGCCTCCCCAATTGTAGTAAACATTGTTGCGCATATCCACTCGCTCTCCATCGTTGTTGTTCAGTGCTAATGTAGTATATCGGGGACCAAGGCGTGGAACACGGCTTTCGCAATGGGCTATCAGGTTATGGTGGTAAGAGGCATAGTTTCCTCCCCAGTTACCGCCATATCCGTGAGAAGCGAATTTACCTGTGGCAGCATTGATCTTTACATCAGTCACACGTAAGGCTTGATAAGCTAAACACCATTGTACGGTAGAATTTTGCATACCATAGACAGAAAGACATTCATCGCTTCCCCAGCTTACTGAACAATGATCGATGATTACATTTTGTTTGTCACAACCTCCTAATCCGTCGCAGTCTACGTTAGAGTTTCCGGGGCGAAAACGGATGAAACGAATGATGATATTGCTGGAATTAATCGTAAATGGATAATTGGCGATACAGATACCGCCCGGTGATGTTTGTCCGGCAATGGTCAGATCATCTTTCTGGGTTTTTAATTCCGATTTCAAATAGATGGTACCCGACACATCAAATACAATCGTTTTAGGACCGTCTTGTTTCATAGCCCAGCGCAGACTTCCGCTGATACTTCCACTGGCGTCGTCTTCAAGGCTAGTCACATGATAAACTTTTCCCCCACGTCCTCCGGTGGTATTGCGACCGTGACCTTCGGCGTATGGGAAAGCAAGAAGTTCTCCATAATCCAGTTGCTTGACATCAGAAGATGTTCCACCTGGATTATTTGTTCCTCCACCTGTATCATCTACAGGATCGTCGGAAGAGCATGAGGTACATAATCCTGCGATGCTGAATGCAATAGCTACATAAAATAGAGATATTTTCTGCTTCATTATCTTTTAACTGTTTGGGGATATAGACGATTTATTTGTTGGGATACAACGTTTCTACCAGACTGTTGAGGTAAACCTCCAGATTGGTATACGTTTTACTTAGAGTATATTTGGAACCGTCGGCCTTACTTTTGGGGTTCAAACCGTTGGCAGTTTCCCATTCATCAGGGATGCCGTCGCCGTCGGTGTCTTTCGGACCGGTTTCCTTTTTATATTCCGGCCAGCCACCTACATCGCTGGCTTTATCAATAAGTCCCTTTTCACTGCCATTACTGCCGTCTGTCGTATAATCTCCGTTGCGAACGTTGGCTATGATGCGTTTATCGACATCATCATATTTTAAGGAAGCACCGGCATACTTTAATACTGATTCATAAGCTTCTTTTGCCGATTGAGTGAATTCGGATGCATCTTCGGAAATAGTAAATTCGTTACTTGACTGAAGTGCTTTTTCTCCTCCATCGGGTAAAGGAACGGCTTCTGTTGCATTGGGGTGTAACCCTTGCCAGTTGTCATTGTTTACAGAAGTAAGCAGAGATTGATATTCGGCTTTCAATTCAGGACATGTGCCATCAAAATAGTTTCCTTTCAGATAAAAAGTACCCCATATACCTTTGGTGTTTTTATTTGTACCGTCATCACCGTTAGGTTGGAAGATACGGTTTACAATATTTTTCTTGGTATTGGTAACTGGTCCGGGCTTGTAGTAGTTGTTCACGAAATTATAGCTTCCTCCTTCTCCTGCATAGCCACCATTGGTCGGTCCCCAGTTATAGAAAACATTATTTCGTAAATCGACTTTTTCATTTTCCGGTTTCCCTGTATAGCGGCTACCGCATAAACGTGGTGTACGGCTGCTGTGGTGGGCTAATAAATTGTGGTGGAATGTAGCGGGTGATCCTCCCCATATTCCTCCATAACCGTGATTACCTTTGGTGTGTACCGAACGATTCAAACTTTCGCTGATGATACACCATTGCATGGTAAAGTTAGTGTTATCGTAGAAAGAAGCACATTCATCAGTGCTCCAACTCATCGAACAATGGTCAATGATAATATTTTTATGTTGCTTTCCCCACAGTGCATCACCACTGTCGGCTTCTGCTTCTGTTGTAAAGTTGTCCGATCCCATGCGGAAACGCATGAAACGGATGATTACGTTGTCTGCCTGTACGGATACGGGATGTCCTTTCAGGCAAATACCGTTACCCGGTGCACTCTGGCCGGCAATCGTTACATCTCCGTTGGTTATCTTCAAGGGGCTTTTCAGTTCTATCAATCCGCTTACCGCAAATACGATCGTGCGCTTTCCCGTGCGATTTAATGCGTAGCGTAGTGTCCCTTGTGTTGTGTTATCGTTGTCTTCAAGCGAAGTTACTGTATACACTTCTCCGCCTGCTCCGCCGGTAGTATAACGACCTGCACCGTAAGCACCCGGAAAGGCATAACGCGTTTCGGCAGGTGTCTCTTCTTCACCACCTTCGTTCTCATTACCACCGTTACCGGTATTCTGTCCCGGTGTTTCATCAGTGATACTTGGGTCTTCGCTGCTGCAAGCAACCGATAGGTTGATTACACAGAAGCACAATAATCCCATTTTAATAGATTTGAGCATACAAATTATCTTTTAAAAAAATAGAGTTCTTTGTCTCATACATTATATTTGCTGATGATGTGACAAAGAACTCTTTATTAAATCTTATTGGTTTTATTCGCTTACTGTACCGTACTGGCTTACAGTTTTCACTGTATAAATATTGCTTTCGTCAGTGTTGGTCAGTGTAACGGTAGTGTCTGTAGTTTGCCCTGCATAGTTGCCATTCATAAAGATGAGGTAACCGGCAGCACCGGATACTGCATCCCATGTCAGAGTGTTTCCCGACAGATTGACATTGGTAGGTGCTGCAAGGGGAGTTTCCATATACTCTTTCGGGTTCCAGCTGTCAATAGTTATTATATTCTCATATGTATATTTAGCAGCTTCGGATGCTGTTAGCACTGAACTAGTGAAGGAAACGTTTCCGGAGGTGATTGTTTTACTTTCCGCAATCATATTTCCATTCTTGTCGATAGTGTTATATTCAGCATATAGTGTAGGTACTTGTCCACCATATCCCCAGTGTGAATCTATAATATCCATTTTCAACTTGGTGTTGATCCAGACAGTTTTCGTGGTTGTGGCTTGGGAACGTCCGAATGAGAATTTTGTATCATCACCGTTTACCGTACAATCTTTTATAACATATCCGTATTTATCGCTTTCACTGGTACGCGAAGCAGTTATAACGCTACCACCGTCATTGCCTGTATTATAGAATGTACTGTTTTCGATAAGTACATCGCCACTTCCCCAGATATAATCTGTATGACCTTCAATCCATGAGTTATAAACGTATGCACGATGAGGGGTTGTATTGTTCCAATAACGGGTCCACCATGTATCCTGATAGGAGACAAGCAAACAATTATTCAAAGCAAAGCGGTCTTCACGGTTTATCAAGGCTTCTGCCTGTCCGTTTTTACCTAAACCACCAGTGTGACGATTTGAGAATGCACCATAAAGATTGATGATTGAAATGTTTTCAGCATAAAAATCTGTGGCTTCAATCAACACTACTGTGTTTTGCTCTTCACTATATCCGGCTTTGCGGGCTGGTGAGTTTTCGTTGAAAATAGAATAAGGCCATGAGGTAGCATTACTTGAATCATCTACACGGTTTACTGCAAACTGGATTTTAACACCATCGCGGCTCTCACCGATTAAATGAACAAATGGTTTATTCTTATTGATCCGGACACATTCATTATAAGTTCCGTTGGCTATGAAGATTTTATAAGGACTGGTCGGTGGAGTAGTGATGGCGTTGATTGCTGCCTGGAGAGTAGTGTAATCGCCATTCCCTTTTGAATCAACAATTGCATCGAATACTTTTCCACCACCCGAAATTTCAGATTTGGCAGTAAAGCTTAAAAAGAAGTCTTCGTCGTAAGCTCTTCCCTGCATATCCGTTAATGCTCCGGCAGGAACTTCGAAAGTACATTCTTTGTTTTCCATACCAGAGAAGGTATAACGTACTTTTTCGTAGTTGATGGATACACGCACTACTCCTCCGTTGAAATAGATTTCTGTGTCTGGAGCCTGACGCATAGCTTTGCTGAAAGTCAGTTCTACATATCCGCTCGGACCTACTACATCACCATCATTGATATTCTGTGAAATCAGAACAGGGATGCTTGTATCTTCTGCATCATCGTTGTCATTACAGGAAGCACCTGTAAGAATCAACAAGAGCAGAAGTAAGTATTTACTTATTGTATTGATTGAATTTGTATTCATAATATCTGTTGCTTTTTAGAGAAGATTCTCCGTCAAGTAAATGCAAATTCCAGACTTGACGGAAAACCTTGTAGTTTTATTTAGTTATTTGTTCCAACGTTGGTCACCGATGACTTTGTATTCTTCAGAAACATTGTTGCCATAAGTCAATGTGAATTCGGAATTAGAATCAGTGCATGAGAATAATTCAGATGAACTTAAAGTCATAGTGTCATATGTTGTAGAACTAGTTGTATTAGTGAATTTGAAGTCACTAGTAGCATAAACTTTCTGCCAACTAACATTTGACGGTGCAACTGTTGCCGAATTAAAGACTTTATAATTAGTGTTACTTGCAGCGAACAAAGTATTTGAAACATTAAATGTACATGTTGCTCCAGTAATATCTCTCATTAATTGCTCACCAGATGTTGTTAAGCCATAGAACGTACAATTTTCAATATTAGTAGTGACATTCTGTTGAGTGTTTGCTGTTCTTACTATTGATGAAGCGGCTCCAATGAAGTTTGCAATGGTAGAATTGGTTAGATTTAATTTGAGAGATGCGAGAGAACCTGCACCACTACTTCCTGTTATATCGCTTGCATGTAGAATGCCATAATGTCCACCTTGTAATCCTTTGATAATACAATCGTCAATTTCTATTGTTGTATTTGCATTACTTGTTGTTTTACGTACACGAATAACACCACGGAAATCTCTTATCATACAAGATGAGATAACTAACTTTTCTACAGAACCAGAATTAGTCTTACCTTGATTATCCAAATAAATGACAAAATTGCCACCTTTATTTGTAGAATAAATATCTAGATTATAGAATTCAATCTTTTTACATTGTCCAGAGAAATCAATGTTATTAATTTCTACACTTGGTTTTGTTTCGCTTCCCCAGAATACAATTTCCTCAATGTCAGCAGGAATACTGTTATTAGGCAGAATTATTGATGCATCGTTGCTTATATTAATCAGTACCTTTCCACTCAAAGTAGACCAATCTACATTTTCCCATTCTATTTCAGTATAACCCGTCGGTTTACCTTTCTTAGTTGTAAAGGTGATACGGGAACATATAGAGCCGTTTGCGAAAGCATAAGCCGTATATTCCGTACTGGAAGCCAAACCTGTGATTGTCACCTTATGTGCAGCAATATCTGCTGGTGATAATTGGGTTCCTGATTCAGGTACTCCTTCGGTAGAAAGAACACAAGCATATTCATCTACATCCACCGTTTCTTCCCATGAGAATACAGCTGAATTTGCTGTTATATCACTGATGGTAGATTCGATTTCCAAACCAGGAATGGTAACAGTCTGTGAACCACGCGGATTATTTTCATTATAAATAGTAATTGTGTATTCAGTGAACGACTTCAAATTTTCAACCCATGCTTCACCTGCGGCAGCTTCTGTTGACGAAATAACACGTGAAGTTGCTTCTGTGGCACCTGTTTCCATGATTTCGAAATGATCGACTGCTAATCCGGCTTCCCATGACATGCGTACTTTTCCTTGACCTTCAGGTAAGTCTTCAGTAGTTGGGATATTCAGGATAGCTTCTTCCTTAACTGAAGCAAAAGTCTTTTTATAATTTACCCAGCGAGATTCTTTCTCTCCGGAAATAGACTTGATACGCATATAATAAGTCGTATTTACAGCCAGATTATCCATTGTGTAAGGTGACTGCTTGATCCGGTTGGCAGGATCATTTCCATAAACGATATTTCCATTTTCTTCTGATCCCATTGGAGTTTCGTCAGTCATCTCGTTAGGACTAATCTCGATAATGTAATAGTCGGTATTAGATGTTGAGCTCCAAGTTACTACCGCTCTGGCTACTTTACTGTCTGTTTCTACACTGATTCCGTTTTCATCAGTTCCGAAAGGACGGCTGTAGGAAGAGTCAATATCCCAATCACTTTTCTCTGTACACGAAGATACAGCCAAAGAGGCCAGGAGCATGAAAGCTCCCATTCCCAATATATTTTTTATATTCTTCATCATTTTACGATTTTAAGATTAATCCGAATAACCATAAGAGTTATGTAATTTACCGTTTGAGGTAGAGATGGTTGTAGAAGCTATCGGCAATAAATAACGATTCTTCACAGCCTTGTTCAATCCGCCAGAAATACTAGGCAAGTTTACTTTCAGATTCTTTTGCTCCTTGTCACTGGTTTCAGCTCCGAAGAAGCTCTTGTTTTCATATTCTCCACCTACTTTAGCTCCAAATACGAGAGAAGTCATATCGATATACATCGGATTGTCCGTGCGATATTTATAGTTCACATACTGTGGATATGTACCATTATACACTGCATTTGTATATTCGTTTTTGAACTCGTCTATTTTTTCGCTCAACAGGTTCCAACGGATTAGGTCGAACTTACGAACACCTTCTCCTGCCAGTTCCCATGCATTTTCGTCAACAATTGCATCGAAGAAGTCTTTTCCCATTAGAGCAGTCCATGCAGCATCACGTTTGGTTGCATCGGTGAAAGCACGGTCGTGTACTTCTTTCAGGGCTGCTGTGGCTGTTAATGTACAACCTTCGGCTGTTGCACCCTTACCATAAAGTTCGTTCACAACTTCGGCATACATCAGCAATACTTGCGGATAACGCATTTTCACTACGTTGATACCGGAACAAACTTTCTGATCGCTGGCCAATACAGCTGCGTACCATTCAGAGTTTTCCATCATCTTACGATAATCCCATTTTCCACAATAAAGACCGAAAGGAGCATTTCCTAACATATATTCTTTAAATACTTTGGTGTTTTTGTCTGTAGAAAGTTGTGAAATAGCACAAGTCAGATCGCGGCGGATATCTCCTTCGCCAAATGACAGATAATAAGGAGCAGTCAGTTTCAACTTACCGGATGAGTTACCTTTCGGACCGAATAGGGAACTGGCACCGTTTATACGATATCCGATAGTATATCCCAGCTCACCACTTTTGTTTAGTCCCATTGGAATCTCGAACAGGTTTTCTTGATAAGTCTGATCTAGTTGTCCGATATTTATTAAACGCCAGTATTCTTCTACAGAAGGATTCAGTTTATGTTTTCCTGAACTGACAACAGCTGCCAGATGTTTTTCGGCCAATTCGAATAGTTCTCTACGTTTGGTATCGCTGCAACGTTGAGTAGGATAAGTAGCGTCACTGTTATCTCCGGTGATATATCCGTCTTTAGCTTGTTCGCGGATAGCATATCCGGCACGTGTCATTGCAATGTTAGCCAAGAGAGCGTGAGCATAGCCTTTGCTTACATGTTCGGTTGTATAACCGTCTTCACCAGCCCAAGGTAAATATCCGATAGCTTCCTCGAGTTCAATTATCAATTCATCCATGATATCGTCACGATCTGCCTTTCCAATGTAAACATTAGACAGGTCGCTGTTGGAAGATTCTGTTTTGAAAGGAATATCACCGAACAAGCGGATCAGATCGAAATAAATCATCGCACGCAATGTCATCGCTTCTGCACGGAATCTCATCATGCTGGTACGGGTTGCTCCTGCTTGTTGTATCAGTTGGCTATTGTTTATACCATCTACTACCAGATTCGCATTCTCGATTACTCCGTACATGGCATCCCATACTTTGGAAAGTTGTGACCATCCCGGATTAGCGTTGTAGTTCATATTACCACGTTCGCTGGACGTGTTGCTTGCATCCGTACCCAAACCGTCAATCAGTTCACAGTCGGTATTGGTTCCGGCAATGATAGGTAGGAAGTTAGAATAAGTCTGGTCTTGCGTCAGGCTGCCGTAAACTTTATTAAGTGCCAATTCTGTATAATAGGCATTATTAAAAGTTGATTCATTATCCAATTCAGACGGTGAGGTCTGATTCAGGAAGTCCGAACAGGAAGACAGGGCAATTAACCCCAGCCCCAGGAATAATGTCTTATATATTTTCATACGATCAATCTGTTTAATGTTTTAATTAGAATGTAACGTTAATACCACCCACAAATGTGCGGCTCTTAGGATAAGCGGCGTAATCTATACCCGGAGTCATCGCATTTTTCTTACTGCTTGTATCGACTTCAGGGTCTGCTCCGCTGTAGTTAGTCCAACAGAACAGGTTATATCCTGTCAGATAGATTCTCACATTCTGCATAAACGCTCTCCTTACAATTGTTTTCGGAAGAGAGTATCCGATAGTAATGTTATTCAAACGCAGGAATGAGGCTTTTTCTACTGCATAATCAGTCAGCTGCATGGTAGTAGCGCTGGCCGGATTGTACATATTGGCGTTAGCGTTTATTTCATTCAGACGTAATCCTGCTGTTGTCATGTCTCCATAGGTATTAAGGACATCTGTAGAGCTGGACGACAGGTTCAAACCAGTTTCCGGATCAATCCATGTGTAACGGTTAGACAGTCTGAAATCATTGTTTAAGTTATAACCGGTTCTTGAACCTGAACGGAAAGAAGCTGCCAGTTTTGTTCCATTGACAATTACATTTCCGAGAGAGTAGTTGAAGAATACATTGAAGTCGAAATTACCTACGCGACCATCGAATCCAAAACCACCGGTTGTAGGAGCGATAGTGTTACCCAAACGTTGTTTGAGAGGGTTACCATCTTTATCACATTCCAGTTTCAAACCACCCGGATAGTATTTACCACCGGTGATAGTAGGACTGTTATCTTGCATTCCGTCTTTTAATCCCCATTCGCTACCTGCCCAAACCAGTTCGCCGGTAGGGTTGGTGACAGGATCATATACAGTATAATAACCGTTTGTCTTATATCCCCAAACTTCACCCAAACGTCCGCCTTTCTCTACGCGGAAGTCTTCGTATTTGGCCATTGTACTACCTGACCAGTTACTACTTTGCCAGGGAGAGTCTGTATTCAGTTTATCAATGCGGTTGCGGTTGTAAGCAATGTTGGCATTGAAGTTCAAAGAGAAATTCTTTTTATCAAATAAAACAGCACTAACAGACAATTCTACACCTTTATTGGATGTCTGTCCGAAGTTCTTGTACTGATAGTTATATCCGGAGAGAGAAGGAATTTCAGTACGCATCAATAAGTCTCTGGTTGTATTCCAGTAAAAGTCGATAGCACCGGAGATACGATTGTTCCAGAATCCATAGTCAATACCGATGTTACGGGTAACTGTTGTTTCCCACTTCAAATCGGGGTTGTATAAGTTCGTTCCATGTTCCAACATGGTAGTGCTTTCTCCGTTGAAGAAAGGATTGCGTGCATCATTACCTCCCAAAGAGTAAGTGGTGGAAAGCAAACCGGAATTGATACGGTTGTTACCGGCAGTACCGAAGCTTAAACGTAGTTTCAAAGCTGACAGCCAGTCTTGAGTGTTACTCATGAAAGCCTCGTCAGAGATACGCCATGCCAAAGCTGCTGACGGGAAAACACCCCAACGATTTCCGGAACCGAACTTGCTCGAACCGTCTGCACGTACTGTAACAGCAAGCAAGTATTTATCCATCATAGTATAGTTCACACGACCAAAGAATGATAATATGTTTTCTTTTGCAGCAATGGTAGATTGGTTGGCTAAAGCTTTGCCCGAACCCATATTTGCTTTCATATCATCGAAATTCATAGTAACAGGGAAAGCTACAGATACATTTTCTATTGATTTCCTTTGGCTGCTGCTTACTTCATGTCCGATCAATACATTGAGTTTATCACGACCTTTGAACAGTTTTTTGTTATCATAGGTCAATGTGTTGGCATTACGCCAGCTCATCGTCTTTTCTCTCAACAGGTAGGCTTGTGGCTGACCGTTATATCCATATTTAGAATTAGATACTGCATCTACTCCCCAATACTGTTCTGTATCGTCAAACTTCCATCCATATCCGAATTCGGAACGGAATGTCCAGTTCTTGAATGGTTTCCAGTTTAAACCTACATTGTAGTTCTGGTTGAAAGTATTGCGGGTTTTATCCGTTGCAAGCAGACGTTCCAATGGAGATTTCTGTTGTGCCGAACTGTTTTCTTCGTCGTCATCACTGTATTTAAGTGAATCAACCGGACGGAATACGGTAGCATTAGCCACAGTTGAATTGGCAGCATTGGATTCATTGGTATCAGCACCACCACCTAAACCGTCAATGGTAGAGTAACTTAACCGGGCGTTAAAGTCCAGTGTCATCCATTTATTCAGTTCTGATTTAATTTTTGCATTTACATTGTCTTTTTTGAAGCCGGAATTAAGCATGATACTTTTTTCTTCATTATGGGCATAGCTGACACTATAAGTCATTTGCTTGGTTCCGCCACTTACATTAATGTTGTATTGTTGCTGGTTTCCAGTACGTCCGAACATCTCGTCTTGGTAATCGGTACCATCAATAGAACGCCAGATATCCATATCGGCAAAGTTTCCATAATCCAGAGAACCGATTTCACGCTGATAAGCAACGAAATCGTAAGGACTCAAGACTTCAGTCAGTTTGGTTACCTGTTTAAAACCGAAAGAAGCACCGAAGTCTACTTGCGTTTTACCTTCTTTTCCGCTCTTGGTAGTAATGATGATTACACCATTTGCACCACGGGCACCATAAATGGCTGTGGAAGAAGCATCTTTCAATACGTCGATGCTTTGAATTTCCGAGGGAGCGATATCACTAATGCTTGAAACAGGGAAACCGTCTACAATATATAAAGGAGAGTTATCCTGTGATAGTGAACCACCACCGCGAACACGGATCTTTATATCTGCATCGGGAGAACCTTCAGTAGTAGTAACACTAACTCCGGCAAGTTTACCGGTAAGGGCTTCAGATGCACTTGCTACTGGTATAGCAGCTAAGTCTTTGGCACTAACAGAGGCTACAGAACCGGTTAAATCTCTTTTATTGACCGTACCGTAACCAATTACTACGACTTCGTCCAAAGCTTTCGAGTCGTCGACCATTTGTACATTAATTGTTTTTCTACCTTGAACGGCTACTTCTTGAGTTTTCATACCTATGTATGAAATAACCAATGTTTTTTTGCCATCAACTTTAATAGAAAAATTACCATCTAAATCTGTAATCGTACCATTGGTAGTATTACCTTTTTCTACAACAGAGGCTCCAATAACAGGCTCTCCGCTGGTGTCTTTCACGTTACCTTTTACGGTAATCGTTTGCGCAGATACGCTAAGCGATATTGCTGAAAATAGTATTAGCAATAAGGAGCGCATGTTTTTCACTTTGTTAGACATTCTTTGCATGTTTATTAATTAATGGTTGTTGTTTGATATTTCATAAAAATCCCGATGAGAGTTCATTCATCGCTACAAAAGTATGAGAATGAAGATATAGTGATGTGCAATATTTGTTTTTCACCTCGTATTTTTTGTTTTTTAGTTTGTTGCGAGGTGTAGTTATTAGCTTTGAAGGGTGTTATTTGTGTTCTAAAGGCCGGCAAATATACGAATCAGAGATTTATAAATTGATTTTTTCACCGGTTTTTATCCGGCATTCATCGGAATTTATACCGTAAATCAACTGAAAAGCCTGTGGAAGCATAGGGAAATGATGTATCTTTGAACCATTAATCAATTAATAATAGAAACAATGGAAGAGAAACAAAATTTTCCCCGTGCTACAGGCTTTTCCGGTAAAATACTGATAGCTTTGCTTTTTATCCTTTCCGGGATTCTACTGTTTGCCCGTAATATGGGATGGATAACTTCAGAAGTATTTGATTTGATCGTATCCTGGCATTCACTCCTTATATTATTAGGTATATATGCAATGATTCGCCGCCATTTCATCGGTGGAATCATCCTTTTTCTGGCGGGTGTTTATTTTCTGATAGGAGGACTTTCCTGGTTACCGGAAAATTCACAGGCAATGGTGTGGCCCCTCGCTCTGATAATAGCAGGTGTTTTATTTATCTTCAAACCCGGCAGAAATAAGAGGGCGCAATGGGCTCGTCAGCATACAATGGAACATCGTCGGCAATGGATGAAGATGCATCAGGGTAGACCCGGCATGAACTTTGAGAGTGAGCAACAACAATCGGAATCAGTAGATGGCTTTTTGCGTTCGGAGAATGTCTGGGGAGCTGCACGTCACGTAGTACTTGATGAGTTGTTTAAAGGAGCCATGATTCGTACCTCTTTCGGGGGGACGACTATTGATCTTCGCCATACCCATATTGCACCGGGAGAAACCTATATTGATTTGGATTGCAGTTGGGGAGGAGTTGAGATTTATGTCCCGTCGGATTGGACAGTCGTCTTCAAATGCAATGCTTTCTTTGGAGGATGTGATGACAAACGCTGGCAAAATGGGAATGTAAACAAGGAGAATATATTGGTCATTCGTGGAACGCTTTCTTTCGGAGGCTTGGAAGTTAAAGACTAGCGTATGAAACCACATCCGATAATAGATTATCCATTCCGCTGGATTCCGATGCTGGTGCTGGCGTTTATTCTGGTTGCGACACAGGTGGCTTTAGTCTGTGGATATACCGGAAACGACTATCTTCCTGCTCTGGTAGATGGAGTGGCAACAATTGGTTGGCTGGCAGCCATAGCCTATTTGGCCTGGTTTGTGGTCGGTCTTGTTTCGTTGTTCCAGACGGATATAATCATGATAATCGTTGGAAGCCTATTATGGCTGGCGGGTAGTTTTATGATCTGTGATATCATGGTGAGGATTGTAGGCATATCCTATATTCCTTTTGTGCAGACCATACCTTTCCGGTTATTGTTCGGGCTGCCAACCTTGATTGCCATTACTTTATGGTATCGCCTGATCGTAACTAAAGAAGAAGTACAGAATCAGGAACTGGATAAAGAATTGGCTGCACATCAGCTAACTGTGACCGAACAACAAGGAGAACCACAGACAGAATTAATAGATCGCATTACGGTGAAAGACGGTTCCCGCATTCATCTGGTAAAGACAGACGAACTGATCTACATACAAGCCTGTGGAGATTATGTAATGTTGATAACCCCTACCGGAGAATATCTGAAAGAACAAACTATGAAATATTTTGAGACCCATCTGTCTCCTGATACTTTTGTGCGTGTGCATCGTTCTACGATTGTCAACGTAACACAAATTTCGCGGGTCGAGCTTTTCGGAAAAGAAACTTATCAGTTGTTATTGAAGACTGGCGTGAAACTTAAAGTAAGTCTTTCCGGTTACCGGTTATTAAAAGAGCGGCTGGGGATCTAAAATTTGTTCAATCTTATCATAAAAACTGATTTTTCCCCTATATCGGTCAAAAAATGAATGTCAGAATGAAAAGCTTCCACTACTTTTGTTTCCATCATCTAATAATGTGAATAAGGAAATGAAAAGAAAATTAGTTTATGTTTGTCTGCTGGCAATGGTTGCGGGAGGAATGATGTCCTTTTCCTATGACATACCCGAAAAACAGGAGACAGGCGGCCGGGAAGATCGAGTGATCTCTTTTCCCGGAGCTGAAGGACACGGTAGATACACGACAGGCGGCCGTGGTGGTAAAGTGTATCATGTGACTTCTTTGGAAGACGATGGTTCGCAGGGGACTTTACGTTGGGCTTTGAAACAAAATGGACCTAAAACGATTGTCTTTGATGTGGCAGGTACGATTCATCTGAAATCGGAATTACGAACAGGGAAAGATCATCTCACCATTGCAGGACAGACTTCTCCCGGAGGAATCTGTCTGGCTGATTATGGCTTTTCTATTAATTCTAATAATGTAATTATCCGTTTTCTTCGTTTCCGCCCCGGAGAAGCCAGTGGGAAAGAACCCGATGGGTTGGGCGGCTGTGATAAGAAAGATATTATGGTAGACCATTGCTCTGTCAGTTGGAGTGTAGATGAATGTCTTTCCGTTTATGGTATGGAAAACTCTACGGTACAATGGTGTATTGGCTCTGAAGCATTAAGAAAAGCGACTCATGTAAAAGGGGCACATGGATATGGAGGCAATTGGGGAGGACATAAAGCTTCTTATCACCATAACCTGATCGCTCACTGTGAGAGTCGCGTGCCTCGTCTGGGCCCTCGTCCTTCTACATTAGCTCTTGGCGAATGTGTTGATATCCGGAATAATGTTTTCTACAACTGGGCTGGAAACGGTTGCTATGGCGGGGAAGATCAGCATGTCAATATCGTCAATAACTATTATAAACCGGGACCGGCAACAAAACAGGCTTCCAAACAGGTGCAATATCGTATTGCCAAAGTCGGAGTTTATCCGCAAGCTTATGTTTACGTTGATGGAGAACCCAAAAAGAACTTGGCTTTTCAACCTTACCTGCAGAAATGGGGAACTTTCTATATTGATGGAAATAAGATAGAAGGTAACAACAAAGTTACTGCCGATAACTGGACGGACGGAGTCTATGCCCAGTTGAAGAATGATGAAAAAGTAGATTTCCTCTGGACAGAAGATGCCAAAGAATCTATCCGTCTGAAAGAACCTCTTGATTTTGGAGTAATCACTACTTATTCGGCTGACAAGGCTTATGAACAGGTGATGAACTATGCAGGTTGCTGTAATTATCGTGATGAAGTAGACAAACGTATCATTTCCGACACCCGGAAAGGAACGGCAACTTTCACCGGAGAAGGAAATAAACCCGGATTTATCAATAGCCCCAAAGACACAGGCGATTCTCCCTGGCCGGAATTATCAATAGCAGGTCTTTCGGCACCGGTAGATTCGGACGGTGATGGCATACCTGATGAGTGGGAAATAAAAAACGGACTTGATCCGAATAATCCCGTAGATGGAAATACAAAAACGAAAGATCCGAATGGACAATATACGAATCTTGAGGTATATTTGAATAGTTTGGTGCAACATATAGTCGATGCACAGAACAAATAGGTAATCAGCAATTCCCCGTTCAATGCGGAGAATTTAGATGATATGCCCTTCAGGTGTTTTATGATAACATTTGAAGGGCATATCTTTTTTGTGCATGGCTATACCAGAGGGGCACTTTTTTACCCCAGTCCGTTTTTTACTCCTTTTCTACTAAATCTTACTCTATCTTCTCTTGCTTAATCCTCAATTTTGCACTGGTGAAAGAACAAAAAAATCACTCTAGCGAAAAACATCATTAATGTACAATGAAAATCTAAACAAATGAGAAACATGAAGCCAGCACTTATAATAGCCAATCCTCCTTAGGCTTGGATCCGCCTTTTAAAGAAAAAGGGCATAGAATTTTTATTCTTTTAATAATTGTATATCTTTAAATTATATATAAACTAATATTTATGAAACATCTAGCAAGTTTATTTCTTCTGTCATTTCTGCTTTGCTGTTCTTGTTCACAGCAAATGGATGATGAATGGAAACCGAATGAACAACTTCCCAATGTGCCCGAAACCCAACCGGTTGGCGTTTCTTTCAGTAGGGCTAGTCTTGAAACTTTTGCTGAACATGGAATTACAGAGGTCGGTGTTTATGTCTACCTGCAAGATTCCATGGTATATGGAAAAAATCTCCCTTTAAATAATGGAGATTTAAAAGTCGACCTTCCTTTAGGAGAAAATCTGCAAACCTTCATCGTGGCAAATGCCGATCATCTGGTGGATACAGATAGTCTTTCCAAAGTTGTAGTTTATCAGGATGCTCATATTCAAAAGCCGGTTTATATTTCGGATGTCGTAGGCTTTACTTCAGATAACTCGGTCAGTTCGCTCAACGTAGAATTGAAACGTTTAGTCGGGCAAGCAGTGTTCCAGCCGAAAGAGACGGAGGAGGAATTGAGTGCTATCACTCGTTTTGACCAGTTGAATGTCACTTTTACAAATGTGGCAATAGGCTATAAAGTAAAGAGTAAAGAATGTATTACAGAAAATGTGACCATCTCCACTAATCTTTCTACCGGCTTTGGAGCTTCGGTTTATTCATTTCCCACAGTGAATGGAGATTCCAGAACATCTATAGATGTGGTATATCTGAAAGGAGGCGAGGAGGTGAATCGCATCATCAGCCCTCTTGATACCGGTATAGGCTTTGAGTCTTCCAAGCGTTCTACCGTACATATGAAAATTACGGATGAGAATTACTTGGACGAGCCGTGGCTTTCGGTACGCACAGTCATGTATAAGAGTACATCCACTCAACCGTTTACAATAGAAGTTTCAGAATTTTAAAACAGGAGTTATATGAGAAATATATTCTATTCACTGACGGGAATAATGCTCCTGTTGGGAATAACAGCTTGTTCGGAAGAAGAACGATATGCCACTTCGGTAGTAAAAGAGATACAACTGTTTCTGGATGACGAACCGTGGGCGGTGAACACAGGTGCCTCTAACAAACCCCTGTTTATCTATACAGCCGATGGTGAGTATGTAGCCAACTATTCGTCGCTTTATCGCTTTCAGTTGCCCAATGGGAGTTATAACATTATTTCTACCACACAATCCGATTCTATTCCCAGTCCGAAGAATCTGAATGATATTGTGATACATCAGGATCCGACGGCTAAAACAAAATATGCCATTTCGGCACCGGTGGCGTATAAATCCCCGTTCGACGAACCGCTTAGTGTGCGTATGTACAATCGTACAGGTGTGCTTCGTCTGAAGTCTACCGATCGTAAATCGGATAAAAGCTACTCGAAATTACGCGCAGTCGTTTCTTCACCAATATCAGGATATAAACTATCGGATGCTACTTTTGTAAAAGCTCCGACAGATGTGCAACGCGAGAAAGAGACAACAACCGGTGGAGTGAACTACACCGATGACTTTGTATTGTTTCAAACGCAAAGCGAAGGCGGAACAGTATCTGTGCGTATCGACTATCTGGATAAGAATAATACGGTAGTCCAATCTAAAGCTATCGATGGCACATTCCCCATCTTGCCTGATGATACGGTACAAGTGGCGTTTGCACTGAACAACGTAGATGAACCGATCATACAAGATTACACTGTAACAATTGCTTCGGAAGGATGGAACGAAGAAGATATCAATCCGGAAGCTCCGATGAGAATTCCTGACGGATACAGATATGTAAGTCCGGAAGAGAACCTTGAATCAATCTGTAAATCAATGCTGGCGGATGCTTCTGTAAATGAGGTGAAACTTTTCCTGAAAGCAGGTGCTACCTATAAATTAGGTACACAGACCGAAATACCGAAAGCTCTCTACATCATGGGACAGGCACCGGGTGATGGTGAAGAATTGGCATTTATGGAAATGGGCAACATGAGTATCAACTGTCCTGATGCCATTATTGAAGCCTTCCACTTCGAGAATCTGAAAATAAAGGTGACAACTTCCGATTTCTTTAAGTTTAAAAACCAAGCTTTCCATGTATCTACTATCTCTTGGAAGAACTGTGAAATCAGCGATTTGGTACGTACAATGTGGTATCAGGAAGTAGATGCTGCACAGAAACAGATTGCCGATCATATTGTGATTGAGAATTGTCGTTTCTTAGGTTTGAATTCCGGTGGAAGTGGCCTGTTCGGTCTTTCTACCAAGCAGGACGCGCCGGTACACAACTTTGTGTTCAAGAACTCTACGTTCCATGCCAACAATCTGACAAGAGCTTTGATAACCGGTTTGGGCAGTATGACAGGCGAATTGAATGTGACAATAGAGAATTGTACATTTGTGAGTATGGCTCCTGCTGCAATGACCTTCTTCGACTTAAATCCGAAGAATACCTCTTCATTCCACTTAGTTGTCCGTAATAATCTCTTTAGTGGTGTTTGTGAAGTCGGACAGGGAACTTGGTTCACTACAAGAAACGTCACAAGCAAGACTTTCGAGAATAACTATCGCACCAATGGCTTTGTAGTGGCTAACTGGGGAGTTGATACTGCTGAAATACCGGTAGAAACAGCTCTCCCTATGGAAACACTCTTCAAAGATGTGGCTGGTAGAGATTTCACTATTACTGATAAAAACTCCGAAGTATATACAAATGGAATTGGTGATCCGCATTGGATTAAATAATCAATAGAGTATTAACAATATAAAGATATAAAACATGAGATATTTTCTATTCATATTATTGGTAGGATTGTTGAGCGCATGTAGTTCGGACGACGAATCTAATGCGGGTGCAACAGCAGCCAAACTGGAAGTGTCGAAGAATGAGGTGAAGTTGAGTAACGTAGACGGTTCGTTTACAATCAACGTAACGGCTACCTCTACATGGACTGCCGAAGTGACCTCGACAGGCGACTGGTTGACTATATCAAAAAGCTCCGGAGAGGGGAATGGTGATCTCCGTTTGTTTTTTACCGAGAATACAGACGGTCCCAAGCGCACCGGAACAGTAAAAGTATCAATGTCGGGTGCAGGCTCGACATTGGAACAAGAGATTAGCGTAGAGCAACTGGGGGCCGATCCCGATATTTTGTTTGATTATTCATCAGACCCTTTGTCATTCCGGGGAGGTACATTCACCTGCAAAGTAGTGGCAAATGTGGAATGGGAACTGGAGATAGCAGCAGAGTACGACTGGATCAAGTTGAAGGAAGCAACTCCCAGAACCCGCAGTTTTGTGACGGATGAAGTAACATTTGCCGTAGATGCAAATGCAAACAAAACCAGAACAGCCGTCCTGATATTCAAATCCGTAGGAGATTATACATTGCAGCGTGTCCTGAAAGTGACACAAGACGGTGTAAGCGGTGAGGTGACGATAGAACAGGATGAGTATATCATTCCTTATAAATGTCCTAAACTGGTTATCTCGGCTCCGCAAGGAGAAAACCCGGTAGATTACGATGCTGTAATATCCGAGAGTTGGATTACGCAGGATAAGAAAAACTCTACTGCCAATGAAGTCGTATTGAATATCGAAAATAATGAAACAGTCTTTCCACGTACAGCAACGGTAGAGATGTTGGATAAAGTAATTACCATCTTCCAATATGGTAAACCCGATACAAGCATCGGTGACGATCATTCTACTTCTATACTCGCTTTCCCGGGTGCCGAAGGTGGCGGTCGTTTTACTACCGGTGGTCGTGGCGGCGAAATCTATCGTGTGACCACGCTGGCAGATTATAACAAAAACGAAACCCCTATTGAGGGCAGTTTACGCTATGGAATTGAGAAATCCAACCAACCACGCACCATTATTTTTGATGTATCCGGTATCATCGAACTGAAAAGAGGGCTGTATCTGAATGAATATCCTAATTTGAGTATCATTGGTCAGACCGCACCGGGCGACGGTATCACATTGAAGAATTACAACTTCACCTTTAACCTGTCGAAAGATCCAGCTATTGGTGCAGGTGGCAGTCTGAATGCTATTGTTCGTTTCTTGCGTTGCCGTCCGGGCGATCAGTTTGCCGATTATGGAGAAGATGCGATTGGCGGACGCTATTTCAAAGATGCCATTATCGACCATATTACAGCCGGATGGAGTGTGGATGAAACACTGACTTTCTATGGCGTACAGAACTTCACGGCACAATGGTGTATCGCTTCTGAAAGTATGAACCTGTCTAACCATGCCAAGGGTGCTCATGGTTATGGTGCTATGTTTAGTGGAGATAATGCTTCTTTCCACCACATACTGTTAGCACACCACGGTAGCCGCTGCCCGCGTATCTCCGATTTGTCTGCTCCCGGTACACAAGAATCTTATGACTTTACCGGATATTTCGATGTGAGGAATAATGTCTACTACAACTGGAGTGGAAGAGGACAAGGCAGTTATGGCGGAAAGTATGCTGCTTTCAACCTGACCAACTGCTATTATAAACCGGGGCCAGCTACCGGAACAAACAACCGTTCTTACCGTATCCTGTCAAGTGATCCTACTGCCAGAGCTTATATCAATGGCAATTATGTGTTAGGTAACACAGGTGTCACGGCTGATAACTGGACAGAGGGTGTTTGGGGACAATTCGATTCTTCACTGGGTACGGTTCCTGAAGCAGAAAAGCAAGCTATGAAGATGGCAGATTACCAACCTTTCAGCAAACTGACCAGTCACACGGCTGAACAAGCTTACGATAAAGTATTGGAATATGCCGGAGCTTCTTTGCGTAGAGATGTGATAGATCAGCGTATCGTTCGTGAAGTAAAGAATGGTACTTACACCTATATCGGTTCCAAACCTGAAGAAGACGGCAAAGCCAAGCAACCCGGTATCATTGATACAGTATCAGATACTGAAGGTTACATTAAGGTGAAGTCGTTGAATCCCTGGCCTGATACGGATGGTGATGGAATTCCTGATATTTGGGAAGAAGCTTACGGGTTGAATCCTAACGATCCGAGTGATGCACAAAAAATCAGTTCGTCGGTTGATCCTAACGGACGCTATCCGAACATCGAAGTTTATTTCCACAACTTGGTTCAGCACATTATCTATTATCAGAACCAAGGCGGAATAGTAATGGAAAAGAAATAAAGGTGTGGAGCAAATAAATCTATTTACAATAAAAGCATAGAATGATGAATAAAATAATCATAAGCATATTTATCCTGCTGTGGGTAGCAGTGGGTGCTATGGCACAGACTGCTACCGTGACCGGTATGGTGACCGACGATATGGGGCCGGTAATTGGTGCCACAGTAACGGTGCAAGGCACTTCAATAGGTGCAACGACCGATTTGGATGGTAAATTTACATTGACCAGTGTGCCCAATGTAGCCAAGGCCGTGTTGATAGTTCGCTATGTAGGTATGGAAGAAGCAAAAGAACCGTTGAAAGGACGTACCTCGAACATTAATATCCACATGAAAGAAGCTGTTGGAATGTTGGACGACGTAGTCGTAATCGGCTATGGTACGCAGAAAAGAGGTAATCTTACCGGTTCTATCGCCAGCGTATCCGGCAAGATATTGGAGAAAGTACAGACCACTTCTGCTGCTGAAGCCATCGTCGGTAAACTGCCGGGTGTGCAGGTGACAGCTGTAGACGGTTCGCCGGATGCTGAAATTAAGATTTTGGTACGTGGTGGCGGTTCTATTACACAAGATAACAGTCCGCTTATCATATTGGACGGATTTGAAGTAAGCAGTCTGAACGATGTTCCACCTACCGATATTGAATCTATCGAGGTCTTGAAAGATGCGGCTTCCACAGCTATCTATGGTGCGCGTGGTGCCAACGGTGTAATCTTGGTGACAACCAAACGTCCTGTTGAAGGACGGGTTGTCATTAGCCTGAACACTTATGTGCAGACCAAAGAACTTTCCAACAAACTGGATGTGATGGACCCTTACGAATTTGTATTGATGCAATATGAAAATGCGCGTCAGAAAAGCTCTAATCCTACAGCTTTTAATAATAAGTATGGACATGCTTACGAACACTACATCTATCAGGGAAATGCCGGAACTGACTGGCAGGACGAGGTGTTCGGTTCCAATCCGGTGGCCAAATATGTAGACCTTAGTGTGAATGGTGGTACGGAGAAAGCCAAATATAAACTATCCTTTATCCATCAGGACCAACCGAGTGTGATGGTAGGCAACGGACTGAAACAAAACAATATGAACGCTTCTTTCAACTTCAAACCTTTTAAATTCCTGACGTTGGAATACCGCACGCGTTTGTTGCATAAGGAAGTAGATGGATCCGGTACGGAAGGCGTTAGTTTGTTGACTGCTTTGCGTGAAAAACCGACTAAGGGTCTGGATGAATATATGAAACTTCCCGAAGACGATACGTATTTCGATCCCGATCAACTGGAAGAGGAAACTCTTTTTGATCCCAAAGAAGAATCGAAAAGAAATTATAAAAAGAGAATCAACAAGTCGCTCAATACGATGGGAGCCGTGACCTGGGATATTATGAAGGGTATGACTTTCCGTAGTGAATTTGGTTTCGAGAATAACTCTGAAGAACAACGCCGTTTCTGGGGTATGGAGACCAGTAAAGCTCGTAGCAACAATAACCAGCCGGTGGCGGAATGGAGCATGAAACAAGGTACCAAGTGGCAGCTTACCAACGTGTGGAACTACAACTTTATGCTAAAAGAAGCACATGATATCCGTCTGATGTTGGGACAGGAAATCAAGCATAACCAGACTACTACCAAAACTTACTCTACTCGTTTTTTTCCGGAAAATATCACGGCAGAAAAGGTCTTTGATAATTTGTCGCTGGGTACTCCTTATGAGAACTCCTCGTCAGCGGCCTCTCCCTCTCGTATTTCTTCATTCTTTGGCCGTATCAACTATGGCTATAATGATAAATACCTCGCTACGGTAACGCTGCGTGCCGATGGTTCTTCCAAGTTTGCCAAAGGTAACCGTTGGGGATTCTTCCCGGCAGGAGCGTTGGCATGGCGTATCTCTAACGAAGACTTTTTGAAAGATAATCAGGTCGTATCCAACTTAAAGTTGAGATTAAGCTACGGTTCTTCCGGTAACGACCGTATCGATGCCGACCTTTATCAGAAATTGTATGGGGTAAGCAGTTCCCGTCCTGCCGGATGGGGAGAAGTCAGCCACTATTACTATAACTTCTATAACTCTAAATATGTGTACAATCCTGATGTGAAATGGGAAACCACCATCACACGTAACATTGGTATTGACTTCGGTTTCTTTAAAGAACGCCTTAGCGGTACGATTGATGTGTACTGGAATACAGTCAAAGATTTGCTGGTGCCTTCGGATATTCCAGGTTACACAGGCTACACTAAACTGATGACCAATGTGGGACAGACATCCAATCGGGGTATAGAACTTCAACTGAATGCCTGGCTGATAGAAACGAAAGACTTCTCACTGAACGCCACATTCAATATCGGTCATAATAAAAACAAGATTGATAAACTGGCAAGTGGTGAAAAAGAATGGATTCTCACTTCGGCCTGGAGAAATGACGTCGTGAACTCTGATGATTATCGTGCCTATGTGGGTGGTACCAGTGGTTTGATTTACGGTTATGTCAATGATGGATTCTATACCGTAGCCGATTTTGAATCTTTCGACTCCAAATCCAGAACATGGAAACTGAAAGAAGGAGTGGTAGATTCAAGCCCATTGTCCGACACTCCGCGTCCCGGTAATGCCAAGTTCAAGAAACTCACTCCGGTAGATCCCAACAGCACCAATCCTTATCAGCTGACAGAAGCCGACCGTACTGTTATTGGCAACACTACTCCGAAATTCTCGGGAGGTTTTGGTCTGAATGCTACTTATAAAGGATTTGATATGAGTATGTTCTTCAACTTTATGTATGATTTTGATGTACTGAATGCCAACAAAATTATGCTGACCACTTGGGCGGACAATAAAGAGAACAACTTCCTGATGGACATCGCTTCAGATAAACGCTGGCGTAACTTCGACGACATGGGTAATGAGATCCGTTACAGTCCGGAAGTACTGGCAGAATTCAATAAGAATGCTACCATGTGGAATCCCACTTCCATCGGACGCCCCATCTGTATGTCGTATGCCGTGGAAGACGGTTCATTCCTGCGTCTTAATTCAGCTACCCTCGGTTACACCTTACCAAGTGTGTGGACGAAGAAAGTCGGTTTGAGTAAAGTGCGTTTCTATGTATCGGGCAATAATCTGTTTACCCTTACCGGATATAGTGGTTATGATCCGGAGGTGAACATCGCTACCGGTTTGACACCGAACATTGATTATAACCGTTATCCGCGTAGCCGTACCTATACATTTGGTGCACAGTTGACTTTTTAATTGAAATCTATAAAATGAAAGAACAATGAATAAGAAACTAATATACTCACTCATTGCCGGAACTATGTTCACTTTGACGTCTTGCGATGATTTTCTTGATGTGCAGCCCGCCTCCGGCTTTACTCCCGAGTACATATTTTCCAGCGAATCGGAGATGAAAGCGTTGATGACCCGTATCTACTCTTCCATGACGGAAGACGGATTGTACGGAAGTAACCTTGCCAGCGGTTTGAATACGAATACCGATGTGGAAATGAGTTCGTTCAAGAACAACACTGTCAGTACCAATGGCTCGGATATAGGCTGCTTTGATTCCCGTCCCACCTGGTCGGTATTGAACGCTACTTGGAACAATATCTATTATGCTATCAATTATGCCAACGACTTTTTGCAGGCTGTGCAGGAGTCACCATTGTTTTCCGATAAAGTAACAGGTGATACTCCTTCCGAAACACAACAGATGTATGGAGAAGTGAAAACTCTTCGTGCCATGCTCTATCTGGACTTGATCCGTACATGGGGAGATGTAGTGTTTATTATCAAACCAACGGAAGCGACCGATGACTTCTTCAGCCTGGGTACTACCGACCGCAATGTCATTCTGGAATATCTGATTGATGACTTGATAGCTGTAGAACCGATGATGAAATATGCAGTCGATTTGGATTATGGCGTAGAACGTGCTTCACGCGAATATTGCCAGTCGCTTATCGGACAGTTGGCTCTCTATCGGGGTGGTTGGACTCTTCGTGCCGACAAAGAAGATGTGACTCACGTAGGTTACATGGAACGAGGTGATAACTTTGAACATTATTATGAGATTGCCATCACTTATCTGGGGAAGGTAATCAAAGAAAGCAAACACGACTTGACTCAAAGTTTTGAAAACTTGTGGGTAAATGAATGTAACTGGAAGACTGCCAACAACGATGATGTCATGTTCGCTGTTCCGATGCTGAAAAGTGTCACCAGTCGTTATGGCTATAATATCGGTGTTACTATTGCAGAAGGTAAGCACTCTTATGGCAGCGCCCGCAACTATGTAACTTTCTGCGGTACGTATGTTTATTCGTTTGATAAGGATGATTTGCGTCGTGATATGACTTGTGTACCTTATAAATATGATAAAGACCTGAATCAGGAGATTGATATGGGAGTGACTGGTATGGGTGTTGGTAAATGGTCCAAACTCTATATGCAGTCTCCGCTGGGTGCTTCCAGTGGTTCTAATACAGGTATCAACAGTGTACGTATGCGTTTTGCAGATGTTTTGCTGATGTATGCTGAAGCAGTCAATGAACTTTACGGACCGCGTGACGATGCCAAAGAAGCACTGAAGCGTGTTCGCCGCCGTGCTTTCGATGCGGCTCAATGGACGGATAAAGTAGAAAGTTATGTAGAGAGCCTGACTAATGAAGCAGATTTCTTCCAAGCAGTCATGGATGAGCGTAAATGGGAGTTTGGTGGTGAAGGTATTCGTAAATACGATCTTGCGCGTTGGAATAAATATGGTGAAGTTATCTACAATCTTTATAACGAGATGACTAATTGGGGATTGGTAGCTAACGGAGCTTACGTACCAGGCATTGAGAAAGTACCGTCTAATATCTATTACAAGCAAGTGACGGACCCTGAACATTCTGATAGAAAGGTATTAGACATTGTAGGTATTGACGAATATGGTCCCGGTGTAGGTCGCCCTGCCGGTTACACAGTATTGGAGTATGCGTTGGGATGGAGAGTGTTGAACAAAGAAACACAGCTTTATGAAACGTTGGATGCTATTTCATGGAGTTTCCGTGGATTTATCAACAAGAACAACGATCAATTAGTGAAACCTACCGATCCTGTGAGATACCTGTGTCCTTATCCTGCAAAGGTTATAACAGACCATCGCGGATTGATTCGGAACTATTATGGATACTAATCAGTAAAAAGACAAACGTTATGATAAAGTTATTACGAAAACTTGCAACGGCTATGCTGCCCGCACTCCTTTGCGGCACCCTGTTCATAGGCTGCGAGGCAGATGATAAATATACGAAAGTGGACGACCTGTTCCAGCCCCGGTTTGTATTGGAGAAACCGGAGGTGAAAGCAAACTCTGTGACATTGGTATGGTATAAAGTGAACGATGCTATCTCTTATACGGTACAACTACATCAGGATCAATATTATACCAGCTTGTTTATGGAGATAGAAACCACTGATCCTTATGTGTTTATCGATGATATTCCTTACGGAACTACTTTCTATATTCGTGTACGCAGTAATGCTGCCAACGCTACCAACAACTCGCAATGGAAATACACCAGTGCCTCTACTGAAGCTCGTCCGGAATATGCCCAACTGGTGGAAGATGTTTCCAAAACCGAAATTACGGAATCATCGGCTATCATTCGCTGGAAGAAAGACAATAAACAGAATCCGGTGGATAGTATAAGCATTATCCCTATGATGAATACGACACTGCCTGGTATTAGCCGCTATCTGACCATTGAAGAAATGATGCAGGGATTTGCCGAGGTGGATGGTTTAACGAAGAATACACTGTATGCTGTCAACCTGTATGATACCAGTAAACCGCGTAAATATGACAAACCTTATAATCAGGTAACGTTCCGTACGGCAGGCCCGTCGGCTATGTCCATACCGGTAGGCTTGGATGACGATTTATCTGCGATGTTGCTGAACAACGATGTCGATCCTGAAGTGCCCGAAGGTACAGAATACTATTTGCCTGCAGGTTCTTCTTACCGCGTCACTCCGTTCGCTTTGATGAAAGGCTTCCGTTTGGCCGGTAGTCGTGATGGAGTTAAACCTATTGTTGTTTTGGAAGGTAGTTGGAGTATTGCAGAGGGTTCTTACCTCTCCAGTCTGGAGTTTGATAATATTGAATTCCGTCATGAAGCAAACAATAACTACTTTATGAATACCAGCAAGGCATACACAATAGAGAATGTCAGCTTTGTAAATTGCGATTTCATAAGTCTTCGCCGAGGTTTCTGGCGCCATCAGTCCGCTAATGCCAAGTACATTATGAATCTGGAAATGGAAGGATGCCGTTTCGAAGGTTGTGGATGGCAAACAAGTGCTTATGGTGCATTTAATCTTCAGTCTTTCGACAAAGATAACGGAGTTTCTTATGACCAGGTAGACCGTGCAATCTTCCGCAACTGTACATTTAGCAACGACAATGATGGAACCAATGGTTATGGCTGGGGTAACCTTTTCTATGCTCCTTATATGGATAAACCTATCGACCTGGAATATAAGAATGTAACTATTTACAACTACAGCCGTAATCAACGTCTGATTAACATTGAATCTGCCGTAGGTTCTAAATTGGTAATGGAAGGTATCTTGTTGGCATCCCCTTGCGGTGACTTGTTTGCTATCGGTGCTAACACTACTACTACATTCTCTAATAACTATACCACCGCAGACTATACATTGGGAGGTAAGAATATGAATGCGACCGATTTGAAAATTACGGCAGCCGAACTGTTTGCCGATCCGGCTAATGGAGACTTGACGATTAAGGATACCTCTTCTCCGATTGTAAGCAACCGTGCCGGTGATACTCGTTGGTTGCCTTAAATTTAAATTGAGAATATGAACTTACATGATTAAGAATAAATTAAAATATAATATTATGAATCTGAAACATTTATTTTTCTTAGCGGTTGCCGGAACGTTGGCAGTAGCTTGTAGTGAAGTTAATGAAAATTCTCTTACTGATGGCGATGGTCAAAGAATGCTTCGCACTATCAGTTCGGGCAACGACCGTTTCACTACACGATTGAATAGCGAAACCAGTGAATGGGAGAACGGTGATGCTATTGGTATATATATGTTCGATACGGAAGATAAGAATGTGTTGAACGATGCCCTTAACGTGAAATATACGACGATTGGCGAGGGGCTTACGGCGAACTTCTCGTCCGATCCCGGAATAGCAATCTATGATATGCCTACGAATTTCGTAGCCTATTATCCGCATACTACATCTGCAGATGTTATTGATGCCACAGCAGCACTTTATAAAGTAGATGTAAGCGATCAGTCTGACGGTATCTCTGCCCACGATTTAATGTGGGCAAAGGCTGCCAACCAGTCAACGGAATCATTGTTGGCAGGTGGATTGGCATTCACTTTCCATCATAAGTTAGTGCTTCTACGTGTTAAGATTACGAATGAAAACGTGTCGAATGTGACAAGTATAACGGTAGGGGGGATGAATACCACAGCTACTTTCAGCCTGATAGACGGGAAATTGACTAACATGGATACGCAGAAGTCTATTTCCCTGCAGAAAACAGGAGATAAATCTTTTATTGGTATCATGTTGCCTGCTGAAGAGTTGATAAATAAAATGTCGCTCACTATCATGGCAGACGGTGGTAAGTATCAGTACACAGTGCCTGAAGGCAGCAAGATAGATAAGTTTGTTGCAGGCTATGAGTATACCTTCAATATCAATGTAGGAAAAGAGACTAGCGGAGAAATAGGCGGTGGTTCCGGCAGCAACACACCTTGGGGTGATGGTGGCAGCGAGGATGGCGACGGTGATAAAGTTTCAGAGAATGAAGCAATTCCTGCTGATTATGCTCAAAAAGCGATTAATGCAGAAACAAACCTGTCGACAATATTGTCCGGTGCTTCCGGTAAAGTTGCGTTAGTATTTGCTGCCAATGCAGAAGGTTATACCTTTAGCGATGCAATGGTAGTGCCCGAAGCTGTAACAGAGTTGTTACTGATTGGTGATACAGAAAAACAAGTGAAGATGAATCTGAAACAGATACAATATACCAGTCTTCAAAAGATAGCATTGAATAACTTAGATATTACAGGTGATAACTCAACCGCTCTGCTGACTAACAATGAAACTGCCCAACTCGCTACTGATGCTGTGGTAGATTTCAAGAAGTGTAACTTTAGTAACATGAAGACTGTTTGTGACTGGTCAACCGGAGATAACGGGGCACAAAACTTACTTTCTGCTGTAGTGATCGATGATTGTCTGTTTGCCAATATGCAAAATGTCTTCAACTATTATGGTTCTAAAGCAATCACTATCACTAACTCTACACTTTATAAAATGACAGAACGCGTTATTTACGTGAAAGATGCCAATAGTGTAGTTATCACTGTCGAAAATTGCACATTGGCAGATATGGCAAAGACTCCATTTGAAAGCCGATATGCGAATGGTAATCTCTATTATAAGAATAATATTTCGGCCTGCTTCGTTACAAGTAACCCTAACATAGGCTATAAAATGGATGTACGGGAATTCTCCGGTAACTATGCAGCGGCAGCTACCGAAGCCGGACAGATGCCTGTATTGAATGTACATGGAAAAGCAATTGATACCAATACTTTTCCTAATGCCTGGATAGATACGTCCAAAACAGTTACCGAACTGTTTGAAGATGCAGGAAACGGCAACTTCAAACTGAGAATTGATGCTCAAGTAGGTGACCCGCGTTGGTATAAGAATGTAAAATAACCATTGAATTACTCTTGTAATACTGATTAAACATTACAGTTATGAAATTATTTCATTCATTATTATATCCCTTGTTAGGTGGTTTGTTTTGCCTCTCTTGTTCGGATGATGAGCAAGATTCAGGTACAAAACAACCTACTACTGCGGGAGAGGTTACCTTCGGTGTAGACCTCACAGGTTTCTCAACCCGTGTCACCCAAGACGGATCGTCATGGAATGACGGAGATAAGATCGGAACATACGTATTGGATATGAAGACTCTTGAACCTGTCACAGAAGCAGCGAATGTACCTTATGTCTGCTCGGAAGAGGGTGCGTCGGTTTCTTTCACTTCCACTACACCGCTGAAAGTGCAAAATGATGGAACACCGGTGAAGTTTGTGGCATACTATCCGTATAATGCCGATGTACGTAATTTTAATTATCCCGTGCAACTGGCCGCTCAAGAAAGAGGAAGTACGGCGTGCGACTTACTATATGCTGCCACGAAAGAAGAATACACCTACTCTCCGGAGAACGAACCCCATATCTCATTAAACTTTACCCATCGTCTGGCAAAAGTGATTCTGAAGTTTGTGAATATGGAAAAAGAACCGTTGGAAGTAAGTGATGTACGGATTGAGGGGATGCAAACTGCCGCTTCATTCAATATACAAACAGATGTACTGACGGTTGACGAAAGCTCTGTTGCTACAATCAACCCTTATCACAATGCTACAACAGGATTCTACGAAGCTATCATTCTTCCATCGGCATTGACAGACAGCTATAAAGTGTCTTTCGTATTGGACGATAGAGAGAAAGAGTGGATATTTACTAATTTGGACATTGCTTTGCCGCAATTCCACAAAGGTTATAGCTACACATTCGCACTCTACATAGACGACAGCGGCTTTGTAGAAATGGGACGTCTTGAAAATGTGGAAGGCGGAAACTCATCAGCTCCCTGGGAAGACGGAAGCAGTGAGGACGGAACGGCCGAAGGTGACAAGACTCCTGTATCAGGATATGCCTTCACACCTGCCGACGGCACGCAGCAAGCACTAGCAGATACCGAACTGAAAATCGCCTTTGAAGGCACTGCACCCGAACTTGGTACGAGTGGTTGTATCCGCATCTATCGTATGAGCGACCATAAACAGGTAGATGAAATCAATATGGCAGAACGCAGACAGTCTATCGTAAACGGTCAGACCCAACTGAATACGTGGATGGATATTATCGGCGTTACGCCTACCGGTTCTTCCGTTAGTCGTCGTATCGTCAATTATTATCCGGCACGGGTGGAAGGTAAGAGCTTCATTATCAAGCCTCATCAACAGCGCTTACAACCCGACACCGAATATTATGTAACCATCGAACAGGCAGCAGTGAAACAAACAGACTTCAAGGGAGTATATGGCCGTGCATGGACGTTCAAGACGAAGCCGGCACCAGCATTGACCGGACCGAACTATGAGGTGAAAATTAGTCACACCGACCCCAATGCTGACTTCTATACTTTGCAAGGTGCTATTGACTTCTGTGCCACACATGTCGATTTGAATGCTGCTAAGACATTCCGGATGGATGACGGTATCTATCAGGAGATTATCTACTTGCGCGATCAAAGCAACATCACAGTAAAAGGAAATGCTAGTGATAATACGGCTGTCAATATTCAATATGATAACAGCAATGATATTAACGGTGGTATAGGCGGCGGAACCAATATCGATCAGTTTGCCCCTACCGGCACTATTGTGCCCTCTTCCGGAGGTCGTTCGGTGGTGATACTCGATGGTAACAGTGATAAAATCCGCTTTGAAAATGTGACGATAGAGAATGCGTATGGCTGGACACTAGGCAAGAATGGTCAGGCCGAGGCACTTTATATTAACAACAAATCGGCTGCTTTTATCAATTGCCGTGTCTTGAGTTTCCAGGATACTTTGCTTCCCGGTGGAGGTTACAACTGGTTCAAAGATTGTTTCATAGCCGGAGCTACCGATTTCATCTGGGGGTCGGGTAAGGTGGTACTGTTTGAAGATTGTCAGATCCATGCACCTAGCGGTACACGTGCTGTAATGCAAGCGCGTGTCAGTGCGGGTTACTTGGGTTATGTATTCTTGAACAGCCGTTTCACGGTAGGCGAAGGCGTTACTAACTCTACTTTGATTTATCAGTTTGAGCCGGACAATCTGACCTTCTTAAACTGTACGTTTGCCGATGTGTACGGTCCTAACTTTGTAGGAGAGAATAAACCGCTGACACCGGCTGTACCTACTGTTGCCACCGGCTGCAAACTTTACAACTGCAAGACTGAATCGGGTTCTGATATTTATCAATCTATTCCGGCAACGGTGCGCAATACAGTGCTGCAACTTAGTAAGGAACAATACGATCAATACTTCGGTACACGTGAAACCATCATGAGTTGGGATGGCTATACCGATGTGGCTTGGTTCAAATAATAAAATGTTTAGGTAAAAAGATACGATGAATAGATTGAATCGAATGACTGGCTTGGTATCGGTCATCATAGGACTATTTTGTGCTTGTCAGGGTACTGCCAAGCAGGTGGATGTGGAGACAGATTTGAAGGCAATGTATGCAGACCTTCCTTTCTCCATGCCCGCCATAGAGCGTCCCGTTTTTCCCGATTATCAGGTAAATATCTGTGATTTCGGAGCAAAAAGCGATGGGGTGACGCTGAACACGGAGGCTATTAATAAGGCTATCAAAGTAGTGCACGACAAAGGAGGGGGTAAAGTAATCATTCCGGAAGGTTTGTGGCTCACAGGCCCCATTGTTTTGCAAAGTAACGTCAATTTGCATGCAGAAAAGAATGCTTTGATTGTGTTTAGCGGTGACACCTCGTTGTATCCGATTATTACGACTTCATTTGAAGGACTGGATACACGGCGCTGCCAGTCGCCTATCTCGGCAATGAATGCAGAAAACATAGCTATTACCGGTTATGGCGTTTTTGATGGAGCGGGAGACAGATGGCGTCCTGTGAAGAAGGATAAAATGACGGACAGACAGTGGAAGAATCTGGTGAACTCCGGTGGTAATGTGGATGAGAACGGCAAGGTGTGGTATCCTAATGAAGGGGCATTGAAAGCATCCGTTCTCATGTCTGGCCAGGGGAATCAACAGGCTGAAATCACGAGTGAAGAATGGGAGGAGATGAAAAGTTGGCTGCGTCCTGTACTGCTAAGTATTGTGAAGAGTAAAAAGGTGCTTCTGGAAGGCGTGACTTTCAAAAACTCTCCGAGCTGGTGTCTTCATCCGCTTTCGTGCGAATCTTTGATATTGAATGATGTAAAGGTGTTCAATCCCTGGTATTCGCAGAACGGAGACGCGCTCGATGTGGAATCATGCAAGAATGTGCTGATTGCCAACTGTTTCTTTGATGCGGGAGATGATGCAATCTGCCTGAAGTCTGGTAAAGACGAAGATGGCCGTCGCAGAGGTGAACCTTGTGAGAATGTGATTGTGAGAAACAATACCGTTTTGCATGGTCATGGCGGATTCGTAATTGGTAGTGAGATGTCCGGAGGAGTGAAGAATGTATATGTGTCCGAATGTTCTTTTATCGGTACGGATGTCGGGTTGCGGTTTAAAAGTGCCCGTGGACGTGGTGGCGTCGTGGAGAATATTTACATCAATAATATAAATATGATTGATATTCCTAATGATGCTTTGATTGCCGATTTATATTATGCGGCCAAAAGTGCTCCCGGTGAACCGATTCCGAGTGTGAGTGAAGAGACTCCTGCTTTTAGGAACATCTATATCTCGGATGTGTTTTGCAGGGGAGCAGGACGGGCGGCGTATCTGAACGGACTTCCCGAAATGCCGATTGAGAATATTTCCATCAAGAATATGGTGGTTACTGGTGCTAAAGAGGGTATTGTAGTGAATCAAGTGGCAAAGCTCAACATCGAGAATGTTGAAATTGACACTCCTGACCAATCTATGATACAGATCGAAAATACAACGGATATCACCATTAACGGAAAAGATCTGGGAACGATTTCAGAGAAACGGTTGCTGACCAAGAACTAACTGTACTACTCGTTTTTATACTGTTTTTATTGTCAATCTGTCAGAACGGAAGTTAAAGAAGTGAATTACAGTATAATATATGTTGACAATAGAAGCTGACAATAGGCTGACAATAAGAATTAAGAGTTCTATTGTCAGCCTGTTTTTTTATTGTATAGTTATGCTGACATCTTGGAATTGTTGTTTTAAGGTTCTGATATAGTTGCATTCGTATGCCTGTACAGTTGAGTAAGTATGTCTGTATAGTTGAGTAAGTATACCTGTATAGTTTGATTAGTGTGCCGGTATAGTTGGGCAAAGGTGCCGCTATCTTTACCTTCCCACGGCCGTGGTAGCTTCTTCTCACGGCCGTGGTGAGATACTACCACAGCCGTGGAAAGATCTCGTCACGGCCGTGAAGAACTAACAAGATCGATACTTTAGCAGAACGATAACGGCACCTTAGTTGAACAATAACGGTGTCTTTGCGGAATAATGCAGGCTTGGTAAGTAAGGGATAATAGCTGCATAGTGCAGTTTTAAACAATAATAGGCTGACAATAAAAGACGAAAATCTTTATTGTCAGCCTATTGTCAGCTTCTATTGTCAGTGGGTAATAGCTTGAAAACAATCACTTTATGAAGCCATAACTCTTGGCCTGACAATAAAAACCATTTTTTTATAAATTCTCAATGTAGCCTAAGTTCATTAACCCGGCCTCAAATTGTATGTAATAGCATTGCCTATTGAATCTGAATACTGCACGTTTGCAAGTCTTTTTCATTTGAACTGTTTCCGTAAAGTATCTTATATGTTCCGTTTAAAGGACGTATGGTATTGGTCGCTGCATCAAACCATTCGAAAGAATCGTACGGAAGCTCTATCTGGACGTTCTGTGTCTTACCTTTAGCAATGCTAACCCGTTGGAAACCACGAAGAGTTTTTTGCGGACCTTCTTTGTCGTCAGGACGGCAGATGTACACTTGAACCACTTCTTCACCGTCTCTCTGCCCGACGTTACTTACCGGGATAGTAAGAATTGCTTTTTCGCCTTTGGTCAGCTTCGATTGGTTCAGGGTCGCTTTCCCATAAGAGAAACGGGTATAACTTAAACCGTAGCCGAATGGATAAAGAGGTGTTTCCGTCATGAAACGGTAGGTACGTCCCTTCATCGAATAATCTTCATAATCCGGTAATTGTTGCATGCTTTTATAGAAAGTGATAGGCAGACGTCCGGCAGGATTGTAATCTCCGAAAAGAACATCGGCAACGGCTGTTCCACCTGCCTGTCCGGGATACCATGCTTGCAGGATAGCATCGCAATTCTGCGTTTCAGGCACGATGGCCATTGCCGAACCGGAGAAGTTGACGAATACTGTTTTCTTTCCATTCTTCTTTAGAAGAGCAAGAACTTCGCGCTGGATGGCGGGCAATTCGATTTCTGTACGGTCGCCGCCTTTGAATCCGGGGTCGGATACCCGCATGGATTCTCCTTCCAATAGGGGGGAGATACCTCCGGCAAAGATAACTACATCTGCGCTTTGCAACTTGTTCAGGATTTCACGGGCATCCATTGGAGTTTGTTTTGCCAAGTCGAAGTTCAGTGTAGGGTTATCTTTAACCTGAATAAAACGCAACTCGATGTCGTAACTCTTTCCTGCTTCGTAGTTGAAAGAATACAGATTGGTATGATTCTTGATGTTGGTGGCTTCTGCTATTTGCTTGCCGTTGAGGAATAAAGTAACTCCTCCGTTAGTCATCACGCGGAAAGTGGCGGCACCGGAATCTGTTGGGCGGAAAGTGGAACGATAGATGGCGGTGAAGTTTTTCAATCCTACACCGGGAGCAAATACGGTAGAACCTTCTGCACTGAAATGGAAAGGAGTGGTCAGACGGTCGGTTGCGGCAATCTTGCCTTTATATTCGCGGTTATTCCAGTAGGTGGCGTTGAATCCGGCTTCTCCGTCGATGCTGCACTGATTGAATAGGCTGTGCAGGGTGGTGTCGTTTGTATATCCGCATACAGGTTCGTAGATGATTTGTGCGTCAGGTAGTTTGGCGCGTATTCCTTCCAGTAGAGTAACGGTATGTGAAGGGAAGCCGTTGTAGTTACCCCATTGCATTACCGAGTCGTTGGCGTTGGGGCCGATGACTGCGACTTTCATCTGACGGTTTAATGGAAGGATGTTGTTATTGTTTTGGAGTAATACCAGACTTTCGTGTGCCATTTTCAGTGCCAGTTCTTTGTGTTTGGGACAGTCGATAACAGAAAATGGAATGTTACTCCAGGGATGAGTCGAATTCATTTCTCCCAGTTCAAAGCGGGCTTTCAGTAGTCTTTTGACTGATGTATTGATTTTCTCTTCCGAAATCAGGCCTTTTTTCACAGCATCGGTGATGCTTTTGAAGTTACCGCCACATTCGAGATCTGTTCCGCTTAAAACAGCGTCGGCAGAGGCATGGGCGGCATCGGGATGCGTTTCATGTTTCTTGCGTTGGAAAAAGTCTCCGATTGCTCCGCAGTCGGTGACTACGATTCCTTTGAATCCCCAGTCGTTGCGGAGAATTTGGGTTAACAGACGGTTGCTGCCGCAGCAGGGATCGCCTTCGAAACGGTTGTAAGCGCACATCACTTCTTTAACTCCTGCTTTTTGTACCAGTTCCTTGAAAGCAGGAAGGTAGGTTTCCCATAAGTCTCTGGGTGCAATGTTTTCTGCGTTGAAGCTGTGACGGTTCCATTCGGGACCCGAGTGTACGGCAAAGTGTTTGGCGCAGGCATGAAGTTTGTCATATTCGGCATCTTCCGGTCCTTGCAGACCTCTGACTGCCGCCATTCCCATACGTCCGCTTAAATAAGGGTCTTCGCCGTATGTTTCCTGTCCTCGTCCCCAGCGGGGGTCGCGGAAGATATTGACGTTGGGAGTCCACATGGTCAGTCCCTGATAACGTTTATATTGTCCTTTTTCATTGAATTGGCGGTTCTTGGCGCGTGCTTCGTCAGATACGGCATCAAAGACTTCGTATAATAGTTCGTCGTTGAAAGAAGCGGCCATACCTATGGCTTGTGGAAAGACAGTAGCCAGTCCGGCGCGGGCAACGCCATGAAGAGCTTCGTTCCACCATTCATACGGCTTAATGCCAAGCCGGGGAATAGCCGGTGAGTTGTTTTGCATCAACGCCACTTTTTCTTCTAATGTGAGGCGTTGAAGTAAATCGTCCGCCCGTTGTTCCGCAGTTAATTTCGTGTCCTGATAGGGATACTTGCTGGGTTGTTGTGCCTGTACATTTACCCCTTGAATTCCGATAAGACAGGCAATGATCCATTGCTTTTTCATTTTCTAGTTCTTTTGGTTTTTAGATTTGAGACTGCAATAGTACGTGCTTTTCATTATTTTTGTGGGGAATATCCGGTAGAAAAGGAGGATTTCCTATGCAAGGCTTATTTGGAGCCGATAAATCCATAGACCTGTTCAAAGATAAAACATTTTAGCTGAATAGAACGTGAACTTTATAATGTAAATAGAAAGATACTGAAATGTTTGTTTGAAAGGGTATGTATGATTGTCCTCCTTTTGTACTGATTATTACTCTGGCAGGATGGAGGAAATGCTTAATATTGCATTGTTAATTAAGCTCATCCGGGCGTTTATTCATTGATTAAAATGCGAATACTATGATGTATCATTCGACTTGTTCTTTTAAGTGTTTACCTTATCTTTTGATTCTGGGGTGCATATTGACGTTCCTGCAAGCTTGTGCACCTGTTCAGAGATATGTCCTGTTATCCTCCGATAATGGTGACGGAACCTATACCAATCCGGTGATTAATGCCGATTATCCTGATCCGGATATTATCCGTGTAGGGGAGGATTATTACATGGTTAGTTCGTCCTTCGTGGCAATGCCGGGAATTCCGGTCTGTCATTCGAAAGATTTGATTAATTGGCAAATTATCGGTCATGCCTATGACAGTATCACTTTCCAGCCTCAATATCGGATGGAAAATGAGAAAACGGCTTATAGCCGTTTGTGCTGGGCCCCTACCATCAGATATGATGAAGGCATTTATTATATAGGAGTCAATATTGCGGATGATGGCTTCGTCATGTTTAAGAGTACGAGGCCGGAAGGTCCTTATACGATGCATAAGTTTGAAAAGCGGTTGTATGATCCCGGCTTTTTTATTGATGATGACGGTAAAAAGTATGTCACTCACGGAAAAGGGAAAATCTATCTGACGCGGTTGAAAGATGATGCTACGGGAGTGCTCGACCCTCAAGATAAAGGAACGCTCATTATAACAGCTCCCGAAGGTTACGGCCATTTGTTTGAGGGATGTCACACTTATAAAAGAAACGGATGGTATTATGTCTTTAATCCGGCGTTGGGGTATGATGGGGTGCAGATGATAAGCCGTTCACGAAACCTTTATGGACCTTATGAAACGAAAGTTCTGATAGATGATGATATTAATTATGCCGGTGCAGGTGTTCATCAGGGTGGGTATATAGAAACGGCTGAAGGAGAATCCTGGGCATACACTTTTCAAGATCGCGATTATATGGGGAGGTGTCTTATGTTATATCCTATGAAATGGGAGAATGAATGGCCGGTTGTCGGACCGGAAGGCAGACCGGGGAAAGGAGTGGTTACTTATCGGAAACCGGCAGTCAAAGGTAAACATAAGATGAATTATCCTCATCATTCCGATTCTTTTGACAAACCGGAATTGGCTCCGGTCTGGGAATTTAATCATGTTCCGTATAAAGAGAAGTGGAGCTTGACGGACAGGCCGGGTTATTTTAGAATATATGCTCAACATGCCAAAGGTTTTTATTGGGCGAGGAACTCGTTAACTCAAAAGGTGACAGGACCGTATAGCACGGGCACGGTATTATTAGACTTGTCCGGTTTAAAGGAAGGTGACTTTGCCGGAAATGGGATTATGGGAAGAATGATGTATCAATTTGGAGTCAGAAAGAAGGACAACCGCTTTTGGCTTGAAATGAGAAAAGGGAACCGGAATGCGGCAGAGATGATTGTGGATAGTCTTGAATTGAAAGATGTTCAGAGAATTTATCTGCGCACAGAAACAACGAAAGAAGGGGCTACTCGTTTTCATTATAGTTTGGATAATCGCCAATATCATCGTTTCGGTCCTGAAGGTGTTTCTAATTTCTGGGGATTTCTAGGGATACGGCATGCACTCTGTTGTTATAATGTAATGAAAGGAAATCCTTGCGGATATGCCGACTTTGACTCTTTTGAACTGGAAAGTGCGCATCGCGGCAATCATTATGATGCATTTACGGAAATAGACTTCTTTCGTTATGACGACCGGGAAGGGATGACATTGGTTCGTCCTGTCGGCAAACGTCCGATGCAATTTCTAACGGATATAAAGGACAGCGATTGGCTTGTGTTTAATAACTTGACATTTAAGAAAAGACCCGGAAAGATAACATTCGAACTGCAGGCTTTGAATCCGGGAGGAGTTCTTGAGATGAGAAGAGGTTCTTTACAAGGGGAACTGTTGGCTTCTTGCACTATTCAATCTACTAACGGGGAGTGGACGAAGCAGAGTTTTGAAGTAAAGAAATTACGAAAGAAAGAGAAAGTCTATTTTGTGTTCGGAGGTTCAAATAAGAGCTTATCTATTAAGAATTTCATATTTGAGTAGAATATCCAGCAAGGTCATATATCGAACCTTTATCGAAATAGAAAATCACTAAAGTAAAGGTTTTAGAGGATAATCATAGCTGGCTTATAGATATTTACTACATTTGCGAACGACCGGTAATACTTCCGGTTATTTATAGAATATCCTTTTGGTACATTGTGCGTTGGGGATATTCTTGTTTGTATAAGAAATAATAGTAAATAATGGATATTGGAGGAGGCAAATGAATAGTGATTATAAAGTTGGCGATTTAATTTATGATGCAAATATTTATGATGGAATGAATACCAGCATGGATGATTTGCAATTTTATAAGCGGTGGTTACCTAAAAACAAGGATGCCCGAATACTTGAGCTTTGCTGTGGAATTGGCAGACTTACTCTTCCTATTGCAAAGGATGGATATGATATAAGTGGGGTTGATTACACTGCTTCAATGCTCCATCAGGCTAAGATGAAAGCTGCCGAGGCTGGACTAAGAATCAATTTCATTCAGGCGGATATCAGGACTCTGGATTTACAGAAGAAGTACGACCTTATTTTTATTCCATTTAATTCGATCCATCATTTATATGAGAATGAAGATTTATTTAAGGTACTTCATGTCGTTAAAAATCACCTCAAAGACGGAGGCTTATTTCTGTTGGATTGTTTTAATCCGAATATTCGGTATATAGTTGAAGGTGAGAAAGAGCAGCAGGAAATAGCCACGTATACAACTGGCGATGGAAGAGAAGTCTCGATAAAGCAGACAATGCGATATGAAAATAAAACCCAGATTAATCGGATCGAATGGCATTATTTTATCAATGGTGAATTCAATTCTATTCAAAATCTGGATATGAGAATGTTTTTCCCTCAAGAGTTGGATTCATATTTGGAATGGAATGGTTTTAGTATTATTCATAAATATGGAGGATTTGAAGAAGAAGTATTTAATGGTGATTCGGAAAAACAGGTGTTTGTTTGTCAATGTAAGTTTGGATATTGATGTGTTGTTGACAGGCAAATCTCTTTATCTTGTATGAAAAGTCCCTTTATATCAGTTTACTCTATCGAATTTCGATTGATCGAATAATGAGACAACCGGGTATAAAGGGACTTTTTATATTCTTATCAAAGAGTTATTTTTTTCTCTCTTTGTATTCTGACGGGGTAATTCCTATCACTTTCTTGAAGCACTTGCTGAAATATTTCGGATCGTTGAACCCCGTCATATATGCTACCTGGGAGAAGTTATATTCGTCGCTGTCAATCAGTTGTACGGCACGTTTGATACGTATTTCCCGTATAAAGTCAACAGGTGTCAGTCCGACGATTGATTTTAATTTCCGGTAGAAGATTGTACGGCTAAGCATCAACTGTTCTGCAAATTCGTCAATCGTTAGTTCGGCATTGTCCATCTGTTCTTCCATGTATGCCATTACTTTTTTCATAAATTGCTCGTCGTATGGAGTAATCTGTGGTTGTGAAGGAGTCAGAGGATCGGGAGAAGAGGTATTCTTTCCTTCCATCAGCCTATTCATATAGAGTTCCTGCAATGCTTTGCGTTGTCGTAACAAGGAGGCTACACGGGTCTTTAGATAAGTAGCACTGAAAGGTTTGGTGATATAATCGTCAATGCCTTGTTCCAATCCGGCGATACGGTCGTCCAGAGAGGCCTTGGCTGATAATACAATGATGGGGATATGGCAAATATTGTTGTTCTCTTTGATTTGCCTAATCATTTCTAAACCGTCCATCACCGGCATCATAACATCGCTGATAATAAGATCGGGCAGGTCGTCAACAGCATGTTGCAATCCCTCTTCACCATTGGAAGCTGTGATTACCGTATAATTCTCCGACAAAATACTTTTCAGAAAAGCCTTTAACTCTTCATTATCTTCTACCACCAATATGGAGAAACCATCCGAATTAGTCTCAAGGTCTTCTTTTTCTTCCACCTCTTCCGGCGCTTTCATGCTATCGACGGGATGAGGCGCTGAACTCTGACTATCATTCAGGATAAATTCGACCTGTACATCCTCCTCGAAAATTTCCCGTTGTAAAGGCAAGCTTACTGTAAAACGGCTGCCTACTCCGGGTTGACTATTTACTGTAATAGTGCCATGATGCATTTCCACCATCTCTTTCACGAGAGACAGCCCGATGCCGGAAGATGGTTGCAGAATATTCTGTTTTACCAATGACTCGAAGCGTTGGAACAAGGAATGTTGCTTTTCTACTGCAATTCCGATTCCTTCGTCTGCAACCTCTATCTCTACCGTCTTCTCTTTCGTTGTGATATTGACTGTAATCGACTTGTCGGCAGGTGTATATTTGAATGCATTGGAAAGCAGATTGAAGAATATCTTTTCAAACTTGTCTCTATCCACCCAGCTATATACCGACTGGATGGTAGAAGTCAGCTGATAGTTTATGTTCTTTTCTTCAGCTATCAGTTTGAAGCTACTCATCACCTTTTGCAAAAGTGGAATCAAATCGGTCTCTTCAATCAGTAGTTTCATTTTCTGATTCTGAATCTTGCGGAAATCCAGAATCTGATTCATCAGTCGGAGCATGCGCTCTGTGTTCTGATGTACCAAAGTCAAATGCTCACGGGCGGAAGGAGAAAGCGGTTCATTCTCTAATACCTCTGTCACAGGGCTACTGATTAAAGTTAGCGGAGTACGTAACTCATGAGATATGTCAGTAAAGAATCGCAGTTTGATATTTGCTAATTGTTGTTCCATATCCACTCTGTGACGTAACCGATAGATGTAAAACAACACATATACGATGCTTGCCGTAAAGAGTATGAATAGAATGAAATAGAGCAGCCATGCCCAGTAGGTTTCCCAAAAGGTGGGGAGTACATGTATAGATAGAGTCCGTACATTGTCCACCCAGACCCCGTCACTGTTTGTTGACTTTATCTGCAACTGATATTTGCCTGCAGGTAAGTTGATGTAGCTAGCGGAACGGTTATTATCTGCTTCATTCCATTCTTCTTCTAGTCCTTGCAGGCGATAGGCATATAAAATCCCTTTTGGATTGACATAATCAAGTGCAGCAAACTGGAAAGTTACATTCCTTTGAGAGGGCTCCAGTTCCAATTCTTCCAGATTGTCAATAGAGTGATCGGTAAGGTGTCCTTGAATCTTGAGTCCTGTAAACACAATAGGAGGGACATAGCTACTCTTCCGCATCTTCTCCGGAGAAACTTCCAGAAAGCCTTTATCAGTTCCTAAGATAATTTGGTTACGGGCATTGATAATAGGAAGAGCTTCGGAGAAATTGAATTCCTGATAGATGGAACTTAATTCATAGTTCTCAAAAGTTTCTTTGGCAGGATCGAATTTGGAGAGCGCAATCTCCGAAACAACCCATAGCTGATTCTGTGTATCTTCAATCATTGATAGTGCCAAATCGGAAGCCAGCCCGTTGTTCTTGTCGTAGTTTCTGAATTGGATATTCTCGTTCAGCAGATTGGGAGATATCACTTTATTTACGCCTCCGGTGAAACTGATGATATAAGTGGTTTTATTCTTGTCTGTATAGATATGCATGATATCGTTGGCACTAAGACTGTTTTTATCTCCCGGTCTACGGATATTCCGGTAGAATTTAATCTCTTCCAGGCGTTCGAAGTTGTTCGAGAATGTCAGCAGTCCGTTAGTCGTTCCCACTAAAATCACTCCTCCCGGAGCTTCTGCAATATTGCGTACTTTCATACCGTAAGCTATGGGATAGTTTCTTAACTCATTATTACTATGAATAAATGAAACTTTTCCATCTTTAGCTTGTGCCAGCAGATTTAATCCACCCCCATAACATCCTATCCAAATATGATTACGACTGTCCTGAAAGATAGCATAAATACTATTACTGCTTAAACTATAAGGATCATTTGTCTGGTGTTCAAAATGGTGAATAGAGTAATGATTTGCTCCTGTCTTTTTAAGTTGGAAAAGTCCGATTTCTTTAGTCCCCAACCATATATTTCCATCTTTATCTTCCAGAATCGAATATACCCCATTATAGAACGATTGTTTTTCCTTAATGATATTTCCTTGTTTGGATAAGTACCCCACCAGGTTACCATCCGGTGCGAATATCTGGATATAATTAGATTTCGATGCTGTCCATAGACGTTTATTGCTGTCTTGCAGGAATGCACGTGTTTCTGCCTCGTAATCAGTCAGGTTAAATTGATAGCTCTGTGGAAAGAAGCATAGTTTCTCTACACCACGTGCTGTTGCAAACCAACAGTTTCCCTGATTATCCAATGTATAAGACCTGACTAACGGACTGAAAATAGACTTAGGATTATTGATATCCGTAAGAAGCGGTTTGAGAGTTCTTTCTTTCCGGTCATAGTAGCAAAAGTTTCCTTCCGTGGGGAGTAACCATAGGTTTTTCGCATTATCTTCAAAAATAAGTTTGCGACTTTTACGCCCATGCTTGATAATCTCATCTTTTGGGGTGAACAGATGCTCTTTTTCATTGGTCACGAGGTTAAGATGGACAATGCCCGGATCTTTTGAAAAAATCCAGATATCTCCCAAGTGGTCTTGATAGACAGATTCTACATCGTTGGAAGTTTGGGTAGCTGTACGGATGTCTATTTGCTGGAAACTGTTCTTCGGGATAGAATACAAAATCACTCCATTATCCGTTCCCAATGCCAGCATATCTTTTCCTATGGTAGTGACATTGTTTATTTTATGATGCGGATAAGGAATATCTACGAATTTCAGTTTTTTAGTGTGGAAGTCATATCTGGCTAACTTGTCATTTTCTGCAATCAGATAGATCGTTTCCTTTATTTGGGTGATGAACTGGAAAGGAAAGTCAGTATCCAGTGTTTTCTTTCCTATGATGGAAACACCTTTATCCGTCAATATCCATTCATCTTCTTCAGAGTCTTGATAAATGTTAAATATTTGATTTCCTTTCAGGTTGTGGTTGGAAGCTGAATAAAGTGTGATGCCTTCTCCTTTTTTGCATAATTGTTCGTCCACTCTGAATGCATATCCGCTTTCACAGAGAATCCAGGCAATCCCTTTCTCCAGCGAATAAATGCGTGTAACATTGTTAGTTTGTTTCGTGGAAAGTTCAATAGGTTGGAGAACATCAATAAACTTCTCGGTTTCCACATCAAAAAGACAGGCTTGTCCATCGTAAGTGGGGCACCATATATCTCCGTATTTGCTTTCTGAAATAGTTCCCATGCGATTACTGCCGAATGCATATTTACTCTCTTGCGAAGTTTTATATGTCTTAAAAGTGTATCCGTCAAACTTGTTAAGCCCGTTCCAGGTACTAAACCAAACAAGCCCTTTCTGATCCTGTAAAATGCTCATTACATTACCTTGAGCGAGACCGTCACTCACGGAGAAATGTTTAACTTGGCAGATAGGTTGAGCAGCTATATCGATCGCTATTGTTAGAAGAAGAAATAAAGTATGGAGCCGTTTCATAGTAGTTACTTTAATGTTTATAGCAAAAATAAACAAAACAATGCAGAATGGAAAGTCCGATAAGTGGTTTGAACGAATAATACTCGTTTTTTCCTATTTTTTCCTCTTCATCCTATACAGCATTGATCTCTATGTTGTGTTTTGAACAAAAATAAGAGAGTAATATTAGTTAAAAAAATCCTCTTTATAATCTGAATAAGATTATAAAGAGGATAATTTTATTGACAAGAGTTGCATGGGGTATGGTGAGATGAAATCATAATTGGGGAATAAATTGCACAAGACTTTCACAAGTATCCTCCTGCCAATACCTAAAATCATAGCAAAGCTAATTAAATAGTTTTTCGAATTGCAATATTTATTAATTTATCTTATGGTATTTATGAAATTTTTAATATATTGAAGATATTTTGTGCCAACTTTCCGTAACTCGTTGATTTTGCTTATGTTTGTAGGTAAAATAAAGAATGAAGTGAATGAATATGTCTACACAGCTATTATATAATGATTTCCCTACTTTTTTGCGGAAATATTTTCCTTACAAAGTACAAAAGATTTCATTGAATGCAGGTTTCACTTGCCCCAATCGTGATGGTACAAAAGGGTGGGGTGGATGTACTTACTGCAATAACCAGACTTTTAATCCGGATTATTGTCGGACAGAGAAATCTATTGCTATTCAATTGGAAGAAGGTAAATGCTTTTTTGCCCATAAATATCCGGAAATGAAATATTTGGCCTATTTTCAGGCCTACACCAATACATATGCGGAGTTGGAAGGCTTGAAGCGTAAGTATGAGGAAGCATTGGCGGTGGATGGGGTAGTCGGGCTGGTGATTGGTACGCGTCCCGATTGTATGCCGGAAAGTTTGTTGCGTTATCTGGAAGATTTGAACAAACATACGTTTCTCATGGTAGAATATGGGATCGAAAGCACTTGTGATGAAACCTTAAAACGCATCAATCGGGGGCATACTTATGCAGATACAGTAGAAGCTGTGTGTCAGACAGCGGCCTGTGGTATCCTGACAGGTGGACATATCATCCTCGGACTTCCGGGAGAAACACATGATACAATGGTGGCACAAGCCGAAATTCTTTCCGATCTGCCTTTAGCTACACTTAAAATCCATCAGTTACAGTTGATCCGTGGTACGCGAATGGCGCATGAGTATGACGTAACTCCTGCTGGCTTTCATTTGTTTAACGAGGTTGAGGAATATATTGATCTGGTGATTGATTATGTAGAACATCTCCGTCCCGATATGGTTGTGGAACGTTTTGTTTCCCAATCTCCTAAAGATTTATTAATAGCTCCGGACTGGGGATTGAAAAATTATGAATTTGTAGCTCGTTTACAAAAAAGAATGAAAGAAAGAGGTGCTTATCAAGGTAAGAAGTATAGGGATTCGGAAAAAAGGATTATTTTTGCAAACGATAAACTTACCACTTAATAAATAGCTGTTTTGCGGAGTATAGAATAGTGGAAGAAATATTTAATGGATTTGAAAGATGGAAAGTAAAACAAGAATTAAAGGAAATGTCCACTATGTGGGAGTAAATGACCGTAACAAGCACAGATTTGAAGCGATGTGGCCATTGCCCTATGGAGTTTCATATAACTCTTATCTGATTGATGATGAAATGGTGGCATTGATAGATACGGTAGATATCTGTTATTTTGAAGTCTACTTGCGTAAAATCAAGCAAGTGATTGGAGAACGTCCCATTAATTATTTGATTATAAATCATATGGAACCGGATCATTCGGGATCTATCCGATTGATTAAACAACATTATCCGGAAATTATTATCGTGGGTAATAAGCAAACATTCGGTATGATTGAAGGTTTCTATGGGGTAACCGGTGAACAATATCTGGTAAAGGACGGTGATTTCCTCGCTTTAGGACGTCACAAACTGCGTTTTTATATGACTCCAATGGTGCATTGGCCGGAAACGATGATGACTTTTGATGAAACGGATGGAGTTCTTTTCTCCGGTGACGGATTCGGATGTTTTGGTACTGTAGATGGCGGATTCCTGGATACCCGGATCAATGTCGATAAGTACTGGGGAGAAATGGTTCGTTACTACTCTAATATCGTTGGTAAATACGGAAGCTCCGTGCAAAAGGCTTTGCAGAAATTAGGTGGACTTCCCATTTCTGCCATTTGTTCTACTCACGGACCTGTATGGACAGAGAATATTGCAAAGGTGATCGGCATATATGATCGTTTGAGTCGTTATGATGCGGATGAAGGTGTTGTTATTGCCTACGGAAGCATGTATGGAAATACAGAGCAGATGGCGGAAGCTATTGCTGAAGAGCTTTCTGCACAGGGGGTTAAGAATATCGTTATGCATAACGTAACAAAGAGTCATCCTTCTTATATCATAGCGGATATTTTCCGTTATAAGGGATTGATTATCGGTTCTCCTACGTATAGTAATCAGATATTTCCGGAGGTGGAAGCGCTGCTTTCAAAGATTCTGCTGCGTGAGGTGAAGGGACGCTATTTGGGTTACTTCGGTTCTTTTGCATGGGCAGGTGCTGCGGTGAAACGTCTGGCGGAGTTTGCTGAAAAGAGTAAATTCGAATTGATCGGTGATCCGGTGGAGATGAAGCAGGCTATGAAAGACCTGACTTATACCCAGTGCGAAAATCTGGCACGTGCCATGGCGGACCGTTTGAAGAAAGATCGTTAAAACAGTGAATGAGATAATTTATTAACTAACCTATAAAATAATCGACTTATGAGACTTATTATTCAGCCGGACTACCAGTCCGTATCTCTGTGGGCTGCACATTACGTTGCCGCTAAAATAAAAGCTGCCAATCCAACCCCCGAGAAACCATTTGTATTGGGCTGTCCCACCGGATCATCTCCTCTGGGCATGTATAAAGCTTTGATCGACCTGAATAAGAAAGGAATCGTTTCCTTCCAGAATGTGGTAACATTCAACATGGACGAATATGTAGGATTGCCGAAAGAACATCCGGAAAGCTATTATTCTTTCATGTGGAATAACTTTTTCGGTCATATCGACATTAAACCCGAGAATACTAATATTCTGAATGGTAACGCTCCGGATCTGGATGCAGAATGTGCACGTTACGAAGAAAAGATCAAGTCATACGGTGGCATCGACCTGTTCATGGGTGGTATTGGTCCTGACGGACATATTGCATTCAACGAACCGGGATCTTCATTGACTTCACGCACTCGTCAGAAAACGTTAACAATGGATACCATCATTGCTAACTCCCGTTTCTTTGATAATGACATCAACAAAGTTCCTAAGACTTCTTTGACAGTGGGAGTAGGTACTGTGCTTTCTGCAAAAGAAGTGATGATTATTGTAAATGGTCATAACAAAGCTCGTGCTTTGTATCATGCGGTAGAAGGTGCTATCACACAGATGTGGACAATCAGTGCATTGCAAATGCATGAAAAGGGTATTATCGTTTGTGATGATGCTGCTACAGCTGAATTGAAAGTGGGTACTTACCGTTACTTCAAAGATATCGAATCTGCTCATTTGGATCCGGAATCATTGATTAAGTAATTTGTAATGAAATAATAGAAATAAGGGCTGCGCACTGAAAATGTGACGCAGCCCTTTTTATTTCTGATACTATTATGTGAAGATTAGATTTTGGATGATTGTCTAACGAGCAAGTATTTTGGCTATTTCTGTTGCTGCTACTTTATATCCTTCACCAGTGAAATGAATGTAATCATTTCCATAAAGTCCGTCTTTCATAGTTCCGTCCGCTTCGGTGAACCATTTGGTGGGATTGATATATTCAACTTTCTCGAATCGGTGATGTTGTAATATGTCATGAATCTTATCACATTGTGTGCGCACTTTACTCTGTTGTTCCTTACCGGATGGAAACAGACCTAAAAGAATGATACGTGATTCGGGGAATTGCTTCCGTACTTCATTGGCTACTGCGATAATTCCTTCAGCCGTGTTTTCGGGACTGTCTTTTCCACTTATCAGATTATTAATTCCAATGGCAATCACTATGTTTTCAGGGTGGCAACTATTGTAGTTATCATAACGGACACGCCAAAGCAGGTTTTGCGTGCGGTCGCCGGATATGCCGGCACTTTCCCAATTATCCTTTCCTATGGCATTGTCCATAGCCTCTTTGCCGGGCTTGTAAGTCACTTCTTTTCTGTTACCTCCCCAACCTTGTGTGATGGAATTTCCCAATAACAACAGTTTTAAATGTTTCCCATTGAGAGTGGTGGTTATGTCTTTTGCTACGCTGTTCCAGTCCGAGTTTTGGGTCCATCCGGCTGCCGAACGGAATTCATTTCCCGGTACAGGATGCACACACATATTTTCCGCCCTGTTCGTAGCTTTGAGGATGAACTGCACAATAGGCTCGGGATTGTTGAGGGAGTGCGGGTGATGATCCACTCCAGGCTTATGAATAATAGTAATTGGTGCATGCAATTCCTCCATACGTTGTTCGAAAATGGCTGTGTTTTCAGCAACCGACACCACTTGGTCAGCATCACCTACCACGTGCAGGATGGGGATTCCGGCTTTTGCCATTGTCGGTGCACAGTCTATCGGATTCTTTTTCCAGTTCAACGCTTCAGCTTCGTTTTTAAAACCGTAAGCATTGAGAAGTTGTTTCGTATCCATGGCGGAACCGGCAGATTTACCTTGTCCCATAGGCCAACTTTTGAAGTCCATTACGGGGGCATCTGCATAAATACATGCCACTTTTTCCGGGTTTTGTGCCGCCCAGTTATAGACAATCAGCCCGCCACGACTCATCCCTTCAAGTGCCACTTTCTTGTTGAATCCGGCTTTCACCATTCGCTTGTAAAAACTATTCCAGCGTTGAACAGCTTTATCCGAGCCATATAAGTCGGCTACATCACAGTAAACAATATGAAAGCCATGTTCCAATAATGCTATGTCAGTCTGTGGCTCATGCCCCCAAAAGCGTGCACGAATCATCCAAGGTTTTCCTATGGCTTCTTTTGCGGGCTCTACTACAAGGCATTTTACTCCCTCATTCTCAAATTCATACCCTTGGTGTCCATGGAAGTTGAATCGTTTGGCATCTTGTATTCCCAGTGATGTCTGCAGCTTTGTTGGAGAAGCTGTTGCTTTTACAGCGAGATATTCATATATCTTTTGGGCCATGACTCCTGCTCCGATAGAAGAGGGGTGCAGTTTGTCCGGTAGCATAACCGAATCCCACTGGTCGCCGAAGAGATTAAACAGATTGATAATTTCCAGTTGATTTTTCCAGGCCAATTCTTCCACCGTGGGGCGTACCTCGTTTTCTATCAGTTGTGCATTGATTTCCGAACCCTCCGGCAGGAAACAACGGATAGGAGTCAGGAGAATAATACGTGGATGTGATTTCAGATTCCGGTATGTGTCAATTAATGTCTGGTAATTGTCTTTGAATTCGTTTTTGTATTTCCAGTTTTGCGGTTTGGTATCGTTAGTACCTAATTTGATTAATACAATATCGGGCTGATATTCCAGAGATGCTTTGTAGGTATCTGTTTCGGAATATGGGTAATCTCCTTTAGACAATATAGTTCGACCAGAGGCTCCGAAGTTTTTGACCTCATACCCATCTCCCAGATAAGCTTGAAGTTGTGCCGGATAGCAGTTCATTTCCCGGTTGGGGATGAATGCTCCATAAGTAATACTGTTTCCTATGCACGCTACCCGTATGGGTTCACTTGCAAATGATTGGATAGTAATGAATAGACATACAAGAAAGATGCCGATGTGATTTAATTTTTTCATGATGAATATGATGGTTTTGGTTTGTTGGGGGGATAACCAATCGTTGTTTTGCTGTGTATAAACGAACTGGCATGCTACTAATAATAAAACTTATTTATTCACGTTCCTATCATATAGCATACCAGTTCGATTCATTTTTCGGCTTTTATACCTCTTCCAGCCAGCCTTTCCCTTGCCGGATGATTTCCAGTTCGTCGTCGGTACATTTCACTACAGTGGAAGGTTCTATACCTCCGATACCTCCGTCAATGACCAGATCGACAATGTCACCGAACTTCTCATCTATCAGTTCGGGATCTGTCATATATTCCAAGTCCTCATGCTCTTCGTAGGGCAGAGTGGTCGTCATAATGGGAGCATCCAGCAGGCGTGCGATTTCGCGGATGATATTATTATCCGGCATACGGATACCCACTTCTTTCCGGTTGCGGAAGATTTTGGGTAACCGGTTGGTTCCGTTCAAAATAAAGGTGAATGGCCCTGGAAGATTATGCTTCATCAGCTTGAATATATTATTGTCTACTTTCGCATATTCGCTGATGCTACTCAAGTCATAACAGATGATAGACAGATTGTTCTTTCTAGGGTCTATCTCTTTGATCCGGCATATCCGTTCTATAGCACGTTCCTTCAAACCATGACAGCCGATGGCGTACATCGTATCAGTGGGATAGATAATCAGTCCGCCGTCATTCAGGATGTCGATGATTCGTTGTAAATCCTGCGGGTTATTATTTTTGTCATATAGCTTCAGAAGCATAATTCATTCTCCTTCTCTCTTATTTGAGTTTCTTTTTTAAGAAATCCAGTGCCTTTTCTGCTGCTTTCTCTGTCACCTTTTGTTTGATTGAATCCTTATTGGCGGTAGCGGCAGAGTCCAGTCCCAGTTTCTGTCCGAGTTTGCTGATAGCTTCATCGGCTACAGCCTCGACAGCTTGATTGGCCATGCTTTTAGTATCGACGCTGACTTTCGGAGAGGTAAATGAACCTCCGATCTTCAAGTCAAGAGTCATTAGTTTAGAGATATTGCCTACAGATGTCGGCAACTTCACTTTTCCGGAGTAGTCGATGGTTTGATCGAGGCCTGTGCTACCGGAAAGATTCAATGTGTAGTCTCCCATCTTGATATCGAACGGTTTGGTTTCTACGCGTCCGTCTTTGATGGTGAAATCCAGTGTCATATCTTTCACCTTCATGTCTTTCAGACTTGGCTGTTTAACGGCATCGGCTATTTCGTCGATTGCTTTCACTCCGCTCAAACTAAGATCACGGGTGGAAAGGCTGCCATCACCTTGCATTGTATTCAGTACAGGGCTCATGGTTGCATCCAAATCTGTCAGTATATTAATACTTCCGGAGAAATTACCTTTCAGGTTTTCGAAGATAGGAGCCATCTTCTGCACCATGTCCAATTCTTTGTAAGCTTGTGCGAAACCGATATTGGAGAGTTTGAATCCGGCTTTCATTTCCGGCTTCTTTACGTTGGCAGTGGAGTAGTAGCCGTTCATGACCACGTTGCCACCCATGGTGTTCATGGAGAGGTTTTTCATATCCACTTTGCCATCTTTTACCACAAGCTTGCCGTTCATATTATTGAAAGACATCTTATCGAATAACACCTGTTTCAGGTTAGCGTCCATTTGGAAGTCGATGTTGCGGGGAACTTCCATAATACCCGTGGCAGCTGTAGCTACGGAGTCGGTAGACGCAGTTTCTGATGCAGTCGCTTCATCCGCAGAAGCGGCCATGAAGTCGTTCAGATTGAAATAGTTGGAACGAATATTCAGGTTTCCTTTCAATGTAGTACCTTTCAATGCGTAACCGATATAGTTTTCAAACCGACTGTCGGCTGTGATATCATTCTTTCCGATGTTGACGGTTGTCTCGCTCAACTGGAGGTATTTCGGGGTGAAAGTGAAGAGAGACTTCTTGATTTCTACGTCCGGCATATCTTTCATTTTGAGTTTCATACCCGTCAGTCCGATAGTACCTGAAGCTTGCATACGTTCGTATTCCTCTTTTTCGATATAGGAAAGGCGTCCTGACATTTGCATATCGGCGTCAATGGTACCGTTCAACTCCATATCTCCAAGTGGATAGACTTGTTTTATCATACCTAAATTGAGAATCCCTTTAGCTTCAGCTTTAAAGTCCGGATCGCTGATCGGTGTTTTTACATTAGCCGTCAGGCTAAACGGATTTCCGGCAAGACGGAAACTGAAAGGATTGATATTGACCGTCGTCAGGTCGATATTTCCTCCCGGGTTCTGGACGTTGGCACTGATATTGATTTGATCCACTCCTGCCAGTAAAGCCGGATAGCGGAACATGGCATTCTTGACTTGCATATCAATGTTGAATGCAGGAACGGTGTCGCCTTGCAAGATACCTTTGGCCGTTGCAGTAAGCGTAGCGGTTCCGTCTGTTTTCAGACTGGAGAATTCCGTTGCATAAATGGCTGGAATCAGTGACAAGATTTCCTTAAACCCGATATCGTTCGTGTTAAGTTTCAAGTCCATGTCGATAGCCGGATCTTTCAAGGCTACCCAACCGTCGATACCTGCCTGAATGGCGTTGAGGCGGATGGTGTTGTCTTTTAATGTGTATTTGTTATTGGCAAGGTCGGCATCCACATCCATTGTTGCGGAGATATTGGCATTGGCCAGGAAAGGGATTCCATTCATCTTGTAAGTAAGTGATTTGGTTTCCGCTTCCAACTTCAGAGTAGTGCGGTCACTTCCTAAGTCTCCGGCGCAGACTGCGTTAAAGTCGCGGATATCAGCATACATCTTCCCTTGTTGATCGTCATAAATCAGGTTCATGTTTTTGATAACAAAGCGTTGTAGCTTCACTTTGAAAGGAGAAGATGCTTCTTCTTCTGAAACAGGAGCTTCGGCTGTTGCTGTTGTATCCGGTTTCATAATATCCCAGTTGGCACGTCCGTCCGGCAATACAATGGCATGTAAACGTGTATCTTCAATAAATATTTTAGAAATATCGTAACCGCTATCTCCGAAAAGAGAGAATAAGTTGACTGCGGCAGTAACTTCTCCGGCCTGTACAAGGGTGTCGTTGGCAAATTCACCAGTACCTTTTAACCAGAAATCCTCGAGAGTGACAGAAGCCTGTGGAAAGTTACGGAACAGGCTAATGTTAAGGTTCTTAAAGTCAAATTGTGCATTAAGCATCTTGTTGCCTTCTGTTTTTACAATGTCGGCTATCTTTCCCTGGAAGGCGAAAGGAAGAAGGAACATCAGAATGATGATGACTCCTACTGTGATAGCTGCGATTTTCAAACCTTTTTTCATTTGCTTCTATTTTAAGAGTTTGAGATATTACAAAGAGCAAAACTAATAAAAGTTTTTGATATAGAGGGAGAATCAGTTCTTTTTCTTTCGTCTTGATACGAAAGAAAAGGAACCAAAAAGAAAGAATCAAGGCTGCGTTTTTCCGACTACTCCGGTGTTTCCTCCGGCTAAAGGGCAGAAACTCGCTACGCTCAAACAGTCTGCCCTTTTTAACGCCGGAGAAACCACCTGCGCTTGACGTCGGAAAAACGAGGCCGGGAGGCCATGCGGGGGCACTGTTTGATGGAGATATTGTGTGTAGGATGATTTTTATGTAAGTGTGTAGATGACAAAGATGGATAGGTGCGGAGGTCGGGAAGAATAGGCTATTTTTTCTTTCTAAGTTCTTCTGCAATTCTCCATTGTAAGGCGGCTTCTCCTTCTTTCCCGACTTTCAACAGAGCGTCTCCGAAGAGTTCGTGTGCACCGGCATGTTCCGGTTTCAGGCTAGTGGCCTTGTTCAGGTCGGCAATGGCACCTTCTGTGTTTTCTGTTTTTAGCCGGAGCTTTCCACGGTTATAGACAGCTTTAAAGTTTGCCGGATAGAGGGTGACTGCAGTGTTGAAGCAGTTTTCAGCATCGAAATACTCTTTGTTGTTGAAGAGAGTGATTCCTTTGCGTATCCAGGCATCCACATAATTAGGGTCGAGACTAAGTGCCTTGTCGTAGTTGGCGAGGGCGGCACGTGAGTCGTGTGCCTGGGTGATACATTCGTTACCCATTAATAGATATTCGTGAGCATATTGGCGGAGGCGTTCCTGCTGTTCGCGCATTTGCTCTTTGAGTTTCTTATTCTGCTCTTTCAAGGTGTTTATGACACCAAGTTTACGTCGGATAAAACGGCGGGGAACAGATTTCTCAATATCATAGCGGGAATGAATGGCGCGGAAAAACTGTTCCAGACATTCCTCCATGTCTCCTTTGTCGAAAGCGCGTGAAGCAGCAGCGTATTGCACGTCGGCCTGCGCTTGTTTCAGAGCTTTGTCGATAGCCTGCCGGTCGTTGAAACGTCCGGCAAAGTTTACGATTTCGGGGCGGACGAAGACGTCAGCACGGTTAATAGGCTTTTTGAGCTGAATACCGTCCAGTGAGGTACAGCGGCTTAGTGCCACGTATGCTTGTCCACCTGCAAATACACCACCTGTGAAGTCGATGACTACACGGCTGAAAGTCAGTCCCTGACTCTTATGGACAGTGATGGCCCAAGCTAACCGAATGGGATATTGTGTGAAGCTACCTAAGACTTCTTCTTCTATTTCTTTTGTCTTTTCGTTGTAGCGATAACGGATATTGCGCCATGATTCACGCTTTACGTCACATTCTTTTCCATCGTCGGTGATAACGTAGATGGTTTCTTCTTCCTCATCAATTCCGGCAATGACACCAATGGTACCGTTTACCCACCTGCGGTCGAAATCATTTTTAATAAAGATGATTTGTGCACCGGGTTTCAGTACGAGCTCTTGTGAGGTGGGTAGACTGCTTTCGGGGAAATCTCCTTCGATGACTCCTTCAAAAGTAATTGGGTCTCCGGGAAGTTCCGCCAGTTTCTTTTCGTTGATAGAGTCTACCGTGTCTCTACGGGTGGCCAGAGTGATATACATATCAGCTTCCGATTCTTCTATCTGGCTTCCATAACGGGTGTTCAGTAGTTGCAGATCAGCCGCTCCGGCTGTATTGTTCCGGATATGGTCGAGGACGCCGACAAAAACGGGGTCTGTTTGGCGGTATACCTTTTGAAGTTCGATGGATACCAGGTCTATCTGGCCGAATACTCTGGCAGAGAAAAAATAGGGTGTAGGATAGAAGCGGTTCAATATTTCCCGTTCGTCGTTTTTTACGACGGGCTCCAGTTGGAATACGTCGCCTACCAATAACAGTTGTTTTCCTCCGAAAGGTTCGCGCAGATTATGAGAGTATACACGTAGGATTCGGTCGATGGCATCAATGATATCCGCCCTTACCATTGAAATCTCGTCGATGATGACCAGTTCTATTTGTTCCAACAGCTTCCGGTGAGGCTTGGTGTATTTGAAAAATTCATGGATACGACCACGCTGGAGACTCAAGTTCGGGTCATCCGGCAGCAGCGGATAGAAAGGGAGTTTGAAGAAACTATGCATCGTACTTCCTCCGGCATTGATAGCAGCGATGCCTGTCGGGGCGAGTACAACGTGTTTCTTTTTGGTATTTTCGCAGACGTAACGCAGGAATGTAGATTTCCCTGTACCCGCTTTCCCGGTCAGGAAAACCGATTGACGCGTATATTGAATCAGGTTCAGGGCGTCTTGAAACGCTGCGTTATTGGTGTCTACGCTCATAATCAGATAATACCAAAATGCTTCATTGCCTTGCTGATGCCATCCTCGTCGATGGGAGCTGTCACATAATCGGCAGCGGCTTTCACATCCTCTTTGGCTTGTCCCATGGCTACTCCGATGGCTGCATGGCGGAGCATGCTGATGTCATTTCCTCCGTCTCCGAAAGCCATGGTATCTTCGAGTTTAATATCAAAATAGCGGATTATTTCATCAATGCCCTTTTGCTTGGTGTCTCCTTTGGCGGTCACATCGGCAAATGCAGGATACCATCGGCCTATCTCGCAGGTAGGAATAGACGGACGGATTTCTTTTTCTTCCTCTTCCGTGATAAAGGGTGTCATTTGGATGACTTCCTTACTGGTTGCCTCCTCGAAAGATACAGTCGGAATCACATTCACGTGCAGGAAATCATAGAATATCTTTTTCACCATGTCATTGGGCTGGCAAACGGAAATGTTGTGTTCCTCTACAAAGATACAGGGAACGCCTTTTTTCTCGCAGAAATCTCCCATCGCTTTTACTTCGTCCTGGGGGATGGCACTTTTATAGATTACCTGTTCCCCGACAAAGCAGTAAGCCCCGTTCATGGTGATATATCCATCAATCAGATTCCGGTCTTGCAATTCGGAGAGGTTGTTGATAATGGCTTTCGGACGTCCCGTAGCGATAAATATCTTCAGTCCTTTTGCACGGGCGGCTTCCAGTGCCTCAATGGTAGACGACGGGATGCGGTGAGTTTCAAAACTGACCAATGTTCCGTCTATATCAAAAAATAATGCTTTCGTCATAAATTCTTTTTTGAATGGAGTACAAAAGTACTATTTTTCTATGTAAATAGCAATTAGGAGATTTCTCTTATGCTTTTTTTAAGTCTCTACTCTTATCGATAGGAACACAATTATTTAAAAGTGCCTAATAAAATGATTAATTATAATAGGTTCCTTTATTCTTTTGACTAAAAAAGTTTCCCAAGCATGGCATCAAGTCTTTATTCTTCTAACGAATTCTCCTTATACTTCTCTCCATAGAGTTGCTGGTACTCCTTTTGGAAACGGTCATAAACACTTTGTGCATACGCTTTTTGTCCAAGTTTCTTGAGTGCTTTTATTTTGAAAGTCAATGCCGTTTCGCTCATTCCGTCAAACGAGAAAAGCACGTCGGACAATACGATAACCTTTCTGGGTTCATTATTCGCTTCTACGATAGGAAGCAGTTTCTCGATGATCCGGATGAAAAGTTCGTCATGGTTAATTTTGATATTGCCAAACCATTCGTAATGTACAAAAGTAGGCAGTAAGGTGCCTCGTTGCAGCAGGCCGATAAATCAGAATCCTAATTATTAATGGGATGGCAATTATGCTTCTTTCTGTTTTAATAAGACGGGATATTGCAGAACTTGATAAAACTAACAGTCTGTCCGGATATTCCCTTGGGGAGATTTAATCGGGCTTTAAAAATCTTGAATCAATGAAACAAATAAAATATTTATCCTTTATCCCTTTTCTAGCTCTTCTCTGCTTGATGACGGGATGTGAAAATGACAAAGATGTGTATTACCCTTATGTCAATGTTCCGCTTACTACGCACAATCCGGTGCTCGTTGAGGGAGAAGTCCTGCATATCGGTATTGGTTTGGACGGTGTGAATTATCGTGTAGAGAGTGATAATGAGGATGTGGTGACTGCCGAGGTGGTTGGCAACGAGATACTGTTGACAGGCAGTGACATAGGTAGCACCATCGTTCGTCTTTCGGATGATAGCTACAATCGTGCTCTCATGACGGTTGAAGTACGTAAACTTCAGGAACTGACACTCGAATCGCTCCCGGAGGGAGTGGAAGTATTGCGTCTGGATAATGACGGTGTTATTCTTCGTGAAATGAAAATACTGACCGGTAATGGCGGTTATACCGTTAAATCTCTGAATGAAGGGGTAGCTACTGTGGCAATCTCCGGCACTACAGTAACTGTTACTGTGGTAGGTGACGGTGGTACAACTATTACTGTGACCGACCAGGAAAAGGAAAGCCGTTCCATAGATTTATGGGTACCGCTCAATCTTGACGACCCGACGCCACGTATTTATTGGGATGGTTATCGTGCCGATATTAACACGGCCGGAGTTTCCAGTACCGGATCTTATGCGACGCCAAAAGATATGTACTGGTATCAACAAAACGGTGAAGTGAAAGATACATATTATGTCTACTTTAACGGTGGTTGGGCAAACAATTTAAATTGTGTGAATGCTGCCAACCGTAATCCGAAGTTTGAAACGACTATCAATGACACTAAGACTTCGTATACAGACAAAGCAGCCTCTGCCGTTAAACTGACCGAGTTTATTTTGGAAAAACGTATCGGTACAGGTCCGACGAGCCATCCGCATATCTATTTCATCTCTTTAAAAACAGAAGATGGTAAGCGTGGATTTATAGTGCATCGTTGGAATGAATAATAAAGACAAATAGGTTCTTAGTTTTTTTTCAGGGTATGAATATGAGGGTCGGATGCTGTATTGCTCCGGCCCTCTATGTTTTGATAGAGCATACAAAATTAGAGGCTGCCTTTCGGTAATACCACGAAAACAACTATCTTTGCTAACTGTTTATTATACACATAACCTAACAATATTATGCAGTATGAACTATAATTTTGATGAAATAATAAACCGTCATGGTACAGATTCCGTAAAATGGGATGCAGTAGAGAATCGTTGGGGACGCAATGACCTGATTCCAATGTGGGTAGCTGATATGGATTTCCGCACAGCTCCTTTTGTCATAGAGGCTTTGAAAAAACGCCTGGAGCATGAAGTACTCGGATATACATTTGCTTGCAAAGAATGGTCGGAGTCTATTATTAACTGGGTGAAGGAGCGCCATGGTTGGGCAATCCGTGAAGAGATGTTGACTTTCACTCCCGGTATTGTTCGCGGCTTGGCTTTTGTGATCCACTGCTTTACGCAAAAAGGAGATAAGATAATGGTAATGCCCCCTGTTTATCATCCTTTCTTTTTAGTCACTCAAAAGAATGAACGTGAAGTGGTATTCAGCCCGTTAGTCCTGAAAGATGAACAATATTATATTGATTTCAACCGCTTCCGTCAAGATATTCAAGGATGCAAATTGCTTATTCTAAGCAACCCCCATAACCCGGGTGGACGTGTATGGACCAAAGAGGAACTGTCTCAAATAGCCGACATCTGCTATGAAAGCGGCACATTGGTTATCTCTGACGAGATTCATGCTGACTTAACCCTACCTCCATACAAACATCCTACCTTTGCTTTGATTTCAGAGAAGGCACGGATGAACTCTCTTGTCTTTATGTCTCCCAGCAAGGTATTCAACATGCCGGGATTGGCTAGTTCTTATGCAATTATTGAGAACGACGAACTTCGTCACCGTTTCCAGACATATATGGAAGCAAGCGAGTTTAGCGAAGGACATCTCTTTGCTTATTTAAGTGTAGCAGCTGCTTACAGTCATGGTACAGAATGGCTGGACCAAGTGGTAGCATATATTAAAGGAAATGTGGATTTCACTGAAACGTATTTGAAAGAACATATTCCTGCTATCAAGATGATCCGTCCGCAAGCCTCTTACTTGATCTTTCTGGATTGCCGCGCATTGGGACTCAATCAGGAAGAACTGAACCGTCTTTTTGTAGAAGATGCTCATCTGGCGCTGAATGATGGAACAACATTCGGTAAGGAAGGCGAGGGATTTATGCGGTTGAACGTTGCTTGTCCACGTGCTACGCTGGAAAAAGCATTGAAACAGTTGGAGCAGGCTGTAATGGATTTAAAATAGTCTTTTAAGTCCATTCCCCGGTTCGGAAATAAAATCAATCCGTTCAGGGGATGAAGCTATATTTCCTGTCTCACTCTTGCTTTTTACTATTTAATTTTGTATCTTTAGTGCTTCTCATCTTCCCAAAGACAGGTAATCATATTACAAAGTGACCAATATCATCTTATAAGGTGATATTGGTCACCTTGCAATGTGCCTATTGTCCCATTGTAACGGGACGACTTACCGACTGCATAAAAAACTACTAATCTCTGTACTGAAAACCCTTAATCTTTGCACTGAAAAGTCTTAAGTACAAGATTGAAAAAGTAGTTTGTTGCGGTATGATGATATGACAATGTCTCAACTATGGCATCACATTTACCGGAATCAGCCGTACCTCACTATTCAAGCCGGAGGGTAATGGACTCCAATGTCCATAATTGGCCGGACGATAGTTCAAATCAACAATATTGATTTCTTTGAATTTGCGCCACTGCACTCCCTGCCTGTCTAATTCTGTAATTCGATTCGCAGGGAGATTCGTGACTTCTATCTCGATGTGGTTTTTTCCGGGTTTTAAGAACTGGCCCACCTTTAGTTGATAAGGCACTGCCCATGCGCATCCCGCTTCCTGTCCGTTGATGCGGACACGGGCACTTTCGCGTACATCTCCCAAATCAAGAATCCAGTCGTCGGCCTGCAAAGTCGGCAATTCGATGTCTAAGGAATAAACACCGGTTCCCATGTTCGTTTGGGCTGCCGGATGATCGATATGGGTCCATGAACAGGGGCGATCTATATCAAATGTTCCTTGAATTTCCGGTTTGCTTTCGGCGAAGTGTAACTTCCAACCATGATCCAGACGAAGACTGAAAGGTTGCTCTTTGACATACTTCCACGGTTTGGATGCCTGCAAAGGTTGTTGATATGTTTGCAGAATGAACGATTCACCGGATTTTAATTGCAGATAGACTTGTGTTTTTCCGTTTGCCTGTCTTACCTTAGCTTCACCACATTCTCCGGTCATGGGATTGAAGAGAGCGGCTGCGGCTGCATTCGTTCCCAATGTGATCCAACCGTCCACTCCTTTATTTTGCAAGGAAGAGATGAAATAGTGGTGTCCCGTATCATTCACTCTTCGGATCGCTTGTAGTCCGAATTTGGTTTTCATTTCTTCGGGAGAAATATTGCAGCTGGCCAATGTGCGTGCATAATCCGTTCCTGTGATAATCTTCCCCTTTCCGATTGGAGTAACGGTTGTTTCCGAGAAAGAAACAGCCGGAAGTTGCCGGAGCGTACGCTGGTAACTTTGGCGTTTTTGTTCCAACTGACCGTATCCCGGTACATCTGTCGGATAATTTTCGAGGAATACGATAGTAGCTCCCTGTTTGGCCAGTTCATAAAGATGTGCCAATACATCACTCGGCATTAGGTGTGCAGCAGGCACTACCAATGCTTTGTAGCCCGTTCCGCCTGAAGTAACCAACTGTCCGTCTTTGAAACGTGTACTGCGAATAAAGTTATCGGAAATATAATCCCCGTCATACCCGCTGTTGTTGATGCGATGGATAGCGTCGATAAACTTAGGAGCCAGTTTATCCATGTGGTGTATCGTGAATAATAACAATCGTCCCGGTTGCTCATTCCACATATCATATACCGGAAGATAAATCAGGAAATCATTATCCGGCCGTCCCATTTGCAGAAAGCTCTGGCAACGGGTGATATAGTTGAAGAACGAAGGGGCATCACGCCAAATACTGTTTGTCGGACTCATATTGATAGAAGCGTAGAACAACCATCCGGGCCATTCGGCTTCTTTCGGAGAATACGGAGTGCCGTGGAAAAACATGTGATTGACTCCGGAAACAAACATCAAATCCATATCCGGTTTACATTGCGACAGGGAAGTACGGAAATGCTCCGTCAGCCATGTAAATGTCTCGGAAGAAGTATACGTTTTTCCTGCAATATGAGCTGCCGAGGAGGCATATTTCAGCATAGACAGGTCCGAATCATTCTTTTTGGTCAATGAGTCCTGACGCAATCCTTCGATGTGGAACTGCGACAGTCCGAAACCTTCACATTCCGGAATATCCACGGAAGCATAGATATCAATCAGATTACCGGGCGAACCATGTGCCTGATTACGGGTGATACTACCGTTTTTGTGTGCCCAGTCTGTCCATTGATGACTGAAGTTCTCCAATAAGAGGTCGGAAATGGTTTCCCGGTAATCCGACACGATACGTCTGCTAACTTCCGGACGGTTTTTATCCAGGAATTCGGGGAAATGTTCTTCCAGTTTATACCCCCGTCTACGAGCGAACTGTTCCAGGAAATCATCCGTCCAGTCAGCTTGATAAACTTCGTATGAATCGTTGAAGAAAGTATGTGGATAACTTGTCTTGCTACTTTTGAAAGCACGGTCAAAGCGGGAAAGATAATTTTTTACCGCCTTTTTTGAGAGATGATTCATCACATAGCCTTCTCCTCCCGGAGCTGCCCGTTTCACTTTCTGCCTTGTTTTTCCGATGTAAAGAGCGATCACTTTCCATTTGCCGGCAGGCGCTTTCCATTGCAGTTTGTCTTTTTTGACGTGAGCAGTCAGGTTGATACATTTGCCTTTCTCATCATATGCCATCACCCGGCTTAGTACAGAAAATGGTTGTTGCTTGGGATCGGTCACATTAATATCCTGTTCAATCTCTTTGCCGCCCTCTATTTCGTATGTCTGGAAGATAGCCTTGGTAGCCGCATCTTCTATACTAACTTCAGGTCCGCCAAAAGGCCATCCGGTTCCGGTATTCATATCAATCTCAATACCCGTACGTTTTCCTTCCGTTTGTGTATGCTTAAGCATTTCCATCCAGCGGGGAGAAAGGAACTGAATTTCATTCGCGTCATTGCCTTGCACCCCATAGATAGGAGTAATTTCTACTGCTCCCATTCCGGTACGTGCGTATTCTTCCAGATTATACGTCAGATTCTTTTCGTCTACGGCACTTCCCAGCCACCACCATCTGGCGCCGGGACGTGCTTCCACCGGAGTGTCCGGCCATTGTTGTGCTTGCATTACTCCACCTGCGGCGAGCAGGCAAAGAACTATCAATTCTCTTTTATTCATCATTCTTTCGGTGTGTTATAGTATTCTATATTTTCTGCGTCATCAGTTACAAAAAGCGGTCGTCCGTCCGGCTGTTCAAAGTGGAAGCGGATGCCGTCGAAGGTAATGTTCCGTGCGTGGCGGATATAAAACCCTTTGGCGGGAATAGTGCCGAACATCCAGGGTTCGGGGTATACTTTCTCCTGTTCGGGCGGAATACGTTTGCCATCCTCTTCGCTATATCCTCCTTTATAATAGAGGTGAATATTCCGAAAAGTTACGTCCTCAATACATGCACCCGGCACTCCGTTGATGATAGAAGCATACCGGCTGTCGGCATTCCATACATTGATATCGCTGATAAGAATACGTTTCATGGTACCTACAGGAGTACCTTCAGGACTGCGCATACGTGCGCCCAACCGAAGGAAAATAGGCGCGTTGACTATATTTCTCATTGTAATATTACTGATTACAATATCTTCCAGATGTCCTCCGTCTACCGTTTCCAATGCCAATCCACGGCAATGTTCAAAGATACAGTTCGTAATCGCAATATTGCGGAAACCTCCACTACTTTCTGTGCCGAGTTTGATGCGTCCCGTACGGAAACCATGATCGGGAGCCTGCGGTTCGTCCAACTGCCAAGTGCCGTCCATTACACTGCCTTTGTCAAAGCCGCTGACATAACAATCACTGATCGTCACATTTTCCGTATCTTGGAAGCGTCCTAATCCATAAGAGGTTTTCAATACAATGGCATCATCCCAGGGGGAGTTCACCGTGCATTGGCTGATACGTACGTTCCGGCAGCAATCAATATCAAAGCCATCCCGGTTGGTGTCTACTTTCAGATTCATAATCGTCAGATGATCCACTCCGGTAGCCAACAGGGCGAAATGCCCGCAATGCAGCATGGATAAATCTTTCAGGGTCACATTTCTGCAATCTTTCAGGCTGATAGCCTTATTGCCTACCCCCGGTAGGCGACTCTCTTCACGGGTCAAGCCTTTGCCATAGATTAAGCCGGGACCACTGATCGTAATATTCTCCAGTCCGATTCCCCAAATTAAAGAGTTTTTCCAATGGCTGTGACCGAAATCCTGATACTTATTATGTTCATTCGGTTCGGCGGTATCATATCCTTCCTCTTTTCCGGGAAAGGCGGCAATGATACGGGTGCCCTGTTCCAAATAGATATGAATGTTGCTTTTTAACCGGATGGAATAACACGCATATTCTCCCGCAGGTAGATATACTGTGCCTCCTCCGGCCTGTGCGGCCGCTTCAATTGCACGATTGATGGCAGGCGAATCAATCGTTTTCCCATCCGCTTTGGCTCCGAAGTCCATTACATTATAAATGGCTGCATGTAGATAGATGCAACCTATTAACAGACTGAATAATAAATAGATCCTTTTCATTTTTTGTCGATTTTGGCAAAAATATCCGGTAACATATAGTAGTTGTAATCCGCTTTTTCATTCTGTTCGTAGAAACAGAAGTAAAGCCGAGAAGGCTTGCTTCCTTCGTTTCGGGAAGAAGCCGGGGAGAGACTGCAACGTCCGGCCAGTACAGGGCGGTCGGTTCGTTTGCCTGATTCGTAAAGCATCAGGGGAGTTGCATCCTTATGTCCGTCGCTCAAGCGGATATCATCGGTAGGAGTGACAGCCTGCAGCGTCCGTAATTGCATACTTTCTCCGTAGTAGCAAGTGAAGGCTTGTCCCTCCACGCTGAATACATTGATGTCCGAATCCGGTTGGCAATCGCCGAAACTCCAAAATAGGGCATCGGCTTCCGGAGCAGAGGCGACTTCTACTTCCAGGATAAATCCACGACTATCGGGCAGTGCTTTCCATTGGAAGGATACTCCCTGTATCTTTTCTTTAGGTTTTAGCCAGTGGCTTTCATTTCCTTTTGATATGCCCAACCGGAAAGTGCCGGCAGGTGGCGTCAGTGCTTGTGCTTGCGCATCAATGAGCAAGATTCCCAGCAGTACGATGGTCAGGAGATGTCTTAACATAGTTGAAGTTGATATTACTTTGTTCATTCTCTTTTAGTTCAATGACATTCTTTTCTTCTGTCTTTAATGTAATTTCAGACAAGTTGAAATTCTTCGTATAGCAGATTTTGCCCGGTTTGTCGGTCTGCGCTTCGATGGCATAAAGATAGAAATTTTCCAGACGTAACGAGTCATTCCATCCCGAAGCGGAGATAAATTCGTCCACATTTTCCGCTTTTACCTTTGATACGTAGACATTGCGGAAACGCGGATAACCTTTTTCGGGAGGCGTTACCGGAGTCAGCATGATTCTCCAGTGTTCCGGGATTTCTTTCCCTTCATACTCTTTGGGTAAAGTGCTGTAACTGTAACTGGGGTTCCAGTTCAAGTCCGCCGCCAGCACGTGACGGACGTTTTCCGCTTTTACTTCGGTCATATAAATGTTTTCGATTGTCCCTCCACGGTTCATGGCGCTTTTCAACCGCAGCACGGCGGAGGTGCCGATTGCTTCCAGATTATATCCCAATACATTCCGTATGCTACCGGAAGTTTCGCTTCCGCAGGTGATAAGTCCGGCACCTTTGCGGGCGATGCAATTGCGTATGACCACATTTTCCGTAGGAAGGTTCACCCGCAGTCCGTCTGCATCCCGTCCCGATTTGATACAGATATTATCATCGTTACAGTCTACATCGCAGTTTTCGACCAAGATATTGCAGGAAGAATCAATGTCGATACCGTCCGTGCTCGGACCGTGTCCACCTATATTGTTGTTGATGGTCAATCCGTCTATCGTGCAATAATCGGAGTAAAGAATCTGACATCCCCAAAAACCGGTACGCATCAGGGTAAATCCTTTCAATGTAATGTCCGAGCTACGTTCTATGAGGATGCCCCGTACCCGTTTGCAGTCATAATCCACAATCCAGCGCAATCCTTTTGCTTCGTATTCTTTCCGCATTTCCCAATATTTATCCCAAAATACTTTTCCCCGGCAGTCCAGCGTTCCTTCTCCGCTGACGGAAGCGTTCTTTTCATTGACAATGTTGATAACTGCCGCGGGCCATGTCATCTCGATTCCTGCAATCCGTGAGCGGAATTCGGGATAATGATGAATGTAAGGGCTGGCCAGTAAAGTCACCCCTTTGTCCAGTTGCAGGTTGACACCGCTTTTTATGAACAGTGCGCCAGTCTGATAATATCCCGGCTGAAAAACTACCGTTCCTCCACCGATGACGGCACAACTGTCAATTGCTTTCTGGATAGCTTCCGTGCTAAGCACCGTGCTGTCTGCTACTGCGCCAAAAGAATTAGCGGATAAAATTACATGGTTTCCGGGCATTTGCCGGCTGCCTACACTATCGGCCCATGACAAATCCGGTTGTTGCGGTACTTGCCCCCATTCGAAGCTGTTGTTTCCTGCCTGTTTAGCCGTTGGGGTGGCGCAAGCTGCTGTCAAAAGTGTGCCTGCCAATAGGAACAGGGGAAAGATGCTTTTGGTTTTCATATTTATCTAATGCCTGATTCTTAATACTTAATACCTACTACTTATCTCTTAATTTCCGTCCGGTTTTTCAATTTCCGTGAATGGTGATTCGTTCCAGTGGAAACCATTTACATCGTCCGGCTGTGCCGGATTATAGGACGGGTCTATTTTCAGGTGTTTAGCCAGTTCCGGTACGGCTTTCTTCATTCCTTCAATCACACATTGGGCTATTTGATAGGCTCCGTATGGATTGAAGTGGGTGTTATCCTCAAAAGCTTTGGTCTGTCCCGGATAAGTGCCTGCCGGATAGTGTACGAAAGCACGTTTCGACGTTTCTGTTCCCAAAGCTTCATAAAGCGTACGGGTCATCTCGTTGAGGTCGATCAACGGAACATTTTCTTTAGCTGCCAGCCAGCGCATGGCTTCCGGATAATCTTCGTGTGTGTCACGGATATGTCCGGTTGCGTCGAAACTCCGGCGTTGGGTGGGAGTGACCAGTACGGGGTATGCTCCCCGTGCACGAGCTTCATCAATAAATGTTTTCAGGCTGGTCATAAAAGAGTAATAAGCTCCTTTGCCCGGTCCTTTTTGCTTTTGGTCGTTATGCCCGAATTCCATGAAAAGATAATCTCCTTTCTTTATCTGGCTCAATGCTTTTTTCAAACGTCCTGCGGCAATAAACGTATTGGCTGATTCGCCCGATTCCGCATAATTGGCGATACAAACGTCCGTACCGAAAAAATGAGGTATCATTTGTCCCCAGCTTGCCCATGGCTCGTTGTCCTGGTCGACTACGGTACTGTTACCGCATAGAAAAACGGTAATCACCGACGGATCGGCAGGCTCGATGCTGATACTCTGGCATACGGGTGCATCGCCGTTAAATTCCAGCGTCAGTTTATCGTCCCAGTTCAGTTTGGCTTTTTCGCGGGGTTTGATACGTACGGATTCTTTTTCGGAAATGCGGGGGTTGCGTTTGTTGATGATAAATGTTTCATCTACGAATTGTCCCTTTTTAGTAGCGAGGTTATCAATGAACAGTCGGCGTGATTCGCCTCTTACTGTTGTCACCCCTGCCTGTTTCTTGCTTCCCAGGCGAACGGTTACTTGATAGTTACCGTCCGGCACGCGGACAGAAAAGAAGAAGGGTGCCTTGCTGCCTTTTTCGGGAGTAGCGACGAGATCATATCCATATCCCGTCTCCTCACTGTAGCGGGGAGCATCTGCCAACTGGTATGTTTGGGCTTTCTCCTGTGCATTGACACTTGCCGTAGCTAAGAGTAGCAAGCCTATGATCGTAGTTTTCATGTAAAATGATATTTAATGTATATTGTTTATGGAATTTAGGCACGGATTACACGGATTTCACGGTTTTTAGAATTACGCTTTTATAAAGCAACAGCGTAATCCGTGTAATTCGTGCCTGATAATTCCCATTTAGTTAATTTTCGGTTTGAGCTCGTCAGGAGAATCTTTGGTATAAGATTTCACATCTCCCGCCACTTTGGTGAATAATGCTTGTATTAGCTCCGGAGCTATCTTGTCTGCCGGACGGAAAGCATCCGAATTCATATAATTCAGGATTGCTTTGTGCATCTGGCGGGCAACGATTCGTTTTTCCGGTTGGGAAGTAATGTCCATACTGGTCATCATCAATTTACCGTTCAATACCTTTGCTTCGAACAACATGCCAATTTTCCGGCTGATAAACCAGGTATCAATACTTTGAACCGTTGGTTGGAATGTTGCCGGGAAGTCGGTGAATTGCATCACCTGCGCTTTGTTCAGCAGTTCCCACCATTGCAGGTTGCTATGATACTCGGTAGGGAATTCGCGGAAAAGAGGGTGATATTCATTCAGGAAAATACCGGTTGTGTGCGGCGGACGCATCTTGAACCAGGAAGTATTCCAGAATACGGGAGTGAAGTATTGTTTGACTTCTTTGCCGTATTGTATCTTTCCGGCAGCCGTAATCAGCACATTTCCTCCGTCCTGCAACACTGCCAATGCTTTGGCGTCCAAGGTGTCGGTGGTATATACTGTTCCTTGTACCAGTTCCACTTGTGCCGGATATACCCAGAAATCCCAGTCGTTTACGGCATCACAGCCTTCGATACGTACTTCCAGATTTAGTTTCTGCTGTGTATCGATTCCTTCCAGAGTCATATCTACACTACCCAGAGAATAAAGATTTCCGATGGGAATGTGATGGGTGCCGACAGTTCCATGAGCATATACTTTTCCGAATTTATCCTTAATGGTATATACTGTTTTTGCACTTTCTAAGGGAGCAGCTCCGAAATGAGATACTTCAATGTCGGCATGGAATGTTTCATTGTTGGCATATACAAATTTAGGAATACGTGCCAAAGGTACGGTCGGACTGCAAAAGCGTCTGAACTGTTCTGCGTTGATATATCCTTTTTCTTCAAAGAACACGTCCAGTACACCGACTAATGCAGTTCCCTGGCCGGAATAATCATTGAGAGCCAGCAACTGGAATCCCGCATAGTCCGGAGTACGCAAGGTCTTTTCAATCTCATGTTTGTAGCAGAGTGCCTGCAATTTGCCCGAAGCCATCATAAAGTCGTGACTCTGGCTTCCCATGTGGTTATCGTTCAGAATATCCCGGAAGATTTCAAAGTTCTTCGCTTTGTTGACTCCGGTATATTTACGGATCTCATTGAAATTCGGGAATACGCACCATTGACCTGTTTCGTGTGATACATACGGTTGTTTCACCGTGTCGATTCTTGCACGATAATCCGATTCACTTTCCGGTTGCGCACCTGCCCAACTAAGTCCGCGTGCGCCGGCTTTCACATGATACTCATTGTGAGGTTGCCATTGCCAGCTGTTTCCAACGGAGGCTCCTGTGTATACACGACGCGGATCGGTTGCTTTCCAATAATCCACGAACTTGCTGACCCATGCCACCCAACGACCGGAAGGTTCATTGCCGCAAGCCAGCATGCAGTAAGAAGCGTAATTCCCATATTCCTTGGTCAGTGCAATGGTTTCGTCCATCAGGTATTTGTCAATCGGTTGTCCGTTACCCAGTCTCGGACCGTGGTTCGGCCAGCTCGGTCCTTCCGGTTGCAGATAGAAACCGACCAGATCGGCAGCGATGAAAGCTGCTTCCGGCGGACAGAAAGAGTGGAAGCGCATGTGATTCAGACCATAGTTACGACAAATGCGGAACACCCGTTCCCAGGAAGCTACATCCATCGGCGCATAGCCTGTCAATGGGAAGTCACAGTTTTCCACCGTACCGCGAAGCATCGTTTTGCGACCATTTACATAGAACCATTTCCCTTCTATCTTGAAATCACGCATACCGAACTGTACTTGTTGTGTGTCAGTTTGCTTGCCGTTGGTCAATTTTGCCGTCAGTTTATAAAGTGCCGGACTGAATTCATCCCACGTCAGAAACTCTTTTCCCATCGGAAGTTCCATTTCCACCGGATTATCTCCCGGACGGATGTTGAAACTTTGATGTACGGGAGCCACTTTGTGCTGAATGTCCGTGTTAAAGCTCGCAGCGGAAAGGGTGATCTCTCCCTTGGTGGAAGAAGCAGACCGTATATTCATGCGAACCAGCGCTTTCTGATTGCTTAAATCGGGATATACCTGAATATCTTCTAAATGAACTTTGGGAGTGGCTTGTAATTCGATTCGTCCGACGATACCGTTCCAGTTACCTTGTGTCTGGTCGGTGATGCTGTGAGAATCTGGACCTACGTTGATTTCTTTGATTCTATTATCGATACGGATGGTAATCAGGTACGTTTTTCCGGGGGTGGTTGCAGCAGTCAGGTCATAGACATGGGGAACACAAAGACTGTTTTGCATACCAAGCTCCTGCTGATTTACCCATACAGTAGTTTCGATGTGCGGACGTTCCAGAAAAAGAGTGATTCTTTCTCCTTTCCAGTCAGCCGGAATTGTCACTTTCTTTTGATACCAGGCCACACCTACATAATGTTTGTCGGGAGTCAGAAAGAAGGGTAGCTTTACTTGTCCCTCTATCCTGTATTTTTCCATATATGGGTTGAAGTAGTAAGAACTGTCGTAGAGGCTTCCGGTCCATTGGGTACGGACGGTCACTTCATCTCCTTTCAATTTTTCGGGCATGGAGCCGGGTAGGTTGATAGAATCGTCGAGGGATTTTTTGAACCATTGTTCCTTGACGCCGGTATCTTCCCGGTCTATCTGGAAATTCCATTTGCCGGATAAACTGAAAGAGTGATTTTGTCCCGCTACGGTCAGTATGGAGATAAATACGATAGCAATACTTACTAAAAGTCGTTTCATGATATATAGAGTTGATATGTTTTTCATTCTTTTTAAAATCTGCCGCTAAAGTAGAGCTTTTTAAGGGTTTAGTAAATAGAAAGATGTACAGATACATAGAATATTGTATCAAAATGGACATCTAAAAGCGTTCGTGTACAAAACTACATGGATTTGAAATATTGTCCATGCTCTTTATCTTTGAGGAGGGGCGGAGATGCCTTATCTTTGCAAGGTAAACTTTTTAATCTTAATAAGGAACCATGAAAAAAGTAGTAATCTGGATAGCTCTAAGTCTTTGGTCGGTGATGACAGTCTTTGCCGGTGAGACAGCTTACCTCTTTTCTTATTTTATCAATGACAGTAAAGACGGACTGCATTTAGCATATAGTTATGATGGATTGAACTGGCTGCCTTTACATGGCGGACGTTCTTATCTTACCCCTGCGGTTGGTAAAGATAAATTAATGCGTGACCCCAGCATTTGCCAGTCGCCGGACGGCACTTTTCACATGGTCTGGACTTCCAGTTGGACGGACCGGATTATCGGATATGCCTCTTCACGCGATTTGGTTCATTGGAGTGAGCAACAAGCAATCCCTGTGATGATGCACGAGCCGGATGCACATAACTGTTGGGCTCCCGAACTGTTTTATGATGAACCTTCACAAACTTATTATATCTTTTGGGCAACTACGATTCCCGGCCGTCACAAAGAAGTGGCTACCAGTGAAAGTGAGAAGGGACTGAATCATCGTATTTATTATGTAACAACGAAGGATTTTCGTACTTTCTCAAAGACGAAGATGTTCTTCAATCCAGATTTCAGTGTGATTGATGCCGCTATTGTGAAAGACCCGAAGCGGGAAGACTTGATAATGGTAGTCAAGAATGAAAATTCCAATCCGCCGGAAAAGAATTTGCGTGTGACGCGTACAAAGAAGATAGAAAAAGGATTCCCGACCAAAGTATCGGCACCTATTACAGGAAAATATTGGGCGGAAGGTCCGGCTCCTCTTTTTGTAGGTGATACGCTTTATGTCTATTTTGATAAATACCGTGACCATCGTTATGGAGCTGTTCGTTCTTTGGACTATGGTGAAACATGGGAAGATGTGTCCGATCAGGTCTTTTTTCCGAGGGGGATTCGTCATGGAACGGCGTTTGCGGTGGATGTCTCCATTGTGGAGTCACTGATTGCCGACCGGAACTATAATCCGCTTATTCCCGATAATCTGGCGGATCCGTCTGTCTCCAAATTTGGTGATACCTATTATCTTTATGGCACTACCGATCTGGATTACGGACTTGGACGTGCCGGAACTCCTGTCGTATGGAAATCGAAAGATTTTGTGAACTGGAGTTTCGAAGGTTCCCATATCAGTGGATTCGACTGGTCGAAAGGATATGACTACACGAATGATAAAGGTGAAAAGAAAAAGGGCTATTTCCGGTATTGGGCGCCTGGAAAAGTGATTGAGCAGGACGGCAAGTTTTATTTATACGTTACGTTTGTGAAACCGGATGACAAGATGGGAACTTATGTACTTGTAGCTGATCGCCCGGATGGTCCTTTCCATTTTACTGCGGGACAGGGGCTTTTGCCTCCCGGAGAAGAAGGAACAGATAGCCCGGCTGTCGTTGATGATATTGACGGAGAACCTTTTATTAATGACGATGGTTCAGGATATATCTTCTGGCGTCGCCGGAATGCGGGACGGCTTTCTGCGGACAGGCTTCATCTGGATGGTGAGCCGGTAACTCTGGCAACAGCCCGCCAGGGATATTCCGAAGGTCCGGTGATGTTTAAGCGTAAAGGTATCTATTACTATATTTATACGTTGAGTGGTCATCAGAATTATGTCAATGCTTATATGATGAGTCGCGAGTCTCCTTTGACGGGTTTTGTAAAGCCGGAGGGGAACGACATTTTTTTATTCTCTTCTCCTGAAAATCAAGTGTGGGGACCGGGACATGGCAACATGTTTTATGACGAGGGAACGGATGAATATATTTTTCTCTATCTGGAATACGGAGATGGCGGAACTACCCGTCAAGTGTATGCTAACCGGATGGAATTTAATGACGATGGAACGATAAAGACATTAATCCCCGATATGCGTGGTGTAGGTTATCTGGCTGCTTCCCAAGAGACCCGGCCGAATCTGGCATTACAGTCGCATTTTTATGCTTCCAGTGAGAAATCTCCCCGTACTTCCGTGGTCAATATCGAAACGCAACCCAATCAACCGTTGCCGGAAAAAGGTTCGGTGAAGAGCTATACCCGCACGCATACTTATCAGGCTACCCATGTAGCTGACGAATCGAATGGAACCCGTTGGATGGCGGCTGATACGGATAGCAGTCCGTTTATTACAGTCGATTTAAAGGAAATCCGTAAGGTCGGGGAGTGCCAGCTCTATTTTACCCGTCCCACTGAAGGACATACCTGGCGACTGGAGAAGTCTATCGACGGAAAACATTGGCAGATGTGTGCCGAACAAGGGAAAGTACAAGTATGCTCTCCACATATTGCTAAGGAGATAGGAGAGACACGTTATCTCCGTCTTCATATTCGTAGGGGAGATGCCGGTTTGTGGGAATGGAAAATATATGAATAACGTTTTATAACGCTAATAATCAATCGAATTTATGAAGTATATGGTAAAAAGTAAAATTCTGGCTACTTTCTGTGCCGGTCTATTAACCGTTTCTACCGGAATACAGGCAGCAGAGAGACTGGCAACCGGAACTCAACAGAAGCAAGCTCAAAAGACTGTAATTGAAACTTCTCCCTGGTTTGATGATAAAGACCTGACTTTGACGGGTGTCTATTATTATCCCGAACACTGGGATGAGAGCCAGTGGGAACGTGACTTCAAGAAAATGCATGAATTGGGATTTGAATTTACCCATTTTGCCGAGTTTGCCTGGGCGCAACTGGAACCGGAAGAGGGACGCTATGATTTTGCATGGCTGGACAGGGCTGTAGCTTTGGCAGCCAAGTATGATTTGAAAGTTATCATGTGTACTTCTACTGCCACTCCTCCTGTATGGATGAGCCGGAAATACCCCGAAATTCTATTGAAGAATGAGGATGGAACGATACTTGACCACGGTGCTCGCCAGCATGCTTCATTTGCTTCGCCTCTTTACAGGGAATTATCATACAAGATGATTGAAAAACTGGCGCAACATTATGGCAATGACTCCCGTATTATCGGATGGCAACTCGACAACGAACCTGCTGTACAGTTTGATTATAATCTGAAAGCGGAGCTTGCTTTCCGTGATTTTCTCCGTGCCAAATACAATAATGACATTCAACTTTTAAATAATGCATGGGGCACTGCTTTCTGGAGTGAGGCTTATTCGTCTTTTGATGAAATAACGCTTCCCAAGCGCGTACAGATGTTTATGAATCATCATCAAATTTTGGATTACCGCCGTTTTGCTGCATCACAAACCAATGATTTCCTGAACGAACAATGTCTGTTGATAAAGAAATATGCAAAGAACCAATGGGTGACTACGAATTATATACCGAATTATGATGAAGGTCACATCGGTGGTAGCCCCTCGCTTGATTTTCAAAGTTATACCCGTTATATGGTATATGGTGATAATGAGGGGATTGGTCGTCGGGGCTACCGGGTAGGTAATCCGTTGCGGATAGCTTGGGCAAATGACTTTTTCCGTCCGATACAGGGAACTTATGGGGTGATGGAATTACAGCCGGGACAGGTGAACTGGGGCAGTATCAATCCCCAACCTCTTCCGGGCGCAGTTCGTCTGTGGATGTGGAGTGTGTTTGCCGGTGGAAGTGATTTTATCTGCACCTATCGTTATCGCCAGCCTCTTTACGGCACGGAACAATATCATTACGGAATTGTCGGCACGGACGGAGTGACTGTTACTCCCGGCGGAAGAGAATATGAGACATTTATAAAGGAGATTCGTGAACTTCGTAAACATAGCTCTTCCCGTGAAACCAAACCTGCCGATTACCTTGCCCGTCGTACAGCTATTCTTTTCAATCATGAAAACTCCTGGAGCATTGAGCGACAGAAACAGAACCGGACATGGGATACTTTTGCACATATTGAAAAGTATTACCGTACCTTAAAATCATTCGGAGCACCTGTCGATTTTATTTCCGAAGCAAAGAACTTGTCCGATTATCCGGTTGTTATTGCACCGACTTATCAATTAGCTGATAAAGAACTGGTAGACAAATGGATCACTTATGTAAAGAACGGCGGAAACCTCATTCTGACTTGTCGTACGGCACAGAAAGACCGTTATGGTCGTCTTCCGGAAGCTCCCTTTGGTTCTATGATTACTCCGCTGACCGGAAATGAAATGAACTTTTATGATTTGCTGCTTCCCGAAAATCCCGGTACTGTTGTTATAGACGGAAAAGAGTATATTTGGAATACATGGGGAGAGATTCTGAATCCTCCGGCAGATGCTCAAGTATGGGCTACTTATAAAAACGAATTCTATGAAGGAAGTCCGGCTGTGACTTTCCGCAAACTGGGGAAAGGTACGATTACCTATGTAGGAGTGGACAGCCACAATGGAGCATTGGAAAAAGATATATTGAAAAAGCTATATGTACAGCTGAATATCCCGGTAATGGATTTGCCTTATGGCGTGACAATGGAATACCGGAATGGGTTGGGAATTGTATTAAACTATTCAGATCAGCCTTATACCTTCAACTTATCGAAGGGAGCCAAAGCATTGATCGGGACTACAGAGATTCCTACAGCGGGTGTATTTGTGTTTTCAGTGAAATAAGTGTTGAAAAGAATTATGTTACAATTAAATTATTTATTATGAGACTGTTGAACTATTGTTTTTTGATTGGAGGAATATTAATTGCTTCTTGTGTTGGTAATTCGAGTAATAAATCTCAAAATGATAAGAAAATAAATCCGGCGGATACTATTTATTTAGGAGATTTACGTGAAAAATTTGAAGGAGATTCTGTCTTTTTTGCAAAAGTGGCACCGGATCTGATATTGACAGATTATCAATATTTCTGGGCGGCAACAGAGTCAGATGCCATAGCCAATGGGTTAACAAAAGATTATTATAAGAAAGTAAAACAAGAAATTACTGCCACAAATGAAGCAATAAAGAAGGGAGTAATGAAAGGCGCTAATGTGAAACGAATTCCCGATTTTCAGAGTGTGAAATAGCTAAGAATGTTTTATCTTGGTATGTTGGATAATAGAGTAATGATATGATTAAAAGATATTTTCTAAGTTTAATAACTTGTACTTGTTTTTATTTGTTGGCCGCTTCTTTTACTTCGAAAAATGGCAACTATGAAGTGCTTAAAGTAACCGCTCCTTTTCCGATGCAACCTATTAAAGTGTTTATCTATCCTGATAAGGACTTTATAATTACAGACTTCGGTGCCGTCAATGGAGGAAGAGTAGATAATACAAAAGCAATTACTAGTGCTATTGAAGCGTGTAACCAATCCGGTGGCGGACGTGTTGTTGTTCCGGCAGGTACATGGCTGACCGGTCCCATTCATTTTAAAAGTAATGTGAATCTTTATTTGGAGGAGAATGCGGTTTTGAATTTTACGGATAATCCTTCTGATTATCTTCCGGCAGTGATGACTTCATGGGAAGGCTTGGAATGTTATAATTATTCGCCATTACTCTATGCTTTTGAATGTGAGAACGTGGCGATTACAGGTAAAGGGACTCTTCAGCCGAAGATGGATACCTGGAAAGTATGGTTCAAACGTCCTCAGCCTCATTTGGAAGCATTGAAGGAGTTGTATACAAAAGCTTCGACTAATATCCCTGTGATCGAACGTCAGATGGCAATAGGGGAGAACCATCTTCGTCCGCATTTGATTCATTTCAATCGTTGCAAGAATGTTTTATTGGATGGGTTTAAGATTCGTGAAAGTCCGTTTTGGACCATTCATCTCTATATGTGTGACGGGGGATTAGTGCGTAATCTCGATGTAAAAGCACACGGACATAATAATGACGGTATTGATTTTGAAATGAGCCGTAACTTTTTAGTGGAAGATTGCTCTTTCGATCAGGGGGATGATGCAGTAGTGATTAAAGCCGGACGTAATCAGGATGCTTGGCGGTTGAATACTCCTTGTGAAAACATCGTTATCCGTAATTGTCAGATTCTAAAAGGACATACTTTACTTGGTATCGGAAGCGAAATATCGGGAGGAATACGGAATATTTATATGCATGACTGTACTGCTCCGAATTCTGTGATGCGCCTTTTCTTTGTGAAAACCAATCATCGCAGAGGTGGATTTATAGAGAATGTTTATATGAAGAATGTAAAGGCAGGAACGGCTCAACGTGTACTCGAAATAGATACCGAAGTGTTATACCAATGGAAAGATCTGGTACCTACTTATGAAGAACGAATTACTCGTATTGATGGTATTTATATGGATAAGGTGACTTGTGAATCGGCAGATGCTATTTACGAACTGAAAGGTAACTCCAAACTTCCGGCTAAGAATGTAATGATTAGGGATGTAAAAGTAGGAGAGGTAAAGGAGTTCGTGAAGAAAGTGAATAATGTAGAGAATGTAGTGGAAAAGAATGTGACTTATGATAGGAAAGGGAAATGACCCTTTCCTGAAAGTAGTAGAAAATTTCATGCTATAATTTTAGTATAATGTAGTATCTTAGCAGCAAAATTGAAAACTTTATGCTAAGATGAAGAAATCCTTTTATTTATTACTGCTAATCACTCTATATAGCAGTATCAGCTTTGCTCAAAGCCTGAAATCTATATCTATTTTAGGCGATTCGTATTCAACATTTGAAGGATACCTGCAACCCGATACCAATAGCATTTGGTATTATGTTTCTCCGCGACAGCAAACGGATGTAACTTCCGTAAAGCAGACCTGGTGGCATAAATTCATCAAAGAGAATAACTACCGCCTTTGTGTCAACAACTCTTTTTCCGGTGCAACGATTTGTAATACCGGTTATAATCAGGCTGATTATTCGGATCGTTCTTTTATTACCCGTATGGATAAGCTGGGATGTCCGGATATCATCTTTATTTTCGGTGCAACGAATGATTGTTGGGCCGGCTCACCGCTTGGGGATTACAAGTATGAAGGGTGGACCAAGGAAGATTTATATACATTCCGTCCGGCTATGGCATATCTGCTTGACCACATGATTGATCGTTATCCTAATGTTGAAATCTACTTTCTGCTGAACTCTGGTTTAAAGGAAGAGTTTAATGAATCAGTCAGAGCTATCTGCAATCACTATAACATTGATTGTATTGAACTGCATGATATTGACAAAAAGAGCGGTCATCCTTCGATAAAGGGGATGGAGCAGATTAGTGAACAGATTAAGATGTTTATGAGGAAGACGAAGTGAAAAACAACGGAAATATAAGAAATAATATTGCCACTTGCTACTCTTTGATTAGGAATACTATTTCAAAGAGTGCCAAGTGGCAATAAGTTTAGTTGTTTATCTTAATATCCCGGATTCTGCATTGCTTTCTTTTCTTCATTGCTTAGTGCAGAACCATTTGAATTGGTGATACCGTCCAAGAAGGCTTGGGGGATCGGACGATAGTAATGTTTCTCCGATTTGAATTCGCCAAGACCTCTGCTGGCACCGTCGTTGAATTTATGCCAGCGGGCGTCTAACGTCTTGGTACGTGCCAGATCTTCCCAGCGTTGCAATTCGCCACAAAGCTCACGGGTACGTTCATTTAATAGGAAGCACATCATTTTGTCAGCATTGGATGTACATCCCAGTTCGTTGTAGATAGGAGTGTCGACTGTAGAGTTATAAACGTCTGCCACACTATTTAATTTCATCGTAGTTTTGGTAGAAGCAGTAGTCTCCTGTTCGATATTGTTTGACTCATAATAGGTGTTTTCTTCCCAGTAAATAGCACCTTCGGAGGAGTGACCGCCTCCTTTCCCGGAACAATAAGGATTATTCTTATAAGCTTGTCCACCATCTACGTTCTTACTACGGTCTTCACCAGTTTTATAACCGGCACGTTCACGTAGTTTGTTCATCCATTCGACAGCTTTGTCATAATTGGCTTCACCTTTACGAATATATGCTTCGGCAACCATTAGTACATCATCTGCCGAACGGGCGATGATAGCATCGCGAGTACCGAATTGAGATGCGATGGAAACACGATAACCATCACGGAATTTAGATAAAGCTACTGAACGCTTGTGAGGTATGATATCGTAATAATTACCTGTTTTCTCATTTATATTCCAGCTGTGTTCCTGTCCTTTGAAATAGCGTACATATGTATACGTGTTACACATTTTTCCATCTTTCAAAACAGTATATGCCGGAGCGTTGGGATATTTCTCATAGCGATTGTCTCCCGGGTCATTCACGATGTATTTCATACCGAGTTCACCTCCACTGAAACGTTTGTCACCTTCTTTTACACCTGCCGGAGCGTATGGCATATCTTCTGCTGTCCAGGTGGGAGCACTTTTGGTTTCGTTGGCTCCATAACAGGTGATGAATGATTTCCAGAAACGAGAGTCATTGACACGGTCAAATACCTGCATGGTATACTCTGTAGCACTTACGTATGAGAATTCACGTCCTCCGGAGATGTCACGTTTACATCCACCTATATCATTACCTTGGTATACGGCCGGATAATAAAGATGCATCTGGTTTCCATAACGTCCCCATGTTGATTCATCATTAGAGAATTGAGCTGCTAGAATCACTTCACTTACTTTTTCATTGGCTCCGTTCGGCTGTTCATAGTCCCAAAGTTCTACATAATCATTACACAACGGATGTGCGTCTACAACTTCCGAACCATATTGAATAACAGCATCGAGGTCGGATGCTATATAATTACTATTCCAATCGCTGTACAATTCGGAGGCACGGAATAAATGTGCTTTTGCAAGGAAATGGGCAGCAGCATATTTGTTAATTCGTCCGATTGATTCACCTTTATCCGGAAGTAGTCTGTAGGCTTCTCCAAAATCAGATATAACCTGTGTGTATATTTCTTCAGCAGAATTCCGTGTAAAATATGTTTCCGCGCTTGTAGACGGAACTAATTTCAACGGCACACCACCAAATTGCTTCACTAATTCGAAATAAGCATAGGCTCTTAGAAAGTGTGCTTCTCCCAAGCGTGTGTTGTATGTAGGTGAACTTTGGTTATAATATTGAGGTATGTTTTGGATCAATATGTTTGCGGGTTCAACCAGTCCGTAGTAATTGTCCCAGATAGGTTGGTTAGCGGCATTTTCAGATGAATTTAAATCTTGACTATAGTGATTCCATGCTGGAATAACATTATTAGCATCAGTAAATTCATCTACTCCCATGTTGTAGCACTGAATCCCCCATATATAGTTGAATTTGAATTTCAGTTTCTGATAGGCTCCAGTCACTAATTCATCAAGACCTTCTTGTGTCTTAAAGCGGTCGGTACTATATTGAGTTGTTAAATTCTCATCAAGGAAAGATTCACTGCACGAAGTGATCGAGCTTCCTGTTATGCTGGCTATTAAAGCAGCAAATAATATTCTATTTAATTTCATAATGTCTTTACTTTAATTTGTTTATTAGAATCCGATGTTGACACCTATTACAAAACTCTTCAAAGTGGTAGGTGAACCAAATGTTTTGGTATTATTGTCATAATTTACCAAGTCTGTATCCAAAAAGTCACATGCTTTATAGATATTGAATGGGTTCATGGCTTGAACATATAGCTTCAAATTATTGATACCCAAGTTCTTTAATTGTTGTGGGGTAAAGTTATAACCCAATGAGATATTACGAACTTTGATGTATGAGCCATCCTGATAGTTCATTGCGCTGTTAAAGGCATCGGCTCCTTCACCGTTGGAACCGGGTGAATAGTATTTTGCATTCTCATTTGTACCGGCTACCCAATAGTCTATTTTACGCTGCATATAGCGACCGTCAAGAGTAACAGCTCCCTGTGGAACAGTAAATCCCCAACGTGATAAAATAAAGAAGGATAGCTCAAAATTCTTATAGCTGAAAGTGTTACTCCATCCACCTGTCCAGCGTGGACGTGTGTGACCTACAATTTTTTTATCGTCATTGGCATCTATTGTATCATCATTATTTAAATCTTTCACTTTGATTTGTCCCGGTTTACGTCCGTATTTGGCAGCTTCTTCGGCTTCTTCTGTTTTCCAGATGCCATCATATACCCAGTCGTAATAAACACCGATTTCCTCACCGACAAACCATTTATTGTTCACATCTTCTGTTCTACCATTAGACAATTCGTCGATTCTGTTTCTATCCATTGACCATGTTAAAGTAGTGCTCCACGAAAAATCTTTTGTTTGTATAGGTATTGCATTTACTTGTAGGTCAATACCATATCCGGATGTTTTACCTACATTGGCATAAGTAGAAACATAACCCGTTAGTGAAGGAATTGACATTTCTAGTAACAAATCATCAGTTTTCGTTTTGTATGCATCGATACTACCAGTAAGTCGGTTATTAAAGAAACCATAGTCAACACCGACATTGTATTGTGTAGTTCTTTCCCAGCCTAGAGTTGGATTAGCCATTTTGGCGGGTTCCTTCTGTGAAGGATCTGAAGGTACATAGCCCAAGGATGACTCATTCTGTCCCCAGTTATAGTATAAGCCTGTGATAGCGCCTTTAGTTGCATATGCTTTGATTGCCGCATTACCTGTAACACCCATACCTATACGAAGTTTCAACTGATTCAGCCAACTGATGTCTTTCAGGAAATCTTCCTGATCCATTCTCCATGCGATAGCAGCAGAAGGGAAACTTGCCCATTTGTGCCCTTCGGCTAATTGAGAGGCGCCGTCCCAACGCATAGATGCTGTCAATAAGTACTTATCTTTATAACCATAGTTTAGACGAATCATATAAGATGCCATTTGAGTCTCGGTCAGACCTGTGCCAAAAGAGTTTAGTGTACCGGCAGATCCTATATTATACCAGAGCTCATCTGATGAGGCTACATTAGTAGCTCTCATATCTCCCATCTCGTAATGGTAGGCAGAAGCGGATTGCATCAATGTCATGCCTAAATTATGTTGACCCAGGGCTTTGTTATAATAGATCAGGTTATCCAATGTCCATGCACGTTTTTGTTCGTTCTTGTATTGTGCGCCATTGTTACCATCTCCATTAATACCATCTGCTGCATTAGCGACTCCTAAAGTGTAGAATTGGAATTCAGGACCAAACTGAAGACGATAAGATAAGCCTTCCAGTGGTTTCCAGATTTTACCGAAATCAATTTGCGAATACAAACTGGCAGAAGCACGGAAAGTGCGGCGTTGGTTGGTGTTGTAGTCTAATTCACGAATAGGGTTGATGATATTTACATCCCCACTCGGATAACGGACATATTCACCGTTTTCGTCATAAGGTACTGTCCACGGAATCATACTTCTTAATGCGCTATAGAAATCACCCGAACCGGTTACAGACTTGGAGAAACTATATCCATAGTCTTGAGTGGAATAAGATGCATTAATTGAAGATCCCATTTTGAACCAATTGACAGGAGTCACATCAAATGAGGTTTTTAACGTATAACGTTCATATGCTTGCCCTGGTTGTGTACCTTTCTGATCCAAATAACCGAATGAGGCATAGCCTTGGAATTTGTCAGACCCTCCGGATGCACTTAAGGTATGTTCGTGAGTGATCCCCGTCTGTTTACCGTGCGAAGCCCAGTCATATGATCCTACTAAAGATGGATCGTAGACTCCATTTACCCATGCTTTTTCGATGTTTTTCCATGAAGCAGTTACGCTACCAAATGCAGCTTTATCGGCTTCATAAGTTGGAGTGGCAGAAGCATAAGAACCTGCATTGTATTTGGCTAAGCGGGCATAATCCAACCATTCGGCGGCAGACATCATTTCTGTAACATCGTGTAGCGTTTCAAAAGTGACAGTACCGGAATAGTTTAGGGTCACTTTACCTTCTTTTCCTTTTTTGGTAGTTACAAGAATCACACCGTTGGCACCACGTGAGCCATAAATAGCTGTGGCTGAAGCATCTTTTAAAATGTCAATAGCTTCAATGTCGGAAGGATTGATATTTTCAATGCCTCCATTTTGAATTACCATACCGTCTACCACATACAGTGGACCCTGTTCCGCATTAATAGAGCGTTGTCCACGAATATTAATGTTGCCCACCTCTCCGGGACGCTGACTGGATGTAATATCTACACCGGCTGTTTTACCTTGCATCCCTTCTAGTGCATTTCTTACAGGCATTGCTTTCAGTTCTTTTTCACCTATGCGAGCCATAGCACCGGTTACGTCACTTTTTTTCTGTACTCCATAGCCTACAACTACTACTTCGTCTAAGGTCTCGGTATCTTCTTGAAGAGTAATTTTAAAGTTGGTATTTCCTGCTACGGATACTTCTTGTTTTTTATATCCTATATAAGTGATAGTGATTGTACCTTTGGTTGGTACATTGGAAAGAGAAAACTTGCCATTTAAATCAGTAATTGTACCATTAGTAGTACCATTAACCAACACACTGGCACCAATAACCGGTTCTCCGGTAAAATCTGTAACTGTGCCCGAAATTGTCTTATTCTGGGCATAAGATTCTACTATTAAAAAGGAGAACAAAGTGAGAAGAAATAGCCGTCGGATAGTATCCTTATAGGCATACAGGTGATTACCTTTTTGGTTGCTTTTCATACTTTAATTATTAAGTTATAAATATTGGTTTATAGATCCTTTATTGTTGATTTATCTTTTTATCCTCTAATGAAGACTCTTTGTTTCTTTTTATATGGATATTCCTGTAACGTAGTACTTTATAGAGGTTTAGTAGTATAATATATTGTATGATATTAATATATTTACATAGCGTATTTATTATAGAGTTAAACAAAAGTTAGATTCTCTTTTTAAACATAACTACCTGCGCATCAAACGACTACATACAGCTAGCAATCAATTGAGGATAAGATTTGAACAATTAGTACCATTAATATCTTTTTTACCTATTATGAGTTATCCGGTATGCGAATCTTTCTTCGTTCCACTATAGTTATCTTTGCGTTTGACTATAGTTATCCGCAAGGGTAACTATAGTGTACTTTGCGGATAACTATAGTGGAACGAAAAAAGGATAGCGATCGGAATGGAATCGATTAGCAAAAGAAGGAACTAAAAATAGCAGTGAAAAACTATCTATACTATAGCAATTGGTCAAGTACGGCACGGAACACCTTATCGGCATGTTCTTGCATAATCTTAATATAATTAAAGATAGGACGGTTATTTTTCATACTGTGTCCGATACAGTATTCTATTTTTTCAATTTGAATGCCTAAATCATATCCGTGTTGTGCAAATGTCTTTCGGGCGGAATAGTAAGTAACCTTTTTCTTTACCCCCGAAAGTTCTGTTACCTTATTTATATGTCGGAAGACTAAACTATATATTTGTTTATAAGATGAATATTTACCAAACTGCAAATGCCCATTTCTCGACATATATTTATCTATGAGCACTTTTGCTTCAGGCTGCAAAGTAAATACAATTTCATTTTCTCCCTTCTTGCTATTACGTGTTTTGTGACGCACATAACGCATATCGTTCTTATTTTTAAAATCATATACTAATAAATCTCTCAGGTTGATACCGCCTAAATAATAGGTAAGCATAAAAATATCTCTCACCATGGATAAAGAAGGCTTTAAAAGCCGGACATCACGTATTCTCTTCAGTTCATCTATTGACAAATCAAGTTCCCGCACATTACTTGCCGGCATCTTAAAGAGGACAAAAGGATGAATGGAGTAAGATACATAATTCATCTTACCGGCATAATTTAATATCACCTTTATCAAAGTCAGATATATTCTGATAGTTGTATCTGCCAGATTCTCCTCGTGAAGAACTTTGGCAAATTCTTGGATATGTATAGGTGTCAATTGAATTAAAGGAAAATCCCCTTTCATATATTTGACTAATCTTTCGGAAGCTATCTTATAAAGTTTATAAGATTTCTCCCGCTCTTCTCCTTTCATGAAATTCATGTATTCTTTTGCAACAGCTTGAAAGGTTATACCTTTTTTCTTTTGTTCATAAGTAATTATACGTATAAGCTCGGTACATGAAATTGCTGGTAAATAGCTGATCGATGTAATAATTTCTTCATACTCATTGATTAGTTTCCGAAGACAAGCATTCATATTCGCTGCATTCTCATGCCTTACTACTCGACCATTTTTTAGTTGACTGGCAGAATCCAAAGTAAATTGGGTAGATATATATCTGGTTTGAGAATGATGTGCTACGGCTATCCTTATTCGATGTCTGCCATTTGATAATTTTTTAGTTGGAACAACTACAATTGAAAAATTCGCCATATCATTTTTAGGTTTATAAATTACTATTTTCCATACAATAAAATAGAAACAAAAAGGTTCATAGTCCTTAGGAACTAATCGAAAATCGCTCCCACAGCATGGAATATCGTGCAAAAGACGGTATTTTCCATGCATTTGTACGATTCTGCATTGCTATATCTTGATTAAGTCGTTATGTTTGCAACACTTTTTCACAGGTAGAGTGTGAAAAGTTATGTTTAAAAAGAGAATCTAACTTTTGTTTAACTTAACAGATATAACTAATGAATATGGAAAACAACAAAAAAAAGGCTTCATTTATTTCAATTGCTGGTTGGAAAAGAATGCAGCCATTGTCTTTTTTACTTTACGACGATTTTACTAATCAACAAAAATATGTTTAACTTTAAAAAACATGGTATGAAAAAAAACTATGTCACAACTGCTGTTGCCTTACTACTTTTAGCAGGATGTAGCAACGATATTAAAGAAACTGATATTCAGTTTACCGGTGATACGGGAGCGAAAGTTTCTTTTAGTGCAGTAATAAACAATCATGAGGCTAGCAATCTTGTTACAAGAGCTACGGAAACAAACTGGGAGGCAGAAGACTCGGTAGGAATCACTTGTGGTACGGAACAAGTGAATATTCATTACAAATACAAGGGCAATGGTCTTTTTGCAGCAAAAGGAGGAAATGCAGAAGAAATTTGGGTATTAGGTTCCGGAGAGTATGATGTAGTGGCATACGCTCCATTTTCTGGTACATCAGGTGAAGAACAACCTGCATTAGAAGTGACTACAGCTAGTGAAAATCAAGCTACAGCAGAAGAACGTGCGAAGATAGATTTTCTTTTTGCCAAAGGGAAGGCTACATCACAAACCCCGAACGTGACATTAGCATTCAATCATGTGATGAGTCGTATTAGATTGGAGTTTCAAGCTGGCGAAGGTGTGGACTTGGCAGATATAACTTGTTATCTTATTGGGCTTAAGAATAATGGTACATTTAATCCTAAAACAGGGGAGACAACAGTCAGTGAAGACCCTGTTACGGATAAAGATGATATTTATTGGGATAAAATAGGAGAGCAGGATAATTATACAGTACAAGCTATTTTACTGCCACAGAAGGTGCAAGGCAAAGTAACTATCCAAGCTAGAATGAACGGTTATCTTTATGAAGCCGAGTTTGCTAACTTGACAGAATTGAAATCAGGATTTTCTTATAATTACATCATCAAGACAAATAAATACGAGGACAATAATTATGTGTTGACAATTACAGAACAAACGCAAATAATAGGATGGGAGGATGAAAACCACGATCCTATAACATCCGACCCGAGTATAGCTGAAACTGGAACAGAGATAACTAATCCTAGTTGGAATATTACAGAAGAAACCGTAACTCCACAGCCTGTTGTGAAGTGATCTGTTTACCAATCTAATATAGATAAAAATGCTAAAAATATAAACATGAGATTTATGAAAATATATAATTATATATCAATGCTTTTTCTGGCTGGCGCAGCCATAGTTGCGTCTTGCTCGCAAAATGAAGAACTCACCGGAGAAACACCGGATTCTTTGCAGGGATTTCAGATTAGTGTGTCTGATGAAGGATTTATGGACGAAAGTGGTAAGACACGTGCTACAGAGAATGGATATACTACCCGATTTTCTAACGGAGATGCTATCGGTATATTTGCGGTAAGAGGAGAAACGGTGGTAGAGGATATCAAGAATCGGAAATTCACACTGACAGATGGCTATTGGGAATTGACTGATGGAGGGGATCCTATTGAATACAAAGGTTCACAATTTCAGCGGATGACTTTTTATGCATACTATCCGTATAATGCGAATGTGACTTTTGATCCGACGAAGGTGGATCCTTTTGAAACATACGTCAACAATTGGAAAATAGGCAGTGAACAAAATGAAGGAAATTATACACAATATGATTTGATGACGAGTACGGGTAGTGTTCAGGGGGATCGTTTGAAAGGACAGATCGCTTTTACTATGCAACATCGGATGGCTCTTGCGGTAGTGAAGATGCCTAATTTGACCTATAGCTTTACAAATGGCGGTATAGATGATTATTTGTTACCATTAACAGCCGGTTCGTTTACAGTGAACAATACTCAAGCAACTCCTTATTATCAGGAAAGTACGGATACATACCGTTTCTTGGTTAATCCGAAGAAGGAATTCTCAATTAAGGGTACTTATTCTGGAGTAAGTGAGATGGAATATGAAGCTAAAGGTACGCTGGAAGGAGGAACGGCGAAAATGTATACCATCGAAGATAAAAGTAAAATCAACCATACTTTGCAGGTAGGAGACTATTTTTGTGCAGATGGAAAAATAGTTTCAGTAGATGCGGAAACGGTGCCGGAGAATGTGATTGGTATTGTATGTTATGTAGGAAATTCACAACCCAGTGTAACACATACTGAACTCTATTCAGCAGAAGTTGATGCTTTGCGTCGCGATTTCCCTGCATGTACGCACGGTATAGTGCTATCTATTAAGAATTCTGTGGTAAAAGATAGTGAACAAAATGATGTTGCTTTGAAAATGTTCCATTCAAGTAAGTCCGGTTATTATTCAGACTGGTTTACTTCAGATGAGAATTGGGCAAACAAGTTTGTAGGTTGTAACACAGAGAAGGATGTTAACAAGAATGATGCTTCATTGGTTTTCCCAGCACTAATGGGATACAATAATACACAGTTACTTACTATGTGTTACGAAGGTATGGGTAGTCCTTCTACTTGCGACCATGCTTATGCGTATATCAAGGCTTATCGTGAAGCGGAAGCTATTCCGGCAAATGTGACTCCTTGGTATTTGCCCTCTATAATGTGTTGGGATACAGTCGCTAAGAATTTGAGTGTTATTAACCGTTGTCTCAAGAATGTAAATGGTGATGAGATGACCTCTGTCGAGTCAGGAACTAACAGTGGACACTATTGGAGTAGCACACAGCGTTCTCCAGCCAACCAATGGACACACGGTATGGCTGGTGGAAGATATCACATAATTTGTGAACGTGATTCGCGTGCCGGTTATTTCCGTATGATGCTTGCATTCTAAAATAATGACGGTATATAAAGTCCGTTAAAATTATACTTATATCATGAACATATACATATATGAATAAGAAAAACTTTATAAAGGGGACAACCTTACCTGTCGCTCTGTTTTTCACTATAGCAACTTTTGCACCTGCATGGGGATTGCAAACAGCTTCGGCAGCCATCGAAGTTGTACAGCAGCAAAGTACTATAAAAGGAACAGTAGTAGATAGCCAAGGCGAACCGATAATTGGAGCAAGTGTACTTGCGGAAGGAACATCTAATGGTACAATTACCGATATTGACGGTGTATTTAGAATAAATGTACGTCCCGGTGCGAAATTGAAAGTATCTTTTATAGGTTATACCGATAAAAAAGTAGTAGCGAAAAATGACATGAAAGTCATTCTGGTAGAGGATGTGACAGCACTTGAAGAGGTGGAAATCGTAGCTTATGGTACGCAGAAGAAAGTGACCATGACAGGAGCTATCGCTAGTGTGAAGGGAGAAGAATTGACCCGTGTATCTGTAGGTTCGGTTTCCAATGTATTAGGAGGGCAGATGACAGGTTTGACTACCGTACAATATTCCGGTGAGCCGGGAGCGGATGCCGCTGAAATTTTTATTCGTGGTAAAGCTACTTGGGAAAATTCTTCACCGTTAATTCAGGTAGACGGTGTGGATCGTGAAAGTATGAGTGATATCGACCCGAATGAAATTGAATCCATTTCTATCTTGAAAGATGCTTCGGCAACAGCCGTATTTGGTATTCGTGGAGCAAATGGGGTCATTTTGATTACAACTAAACGAGGAAAGGAAGGAAAGGCGAAAATTTCGTTTACTACTTCTGCTTCTGTATTGATGCCTACAAAAATGGTAGAACAGGCAAGTTCCTATGACTATGCCCGTTTTCATAATCAAATGATGTCCGGTGATGGCAAATCTGCCTTATTTAGTGATGGCGTGATTCAAAAATTTGCAGATGGTTCCGATCCTATTCGTTTCCCAAATATACAATGGGCTGACTATATTATGAAAAGCTCTACGCTTCAGAGCCAGCATAATCTGAACATCTCGGGAGGAACAGATAAAGTACGTTATTTCATCTCTGCAGGTGCTTATACGCAAGGAGGACTTTTTAGTGAGTTTGATCTTCCTTATAATTTAAGCTATCAGTACCGTCGGTTTAACTATCGTACAAACTTGGATATGGATGTCACTAAAACGACTACTTTGTCATTCAATATTAGTGGTAATGTGAATAATTCAGATCAACCGCGTACGAGTCAGGGATCTTCCGGATTGATTAAAAATATGTATTATGCTACTCCTTTCTCCAGTCCGGGAATCATAGATGGAAAATTGGTAAATTCGAGCGATGAGACTTATTCAGACGGACTGAAATTACCATTTACAGGAGGTACAGGTATGGGATATTATGGAAATGGGTTCAGCCAGACCAGCAACAATTCGCTGAATGTGGATGTGATTCTGGATCAAAAAATGGACTTCTTGACTAAAGGACTTTCTTTTAAAGTGAAGGGATCTTATAACAGCTCGTTTACAGTTAATAAAGTCGGTTCTGGTGGGTCTATTGCTACATACACTCCTGTATTGATGGATGACGGTAGTATTGCTTATCGTAAGTTTGGAGAGAATACAGATGTGAAGTATTCGTATACTACAGGCAAAGCACGTAATTGGTATATGGAAGCCAGCTTTAATTATAATCGTACTTTTGGTGATCATACGGTGACAGCCTTAGTTTTGTATAATCAACAGAAAGAGTATTATCCGAAATTATATTCGGACATTCCTCATGGATATGTCGGATTAGTCGGACGTGTCACTTATGATTGGAAGAGCCGCTATATGGCAGAGTTTAATGTGGGTTATAACGGTTCGGAAAACTTTGCGTCCGATTTGCGCTTTTCTTATTTCCCGGCTGGTTCTATAGGTTGGGTGATGAGTGAAGAGAAGTTTTTCCGTCCTTTGAAGTCGGTGGTTAGCTTCTTGAAATTACGTGCCAGTGTCGGTTTGGTAGGTAACGATAATATTGGAGGATCGCGGTTTATGTATATGGCTGATCCATATAATGTCGGTTTAGGTGACTTGGCAAATCGTGTAACGGCAAGTGGAGGAGCAACTAACGCCTGGGGATATGGATTCGGAACAGATAATGGTACTGTTAGTCTGGGTGCGCGTGAGGTAGCTAAGAATAACCCTGCTGTGACATGGGAAAAAGCTCTGAAACGGAACTATGGTGTTGATATTAACTTCCTTGATGACCGTCTGAAAACAACCTTTGAATATTATAAAGAACGTCGTAATGACATCCTTTTGCGTGACGGTACAGCTCCGGGAATGTTAGGGTTCATTACTCCCTATTCAAATTTAGGAAGTGTAGACAGTTGGGGCTGGGAACTTTCTTTAAAATGGAACGATAAGATTGGCGATAATTTCCGTTATTGGGCGGGTATTAACCTTTCTTATAATCAGAATGAGATTCTTGAAAAGAAGGAAGCACCGCAGAATAATTTATATCAATATCAGAAGGGACACCGTATCGGTTCGCGTAGTCAATATGTTTTCTGGCGCTTCTATGATGAGGATACACCTGCGCTATATGAGCAGACATTTAATCGTCCGTTCCCCACTCACGAGAGTATTCTTCAAAATGGAGATGCAGTATATGTTGACTTGAATGGTGACCGTAAGATTGATGCAAATGATGCAAGTTATGACTATGGCTTTACAGACGATCCTGAATATATGCTAGGTATTAATTTAGGATTCAGTTGGAAGAATCTGGAAATAAGTACTCAATGGACAGGGGCCTGGAATGTAAGCCGTATGATTTCGGATGTATTTCGTCAGCCGTTCTATTCATCTTCCAATAGCGAGCAGGGAGGATTGTTGGCATACCATCTGGATCATACATGGACACCGGAAAATCCGTCACAATCTTCGGAGTATCCGAGAGCTACCATTGATAATGCAAAGAATAATTATGCTACCTCCACTTTATATGAGAAAGATGCCAAATACTTGCGTTTGAAAACTCTTCAGGTGGCATACAATTTTCACTTCCCATTAATGAAGAAACTTGGACTGAATACATGTCAGTTGGCTTTTGCAGGATATAATTTGTGGACGATTACACCTTATTTGTGGGGTGATCCGGAGGCAAGAGCTACTAATGCACCTTCTTATCCATTGTCCAAGACTTATACGTTGAGCTTGAAATTAGGATTCTAAAATAGATAAAGGAAAGATACAATGAAATTACAAAATAAATGGTTCATCGGTGCGATGTTGGGAGCGGCGGTTTGTTTGGTTTCCACTTCATGTGTGGACGAAATTAAATTCGGAAACTCTTTTTTGGATAAGGCACCGGGCGGAAATGCTACTATTGACACAGTGTTCAATAGTGCGGAATATACGCGCCAATTTTTGAATACCTGTTACAGTAGACAGTATTACGGATTACCTTATAATACGGACAGTAACGGTAATATTCCTGATTCTTCCAGTCCTTATTTAGGAAAGAAGGATGCGCTAACAGACTGCTGGTCACTTTATTTTAGTGACGCAACTGTATATCAGCAGTATTATTTGGGTTCTCTCAATGCCAACTATGGCACGCGTGGTAATATTTTCCCATATACACGGGAAATGGTATGGGAAGTAGTGCGCTGGTGCTGGTTGTTAATGGAAAATATAGATAGAGTGCCGGGCATGGATAGCACTGAAAAAACTCAGTTGGTGGCAGAAGCTAAATGCCTGATTGCGGCACGCTATTTTGATATGTTCCGTCATTATGGAGGTCTTCCATTGTTATATGCTTCATTCACCGGTACGGAGTCAGGTTATGAAATCCCCCGTGCTACGGTAGAGGAGACTGTTAACTACATGATAAAGATGTTGGATGATGCTATCAATTCCGGTGGATTGGTGTGGGCTTATGCTGATGCCGATCTTGCCAGCAAGGCCGGACACTGGACAAAGGCCGGTGCGATGGCATTGAAATGCAAAATCTGGCAATTTGCCGCTTCTCCGTTGTTTAACGATGTCAACGGATATGCAGGAGGAAACTCAGAGGCTGAACAGCAGCATCTGGTATGGTACGGCGGCTACCATGCGGAACTTTGGGATAACTGTTTGAAGGCTTGTGAAGCATTCTTTAAAGAGCTGGAGAGTCAAGGCGGATATAGCCTGAATAAGGCTTCGGAAGAAACACCGGAACAGTATCGGCAGGCATATCGTATGGGATATATTCGTCAGAACAGCAAGGAGGTCTTGCATTCTGTCCGCACGAATATGTCGGACGCTTTCAACTCAAGTTCTTATATGTGGCATTCCTGGGCTGTTCCGTCACTTTGTCGTACCGAATATCCGCCTACACAGGAATATGTGGAGATGTTCCCATGGGCCGACGGTACTCCGTTTGACTGGAAAAAGACGGAAACAGAAGGTAAGTTGGATGCAATGTTCCTGACCGGAACATTCAAAAATGGAGAACAACTATTGTCGGAAATCGTATTAACCCGTGATCCTCGTCTGTATGAGCATTGCATGGTAAACGGATTGCCGAAGATGTTAGACTGGAGTGCAGGAACAATGTCCGGTTTACCTTATGAATTGTGGGTCGGAGGATACGATGAAGGACAAAATGCTGCACTTGAATCAGGTAACTATGCGACTGGTTATAAAAATATGAAATATTATTTGGGAACAGAGTACCAACGTCAGTATACGCATTGGGTATATCTTCGTTTATCTGACATTTATTTAACTTATGCAGAGGCCTTGCTTCAAGCCAAGAATGATCACCGGGGTGCTATTGACCAAATGAATATAGTACGTGCCCGCGTAGGATTGAAGAAAGATTTGGCGGAGTGTGTTACAGATAAGAATTTACTTTCTGACAAAGCAGCCTTATTGGAAGAATTGCTGTGCGAGCGTGTTCGGGAATTGGGGCTTGAAGATAGCCGTTACTTTGATCTTGTCCGTTACAAGCGTGCCGATCGTTTCGAGAAGCGCCTGCACGGGTTGCTCGCCTATCGTTTGGATGATACCGGTAATCGTATAACGGGAAATGCTAAATGGAATGAAGGAGATAAGAACAAGGGGGCATTGCAGCCTACTCGTTTTGAATATGAAAGGTTTGAGTTATCCAAGCCGGTCCGTCGGTGGTGGACATACGGATTTGATCCCAAATGGTATCTTTCTCCATTCCCGCAAACGGAAATTAACAAAGGATATGGATTGATTCAGAATCCGGGTTGGTAATGTGAGACAGCGAAATAGATTAAAACAATATTGAATATTGATTTATATGAGAAAAAATAAGATTCTGATACTGGCTTTACTGGTTTGTTTGAGCATTCCGGTCAGAGCACAGAATACAGACAACAACATTATAGGTATTGTTGTTGATAAATCGGGAAACCCAGTCTATGGAGCGTCCGTTAATGTGGAAGGTGGCGCAGTGGAGACCCGGGTTGAAACTGATAAAGATGGTAAATTCGAGATTGCGGTCGAGAAAGGACAACGTTTGAGTGTCGTTTCTGTCGACAAAGGCTCTACCACAGTTGTGGCAAAGACTGATGGTCCGATGACTATTGTGATGGGATATGCAGCTCAGACTATTGATGTGGGAGCTAACCGGACATTCAGTCGTCATGAATCAACAGCAGCTGTTTCTACCACCTATAACGAAGAGTTTAATAAGCGGTCTTCCCGGAATATATCCAATTCTTTATATGGATATGGATTGGGCCTTACTACTTTGCAGAATGCGGCCAGTACCGGGTTAATGGCAGATCCTACCTTTTATGTACGTGGTTTGCAGAGCTTGTCAAGTAGTACACCGCTTGTGCTGGTTGACGGTTTGGAACGAGACATGAGCTTGGTGAGCCCAGAAGAAGTAGAATCCGTTTCCATCCTGAAAGATGCCGCGGCTGTGGCATTGTACGGATACAAAGGGGTGAACGGTGCGATCTTGATTACTACAAAGCGTGGTAAGTACAAAACAAAAGAGATAACTTTTACGTATGATCATATCATTAACACTCAGTCTCGACGTCCGGAATTTGTAGATGCAGCTACGTATGCTTCTGCAGTGAATGAAGCGCGTGGATATGAAGGTTTGGGAGCTCGGTATACTCCGGAAGAAGTCGATGCTTTCCGTAATGGAGTAGGTAGTGGAGGGGCTTCCCGTATGTACCCTTATCTCTATCCTAATGTGAACTGGATTGATGAAACCTTTAAAGACAGAGGAGTTTCTAATAAATATACGATCGAATTCCGTGGGGGAGGAGCAAAGTTCCGCTACTATACTATGGCGAATTTATTAACAGACAAAGGGTTTATCAAAACCCCGAATGCAAATGACGGATATTCTACACAGAATATGTATTCACGTGCTAATTTGCGTACAAATCTGGATATTGATTTAACCGCCACTACCAAATTGAAGTTGAATCTTCTCGGTACCTTGTCCGAATCTCGGATTCCGGGGGCTTCGGTTAACCTATGGGATATGATTTATTCGATTCCTTCTGCAGCTTTTCCGGTTCGTACGGAAGATGACAGTTGGGGAGGAAGTACTACTTGGGCGGGAACATCGAATCCTGTCGCACAATCGCAGGGAGCTGCTTATTCTAAAGGACACTCTCGCAGTTTGTTTGCCAACCTTACCTTGTCACAAGATTTATCTGGTTTGCTGAAAGGATTGGGAGCAAACTTTCGTTTAGCTTATGACAACTATTCCAATATTCTGGAAGACCATAGCAAGACTTATACGTATGCCGGTTATGCAACAAGCTGGACAACTAACGGTCCGTTTTATACTGCCATTTCAGGTGGCGAATCCAGTGAAATGGGTTCGGGTGCAGGTATTGACAACTGGGCGCGCCAATTTAACTTTGCAGGTAGTGTCGATTACAATCGCTCGTTTCGGAAGTGGGATGTGTATTCTCAATTCAAATGGGATTATGAGTATCGTGATTCATACGGATTGAACACTACTATTTATCGGCAAAATGTATCCTGGTATAATCATGTAGGTTTCTCTAATCGCTATTATTTGGATCTGGCATTGGTTGGCTCGGCCTCCAGTTTATTGGCACCGGGGCATAAATGGGCTTTCTCGCCTACCATTTCTGCTGCTTGGGTGCTTTCGGAAGAAAAATGGTTGAAAGATGTGTCTTGGGTGAACTTCCTGAAATTGCGCGCTTCGTTTGGAGTGATCAATGTTGATTATCTGCCTAAAGACGGAAGTACTACCGTATATGACTATTGGGATCAGATTTATACGACTACCGGTACGCAATATAAGTTTAACAGTAGTTACGACTCTGAATTCGGAAGTACTATTATCGGGCGCCTGGCAACTGCTAATTCGACACATGAGAAAGCGTATAAATACAATGTTGGTGTTGATGCCGTGTTGTTCAATGGACTGGACGTGACGGCAGAAGGCTATTACCAACGGAGAAAAGATATTTGGGTCTCTTCCGAAGGAAAATATACCGATGTGTTGGGCGTAGATGCTCCGTTCGAGAATGCCGGAATCGTTGATAGCTATGGCGTGGAACTAGGACTTAACTATACGAAACGGTTAGGAGATGTAGTGTTCAACCTTGGCGGTAATTTTGCTTGGAATAAGAATGAAATTAAGGAACAACTGGAAGAACCGCGTTTGTATAAGAATCTTGTGCAAACAGGAAATCGGTTGGGACAAGTATATGGAATGGTAGCTGAAGGTTTCTTCAAAGATAAAGAAGATATAGCAAACAGCCTTCCGCAAAACTTTAGTACGGTAGTGCCGGGAGACATAAAATATAAAGATGTGAATGGAGACGGAATCATTGATGCCAATGATAAAACAGCTATCGGTTATAGTACGACGGCTCCGGAAATTTATTATTCTTTCCATTTGGGAGCCGAATGGAAAGGGATTGGAGTAGATGTAATGTTTCAGGGAACAGGTAACTATTCTGCTGTCTTGAATACGAAGAGTATGTTTTGGCCGTTGATAAATAATACGACACTTTCTACTCATTATTATGAGAATCGTTGGACACCGGAAAATCAAAATGCCAAATATCCTCGTTTGAGTTCACAGAGTAATGCCAATAACTATCAGGCTAATACAGTTTGGTTGGCGGACCGGTCATTCTTGAAGTTACGTAACGCGGAGGTGTATTACAGATTTCCGGAAGAATGGATGAAGAAGACTAAGATATTGGGGAGTGCCAAGTTATATGTCAGAGGAACAGACTTGTTCTGTTCAGATCATATTGATGTGACAGATCCGGAATGTTATGGTGTAGCGACTCCGCTGAATAAGAGTGTAGTAGTCGGTGTTACGATTGGTTTTTAATCATAAAAACAAAGCGAAAGAATGAAACTGAAAAACATTATCTACGGAATGATGTGTGTAGCCGCACTCGGTTCCTGCTCAGATAAGATGGAATATCATGAGTACAATAATTATGATGAGGATTTTGTGAAGCTCAACTTCGGTAATGTAGGAGGGCTGATAACAAATATCTATTTGTCCATGGATGTGGACTTTGGAAACTATAGCGGGGCAATTCTTGGTTCTGCTACCGATGAGTCCGAATATGCTTATTCGGGAAATCAGATTGAAGACTTTTACAATGGTTCTTGGAGTCCGTCGAATGCTAAAAGTAGCATGTGGACGTCCTGTTATGAAGGGATAGCCAATTGTAATTTATATCTGGAGAAGTTTACCGGACTGACATTTCCCGAGTTGGCTTTGAACAGTGATTATGCACAACAGATGTTCCGCTATACCAATTACCAGTATGAGGTACGTTTCCTTCGTGCATATTTCTACTTTAACTTGGTACGGCAATATGGAGATGTGCCGTTTAGCGACCATATATTAACAGCCGAAGAATCGAATACGTTATCGCGCAGACCGGCACAGGAGATTTTTGATTATATCATAGCCGAATGTGATGATATTAAAGATAAGATTATCGTCGATTACAGTAAACTGGGAGATATGGCATTGCCTAGTAGTCCGGCGGAAACAGGACGTGCCAACCGTAAAACGGTATTGGCCTTGAAAGCTCGTGCAGCATTGTATGCGGCAAGTCCTTTATTTAATCCGACTGATAATAGAGAACTGTGGTATCGTGCAGCTAAAGCCAATAAGGAAATTTTAGATGACAGTAATGGGTTTGCTGAAAAGGCAAAACTCTTAGTGGAGGATTATTCATCACTTTGGAGCAAGGACAATTACAATGACGCTACTAATGAATTGATTTTTCTCCGTCGTGCCACTACTACCACTAATTCTTTTGAGGGATATAACTTCCCGGTAGGGTTGGAAAATTGTAAAGGTGGAAACTGTCCCACACAGACACTGGTGGATGCGTATGAGATGAAGGATACAGGGTTGCGTCCGGACGAGTTGGATAACTATGATCCTGCTAATCCTTATTATACCAACCGCGACCCTCGTTTCTATCTGACTATTGCCAAGAATGGGGACGAAAAGTGGCCTAACTGGAATACTGTTCCTCTGCAAACCTATCAGGGCGGACTAAATGCGGAGCCTTTGAGTGGCGGAACTCCGACTGGCTATTATCTGAAGAAGTATTGTCAGACGGCAGTAGACTTACGTGCCGGTACAGCTTCAAAGACCTATCATTCATGGATTACATTCCGTTTTGGAGAGTTCTATTTGAATTATGCGGAAGCTGTATATAAGTATCTGGGTAGTCCGTATGCAACGGATAATGAATTTACAACTTCGGCTGTGGATGCTATCAAAGTAGTTCGTACGCGTGCCGAGATGCCCGGATTCCCTCAAGGGATGACCAATGATGCTTTCTGGAAGAAATATCAGAATGAACGTATGGTAGAATTGGCCTTTGAAGGACATCGTTTTTGGGATGTACGTCGTTGGAAGGAGGGTGACAAACATTTCAAGAACATTGTTGAAATGAAGATTACGAAGAATGGGGATGATACTTATACGTATGAACGTAAGGTAAAAGAAAGAAGTTGGGATGATAAGATGTATTTCTTCCCGATTCCGCAGAGTGAAAAATCTAAGAATCCTAATTTGGAGCAGAATCCGGGGTGGTAACCCACAACCGGAATGCTGATGAATAGTGATAGGATATTCTTGCATAGAACGGATGTTTATAGAATAAAAAAACGAAAGAAATGAAGAAACATTATATAATACTGGGGCTGTTTTGTCTGCTGGCCATAGTTGCCTGCTCGGATAATGACCCCGTCGTTGAAGTGAACAATGGCAATCAGACGGAAGAGGAGTTGCCGCCTCTGCCTACTGAAGTTATAACGGGTAGCCGTGCAATGTGGGTTAGTTACGACCCGGCACCAAATGTTGACGCCAATAACTCTTCCGGCATATCATCCGCATTGATTAGCTGGAGATTACTGAAGACCGATCCGTCTAATGTTGCTTTTGATATTTATAAGTCGGTAGACGGCGAGACGGAAGTGAAATTGAATGAGAAACCTATTTCGAATACTACTTCTTGGGTGGATGCGGATATTGATGTATCAAAAACGAATGTATACCGGGTCACTCTTGCCAATCAGGCTGAAACGCTTTGCGATTATACCTTTACCTCTGAAATGGCAGAAAAGTTTTATCATGAGATTAGATTAAACATGAATGTACCCGATGCGTCGATTACATATTCTCCTGATGATATTCAGCTAGGTGACTTGGACGGTGACGGTGAATTGGAGATTGTGGTGAAGAGAGAACCGTATGATGGTGCCAACCAGGGGGGATGGAATAATGGTTCGACCTTGTTGGAAGCTTATAAGATGGATGGTACTTTTTTGTGGCAAATTGATTTGGGAATCAATATTCGTTCCGGTTCACATTATACTTCATATATTTTATACGATTTTGATGGAGATGGTTTATGTGAAATAGCTTTCCGCTCTTCAGAAGGTACAAAGTTTGGGGATGGTAAGGGCATTACCGATGCTTATGGTAATGTGAACGATTATCGAATTCGTCAGACTGACGCTGTGGGCTGGTATTCGGGAGCAAGTATTAATACAATTTGCGGTTTGATAATGGAAGGTCCCGAATATATCTCTATTTGCCGTGGATATGATGGACGTGAAATTACCCGGGTGGATAATATTCCTCGTGGTGGAAGTGGTTCAAAAGCGTCGCGTGCTAAATATTGGAGTGAATATTGGGGAGATGATTACGGAAACCGCATGGACCGTTTCTTTATCGGGGTGGCTTATCTGGATGGTATACCTGACGAAGCGACCGGAGTGAGAACAAGCAACCCCAGTCTGATCATCAGTAGAGGTATTTATCATAATTGGCAAGTATGGGCACTCGATTTGAAAGGGAATAAACTGGAAACCCGTTGGAAGTTTGATACAGCCGAACATTCTTCAAAATGGTTGTCCATGTGTTCGCATAGTTTTCGTGTAGCGGACTTGGACGATGATGGAAAAGATGAAATCTTGTATGGTTCTGCGGCTATAGATGATGATGGAAGCGAATTGTGGTGTACCGGAAACGGTCATGGTGACTGTTTATGTGTTGGCAAATTTATAAAAGACCGTTCAGGATTGCAAATTGTTGCTTCATTTGAAGAACCGGGCAATTATAATGGACAAGGACACGGTTATGGATGTCAAGTGATTGATGCAAGAGATGGTGGCTTGATTACCGGCCATGGAGCGGGTTCGACTACTGATGTCGGTCGTTGTATTGTGGCAGATATCGATCCGGATAGCCCGAATTTTGAGTACTGGTCTTCTTTGCAGGAAGGGGTATTCAGTTGTAGTGGCAGTGGATTGGTATCCAGTACATATCCTACAGGTATTGGTGGTGGAGTTTTGTATAATGTAGCCATTTATTGGAGCGGGCAGCCGACAAGAGAAATGCTGGACCGTGCTTGTGTCGTGAGCTATAAAGAGAACCCTGATGTAAACAAGACGAATAAGACTCGTTTGGTATATTTTGGAACTTACGGTAGCAATGACGGTAACCATAGCACCAAATACAATCCTTGTTACTATGGTGATTTTCTCGGTGACTATCGTGAAGAAGTAATAATGGGTTCAAGTGACATGAAATCTATTTATATATTCTCCACGAATCATCCTACCGAATTCCGTCTTCCTCACTTGATGACCGATCATAATTATGATATGTCTCAAGCGATGCAGAATATGGGATATAACCAGGGAACTAACTTAGGTTACTATGTAGGTGCTGAAACTTTGAAAAAAGCAGAATAAAAAGGTTTTTGAATAAGAAATCTCTTATTTGATATGAGTTTGTTGAAAAAGAACAATCCGGCTAACTGTCGGGTTGTTCTTTTTTTCATAGTTGAACGAATCGCCATATATATGGATAATATTCTATTTCTTAATTGATCGGCTCTCCCTACCTTTGTAAGGTGAGATAGCAAATATACATATGAAAAAACTCTTTATCCTTTTGTTCCTCTTCATCACTTTAGGAACAAACGCACAAAACAATAAAGTTTCCGGCCTCAACGCCCGCCAGTTTCATAAATATTGGAAGGTAGAGTCGGAATCTCCGGATTATAAAGTGACATTTCAGGGTGATACCGCTGAAATACTATCTCCTAAAGGCCTTACCTTATGGAGGAAAGAAAAGATGAGCGGGCGGGTAACCATTGAATATGATGCGTGTGTAGTTGTAGAAAAAGAAGGAGACCGTTTGAGTGACCTGAATTGCTTTTGGATGGCTTCGGACCCCAAGCATCCTGATAATATATGGAAACGTGAGAAGTGGCGTAGCGGAATCTTTCTGAATTGTTATTCTTTGCAACTCTATTACATGGGATATGGTGGAAATTATAACTCTACTACACGCTTCCGTCGTTATGACGGCAATGAAGCAGGAATCACAGATCCCAAAGTACGTCCTGCCATATTGAAAGAATATACAGATACCGAACATTTGCTAAAAGCGAATCACTGGTATCACATTAAGATAACAAATGAAAATAATAGGGTTAGTTATTACATAGACGGCAAGCGACTGGTGGACTTCCGCGATGCCGAACCTCTGACAGAAGGATGGTTCGGCTTTCGTACCACCTTATCCCGTACCCGCATTACAAACTTCCGCTATGAATGTTTGCCGCCCCAAACGTCTACTGTTCCTTTACATTGGATCGGCAATACTCCTGAACAAGACAAAGCTGTAAGCTTCGGAGTTCCTTTTGATGAAGGCTACCTATTTCCAGAAACTTCATTGCGGTTAAAAACAGATAGAAATCAAGAGATTCCGGTAGATACTTGGCCATTGGCTTACTGGCCGGATGGTTCCGTGAAATGGAGCGGAGTTGCCGGAGTCATTCCTGCCGGAACAGAAAGACTGACATTAGAAAAAGCCCCCCGGAAAGCAAAAACTATCAATAAACAGCCTAATACTTCTATTGCAATCACTGAAACGCCTGAAGATATTCAAATTGAAACAGGGCTAATTTCCGTATTTATTCCCCGACGCGGAGATTTCCTGATTGATAGCCTATTATATAAGGGAACTAAAGTAGGAGAGAAAGCGCGTCTGATTTGTAATACGCAAAACGAGCCGATTCAAGAAAATACATCTCAAATATCTTTTACTCATTACATAGGAGAAATAAAATCAGTAACCATAGAACGTCTGGGCTCTGTACGGGCACTTGTAAAGTTGGAAGGGATACATCGGAACAGGAATAAGAAGATTGATACGAATCACTCTGAAGGGGAAGGGAACTATGCGAATAACTCTGATATGAACAAACGGAATAACCGTGAGTGGCTTCCTTTTGTGGTACGTCTCTACTTTTATGGTGGTAGTGAACAGATCAAAATGGTACATAGCTTCATCTATGACGGAGATCAGAAGAAAGATTTCATTCGTAGTTTGGGTATCCGTTTCGATGTTCCTATGCGTGAAGCTCTGTATAATCGTCATATTGCTTTTTCGTGTGCAGATGGAGGAGTGTGGAGCGAGCCGGTACAACCATTGGTAGGGCGTCGCATACTCACTTTAAATAAGACAGATAATAAGAAAAACAGTAATGAAAAGAAAGATGCACAACAGATGCCGACTGATGAACCCTCCCTGCAACAGCAGCAAATGGAAGGCAAACGTATTCCGCCTTATGAATCTTTCGATGAAAAGAACCGCTCTCTGCTCGATAACTGGGCTTCATGGAATGACTACCGTCTGTCTCAACTCACTGCCGATGCTTTCTCCATTCGTAAACGTGCCAATAACGATAATCCCTGGATAGGAACCTTTTCCGGCACACGTAGCGATGGATATATTTTTGTCGGAGATATTACCGGAGGATTAGGACTTTGTATGCATGACTTTTGGCAGTCTTATCCCTCTTCTATTGAAATTTCAGACGCACGAACCCCGGTAGCTACCCTTACCGCCTGGTTGTGTAGCCCGGAGTCCGAACCTATGGATTTACGGCATTATGATAATGTAGCCCATGACCTGAATGCCAGTTATGAAGATGTTCAGGAAGGCATGAGCACGCCATACGGTATTGCCCGTACAACTACTCTCACACTTATTCCGCAAGGCGGTTATACCGGGAAAAGGACTTTTGCTGATTGCGCCAAACAATTTTCTAACCCTAGTCTGTTAATGCCAACCCCGAATTATCTTCATGCCCGCCAAGCTTTCGGGATATGGAGTCTCCCTGACCGTACTACTCCATTACGTAGTCGTGTAGAAGACCGCTTGGATGCTTACATTGACTTCTATCAGAAAGCAATCGAACAAAACAAGTGGTACGGTTTCTGGAATTATGGTGATGTGATGCACGCTTATGACCCCGTTCGTCATACCTGGCGTTACGATGTCGGAGGATTTGCCTGGGACAATACGGAACTGGCTTCTAATATGTGGCTATGGTATAATTTCCTGCGTACCGGGCGTATGGATATTTGGCGTATGGCAGAAGCTATGACGCGTCATACAGGCGAAGTGGATGTCTATCATATCGGTCCCAATGCCGGATTAGGCAGTCGGCATAATGTAAGTCATTGGGGATGCAGAGCAAAAGAAGCGCGAATCAGCCAGGCCGCCTGGAACCGTTTCTACTATTACCTTACTACGGACGAACGTTGCGGTGATTTAATGACTGAAGTGAAGGATGCCGACCACAAACTCTATGACTTGGACCCTATGCGCCTGGCCCAACCCCGGAGTGAATATCCTTGTACTGCTCCCGCCCGTTTGCGTATCGGTCCTGACTGGCTGGCTTATGCCGGTAATTGGATGACAGAATGGGAGCGCACAGGTAACACAACTTATCGTGATAAAATAATAGCAGGAATGAAAAGCATTGCCGCCCTGCCTAACCGCCTTTTTACCGGCCCCAAAGCTCTAGGATTTGATCCGTCAACAGGAATCATCACAACCGAATGTGACCCCAAATTGGAAACAACCAACCATTTAATGACGATTATGGGTGGATTTGAGATAGCCAATGAAATGATGCGTATGATTGATATACCCGAATGGAAAAACGCCTGGCTTGATCATGCTGCACGTTACAAGAAGAAAGCATGGGAACTTAGCCATAGCCGTTTTCGTGTCTCCCGTCTGATGGCTTACGCAGCTTATCACTTGCGCAATACCCAAATGGCTGAAGAAGCCTGGAAAGATTTGTTTACCCGGTTGGAACATACACCTGCACCGCCTTTCCGCATCACTACCATACTTCCGCCGGAAGTACCGTCTCCATTAGATGAATGTACGAGCATTAGCACGAATGATGCTGCTCTTTGGAGCTTGGATGCTATTTATATGCAGGAAGTTATTCCGAAGGATGAATAGCAGAAGCATTTATTTCTTCACATTTCACCATATCCCAACCTTGGAACTGAATTAATAATAGGTGAAGTGTCGTTCCAGTAGCCAGTTTCTGCACAACTTTATCCTTACTGTATCGCAACAGTTGCTGTCTTCCTTCTTCTGCTTGGGCTTCAAGTTCAGCATTGGTAGCTGTACGTGTAGCGTATTTCAACTCCAGGATATAGCTGTGTTCTATATCGGAATAACGCATTTTGTCCGGCAATAGGAAGAAGTCACAATAGCCATAGTTCATTTCCAGTTCCGGCTGTACGAGATAATAAGAAGCAATGGCAAGATAGGCTTTTAGGAAACCTTGCAGGTTTCTTTCCCCTTCTATCGCATCACGTATGGAAGAGTTCTCCCGATAGGCACGGGCGATGGTTTCGAAGAATGGTTGCCAATGACCATCGAAGGCGAAATCATCTATCAAGTCTTTCAGATGTGAAAGATTCAGGGTATGGGCCTGTTGATAGTAGTCGCGCAAGAATCCAAGGTACTGCTCGCGCACACAATTGTTAGGTATGCACATTTTCAGACGGTCGCCACGGGTGCCGCACATGGTAAGTAAACCATAATAATAGAGCAGGCTTCGGAAGTTCTCTATATCTGCTATCTTTTCTGACGGGAACGAAGTATGTAAGTCTACCAGTATTTCACCTTTTGCCGCAATTTCTTCGATAGTACTCATGCGGCTTCCCTCATGGGTGTTGTCGTGGTCAATGCGTGCCAGCATTTTCAGTTTACTGTAATCCGTACGGATATTCTTGTCTACCATATTTTCGGGTGGACGGTGAAAATCAATTTGGTTACGTAAATAGTATAAAGTCATATCGCAATTAAACACACGGTCGTTGTCCAAAGATGTTCTGGCGAAGCAATAATTGTCATACCACGGTTTCATTTCTGTAATCATCGCTTCTACATCACCGACCAGCTTTCCATTTTGTTGGTAATAACGGAGCATTTCACGTACTTCAGTTTCATCAAATCCTATCATGGCATTAAAACGGGAATCAGTCGATATATTCCAGTCAATATTATACCCGCTAGATAAATCATCCAGTGTGATAGGGCTGACTCCCATTAGGAAAATTCGGTCAAACATACCTTTGAACTGCTTGAAGTATTCACGGTAGAAGCCGCTGGCATGAGTCAGGTCATGGAACATTTTCTGTCCGTGTTCGCTCAATATGACGTTGGTAAAGTTGTCATATTCGTCAATTATCAGATAGAGAGGATATCCTTTTTCTTTAGCCTTTACTTCTATATATGATAATTTTGCTTTAGCGCTTTCAATGCTTTCTACTGTTGACTTGAAATCTTCATCATAATAAGATGCGTATGCATGGGCAAACTGGTTGATGATGATACTGCAATATTCATTAAAGCTACTCATCAAATCTGCTCCCGGCAGTGAGCAGCCTGCTTTTGAGAAGTCGAAGAAAAGGACTTGGAAACTGTTATGTTGTTTGGTTGGACGGCTTCCTATCCATAAGTCACCGAAATACTTGTCGAAGTTATCCTTCTGTATTATGTCGTAATAAGTACGCATCATGCTTAGGAATAAGCTTTTTCCGAAACGTCTCGGACGAATAAGGAAAAGGTAACTGGGCATTTCCTCGATAAGGGGCAGATACATGGTTTTATCGACGAAATAGAAGTTTTCGTTCCGCATCCGGTTGAAGTCGGATATTCCGTATGGTATTCCTTTCACTTGGCTCATATTGGCAGGCTTTTAATTTGTACAGGCAAAGTTAATCTATTCCGTGGAATAAATCAATGATTTGCGACTGTATTATGTTGGATACGAACATTCATTTTTCCCTTGAATGGGGATGAACATATCCTGTCCAGATGTTCTGTTTTTAAGATTATATTAGAAAATAACCGTTGCGAAATTGATGAATCAGAGAAAAAACTGCATAAATAAGTGCAATAATATGCAGAAATATAGGCGAAAAGTGAATAATATCAGACAGAATATGCGTCTTTTCTAACGGAAAAAGAGTTCGTTAGGTTTAAACCAACAGGGTGATCCTCACCGATGAACGCTATCTTCCTCACCGATGAACTTGTCCTTCATCGGTGAGGAAGATATAAATGTGCTTTTTTAAGCTAGTTTTTCTCTGATTTACCTGGACTTTTGAATAAGAAAATAATAACATAATGGAAGATTAATCCCTGAATCGATATCGACTTGCAAGTGTTGTAGGATAAAATAGGTGTGAAATGCTAGATAAACTCTATAAATGATAAGAATGAGGATTTGCGTGTTGACAAATGTCGGAGCTTTTTTATTCTTCTTCATCTGCTATGCTGTTTTCTCCATTCTGCACTGCTTAAATATTCCTTTTTTAAGATAGAATATTTAAACAGTCCGGATAGTCTATATTTCCCTTTAGTCCTTTGCTATCTTTACAGGATTCTCTTTCGTATTATTTCAAATACTCTTTTAATGGACAATCGGTCTTTTTCAACCCTTTAGCAATGCTTTTCGCATTCATGTGCGCTCCTTTCAAGGAAGTGTGCGTATGATCATGATTATAGTAGGTAATCGCTTTCTTGATACCAACCTTTTCCAATTTATCGGCACTAATTTTATTTAAATCAATGAAATAAGCCCCGGTAGCTTCAGCTGCTTCACGTGTCCATTTACCGAAAGACTCTGTGTTGCGTTCTATCTTTCCCTCTTTCCATTTGTTGCGTGGAGTATGGCTTAAAACGATGGGAATGGCGCCTTTCTCCTGAACGTCCATGATGAACTTCCGAAGATACCAGCCAAACGTATAAATAACCTGATACTTACTGGTCTTTTCCATTAAAAATACTTTGCTCTCGTCACCGGAACCACGTAATTCGGCACGGGCCTTTCCTACATTAATATCTCCTGCATCATTATGTCCGAACTGAATCAGAACGAAGTCTCCCGGTTGCAAAGCATTATATACCTTATCCCAACGACCTTCGTCCAGGAAAGTGCGGGCACTGCGTCCTGCCATGGCACGGTTTTCTACAGATATTTTATTCAGATTGAACTCGTCGGCGATTACGCTTCCCCAACCCCACATACCATTTTTGTCTTTATCCTCATTTCGGACCGTACTGTCTCCGATGGTAAACAATACCGGACGTCCATCTTTACGGCTGGAACCTGTTACAGTATCTTTCTCAATGGGCTTTAGATAATTGGCCAATTCCAGTCCCTCATAAGCACGTATTCCATCCGCAGCAGATTCCGCATTGACTTTAGCACCGAAAGCACTTGTGTGTATACGGTCGATGTAGAACATATATTTCACCTTATTCTTACCGAACTTCTCGAATTTGCGGGCACTGATATCATTCAAATCAATAAAAGGAACCCCCTGTTCTTCGGCTACTTGCTTTGCCCACAATCCGAAAGTCTTGTTGACACGTGTGATGATGGTGCTGTCTTTATCTTCCCAGGCATTGCGGGGAGTAAGCGAGAATAGGATCGGATGAGCACCTTTTGCTTTTACATCCTGAATAAAACGGCGCATATATTCCCCGTATGTATATACGGTTTCTTTCACTCCGGTCTCTTTGATGGTTACGTTCAGCGTATCTTTGCCGATTCCCGGAATAGAGGCGCGGGCACGTCCGCTGTCATAAGGACCATTGTCATTGTGTCCCAATTCGATGATAACCCAGTCTCCGGGGCGTACACCTTTGATTACATCCGGCCAAAGACGGTTGTAGAAAGTACGGCTGCTGGTACCTCCCAACGCATGATTCTCAACAGTAATCCGGTTGGAATCGAAATATTCACCAGCAAAATAGCCCCATCCCCATTGTCCGTTGTTGCCATTGCCTAAAGTTCCGGTACGCATGGTCGAATTACCTACCAGAAACAGAACAGGGTTGTCACCTTTCCGGCTGGAACCGGCTTCCGGTCGCGAGGTACGTGCTTTATTCAGGCTATCCAGCGTGTTGTCAACCACCTGATTGACATCTGCCATGGGAGCGGAAACTTTATTTTGCGCTTGCAGTTGCAAACTGAACGTAATGGCTGTCAGCCAACATATATACGGGAATAATTTGTTTTTCATGAATCTGTTTTCTTTGAAATCCCTCACTGACCGGTGTCTAAACAGTCAGTGAGGGAACTAGCTACTAACTAACCTCTAACTAAACCTAATGAATGATTATCTTTAAACCTAATGAAAAAACTGTGTATGTTATTTTAATTTATAAACTTCTGTTCCGGCAAGCAGGAAACAACCGACTCCGTAGTCTTCAAAGTCGGGCACACTCTTATAAGTAACCGGCTGTCCGTCTTTAGGCTCTTTGCCTGTTCCCTGCACATATCCCAGGAATCCGTTCGGATGTACGGCATCTTTCACCATAGCGTTCCATGCTTTTAAAAGGACGGGAAGATACTCTTTACGGTCGAGCAATCCGTTGCGGACTCCCCAAGCCATACCATAAACAAATAAGGCTGTACCGGAAGTCTCTTTTCCTCCGAAGTTCGTCGGGTCGTGAAGACTGACATTCCAGAAACCATCTTCACGCTGACATTTCTTCAAAGCCTTGCTCATGGTCAGGAAATCATTGATATAGTCCTGACGGTGTTTCTCATCAGAAGGAATCTCATCCAATACACGTACCAAGGCAGCATATACCCATCCGTTTCCACGACTCCAATAGCAATCTTCGCCATTCGGCTCTTTATATGGAGGATTAAAATCCTGATCGCGCCACCACAGGCCGTCTTTGGGGTTGAACATACCCGTTTTATCGTGTTGGCTGCGTGTGTAGTAGTACATATCCCACATCTTATCGTAGTATTTCTGTTCTCCGGTCATCTTTCCGAATTTAGCGAAGATAGGCATTGCCATTTGCACAGCATCAATCCACCACCAGTCGTTCACCTGCGGGGTGTTCACCACCATATCGATACTTGCTTTGATATTCCGAATCATGTTCGGGTCTGACGGGCAGATTTTATAGATATCAATGTACGCCTGTCCGCAACAATGGTCGTCCGCATTACGGGTAGTATTGCCGTTGCGCATTCCCCATTTGTGGAAATCGGCCCAGTCGTAAGTATACTTATAATAATCCTCACGCGGATAAATAGAATAGAGAGCCATCAATCCTTCATAATATACACCACGCGTCCATATATTGCTGGGACGTACACGACCGTAAAAACTGGGAGTAGTGTAATCGGCATACTTTTTCATAAAGTAGTCATTAACCTTTATGATATTCTCTAAAGTCTCTTTTTGTGTCGGGAGTTCTTGTGCTGCGACCGTATGGACTGGTATCAGACAAGAAAGAAGCAATCCTGTAAAGAGTAAGAATAGTGGTTTCTTCATGGTACAATAGTTCTGTTTTATTAATTTGCTGTTTATACTAATTTCTATGGCAAAGGTAAGAGACGTTCTTTTCTTTTTCAATGGATTTCCGTGCAAATGTCTTTAAATTCGTTCACGAGACGACAGAAAATAGTGTTAAAAGTACGTCTAATGATGATTTCTACATATATCTGTACAATATTCTATTTTATCAATGGGCTGCGTCCTTTACTTTTGTGTTGTAATTTGATTAATCGATAAAACTATGAAGTGCATAACTCTTTTTTTTAGTTTCTGCCTGATAGCTATCTTCTCGATAGCCCAGCCAAACTATGACTTTTCGAAGTTGAAACGCGAACGTCTGGGACGTGGTGTAATTGCTATCCGAGAGAATCCGTCTACTGTGGCTGTTTCCTGGCGTTATTTGTCTTCCGACCCGATGAATGAATCTTTTGATATTTATAGGAACGATGAAAAGATAAACAAACACCCGTTGAAGGATGCCACTTTCTTTCAGGATGCCTATGCAGGGACAGAATCTGTACTTTATACCGTGAAAGCAAGGGAAGGTAAAACGGAAAGTAGCTATCAATTACCGGCAAATGCCCCATTGGGTTATCTGAATATTCCGTTGAACCGCCCCGAAGATGGTACGACTCCGTCAGGGCAAAACTATTTTTATGCTCCGAATGATGCCAGTATCGGTGACGTGGACGGTGATGGCGAATATGAGATTATTCTGAAATGGGACCCGAGTAATGCACATGATAATTCACATGACGGCTATACGGGAGAAGTATATGTTGATTGCTATAAGTTGAGCGGAAAACTATTATGGCGTATTAATCTGGGACGTAACATACGTGCCGGTGCACACTACACCCAGTTTATGGTGTTCGATTTCGATGGTGACGGCAAAGCGGAAGTAGTGATGAAGACCGCGGACGGAACGGTGGATGGAACAGGAAAAGTGATTGGGGATGCGCAGGCTGACTATCGGAATGAACAAGGACGTATCCTGACCGGACCGGAATATCTGACAGTTTTTAACGGATTGACAGGAGAAGCGATGCAAACAATTGATTATGTGCCCGTAAGAGGAGACTTGATGGGTTGGGGAGACAGTCGTGGTAATCGCAGCGACCGTTTTCTGGCCTGCGTTGCCTATCTCGACGGCATACACCCAAGCGTAGTGATGTGTCGTGGATATTATACACGTACTGTTTTGGCTGCTTTTGACTGGGATGGAAAGGAGCTGAAACAACGTTGGGTATTCGACAGTAATAATCCCGGTTGTAAAGATTATGCCGGACAAGGAAACCATAACCTGCGGGTAGGTGACGTGGACGGTGACGGATGCGATGAGATCATCTACGGTTCATGCGCCATAGACCATAACGGTAAAGGACTCTACACCACGAAAATGGGACACGGCGATGCCATTCATCTGACTCATTTCGACCCCTCTCGTAAAGGGCTGCAAGTATGGGATTGTCATGAAAATAAACGTGATGGTTCTACCTATCGGGATGCAGCTACCGGAGAAGTTCTATTTCAGATTAAAGACAATACAGATGTAGGGCGTTGTATGGCAGCTGATATTGACCCGACTCAACCGGGCGTTGAAATGTGGTCTGTTGCTTCCGGAGGAATAAGGAATGTGAAAGGAGAGGTGGTAAAAGACCGGGTAAGAGGTTTATCCTGTAATATGGCTGTTTGGTGGGATGGAGATTTGTTGCGTGAATTGTTGGATAGAAATATGGTCAGCAAATATAATTGGGAAAAAGGAGTGTGTGAGCGCATAGCCATTTTTGAGGGAACTCTTTCCAATAATGGAACCAAAGCGAATCCTTGCCTTCAGGGAGATATCGTAGGTGACTGGCGCGAAGAAATACTGATGCGTACAGCTGATAATACAGCTTTACGGCTTTACGTCTCCACTATTCCTACCGACTATCGTTTTCATACTTTCCTCGAAGATCCGATTTATCGTATAAGTATCGCTACCCAGAATGTGGCTTATAATCAGCCTACACAGCCCGGATTCTATTTCGGACCGGAGCTTCAGGGCACTGTATTCAGAGGATGTAAAATACCTAAAAAATAGATTATGAATATTCGTATCATAACCATTGCTTTATTGCTGGCAACTTTGCCGGTTAGTGCACAGAAAAAGAAAACGGTAGTGAATGATTCAAATACTCCTTTGCATTTGCTGCAACCTGCTTATCAGGGCACTTATGGTGACCTGACACCCGGGCAGGTCAAGAAAGATATAGATCGTGTATTTGCTTATATTGATAAGGAGACTCCGGCACGCGTGGTAGATAAGAACACAGGTAAACTGATTACCGACTACACCACGATGGGAGAGGAAGCGCAACTGGAACGTGGTGCTTTCCGTCTGGCAAGTTACGAATGGGGAGTAACCTATTCAGCCTTGATAGCAGCTGCCGAAGCCACGGGCGATCAACGTTACATGGACTATGTGCAGAACCGTTTCCGCTTTCTGGCGGAAGTGGCGCCTCATTTTAAACGTGTGTACGAAGAGAAAGGTACAACAGACCCTCAACTGCTGCAAATCCTCACTCCTCATGCCCTGGATGATGCCGGGGCTGTGTGTGCAGCGATGGTGAAAGTCCGTGTGAAAGACCGCTCACTTCCTGTAGACGGATTAATTGAGAACTATTTTGATTTTATTCAGAATAAAGAATACCGGTTGGCAGATGGTACTTTTGCCCGCAATCGTCCGCAACATAATACACTTTGGCTGGATGATATGTTTATGGGTATTCCGGCAGTAGCACAAATGAGTTATTATGACAAGGAGCAAAAAGATAAATATCTGGCAGAAGCGGTGAGACAATTCCTGCAATTTGCCGACCGAATGTTTATCCCTGAAAAAGGATTGTATCGTCATGGATGGGTAGAAAGCAGTACCGATCATCCTGCCTTTTGTTGGGCGCGTGCCAATGGGTGGGCTATGCTGACAGCATGCGAATTGCTCGATGTATTGCCGGAAGATTACCCCCAACGTGCGAAAGTGATGGATTATTTCCGGGCTCATGTACGCGGAGTGACTGCCTTGCAAAGTGGAGAAGGGCTTTGGCATCAATTGCTCGACCGGAATGATTCTTATCTGGAGACGTCTGCTACGGCTATTTACGTATACTGTTTGGCGCATGCTATCAATAAAGGCTGGATTGATGCCATTGCTTATGGACCTGTCGCTCATTTGGGATGGCATGCCGTGGCCGGTAAGATCAATGCGGAAGGTCAGGTGGAAGGCACTTGTGTGGGTACGGGGATGGCTTTCGATCCTGCTTTTTATTACTATCGTCCGGTCAATGTATATGCGGCACATGGATACGGACCAGTGCTTTGGGCAGGTGCGGAAATGATCTCTCTATTGAAGAATCAGTACCCGCAGATGAATGACAGTGCCGTTCAGTATTATCAGGTGAAACAGAAGACGACTGCACCTATTTTTGCCATCGATACAGAAGAAAAGAAAGATTAACTTTAAATAGATAGAACCATGAAACGAGAAGCTTTTAAAATGTATTTAAAACCCGGATGTGAAGCTGAATATGAGAAAAGACACGCTGCCATCTGGCCTGAATTGAAAGCATTGCTTTCCAAAAACGGAGTGTCGGACTATTCGATTTATTGGGATAAGGAGACCAATATCCTGTTTGCTTTCCAGAAAACGGAAGGTGAGGCCGGTTCGCAGGACTTGGGTAATACGGAGATTGTGCAGAAATGGTGGGACTATATGGCGGATATCATGGAAGTGAATCCGGACAACTCACCGGTGTCCATTCCTTTGCCGGAAGTATTCCACATGGATTGATTTTTTAGTAATTAGGTGAGCCGTTTCTTTCATTATCTCAACTATCTTGACTATTTTTGTCCAACATTTATTATTAATCTTGGAATCTATATGATGCAAAGACACCTTTTGATCTTTACCTTTCTTGTTAGTTTTGTGTTGAATGCTTATAGTGCAATTGAGCTTCGTTCTACACAAATGAGAACGAGTGACGGCCTTCCCAATAACTCTATTCGATATATTTATCAGGATAGTAAAGGTTTTTTGTGGCTGGCTACCTTGAACGGGTTAAGTCGTTATGATGGCAACTCTTTTCTCACTTTCCGTCCGGAAATCGGTGATGAGGTATCTTTGGCAGACAACCGTATTTACGATCTGACAGAAGATAAAGATGGTTTTTTGTGGATTTCTACTACACCTGAATTATATAGTTGCTATGATTTGCAACGTGCCCGTTTTGTGGACTATACCGGTTGTGGCGAGTTAAGGCAGAATTATTCAACGGTTTTTGTCGCTGCTAACGGAGATGTCTGGCTTTCCCATTCGGGAAATGGCTGCCGGAAGATGGTACATCAGAAAAATGGTGAGATGACATCTACCGTATTCAGGACCGAACGTGGAAATCTGCCGGATAACCGGGTGAAATTTGTGAATGAGGATGCCAGTGGCCGTATCTGGATCGGCACTCAATGCGGACTGGTTTCTGTCTCCAACGGACAATATCGGATAGAAGACCGATTAATCCACTTCACTTCTTCGCTGTCCTATAAGGACGATATGTATTTCCTTACAGCAGATGGAGATATCTATTATTATCAGGAGGCTACTCAAAAGATGCAAAAGTTGGCTTCTCTTGCCACTGTGGCAGGGGCGACATCGCCAACCGGAAATTTCCTGTTGAAAGATAAGTGGGTGATCCTGACTACTACCGGAGTATATACTTATAAGTTTGCTACCGGAGAGATGGCCGCAGATCCTCGTTTGAATATTAAAAAGGGAGAATTGATACGTGATAATCGTGGAGATTATTGGATATACAATCATACGGGACGGCTTACATACGTGCTTGCCGAAACCGGAGAGAGTAAGGATTTCCAGTTGATTCCCCAGGATAAGATAAGTTATATCGACTTTGAACGTTATCATATCGTCCATGATTCTCGGGGAATTATTTGGATTTCGACCTATGGAAATGGGCTTTTCGCTTATAATACCGCCGAAGATAAACTGGAGCATTTTGTGGCGAACATTAATGACCAGAGTCATATCAGTTCGGATTTCCTGCAATATGTGATGGAAGATCGTGCCGGTGGCATCTGGGTAGCTTCGGAATATTCAGGCTTGTCCCGTATTTCCGTATTGAATGAAGGAACTTCCCGTATCTATCCCGAATCCCGTGATTTGTTCGACCGGTCGAACACCATCCGTATGCTTACCAGAATGTCTAATGGGGATATCTGTGTAGGTACGCGTAAGGGGGGATTATACACCTTTGATTCGAGCCTTCATTCGAAAATGACCAATCAATATTTCCATTCTAATATCTATGCTCTCACCGAAGACAAACAGGGACGAATGTGGATGGGAACTCGTGGAAATGGTCTCAAAGTGGGGGACACCTGGTATTATAATAATCCTTCTGATTTGACAGCCTTATCCGATAATAACGTTTTTGCCATTTATCGCGACCGTAAAGACCGCATGTGGATAGGAACATTTGGCGGTGGGCTGGAACTGGCTGAACCTACTCCCGACGGTAAATATAAATTCCGTCATTTCTTCCAGCAAACATTCGGGATGAGAATGGTGCGTGTGATAGAAGAAGACGCAAATGGGATGGTGTGGGTAGGAACCAGTGAGGGTATTTGTATTTTTCATCCGGATTCATTGATTGCAGATGCTGATAATTATCATCTTTTCAGTTATACAAACGGAAAGTTTTGCAGTAATGAAATCAAGTGTATCTATCGGGATACGGAAGGGCGGATGTGGATTGGTACGTCCGGTTCGGGACTGAATCTTTGTGAGCCGCAGGATAACTATTGCTCTTTGAAATATGAACATTACGGAACTTCCGAAGGATTGGTTAACGATGTAATCCAGTCTATTCTGGGAGATAAAAAGGGGAATCTCTGGGTTGCCACCGAATATGGTATTTCCAAATTTAATCCGGCTACCCATTCTTTTGAAAACTATTTCTTTTCTTCCTATACATTGGGAAATGTGTATAGTGAGAATAGTGCCTGTATGCGCGAAGATGGAAAACTGCTTTTTGGCACAAACTACGGATTAATAGTGATCGATCCTGAAAAGATACAGGATAACGAAACTTTCTCCCCGGTTGTTTTCACGGATTTATATGTCAATGGAACCCAGATGAATCCGCAGATGGAGGACTCTCCGTTAAAGCAATCGTTGGCTTATTCGGACGAAATAACCCTAAAGTTTTTTCAGAACTCATTCTTGATAGATTTCTCTACTTTTGATTATTCGGATAGCGGCCATACCAAATATATGTATTGGCTGGAAAATTACGATCAGGGATGGAGTGCTCCTTCTCCTCTGAATTTTGCTTCGTTTAAGTATCTTAATCCGGGAACTTATATACTTCACGTCAAGTCGAGCAATGGATCAGGTGTTTGGAATGATAGCGAGACTACACTGAAAATTGTAATTGTCCCTCCATTCTGGAAAACGACTTGGGCAATGCTGGGTTATGTGCTGTTATTAATCATAGCCTTGTACTTTGCTTTCCGTATCGTTCGTAACTTTAACGGCTTGCGTAACCGCATCAATGTAGAAAAGCAGTTGACAGAATATAAACTGGTGTTTTTTACCAATATCTCTCATGAATTCCGTACTCCGCTTACCTTGATTCAGGGAGCATTGGAGAAGATTCAACGTGTGACTGATATCCCGCGTGAATTGATATATCCGCTGAAAACAATGGATAAGAGCACGCAGCGTATGTTGAGGCTTATCAATCAGTTGCTGGAATTTAGAAAGATGCAGAATAATAAGCTGGCACTCTCTTTAGAGGAAACGGATGTCATCTCTTTCCTTTATGAAATATTCTTGAGTTTCGGCGACGTGGCGGAACAGAAGAATATGAACTTCCGTTTCTTGCCTTCGGTGCCATCTTATAAGATGTTTATTGATAAAGGAAATTTGGATAAGGTGACTTATAACCTGCTTTCAAATGCATTTAAATATACTCCTTCCAACGGAACGATTATTCTTTCGGTGAATGTGGACGAAGGGAAACAAACATTGCAAATTCAGGTTTCGGATACAGGAGTGGGGATTCCTAAAGAGAAACAGAACGAATTGTTCAAGCGGTTTATGCAGAGTAATTTCTCCGGTGACAGTATTGGGGTCGGTCTGCATTTGAGCCACGAACTGGTGCAGGTACATAAAGGCACGATTGAATATAAAGACAATGAAGGTGGCGGTTCTGTATTTACCGTATGTATTCCGACAGATAAGACGGTGTATTCGGAGAAAGACTTCCTTGTTCCGGGCAACGTATTGCTGAAAGAGGCGGATGGTCACGCACATCATTTGTTACAGCTTTCGGAAGAGCTTCCTGACCCGGAAAAGATGGTTGCTCCTTTGAATAAACGGAAAGTGCTGATTATTGAAGATGATAATGATATCCGTGAGTTTCTACGGGAAGAAATCGGCGCATACTTTGAAGTGGAAGTGGCTGCCGACGGCACGTCCGGATTTGAAAAGGCCCGTACGTATGATGCCGACCTGATTATCTGTGATGTTCTGATGCCGGGTATGACCGGATTTGAAGTAACCAAGAAACTAAAAACAGATTTTGATACGAGTCATATTCCCATTATCCTTCTGACTGCGTTGAACTCACCGGAAAAGCATCTGGAAGGAATTGAGGCAGGTGCGGATGCATACATCGCCAAACCATTCAGCGTTAAACTGCTGTTGGCACGTGTATTCCGTTTGATCGAGCAGCGCGATAAATTGCGTGAGAAGTTCTCCAGTGAACCGGGTATTGTGCGTCCGGCTATGTGTACTACCGACCGGGATAAAGAATTTGCAGACCGTTTGGCTGCCATTCTCGAACAGAATCTTGCCCGCCCGGAATTTTCTATTGACGAGTTTGCGCAGCTTATGAAGTTGGGACGAACTGTTTTTTATCGGAAATTACGCGGCGTAACAGGATATTCGCCTAATGAATATTTGCGTGTGGTGCGCATGAAGAAAGCGGCGGAGTTATTGCTGTCAGAAGATAATCTGACGGTTGCGGAAGTCTCTTACAAGGTAGGCATCAGTGATCCTTTCTATTTCAGTAAATGCTTTAAAGCACAGTTTGGGGTAGCACCATCGGTTTATCAGCGTGGTGTGAATAGTGAAGGAGATTCCATGTAGAACAGATTTTTATCCATTTCGCTTCCGGACCTTTATATTGAATAATAGTCCTTGTATTTGTGTACAATAGTCCATTGTACAATAGGGAAGGTACACCTATCTTTGCAGGGTAAATAGTGTGTGACTATGGCTTTCATATTCATATCTTTAATCATTTAATAGAATCATGAAAACACTTTCTTTATTTATTCTGACTTCTTTTTTCTATATTTTGGGTATAAGTACCCTATCAGCTGCCAATTGGAAAGTTTACGTTGCCAAATATAAGCAGGACAAAACTTGTGCTATCACCTATACTTTTGATGATGGTTTGGCAGAACATTCCACAGTGGCTGCGCCGGAATTGGAAAAGCGTGGCTTTAGAGGAACCTTCTGGGTTTGCGGTTTTTATACGGAACAAGGGGCATCATCCAAGTTACCTCGAATGACTTGGGATGAACTAAAGCAAATGGCAAAGAACGGACATGAAATCTCCAATCATAGCTGGTCACATCAGAATGCGAAGCGTTTGACCTTGGAACAAGTGAAATCTGAAATAGAGAAGAATGATAGTGCGATTTTTGCCAATATAGGTGTGATGCCTGTCACTTATTGTTATCCATATAACTATAAGACAGATGAGATCGTTGCGCTGGCTTCTAAAAACAGAGTGGGAACACGTACCAAACAGATTTCGATTGGCGGAAAATCTAGCCCTCAACGATTTGCCAAATGGCTGGATGATTTAATGACGAAAGAGGAGTGGGGAGTAGGTATGACGCATGGAATCAATTACGGATATGATGCTTTTAAGGAACCTTCGTTGTTTTGGGAACACTTGGATAAAGTGAAAAGTCTGGAAGATAAGATTTGGGTAGGTACGTTTCGTGAAGTGGCTGCTTATATAAGGGAGAGGGATGATATTCGATTAAACGTTTCCACACATAAGAGGGGATTGACGATTACTCCTGAAATGACATTGGACAAGAAAATATATACAGAACCATTAACCATGGTGCTTGTGGGAGAAGCAGTAGAAAAGGTGTCTGTGAAACAAGGTAAAAAGCAGCTTTCCGCACATATTTCCGGAGATAAAGTTCTTTTCGATTTCAATCCGTATGCAGGGAAAATTAAAGTAAGTTTCAACAATAAATAATCTAAGAATGTACATGAAAAATAAATTAGTACTATTACTCTTTTTCATATTGACAGGTGCTGTCAGTGTAAATGCTCAAAACTTGCCCGATCAAAAGGAAACATTGGAGGTCATGAAGAAAGTGAACGGTTACTTTATGAAAAAGTATGCCGATTATACTATCCCCAGTTTTTATGGTCGTGTACGTCCCAGTAATATCTGGACACGTGGCGTATATTATGAGGGGCTGATGGCGCTCTATTCTATTTATCCGCGTGAGGATTATTATAAGTATGCCTACGATTGGGCTGATTTTCACAAATGGGGAATGAGAAACGGCAATACCACCCGTAACGCCGACGACCATTGCTGTGGACAAACGTATATCGACTTATATAATATTTGTCCGTCAGACCCGAACATGATCCGGAATATCAAAGCAAGTATCGATATGGTAGTGAACACCCCGCAGGTGAACGACTGGTGGTGGATTGACGCTGTACAGATGGCAATGCCTATTTTTGCTAAATTCGGAAAGATGACTGGGGAACAGAAGTACTACGACAAGATGTGGGATATGTACTATTATACACGCAGTCAGCACGATGAAACCGGTATGTTCAATCAGAAAGACGGTCTGTGGTGGCGCGATCAGGATTTCAATCCTCCCTATAAGGAGCCTAATGGAGAGGATTGCTATTGGAGTCGTGGAAACGGATGGGTATATGCTGCTTTGGTGCGTGTCTTGGATGAAATTCCCTCTGACGAAAAACACCGTCAGGACTATGTCAATGATTTCCTGACCATGAGCAAGGCATTGAAGAAGTGTCAGCGTGAAGACGGTTTCTGGAATGTCAGCCTTCATGATCCTACGAACTTCGGAGGCAAAGAGACTTCCGGCACAGCACTGTTTGTTTACGGTATGGCTTGGGGAGTTCGTAACGGACTGCTCGACCGTAAAGAATATCTTCCCATCCTTTTAAAAGCGTGGAACGCTATGGTGAAAGATGCCGTACATCCGAACGGATTCCTGGGATATGTACAAGGTACGGGTAAGGAGCCCAAAGACGGTCAGCCGGTTACTTATAAGAGTGTACCCGACTTTGAAGATTACGGTGTAGGTTGTTTCCTGCTTGCCGGAACGGAAGTGTACAAGCTGAAATAATAGAATAATATACACTTCTCCATGGGTAATTATACTCCGGTAGCCTTACTTCCCTTGAATGGATAATTGCCAAGGTATTTGCGTACAATCGTCCATTGTATACTTCAATAAGTACGTCTACATTTGCAGGAGTAAAAAACTAAAAAAAACAATAACTTAAAATGAAGACATCAATGAAAAACATGTATTTAGCTGCTGCTATGGTAGTGTCATTAGCTTTTTCTGCTTGTAGTGATGAAGAGTCGGGAAAGGCGGATCGCGCTTATAAACCCATCGAAATTTATGGAAATATCAATGAAGTGGTGAATAATGTACAGGAAACTCGTGCTGTCGGTGCGGCATGGGGCTCGGACGACCGGATTGGAGTGACTGTTGAAGCGGATGAGGATAATGCGACCGCTAATGCAGTGGATACCTATATTAATATCCAATATCGCAATGAAACCGGAGGTTCGTTCCGTGTTGTGAACGAAGGCTCAACAGACAATAATATCCGTTTGAAAGGAGAAGGTGAGTTTACTTTGAATGCTTATTATCCGTATCAGGGAGCGAATGGTACATTGCCGGGTACAGAAGGAGTGATTGCAAAAACAATCAGCGGAGCAGACCAGACAACCGACAAACAGCCACAAATAGACTTTCTATTTGCCCAGGCTACCGGAGTTCGTGCAGAGTCTCCTGTTACCTTCGACTTCTCACATAAAATGACTAAAATCATATTGAAGTTTAAAGCAACCAACGGAGCTACATTAAATAATATGAAAGTCTATTTGAAAAGCCTGCAGTTGGAAGGCTCTTTTAATGTGACTACCGGTGAGGCTGTTGCCAAAAGCGGTGCTACTCCAAATTCAGAATTAAGCATGGATATTGCTAAACCGGCAGAAGGTGAAATGACTGCATCCATTATTTTATTCCCACAGGATATGCCGGAGAAAGTTTTGCTGGAAGTGAGAATGAATGATGAGACCTACACGCAATACATGCCTGTTCAGAATCTGGAGAGTGGACATGCCTATCCTTATAATGTGACCTTCGAAAATCCTGCAATGACAATCACCAAAGCGGAAATAGAAGACTGGATCGTAGAAGATGATAAAGATGTAACTGCTTCGGTTACTGAATAAACGACTGACAAGGATTCAAAAAAAGAATGATATGAAAAGAAATGAATTATGGCTCGGCTGTTTATTGGCAGTAGCAGGTTTCTTCGGAGCTTGTACCAATGTAGTGGAAGACGAGTCTCAAAATAATAAATATCCGATGGAGCTAATGGCGGAAAAGTCAGCTATAACTTTCACGCGTAGCATCGGGGAGAAGACTGAATGGGATGGAGGAGAGCTTGTTTCCCTATACGATGGTTTCTCACAAAAGTTGTATGAGGTTTCTCAATCAGGAGAAATGAGTGCTAAAAATAACGATCCTCTTTATTGGTATACAACGACGGAAGAAGAGACTTTGTTTGCCTGGTATCCTTCTTCGGAAACTTTGTTGACAGAGTGGACCGTAGCTTCCGATCAGACTATTGAAGAATCATATAAAAACTCGGATTTCCTTTATGCCTATGAGAAAATGAAATTCCGTAGCGAGCGGAAGCTTAAATTCCATCACGGAACGGTGAAGCTGATTATCAACGTGAAAGGTGACGGAGACACTGTATCGGAAGAAGATTTGAAGGATATTGTGTTCACTGTAAGTGCTGTAACAAAGGGCAGTATGGCAGAAGGCAAATTACAGTCTGCCGCAGGAGTTGAAGCGACAGTGATGAAACCTTATTTGTTGGAAAATGCCAGAGAAGGATACGCTTATTCTTTTCAGTTGCTGATGATTCCGCAGGATATGTCCGGCAAATTATTCTTTAAAGTTGCGTTGAAAGACGGCAGGAATTTCGGTCATACGCCGGGCAATGGTGAAGGCATATTAGAAGGTGGACACCAATATACATACAATGTAGGAGTTGGTAAACCGGGATTGAAAGTGACAATAGAAAAAGATTCTGTTTCGTGGGACGGTGATGACGAAGAGGTTGAAGGAACTGATAGAGAATAATATTCAAAATTTGAAGCGAAGATGAAACAATATAAACTTATGCAAGTGGCCTTGCTGGCAATCCTATTGTTCGGTTGGGCTGGTTGTTCTCAAAATGAGGAAGAAGTTCCGGGAAATGTACGGAATGGGATTGTACTGAACGTGACTGATACAGGGATAATTAGCAATGAACCGTCTACGCGTACAGAAGATACGGGATTCGTCACGACCTTTACACAAGGCGACCAGATTGGACTGTTCGCCGTGAAAGACGGTGCGATATTGGACGAAATCAATAATATGCCTTTCACTTTCAATGGTTCGAGCTGGTCGGGTAAACCGATATTGTATGATGATCGTCTGGTGGGAGTGAATTTCTATGCTTACTATCCTTATCAATCGGAAATGACAGGAAAAACGGATTTGATAGGTGATGATTTTTTTGCTCCTCTGGCAGCCGGTTGGGAATTGACAACAGAACAAAGTGATCAGAAAGCATATGCGAAACAGGATTTGATGACCTCAAATGCAACTGCATTGATTGGTGAGAACGGAAACTACTCATTGAGCTTTCAGTTAACACACCGTATGAGCTTGGTTGTTGTGAAGTTGCCTTCCACTCGTTATATCTTTACAGATGCCGAAGGAGTGGCAATGCCGGAAGAAACTCCTTATGTTGCTATGTCTGTCGATGTAGCTTTTTATCTTGATAATGTGGAGGAAGGAACTAAAATTTCTCCTTATTATGACGCAAAGAAAGATGAATATCGTTTGCTAAGAAAACCGTCTTCGGAAAATCAGATTATCGGTCATTATAATGATAAGCAATGTACGCTTGATACGGCTGAAAAGATGAAAGAAGGAAAATACAAACGTTTTGTTGTCGATGGTGGATATAAAGAGGTGACCCATCATCTGCAGGTAGGCGATTATTATTATGCAGATGGAAGTGTGGTAAGTGGCAATGAAGCAGAACCTGCAAAGGATAATTGTATTGGAATCGTTTGTTGGGTGGGAAATCCGATGCCTTCTGTGTTGTATAAAGATGTGGCGGGAACTCCCTATACTGCCACTAATGATGCATTGCTCCGTTCGCATCCCAATTGTGTTCATGGGTTAGTTATGAGCCTCTATACAGAAACGGGCAAATTCTCTCCTGCTCTTACTCAAAGTATACACGACTGGTTTATGACTACTTCGTTTACTTCTTCTTATGTATCTGTTACCGGATATTATGATGCAAATGAAAATAATAAAAACAAACCTCTTCGCTTTTTGGGATATAACAACTCGGAAGTATTAGATTTGTACTACGATACTTTCAAAACAGATTTTGAATGTTTCCAATATCAGGATGATTGTGAAAGTAGCTTCCCGTCTCCGTCTATAACTACCGGTTGGTATGTGCCTTCCAGTGGGGAACTTGTTGCTTTGCAGGATAAAGATAATTCTTTAGAGAGTAAGCTGAATACTAAGTTGATAAAAGTATCGGATAAAACAATGGATATATCTGCTACCTATTGGAGTAGTACGGAACGGAATAATAAGAATATGTACATTGTTACTTATTCTAAAACAGCTGGCTCGGCAGGAACCGGTGGTGTCAAGACCAATACTTACACTTATCGTTTTTTCCTGGGATTCTAAATTAAAGATATTTGTATGATGATGAAGAGAATACTATTTCTTATTAGTCTTTTGTTGGTAACCGGTTGCCTTTTAGTACGTGCGCAAGTCTATAAATTCGACTTTACTTCCGACAAAAAGGTAAAAGAGGGATATACTAAAGTGACACCCGAAACCTTGTTCAATGACGAACAAGGTTACGGATATGATTTGCAACCGGCATGGGATGGAAAAAGTAATCAGCCTTTCTTCTTCTCCGTCAATGTTCCCGATGGCAATTATAAAGTAACCGTCACCCTTGGCAGTAAGGATTCAGCCGGAAATACTACGGTGCGTGCCGAGTCCCGCCGACTGTTTATTGAAAATCTTCCGACTAAAAAGGGAGAAATGATTACCGAATCTTTTACTGTCAACAAGCGGAACATGAAAATCAGCGAAAGAGAGAAAGTCAAAATCAAGGCACGTGAAAAGAATAAACTGAACTGGGATGAAAAACTGACTATTGAATTTAATGGTGATGCGCCCCGTATCACTTCTCTGGTCATTGAACGTGCAGATAAAGTGCCTACCATTTTTCTTTGCGGCAACTCCACCGTGGTTGATTATGATAACGAACCTTGGGCCGCTTGGGGACAAATGTTTCCACGGTGGTTCACCGATCAGGTAGCTATTGCCAATTATGCTGAATCCGGAGAATCTGCTAATACCTTTATCGGTGCCGGACGTTTGAAAAAAGCCCTGACACAGATGAAGAAGGGCGATTATCTCTTTATGGAGTTCGGACACAACGATCAGAAACAGAAAGGACCCGGCAAAGGAGCTTTCTATTCTTTCATGTATAATCTGAAGATTTATATTGATGAAGCCCGTTCCAGAGGTGCGTATCCTGTATTAGTGACTCCGACGCAACGTCGTCGTTTTGATAAGAACGGTAAGATTGTAAACACTCACCTTGATTATCCTGATGCGATTCGTTGGTTGGCAGCCAAAGAAAACGTACCTTTGATTGATTTGAATGAAATAAGTCGTACACTTTACGAGGCAATGGGCGAAGATGGCTCTAAACATGCGTTCGTGCATTATCCGGCTAATACTTATCCGGGACAGACAAAGGAACTGAAAGATAATTCCCACTCCAATACTTTCGGTGCTTATGAACTGGCTAAATGTATTATTGAAGGAATGAAGAAAGCTGATTTGGATGCGGTGAAGTTCTTGAGGAAGGATTATAAAGGATTCAATCCAGACCATCCCGACAGATTCGAAGACTTTAAATGGAATCTTTGCCCGTTTACGGAGATAGAGAAACCGGATGGTAATTAATAAATGGAAATATAATAGCGGATTATTCCGGTTCAATATCAATAAATAACGTAGATTAAAAACATAAAATAGAAGAGGGATTATGAAAAAAGTGTTTGTATCAATGGCGTTGGCAGTTCTTGCATTGGGAAGCCAGGCACAAGTTTTGAAGAATGACCTGTTGAAAGGTTATAAGGTAGGCGATACTTTGGAGAAAACGGTTTATGATGATAAACGGGCTCCTATTAACGTAGATACTTGGTGTGGAGCATTTACTACGACATCGGTTGAAGGAGTGGTAAGTCCTACTGTTGGAAAGGCTTTGACTTATGACGGATATAGTGAGGCGGGATCATCTATCAATTTTGGTTTTCCGCAAGGTGTGAAAGGTTCCCGTGTCAGCGTATATTCTTTGGTAGAATCAGGAAAAGTTTACTCTAAAGGAACTTATTACCTGGCTTGTCTGGTGAACTTTGCTAAAGTCGGTTCAAGTAATTTGGCAGATATCTTGGCTGCCAGTGCCAGTTATGTTGGCGGAGGAAATCGTGGTCAAGTATATGTCAGACGTGAAGGAAATGATAAAATCAAATTTGCTGTAGGCTTGATGAAAGAACGTAACGAAGCTCCTATGGTATATGATTATAATACAACGCATCTGCTGGTATTGAAAGTTGATTATGACAAGAATGAAGTTTCTTTATTCGTTGATCCTGATTTAAATCAGAATGAACCGAAAGCCGATGTTGTAGTGGCTGGTGAAGAAGGTGCATTGAAAGCTGGTCTGAAAGCTATTTCGTTTAGAAATCGCAGTGGCTTTAAAGGAAATATCGGTAATTTCCGCTTTGCCAGAGATTGGGCTGGCGCTATAGGAAAATAATAGAATATATTAATCTATTAAATAGAAGAGGGGGAGAGTTGCATTGTAGACAACTTTCCTCCTTTTTGAGTTGTGGTAAGCTATATTATATTCTTGAATCACTGCTTGTCTTGTAATTCACGTAATACATCATTTATAATATAAGTATCGCTCATTAGATGCAGACCGTAACGGGAGTCATGTAACATGGCACATACATTTGTTTCATAAAACAGATTTAATGCTCGTTCCGGGCTTATCTCCAATCGGACCGATAATAATAGGATGATACGACTTATTTTTCTCCAAAGTACTTGTTCTCTCATTTATTACCTCCTTTTCTGTCCATTGTATCCAGTGGAAAACTCTTATCAAAATGTAGCTGTGTATCAATGAGTTGCTGATTGAGCAGACATTACCGAAATCTAAATCGGCACGTCCCACTTTGGCTAAAGGATGCTCTATAGAAAGGGTGGAACCATGATAAAGTGTTATTTTCATACTTTTCCGCCCTCCTGTGCTTCCCAGTTTTTCAAAGCTTCAGCCACATCCTCGCCTACATGTTTTAGGCTTTGTGTGTGCATCACTTCGTAATTGTCCAGTAGAAGACGTTTGATTAGGTTCATTTTCTCTAAACGTCGGCGCATTTCCATAGGAGAAATTCCCATTTCGCGTGCTCCGGCTTCTATCGCCATGACTGCAAAGTGAATCTTTTCACTTTCTAGGATATCTGGTTGTTTACACATAAGCATTAAAATTCAGTTTATAAACAAAGATACTTGATGGCAGGCAAATAAACAACATTGCCGGAACTTTTTTGTATATACAAGTAAAAGTCCTCCAAGCTGCCGCCGGAGGACTTTCACTACTAACCTTCAAACAAATTTATAAATAGTATTATGTCGCTTAATTATATCCTTTATTCTGTTCGTACAATCCTTCTTTTACTTTCATTTGTGAATCCGGTATCGGGTAGATGTATGAGTCTTTGGTGACCAGTTTGTATAATTCGTACGTTTCCGGCTTGGTGATTACTCCGTTGGCATCGGAACCATTGCGCTTGAACATATCCTGCAATACACCTACATATCGGTTCTGACGTACCAAATCGTGCCAGCGGATTCCTTCAGATGCCAGTTCACGGCGGCGTTCAATATCTACAGAGTCTGCAAAATTCTCGATGGTAATATCATCATCCAAAGCATCCAGTCCGGCGCGTGTACGAATCTTATTCACCATTTCTTTCCCTTTGCCGGTAGGTCCTACAATTTCAGCATACATCAACATCACATCTTCCAGGCGAATTAGTGGATAATTGATGGGGAAATAGGTGCGGTCGGCAATCTGGTCATCGATGTCTTCGTATCCTAAAAGTTTGCGTTTCATTTTGTGCTCGAAGAATTTCAGGAAGAAATCCCCTCCTGTATATGGAGTTCCGTCTTCGTCGACAAATTCACTTGTATTGATAGTTCCTGCACAACGTTTGTCAATGAAAGCACCTGTTTCGTCGGTTTGCTTGAAAATACCGTCCAATTGGTTCTCACACCATATTCTGTTACCGGACATTTGTATCTTCGTATAAGAATCGTTGACAGCCGGTACAGAGTTGAATACCATTGGATTACCATAGTTCTTGGCTGCAATATACTGGATCTCGAAAATATGATATTTGTTGTCGTTGTCACTGATCCATATTTTAATCCATTCGTCGGCTGTGCTCGCCCAATATTTATTGTTGGCGAAAGAATAATCGATCACCTCGCTAAATAGTTCCTCGGCCAACGCCTTTTTAGATGCATCCTGTACGGGATATCCTGCCATTGTCAGATAAACGCGTCCTAATAAAGACTTTGCAGCCACTTGGGTAGCACGCCCGGCTGAAGCGCTGTTTCCCATATAATTCAGCGGAGTGTCTACCAGTTTCTTTACTGCGTCCTCCAAATCCGGGACGATTGCTGTCTCATATACCTCCACCGGTTCAGACTGTTTGATCGTCATCGCTTCATTCACAGATACCGGTTCCAATACGATAGGAATACGTCCGAAGTAGCGTACTAAGTCAAAATAAGCCAATGCTCTAAGGAATTTGGCCTCGCCGATAAACTGGTTTTTGATAGCTTCTGAAGAGAAAGTAACCCCGTCGGTTTTGCTAAGAAACATATTGGCACGGGCTATAATCTCGTACAGATTATTCCAGGCTCCGGAAAGGGTACTGATGGTAGAAATGTTGGGATTGAAAGTTCCTATATCGATATAGTCACGTTGTTTATCCGTCGTTTTATCCACCCACGCATTGTCTGAACGAACTTCCGACATAAGCCAGGAATAGTCCGAAATAGGAAGCAGGCCGTTGTAGATACCGATAATGGCTTGTTCCATTTCACTGGGAGTTGAATAGAAATAGTCCGTGGTACGTGTGTCGTTAGGCTCCACTTCCAGCCAACTTTCACAAGAGGACAGTGACAATGTCAGCGCTAATCCTCCACTTATAAGATATTTATATAGTTTCATAGTTTCTTTCTTTTTTTATTTAGAATGTAACATTCACTCCTAACGTAATGACTCTGGCTTGCGGATATGAACCGTAGTCATAGTCTCCCGTTGAACCGCCATTGTTAGCTTCAGGTGAGAAACCACCTTCGTATTTATCCCACATCAGAAGATTTTCCCCTGTCAGATAAACACGGGCATTCTGTATGAACTTCTTTTTGAATGGAATACGGTATCCCAATGTTACGTTTTTGAGTTTTATGAAATCTGTACTGTATAACCATCGGCTGTCATAGAACTGTCCCGTATTGGCGTTGTCGATACCCGGAGTTTTTCCGTCGCCCGGTTCTGCTTCCGATTTCCACATATTTTTCCAATGAGACAATACATTACCGTTGGCTCCCATACCCGGACGGTCCATGGCACGTCCCAGGACGCTGTAAATCTGGCCTCCTGTCTGTGCGGTAATCAGGAAAGATAAGTCGAAGTTTTTATACTTGAAGGTGTTTGTTATACCGAAAGTATAATCCGGATCGGGTTTGCCCATCAAGGTGCGGTCGCTGTCATTGATAACTCCGTCGCCATTTGCGTCCCGGTAGCGTACGTCGCCCACTTTGCTGTTCTGCATTACAGGATATTTTTGTAAGTCAGCTTGTGTCTGATAGACTCCGACAGCATCGTACATATAAAAAGATCTCAATGGCTGGTCCACCATAAACACCTGTGTGGTGCTGTCATATCCTGTAAATACAGTGCTGTTATCATCTCCCAGGCTAAGTACTTTGTTCTGATTGTAAGAAACGTTCAGAGAAGTGCTCCATTTCAGTCTGCCTGTCAGATTCTGCGTAGTTACTTCCAGTTCGAAACCTTTGTTACGGATAGAACCGATGTTTCCCCATGCTTTGGTAAAGCCGAGCAATGCGGGAACAGTCACCTGGTATAACAAGTCTTTGGTTGTTTTCACATAATAGTCGGCAGAAAGGAAGATACGGTTGTTGAACAATCCCATATCGAAAGCAACATTCCAGCTTTCAGTCTTTTCCCAGCCAAGATCAGGATTGGCGAGCGATGTCGGTGCAAAACCGTTGATAATACTTCCGGATGAATAATTGGCACTGCTTAGTTTGGCAAGCGCTGTATTTGTAGGAATGGAGTTGTTACCATTTGTTCCCCAGCTGGCACGCAGTTTTAATGAATTCATGACGAAATTTTTCGGCCAGAATTTTTCGTTTGAGATACGATAAGCACCGGAAACAGCCGGGAAGATACCCCAACGGTTCGCTTTTCCGAAACGGGAAGAGCCATCACGGCGGATACTTGCCGTCAGCAGGTAGCGATCGTCATATTCGTATTGTAAACGTCCGAAGTAAGACATCAGGCGGGATGGAGTTGATAAGGACGCTGTAGCAGCAGTGAGTACGACGTCGGCCATATCGATCACTTCCAGAGAGTTGTCCGGAAATTGAGTGGCTGATAATCTCATGGAAGAACCACCGGAACTTTCCATAGAATAACCGGCCATTGCTCCAACAGTGTGCCGGCCAAATGTCTTGTTGTAATGCAACACCCCTTGGAGAAGGAATTTATTACCACGTGATTCGGTACGACTTGCTGTCGTTCTGTAGCCTTCCACATCCGTCCGGTATTTGGTGATGGTGCTCGGTACGAAAGAACGGCTTTGGGCACTATTAAAATTATACGAACCGGTCACTTCTGCTTTAATGCCATTCCATATATCCGCTTTAATATAGGCAGATGAACTGAATTGCACCTTTTCTCCTTTGTTTTGTACATGTTCCATATAGGCAACAGGACTGATTTTGCTGGAACTGGTCCAACGATAGTAGCCGTAAGCCCCTGCACCGGTATAGATGCCATCTTCAGGTTCTGCAACCGGAGCCATGGTAAGTACGTTCGTTGCCTGACGGTCTTTACCATCTACACGTCCTCCTTCATTCCAACTGGCAGATGGTGCCAGATTAACTCCGACAGTAATCCGGTTGAATACTTTCGATTCTACATTGGCACGGAAATTCAAGCGCTTATAATTACTTTCGATAGCGATACCCTCCTGATCTGTGTATCCCATTGATACACGATATTTAGTGTTACCGCGACCACTTGAAAGAGAGAGTTGATAATTCTGTATCGGAGCCAGACGGAAGAATTCATCCTGCCAGTCAATCAATTTCAGATTGCCGTAACCGGGTTCTGTCCAGCGGGGGTCATTCAGGAAATAATAACTTTCCTTTCCACCGATCATTGCCAGACGGGTAGCGTAATCATCTTCAATCGTTGCCCCTTTACTCCCGTATTGAGAAATATATCTGTTATTATTATATGCGGTACGGAATTCAATCCATTCTTCGGGCGACAGTACATCTACTTTTCTTTCCAATGACTGAATACCGAAAGAGGCCTGGAACTGTACTCTCACTTTTTCATCAGTACCGGCTTGTTTGGTGGTAATCAAGACAACCCCATTGGCACCGCGGGAACCATAGATAGCCGATGAGGAAGCATCTTTTAATACTTCAATAGACTGTATGTCTCCGGGGTTGAGGCTACCGAGGTCATCGACAGGAATACCGTCTACTACATATAAAGGAGTAGCATCTGCGTTGATAGAAGCAGCTCCACGTACACGAATCTGTAATTCGGAACCCGGTTCACCGGTGGTGCTACGAACTTCCACACCTGCCAGTTGTCCTTGCAGGGAAGAAGCGATATTGGTTGATGCCCGGTCTTCCAGCTTTTCGGCATTTACTTTGGCGATAGCTCCGGTCACATTTCCTTTCTTGGCACTACCGTAGCCGATTGCTACGACTTCATCCAGTGCGATAGCGGATTCCGACAGTTTGATTTGCAGCGTTTTATCGGTAATGGTTACTGTTTGAGTGTTATATCCGATAAAAGACACTTCCAGCAGTTTGGCACTTTTGGGAGCGGAGAGTACGAATTTACCGTCTAAATCAGTAATCGTTCCTTTGGCGGTTCCTTTCACAGTGACGTTTGCACCGATAATCGGTTCATCTTTCTCATCTACGACTACACCTGTCACCGTCCGGTTTTGTGCGAACGACAGGGTAGATTGTACTACGAACAGAGTCATTAAAAGGAGATATTGAATCTTCCTTCCCAGACTGCCATTTCCATGCAAAATGTTTTTCATGTTAATATCTCTAAGTGATTAAATTAGTAAATAACGGAAGATGCAGACATGGTTTGTTTTTCCATTTGTCTGACTTCCTCTGCAAAGGAAGTGTATTAGGAGAAATTACGCTCAAGTATTCGTACGGAAAAGATGTAATTTCATACTAATTGCTAAAAAACACATTTGGCATTTGTACGCCACCCCCTATGAACGTACAAATATAGCCTTTTCAACGGATTGCCTTTATCTGTTCATACATCTGTTTGCCCAAATATTCGGCAGAATTTTGGTTGAAATGCAAACGGTCGCCCATCAATTCCGCATCCGACATGTCTATCAAATATGCGTTCTTATCTTCTTTAGCAAAACGTTTCATGGCGGCTTCCACTTCGCTGCCATACTGTTTGTTCTTCTTGGCTACCGTACCGAAAATAAAAGGTAGGTTGGAGTAATCTTTTCCTGTTTTTTCGCTTAGATGGTTGCGTACATAAGTGACTACTGCTTTCAGGTTTTCATAATATTTATCTCCATGTGCATGGTCACTTTCTCCCTGATGCCATAGGAATGCATCAATCTGATAACCGTTTTTCAACTTGGATAATGTATTGTCGATGCAGCCGTCTATGTCATTGATGAAGGACAGAAGTAAAGAACGTCCTTTCTCACTGGTTGCCGTATTATTTGCCAGCCATTCGGGATTTGCCGACCAATGAATTGATTTGTCCGAAGCATTGGAAGGCTCGATAGAAGTTCCGCCGATTGCCCATTTGATAACATAGAAAGGCTCTTGCCACCATTGTTCCAGCCAATAGTAGGTAATAGCATCGTACCCCCAGGTATTGGGTTTGGCTCTTCTTTTACTCTTAGGCCAGAAGGGACGGAATTTCCCGTCTGTACGGTTCTGGGCAATTCTGCAATACTTGTAGGCTCCTGTCGTAAAAGCCGTATCTGTTGCCATTGTTTTGATGTAATCCGGCAAACGGTCGTTGGGTACACGTCCGTCGGTATTCGATTGTCCGGCGGTGATAATCACATGGGCAGGTTCGTTGTTGCCCGCCATACAGTTGCAGCTGAATGCAAGTATGAAAAGGATCAGTAAATTCTTCATGATAGAAATATGCTTTATGATTTTATAAACTATGGAGGTAATAAAAAGTCCTCCTCACGTTTATTATCGCTCGGGAGGACTTCTTATCAAACTAACAATCGTGTGAGAAATCTAATACCTGTTGAGAACTATTTATTTGATTGTTTCGAGAAACTCTACTTCGATGATTCTTAACTGGTTTTTGCTGCTGCTTTTTTCCAGTTCCATTTTATTGGCGGCCTTAGCCTCTACTTCGATAATCTGTCCGAAAGCATCTTTGTCACTAGTGTTTCCTTTCAAGCGGATGGTTATCGTATTGGCACGTACGGGCTTTTCTATATTGAGATGAATATATCCCAGGCTTTTATCCGTGTTTCCGCTCCAAATCAAGGTGTTGCCGGCATATACTTCCAGCGGGTAACTTCGTGAACGCCATCCTTGCAGTTTGATGCATATATCGTCTATTTCGGCATCTCTTTCCAATGTATAGGTAATCCATGCAGTGCTTAGTTTGCCGTCATTCTTCCATTCGGTCAGTTCGATATCATCGTAGCTTTTTTCAGCATCATTATTGTTGGAACCGGCTTTTGCCGAAACGATTCGTACGCCCTTTTTGCTGTCTTTGTAAGAAGGGGTAGAAGGTGTTTCGCCTCTGTCCAGTCTGCCTTTCAAGGTAGACTGCGGAAGATAGGAACTCAAACCTCCAGTCACTTTTACAGGCACCGTTTCCAATGTGAGAGAGGCACTTGGAAGTCCTTTAGCCTGTGCTGTCAGAGTTACTTTTCCGGCAGTCGTCGTACTGCGGATCAGTGCGCGGTTGATACCACATTCTACCGGAAGGTTTGTATCAAGAATATGATTGTTTTCACCTTGAGCAATACCTCCGCGCCATTCCGCATGACCGTTGAGTGTGAACTGAACGGTGCGGTTGTCCAACGGACAGCGTTTTCCGTCTTTATCTACCACTTCTACCTGTATCAATGCCATATCCGCACCGTCTGCATGAAATCCTTCGGGGTTTTGGATAGCGGTAAGTTTCAGACTGGCAGGTTCACCGGCTGTATTTAGAGCATAGCGGCTGATTTCTTTCCCTGCTTTATTGTAGCTGACAGCTTCCAGCTTGCCCGGTTTGAAGGCTACGTTGTCGAAAGTAAAGAGAAAATTGTATTGGCGTTTGCCTTTACCCAGGGAGTTACCATTCAGGAAAAGTTCCACCTCTTCTCCAGTAGATACTACCTGCACAGGTTTTACCGTATTTTCCGGATAGTTCCAATGGCCGATGATGTAGGTCTGGTCTTTTTCCGTATCTACCCATCCGTCCCACATTACCTGATGTGCGTAGAAAGCATCTTTTTCGATACGCATCGCGTCCGTCACTCCACTTCTTCGGTAGTTTTCCGCACCCCGGTAATGAGTGTTAGTGTCGGAGAAGATAATTTTAGTACCGCCGGAGCTGACTCTGTTACCCGTTCCGGGACGCTCACGCCAATAATCATACCAGCGGGCTATCATGGTGATGGCAAGCTCATCTTGGTTGCGGTTATAGTCAGTGGCCGGTTGTCCTTTATAAAGTGGTCCGTCACCTTCTTTATGGAAAGGATAGCTGTATTCATCCCAGTACTTTCTTAAACCTTCGTCGCGGCAATATTCGGTCGCCCACATCGGATGATGTTCGCTTCTGTTAATGTACAGCATTTCGCCGCCGTATTCTGCTTCGCGGATATCCAACATTTCACGTGATCCGATGGCACGTCCGCCGAACGGGTCGTATTTGTCGCGGACAGCTTTCATTTCTATCATGTGTTCGCGGCTGATGGCTTTGTTGCCACATTCGTAGAACAGGATACTCGGATTATTACGGTTGTAGATAATCGCGTCTCGCATCAACTCTACCCGTTGTTCCCATTGACGTCCTTCACGGTCTTTTTCAGCATCTCCGGCAGGCATTGCCTGTATCAGACCTACACGGTCGCAGGATTCTACATCCTGTTTCCACGGAGTAACGTGCATCCAGCGAACCAGATTCGCGTTTCCTTTCACCATCAGGTCATTAGAGAAATCGCTCAACCAGGCAGGTACGGACAGGCCTACTGCCGGCCATTCGTTGCTGGTACGCTGTGCATATCCTTTCATTTGGATAATACGGTCGTTCAGCCATATCTTTCCTTCTGCAAAACGTGTCTTGCGGAAGCCGGTGCGGGTACTTACTTCATCGAATACCTGATTGTTGTCATCTTTCAGAGCGGTTTTTACCGTATACAAGTAACCATATCCCCAACTCCAGAAGTGAAGATTATGGAGGGTGGCGGATGCTTTTACCGTTTTAGTCTCTCCGGCTTTCAAAGTCACTTTATCACCTTGGAAAGTTTTCATTAGTTTGCCGTCTGCATCAAGTACACTCACTTGATAGCTGAATTGCCGGGGAGCTTTACTGTCATTTCTGACTTCCGATTCGGCATGAATCGTAGCTTTGCGTCCTTGGATGTCGAAGTCTTGGGCATAGACGTATACGCCTGTCGTTTTCAGGTTGCTATATAGGGGAAGAGTCTGATATACATTATCAGTAACGTACAAGAAGACGTTTTTAGGAATACCGCCATAGTTGGCATTGAAATTGCGGTCGTTCCACTGGAACTTAGAGTTAGTTCCTTCTTCTCTGTACATCCAGTCGTTGTCGGTGCGAACGGCAATCACGTTCTCACCCTCTTTGATATGTGGAGTCAGGTCGAACCCTACCGCCATAACACCATTTTCGTGTCTGCCCAGATAATGTCCGTTGAGATAGAAGTCTCCGCGTTGGCGTACTCCTTCAAATTCGACGAATACTTTCTGATTACTTTTCAGTTCCGGAATCCGGAAATTCTTGCGATACCATACCACTGTATCTGTCAATTGTTCGATGGAAAGTTTGAATGCTTCGTCTTCATTGAAGGCATGAGGCAAAGTCACTTGTTTCCATTTACTGTCGTCGAATTTTGCGTCTTTGGCTTTAGGAAAGTCTCCTATCCGCAGCTTCCATTCGCTGTTGAAATTGTATTTTTTGCGTTCGGATGCCTGTCCGTTGATGACAGACAGTGCAGTCAGCAGAAATACGAAAAGAAATAATTTGTGTTTCATGATAGTCTATTAAAATGTTCTGCTGCAAAGGAAGTACATTGAGAGAAAACATACATATACTACCGTACGGAAAGGATGTAATTTTTATCTCATGATGAAAAAAAGCGACTGGTATTTGTACACAATTTCAGATAATAGTACACATTCCCCGTTGATAGGAGAATGAGATACTATTATCTGCGGTTAGCACATGTTCTTTTTAAACATCCGTTTCATTCTCTTCTTCTTTTTCTTCGGAAGCTTGTTCTGTGTTCTCTGCCGTATCATTGGAAGCCGGAGCTTTACCACCGTTCTTCTGATAAACAGAAGGGGCTATTCCGAATTGATTCTTGAAGCATTTGCTGAAATAATAGGGATCGTTGATACCTACTTTGTAGGAAATCTCGGAAACAGTCAGGTCTTCGGTTAACAATAATTCCGCAGCTTTCTTCAAACGAATGACACGCAGGTATTCATTGGGAGAGTATCCGGTGACACCACGTACTTTCTTGTAGAATACGGTACGTCCCAATCCCATCAGGTTGGCATAGTCATCTACGGAAAATTCCGTTTCCACCATGTGCTCGTTCAGCATTTCATTCAGTTTTGCCAGGAATTTGCTGTCCTTGTTGTTCGTACAGATAGCCGCATGAACCATTCCCGGTTCGTTGGAGAATTTTTCACGCAGTTTGTCCCGCTGTTCGATCAGTTTGGAGATTCTGGCCAGTAATAAGGAGATGCTGAATGGTTTGGTGATATAAGCATCCGCGCCGGATTCGATACCTTCCAGATATTTTTCTTCCATATTGAGGGCGGTTAGCAGAATGATGGGAATGTGGCTGGTGGCAAATTCATTCTTTAATTTCTTGGTCACTTCGAATCCCGTCATACCCGGCATTAATACGTCGCAGATAATCAGATCTGCATCATAAGTTTGTGCACGTTCGAAGCCACTGATACCATCCGCTTCTGCCACTACTTCGAAGTAATGACTGATTTCTTCTTTCAGGAATTCGCGGACATCATTATCATCTTCAATGATTAATACTTTCCGCTTGTTCAACGGTACGGGAGGTGCTGCCTGTTCGTCCGTATTTTCGTCTGTGACAAACTCTTTATGGCGTTGTTTCTCTTCTTCAATCAATAACTGGTTAGGAACCAGGAAATCTTTTTCTTCATAAACACTGGCGTCCGTTGGTAGTTCGACGGTGAAGATGGAACCGCCGCCTTCATTCTCATTATAAGAAATCGTTCCTTTATGTATATTGATCAGACCGTATGTCAGATGAAGTCCGACGCCTACACTGCTGTGTGAGAAGCTGCTTTGCATAAAGCGTTTGAACAGTTCGGCACGCTTCTCTTTCGGGATGCCCAGTCCTGTGTCGATCACTTGTATGCAGAGCTGTTTCTTCTGTTCCTGTACGTCTACTTTGAATATAATCTTTCCGTTGGAAGGAGTATATTTAAAAGCGTTGGAGAGCAGGTTATAGATCACTTTATCAAGATTCCCCTTATCCACAGGCATCTTGTAAGAGTTCTGTGAGGGCTCGAAACGGAAATCCATGTTTTTGGATTCGCTGACGTCCTTGAAACTAAGGAATATCTCATAGCAGAAAGCGACAACATCCGTTTCCTCCAGGGAGAGGGCGAGTTTGTTTTTCTGCATTTTCCGGAATTCCAGTAGTTGGTTGATAAGCCTCAACATTCGTTTCGTGCTCTTGTCCATGATCTTCAGGGAGTGTTGCATATCCTTGGAGTGGTTTCCCATGTTGACAATTCTTTCCAAAGCACCTTGAATCAGTGTCAACGGAGTGCGGAATTCATGAGAGATGTTGGTAAAGAATTCCAGTTTATACTCCGTCAACTGGTTTTCTACAGCGATACGGTTACGCAGCGCATTGAAATTTCTGATAATACGGAAACTGAAGTAACCCGCTATGGCTATTAGAATGGCATAGATCAGGTAAGCCCATCCGGTTTTCCAGAAAGGAGGAGCTATTACGATTTCCATCACATTTTCTTCTCCCCAGATACCGGCGGCGTTGCAGGCTTTCACATGTAGTTCATATTTGCCCGGAGGCAGATTCCGGTAAGTGGCAAAGTTCAGGCTGGAGGGCGAACTCCATTCCGTATCGTATGGAGGAAGACTGTAAGAGTATTTGGATACCCCGTCCAGATAGTTGAAGGTAGAGAAAGAGATCGTGAGTGAACTCTGATAATATTTCAGGTTCAGTTCGTTGATGTAAGGCATTGCTTCTTGTAAAGGCGAATCCTCCACTCCCGGAAGCATGTGCGCACCGTTGATTTGAAGTCCGGTGAAGATAACGGAGGCAGGCTTGTCCAACGTCTCTATCTTGTTGGCATCCAGTACTACCAAGCCATAGTTTGTTCCGAACAATAATTTGCCGTCATTGCTGACGCAAGCGGTGTTTTCACTATATACATTTCCTAAAGTGTAGGAAGAGAAAAAGTAATTTTCTATCTGTTTGGTAGCCGGGGTGAAACGGGAGATGCCATATTCGGTTGCAATCCACATTTTATGGTCCTTATTCTGGACAATGGATTGTACGACTGCATTGGATAATCCGTCTTTTATATCATAGCAATCGAAAGTCAGGTGTTGATAGCTGTCTCCCGGGTGGCAGACTGCGAATCCGGCCCCGGAAGTACCAATCCACATATTACCTTTATCATCGTTCATCAAACAACGGATCTCGTTGCTGGGGAATGTGCCGTTGGCATGATTGTAAATCACGTAATTCTTGGGTGATGCAATCAGTGAATCCGGATGGAAGATATAAATACCGTTGTTCGTGCCTACCCACATGCGTCCGTTCTTGTCCTCTTCGATGACACGGATGCGTTTTTCACCGTAGTTGTCTTGTAAGAAGTGTTTGAACTGGTAGCCGTCGGTAGTTTTAATTGCTAAATTTAATCCTCCACCGAAAGTGCCTAGCCACATACGTCCTTTTCTATCGCGATAAATGGAGTAAACCTGGTCGTTGGATAGAGAGTTAGCGTTTCTGGGGTCATTCTTATACCATTTGTTTGCGCCGATGCGAAGGCCGATCCCTCTCATTCCCAGCCATAAGTTGCCTTCCTGATCTTCGTTCATGCTGTAAACGTTATGGGTGAAGTCCTCTTGCCGGATCACTTTGGTCAGGGCAGAGTTGTATTCGTAAAGGCTACCCATGCGGTTGGCCATGTAGATATTGCCGTTTTGAGTCTGAAAGAGCATGCGGATGGTATTCGAGCGGTCGGAACTGTTTTCACCGCTGGGATGAATACGCTGTGTTCCTTTGTTCAGAATTTCCAAATGAGATAAACCCGAGAATTCGGAGCTTACCCAGATACCTCCGGAACGGTCTTCCATTACAAATTGAAGATAGTTGGAGTTGATGTGGCTGGATTGATTGACTTCGAATGTGAAGTGTTGCAGGTTACCCGTCGATAATTCATAAGCGTAAAGCCCGTTGCCGTAAGTCGATATCCAGAGAATGTCCCGTGAGTCGTGTACGATGCTGTAACGTTCCACATCGATGTAACCGATATGTTTGGAGGAAAGGAACTGGAAAGGTTTGATTTTGCCGGTGGTTATATCGACGTACCATAAATTGCCCGTATAGTTATGTACCCATACATTTTTCTTATTGTCCCTGGTGACAGCGCCATTTTTGATATTCAGTTCCGAGTAACGACTTAGTTTACCGGTCGGAATATCCAGTATATAGCTGCCGTTGACGGTAAACAATACCCATTTATCCTGCAAGAGGAAGTTGCCTGTGACGTGGCCTATATCATCAAAGCCCTCGGCTAACGACGCAACCTTTTCCAGCTTGTCCGTGGAATAGGTATGACGGTAGATTTCATTTTTATCGGTAATGATACAAGTGTATTTATCATAAGAAATGATGTGTTCCCAGTTCTGTTGTTGCGGGTCGAGGTTGTTCGTTTTACCATTCTGATACTTCAATAACCCTTTGTCCGTACCAATCCAGACTTCTCCTTTTGCACTTTCCAGAACGAATTGTACTTTATCGGAAGGCAGGTTGCCTGATTTCTCTTTATACGCTTGCGATGAAAATTTGCCGTCCTGATAAACGACTCTGCGGCAACCGTTTTGATTATGCCATAACCAAATAGAGTTGTCGGAAAGGATAATGAATTTGGAATAGTTTTCCTTGTATTCCCCATTTCCGGTGAAATCTACAAAACAGCCATGACGCAAATCATAGCAACTGATAAAAGAAGAAATTGTTGAAATCCACATGAAGCCGTTCGGGTCTTCTTCCATGCTTCGGATGCGGGAATCGGCTAATGAGAGCGGGTTATTTATATCCGGATAGATATTGACGAAAGAATTGCCGTCATAATAACTTAATCCGTTGAGAGTTCCCAGCCAGATAAATCCTTTACTGTCCTGCATCATATAGCGGGTCGAATTATTTGCTAATCCATCTCCGGTAGTCAGCTTATTGGAGCGAATTTCCACGGAGGCCGACAGTGGATAGAGATAAAGCAATAAAAGCGATAATATAAGGAATGTATTCTTCTTCATAGTGGATTTATATGTGTTATATGCAGGCAAAGATAGTTATTTCTTTGGATTTTAAACAAATCTGCCCTTCGTATAGTAAAATACCAAGGGCAAGAGATGTGTATTTGTGGTTGGCGCTGATACTTTTAGTATAACACTTACTTGATTTGATATCCTCTGAAAGTACCTTTCATCTTTATAAGGTCCGGTCCGAAATAGAATCCCGGTTGTGTTGGCTGGTTATAGCCTACATTTTGGGTAGCGATACTGATTCTGTATATCGGTTCTTCAAGGAAGGTGTGGAATCTGTATTCGGTCGGGATAGTCGATACGTAGAGCCGGAGAGAAGCGTTGTCCTCGGAGCGTACGAGTACTTCTTCCCGCCAGTCGCCTATAATGTCACCTTGCAGACAAGGATTCGATTTCGTTCCATTGTTGAAAAGAGTTCCTGTGAATTTGACAAGCGGAACAAACTTTTTATTTTCCCAGTCGTATTTAATAATCATGCTTCTATCCAGTAGTTCGCGCAATAGGTCTCCATCCCACCAGACAGCCATATTGGTCGGCATATTTCTCATTTTGGGGGCTATGATTTCTCCTTTTACGTTTCGAATACCTTGTGAATCTCCTGACCACATTTCCACACCCGGATGAGTCGGGTCAATGTCGGCGGCCATACAACGTCCTACATCGGTATTGCTTTTTAGCTGCAACAACACTTCTCCCGTTGCAGCATCTCTATAAGTGGAGCCGTCACGTTTGTTTTCATGGCAGTCCCACACTTGCAGACCTTTTCGTGAAGGGTCAAAATGTGTCAGGTGGATGGCGTCTCCATGTCCCATTCGGGTAGAATAAAGTCCTTTGCCGTTGTGGTCGATAGCACAGGAACCGTAAATGATTTCGTCGCATCCATCACCATCCACATCGCCTACACGCAGATTGTGGTTTCCTTGTCCGGCGTACTGCTCACATCCGGGATGGTTGCTGTCGAATACCCAACGGTTCTTCAGTTCTTTTCCGTTCCAGTCGAAGGCAGCCAGAACAGTACGCGTGTAGTAGCCTCGGCACATGACAACACTTGGGTGTACTCCGTCAAGATAGGCTACACAAGCCAGGAAGCGGTCGCTTCGGTTACCTTTTGCGTCTCCCCAGTCGGCAACGTTGCCGCGGGCAGGGATATAGTCGATGGTATGTAAGGCTTCACCGGTGTCTCCAGAAAAAACAGTCAGGTATTCTTTGCCTTTCAGAATACGTCCTTGTTTCATTATCTGATTTCTGCTGGGATCGAAAGTTCCCTCTTCGCGATAGTCTGCATTTGCATCTCCTATCACTTTCCCTTTGCTGTCTATTGTTCCGTCGGCAGTCCGCATCACTACTTCCGCTTTGCCGTCACCATCCAGATCGTACACCATGAATTGAGTATAATGAGCTCCTGCACGTATGTTTTTACCCAAGTTGATACGCCATAGTTGTTCTCCGTTCATTCGGTAACAATCGATGTATACTTCGCCTGTATAGCCTTCATGTGCATTGTCGTGTGAATTGCTGGGGTCCCATTTGAGGATAATTTCGTATTCGCCGTCACCGTCTACGTCACCGATGGAAGCATCATTGGGACTGTACGTGTAGGTATCACCTGCCGGAGTTATTCCGTCCGCCGGTTTTTGCAGGGGAATTTCCAGATAGCCGAGAGGCGCGTTTTCCGGGAGTGTGTATGTACCGTCAATGTGATGCGTCTCCTTGCCTTTTAGAACAGGACGTACTTCGTAAACAGCCGTTTTCTGACTGTTATTCTTATCACGGAACAAGGTGCTGACTGTGATGGGAGTGTCTGTCAGTTTCTTCCCGTCTCTGTACACATTGAAACCGGTCTGTATCGGATCGGAAGAAAGATACCTCCACGAAACGATTACTTCTGAAGGGTTTTCGCGAATGGCAACTACGCCGCGGTTTAGTTTCTCCCGTTGTAACTTTGAGTAGTTATAACCAGGTTGTGCTGTCATTGTTGCAACAGGCAGCAACATGAATATGCACAATAGATAAATTGCAATTCTTCTCATATTTGTTTCATCGGTTTGGACCTTATTATATTTATTCACTCGCAAAATTACTCCTTTTTTGAATGTATGAAATGGAGAAATGTACAAAGACTATATACAATTGTGCACCCTTTCAAATTAATTGTCCGTATGATATAATATTCTATCTTTTGCGTACATCCGTCCATTACCTCTTTGATGATATGCGATAATTTTGCAACATGAACTAAAAGAAGTAATTATGAAGTATCTTTTATCTATTGTACTATTGGCCTTGATTGGTGTTACAACTCCGAAAAAGACAACTCCCGCTTATGATTGGGGAAGTGTGTCTGCAAAGCCGGATTTATCGTGGGCCGATCAGGTGGGGGCGCAGAGGACTCCGAAAAACACAGAATGGGATGCCGGAAAGTTCGGGTTGCGGAATGACACTTCCGTATTTAGTACTCCTGCTATCCAGGCCGCTATTGATGCTTGTCACCAACAGGGAGGAGGCACGGTAGTTGTTGCCCCGGGGTATTATAAAATAGGTGCTTTGTTTATCAAGAGTGGTGTGAACCTGCATCTTAGTAAAGGTACTACCTTGCTTGCGAGTGATAATATTCAGGACTATCCGGAATTTCCTTCCCGCATTGCCGGTATCGAAATGACATGGCCTTCGGCTGTTATCAATATAATGGATGCGGAAAATGCCGCTCTTACGGGGGAAGGCTTTATCGATTGCCGCGGAAAAGTATTCTGGGATAAATATTGGGCGATGCGGGAGGAATATGAGAAGAAGAATCTGCGCTGGATTGTGGATTATGATTGCAAGCGGGTGAGGGGAGTACTGGTTTCCAACAGCAAGCATATCACGTTGAAAGACTTTACGTTGGTGCGTACGGGATTCTGGGCTTGTCAGATTTTGTATTCGGATCATTGTTCGGTGAGCGGACTTACTATTAATAATAATGTAGGAGGTCACGGACCAAGTACGGATGGCATTGATATTGATTCATCCACCAATATTCTGGTAGAAAACTGTGATGTGGATTGCAACGATGATAATATTTGTATTAAGGCAGGGCGTGACGCGGATGGACTGCGTGTGAATCGTCCGACGGAGAATGTGGTGGTTCGTAACTGTATTGCCCGTAAAGGTGCGGGCTTGCTGACTTGCGGAAGTGAGACTTCCGGTTCTATCCGCAATGTACTGGCTCATGATCTGATAGCGTATGGCACAGGAACGACATTGCGTCTGAAATCATCCATGAACCGTGGCGGAACGGTCGAGAATATCTATATGACGCGTGTTGAGGCTGATAGTGTGACTCATATTCTGTCTGTCGATTTGAACTGGAATCCGAAATATAGTTATTCTGCCTTGCCGAAAGAATATGAAGGAAAAGATGTTCCTGAACACTGGACTACTATGTTGACTCCGGTAGAGCCGAAGGAAAAGGGGTATCCTCATTTTCGTAATGTGTATTTCTCTCACGTAAAAGCAGATGGAGCAAAACGTTTTATTTCCGCTTCGGGATTGGAGCGCAAGTCATCGCATCGAGAATTTTTATCTGTCTAACATTAATGCGGAGGTGGAATCTGTCGGAAAGATAACTTATGGAAAGAATTTCCAGTTACAGGATATTCATTTGACGGTAAAAGATAAAAGCCGATTGCGGCAAACGGATAATATAGATAGTAAGATTGAGATTAATTACAAATAATTCTCCTTACAGGCAGGAAGCTCTTGACAAAGCCTTTTTTATGTTGTATATTTGTAGGTGTGAATATCAATGGATAAAAGGTTTGATTAAAAAGAATGAAAAAGAAACTAGTACAATATGATGACAATATATCAGGGAGTCCTTACAGTAGTTAAGCTGTGAGAGTTTCTGTATGAGCCAAAGGCTGTGAATCTTTATGGGATTTGCAGCCTTTTTTGTTGCGAAAAATCACGGTTATATCCTTAATTCGGAGATTCATCGTTTATAATAAACTTGGATACCGTTTATAATAAACTCTTCAATAGTTTATTAAGAACGTTGACGAAGATTATGAAAGAAGAGTCATCTTTTTTCTTTTTGGTTCAAGATAAATTATGCTTTATCTTGGATATGTTATGAAAAGTAAATGATATAGACGTCGTTGTCACAAAACTCTATTCTTTGCGTACGATATTACAGCTCCTATGGTATAAAAAACAGTAGCTTTGCTGCTACATAATACTTGATATACCATGAAACGCATTAGCCTTCTTCTTTTTTTTATAGGATGTTTCCTCTTTTCTCTTTCGGCTACGAATTATTTTGTGGCTACTAATGGAAGCGATTCAAACAGTGGGACGATTGATAAGCCTTTTGCCACGTTGGACAAAGCACAATCAAAAGTGATGGCAGGAGATACTGTATATATCCGGCAAGGTACATATCGAGTGACGGAAGCAGAGATAATGGAACATTATACTGCGGGAAGTACTACTTGGAGCCGGGTATTTAAAATGTCAAAGCGTGGAACTGGACCGGACAAACGAATTTGTTACTCCGGTTATAAAAATGAGCGTCCGGTTTTTGACCTTTCGGCGGTAAAGCCGGAAAATGAACGTGTTATTGTGTTTTATGTAAGTGGCTCTTATTTGCATTTCAGAAATATAGAGGTGGTGGGAACACAAGTAACTATTGTGGGACATACCCAGTCCGAATGTTTCCGCAATGAAGGGGGAAGTGATAATATCTACGAACATCTGTCGATGCATGACGGTATGGCGATCGGTTTCTATATAGTGACGGGTAAGAACAATCTGGTGCTGAATTGCGATGCCTATAATAATTATGATCCTGTATCCGATGGCGGTAAAGGTGGAAACGTCGACGGATTCGGTGGACATCTCACTTCTCCCCAATATACAGGCAATGTATTCCGGGGGTGTCGTGCGTGGTATAACAGTGATGATGGTTTTGATTTGATTAACTGCCAGGCGGTTTTTACCATTGATAACTGTTGGTCTTTCTTGAATGGATATACGAAAGACGGTGGTAAAGCTGGTGATGGCACCGGATTTAAGTCCGGAGGATATGGGATGAGTGATAATCCTAAAGCACCAAGTGTGATTCCTATGCACATTGTTCAGTACTGCCTTGCTTATATGAATAAGAATAAGGGGTTTTATGCCAATCATCATTTAGGAGGGATAGCGTGGTATAATAATACGGGTTATCAGAACCCGTCCAATTTCTGTATGTTGAACAGGAAGACTGCATCGGAAGCGGTTGACGTGCCGGGATATGGTCATATTATAAAGAATAACTTGTCGCATACACCAAAGTCTTCGGGAAAACATATCATAGACGTTAATCAAGCGGAATGTGAAATAGCAAACAACTCTTTTCTTCCGGTAGATATGGCTGTGACGGATGATGATTTTGTTAGTTTGGATGCTTCCCAGCTTGCCTTACCTCGTAAGTCAGACGGAAGTCTTCCTTATGTAGAATTTTTGCGGCTGAAGACGAATAGTAAATTATATAATGCCGGAATGGGTTGTTTTCTTGCCGGGGGCAGTGAAGATACTAGCTATGATTGGCTGGAAGATGCGGCAATACTTGTTGAGGGAGATGTGGCAAAGATAGTAGGTCATGGCGCAGAAGCATTTGTGTACTTCTATATTAATGGTAAGGCAGTTTCTTTCTCTGATAGACAAGTGGATTTATCGGCCTATAAGGGAGAAATTGATTTGAAAGCGACGACAGATAATGGTGGCGTAACTAAATTGAAACAGATCAGGTGACGCAGAAATATAGAATTATGAAACCGATTCATAAAATAAAGAGAATATGAATAGAGAAACGATAATAAACAGACCATTGGATATATTTAGGAAAGCAATGCTTTTCCTGCTACTTTGTGTTCTTATCGCATCATGTAGCAAGGAAGATACTATTACGGAAGAAACTGGTATAACCGGAACTCCTCATTTCACCTGGGATATTGCGATCGAACTTGAACAGCCCAATAACTGGTGCATGACTTTGGCTACAGAAAAAGTAGCAATAACCAATCTAACAGAAGGAAAACAATATATACTCACTTGGAAAGGAGGACTTTCAACTGGGCGGAAAACAGGAGGGGTATTAAAAACGGTTATACGCGGGGAACAAACAAAGAATACGGATTTGGATCTGCTGAAAATAAAAGAATCAGGAAATAGTACTTATGAAATCTTTCTTCGTGGTGGCGGACGTAAAGGAGAGATTGTGTTTACAAAATAATAGTCTACCGGATTGTTCATCCCGGAATAAATGATATAAGAAAAACTTAACTCTATCGTAGCGTGTCTTCTTTTATAAAGAGGATGCGCTTTTTTGATACTGTAGAGAGCGTTTTATTTTAATTCGATATATGTACAAAAATAAGTCTGAATATGGAATATTGTATATAGATAAATAGTATTTGAATCCTTTGTATAGAACTCCATAAGAAAATCAATATCTCCATATCTTTTGCTTTGGGGCAAATGGAAACATGCGGTACTTTTGCAAAAAAGTAACGAGATATAGAAAATGATAAAGTCAGCATTTTTAATAGTAGCGACATGTTGCAGTCTGCAACTGTTTAGTCAGGAAAAATTTCCCGATGGTAAAATTATACCGGATTGGTTTTACAAAAATGAAAAAACTGATATAAATGGATTAGGAAAGAGTCTCTTGATTACCGACTATGGAGTAGTGAATGATAGTACACTGTTACAGACAGAGAAAATTCAGGCTGTTATAGATTTGGCGTCTAATAATGGAGGCGGAGTCATTGTTATACCTGAAGGTACTTATCTTAGTGGTGCGCTGTTCTTTAAGCCGGGAACACACTTGCATTTGGAAGAGAAAGCTATATTAAAAGGTAGTGACGATATTAGCAACTTTCCTGTAATAGAAACACGTATGGAGGGACAGAACCTAAAGTACTTTTCAGCTTTGATTAATGTTGATAAGGTAGATGGTTTCACCCTTTCCGGAAAAGGAAAAGTTGATGGAAACGGTGAACGATATTGGAAGTCATTCTGGTTGCGGAGGCGTGTTATTCCTAAATGTACTAATATGGATGAATTGCGTCCTCGTCTACTTCATATATCTCATAGCAATAATGTACAAGTTTCAGATGTGCGACTTGTTAATTCTCCGTTTTGGACAACTCACATTTATAAGTGTGATAGCGTAAAACTTTTGAATTTGCATATCTTTTCACCTTCTTTTCCCGTAAAGGCTCCAAGTACGGATGCAATCGATATTGATGCGTGTAAAAATGTACTTGTCAAGGGATGCTATATGTCGGTTAATGATGACGCAATTGCATTAAAAGGTGGCAAAGGACCATGGGCTGATCAAGATCCCGATAATGGTGGCAATTGTGATATTATCATTGAAGACTGTACTTTTGGATTCTGTCACGGAGTGCTGACTTGCGGTAGTGAATCGATATATAATCATAATATAATTCTTCGACGTTGCAATCTGGATCAGGCTAAACGCCTGTTGTGGTTGAAAATGCGTCCGGATACTCCCCAACAATATAAGTACATCCTCGTTGAAGACATAAAAGGAAATGTCCGCAATTGTATCTTTATTGCTCCTTGGACACAGTTTTATGATTTGAAAGATCGCAAGGATATGCCAGTCTCGTATTCCAGCTATATTACAATGCGTAATATTCATCTGGATTGTGATTCCTTTTTTGCTGTAGAGAAATCAAAACAATATAAATTATCCAATTTCTGTTTTGACAATTTGACTATTACGGCTAAAAAAGATGTGAAGATAGATGAAGATATTATTGATGCATTGGTTATGAGAAAGGTTGAGATAAATAAAGTGAATTAAAAAAGAATGGTAGAAAGACTGGAAAATCGTACATAGCCTGTAAAATCGTACAAAATAGGCGTGTGATGGGCTGTACACATATGAATTTACATAAGAAAGTCGAATTCTCCATATTCCTTTTCTTTAACTCTACCATGTAATGCGGTATCTTTGACATGTGCTTATTCAGTAAAATATTGAATCTAAAACTATAAAATACAATGAAATTCTGTAGAATTATTTTTTGTCTGTGGTTATTGGTCTGTTTCTTTCCAATAGGTATTCATGCAGATATACAACTTCCCTCTATATTATCAGATAATATGGTACTTCAGCAAAATGCGAAAGTACGTTTTTGGGGAAAAGCACGTCCCGGAGAAAAGATTTTGGTAAAGACTTCATGGGATCATAAGAAATACAAGGTGACTGCTTTAGCAAACGGTCATTGGGAACTGATGATACAAACACCGGCTGCTACTTCCGGACAATCTGTAATGTTGAAAGGTGATAATAAGATCCGGATCAATAATATATTAATAGGTGAAGTTTGGCTTTGTACGGGACAGTCAAATATGGAATTTCCCGTAGCCCGTAATCCGCAAGTGAAATGGAAAACAGGAATGTTGAATGAAGCGGAAGAAATGAAAGATGCTGATTTCCCGGAAATCCGCCTGTTTCATGTAGAGCATCAACTGGCACCTGATGATGAAAAAGAAGATTGCGTTGGAAAGTGGGTGGTTTGTAATCCGGAGAATCTGAAAGACTTTTCTGCTGTAGGATTTGTCTTTGGACGTAAATTGTATAAAGAATTGAGTACACCGGTTGGATTGATTCAGTCTACTTGGGGAGGAACACATGCTGAATCTTGGACAAGTATGAAAGTGATGGAAAACAATCCGCTGTATGCTGATGTCTTAAAACAATATTCAAAAGAAAAGGTGAGTAGGGAAAAAGATAAGTGTAAGGTTCCGGCTACTTTGTGGAATGGCATGATTGCTCCTATGGTAGGGTACACTGTAAAAGGAAATATCTGGTATCAGGGAGAATCCAACTCTGTTCGTTATGAGAAATATCAGGAAGTATTTACTAACCTGATTAATAGTTGGCGGAAAGAATGGAATCAGCCGGATATGCCTTTCTATTTCGTACAGATTGCACCACATTACAAGCAACCGGCAGGTATTCGTGAAGCACAATTAAAAACATGGTTAAGTGGACTTGAAAATATTGGTATGGCAGTAGTGACGGATGCAGCCGATTCTACCGACATACATCCACGAAATAAAGTTGCACCGGGCGAACGGCTGGCAGCTTGGGCATTAGCAAAGCAATATGGTAAAAAGATTGTTTATTCAGGACCTCTCTACAAATCAATGAAAGTGAATGGGAGAGAAATTACATTAGATTTTGCATTTGCGGAAGGTGGCCTGCAGACACCCGGCAATGAACCGGTAAAAGGATTTTTTATTGCCGGCAATGATGCGCGGTTTTATCCGGCTGATGCTGTGATTAATGGAAGTTCGATAACACTTTCTTCAACTTATGTCTCTGCACCTGTAGCTGTACGCTACGGTTATGGGACTTTCTTTAGAGTGAATCTGTTTAATAAAGCTGGACTTCCGGCAGTTCCTTTCCGTACGGATACTTTTGCTCCCGACACTTATTATCGTCTGTTTGCCGATTCGGAAATTCGTCGTTTCCCGGAAGCGTGGCAACTGGATCATGGAAAACGCCTGTATTTTGGTTATGCGCAAGGAGTAGGTTGTTGTGCGATGTTACAAGTTTGGAAGAAAACAGGAGACCGTAGGTACTTTGATTATGTAGAGGCATGGGCTGATTCTTTGGTAGACGATAAAGGAGAGATTCATTTATATAAGAAAGAAACCTATAATTTGGATTATATCAATTCCGGAAAAGTTCTGTTTGATTTGTACAATGAAACCAAAAAGGAGAAATATAAATTGGCTATCGAGAATTTGATAGATCAGCTAAAAAAGCAACCTCGTACAACAGATGGAGGTTTCTGGCATAAGAAAATATACCCTAATCAGATGTGGTTGGATGGATTGTATATGGCTTCTCCTTTTATGGCTAGATATGGAGCTGAATTTAATCGTCCGGAATGGATTGATGAGGCTGTTAAACAGTTCACTCTCTGCCATCAGCATACATACGATACCAAGACGGGACTTTATTATCATGCATGGAATGAGGACCGGAGTCAGCGCTGGGCTGATCCGGAAACAGGCCATTCTCCTAATTTCTGGGGACGTAGTATTGGTTGGTGGTTTATGGCTTTGGTAGATGCTTTGGAATATATTCCCCAAGATCATTCAGGCTATGCTGATATGATTAAATGGACGAAGGAATTAGCGGAGACTCTTTCAAAATACCAAGATAAAAATGGCTTATGGTATCAGGTGATTGATCAACCTTCACGTACCGGTAATTTCCCGGAAGCTTCTGTTACGACACAATGTATGTATGCTTATATGAAAGCAGTGAATAAAGGATATATTGATAGTCAGTATCGTGCCATTGCAGAAAAGGCCTTTAAAGGTCTGTGTGATAAACTACTAATCTCAAATTCGGACGGAACATTGACATTGACAAAATGTTGCCAAGTGGGTGGATTAGGTGGTAAGCCTTACCGTGACGGCAGTTTCGAGTATTATATAGGAGAGAAAATGAGAGATAATGATGCTAAAGCAACAGGACCTTTCATTATGGGATGTATTGAGTTGAACAAATAATATAGAAGATAGAAATAATAAGAGATTTTCGACTATTGTTTCAATTAATGAACTAATAAAATGTAATACCATGAAAAAAGAACAAATTATCAAATCGATGTTATTTTTAATTATTCCTTTGTTTGCTATCTCATGTGATGGTAATGGTTTTATGGAATATGAAGAGACTGCATTGATGCAAAGAGATGCGCAGCAAGGACTGTTAAGTGATGGGGCAAGTGATAATATATGTATGGTTAATCTGAACTTATTCACAAAACCTTATTTTGATTATCAGTATAATACAGGTAAACATGTGGATGAATGCTTTGTATATATTGATAATCAGGAGGATTTAACAGGGCGTCTTTCTTTACGTGGCGATGAAAATGTGAAATCTAATATTCCAATATCTTTTGGGAAACATCAAATTAAGTTGGATATACAAATTGATGGTGGAAAATCATACACGTACCCATTTGAGAGATGCAATGCGTTGGTCACTTTAAAGACAAAGGGTTCAAGTATTGTACTTTTCAATGATGTCGTTTCTCAAGAGAAAGGAGGATCTATAACAAATGCTTCTTTTGAAGTTAAATTTGATGTAGATTTTCCTTATGCTGAAAGCAATGACTACGTACTAGATATTACATTAGGATTTTATGATGAAACATATGATGACGGCTCTTCTGGTCCTTATGTAAACGGAAACGTTAGTGTGTATACTTATTATCAATGGACAGACATTACATCGGCACAAACTGTTTATTGTGACTTTATTCTTGGAGTTAGATACAATTCTACTCAAAAAGAGTATTGGTATAGTAAAGATTTTGAGCAAAATCTTTTTATTGATAAGAATGGAATGCTTGTTAATAATGTAAATTGGCTTGATAAAACAGTTAGATTACCAGATGGTGATGATATTGGTTATAAATTATTTCTGTTAACGGAAATTTGGGCCAAACTATACTCTAGTATTGGCGTTATGTCTGGCGAAACGGAAGTTTCATGGTATTCAGTTTATTATAGAAACAAAGAAAATGACGGAGAATATTCAGAATGGTATCCGGCTGACGAATTAGATACTTCCCTAGCATGGGTAGATGCTACCATTGATTTTTATTCAAATCTGGAGATTGTATGTTTTAAAACTAAAGAAATTCAAGATGCTTATGCATCTCAATGGGGCATTGTACCTTATAACTAAAAAGTCTTGATTTTTTATAAAAAGGTATGGGGCCGTATTATAGCTGAAAGATGATAAATTTCATCTAATAATTTTTGGGGGAGGAAATATTAATTCAAAATTGTGAAACAACGTAATTTTAGTGTAATCATTAAATAAAAATATTGATGGTAGTTTATTATTTAATTTAATTATATATGAAAAATATTACATTATTAAAAGCAAAAGTAGGAATATTGGCAGTTTCCTGTCTTTCCATTACTACTTTGTTTGCATGTGTTGATAAGGATGCTAGAAGTGATTTGAGTCCCAATTTGCCAACAGATCAAGCGCAAAATGGGGATTTTGGTGATCAAGGGGGAGGTTCGGATCAGGGGCTTAATTTCCCGGTTTTTGATGATGGAGTACTTGCTTTTCCTGGTGCGGAAGGATATGGGAAAAATGTAACAGGTGCTCGTGCAGGTGAGGGACGGGAAATTTATCATGTGACTAATTTGAATGATGCGGGTCCTGGATCTTTTCGTGATGCAGTAAGCAAACCTTGGCGCATTATTGTCTTTGATGTATCTGGTGTTATAAAATTGAGTAGCAATCCTATTGTTTTGAAAAGTAATCAGACAATTTTAGGACATACTGCTCCAGGTGATGGGATTGTTCTTTATAATGGACGTGTTTCTGCTTCAGGTGCACAGAACTTGATTGTTCGTTACTTGCGTATACGTATGGGAGCTGCATATCCTTCGGAACTGGATGCTTGCGGAGTAGCTAATGGAGCAGATATGATATTCGACCATTGCTCTATGACTTGGGGAAGAGATGAATGTTTTTCTATCAATCCTGATGGTAAGGGAACTGCCCCAAAGAATATAACAATACAAAATTCTATAATCGGGCAGGGTTTGCAGAATCACTCGTGTGGTGGCTTAATGCAAACTGATATATCGAATGGGTGTACAATCTTCCGCAATTTATATATTGACAATAAAACTCGAAATCCGAAAGTTAAAGGATTAAACCAGTTTGTTAACAACGTTGTGTATAATTGGGGAAGTGGAGCTGCTTATAATATGGGTGGTGATTCTTCAGGTAAATCGGAAACAACTATTGAAAATAACTATTTTATAGTTGGTCCCTGTAATAATTGGCAAAATGTGGAAATTGCACCTAAAGTATATGAGGCGCAACAGGTACTAATGAATCCTGCAAGACCATTTACTGGTGGTAACAGTGATTTTAGAAGTTATTGTAAAGGTAACTATTATGACTATGACAAGGATGGAGCATTGAATGGAATAGAGATAACAGAAGTGAATTGGTCACAATATTGTAGTGGCTCTCCTACACTTCTTGAAGCTCGTTCTGATCTACATCCAATTATACGCAGTCAGAAAAGTGCACAGGAAGCTTATGAATGGGTAGTTGAAAAAGTGGGTGCTTATCTTCCGGTACGTGATGAAGTAGATAAATACTTGATAGATGAACTTACTTCGTTGGGAGGAAAAGGAACGATTATTCAAGATGAACGTAAAACAGAACAATTTCCGTTGGGAGGTCCTGGTACAATAAATGCTGCACAGAAACCTCTGGATTCAGATAATGATGGGATGCCGGATGCTTTCGAAGATGCATGGGGACTGGACAAATATGATCCGACAGATGCGGTAAAAGAGGCTAAAAATGGCTATTTGAATATAGAAAATTATGCCCTTTCGTTGGAATATCCTGATGAATATGAGTATGAACTTAATAAGAATAAACAATAATCAATTTGTGTAATATGAAAAACATGACATTTACAACAGTACTACTTTGTATACTGTTCATGCCTTTCTTTATCTCCTCATGTACAGATAAGATAGATGAACATTATGAAGAACCTGAATGGTTGAAAGGTAGTGCTTGGGAAGTCCTGGAAGATAGAGGGAACTACTCGCTATTTTTGCAGGCAGTAGAGTTGGCAGGTTTTAAGCCTATTATGGAGGGAAAAAGTATCCTGACTGTGATGGCTCCGGATGATACGGCTTTTTCGGCCTATTTGGAGAAGCACGGCTATTCCGACATCAGTGAAATAAATTTGGATGAATTGAAAAAAGTGATTGGTTTTCATCTGCTTTATTATTCTTACAATAAAAATAAGTTGGTGAATTTTCGTCCGGAAGGTGATTTAATAACTGATGAGGAAATGAATAAAAATGCGGGTCTGTATTATAAGTTTCGTACACGTAGTAGTAATGTTCCTACTATGGAAGTAGAGGCTTCTACGGGTAAACGACGCATGGTTTATCATCTGGACCGTTTTATTCCGGTTTTCTCTTACCGTTTTTGGGATACAAAAAAATTGGATGCAGCATCTAATTATACCTATTTTTATCCTAATTCCACATGGAAAGGGACAGGGGGATTCAATGTTTCCAATGCTGCTGTTAGTGAATATGAAATTTTGGCAGATAATGGTTATGTATATATTGTTGATCAGGTAATTGAACCTTTGGAAACCATTTATACCCAGTTGGAATCAAATGAAAATTATTCAATTTTTTTCAACTTATATAATGAAAATACCACTTATACGTATGACGCTACCTTATCTAAAGATTTTGGAGCAGCCTTGGGGGCCGATTCACTTTTTATTCATACACATGGTACTTCTTTGCCTGCTATAGCAGTAGAATGGTATTCAACGAAATATTCGGATGTAGCCAATAATGCTTCAAAAGCATATAGTGTATTTGCACCGTCAGATGTGGCTATGAATAATTTCTTTGATAATTATTGGGAAAAGGGTGGATATGAATCTTTGGATGATGTAGATGATTTAGCAATGAAATATATGTTGAATCAATTTATTTATAAAGATGGAATTGCATTCCCTGATGAAATTACGAGTGGAAAAGTTAAGAATATGTATGACATGGTCTTTAACTTCGATCCTTCTAAGGTGACTGATAAATCAATGTGTGTCAATGGTGTCTTTTATGGATTAAATACAATGGATACACCTATTTTGTTTGCTTCTGTAGTCGGACCGGCTTTCCGTAACAAAGATTGTAATTATTATCTTTACATGTTGGATGGGACTGGACTGATAACTGCCTATTCTTCACAAGATACGAAGTATGTCTTGTTAGTGCCTACTAATGAACAAATAGAGTCAGAAGATATTTACTTGAGAACTTATGCGGATGGAAGTAAGTTACAACAAGAAACCGAGGATGGATTGGTAGATGTTTCTTCTTCTGTAATGAGAACTATTGTAAACATACATACGGCTACAGGTGTAGATGGACTGAAAACAAATGGGACACAGGTTCTAGCTACACAAACCGGTTTTAATTATTGGTATGTGAAGGACGGGAAGATAACAAGTAGTGCAGCTTATAATCAAATTTTGGAACCGGATAATAATGTGGAACCTTTCTCTGAATTTACAGAAGTAAAGAACGGCAATGACAACTGGAATAATGGAAGAACTTATATGTATAGTGGAACAGCCTTGTTTCAAGCGCAAGAAGGTGATGGGTTACAACATAAATTAAGCGTTTGTAATGATAATCGTTATGTTTACTATCAGTTTGCACAGCTGTTGCAGAAAGCTGATATGGTAATGTCTAGCAACTATATATTCGGACTAGCAGGAGCTTCTCATGTTATAGGTTTTATTCCGACAAATGAAGCCATTAGTACAGCAATAGCTGCAGGGCAAATTCCGGGCATGGATGCGACCGGAGCGGTAACTAGTAGTTCGAAACTTCGTCAATACCTGCTTTCATATTTTATACGTGATAGGGAAAATGCACTTATTTCTTATCCTTATCCGGGGTCGGCTATGAAGAGTTCTACATATGTTACTGCTAGTGGAAAGTCTTTGACGTATACAGATTCCGGAAGTTCATTAAGCATAATGGTAGATGGAAAAGTGGCAAACGTGATATCTGATTATAATTTCTTCCCGTTTGCGTTTGACGACGGATGTTTTCAGTTGATTGATACAGTCCTTTGATATAACCGAATTTAATATGAATATGAAATTAGTAAAATACATGCTGATAGCGATACTTGTTCTGGGGACAGGGGAAGTAGCCGCACAGGTACAAGTCGTGTCCGGTAAGGTGACCGAAATGCTGGGAAATCAGATCGAACCGATAGTAGGTGCGAATGTGAATATTGTGAACGCTCAAAACCGTTCTGTAGGAGGTGCGGTGACCAATTTGGATGGTGACTACCGTTTACAAATTCCTGCACAAGAAAACAATCTGACATTGGTATATTCATACATTGGTATGAAAACGAAACGAATCAAATATACTGGTCAGAAGGTATTGAATGTAAAACTGGAATCCAATGTGGAAACATTGGATGAGGTTGCTATCACTGCTAAACGTATCGAACGTAATAATATGGGTATCGGACATAAAGAGAATGTATCTGCGACCCAGAAAGTGATGATGGAAGATTTGATTGCTACTGCTCCGATAGCTACGGTAGAAGAAGCTTTACAGGGGCAGTTGAGTGGTGTAGATATTGCATTGAGTGCTGATCCGGGAGCGCGGAGTTCTATCCGTATTCGTGGTACCAGTACACTGAATGGCTCTGTCGAACCATTAATTGTGATTGACGGGGTTCCCTATACACAAGAGTTAGATGACGACTTTGATTTTTCTACTGCCAATGAAGAAGATTTAGGTGCTTTATTGAATATTGCTCCTACTGATATAGAATCGGTAGAAGTTTTGAAAGATGCGGCTGCTACGGCTATTTGGGGAACGAAAGGTGCTAACGGTGTGTTGTCAATTACGACTAAAAAAGGTAAGACTGGCAAGACTACATTTAATTTTTCTTCTAAGTTCACAGCAAAATTTGAACCGAATAGTATTCCAATGTTAAATGGATCGGAGTACATTGCTATGGTACAGGAGGCTTTGTGGAATAGTGCTAATTATACAGGTTTGAATGCAGATACTTATTTAAAGTATTTGTATGATACACCTGAAATTAACTACTCGCCCAATTGGAACTATTTCAATGAATATAATGTAGATACAAACTGGTTGGACGAGGTACGTCAGAATGCATTTACTACAGACAATACATTTTCTATGAGCGGTGGTGGTGAAAAGGCCACTTATCGTCTGTCACTGGGATATTTAAGTGAAGGAGGTACAACCATCGGTACAGGGCTGAAACGTTTCAACTCATCTTTGCGTGTAGACTATAATTTCTCGGATAAGTTGAGGTTTGGAGCAGATTTCTACTTTACACAGTCAGATAAGGATGATAACTGGGCACCAAAAGATAGCAACGTACGTTCGGAAGCGTTTAAAAAGATGCCAAATAAATCTCCTTATTATATGGATGATAATGGAAACCGTTCTTCACAGTATTTTTCTTATCAGACAAAGGATTGGGAAGGTGAATTTAAGGCAAGTAACAATAGTGCCTCTCATTTTAATCCGGTAGCTATGGCAAACGAGAGTTATAAAAATACTATGTCACGTGATAGCCGTGCTAATTTCCGTATTGATTATAAAATACTTCCGTATCTGACGTATTCGGCTTATGCTTCTCTTAAGATGTCGACTACTACAACAGACAAATTCCTTCCTCAAGTTGCTACGGGAGTGGCTTGGACAAGTGAATATGCCAACCAAAGTACTGCTGCTTCTTCAGAGAGTCTAACGTTGCAAACGGAAAACAAATTGATATTCAATAAAAACTGGAAGGATAAACATAATTTGATTGCAACTGCTGTATTCCGTACTACGCAGGCTACCAGTTCTAGTGCTACAAGTACTTCTTATGGTAATGCTTCATCTGGTCTTGCAGATCCGATTACAGGTAGTTCTGTTTATAGTCTGGGTTCAGGGGAGTCGGAAGCACGTAGTATTTCCGGAACCGGTTTGATTAACTATACTTTGTTGGATCGTTATGTATTTCATACTTCTGCAACGATGGATGCTAATTCTGCAATGGGTAAGTCAGAACGTTTGGGTATTTTTCCTACTGTGGGAATTTCTTGGAATATGCAAAATGAACCGTTCATGAAAAATACAGAAGACTGGCTGGATGAAATCAAACTTCGTTTCAGCATCGGACAAAGTGGTAATGCTCCCAAAGGGACGGCCGCTTATTATGGAGCTTATAGTTCACGAGGAGAATATATGGATATGTCTGCTATTTATCCTAGCAGAATGCAGTTGAACAATTTGAAATGGGAAACTTCAACAGAATATAATTTGGGTGGTGATTTTAGCTTTTTCCATGGCAAGTTAAGGCTGACTTTTGAGTGGTATAATAAATATATTAAAGATTTGCTGCAGAAAGAACCGAAAATGCCGACTACTACAGGATTCTCTAAGAATAAATGGTACAACTCTGGAAGAATGGAGAATAAAGGATGGGAGGCCCGTATCGATGGTGTATTGTATGAAAAGAAAGATTGGCGTGTTAGTGCCTATGTTAACTTGAGCCGTAACACGAACGAAATTACCGAACTGCCTGAAACAATGAATCCGGAGCCTTATACCTTTAAAAATGGTGAGTATGCTATTCGCATTGAAGAGGGACGCCCGTTTGGTTCTTTCTATGGTTATCGTTACAAAGGAGTCTACCAAAATCAGGAGGCTACTTATGCACGGGATAAAGAGGGAAATGTTATGAATGATGTGAACGGTAAACCAATTGTTATGAAGAATGGTGCTAAGCAGGTATGTCCGGGTGATGCTATTTATGAAGATATTAATCATGATGGTGTGATAAATGAATACGATATTGTTTATCTGGGCAACTGTAATCCGATTCTTACTGGTGGTTTTGGCTTTACCGTTAAATATAAGCGTCTAAGTTTGAATGCATTATTCTATGGTCGTTTTGGACAGAAAATTATTAATGCGACTCGTATGGATAATGAATCTATGTATAATGCCAATAACCAAAGTAAAGCGGTTTTGCGGCGTTGGAGAAATGAAGGAGATAATACGGATATTCCACGTGCTTTATATAATGAGGGATATAACTATTTAGGGTCAGATCGTTTTGTAGAAGATGCTTCTTATGTTCGTTTAAAGACTTTGTCGTTGAGCTATTCCTTGCCTAAAAAGGTGTGCAATTATTTAGGTATCAATACGCTTAATTTCTTTGTTACTGGTTATGACTTGTTAACTTGGACTGGTTACACAGGACAGGATCCAGAAGCGTCTCTTCCTACTTCGGCTTCTAAACTGTCGAAAGATAGTGCAAATACACCTTGCTCTCGCCGTTTTTCTTGTGGTTTAAATTTGAATTTCTAATACATTTACAGACATGAAGAAACTGATTTATATAGGGATAATGGCAGGTAGCCTGCTGCTGAACAGTAGTTGCAGCGATTGGTTGGACTTGCTTCCCAAAAATGAACAAGTGACTGACGCTTACTGGAAATCGAAAGAAGATGTAGAAGCGGTCATTGCTTCCGGTTATTATTATATGCGTTCCTCCTGCCAGTCATTGCTAAAATGGGGAGAACTGCGAGGAGCATCTATTTGTACCTTGACAGGTGATAAGGATGGAATGAAGTTGCAGAATTTCCAGTTGGATGGAACAGAAGCTATTTGTAAATGGGAGAACATGTATCAAGTGATCAACATGGCCAATGTGGTCATCGCTCATGCTCCGGGAGTACGTGAAATAGATGACACCTATACAGAAGGTGCAATGAATGCACATCTTTCCGAAGCTTATTTCATGCGAGCATTAATGTATTTTTACTTGGTACGCAATTTTAAAGAAGTGCCTTTGGTAACAACTCCTTATGAGGATGACTCTACTCCGTTTTCTATTGCCAAATCTTCAGAAGAAGAAATCTTGAAGCAAATTAAGGCGGATGTGCAAACAGCTCTTGACTCTGGAGGTGCGAAGGAATTTTATGATAATGATAATTGGAATGCTTCCAAAGGACGGGCTACTAAATGGGCTTTGTATGCATTAATGTCGGAAGTTTCCTTGTGGACCGAAGATTATGATACTTGTATTAAGTATGCAGACCTATTAATCAACGCTACTGCATCACGTCGTCCGGCATTTATTACAATTCCGGAGAACTGGTATACAATTTTTAATCCGGGGAATAGTAATGAATCCATTTTTGAAGTGAACTGGGATGGCAACACCTATAGCCAGACGGGAGGGCCAAGTGCTATGTATACGACTGGTACAAATCCCAATTATCGATATTCTACTAAAATGGGTGAGGATTTGGTCAATGATTTTGAAGAGGTTATGGCAGGAAAAGATGCAATCCGTAGCCAATTTGGTGCTTTTATAGCTTATACTGATGGAGAGAACATCGTTCATTGTATATGGAAATATGAGATGGGCGATACCGACCCAACGAATCCGGATGCAATACGTTTGAAAGATGATGCTAACTGGATTATTTACAGAATGGCAGATGTCATGTTGATGAAGGCGGAAGCATTAATTTGGAAAGGAAAGGAAAATTGGCAGGAGGCTGTTGATATTATAAATCAGATCCGTACTCGTGCTAACTTGCCTGAAAAAACTATAGCTTTAGATGAGGAGGATGAAAGCTCAATGATGGAAAACTATTTATTGCCGGAACGTAATATTGAATTGGCGGCTGAAGGTAAGCGTTGGTATGACATGATACGTTATGCCAAAAGTAAGAACTATGCTCATAAATCAGCTTTTATTGCTTTGGTTCAGCAATACAATACAACAGCGAATGCTAGTTGGATACGTTCAGTTCTTCAGAATGAATATGCATGGTATTTACCAATTCACGCGGATGAAATTGAAAATAACAACTTATTGGTACAGAATCCATATTATGGAATAACAGGTAATAATTAATAAACAGCCATTTATGAAGACTTTAGGAAATATATATTTATTATTATTGGTTGCATTATTCAGTGCATGCAACGATCCCTATGAAGACTCTACTTATCAGGTTTATGATATGAATCCGGTATCGTCTTATCTGGAAACTCGTTCTGATGAATTTTCCGAGTGGATCACCGTATTGAAGTATGCAGATTTGTTTAATGCCGTGAATCAGGCTTCGTCTTATTTTACGGTATTGGTTCCTACAAATGAAGCTGTGCGCAGTTTCTATACTAAAAAGAATGTATCTTCTATTCAGGAATTGGGAAAAGACTATGCCCGTAGTCTTGCTGAATATCATATCGTGAATGATTCTATCAATCTGAATACTTTTGTTCAAGGAGGTAAACTGGAAGCTAAAACTCTTTCGGATGATTATCTTTCCGTTTCTTTTGATGAAAGTTCGGAGGCTGGAGGATTTAATTCAATTTATGTGAATAAAGAAGCGCATGTAAAGGAACTGGCTATCCAAGTGTCTAATGGATATGTGTATGTATTGAATGATGTGATGTCTCCTTTGGTGGAAAGCCTATATGAACGTATCAGTGAAAGTAGTAATAAATACTCCATTTTTGTTGATGCTTTGGAACAAACAAGTTGGAAAGACAGTTTGAGTACTATTTACGATGAAATAAGGCAGGAAGATAATACGGTTATTCAGCAAAAACGGAATTATACGTTGCTGGCTGTATCAGATGATACCTATCGTTCTGAAGGAGTTACTTCTGTTGCTGATCTGGCTGCTAAAGTAGGTGCAATAGGAACAGACTATAAAGATAAAGCAAACGAATTATTTCGCTATGTGGCATATCATGTGATTGGTGGAAGTTACTCTGTTTTTGATTTCAACAATTTTAGTGGAGGTGCAACTACACGATTGTGGACTACCAAAGCAGATGCAGTATTGGAAGCATCTATGCAGAGTGGCAATAAGTTGTATTTTAATTATAAAGGAGAAATTGATGGTCAATCGGTGAAAGCGATGTTTGTTGAAGACGGTTCCGATGTACAGGCTAAAAATGGTATTTTACATGAAATAGATAGCTGGTTGCCTTTGTGGGAATCCGAGATTCCGGTGCGCGTAGAATGGGACTTTGCTGATTATGAGGAGGTAGCTTCTTGGGTGAATGGTGGTTATGGTGATCCGGACCAAAAGTATCAGACGGCAGATGAAAAAGAGCGCCAGTCGGATGTCTCTTCGCTCTCTTGTTACACCGTAGATGCCAGGAGCACTCTTACATCTCTAGATGGTCAAAACGGCGGATATTATCGCGTGGGCTATGCAACTCCGAAGACAAAAGGCTCGGACTGGATCAATTGTAAAAATACAGATCATATCTATTTGAATTTGGGATATAATGGTTCCGTTACCATGAAAACACCAATTCTGATAGCTGGCAAATATAAAGTGACGTTGAAAGTTACTTATGCAAAATCAATGGATTTTATGCGTACAATGACTAGTGGAAGTAATGGAGGTAAAATTAAGTTTACATTTGATGATGACACCGATACAGATGTCGAAGTTCCTATTTATGCGAGTATTACAGCCAATGAATTAGGACGTTATGATGTAGTTATTTATGATGAGATTGAATTCTCAAAGACGAAGGTTCATTCTATGAAGATGTTGGTTGCCGATCCGGCTGCTTCTTCTCATAACAAGTTCCGTATCCAATTAGATTATATGACTTTTGAACCGATAATTGAAGATGAATAGACACATACTTATGAAAACTATAAAATATATATTGTCATCTATATTGCTGATAAGTGGTATATATGCATGTAATGATGACTGGGATTCTCATTATTCCCAGGAAGAACAGGTAGTGAATAATGTAAATATTACAGTAGTCAACAAGTCGGCTGTTGATTATTTACAGTCGCAACCGGAATTGAGTTCCATGTACCAATTGTTCAGTGAAACAGGAGTGCTGGATGAAATGGTTGAGAAGAATTTGTTGTTCACTATTTTAGTGGTTAGTGACGAGAATGCATTATCTCGTGCAGTTGCTACAGATGATAGAACTTTTTTGGCTAAATCACACATTTCGGATATTTCTCTTTCTCCGTCTAATCTGTCGGATGGACAACGTGTGTTGATGTGGAATGGAAAATATATTAATGTGTCGAAGGTAGAAAATGAAGATAATGATACTTCTATCTCGTTCAACGGTATAGCTGTGAAAAAGATAACGAAGGTGAACAATGGCTATGTTTATGAAATGGAGGATTATGTGGAAACTCCTAAATCATTATATGAGTTGATTGAAGGGTTAGGAGATGATTATTCTATTTTTAGGGAGATGATTATGGAGCGTAATCAGTTGACATTTGATAAAGAGGCCAGTAAAATTATAGGTGTCGATGAAACCGGAAGTAACGTCTATGATTCTATTTTCACGGTTACTAATCCTTATTTTGAGGCTGAAGGTTTTAATATGATGTCAGAGTCATTATCAGCGACTGTATTGATTCCTTCTAATGAAGTTGTCAATCGTGCGTTGGCTACAGCCCGTAACAAAATACAGGAATGGGGAATGCAACGGGAGGACTCTATTCTGAAAAACTGGACTTTTCAATCAATGTTCTTTAATAAAAAACTTACTAAATCGGATTTTGAAGATAATATAGACTTGAATTCTATTTTTAGTAAACAGTGGCGAACTACAGTACAAGAGGTGGATTTGGAGAATCCTGTATCTCTTAGTAATGGTGTTGCATATTATGTGAAAGAACTGAAGATTCCTACTAATGTATTGATTTATCGTGTCAAAGATTTTATGAGATGGTATGAGTATCTGTCAGAAGAAGAAAAAACGCTTTATTTTGATAGCGAAAATCTAACTTTTGATAAAATGGATACGAAAGTGACAGCATGGTCAGGTTGGCCTGGTGTTTTCCCAACTATAATCAATCGCGTCGTACGTTTTAAATTAACAGATTCTGCTACTAAAGAGTACACATTGGATTTTACAGGTTTTAGTTATGATGAAGTAACTAGAGTCGCTGCTCCGTATAAGATACCTCCTGGTGAATATGATTTGTGTTTGGGATTTGAGCAAAAAATGGGACATGACGTGGAAGTTTCTTTTAATGGAGAGTATGTAGGAACAGTTACAGCCTCTCAACTGACGAAGACTGATTGGCACTATGATCGTGGCGGACAGGGATATCCTGAAGGGTATGACACTTCTAAAGCGACAGATAAAAATAAAACAAAGTACGATCGTGATGGAGCAAAAGTTGGTGTAGTCACTATTGGAGGCACTCAACCGGTAAATGTGGTTATTAAATTCCATGGAATAAACGCAAGCAAATGTTGCTTCCACCACTGGTGTCTGAGACCAACAAAGAACTGTTATTAATTTTGATAAGGAATCAATATGAAGACAATAAAAATCATATTTACAACTTTGCTGTTATTACTGTCGGTTGCCAGTGTATATGCGCAAGGACGTAAAATTAGCGGTAAAATACTTTCACCGCTGAATAAACCGATTGAAGGGGCTATCATTTCGGCTGTAGGAAGTAAAGATGCGAAAACCGGAGTTGACGGAACTTTCAAAATGGAGTTGAAAGAGAATACGACTCAAATTTCAGTGTGGGCAGCTGGTTATTATCCGGAAACTCGCTTGGTAGATGATAATTCACAAGTGGTTATTCTGATGATGCCGGAGAGCACATATAAATATAATGAATCGGCTGTATTACCTATGAGAATCGAAAGTTCCCGTCCGGAACTGACTTCTGCGGTGAATATCAATAAAAAAGATTTCACGCAGGGAAGTATGAAGATAGATCGGGCTTTGGCAGGACAGGTAGCAGGCTTGAAGACCACCCGTGCAGGTGGTATGCCAGGTGAAGGAAGTTATATGAACTTGCGTGGTATTCGTTCTTTTGTAGGTTCAAATGCTCCGCTTGTGGTAATTAACGGTGTACCCTATTTACCTGATTCTCGTGAATCACAATTGATAAATGGATTTTCGAGAGATATATTTCAGGCATATAATATTCAAGATATTCAAAATATCACTGTACTAAAAGGAGCGGAGGCTTCTATGTATGGTTCGATGGGGTCGAATGGTGTTATTCTAATTGAAACAGATGGTGCAACTTCCGATAATTTGGATACGCGGGTCAGCTTTTATGGGCAGTATGGGGTGAATTGGAATAATAAACGTATGCCATTACTTACAGGTAATGATTACAAATCTTACCTTTCGGATATTGGTATGACTTATTTCGGTAATATGGAAGGATTTTTCTCGGAATTTCCTTTTTTGAGTGATCCCAATAGTAAATACAATTACTTGTATAACAATACCACAGATTGGCAAGATGAAATTTATAAAAATGGTTTTGTAACAGACAACCTGTTTCGTGTAGAAGGTGGTGATGCTATTGCCAAATATGACCTTTCATTAGGATATGCGCTGGAAAATGGACTGATGGATTACACTAAAAGCCAGCGTTACCATACACAATTGAATACAAATGTTTTGATTAGTAAATGGGTGGAGATGACAGCAACGGTCGGTTTAGCTTATCTGACAGGCAATTATCAGCAACAGGGAATGGATAATGTTAGCAATCCGATCTTAGCAGCTTATTCACGTGCTCCGTTGTTAAGTCCTTATAAGAAAGATAATGATGGTAATATTTTGGATACTTACTCTACTTATTACTATGGCAATTCAACGAATATGGATTTTGCAGTCAGTAATCCTTTAGCTATCGTCAATACACTTGATGGTCGTAACCGACAGTATGATGTAAATTTCAGACTTGGATTGGTTTACAAGCCTTTCAATGGATTATCGTTCAATGGTACATTTGGAATGTTTTATAATTATAATAAAGAACACCTATTTATTCCCGGACTATCAGATAAGAGTATTTTGCCGATTGTCGATCAGTATGGTAATGCAGAAAATACCGTGAAGGAAGGTGTAGGTGAAACTTTGAACATTTTCGCAAATGGTAATGTACGTTATCAGAGACTTTTTCAAGGTATCCACCATTTGAATATTCTTGCTGGTGCTCAAATGTTGATTACTCAAAATAAGTATGAAGGTGGTGCAGGCCGTAACACTCCGAATGATTTTTATCAAACATTGGGAGATACAAAAACAATCGGACGCTACTTTTACGGTTATCAGGAAAAATGGAACTGGGCGAATTTTTATGCTCATGCTGATTATACCTATCGTGATATGGTAGCAGCTTCTTTGAATGTGGCGGCTGATGGTGCGTCCTCTGCCGGTACTTATGGAAACCACTTTTATATATATCCTTCCGGTGGTGTGACTTTGCTCGGAAAAGGTTGGTTGCCATTGACTAACTCTACATTAGTAAATCGCTTAAACTTGCGTGCGGAATATGGTTTGTCCGGTAACAGCCGTTTCTCTTCCAATCTTGGAAAATATTATTATACAAGTTTACCTTATATGACTACTTCCGGTATTGTTCGTGCCAATATATCAAACACCACTTTGAAACCGGAGAAGAACATACAATTCAATCTAGGATTGGATATGAGTCTGTTGCGTAACCGTTTGGAAGTGACATTGGATTATTATAATAATCTGTCCAAAGATGTCATTTTTGCAGTACCTCATACATCGGCACTTGGTTCTCTAAACTATTATGCAAATTGTGGAGAAATAAAAAATAGAGGTGTAGAACTGGCAGTGCAAGCTTCTTTGGTTCGTACACGTGATTTCGAATGGATTATAGGTGGTAATATTGCCCGCAATGAATCGGAGGTGGAGTCATTAGGAAACACATCACAATTGATTAATAGCTATAGTGATGGTGCGCAGTTGGTTTCCCGTGTAGGAGAGTCTCCTTATCAGTTCTATGGTTATCAGACGCTTGGGGTATTCTCTACACAGGCTGAAGCAGATGCTGCTAATCTGGTCAATCAAAAAGGACAGGCTTATCAGGCAGGAGACATCCATTTTGTAGATCAGAACGGTGATGGGCGTATCGATAGTAAAGATCGTGTCTCTTTAGGCAGTGCCGCACCGAAGTATTTCGGTGGCTTTTTTACACGAATCAGTTATAAATCTTTTGCATTGTCTGCAGAATTCTCTTATTCAAAAGGGAATCAGGCTTATAATGGTGTGAGACGTAGTTTGGAATCACTTTCTACTTTTGGCAATCAAAGTGCGGCAGTTGTAAACCGCTGGTCGTTGGAAGGACAACAAACTAATATTCCTCGTGCTCAATGGAACGACCCGATGGGTAACAATGACTTTTCGGACCGTTGGATAGAAGATGCTTCTTTCTTGCGTATGAAGAATGTTACATTTAGTTATAGTTTTGATAAGAAATTCTTGAATTTCTTCCGTTCCGGTACATTGTATGTAACAGGTGAGAATCTGTTGACAGCTACAAAATATTTAGGGTTGGATCCTGAATTCTCTTATTCTTATAGTGATGCTATGCAAGGATTTGACTATGCGAAAATGATGCAGCCTAAATCAATTAAATTTGGTGTTAATTTGAACTTTTAAGGATGATGAAAAAGAATATATTGAAATATGTGTTACTAAGTATGACATTCTTCTTAGGCGCATGCAACGATTTCTTCAATGTCGAGACGAAGAATGTATTAGATCATGACGGATACATCACCGAAGAAAGTGAGATGTATTCGGGGTATATAGGTATTATGACCAAAGTACAAGCCATTGGAGACAAAGTGATCTATTTGACAGATACACGTGGTGAATTGCTGGAACCAACTAAGAACGCTCCTAGTGAGTTGTATAGTATCTATAATTATGATACAGACCTGACAGGAAATTCGTATGCCGATCCGGCTGCTTATTACGATGTAATTATAGCATGCAATGACTACTTGTCAAAGTTGTATGATTATAAAACAGAAAATCCGGCAGCTATTAATCTGGATCATTATAAAGCTTTGGTTAGTTGTACACTTCGTGTGAAAGCGTGGATATATCTTACATTAGGTAAGATTTATGGAGAGGCTGTCTGGTTTAATGAACCGATTCGTGAGATGAAAGATTTGAATGACTTTCCTGTGAAAAATTTGGATGAGATAGTGGAAGGCTGCCTTGATTTATTAACTAAAGGGTTTGATGGAATAGATGGCACGAATACAATGTCATGGAAAGAATGGCTCGATCCTGATACGGAAACAGCAGAAAGTACATATCGTTATTGGGACTATATGACACCAGAATTCTTTGCATTATATGGAGAGTTATGTTTGTGGCATGGTGACTACCAGAAAACAGTGAATGTTATTTTGAATACAATGAATGCAAAGTTTGCCAGTACGGTGAATGATGCAACACAGTATATGCATAATGTGAAGTTGACAGGTACATATAGTAAGATTTGGGATAATACTAATCCTCAACCACAAGAGACTGTTTCTGCTATTATCTATAATTATCAAGGAAACCAAACTAATAGTTTGTTGAAACATTTTGGGACAGAATCACCCAATGAGTATCTGTTGGCTCCGTCACAGGTAGGAATGGATCGTTATACTGATCCGGATTTTAATCCGCTTGGAGGTGCTACTTCGGATAAGCGTTCTACTTATTATTTTGCGAAAGATAAAAGTGGTAATTATGTTATCCAAAAGTATCGTCCGTCAAATAGCACAGCGCGTACCTATGCTTATCAAGATGATGTGCATATTTATATTTATCGTGGCAGTGAGCTGTATTTCATGTTGGCGGAGGCTCTCAATAATTTGGGACGTGTAACGGAAGCATCGGCATTGATTAATCAGGGAGTGAATGGAAGTTTTCCGAATGGTGGAGTGACATGGGATGGTTTTACAGATGACTGGACCGGAGCTAGTACGTTAGGTACTCGTCGTTATCCGGACCTGGGTATTCGTGGGGCGTTTAACTTAGGTAATCGTGAGTTTACACGTGGAGATGCTAGAGCTAATGATGAAGCGATTCTTGATGAAATGATGCTTGAGTTTCCGGCAGAAGGAAAGATTTATCCTACTATGATTCGTATGGCACGTCGCTACAATGATCCAAGTATTATAGCTGATCGTGTTTGTCCGAAATATGCTGATCCGGAAGCTATTCGTGCTAAGATTAATGCAGAAGTTGGTGGAAAAGCAGGTTATTTCGTTCATTGGAATTTAAAATAAAGATCCTCAAATCATCCTTTGGTTTGGATTATTAGGGTGGAGTGACGCGGGTTTTTGAATGAGAATCCGCGTCATTTGTTTCAAAAATAAATACTTTTGTAAATAACAATAATAAAGAAAAATGAAAACATTCGCAGTATCTATTGCAGCACTTTTTATTTGGACAGCTTGCGGAGATGGAAATCAGCCGATAATTGACCGCGAGGCATTAGTAGAAAGGAATAGTCCTGTTGTGACGGCATTCGATTCATTAGCTTCACTTTCTGTAGGAAATGGAGAATTTGCTTATACGGTAGACATAACCGGATTACAGACGTTTCCGGACAATTATAAAAAAGGAGTTCCATTGGGAACGCAGAGCCAGTGGGGCTGGCATAGCTTCGCCAATCCGGACCGGCTTACTCCGGAAGAAACCCTGAAAGAATACGATTTTGGCAGGGGAAAGAAAGAACTTTACGCTACTCAATTCAAAGAAGAAGGCAGACAACAGGATGCCGCTAATTGGTTTCGTGTCAATCCGCATCGTCTTCATTTAGGAATTGTCGGCTTTGACGTGGAAGAAGGTACGGATATTGGACAGGTAACTGACGTTCATCAGAAACTTTGCTTGTGGGATGGAAAAATCGAAAGTCGGTTTAAATTAAACGGTGAAGATTATCAAGTGGAGACAGTCTGTCATCCTTCTAATGATATGATTGCTGCAAATATTACCTCTAAGGCGCATACCGGGATTTGTTTTCGCTTTCCGTATCCTACGGGCGCTCATTGTGATGATGCATGTAATTGGGAAGCCGTTGATAAACATACAACGACTATTGTTACTCAAAATGAATCTTCCGCAGTTTTGAAACATACTTTAGATAGCACAGAGTATTTCGTAATTTTGTATTGGGAAGGGAAGGCTACTTTCAATGAGAAAGCAAAACATTATTTTGTCCTGACTCCGATGGACGATCATTTAGCTTTTACATGTGCTTTTACTAGTACAGCTCCTTCAACGCAGCCTGTTACTGTAGCACAAACTCAAGAAGAAGCAAAAAACTATTGGAACTCGTTTTGGAAGGAAGGCGCAGCTGTTGACTTTTCGGCATGTACAGACCCACGGGCCAAAGAACTGGAACGGCGTGTGATACTTAGCCAATATTTGCTTGCTATTCAGAGTGCAGGTACTACTCCTCCGCAAGAGACGGGGCTTACCTATAATTCGTGGTTTGGCAAATTTCATCTTGAAATGATCTGGTGGCACGAAGCTCAATTTGCTCTTTGGAATCGTAGCAACTTACTTGACCGTACATTAGGTTGGTATGAAAAGGCTGAACCGATAGCGCGTCAAATAGCCCAAAGACAAGGGTTTGATGGTGTTCGCTGGATGAAAATGACCGATCCTTCAGGAACAGAAGCCCCTTCCAAAGTAGGAAGTTTTCTGATTTGGCAACAACCTCATTTAATTTATTTGGCAGAATTACTTTATCGTGCTGATCCGACTAAAGAAGTATTGGAGAAATATAATCGTTTGGTACAGGAGACTGCAGAATTTATGTACTCTTTTGCTACATACGATGAACTGGAAGGACGTTACGTATTGAAAGGTGCCATTCCTGCACAAGAAACGTTGCGTGCTGCAGAAACAGTTAATCCTCCTTTCGAACTTTCTTACTGGCATTTTGCCATGCAGACCGCCCAACAATGGCGTGAGCGTATGGGACAGCAACGTAGTCTGGAATGGGATGAAATGATCGACAAACTTTCTCCTTTGGCATCTAATAAAGAAGGGCTTTATCTGGCTGCCGAAACAGCTACAGATACCTATAAAGACATTCGTTATACTTCCGACCACATGGCTGTATTAGGTGCAGTTGGTATACTTCCGATGAATAAACTTATCCGGGAAGATTATATGAAAAATACATTGCACTGGATCTGGGATAACTGGAATTGGGGTAAAACCTGGGGATGGGATTATCCGATGACGGCTATGAATGCTGCCCGTTTGGGTGAACCGGAAAAGGCCGTCGGAGCTTTACTGATGGATAAACGCACAAACACATACTTGCCGAATGGTCATAATTATCAGGACGGTCGTTTACGTATTTATTTACCGGGTAATGGCGGCTTGCTGACTGCTATTGCGATGATGTGTGCCGGTTGGGACGGATGTACGGAGACTAATCCGGGATTTCCGAAAGATGGAACTTGGAATGTCCGTTGGGAAGGATTGAAGCCATTACCATAATCAAACACAAAAAAATATGAGTTATTTTCATCTGAATCTTATTTTAAAAGGAAAGCTGACTGTTTGTTGCCTCTTGATGTTGTCGGTGATACCATTAAATGCTCAAAGAGAGGCAAAGCAGATCGGTGACTTTAAAGAATCCATCTCCTTGAATGAACATCTGCGAGGTACAAAAAGGACGTTGCAATATTGTCCCGATGGTGATGAGTTTGTTTGTGTCAATGGTAAGAATCGGTATACCCGTGCTTTGTACGGTAGTCACAGTCCTTTTCGTGTAGAAACAAGTGACCGACCGGTTTTTGCTTTTTATAATAACGGACGCGGAGGAAATATAAGTTTCAAAGTCATTCTTCGTGACGGAACAGAATTGGCGCTTGATCGCACCGGGTATTGTGAATCCCGTTATTCGGCTGGAAAACGTACCTATTATTTGACAGACCCGTCTTGGGGAAAAGGAGAACTGCGTATTTCAGTATTGGCATTAGCCGATATGGATGGAGCTATTTGGCGTTTTTCTCCTTCGAATATGCCTAAAGGAGCTATACTTCGTTGGCAACATGGGGGAGCTACCGGAAAACGTTTGAGTCGTAATGGAGATATGGGGGTAGATCCGGCTGATTGCTTCGAACTTCCTGCCGAAGCGACTGACCTTGTCACAGGTGAACTTGCTTTGCAGAAAGAAGTATACTTGGTACGTGGGGAGGTTCCCGAAGGCTATAATGTCCGTAAACTCTATCAACAAGCGGAGGCAGCCTCTTTGGCGTTGGCTTCTCATTTGAAGATAGAAACGCCGGACCCTTATTTGAACACGTTGGGTGGTGCATTGGTCGCAGCTGCCGATGGAATTTGGGACGGACAGGTTTGGTTGCACGGTGCTATTGGCTGGCGTATGCCGTTAAGTGGGTGGAGAGCCGGATATACTGGTGATGCCTTAGGTTGGCATGACCGGGCACGGACTCATTTTGATGCTTATGCAGCCAGTCAGGTGACTGATGTCCCGAATACAATACCTCATCCGGCACAGGATTCTACAATGAATCTGGCGCGTTCGGAAAAACGTTGGGGAACTCCTCAATATAGTAATGGGTATATTTGCCGGAATCCTGAACGTAACAACCAGATGCACCACTATGACATGAATCTTTGTTACATGGATGAATTGTTATGGCACTTCAACTGGACGGGAGATACTGCGTATGTCCGCAAAATGTGGCCTATGATTACCCGCCATCTAGCTTGGGAAAAATTAAATTATGATCCGGACAATGATGGTTTATATGATGCATACGCTTGTATTTGGGCAAGTGATGCGCTTTACTACAACAGTGGCGCAGTCACCCATTCGTCGGCTTATAACTACCGTGCCAATAAAATGGCAGCTTTTCTTGCTTCTTTGATAGGCGAAGACCCTTCACCTTATCAGAACGAAGCCGAGCAAATATTGAAAGCGATGAATAAGCGTCTTTGGATGCAGGGCAAAGGTTGTTGGGCGGAATATCAGGATTTTATGGGACATCGCCGGCTTCACGAAAGTCCGGGATTATGGACTATATACCATGCACTCGATAGCGACGTTGCCGATCCTTTTCAAGCTTATCAGGCTACACGGTATGTTGATACGGAAATACCACATATCCCCGTGTATGCCGATGGACTGGAAGAGGGGTATGCAACGATTGCCACTACCAATTGGTTACCTTATTCCTGGAGTATCAATAATGTGGCTTTCGCAGAGGTGATGCATACAGCTTTGGCCTATTTCCAGGCAGGACGTCCGGAGGAAGCATATCGATTGATGAAAAGTTCATTTCTGGATGGTATGTACTTAGGTAACAGTCCCGGCAATTTGGGGCAAGTCAGCTTTTATGATGCTGCCCGTGGAGAGTGTTATCGTGACTTTGGAGATCCGATAGGGGTAGCTTCCCGATTACTGGTACAGGGGTTGTATGGCATTTTACCCGATGTATTGAACGGGAAGATGGTGATTCGTCCGGGATTTCCTGCAGGATGGTCAAAAGCTTCTATTTCTTTGCCTGACATAACCTATCACTTTGTCAGGGAGAATGATACAGATATTTACCGGATAGAGCAACGTTTTAAGGCACCTTTGGCATTGACATTACAAGTGAATGTCGGAAGAGAAAGGATTCATTCTGTGAAAGTAAATGGGAAAGAAGTTGACTGGAGCTTTGCGGAAGCTGCTTCCGGTTATCCGGTGGTTGTTATTCCTGCTTCTTCTGCCCAAAAAGCAATTGTCGAAATTGTGTGGGGAGGAAACAGACTGAATCCGGTTCTGCCTGAAATACAGGCGGAGGCTTTAGTGGAGATCCGTATTCCATCCATTTTAGGGGCGGTATTCGGTGAAATATATGATCCGCAGGGAGTGCTGATACAACCGAATGTTAGTAATACATCTATAAGAAGTAAGGTCAATGATCATTTGGGGCATCATACATTCTTTGTTCGCATGAAACAAGGACAGATGGAATGGTGGCAGCCTGTAAACGTACAGATTACGAAATCGGAAAAATCACCGGTCATTCTTCCTTTCTCACAGGTGAATACGTCAGAGTGCCGGATGATGAATATGGATTCTTTGTTCAATGCGAATGTGACTGATATTTTCCGGAATGAGTATCTGACACCCCGTTCGCCTTATACCACTTTGCAACTTCCTGTTCAGGGCATTGGCGAGTGGTGTCATCCGAAATTAACTGCTGATATTGATGATGCAGGTTTGCGTGCCTTGGTACGTGATGAGATGCTGACTACCAAACTGGGTGTGCCGTTCCGAACATTGGCTCAAGGAAGCAATATTGCTTTTACTTCGTTGTGGGATAATTATCCCGACAGTTTGAGTATTCCGCTTTCCGGTCGGGCTTCTCATGCCTATTTAATGATGGCAGGCAGTACCAACCACATGCAGTGTCGCATTGCTAATGGTATTGTTCGTGTATACTATACAGATGGAACTTCTGATGTATTGGAATTAGTGAATCCGGATAACTGGTGTCCTATTGAGCAAGATTTCTATGTTGATGGTCAGGCATTCACCGTTGTTTCTCCCCGTCCTTATCGCATTCATTTTAAGACGGGTTTGGTTAGCAATGACTTGGGAAAGAACTTAGGCATAAAGGGTGTTTATGGACGTTCCATCGAGGGAGGAGCAGGTGTACTTTTGGACATGCCTCTGAATCCTTCCAAAGAGTTAAGTCATCTGACGTTGGAAACACTTTCAAACGATGTTGTTATCGGTTTGATGGGAGTTACATTGCAATAAAATAAAAATAACATATTAATAAAAGGATAAGAATTATGATGAGAAGAACTATTAATTTACTACTGATGTTGCTTTTTGTGGCAGAGGTAACATCTGCGAATACTGTTGATTTTGATAAAGCATTTAAAGAAAGCGCCCGTATCGAAAAACAGATTAAACGGACCTCTTTCCCGAAACGAACATTTCTTATAACTGATTTTGGAGCAAAAACGGATGATGAGGCTAATCCTTGCCATGAAGCCATTAATCAGGCTATTCTACAGTGCAGTCTGTCAGGAGGTGGCACGGTAATTGTTCCTAAAGGTACTTTTTATACCGGACCTATTACTCTAAAGAGCAATGTGAATTTCCATCTCGAAGAGGGAGCTGTTTTGAAATTCTCTACAGATCAAAGCCTTTATTTTCCTGCTGTTTTAACCCGTTGGGAAGGAATTGATTGCTATAATGCTCACCCCTTGATTTATGCTTATGGTGAAAGCAATATTGCCATAACCGGAAAAGGGATTATCGATGGACAAGGTAGTATGGAAACTTGGTGGCCGATGTGTGGAGCCGTAAAGTATGGTTGGAAAGAAGGCATGGTGGCTCAACGCAATGGAGGTCGTGAACGTCTGTTGATGTATGGTGAAACATCGACTCCTGTCTACAAGCGTCTGATGAAGCCGGAAGATGGTATGCGTCCGCAGCTATTGAACTTACATTCCTGCCACACCATCTTGATTGAAGGTGTTACTTTGTTAAACTCTCCATTTTGGGTGATTCATCCTCTTTTCTGCGAGAGCTTGATTGTTAGCGGAGTGACTGTTTTCAATCGTGGACCTAACGGAGACGGATGTGATCCTGAATCTTGTAAGAATGTGTTGATTGAGAATTGTACATTTGACACGGGTGATGATTGTATTGCCATTAAATCAGGACGTAATGAAGACGGGCGTAAATGGAATATTCCCAGTGAGAACATTATCGTACGTGGTTGCATGATGAGAAATGGACATGGAGGAGTAGTGATCGGCAGTGAGATTTCCGGTGGTTACCGTAACTTGTTTGTAGAAGACTGCCGAATGGATAGCCCGAATCTGGATCGTGTCATTCGTATTAAGACGAGCACTTGTCGCGGAGGACTTATAGAAAATGTATTTGTTCGTAATGTAACGGTAGGACAATGTCGTGAAGCAGTGCTGCGCATCAACTTGCAATATGAGAATCGGGAAAAATGTAAGAGAGGTTTTGACCCGATTGTTCGTAATGTGCATTTGAAAAATGTGACTTGTGAGAAGAGTAAATTAGGTGTGCTTATTATCGGATTGGAGGATGATAAACATGTATATAACATCAGTGTAGAGGATTCTCATTTTAATAATGTAGCCAAAGGAGCAAATGATATTAAAGGGGCAAAAGATGTTACTTTTAAGAACCTTTATATCAATGGTGAATTGGTGAAATAGGGTATAATTGTAGTAATTTAGAATATCCGAATATGAATGAAAAAGAAGATTTAGAAGAACTCCAATGTTTTGTTTCAAATATACAGAATGATTGGAAAACAGCTTATGATGCACAAATTTATATCACATCTCTGTCTGTAATAAGTAATCATGATTGGAATAAATTAGAACTTTGGATAAATCTTCATCAGGATGGTTTTATCTATAAGTTAAGACATTATTATCCTGCACTTTCGGAAGACGATATACATATCATTCTTTTATTACGTATTGATTTTAATAATGCTCAAATTTCAGAGTTGTTTCATGTTTTAGAGAGTTCTTTTAGAATACGGCGTAGTAGATTGAAGAAAAAAATGAATGTTGCTTGTGAATCTATTACAGATTTTGTCAAATCATTGTATTTAGAATAATTCTCTTTTTTATAGTAAAACCATATATAAATGTGTGTATAAGTAAATGTATACGCATTTGTATATGGTTAATATTTTTCTCTTAACTTAGAAATGTATTCTTTTGCAACAAATTATCATTGAAAAACATTTTTCATTCATACTAATATTATGGAAAAATACAGATTATCATCGTATGCAATATCGATAGAATTAGAAAGTGAACCTGACGATAGCCTATTAATACATGGCTATACCGGTGCTATAGATTTAATAGATAAGTCCATAGTAAGGTTTCTGATAGAAAATCCTTATTTTGATAGGGCTGTGCTACCTTGTGAAGAAAGTACAAAAGATACTCTTGAAAAAAGAGGATATATCACTTTACAAACAGAAGATGAAGAAAAAGAATACTTTAAACGTTTAGCAACAGCACTTTTTAGAAAAGAAAGTATGCTACGTAAAGGTTTTACTTTTCTAATTACCTATGATTGTAACTTTCGTTGTCCTTATTGCTTTGAAAAAGATATTCAGAAAGATGGAACAGCGTTCACCAAAGAGATGGTAGATAAAGCCTATCAAGCTATATTACAGATAGCACCAGACGAAAGACTACGCTCAAGGTCAATAACCTTGTATGGCGGTGAGCCTTTATTAAAGAGAAATAAGAATATTATATCTTATATTATTGAACAGGGTAAAGAATTAGGATTTAAGTTTTCTGCTATCTCTAATGGTTATGACCTGAAATATTATGAAGATCTTCTCTCGCCGGAAGATATTAGCTTTATTCAGATAACGATAGACGGCATTAGAGAACGTCATAATCAACGTCGTATTCATTATCAAGGATACCCTACATTTGATACGATTGTAGAAAATATTGGAATTGCTTTGAATAAAGGAGTTGCTATTTCAGTTAGAGTGAATGCTGATCGAAACAATATAGAAGATTTAGAGGGATTACAAACGATTTTTTGTGATTTGGGCTATACAGAGAACCCTTTATTTTCTATAAACTCTGCATTATTAAGAAATTATTCCGATAGTACAGAAAAAGCCTATCAATACTTCTCACAGAAAGATTTTATAGAATGGCATAAAAAACATGGCTTGGAATCTACTTGCCAAGATTATGGAGTATATCGTAGAATTCATGCAGCGATAAAACAAGGTAAACCTCTATCTTTTCGTTCTACTTTTTGTAGTGCTCAAACGGGTGGATTTGTGTTTGATCCATTTGGTAGAATTTATACATGCTGGGAGACTGTGAATCAAAAAGAACATTGTATAGGTAATTATTCTTTGAATAATGATATTGTTTGGAATGAGCAAGTCGAAGAACGTTGGAGAAAGACCTATCTTTTGGAGAATGCTATATGCGCAAGCTGTAAATACGCATTACTGTGTGGCGGTGGATGTCCGGCACAAAACTTACAGAAACATCGTTGTACGCATATGGAGGATATAGTTCATAATGCTGCGAATAAGGCTTATTTAAGCATTAAATAAAATATTAATTAAAATTTATTTTTATGGAACAAAATGAGAAAAAAGAACTACGTTCTTTGAATGTAGAGTTGCCAACTCTTTATGTTGAAGAATTGGAACAGCGGTTAGAAACCGATCCGTTGGCTATCGGTGGATTACTATCTGGAGATTTTGATGGAGTTGAAGCATATTCTTGTGGTAAAGATTGCGATGAATTTACTTGTGACGTTCATTGCGATGACCATTGTTCAGAGCATTGTGGAAGATTTCATTGTTCGGTAGATTAGGTAATTCCGTAATGAATTAAAGCTAATTATTGAATCTATTTTCAGTATATTCTCTCAATTGATTTGAGAGAGTATACTGATATGTAACTTCTATTTTTATTTTATATAGAATGAAAAATAATGTATTTTTAGTTTGTATGTTACTCTTTTCTATATCTGTTTTTGGACAGGAACTGAAAATTCAGGGGCATCTGATAGATGAAGAGAAACAAGACTTAGTGGCTGCAACTATACGCTGCTATCTGAATGACACGCTTTTTGTGGTAGGGGGAACTACGAATAGTAAAGGAGAATTTGAACTCAAACTTCCACATACGGAACAAAAGTACAAGCTATTAATCAGTTATTTAGGTTATAAAGAAACTACTTTAGTATTGAATCCGACCAAAGAGACCCTGATTCGTTTAGGAGAAATAACGATGGATAAGAAAGTGGTACAGATGCAGGAAGTAACTGTGCTAGCTCCCAATCGGATAAATACCGAAGACAAAATAATGGCATTCCCTACTCGCGAGCAGTTACGACACTCTTATGACGGATACAGTGCTTTGCGTGCGTTAATGATTCCGGGGCTGGAAGCTGACCCTCGAAGTGCAACTATCACTTATCATAGAGAAAACGTATTATTGTGTATTGACGGACGTGAGGCAACACGGGAAGAAGTGCAGAATCTAAACCCAAAAGATATTAAACGTGTAGATTTTTATTCTCAAGGTCGTTCCGATTACCCGGAAGCTTCTACTATATTAGATTATATACTTAAAGAACGGGATTACTTAGGAACAATCGCTTTAAACGCAAGGCATCAATTGAACAAACCAACAGGCACTGGACGAGGAACTGCCCAGTATTTTGAAGGAAAATCTGAATGGGCTGTATCAGTATCGGACAATTATACTCATTTTAGAAATCATGACGAAGGATATACCGAAACAATTTATCATTTTCCTGACGAAACCATCATCCGGACAGACGATGAATTGCCCTCATTAAACAATAATAATAACCTGAAAGCTTATCTAAATTATATATATAAAGATAAGTTGCAAACATTTTACTCTTCTTTACGGATGAATAGGAGTATGTCTGAAAATGACAACTGGAATCGGCAACGGTATAATAATACATCCGCTGTTCTCGTGAAACAAGAATACAAACATACTGTTAGGTTGAATCCGGCTTTACAATTACGCTATAATCGTACTCTTCCCAAAAGGCAGATACTTCGATTGGAGTTGTATGGAAGTTATGGAAACAACGATTACAATCGATGGTATGAGCAGCGTACGGATGAAGTCATAACGTCTTCTTATGCCAATGCTACTGCCGAAGGTAGTTGGTATGGAAGACTTAATTGTAACTATAGTAAAAGTTTCAAAAATAAATCATCTGTCAGTTTGACTCTAAATCAGAATTTTACGCATACTAACAACTTAAATACAAAAGAGGGGCAAAATTCAGAGATCTTTTTAAATAAAGGTAATACCAGTTTTTATGCTACATATAATTATCGCATTAAGAAGAAATTTAATCTACAAGCTAGCATTGCCGAACATTTATCATATACTACGACGAATGGAAATCATGTGTTCAGTTCTTTCTTCATACCTTCATTGAAACTCTCCTATCTTCATAAGGGACATTCGTTGAAGTTGACCGGAACTGTCCGTAGTACAGAAATAAGTCTTTCAAATCGTACCGGTTACGAATATAAAAAAAATGAATACGAGATGTTTGTAGGAAATCCTAAATTAAAAGACTATTTGCAATATAATGCAGGATTAAATTATGATTGGACTATGAATTCCAGGTGGACATTGCTTTCTTATGCTAGTTTGCACATAAGTAATCCGCAGAACTATGAACTATATCGTTATGATGACGAACGGAAAATGTTTGTATATCAAAATTTGAATGGAAGCAAAAGTTTGAGTCAGCACTATGAATTGGCTTTGCAATATGATATTATTCCCCAGATATTTAGTTTAAGGCCAGTGCTGATTTATGATCGCATGGATGTGTCCTTGTGGAAAGATTTTTCTTTTGATCGTTTTTTCTTTTGCTGTTCTCTTTTTTATATGCATAATGGTTGGAGCTTTGATGTAAACTATATGGCACCATCAAAGTATATGAAAATCACTTCCGGTCTTATGACTCATTTTCCTGGAATGCTGGGATTCGGAGCTGGTTACAGTATCAGCAACTGGAATATTGATTTATATATGCAAACGCCGTACAAGGCAGTTTCTAAGGGGCACCTTCAGCAAATTGGTTATGAAAGAAGATATGAAAACCGAATACCTCGTGTTAGCGATCATGTAATTAGCTTATCAGTAAATTATCGTTTCACTTTTGGAAAGAAAAAACATAAATTCGATAACTCGGTTATACAAGATACGAATCAGTCAACCATATCAAGCGATTAAAACGAAGCAAATGAATTTACAAGAGATAGAAATCCGGCCATTTTCAACTTCTTCCCTTCATGAAACTTTTCTTATGGAGGTTTCGGGACGTTTCTTTGAAATAGGTAAAGATGTGGCTGAACTTCTGACCTACTTTAAATGTAACGGTTGTGAAGAAGCAAGTATTGAAGAATATTCTAAACAAAATGGAAAGTTTTCGAAAGAGGAGATTTTGACGTTTTTAAATGATTTTGCTAAGAAGTTGGAAAAAGAGAGCGAACTTCCTAACAAAAGAAAGTCTTTTCTGTATAATAGAGAACTCATATCAGCGAATGTCATCAACAAATGTTCCTCGTTGTTAGCTCCTTTATTTAATAAATGGTTCATATTGTTCGTCATATTATTTTTTATAGCTTTGGATGTTCTCTACTTTATAGAATACAGTACAATAGGTAAAGAACACCTAAATTTGAATATTTATATTTTAAGCGGATTACTATTCTTTTTTATTCTTTCTTCTCTTTTTCACGAGTTAGGACATGCTTCAGCTTGTCGCTATTTTGATATTTCTCATGGAGGGATCGGGCTTGGATTGTACATTAATATACCAGTCTTTTATACAGATGTATCAAGCGTCTGGAAACTTCCAAGAAAAAAAAGATGTATTGTTAATGTTGGAGGAGTCTATTTCCAGATATTACTTTTAATTCCATTTTTGGTAATTTATTTATATTCTCAAAGTAGTTTATTGAGCTATATCATATTGATTATGAATTTCAATTTCCTACTCACACTAAATCCATTCTTTAAATTCGATGGATATTGGATTATGACAGATGTTTTAGGTGTTGCCAATTTACGTCAAAAAGGAAAAGAATGGATGCTGTATATGATAAACAAATTTAGGCATAAAAATACTAATAAAGTTCCTTACTTAATGTCACTCTCCAAAGGAACTAAAATAGCATTGGTTATCTATACAATAGTGGTAAACTTCTTTTTCGGATTTTATTTCTTGTATATACTACCACTTTTTTTTATTAGATTCTATCATACTTTTCCTGAAAGAATTGAACTATTATTAATGAATCTGTCACATCATCAAATGCCTAATTGGGGGAATCTGCAACAATGTATTTTACAAATAGTGTTTTTGTATTTCTTTCTTTATATGCTGTATAGAATGTTGAGTCCGTTATTAAGAAAAATAATATGGAAAAAATAATAAATAAAATAGCTTGTTGTTTATTGGTTTTCATGTTTCTTATGCGTTTTTTCTACGTACAAGATCCATACTTTATCTGTACTTTTCTTTTGGTTATTTGCCTTACTGTCTGTCTAACCAGGCAAATGATAAAACTGACTATCATTGATTTATGTTTGCTCCTTTTATGGGCATATATAGGGATGGGACCTACTGTTAATTTCGCAGGGAGTGCGTATTCTTTTATTACACTCACATCAAATATCCTGTATTACTTTCTTTTGAGGTATATTATCACATACGATAAGAAAGGAGAACAGTCATTGCTATCATCATTTACCGTTTGTATTGCTGTCTTATCCGCATTAGCCTTTTATTCTTTTTATCTTTTCTGTGTGTCAGTGCATGAAATGGGTTTTAGTTCTCTTTATGATTTCAGATTTTTATATAAACCATTGGGAGTACCCAATAATGAATGGAGTAGCCTTCAATGGTTGTTTGGCGGGATTATAACGGCTGTCTATATTTATAGTGAGAATAAAATAATAAAAGGTATAGCTTTACTATCAGGTGCAATAATCTTATGTTTGGCTTTAGTTTCATTCTCACGAGGTATTTATCTTGCCGGTATTGTTTTCATCATATTGTTAATTGTGCTGGAACATAGGAAATTATTCGAAAGGAAAAAGATAATTATTGGTGGAGGCTATTGTTTGTTAGTAATAGTTGTTGCTTGCCTTTATTCAACAGAAATAAAAAAAACACTTCATGGAAATGAGACTGTATCCCAACAGCGTAGTACGAAAAGCCGAATAAATACCTTCCAATTAACAACGGATGTCTTGAAAGAATATCCTTTTGGAGTGGGACTCAATAATTACACATTGGCAAAGGACTATTATTTGCATGGAGAAAAAAGGGTTGACTCTTATACTTCATACGCTGCGAATTCATTTTTAAAGATAGGTATTGAAGGCGGATATGCCGGTCTGATATTTTATATATTATTTCTTTTATCCATAGTTTACTACTTAGTGAAGGCGAAGAAGCGTAATTTGTGGCTATTATTTCTTTTTCTGTTCGCCTTTTTTCTTCGGGAACAAACATTTTCTACATTCTTTGATTCCAGTAGTGTCCGATTATCAGCTTTGATATTAATCGCTTTCCTGCAAAAAGAAGAAATAGTAATTGTGCAACGATCGAATATAAAGATTTTAGCTGCTATACCCTGTTTGGCATGGATATGTGTATTTTATATTTTTAGATTTAATTGTAACGTTAATCATGATGTTGCAAGATTAGTTAATCAGTCTATGGCTTATCGAAAGGTTAATATACCAAAGGCGTTGACATGTATAAAGCAAGCCCAATTAAAAAATCCCTTAGATGTTCATCTGGCTTATTATGAATATTGCTGGTCAGAAAAAGAAAATGCAGTTCACAACGAAGATAAACTTAGAAAAATGACGGAACTCTATCCTGACAAATTATTGTTCCGGTGGACACTATATGAGCAATATAAACAACAGCATCAGTTAGAGAACGCTGCAACTGAATTAAGATCTTGTATCTTACAAAATCCTCGAATTCTTGGGACTTCTTTTTGGAAAGAACTTAATGAACAAGAGCCTGGATTCGCAGAGCTGGTAGTAGGCGGATTATTAAAAGAAAAACAGGAAAAGCCTTTAAATGTAATAGAATTAGCTAAGTGGGGAAGTATTGCTTTACAATTAGGAAAAAACGATTTAGCACTGTCCTATTTGAATGAAGTTAGCAAACAATTACCCAACCTATCCCGGGTATGGTTTAATTTAGCTTCCATATTGGAGAAAGAGGGAAAATTAGAACAAGCTAGTCTGTACCGACAAAGAGGGAGTATAATGGAATTAGGTGTTTTTTCTAAAGACAGAAGTTATATGCCTCCCGTAGAGCAAGATATAAATAAAATAATCAATGAGCAATACTCTTTTTTATTTAATCTGTGGTATAATGAAAATTTGAAGAATGAAATAGAATAAAGATATGAAAGCGTTGATGAAAATAAGTTTTTTGCTTCTCGGTGTTACTGTTATTTGCTGGGGAGTATATTTCTACTCTGGAAATAGGATTATCACACGGAAAGTTTTAGCACATTATCAAAATGATTCATTGAAATTAGCGGCAGCAACATTCTTGTTGGATAATATAGGTGACAAATTTGCTTATTGTAAAGAGGATATTGAACGTTATGACACGATTTTTGCACTTTATGATGAATTAAATAAAAAAGGAGAAACCTCATCAGAACCAGAACTGGCAAAAAAATGTTGGCATACCTTAATTCAGACTTATGGGAAAATGAAACCTTCACTATTTGAACGTGAATATGATAGGAAAACTTTATCTGCATCTTTTTTAATAGATAATATTGATGTGGCTTTTGAAGCATGGCAAACAGCCCCTAATTTTATCACGCGTGATTTTAATCTATTCTGCAGATACGTATTGCCTTATCGGGTTGGCAATGAGCCAATAGAGCCGGAGCGAAGAAAACAATTCGAGGAATTGCGTTCTCTAAGAGATTCTATGTTTGACGAAAGTCGGATTATAAAAGATCTATATCACGAATTTGTCAAAGTACGTAAATACCAAAATAGTAAGCAAATGTGGAATTATGCGATATCTTTAACTAAATCTCAATTAGAAAAAACTCGTAGAGGATCATGTCGTCATTTTTGTGAGTATTATGTGGCAGCTTTACGTGCTTGTGGCATTCCTGCAACAATAGATTATGTTAATTGTTGGGGGAACAGAGCTGGTGGACATGAATGGGTGGCAGTTCTAAAGGATAGTGGAGCATTTCTTGCTTTTGACGCATTAGATCGAAAGAAAATGAAATTGGCTTATAAACCAGCAAAAATTTATCGGCAAACTTTTGAAACACAGGTTATTGATGGGAATGCGAGAAAATATGTTCCTGACTATATGCTAAATCCAAATCGCATGGATGTCTCACATCTTTATTTTAATACCTATGATGTGGAGATAAAGGGCAGTGATATGAAACAATATAAGAACTATCCTTATGGAGTTATTTGTGTGTTTGATAATAAGAAATGGGTACCTGTTGATTTTGGTAAGGTGACTGATGGGGTATTTCATTTTCAAAATATGATAGGCGATGTATGTTATATGGCTGGTTTTTATGTTAATGGAACTTTTATTTCGGCTACAGAGCCGTTTGTTCTAACCAAAAGTGGTGAAGTAAAATTGATTCAATGTTACACAAAAAATCATGTAGATATGCGGTTGGTTCGTAAATACCCGAAATTCACACGCATTTCTTCTTTTAGGAAAGGACTATTGGGCTCTAAAATAGAAGTATCAGATGATAGAGAATTCTCTTCAGGCAGGACCTTGATAACAATTGATGAATTAGGGAATGAAGATATTTTTGATTCAACCGTAACAGTGAATAGACCATACAGGTATGTGCGATTCGTTTTTGATGAACAGAAAGAAGGTAATTTGGCTGAAATAGAATTTTATGGGAAGAAGAGAGGGACAAATGTTGAAGTTCTATTGACAGGTGGATTTAGCGGAGAACCAATAAAGCAAACTAAAACAAATTGGACGATGGCTTTGGATCGGAGTTTCGATACTTATTTTAAGAAGAATAAGGGAGAAAAAGGTAATATTTGTTTAGATTTAGGAAAGGATAATTCATATGAGATAACGCGCGTAAGATATGTTCCTCAAACAGATTCTAACTTTATAGTTCCGGGAAATCAATATCGTTTGGAATATTGGGACAATTCTTCTTGGAAATTTTTTGGAGAACAGATTGCTACCGATTTCAGTTTAAATTTTTCAAATGTACCTACTGGTCGATTATATATTTTACATAATCTAACCAATGGTGTAGAGGAGAGAATTTTTACTTATGAAGATGGTAAACAAGTGTGGTGGTAAGCTTTATCTGTTATTAAAAATGAATGTTATTTATGAAACGATTATTGACTTTATTAAATCGTTGCGTTTAAAATGATCTTTCTTTAAAAACCGTATACAAAGTGTGTATATTTACCAATGTATACACATTTGTATACGGTTAATGTTTTTATATTAATCTATTAATGGTTTTCTTTGTTACAACGTGAATGATAAACTTTTATTTGGACTAATATTATGATAAAACATCTATTCTTTTTTATTTTCGTATCTATGCTACATCTATCTTATGGACAAAAAAGATACACAATCAGAGGTGAATTTCCTGATCATTCTTTGGATAATGAATATGTATTGCTATATGATTTCTCATCTCTTCAAGGTGAATATGAACGTTCAAAGCAAGCATTCATTGACAGTATATTGGTGGTCGATAAAGTGTTTCATTATGAAGGAACGATCAATCAAGAACCTTTTTTAGCATTAGTTCTTTGTAGTAAAAGCAGATATCTTAAATATAGCACAACTTTTATAGTAGAACCTGGCAATATTCAGATGCGCGTTGTTGACTGGGCAAGTGATGGTGATGTGTCAGGTACTTCTATAAACGACGATTACAACAAATATATTATTGAACGGGGGAAACAATTGGTAAGACGCGTTCTTTAAGAACTAAACGAGAAGATACAATAAAAAGTGATACTCTAAAAGATAATAAATGTATATCTTTAAGTGAGGTATACACATATGCCGAGGAAGGGAAATTTATTTTCTTAGAGAAATATGCTATGTATCCAAATGTTGTACGATATTGGTTATCTTTCTATTTGAATGGGCGAAGAGCGTCAAAGAGTCCTGTTTTCTCCAAATGCCTGCATATTCTCAATTTAATGCCCAAAGCGGATCGGGACATCCTTTTGGCTTGGCGGGACTATACTATTAAAAAGGAGGAGTATAGAGAAAAGACTAAATCTCTGTTGGATAGTATACATAATAATGCCCCTCGTTTCATTGAGGCTATTTCAAAATAGCTCTTCTTAATATGAAGTTTGGGTGTAGTTGCTCTTTTGAAATTTAGTTGGAAAGCTCGTAATGGTGCACAAAGGTATTAAATAGTGATTAACGGATTAGTAATTAATCGGTGCGGTTTTTAATTATTACAGAATAGAATGGATTTTCTCATCGGATATTTATTTTCAATCTTTCTATGTTTTCTTTCACCTTTTCTCTGTCTCTTCGATGAATAAGGAGTTTGCGGGTGAAGGGTAACAACTTCACCACCTCTTCACCTGTGGCGATTAGTTTCAAAAATAGTTTCAAGGCTTGAAACTATTCGTTTCTCGGTGTGAAACACTTCGTTTCAAAGCATGAAACACTTTGTTTCTCGGCGTGAAACTTTTAGTTTCAAATAGGGTTGAAACTAATTACGAAATAGCTTTACTAATCTTGTTCAATGGTTAAATCAGGAAGCAGCTATTTGATTTGATTCACGATGAAGAGAAGGTGAAAGACCGACTATTCACCTGCAAACTCCTTATTTATCGAAGAAACAGAGAAAAGTGAAGGAGATGGAAGAATTGACCATGTTATAGAGAAAAGCATTGAATTGTTCAAAACCGTACCGATTATGAACCAATGCAAATCATTGGTCGGTATATGGAAAAAATGACATAAATATGGATAATAATCCTTGTTTCGAAATAGCCTGCTAAGTTTTTTGTATTCATTATTCCTTTTGGCTAGTTTTGCTTGTGTAAATCTTAAAAAGCCATGGAACACATAACTAAAATAAAAACAGTTTTCGCTATTTTACTATTATATATCATAATAGTTCCACCATTATATGCCCAATCTATAAGTGTCCGTTCATTACCTGGCTATGTAAAAGCGATAAATCAATTCAACCAACTGAACCCTCAAGAAAAGGTGTATCTTCATTTTGACAATACCGGATATTATTTGGGTGATACTATTTGGTTTAAGGCTTATGTGGTATTTGCCGAGCAACTTCGTCCTACAACTTTAAGCAAAGTGTTACATGTAGAGCTGTTGACTCCACAAGGCATGGTAGTGGATGACCGCCAATTGAAGCTTGAAAATGGTGAATGTCATGGTGAATTTGCCTTGAGTTCCCGTTATCATAGTGGTTTCTATGAAGTTCGTGCTTACACTCGAAGTATGTTGAATTTTGGTGACGATTGTATTTTTTCTCGTGTATTTCCTGTTTATGATTCTCCGGAAATAGAAGGGCATTATACTGATCGGAAGATGGATAGTGGTTTTGGCTTGAAAGACGAACGTAAAAAAAACACAAAAGCTAAGAAAGTCAACCTTTCCTTTTATCCTGAAGGAGGAAATGCTGTGGTTGGGTTACGTTCGAGAATCGGTTTCAAAGCTACAGGAGAGAATGGAGAAGATTTGAATATAACAGGTGTGGTATATGATTCTTCCGGTGAACTGGTTTCATATTTCTCCACTTATCACCAAGGTATGGGATTTTTTGAAATGATTCCTGATAAGACTACATATAAAATTGTAGCCGATTATGATGGAAAGAAATATGACTTTGCTTTTTCAAACATTATTTCTTCAGGATATGTGATGCGTGTGACAGATTTGGATGCAGAGACTTATCAGGTACATCTGCAAAAATCTCCGGACTTGCCGGCTGATACTTTAGCCGTTTCTGTATCATGTCGTGGTACAGTTTATTCAGCAGAAGCTTTAATTTTGGGTGATAAACCTTATATTTATCAATTGGATAAAGGAAAACTTCCTGCCGGTTGCCTTCAATTTACTCTTTATAATCAGGATGGCAAAATTTTGGCAGACCGTTTGGCTTTTAATCGTGCTCCGTTAGAATATTGCCGTGTTACGGTGGAGGCGGATAAACCTTTCTATAAACCTTTAGAAAAGGTGAGACTATCACTTGCTGTGAAAGATTTGTCCGGTAATCCTGTATCAGGCAGTTTTTCATTGTCTGTGCGTGATGCCGGCACAGAAATTCATACTGGTTATCATGAGAATATCCTGACAGACTTGTTGCTCTCTTCTGAAATACGAGGTTACATCGCTCATCCGATGCAATATTTCGGGACGGACGACCGTAGTAATCGTATGAAGTTGGACTTGTTGATGATGGTACAGGGGTGGCGCCGTTACAATTGGCAGGTGATGGCGGGGGTATCTCCTTTTCATGTGGCACATTATGCTGAAGAGGGTTTACCAGTGAGTGGTGTAGTGAAATCTTTACTCAAGAATAAGGTGGAAGCGAATGTGGATGTTGTATTTTGGATTGTTAAGGATAGTGCTTCTTTCCATGGTCATTGCAAAACTGACAAAAAAGGGCGTTTCCATTTCCTGTTGCCGGATCATGCGGCAGTAGACGGTGAATGGCAGCTGGCTCTTTCTGTGACTTCGAAAGGCAAACCGAAACATTGCAGGATTATGCTCGACCGCCTTTTTAGTCCGGAAGCCCGCAGTTATTCTATTTCGGACTTTCAGGTGAAGGATACGGTTATTGTTTTTGCAGACACTTCAGATAGTCTGGCCAATAGTAATGTTTTAGGTATGATACAGAATCTTCCCCAAGTGGTGATAAAGAAAAAACAGATAAAGAATGAGATATTTCCGGATCTGGTTTGTGATGTGGAAAAGGATATTAGTAGGCTAATGGATCAAGGGAAGGATTATCCAGGAACATTGGGGGAATATATGGAAAGAAATATTTCTGCCGTAAACATGGTAGATACTGCGTATACGTATGCTAATAGTGCTATTTGTTATATTTTAGATGGTGGAGGTTCTGTTAATCCGCGAAAGGGCATCGGTGCTTCCGATCATCCGATAGAGAATATAAAAACAATAGAAGTGTATGATGGAAATCTTCGGGCTTGGATAGTGAGAAACATAGATAGTAATTATGGCTATTATCCTCCGAGTGATCCGACATCAGATTTTTATAGTATGAGACATTTACATGATGCTGTTTTTCAGGCTAACCAAAGGCTGGTATTATTCATCGTCCGTTTATATAACGATGTGTTGCATGACAAGTATAAGAAGGGAATGCGTTATACTTTTTTCAAAGCCTTTTCTCCTGTAAGAGAATTCTATCAGGTAAATCATAGTAATAGTGTTCCGGGAGATATCGATTTTCGTCGAACTTTGTATTGGAATCCTGATGTGAGGACTGATAATAATGGAAAAGTGAACGTTAGTTTTTATAATAATGCTACTTGTCGACAAATGACGATCAATGCAGAGGGGATAAATCGTGGGAAGTGTATTATTAAAGAATAAATTTATATGGAGATTTTACTTTTTCATAGTGTTACATTCTATGTTGCAGTGCAAAAGATGTATCTTTGTAACCAGCAATCAAAATAACCCCAACCACTATATGAAATATAAATTATTATGCCTTTTCGTTTTGTTTAGTTTTTCTATATCGGATTTGTATGCTGATATTGAACTTAGTTCCAAACAAATGAGAACCAGTGATGGGCTACCTAGTAATTCTGTACGATGCATGTTTCAGGACAGTAAAGGGTTCTTATGGTTGGGTACTTTAGACGGATTGACCCGTTATGATGGAAATACTTTTCTTACTTATCAGTTGGAAAGCGGGAAACACGATCGGATTTCTTTAGCAGATAACAGAATAAAACATGTGGCAGAGGATAAGAATGGTTTTTTGTGGATAAAGACTGTGCCGGAATTATTCAGCTGTTATGATCTACAGAAAGCTTGTTTTGTAGATTTTACCGGTACCGGAAGTGATGGAGAGAACTATTCAGAAATATTTATGTCCGCTAATGGAGATGTGTGGCTTTGGCATAGAAGGAATGGTGTACGTCAAATTGTTTGTGAGGACGATCGGACTATGACCTCTGTGAAGTTTAGAACGAAATTTGGAAACCTGCCCGATGACCGGATTAAATTTATAAATGAAGATTCTAGTGGCAGGATCTGGATTGGTACCATGCAGGGACTTGCGTTTGTTTATAAAGGGAAAGTTGAATTTATCGATAGGAAATTGAATTTTTCTTCTTCTTTCCCTCATGGAGAGGATATGTATTTTCTGACAAAGAGTGGAGATGTGTATCGCTGTGTAAATGGATCGAAAAAAATAGACTGTTTAACGTCGCTGTCTGCTATTGCCGGTAATACATCTGTCAGTACACATTCATTGATAAAAGATAAATGGGTTATATTTACTTCTAGCGAAGGGGTATATGAATTTGATTTTCAGAATTTTCAAATAACTCCTTGCCGGGAATTGAAAATAAATAATGGAAAAGTTATTCATGACAATTATGGAGATTGTTGGGCTTACAATAACACTGGACGAATTTATTATATAAACTCGAAGAGCGGAGAAATAAAGAATTTTCAACTGATCCCTGAAGAGAAGATGAAATATATAGATTATGAACGCTATCATGTGGTGCGTGATGACCGGGGGATTGTGTGGATTTCAACTTATGGAAACGGACTTTTCACCTACGATATTCAGGAGGACCGGTTGGAACACTTTGTTTCGGAAGGAAAGAATGCGGGACCTATAGGGTCAGATTTCTTGTTATGTTTGATGAAAGACAGGACAGGAGGAATATGGGTAAGCTCCGAATATTCCGGTTTGTCTCATATTTCCATTTCAAATAAAGGTATTACACATGTCTATCCAGAATCACCGGATGTTTTTGACCGTTCGAATACAATCCGGTTACTAACTAAAATGTCGAATGGAGATATATGGGTAGGAACGCGAAGAGGTGGATTGTATAATTATGATTCTCATCTGAAAACTAAGATAGATAATCATTATTTGCCCTATAATATTTATGCGATTTCAGAAGATAGTCAGGAGAATATATGGATAGGAACCCGGGGAGACGGACTAAAAATAGGAGATACGTGGTATAAAACGGATCCGTCTAATCCTTTTGCCTTATCTCATTCTAATATTTATTCCATTCTTCGCGATAAGAAAGATCGTATGTGGGTGGGAACATTTGGAGGAGGACTGGATCTGGCAGAATCAACGGAAAAAGGACAATATAAGTTCCGTCGTTTTTTTCAAGGAAAGAAGTATGGCTTACGGATAGTCAGAGTAATGGCAGAAGATGAGAAAGGGATGATATGGATGGGCACAAGTGAAGGTATCTGCATTTTCCACCCTGACTCATTGATTGCTAATGAAGATAACTATCATTTGTTCAGCTACACCGATGGCAATTTTTGCAGCAATGAGATTCGTTGCCTGTTTCGTGATAGCAAAGGGCGCATGTGGGTAGGAACTTCGGGTGCCGGGCTGAATCTATGCGAACTGTCAGACGACTGTCAGTCTTTGAAATATACACATTATGGAATAGCGGAAGGACTGGTTAATAATATGGTGCAATCTATTTTAGAAGATCATTCGGGACAATTATGGATTGCTACGGAATATGGAATTTCAAGGTTCAATCCCAACAGCCATTCTTTCGAGAATTATTTCTTCTCATCTTATACATTAGGAAATGTGTATAGCGAGAACAGTGCGTGTATGGGTGCAGACGGTAAACTGATTTTTGGAACAAACTACGGATTGACGATTATTGACCCGAAGAAGATTCCAACAGAGAGATTGCTTTCTCCTATTGTTATCACAGGATTGTCCGTTAATGGAATTCAGGTGAAGCCTAATATGCCGGGTTCTCCTTTGCAAGAATCTTTAGCCTATTCGGATAAGATTACATTGAAATATTTCCAGAATTCTTTTATGCTTGATTTTTCTACTCTCGATTATTCGGATAATGGTCAAATCAAGTATATGTATTGGCTGGAAAACTATGACAAGGGATGGAATGTTCCGTCTTCTTTAAGTTTTGCCACTTATAAATATCTGGAGCCGGGGAGTTACATTTTCCATGTGAAATATTGTGATGGTGCCGGTATTTGGAATGATACTGAAACAACCTTGAAGATTGTTATCGTGCCTCCGTTTTGGAAAACGAATTGGGCTATGCTCGGATATTTCATCCTGATATTAATAGCTTTGTACTTTACATATCGTATCATTTTTAATTTCAATAGGTTGCGCAACCGCATCAATGTTGAAAAACAACTGACAGAGTATAAACTGGTATTTTTCACAAATATCTCTCATGAATTCCGTACTCCGCTTACATTGATCCAAGGAGCATTGGAGAAAATGTACCGGATGGATGATATTCCACAAGCCTTATTGCATCCGTTGAAAGTCATGGATAAAAGTACACAACGTATGTTGAGGCTGATTAATCAGTTGCTGGAGTTCAGAAAAATGCAGAACAACAAGTTGGCTCTTTCTCTGCAGGAAACTGATGTAGTTGCTTTCCTGTACGAAATATATTTAAGTTTCAGTGACGTAGCAGAACAGAAGAATATGGATTTCCGCTTTTTGCCGTCTGTGCCATCCTATAAAATGTTTATTGATAAAGGTAATTTGGATAAGGTGGTGTATAACTTACTTTCAAATGCTTTTAAGTATACTCCTTCGGGTGGGACAATTCTGTTTTCTGTGAATGTGGATGAGGTGAAGAAGTGTTTATACATTCAGGTAGCGGATACCGGAGTAGGTATTCCTAAAGAAAAGCAGGGAGAATTGTTTAAACGTTTCATGCAAAGTAGTTTCTCCGGAGATAGCATTGGAGTAGGGTTGCATTTGAGCCATGAATTGGTGCAGGTGCATAAGGGAACGATTGAATATAAAGATAATGAAGGGGGAGGTTCCGTATTTACGGTATGTATTCCGACTGATAAAACTGTTTATTCGGAAAAAGACTTCCTGGTTCCCGGCAATCTCCTGTTGGAAGAAGCGAATATGCAGACTCACCATTTGCAGGAGCTTTCAGAGGAATGTCAGGAACATGAAAAGACAGTCACCACATCAAGAAAACATAAAATATTAGTCATCGAAGACGATAATGATATTCGTGGGTTCCTGCAGGAGGAGCTTAGTGCTTATTTTGAAGTAGAAGTGGCTGCGGATGGAATATCCGGATTTGAAAAGGCATGCAACTATGACGCAGACTTGATTATCTGCGATGTATTGATGCCTGGGATGACCGGTTTCGAAGTGACAAAGAAACTGAAAACTGAATTTGCGACAAGTCATATTCCTATTATTCTGCTGACTGCCTTGACTTCACCGGATAAGCACCTGGAAGGACTTGAAGCGGGAGCGGATGTTTATGTTGCAAAGCCATTTAGTTTTAAGCTTTTGCTTGCGCAGGTGTTCCGGCTGATAGAGCAATGCGAAAAGTTACGGAAGAAGTTTTCCAGTGAACCGGGGGTAGTGCGTCCTGCTTTATGTAACACGGACCGGGATAAGGAGTTTGCAGATCAGTTGGTGGCTGTGGTGGAAAAGATTTATTCTCAATACAACATTTCTATTGATGAATTTGCGCAGATGATGGGGATGGGACGAACTGTGTTTTATAAGAAATTACGCGGAGTGACAGGATACTCACCGAATGAGTATTTGCGTGTCGTACGAATGAAGAAGGCTGCCGAACTGTTTTTGACCGAAAGGGATCTGACTGTTGCGGAAGTTTCTTATAAAGTGGGTATTAACGATCCTCTTTATTTCAGTAAATGTTTTAAAGCGCAGTTTGGAGTATCTCCTTCGGCTTACCAGAAAGGGGAGAGAAGTAAAACGTAGTATATACTTACCTTGAATCCGGTTTGTGAAGGATAGACCGGATTCAAGATAAGTATGTTTATCAGTTACATATTGAGGTCTAATTTATAGATTTCACTTCCGGCAAGAAGGAAACATCCTGTTCCGAAATCCTCAAAATCAGGAACTTTGTCGTATGTGACAGGTTGACTGTCTTTCGGTTCTTTGCCGGTTCCCTGTACATAACCAAGAAAACCATTCGGGTGAACTGCATCCTTCACCATAGCATTCCATGCTTTTATGATTACAGGCAGATAGGTCTTTTTATCCAATAGACCGTTGCGTACGCCCCAAGCCATACCATATACGAAAAGAGCTGTGCCGGAAGTCTCTTTGCCTCCGAAGTTTGACGGATCGTGGAGGCTGACATTCCAAAAGCCATCTTCACGCTGGCATTGTTTCAGTGCTTTGCTCATAGCCATAAAATCATTGATGTAATCTTGGCGATGTTTTTCATCAGATGGAATTTCGTTCATTACCCGCACCAAAGCTGCGTATACCCATCCGTTACCACGGCTCCAATAACAGTTTTCGCCATTAGGCTCTTTGTATGGAGGATCGAAATTATGGTCTCTCCACCACAAACCTTCTTTGACATTGAACATTCCGTTCTCTCCGTGTTTATTACGGGTATATTCGTACATATCCCACATTTTGTCGAAGTACTTCTGTTCGCCTGTAAGTTTCCCCATTTTGGCAAATATAGGCATCCCCATCTGGATAGCATCTATCCACCACCAGTCGTTTATTTGTGGAGTATTGACCAGCATATCCATATTGGCTTTCGTTTTCCGTATTTTTTCAGGATCGGGGCAAATGTTGTATAAATCGAGATAGATTTGGCTGGCGCAGTAATTATCTGCATTACGGGTGGTTGTCCCACGGTGGAAGCCCCATTGGTGGTAATCCGCCCATTCTTTGGCATAGAGATAATATTCGTCTGCGGGATAGATGGAGTAGAGTGCCATTAAGCCTTCGTAATATACGCTTCGTGTCCAGATATTACTGGGGCGAACTACTTTTTTCACAAAGGAAGGAGTGCGATAGTCGGCATATTTCTTCATGAAATAGTCGTTCACATGAAGAGTTACTTTCAGAATTTCTTTTTTATCGGGAACTGTCTGTGCTTTTATGTTCCCGTAACTCAATATTACTCCTGCAAAAAATAGTATAAGATGCTTTTTCATTTTATAATAAATTAGATTACTATTGTTCTTAGATTTAGGCACGCAAAGGTGAGCCTTTCTTTACCTGTTGCAAAGAAAATGCATTGTAAGGAAAGTGATATTGAAATTTGTACGGAAAATATGTAATATTAGACTTTATTCTTTATTCATATTAGTCATGGATAAGAACCAAGTATGAATAATTAGCAAGAGCGATTTTTTTGTAAGTCATATTGTTGTATTGATATTTATTGTATATTTGTAGAAGAGTAAGGGGAGACGAATATGAAAAGTCATACAAATAAAATATTAGAGTCTATTAAGCAGGCATTGACAGAGCATTTACCAAAAGGTGGCAAGGCTTTGTTGTTTGGTTCTCAAGCTCGTGGGGATGCACGGATTGATTCTGATTGGGATATTTTGATTATCTTAGATAAAGAAAAATTGGAGCCTGAAGATTATGATAAGGTAAGCTTTCCCTTAACTATGTTGGGATGGGACTTGGGAGCGCGAATTAATCCGATTATGTATACGATGAAAGAATGGGCTGCAAGTTGTATTACACCATTTTATAAAAATGTAGAGCAGGAAGGAATTGAATTAGTATGAAATTGACAGATGAAGAACGTAATTCTTTGGTGATATTACAGTTGGAGAAAGCTAAAGTATTTTTGAAACAAGCAGATGAGATGTTTGATCTGAAGTATTGGGATATTGCTTCCAATAGATATTATTATGCCTGTTTTCATGCTGTTCAGGCTTTATTAATACAAAATGGATTATCATGTAAAACCCATGATGGGTTGATAGCTTGCTTTGGCTTGAATTTTATAAAAACAGGCAAAATTAGTGCACGTTTGGGAAGTTTTTTGGCGCGTATGGAACAATTACGGCAAAAAGGGGATTATAATTGCATTTATTCAATATCGGAGGATGAAATCAGTACGATAAAAGCTCCGGCAAGAGAACTTATTGAGACTATTGAAGTTTTACTTGCCGAATCATAATTATTCTTGTAAGGATATCATCGTTAAAAGACCATTTTTTTTATTTTTTCGGCCACATCTGTCATATATGCCGGATTAAATTCTTCTAGTTCCGTGCGTGGTCGGAATCCCCATGTCACTCCGCAAGCGGTTACACCGGCATTGGCTGCTGTTTGCATGTCTACACCGGAATCACCTACATAAAGAACATCTTCTTTTCGTACATCGGCAAGTTTTAATATATCAAAAACGATTGTTGGATCAGGTTTGACATTTACTCCTTCCCGTTGGCCGAAAACGGCAGTGAAATGAATTTCCGGAAAGTAGTGGGCAACCAGTTTCTCGGTAGCGGCCTGATATTTGTTGGAGGCTACGGCAATCTGAATGCCTGCGGATTGCAGATAAGACAATAACGCTGAAATACCCGGGTAAGGACGACTATCGTCTGCATTGTGAATATCATAATAAGGAATAAACTCTTTTCTTACCCGGAGCACATTCTCTTCTGTCTTTTCTCCTTCGGGTAATGCACGTTCAAAGAGTTTGTTGATACCATTTCCTACCATGAAGTTATACTTTTCTACATCGTGTGTGGGGTATCCTAATTTATTCAAAGCATAATTAGTGCTATGGGCGAGGTCTGCGATAGTATTTAATAATGTACCGTCCAAATCGAATATTATTAGTTTTTTCATTAAGGCTTATGTTTATAGTTAATTCTATATTTAAATCTTTTATTCTGCAAAGGTATACTAAAAAAATGAGATTGGGAAGAATGAGGCAATAGTTTAGAGAATATCGAATGAACAACAAAGCCGGAAATATATTTGTTATTCTACCAGATTGGCTTAACTTTGCGAAAAACTAAAGAATAATGAATGCAGAATGGTTTGAGGCATTGCCTGAACAATGTCCCCCAACAGATGCGAAGCGGTGCGAAGGCTGTTATTATAGAATTGCAAATGGTAATCCTGTTACAACAGAAGATTTCTTTTCGCAAAGAAAAATGCAGCCGGATAAGGTCTTTAAAGGATTAGGAATAGATGAATGTGTGACAAGGGCAGTCTCTCTATTTTCAGAGAGGGAAGAAGCGGAGAAAAGATTAAAGCTTCCTAAGTTCAAGAAGGCAAATATTGCTTTAGTCATATTGGAACCAAAAGATGGAGTGTTAAAGAAAACATTTGATATAGCACATTATTCTTGGTGGAGAACAAAGGATTTTAATGTTTTACAAGCTAAAATAGTCTGATTATGGGAATGGAAGATGTGTTAAGGATAGACAAAATTCTGGATTTCTGTGATGTGCCTCAGCTTTTTGTGGCAAGAGATGCCTTTGATACACTGTATCTTTGTCTTTTATATGATGATGAGACGGTTTATCGCTATACGGGAATACGTATCTCTACACGTAGACTTGAATCCTTCTTAGCAGGTAAAGCCGATTTGCGTTTACTCTATCTACAGCCTGAAAATGAACATGAGTATTACGATGTTGTGTTTCAATCGGGTGAATACCAGAAAACGTTATTAAAGGAAAGTGTATTGTTGGAAGATAAATTGCCGGCTGAGGGATATGTTTTATCTGGAGAGAAGCGCGAGAATGTGGTCATTAATTTGCCAATAAAAGACCGTAGTCTGCTTGCAGAGCTTGTTCGTAAATTTGGCTGGGCTTGTATGTAAGTTTAAAGAAGATAAAAAAGATTGTCCCGCTACTGCTTGAAAGTTGTGGGACAATCTTTTTTCATCCTTATATATACTTTGATTACTTCTTCGTAATACGGAACCAGTCAACGTCTGCCCAACCGCCGTCATTCGTTTTAATAGCCGGACGCGTACAGAACATACCGACTTTGGCACCAATCCATTGTCCTTCTCTTGCCTGGAAAGGAACACCTAATGATTCATATTTCTTTCCGTCGAGGCTATAGCTGAAATTACACATCACAATGAGGTCATGTCCGCCTTCACTACCCTTGATTTTCTTTCCGTCACAACTGAAACGCACTTTCAGATAAACCGTGTTTTGCGAAAGATCAACAGCGGCTTTCACTTCTTCTGGTTTGCCTTTATCTGCTCTGTCACATTCAACTTGCGACAGAACCAAACCTTTGTCTGTATTTTCTAGAACAAGTCCGGCATAATCCCTGCCCATAACGACAAGTCCAGTGCGTTCGCCTTTATTCTTTTGGTTAGGGCTGAACGTCAGTTTCATTGTTGCGGTAAAATTATCAGAAGGAGTTTTTTGTAATAAGAGGTTGGCTACATCCCACAGGTTCTTATAATCTTCTACTACCGGATAAGAGTATAATCTGACATAGCTTTTGTCACCTGCATAATACGCCCATTTTTCATTAATGTTAGCATGCCATTGCCACTGCGGAGAAAGTGTATACCCATCAAATTCGTCACTTTCTTGTGGAGTGCAGATAGGATATGTTTTACCGACATTTGGCTTCTTGTAAGTCAAAACAGGTTCTCCGCAGCCGTCACCGTCTTTATCAATACCGATAATAGGCCAGTCGTTCACCCATTTCATCGGTTGGAGATGCATAATGCGTCCGTAAGCACCGACATCTTGAAAGTGGAGGAACCAGTCTTCTCCGGTAGGAGTATCTACCCATGCACCTTGGTGAGGACCGTTGACAGGAGAGTTACCTTGCGCAAGTACTGTTTTCCATTCGTAAGGACCGTAGATGTTTTTAGAACGTAATACGACCTGCCAGCCTGTCGGCACACCGCCGGCCGGATGGAAGATATAATAATAGTCGTTTCTCTTGTACATTTTAGGACCTTCGCAAGTCTGATGTGCTTCGTGACCGTCGAAAATTATACGGGAAGGAGTGATCGCTTTTGTTGCTTCTGCATTCAGTTCGCAGATAGTGATTACACTTTTCAGTCCGGCACGACTTCCTGCGTATGCGTGTACCATATATACTTTTCCGTCTTCATCCCAGAACGGGCAAGTGTCAATGATACCTTTTCCCGCTTTCACCAAGACCGGTTCGCTCCACGGACCTTTCGGATCTTTGGCTTTCACCATAAAAGCTCCCTGATCGGGATCTCCCCAAAAGATGTAAAACTCACCGTTGTAATGACGAATAGCCGGAGCCCATACACGATTGCCGTGTTCCGGCCGTTCCGGAGTTTCGATAGGGGAGAGGGCATTGGGAACTGCGGCACCGATGATTGTCCAGTTGACTAAATCTTTAGAATGAAGGATTTGCAATCCCGGCAAACAGTTGAAACTGGATGAAGTCATATAGAAATCATCTCCTACACGGCAAGCATCCGGATCGGAATAGTCGGCATAAAGCACCGGATTTTTGTATTTACCGTTTCCGAGGTCGGAAACCCATACTTCAGATACATAGTTCTTCTGTGCTACTGCGGTGAAAACCGTTAATAAGCAAAAGGCTAAAGTCTGTGTCAATCGTTTCATGTTATAGATAGATTATTTATAGATATGATTCGTTGGTTTTATCTGATGGCAAAGGTAAATAAAAAGACTCTGCACAAGGAGGAATATTTGTGCAGAGTCATAGAAAAATTGGTAGATACCTCGTAATTTTTGTTTAGTTGTATTTGTTTCTACCCTATTTATTGGGGCGGTTATCTTTTATTCTCACTGTCACCGGATGAGCCAGCTCTTCTTTCCATTCGCGGAGATGAGCAAACCATGCTTCCGGCGTTTTATATCCGAATGTCTCTTTCATCGAGGTGAAAGTCGTGTGATACTGGAAATATTTATTTCCCGGGGCGGTAATTGTATAAAGGAAGTTGGCTTTATCCTTTTCTTCCGATTTTACATAACGTTGGGGAATACAAGTGCCCAGCCCTACAGTTTCTTTAGCATATTTTACGGTATCGTTTACCGGCCAGTCCGTTCCCCAACTTCCTACGAGTCCTTTATGATCGGAGAAAGATTTGGAAGTACCTACGATGTCTTGCACACCTGTGCAGAAAATTTCTTTATCGAGCGGTTCGTCAAAGAATGCTTCGATATGAAGATCGCGATGTCCGGCATAAAGCGTGTAGCGTGTCATCATATTCAGTTCCTGGTCCTGATATTTCCATCCGGTTACTTCTATTTCTGCAATTACACGTACCGGTCCATAAGAGACGATACGTTCTGTACGAGTGTCCACTGGAGTAATATGGGTTGCCTTTTGTCCGTCCCAACCTTTCAATGCACCCGGTCCGCAACTGTCGAACACGCGAAGTACGTCATCTCCGAATCCTTTAGCTAACTGCTCATCCGTCGGATAGAACTGCGATTCTTTGATTTCCAGTCCTTTGTTGAACTTGCCGTAAATATCCGGTGTCTGTTTTTCATTGAAATAAAGACGGTATCCTACCAGTTCCGATTCCAAAACCGGACCGTGAGGACGTACCATGCTGTATATATTGCTAGTGCCGGGAACGGTGATAGCCTGTACCCGTTGATGTTTACCTTTCTTGTTGTCTACAATAAACATATCGGCATAAACTCGTTCAGGATAAGTCTTTGTACTCTTTTCCGAAGAAAGTGTAACCTGAAATGTTTTTCTACCATGGGCAGGAAGATCGGCAACAAAGACCAGTTCGTCCATCTTGCGGTCCCGGTTCAAATCGTCCAACTGCGAAGGAATTTCCTTCCTTCCTTCCATGACAACGGCTGATTTTACTTTGAAACCAGCGTGCAACTCATGTAGATTGATAACAACCGGAGCATCCGCTTTGGGCTGATTCCAGTTGTTTTGTACTTCAACTGTGATGGTTTTCTCCTGTTTCTGCGTTTGGGCAGACAGGCTGAAAGCTCCTAAAAAGAAAGTAATAATAAAAAGATTCTTCTTCATGTTTCTAAGGCTGAAATTATACGTCGTATTTCTCCTTGCAAAAATAGCAGAAAAAATAGCAGACTGTGTCTCTTTTGAGGAGATTATAGTCTGCTATTTGAGCTTTTTACTCTATATAATGATATTGTGGTTTCTATTTTGCATCACAGAATGGCAATGAGTTTTTTATTTGAGACTTAAAATCTCCTCTTTTGCACCTAATTCCTCATATACCTTTCCGTCTATAGTCAGATTCTTGGCATTCTTAACGTTTAATATATTGTTACCTTTAGAAGATTCTACATAAATATTTTCCAAAGTAACTCCGTCTACCTGACTGATAACAACTCCATCCGCAGCTTCCGTCATCACAACGTTTTTAACGGTAATATTGCTGATGGGCATTTCCGGCAGTCCGTTGAAGAACATGGCACGTCCCGAACCTCTGCAAACAATATTGGAAATATGAATATTGCGGAAAGCTGGTGTTTCTTCTGTCACCGGAGGAATGGCAGTTTTCATACGGCTCAACAGATCTTCTTCCGATTCTTCACCGGCACCTTTTCCACCGTAGAACAAGTCGAACAATAAGGGTTCATTCGGAATATTAATCATATTGATATTGTTAATGTAGATGTTTTCTACCACACCGCCACGTCCGCGGGTACTCTTGAAACGTAAACCTACATCTGTACCCATAAATGTGCAGTCCTCTACATAGATATTCTTCACACCGCCGGACATTTCACTACCTACCACGAATCCGCCATGTCCGTGCAATACTGTATTGTTTTTCACGATAACGTTCTGGCAAGGTTCTCCACGACGGCGTCCATCTTCGTCTTTACCGGATTTGATACAGATGGCATCATCTCCCGCATCAAACACACTATTGATAATTAGAGCGTTTTTACAAGATTCCAAGTCGATAGCATCACCGTTTTGAGAATACCAGGGGTTGATGACCATGATATTATTTACTGTGAAATCTTCGCAAGACAATGGGTGCAGACACCAGCTTGGTGAGTTTTTGAAAGTAACTCCTTCCAACAGCACCTTCTTGCTTTTGACGATGCTTAACAACACCGGACGTAACCATGGACGGATTTCAGCCCATTCTTCATCTGTGTTGATACCTTCGGGGACATTGAAGTCTTTGCAAGCCATTGCACCTCTCAGTGAGCCGGCAGTGGGATACCATATCTCTTGTTTCTCGTCGAGAACACCTCCCGAGTTTACCAGCTTTTTCCATTGTGAAGCAGTCAGCTTTCCTTTTTTTACCGGACGCCAGCAGTCACCGTTTCCGTCAAATGTACCATGTCCGGTGATAGCTATATTTTCTGCATTGCGTACTGAAATCGGTGATTGGCAACGACGAGTCTCGAGTCCTTCGAAAGAAGTGGCAATGATAGGATATGCTTCAAAATCACCGGTAAAAAGTACCAGCGCATTTTGTTCCGTATATAGATTTACATTGCTCAACAGCTCGATCGGACCAGTCAACCAGACACCTTCCGGGATAATCACTTTACCCCCTCCGCGTTGATTCACGTCTTTAATAGCATCGTTGATAGCTTTGGTATTCAGGAACAGACCGTCTCCTTTGGCTCCGAATTTCTCAATGTTTACTTCGTAAGCAGGGAAAACCGGTTGCTGTACTTTCGGCATTTCAAAAGGTAAATTCTGGTAAAGAGCGTCACTGATGGAGCTTTCTTTTACGGTAGTCTCGCTTTGTTTACATCCTGATGAGATAAACGGTAAACAGCATAGGGCCATCCAGAAGAGTCTTTTTGTCAATGTGTTCATTTAGTAACTTATTTCTATAGGGTTATACATCTATTGTTTTTCTTGGTAATTGGGTGATGATTAATGAGGGCGATTTCATAATTCTTATGTCCTTCCGCAGGCGATCTGTCGCAGGCAGCCTGCAGGAGAGGAATAAGACAAATTCATGTTAACCTAATTCTAACCTTAAATAAATATTATGAAAAAACCTCTTAATTATCGATTGCAAAGATAGGTGGCAAACCCCAAGAGGATGTGGACTAATTGATAGAATACGTGTATTTTTTGTCATTTCTGTCTATTATTTGCACACTTCTCGTGTTTTTATGCAGAAAGTTCCTATCTTTGCACAAAATTTAACTATTAAAAGATATGAGTTATAACTTGTTGAAAGGAAAAAGAGGTATTATCTTCGGTGCTTTGAACGATCAGTCTATTGCCTGGAAAGTAGCAGAGCGTGCCGTAGAAGAAGGTGCAACTATTACATTATCAAATACTCCGATGGCTATCCGTATGGGAGAAGTCGACGCTTTGGCCCAGAAATTAAATTGCCAGGTTATTCCGGCAGATGCCACCAGTGTAGAAGATTTGCAAAATGTATTCAAGACCTCCATGGATATACTGGGTGGACAAATTGATTTTGTACTCCACTCTATCGGTATGTCTCCCAACGTGCGCAAAAAACGTACTTACGATGACCTTGACTATGGAATGTTGGATAAGACATTGGATATTTCAGCTGTTTCATTCCATAAAATGATTCAGTCGGCCAAGAAATTGAACGCTATTGCTGATTACGGTTCTATCGTTGCTTTGAGCTACGTGGCCGCGCAGCGTACTTTCTACGGCTACAATGATATGGCAGATGCAAAGGCATTGCTGGAATCTATTGCACGTAGCTTTGGTTACATCTACGGACGCGAACATAGCGTACGTGTGAATACTATCTCGCAGTCTCCTACATTTACTACTGCCGGTTCGGGCGTGAAGGGTATGGATAAACTGTTTGATTTCTCCAACCGTATGTCTCCTCTCGGAAATGCTACGGCTGACGAATGTGCCGATTATTGCATCGTGATGTTCTCCGATCTTACCCGTAAGGTAACTATGCAGAACTTATTCCATGACGGTGGATTCTCCAGTGTAGGTATGAGTCTTCGTGCCATGGCTACTTACGAGAAAGGACTCGATGAGTATATGGACGAAAATGGTAACATCATTTACGGATAAAAAAATATGAAACTACGGATCTCTCTTCTTATTATTTTAATGAGTATGCTTTTCGCCTCCTGCGGGATAAGCACGGGAAAGGGTACGGAGCAGAAGGAAGAGGAGATTTCTGTTCTAAGATATGATAAGCTGTTGAGCGAATACGTTCGCTCCAACAGCTTTTCTGCTATGCAGAAGTTGACGATGGACTACCGTATGCCGACGAAAATCCTGATTGAGGATGTATTGTCTATCGGTACGGTGAAAGATGATACCATTTCGCAACGTCTGCAGAAATTCTATTCGGATACGACTTTAGTCCGTTTGCTTAGCGACGTAGAAGCAAAGTACCCTAATCTGGATGAGGTGGAAAAAGGACTTAACAAAGGATTCTGGAAACTGAAGAAGGAAGTGCCTGATACAAAAGTGCCGTTTATCTATTCGCAAGTGTCTGCCTTCAACGAATCTATTATTTTGGTGGATTCTTTATTAGGGATCAGTCTTGATAAATATATGGGGGAAGATTATCCTCTTTATAAGCGTTTCTATTACGATTATCAATGTCGCTCGATGCGTCCGGAACGGATTGTGCCGGATTGTTTTGCTTTTTATCTTTTGAGCCGTTACGGAATGAACTATCATGAGGGTACTTGTTTGATTGACTTGATGATGCACTCCGGAAAAATCAACTACGTCGTGCAAAACTTATTAGGATATAGTGATATCGGCGAAGCGATGGGATATTCCAAGGAGGAAAACGACTGGTGTAAGGAGAATGAAAAGGAGATATGGAATTATATCTGTACCAACGATCATCTGCATGCACGAGACCCGATGGTGATCCGCTATTATATGAAGCCTGCTCCTGCTGTCGATATGTTAGGTGCTCAAGCTCCGGCATTGATTGGGACATGGATGGGAGCAAGAATCATCGCTTCTTATATGAAAAAGCATAAGGACATGAAACTGAAAGATCTCCTGGAATTTACTGATTATCATGTGATGTTAAGTGAATCCAACTATCTGGCTTCCTAAACTGTTGCATTTTTCAATTTTTAATTAGCTTCGCTCAAAACCTTATTTGATTTTTAATATTAAAGTATAGTCTTAATTTTCAATTTAAAAAGTGGAAACTGCCCTCTATTTGTTGCCCGTGACGTTAGGTGATACGTCTATTGAAAAGGTATTGCCTTCTTATAATAAGGAGATCATTTCTGGTATCCGGTATTTTATAGTTGAAGATGTTCGTTCTGCCCGGCGTTTCCTGAAAAAAGTAGACCGGGAGATTGATATTGATGCATTGACATTTTACCCGTTGAACAAGCATACTTCTCCTGATGATATTTCCGGTTATCTGCAACCTTTGGTGGGTGGAGCTTCAATGGGGGTTATCTCCGAAGCAGGTTGTCCGGCAGTAGCTGACCCGGGAGCGGATGTGGTTGCTATCGCACAGCGTAAAAAGCTGAAAGTGGTTCCTTTGGTCGGACCTTCTTCCATTATCCTTTCCGTGATGGCTTCCGGCTTTAACGGACAGAGTTTTGCGTTTCACGGTTATTTGCCGATTGAACCGGGAGAACGTGCCAAGAAACTAAAAGCACTGGAGCAGCGTGTGTATGTTGAAAATCAGACGCAACTTTTCATTGAGACGCCTTACCGGAATCATAAGATGGTAGAGGATATTTTGTTGAATTGCCGTCCTCAAACAAAGCTCTGTATCGCTGCCAATATTACTTGTGAAGGAGAATATATACAGACGCGTACAGTGAAGGACTGGAAAGGACACGTGCCCGATTTATCTAAGATTCCCTGTATTTTTCTCTTATATAAATAACGCCTTTCAGGTGTTCATATTCATCTTCGAAGCAGCTGCTGAAGAAGCCTTTTCCTAAGTTTTCCTCTATCTGTTTGAAATTCCACAGCTTACTGTTTTTAAAGCGAGGGGTACAAAGGATGGAATCATCTTTGATATCGACAATGAATAGATAGATAAGACGGTTGGTCACTTCATTCTCGAAGTGATAAACGATGTTGAATTCAGGTTTGATACCTTTTTCATGAGGAAAAGCATTGTTGATTAAACGAGTGGCGCCTGCTTCCAGAGATTCTCCGTAGCGGAGATAACATTCCATGGGAATATCTACTTTTCCTCTATCCAGAATGGCTGTTGATGGCCTGTCGCAAAGGAATAACATTCCGTGAGTGGATATGGCAATTCTTATCACCGGATTGATGTATGCATTTTTGTAATTAACAGCTTCTATTGCAGGTGTTTTCCCGATCACGTCTCCTTCGGTATTCACAATAGGAACATATTCCGTGTGTGACATTAAATGATTGAAGAAACGGATGGCGATCTGATTGAACAGGATACTCATCAGAAAGACAGCAGGGGGGAACACTTTATAGAGTACAAACATGCTCGTCTTGCTCAACGGGTCTTGGAAAACGATGGTAATGCTGATTATAATAAAATGCAATATACCGAAGATCAAAGCGATACGGGCAGATACAACGGCTGCTTCTGCTCCCTGCGCATATAAACGTTTGTTGCAAGAACCTATCTGTTTTAAGAAATGGTTGATAAACCTTTTCTTATGCATGTAAAGACTTAGCATCGGAATGAGAATACTGACTTCCAGCGTAAGTGGAAGTGCACCGGGTGGAACGTAATCACCAGGAATGAGAGCTGCTACGGATAATAGTGCTAACACTCCGGTTGCTATATAGAGGATAAAATTAGGAATTAACAATCCTTTACGTCGATAAGAAAGGTATATACCTATAATACCTATGCCTGTACCGATGTAAATAGCCGTGTCTTGCGTTATAAGTTCACACAATAAAATGGAAATAATAACGGGGATAAAACCCAGCGACATGTTAAATGCGGAAGAAAGTGTTCCTTTATGAGCCATCTCTATATTTATGTTTATTTGTCGGTTCTATCAATAAAACAAATAGGGGATATGTTTTGTTTGCTAACGAATATGTTTCTCTGCATGGTAGGAGGAACGAACAAGGGGAGCGCTTTCTACGATGTTGAATCCTTTCTCTAAACCTACAGTTTTATATTCTGCAAATTGCTGCGGAGTGATGTATGCTGCAACGGGATAATGCCGGTGACTCGGTTGAAGGTATTGGCCTATGGTAAGAATCTGGCAACCGGTTGCTAACAGATCATCCATCAATGTTTCGACTTCCTCCGGGGTCTCACCCAGTCCGACCATAATGCCGCTTTTAGACTTAACTCCCTTCTCGGAAATGTGTCTGATAACTTGCAGACTTGTATCATAATTTGCCGCACTGCGCACTAGCGGACTAATGCGGCGTACGGTTTCCATATTGTGTGAAATAATGTCGGGACGGGCTTCGATTACCAAATCTAACAACTCCATCCTGCCTTGAAAATCAGGAATGAGCACTTCGATTGTTGTTTGTGGATTCAGCCGTTTTATTTCCTGGATGGTACGTGCCCAATGTGTTGCTCCCAAATCCGGCAGATCATCTCTGTCTACGGAAGTGATGACAGCATGATCCAGTTTCATCAGTGCGATGGATTCTGCGACATGGGTAGGTTCGTTTGCATCTAGCGGGTGCGGGCGGCCGGTTTGTGTGTTGCAGAATTTGCAACTGCGCGTGCAGATGTCACCGCCAATCATAAAGGTAGCAGTTCCTTTTCCCCAGCATTCTCCCATATTAGGGCAACGCCCACTGCTGCATATAGTATGCAAGCAGTGGGAGTCGACAATCCGTTTGGTTTCGGTGTATCGTTCGTTGGCACCAATATTAATTTTCAGCCATTCGGGCTTACGTACTCTGTCCGTCATTATAAATTGTTCAAGAAAAAGTTGGTCAACCGTGTGTATAGGTGTTGGCGGGTATTGCCACCATATATTCCATGATTGCGGTTTGTATACACTTGCATATCAAATTGTTTTCCAAGCTGAACCAACTGCTCGGCATATTCCGCACAATTTTGGAAGTGCACATTATCGTCTGCCATGCCATGCACCAACAACAAGTTTCCATGTAGTTTGTCAGCGCGGGTGAAGGCTGATGATTCCTTATATCCTTCCGCGTTCTCTTTCGGAGTACGCATGAAGCGTTCGGTATAAATCGTATCATAGAAACGCCAGTCGGTGGGTGCAGCTACTGCTACTCCTGCTTTGAATACGGGAGTTCCTTCGCTCATGCTCATAAGAGTCATGTATCCGCCGTAGCTCCAGCCCCAGATTCCGATGCGATCTTTATCCACGTATGGCTGTTTGCCGAGATACAAGGCAGTCTCTACCTGATCTTTGGCTTCTTTGACTCCGATTTTCAGATAAGTGCATTTCTCGAAAGCTTCTCCACGACCTCCTGTGCCGCGACCGTCCACGCATACCACGATATAACCGAGGCTTGCCATGTATGTTTCCCAACTGATTCCCCAGGTATCCAATACTTGTTGAGAGCCCGGACCGCTATATTGATACATCAGTACCGGATATTTTTTAGATGCGGAAAAATTAACCGGTTTCATCATCCAGCCGTTCAGCTTCACGCCATCTGTGGTTTGGAAAGTGAAGAACTCTTTTTGTGGCACAGCATATCCGGACAATGTTTGTTTCAATCCATCATTGGTAATAAGCGTTTTGAGTGTTTTGCCCGAATTATCATTCAGTGTAACCAGCATCGGAGTATTCAAGTTGGAGAACTTGTTCATGTAATACTTCATCGATTTGCTGAAGAGCGGTGTATTGGTTCCTACCTGTTGGGATAGTTTGAGCTTCTTGCCTTTCTTGTCTATTTTATAGACAGCTTTGCGCAGAGGGCTTTCTTCATTGCTGGTGTAATAGAAAGAACCGTCTTCTTCATCATATCCCAGAAAATCTTTCACCTCAAACTTACCGTTAGTAACCTTTTTAATCAGATTACCCCCCATGCTATACCAATAGAGGTGACTGTAACCGTCACGTTCGCTAAGCAGGCTGAAATATTCCGGATAGAACTGGATATTATCGAAAATATTCTCCTTTATGTAATAAGGAGACTCATCGCGAAGCATTAGTTTGCAAAGTGTGGAACGAGGATCGGCAAAGTAAAGATCAAAACGGTCTTGATGGCGGTTCAATGTCATGATAGCCAATTTATTGGCATCCTTTGTGAAACGGATACGCGGGATGTATCCATCTGCATCCAACGGGAGTTTCATTGTACGGGTGACATGTGATTTGATGTCATACGTACGTACCTCTACTTTCGAATTCGGATATCCGGCTTTTGGATACTTATATGTATATTCGCCCGGATAATCTTTTAAAGCATCAATGCGGGGTGCTTGTCCGGCAAATACCGGGAAAGAGTAGGAGGGAACTTCCGACTCGTCGAAACGGATAAAAGCAATCAGCGTATTGTCGGCGCTGAATTCCAAAGCACGGTCGAAGCCGAACTCTTCTTCATACACCCAGTCAGGAATACCGTTGATTACCGAATTCTGTTTGCCATCTTCTGTGACCTGGCTTTCGCTGTTGCCGTAAAGCAACTTAACAAGAAATATGTTATTGTTGCGTACAAATGCAATCATGGTACCGTCCGGAGAAAAGACGGGGACCTGTTGAGGTCCACCGTCAGACAGCCGTTCAATAATGTTGTTTGTCGTAACGCCCTTATCATTTCGTTTCAAAGGGTAAATGTAATGTACAGCTGTGTATGAATGCCTATAAATAGGTGTTGTTTTAGTAGCAATCAGCAGTTTCTGACCGTCGGGAGAGAACTGATAACTGTCGAAGTTCTTGAAGTCACATTCGCGTGTGGTATTTACATCGAAAATCACTTCTACTTTCTCGCCTGTCTTGAAAGAGTATTTAATGATTTGCGTGCCGTCAGCGTTCATCTGTGTGTAGTGTTCACCATCAGGCATAGGGATTACTCCCTGAATATTTTCCGGGCGGAAACGTCCGGAAGTAATATCTTTTAAATCGAGTGCCTTTTGTCCTTGTGCCATTCCGGTCAGACAGAGAAGGCAGAGTAATAAAGTGATGCTGATCTTTTTCATCTGCGTTTATAATCGGTTTTGGTTTTAATTCGTACTTGCAAAAGTAACAATAAACTTAGATTCAACAAAGCCTGACCGATTTTTATATAGATTTGATAAGGATTATTGGGTGAGATTCAATATCTTTGTGAAAAGGACTTTAAACATTACCACTATGAATTCAAAAAGAAAAGACTTGCAATATGCTTCTGTCTTCTTATTGGCCGTGGCATTGACGTTCCTGATGGGAAAGGGTGATAATCTGTGGTTGGTGTCATGGGGTGACTTGATACCGAGTTTGTTTGTATTGTTCATAGCAGGTGATTGTTTACATAGTTCCCTGCTTCGTATCAAACGTGGCGAAGAGGAGGGAGGAGCCCGGTGGAGTACTTGTTTCACTTTTCTGGTATTCAGCATTATTTTTATGGGCGACTTGTTCTTTATCGGCAACTTTATTGTCAATAAACTGTGGAGCTAAAAGAGATGTAATAAATCTGTTTCACAGGTGTTTAATAGTAGATTCTTCGTCTTAACTATAGCTTTTAGTTTACTTTAACTAGATAAATTAGTTTATGAACTAAAACTTTTCGTTATTTGCAGCAAACAAAGTTGCAGATATGAAAGGATTAACAGCAAAAGAAGAAGAAATCATGGGCTTTTTCTGGGAAAAAGGTCCCTTGTTCGTGAAGGAAATGTTGGCTTTCTATGAAGATCCCAAGCCACATTTCAATACACTATCTACGATTGTGCGTGGGTTGGAAGAAAAAGGTTTTCTAGCTCATTATACTTTCGGAAATACCTATCAATATTATCCCGTAGTCAGTGAAGAAGATTTTCGTAAAGGAACGCTGCGGAATGTGATTAGTAAGTATTTTAATAATTCTTACCTAAATGCCGTTTCTTCTTTGGTTAAGGAGGAAGATATTTCCTTGGATGAATTGAAACAGCTCATCGAGGAAGTGGAACAGGCTGACAAAAAACACTAATCTATTAAACGAAAATCTATGCTATGGGAGTTTTCTTCATTTATATATTAAAATCATCTGTTTGTCTTGTTCTGTTTTACCTGTTTTTCCGGTTATTACTTAGCAAGGAAACCTTTCATCGTTTCAATCGTATGGCTTTATTGGGAGTGTTGTTCTTTTCATTACTCATTCCTTGTATCGAAGTAACTACCCGGCATCAGGTTGAAGTGCAGCAGGCTGTGCTTTCCATTGAACAATTGCTATTGATGGCAGAGTTGGAGGCTACTCCTGCCAATGTCGGTGCAGTGCAGGAGACGTCGGCCATATCTTGGGTACAGATTGTTCTGTTGGTCTATCTGGCGGGTATTCTGTTTCTTGCCTGTCGCAATATCTATTCTTTGATTTGTCTCTTCCGGTTGATACATTCCGGCAAACATGAGAAGTTGGAGAAAGGGGTTACACTTGTGGTGCACAATCAGGAGATAGCTCCGTTCAGTTGGATGAAGTATATTGTCATCAGCCGGAAAGACTTGGAGGAAAACGGGAGGGAAATCCTTATTCATGAAATGGCTCATATTCACCATCGTCATTCAGTAGATTTATTGGTGGCGGATATTTGCATCTTTTTTCAATGGTTCAATCCTGGTGCATGGTTGTTGAAACAGGAGTTGCAGAACGTTCACGAATATGAAGCGGACGAGACCGTCATTAATGAGGGGGTAAACGCGAAAGAATATCAACTATTATTAATAAAAAAAGCCGTTGGCACAAGGCTCTACTCTATGGCCAACAGCTTTAATCACAGTAAACTTAAAAAACGTATCACTATGATGTTAAAAGAAAAATCGAATCCGTGGGCACGGTTGAAGTACTTGTATGTACTTCCGTTGGCAGCTATTGCAGTAACTGCTTTTGCCCGTCCTGAAATCTCTGAAAAAGTGGAAGAGATTTCTGCAGTCAAAGTTAATGATTTGGCGGAAATTGTGGAAAAAAAGAGTGAAGAAAATGTTGTTAAGGAGCCTATTGATACTACCAAGAATAAGGTAGTAGTGGTAGGTTATCGTACAGAAAAAAAAGATTCTGTCTTAACATCCGGGAAAAAGAAGGTGGCTATTTCGGTACAAGGAATTTCCGGTGAAGGAAAACCTTTGGTTATTATTAATGGGAAAGAGTCTGAACGTGAAGTAGTAAATGCTTTGAATCCTGAACGTATTGAAAGTGTGTCTGTCATAGGTCCTGAAAAAGCTATTAAGATTTATGGAGAAAAGGCTAAGGATGGAGTGATGGATATAAAACTATATTCGGAAAAAAAGTTTGCGCCGAGAAAGATTGAAATCGAAGGCATTAATAAAACAAGGTTGGATGCATTAAATAGTGGGGCAAAGAGTTGGGGAGCTACGTTTCGTTCTGCTGATGGAGGTAAACCTTTGGTTATAATTGATGGCAAAGAGGCTACAGGTGATGATCCTTTAGCGAATATTTCTCCTGATCGTATTAGGAGTATATCTGTATTGAAAGATAAGACTGCATTGGCTGCTTATGGTGATAAGGGAAAGAATGGAGTGATTGAAGTAAATCTATTAGTGAAAGAAGAATATCAAGCCCGTCAAATTTCTATTCGTGCTATTAATGATACAGTGACTTCAACAATAAAAGTAACTGCATCTGAAGAATAGCAGTAGATTTTAGATGTCTTCTGTTTCTAAATATTGTCAAAATATAATGTTATAAAGATTGACGGAGGTACGCTAGTATCTCCGTTTCTTGTTCCGGGTGGAACCATTTTATTTCTTCATCTCTTTTGAACCAGGTCATCTGTTTACGCGAATAAATGCGGGAGTTTTGCTTGATTTTGTCTATAGCAAAGGAGAGTTCCCATTCTCCGTCCAGATATTTGAACAGTTCTTTATAGCCTACTGTATTGAGTGAATTGAGGTGACGATAGGGAAGTACGGAACGTACTTCTTCCAATAATCCTTCCTCCATCATCTGGTCTACCCGACGGTTGATACGGTCATAAAGTTCTTCCCGATCACGAGTCAGGCCGACTTTCAGAATACGGAAAGGACGCTGTTTTTTTTGTTGGGTGCGAAAAGAAGTATAAGTGCGTCCGGTCATATAGCAAATCTCCAACGCATGAATCACCCGCTTGGGATTCTTTAGGTCTACAATCCGGTAATATTCCGGATCTAACAAGCGAAGTTCTGCGCAGAGTTGTTCAAGGCCTTCCTCTTCATACTTTTGTAACATGAGTTGACGGGTTTCCGCATCAACGGTAGGAATATCGTCAATTCCCTTACAGATAGCGTCTACATACATCATTGAGCCACCAGTGAGAATCACGACTTCGTGTTGCGTGAATAATTTCTCCAGAATTTCCAGTGCTTCTGTTTCGTATTGGGCAGCGCTGTAATAGTCTGTGAGGTGGAGCGTGCCGACCAGTTGATGGGGGACACGTTTAAGTTGATCGGGAGTCGGAGCTGCCGTACCTATTTTTAATTCGGCATAAAGCTGTCTCGAATCGGCAGATACAATGCTTGTCTGAAATGTTTCTGCCAAGCGCAGGCTCAACTCTGTTTTCCCCACACCTGTAGGACCTATAAGAACAATGAGAGTAGGCATAGATTTTTAAGTATTAAGTATAGAAGTATTAAGTATTAAAGCGTACGGGACTAAAAAAATATTAGGTATTAACTGCCTGACACTACATAGCAATTAATACCTAATACTTGATATTTAATACTTAAAATTTTTCTTCTTCGTATGGGCTGCTAGTGTCACCACCTATGTCAAATCCTTCCTGATCGAAATCTTCCATGTCGAAGTCCTGGTCTCCATAGAAGTTTTCATCCAGATCAAGAGAACCTCCCGCAGCGGTCATTTCTTCAAAATCTACCGTTTGTTTAGGAGCATCTCCTGATTTCTTGGTACATTTGGCACCATTCATATCTTTTCCGGTAATAATTTCGGATAGTTCGATGAAGAAACAACGTTCTGTTATGTAATCGAATACATATAGCAGTTTCTGTTTTTCGTCTTCTACCAGTTCACTGATAGCAGTGTCTTTCATTACCCAGCTATCTATTTCCGGATTGTCGTCCATTTCTTCTAAGGTTACTTCTTTTCCTTTTTCCCAGTCGTCATCGCAGATAAAGAAAGAAGTCATCTGGTCGTTTGCGTACCCTACTGATTTCAGTATTGCTTCATGGAAGTCATAAAAAGTTGCTTCCGGATCAATTTGTATTTCTCTGACAAAATCGTCAACTTCATCAGATATGATAGTAAATCTGTATATCATAATATGACTATTTTGAACTGTTTATTTAATAATACCACGTTCTGAATTACGGATAAAATTGACTATATAGTCAATCTCCGGGCTCTTTTCGAATTCATCTTCTATTTTTTTCAATGCTTCTGTCGTGTTCAAACCACTTTGGTAGATGATACGATATGCATTGTGAATACTTTCGATCACTTCATTGGAGAAGCCACGACGGCGCAAGCCGATGATATTGATTCCGCTGAAAGCGATCGGTTCGCGTCCTGCAATGATGTAAGGAGGAATATCTTTACTGAAACGGCATCCGCCCTGAATCATTACATGACTGCCTACATGACAGAATTGATGCATCAATACATTGGCGCTGACAATCGCGTTATCATCAATGACGATTTCGCCTGCCATCTTGGTAGAGTTACCGATGATACATCCGTTACCAACCAATGCGTCGTGTGCTACGTGTACACCTTCCATCAATAAATTGTTATTTCCCACAATCGTGCGCCCTTTAGCTGCCGTACCACGGTTGATTGTTACATTTTCACGAATCAGATTATTATCTCCGATTTCGGCTGTCGATTCTTCACCGCGAAACTTGAGGTCCTGCGGAATGGCTCCGATAACGGCACCCGGAAAAATCGTGTTTCCGTTACCAATACGTGAACCGTATAAAATATTGGCGTTAGCCATAATTTTATTGTTGTCGCCGATAACTACGTTCTTATCTATAAATACAAAAGGCGCAATTTCTACATTTTCTCCGATCTTAGCTTCGGGATGGATATACGCTAAAGGACTTATCATGCTTTTAAATATCAATTATTACTTATTTTTTACTATTTGTGCCATGAATTCTGCTTCGCAAACAACTTTCTCGCCGACAAACGCATATCCTTTCATGGTAGAAATGCCACGGCGGATAGGTGCCAGCAGTTCTACACGAAAGATGATTGTATCTCCCGGCACTACTTTCTGACGGAATTTCACTCCATCTATTTTCATGAAATAGGTAGAATAACGTTCAGGATCATCTACGGAATTCAAGACGAGCAAGCCTCCGACTTGTGCCATTGCTTCCACTTGAAGTACTCCCGGCATAACGGGCTCCTGTGGAAAATGTCCCTGGAAGAAAGGTTCGTTGGCTGTGATATTTTTAATACCTACAATGTAGTTGGCACCAATTTCAATCACTTTGTCCACCAGTTGGAAAGGATAGCGGTGCGGTAACAATTCGCGGATACGGTTTACATCCATTATTGGTTCACGGTTACAGTCGTAACTTGGTGCCTGTATTTCGTGCAGACGGATTTCTTTCCGCATCTGGCGGGCAAATTTATTGTTGATGGTGTGTCCCGGACGGGTAGCGATGATACGGCCTTTAATCGGTTTTCCAATTAGAGCGAGGTCACCGATGACATCAAGCAGTTTGTGACGGGCACATTCATTGGGCCAAACTAACGGTTTGTGATTGATATAGCCTAACTGATCGGCATCCATGTGAGGTACTCCCATCACATCTGCCAACTTATCGAAGCTTTCCTGTGACATCTTGCGTTCGTAGATTACGATCGCATTGTCCAGGTCGCCACCTTTAATCAATCCGGCGGAGAGCAACGGCTCTATTTCACGAACAAAGACGAAAGTACGGCTGGCAGCCACTTCGTCTTTGAAATTATGCATATCTTCAAGGGTAGCAAACTGATTCGGGATAATAGTCGAATCGTAAGAAACCAGTACATTCAGACTGAAATTCTCGTCAGGTAGTACAATGATAGAAGAACCAGTCGTTTCATCCCGGAACTCAATTTTAGACTTGATAATATAAAAGTCTTTGACGGCATTTTGTTCTACTGTTCCTACACGTTCTATTTCTTGTACGTAATATTGTGCACTACCATCTAAAATAGGAAATTCCGGTCCGTTAACTTGGATCAGGCAGTTATCAATGCCCAATGCGTAAAGGGCTGCCATACCATGTTCAATGGTGCTTACTTTGACTCCATTTTTCGACAATACAGTACCACGGGTGGTTTCTGTTACATTGTCGGCTACTGCGTCGATAGTTGGTTGTCCTTCTACGTCAATGCGTTGGATTTTATATCCGTGATTGTCCGGAGCTGGATTGAATGTTACAGTGAGATCAAGTCCAGTGTGAAGACCTTTCCCGCTCAGTGAAAAGCTATCTTTCAGCGTTTTTTGTTTCAGCATTGGTTACTTATTTACTTATTTAATAGTTGTTTTAATTCTTCTACTTCTTTGCGCAAGTTACGCAGTTCTTTCTGCATATCCGGCAGGCTTCTTTGTGCAATGGATGATTTGAAATATTGCTTCAGTTCCATAGGAGGAGTTCCGATAAGCTGGCTACCGGACTTGATGTCTCCCGGCACACCTGATTGTGCGCCTAATCCAACTTTATCTCCTATTTTAGCATGTCCTGCAATACCTACCTGACCACCGATCATACACCATTCACCCACTTTGGTAGAACCGGCAATTCCGGCTTGCGCAGCCATAACGGTATGCGAACCTATTTCATCATTGTGTGCTATTTGTATCAGATTGTCTAACTTGACACCGCTGTGTACTACCGTAGCTCCCATTGTAGCACGGTCTACACACGTATTAGCACCTATATCTACTTTATCTTCCAGAATAACAATTCCGATTTGCGGAATCTTATCATATCCGTTCGGAGTGGGAGCAAAACCAAATCCGTCAGCTCCGATCACTGCACCCGAATGAAGGATACATTCATTACCTATGCGGCAATCATGATAAACATTTACATTGGAGTAAAGCAGGCAACTGTTGCCTATCTTCACGCCGTCTCCAACGAAAGTGTGCGGGTAAATTTGAGTATTATCTCCAATCACGGTATTTTCACCGATATAGGCAAAAGCACCGATGTATACATTCTCACCAATTTTGGCGCTGGGTGCAACGAAAGCTAATGAATCTATCCCTTGTTTCTTAGGCTTGCTCATCTCATAAAGATTGAGCAATTTAGCTAGACTTTCGTATGCATTGTCTACTTTGATAAGAGTAGCTTTAATTTCGTGTTCGGGAGTGAAGTCCTTATTAACCAAGACAATGCTTGATTGTGTTTCGTAGATGTAAGGTGTATATTTGGGATTTGACAGGAAAGAAATTGCTCCGGGCATTCCCTCTTCAATTTTAGCGAATGTGTGTACCGTAGCGTTTTCGTCTCCAATGATTTCCCCTTGGATAAATGCTGCAATTTGCTTAGCCGAGAACTCCATGTCTTTTATTTAAAATTTAATTAGTTCACAAATAACGGATTTTTTTTTCAGATTTCCGTGTTATTGCATGAATATTTTATACTTATCTGTGTAATCTCTGATAGCAGAGATAGTATTTCTTTACCTTTTTGGACAATAATGAGATGTTCAGCATGTCCGATGCTTCGGCAATATTTTTGATAGTGCCGTCTTTGTAGATAATATCAATACTGTCATCTGCCGGGTCATACATATTCTTTTCGATGCTGGGGGTAGAGACAAAATAGTTCGCTTCGGAAAGGGTTATGCCTAGTTGCTGGCTGATGTGCAAAGTTAATTCTTTTTTTCTGTCCTCACTAATAGGTTCCGACGAAATTTCCACTTTAAAGATATTTCGGTTTATCATTCCCGTGCTTAAAGTGGAAAGTACCTTATCTGTGTGGGTGCTCCACACTTTCAAGGCTGTCCATATATCATTGTCGTCCAGCTGGATAAAATTCTCCAGACAGTCGGGGTTGTTATAGAATTCCGTTGGATTGATATCATTGTAAAGGAAAAAGCGTAATGCAGGAGATGCAAACAGTTCCACTCCTTGTGAAGCCAGTTCTTTGGCACGCAAGAGAGTACTAATCAGCATCTTTTCGTATGCCACAGACGTCTTATGCAGGTATACTTGCCAGTACATCAGGCGACGTGCCGTGAGGAAATTCTCGATAGAATAGATCCCTTTGGATTCGACAACCAAACGGTCATCCGCTACATCAAGCATTTTGATGATTCGGGCAGAGCCGATGTTACCTTCCGTTACGCCTGTATAAAAGCTGTCGCGGCGAAGATAATCAAGTCGGTCCATATCCAACTGACCGCTTACGAGTTGATGCAGAAAGCGTTTCGGGTATTCGTCCTTGAAGATTTGAATGGCAAGACTCAGCTGGCCGTTCATCTCTTTGTTCATCCGTTCCATCAACATAAGAGAAATCTCTTCGTGCGAGACTCCTTTTACAATCGTGTCTTCCAGTACATGCGAGAAAGGGCCGTGTCCTATATCATGCAACAGGATGGCGGCCTGCACGGCCTCCGCTTCACTATCAAAGATAAAATTGCCTTTGGAGGCCAGTTGGGTGATAGCTTCACTCATCAGGTGAAAAGCACCTAAGGAGTGTTGGAAGCGGGTGTGTTGTGCACCGGGGTACACAACAGATGATAATCCTACTTGCTTGATGCGGGTAAGACGCTGCAAAAGGGGATGCCGTACTATATCGTACAGTAACCCCTTTGGAATATTGATGAACCCGAATACGGGGTCGTTAATTATCTTTCTTTCGTAAGGCATTCGTTTTCTTTAGAGATCCTTTTTCCCTTTTCAGAGAATTGCTTTGAGTTGTTCAGCCATTTGTGCTTGCACTTCTTGTGCGGCGGTGCGGGCAGCTTCTGCAAATTTCTCTGTTTTATCTACGTAGATAATACCACGCGACGAGTTAACAATCAATCCGCATGTACTGTTCATACCATATTTGCAAACTTCTTCGAGTGAACCGCCTTGTGCTCCCACGCCTGGTACGAGAAGGAAATGGTTCGGGACAATCTTGCGGATGTCCTCAAAAGCACGTCCTTGAGTAGCACCTACCACATACATCATGCGGTCATCGCCAGCCCATTCCTGTGATTTGCGTAATACTTTCTCGAACAGACGTTCGCCGTTTACGTCTTCTGTCAATTGGAAGTCATGAGATCCTTTGTTGGAAGTCAATGCCAACAGGATCACCCATTTGCCTTCGTAGGTAAGGAACGGAGTAACGCTGTCTTCACCCATGTAGGGGGCTACTGTTACAGAGTCGATATCCAATTCTTCAAAGAATGTGCGGGCATACATTGCAGAAGTATTTCCGATGTCACCACGCTTTGCGTCAGCGATGATGAATTGATCCGGATAGTTATCTTTGATATATTTTACTGTCTTTTCAAATGCGATCCATCCTTTTACACCCATGCTTTCATAGAAAGCCAGATTGGGTTTGTAGGCGATACACAAATCAGCTGTCGCGTCAATGATTGCTTTGTTGAATGCAAAGATCGGATCTTCTTCTTTCAACAGATGTTCCGGGATTTTCTTGATATCAGTATCAAGTCCTACACAAAGGAATGATTTTTTGCGCTTTATGTTTTCAAATAATTGTTGCTTATCCATCTTGTTATTTACTATTTTGCAATTTACTATTTACTATTTTAAGAAACCGTTCTCAACTCTCAATTCTCAACTCTCCACTTCTCTAAAGTTCGCTTTCTTTCAGGCGTTCTGCATTTTCCGCTACGATCAGATGGTCGATACAATCCTGGATATCCCCGTCCATGAAGGCTGCCAGATTATAGATTGTATAGTTGATGCGGTGGTCGGTGATACGTCCCTGGGGATAGTTGTAAGTTCGTATTTTGGCTGAACGGTCTCCGGTAGATACCATTGTCTTACGTTTGGAGGCAATGTCATCGATATATTTCTGATGTTCTTTGTCGTAGATAAAAGTACGGAGACGGGCCAAGGCGCGCTCTTTATTTTTCGGCTGGTCGCGTGTCTCGGTACATTCGATAAGGATTTCTTCGGCAATACCGGTGTTCGGGTTCTTCCAGATATAGCGCAGACGTACTCCGGATTCTACCTTGTTTACATTCTGTCCGCCGGCACCGCCGCTTCGGAAAGTGTCCCATTTGATTTCTCCTTCGTTGATGACTACATCGAATTCTTCAGCTTCGGGAAGCACGGCCACGGATGCGGCTGAAGTGTGAACACGTCCTTGCGTTTCCGTCGCAGGAACACGCTGTACGCGGTGTACTCCCGATTCATATTTTAAAATTCCGTATACATTATCGCCTGTCACACTACAAACAATTTCTTTGAATCCACCGGCTGTCCCTTCGTTCGCATTGGAGACTTCCATTTTCCAACCTTTGGTTTCACAGAATTTGGCATACATACGGAAGAGGTCGCCGGCAAAGATAGCTGCTTCGTCGCCTCCTGCACCTCCGCGGATTTCGAGAATAGCGTTCTTGCTGTCTTGCGGATCGGCAGGGACAAGCATCAGTTTGATTTCTTCTTCCAATACCGGAAGGCGCTCTTGACTATTGTCCATTTCTTCTTTCGCCATTTCGCGCATTTCAGCGTCCGATTCATTGGCAAGGATATTTTTAGCTTCTTCAATATTACCCAGTAATTGGATATATTCTTTCCTTGCTTTCATCAAGTCGTCTAATTCTTTATATTCTTTAGTCAACTTGACATAACGTTTCTGATCGGCAATCACTGCCGGGTCTGTGATAAGGGTAGATATTTCTTCAAAACGGGCTACGAGTCCGTCTAATTTTTCTAGTATGGTACTATTGTCTGCCATTCTTTAATATCTAAATTCTCCGAATTCGCTCTTAATGATTAATTCTGTTTGCTCGCATGCTTCAACACGTCCTACAATCTGTGCCGGGATACCGAATGACTCGGAGATAGCTATCACTTCTTCTGCATGTTCCGGTGACAGGTAGACTTCAAGGCGATGTCCCATATTGAATACCTTGTACATTTCTGCCCAGTCCGTACCGCTTTGTTCTTGGATCGTTTTGAATAAAGGAGGAACAGGGAAAAGATTATCTTTTACTACGCGTACGTTTTCTACAAAATGCAGAACTTTAGTTTGTGCACCACCGGAGCAGTGTACCATTCCGTGGATTTCCGGGCGCAATGCATCAAGTAATTTTTTGACTACCGGTGCGTATGTACGGGTAGGAGAGAGTACTAACTTACCTGCATCAATTGGAGAATCTTCCACGCTGTCTGTTAGTTTTAACTTACCGGAATAAACTAACTCTTCAGGAACTGCAGCATCATAGCTTTCCGGATATTTTTCAGCAAGATATTTGCCGAATACGTCGTGACGGGCACTCGTCAAACCGTTGCTACCCATACCGCCATTGTATTCTTTCTCGTAAGTAGCTTGTCCGTAAGAAGCCAGACCAACGATCACGTCACCCGGACGAATATTGGCATTGTCGATAACGTCTGAACGTTTCATGCGGCAAGTTACGGTAGAGTCAACGATGATGGTACGTACCAAATCGCCGACATCTGCAGTTTCACCACCGGTTGCATATACGCCTACACCCATTTCACGGAGTTCGGCCAGCAATTCGTCTGTTCCGTTGATGATGGCGGAGATTACTTCTCCGGGAATCAACAGTTTGTTACGTCCAATGGTAGATGAAACAAGGATATTGTCTACGGCACCTACACAAAGCAGGTCGTCAATATTCATAATCAATGCATCCTGTGCAATACCTTTCCAAACGGATAAGTCACCCGTTTCTTTCCAGTACATATAAGCAAGAGATGATTTGGTTCCGGCACCATCGGCATGCATAATGTTACAATATTCCGGGTCACCTCCCAATATATCGGGAATAATTTTACAGAATGCTTTCGGGAAGATTCCTTTGTCGATGTTCTTGATGGCGTTGTGCACATCTTCTTTTGATGCGCTTACTCCACGCATCATGTATCGTTGATTACTCATGAGTTATAGAATTATTTTGTATACGGCTGCAAAAGTACAGCTTTTTTTTGGTACAGCCTAGAAAAACAGTCAGGTAAATTCCAGGGTAAACTTTCGATTATAATACGACTATGCGTGTAAAGCCAAGATTATAATGCATATTTTATATGTTCACTCCAGATTGAATCAATCAGTTTTCCGACTGTGGCATGACACCTCAAACTATATTCACTGATGTTTATATTGTACTTTTCAAGCAATGCTTTTCTTAAATCAGCATACTGAATTTCTGCAACATAGAAACCTGTATTAAGTGTTATTAGTTTTCCCTTGCAGAAAGGGCGAACGAAATTGAATACATCATTTTTAGAACTGAATTTTCTCTTCTTTTGAGCTGGTGGAAGTGTATTGGGAATTGTAGAAGTCTTTCTTTCCCATATTGCATTAACAAGATTTCCTATGGTAAATAGATTACTGATTGCTTTCTCACTATATGTTAATTCATAATCTTTAGCTAAGATTTGAATTAAAGGATATATACGTAAACCTGCAGTGATAATATTGGTGTCAAGAGTTATTAAAGATCCTGTACATAAACTTCGAACCAATCCAAATACATCATTCTTGTTCTTGAATGTTTTGTTTTTATTTGAATTTACTACAGACGAATTTCCTGATGCCATATTTGTAGATCTGTTGACATAAGACACTTCTTGTTTGGGTACGATAGGCTTTGATTGAGATTGTGTTTTAACTTTTTGCTCTGCTAAAAGATTCTCATATTCTTTCTGTACTTTTCTAGCTTTAGTTTGTTCATCGGACAGACGTTTTTGTAGTTGTTTGTTTTCCTCTATAGAATACAATAAACGCTTCTCTTTATCGAGTAAATCATTTTTTATTTTTTCATTTTCTTTTTTGCTTTCTATTATGGAAAACTCTAATTCTTTGATTCGAGAATCTGATTCTTTATTTAGGATTTGCATCTGCTTGATTTCAATCTTAGCTTTTTGTATGGCAGATTCATTCTTTTTTAAATTTTCAGTCATACTCTTGCAATCTTCAGTAGCCTGCAAAAGAGAACGTTGCAATCGTTGATTTTCGATTTCTAAATTACTTTTTATGGTCTGCAGTTCACTCACCATATTTATACTACGCCAATTGGTTCGCGCTACAGACAATTGTTTCTCATCCAATTGATAAGTGTTATTTCCATCAATGTAGTATAATATAGGAAAAGTCCAACCACATCTGTTGCAAAAATTAGAAGATATTGACACTTCTTTATCACATATAGGGCATATCTTGGTTGTATTTCCTATATATGTTTGTTTTTCAAATATTTGCTTGACTACATCTATTTGTTGTAAAGTCAAACGTTGACAGTCTTTTGCCAAAACGCTGATTTCTTCTTTTATCTTTTCTTTCTTAGCTTCGGCCTCTTTCTCTTGTCTAAGCTTTTCTTCTTCCCGTTGTTTTTGGGCAATATCTTCTTTGACTTTATTAATAGCACGGAGCAAATCTTTTAATGCATTTTGGGGATTTTCTTGATAATCGATATAATCTAATGGACGTATCAAAAGTTTAAATTTCTTGTTGTACTGGCTATTATCTATTTTTACAGGAATGATTGCTTTTTCTCCATCCAAAGCTTCAAATATTTCGCCTGCGGTCCACATCGATTCGTTCGAATGTTTGGAGGATATGAATATGAGCATCTTAGATTCAGCTATTGCGCCTGTGATAATTTCAATGAACTCTTGTCCACTGTAAATTCCGTCTTTATCGAACCAGTAGGTAATACCATTTTCATCGAATACATTTTGGATTTCCGCTATGGCATTACCAGGTATTACATTGTAGCTTTCATCAACGTAATCTCTGCGTGAATAGCTTATAAAAACATCGTATTTGTATTTCATGTTATATTATATTTCATTGGTTCAACCTAATATTTATCTACTGGCGTCAGAATTACTGTGTTTGGTATATTCATTCCAAATAGAATCAACAAGTTTATATAATGTAGAGTGGCATTTTAGAGTATGCTCACCAATATGGATGTTATATTTTTCGTATAATGCATCTTTTAGATCTGTATATTGAATATCTGCAACGTAACAGCTAGGATTAAGTGTTAAAAACCTTGCTTTGCAAAAGGAACGAACAAAATTGAATACATCATTTTTGTTCTTGAATGATTGATATTTCTTTGAATTTGTTGTAGAGAATTTGTCTAATATTATATTTCCTATTTCTCTTGCAGAAGGAACTTCCTGCTTCAATTCTATATTCTTTTGAACTTTCAAAAGGTTTTCATATTCTTCTTGTATTTCCTTAACTTTAGTTCGCTCATCAAGGAGATATTTTCGTAATGTCTCTATTTCATCCATAGCATTTTGTAGAGCATATTTATTATCGGTCATACTTTTATGTTCTTCGGTAGCTTGTAAGGGGGAACTCTTCAGAGGTTGTTTTTCGGGCTCTAAACTGTTTTTTATTATACTACACCAATTGGTTCGAGCTATGGATAATTGTTCTTCATCCAAAGGATAAGTGTTGTTTTCATCAATACAGTATAATATAGGGAAAGTCCAACCACATCTGTTACAAAAATTAGAAGATATTGATACTTCCTTGTCACATATAGGACATATCTTGGTTGTATTTCCTATATATATTTGTTTTTCAAATATTTGGTTGACTACATCTATTTGTTGCAAAGTCAAACGTTGGCAGTCTTTTGCCAAAACACTGATTTCTTTTTTTATTTTTTCTTTCTTTGCTTCCGCCTCTCTCTCTTCTCTAAGCTTTTCTTCTTCCCGCTGTTTTTGAGCAATATCTTCTTTGACTTTATTAATGGCACGGAGTAGATCTTTTAATGCGTTTTTGGGATTTTCCAGATAATCAATATAATCTAATGGTCGTATCAGAAGTTTAAACTTCTTATTATACTGGCTATTATCAATTTTTACAGGGATAATTGCTTTTTCTCCGTCCAAGGCTTCGAATATTTCTCCTGCAGTCCACATCGATTCGTTCGAATGTTTGGAGGATATGAATATGAGTATCTTAGATTCAGCTATTGCGCCTGTGATAATTTCAATGAACTCTTGTCCACTGTAAATTCCGTCTTTATCGAACCAGTAGGTAATACCATTTTCATCGAATACATTTTGGATTTCCGCTATGGCATTACCAGGTATTACATTGTAGCTTTCATCAACGTAATCTCTGCGTGAATAGCTTATAAAAACATCGTATTTGTATTTCATGTTATATTGTATTTACTAAAATGTGACCTCTGATTTATAGTGCGAATATACTCTTTTTGAGTGGAATAAAGAATAACAAAGAAATATTTTGTGAAAAAAAAGACGACATAAAGTAGTGTTCGATATTAGTACTTAAAATAGTTGTTGAAAATTTGATAATTAATTGATTCTCTATTGAAACAGATACTTGATTATTTCCAAGCGAATGCTTTAAGATTGCATCACGAATATAATGATTTAATGCTGTAAAATGACATTTGTGATTAAATGGAAAATAAATGTACTTTTCTATTAGAAAACCATGCTTATCTGGGCCATCTTTTGTAAAATGTGAGGTGGATATAAATAAAAATAGTGGGAAAGTTTCTTCTTTTCCCACCAGCTAAAGATTTATTTATATTGCTAAGTATCTCTAAATGTAAAATATAAAGATCGATTTAGCCTCTTTTTAGAATTCTACCTTCGGAGCCTTCTCACTTCCTTCTTCTGCTTCAAAATATGCTTTCTTATCAAAGCCGAACATTCCTGCAAAGATATTTTTGGGGAAACGGCGGATATTGGTGTTATAAGCCTGTGCAGCATCATTGAAATTTTTGCGCGCTACATTGATACGGTTTTCAGTTCCTTCCAGTTGAGCCTGTAATTCCAGGAAGTTTTGATTAGCTTTTAAGTCCGGATAATTCTCGGTAATAGCTAATAACTTGCCCAGTGCTGATGTTACAGCACCTTGTGCCTTTTGGTATTGCGCCAACTTTTCTGGTGTCAGATCGGCAGCGTCCACTTTAATTTGAGTTGCTTGGCTACGTGCGGCAACAACTCCTTCCAATGTTTCCTTCTCATGTGTCGCATATCCTTTCACGGTGTTTACCAGATTAGGAATCAAGTCGGCACGACGTTGGTATTGAGTTTCTACATTTGCCCATTGACCACTTACATTCTCGTCCATAGTAACCAGACCGTTATATACACTTACTGCTCATATGACAAGGATAGCCACAACGGCTAAGATGATAATAATTGACTTCTTCATGTTTCTTGTTTTTATTGAATTTGATAATTTGTTTTCTACTTATTTTCTTTAGAAACGAGAACCGGCACCGCCGCCACCGCCCATTCCTCCGCCAAAGCTGCCTCCACCGAAACCGCCTCCGCCTCCGAAACTACCTCCGCCGAAGCCTCCAATAAATGGACCACCTCCGCCACCTCCCCGGTGGTGGTAATCATTATCATAACTTTGTTGGCGGCGTATGATGGTATGTCCGCAGTTTCTACATGTATAGGTAACATCCTCGGTTTTCACCCCGTTAATTCGGGATACGACAGCACTTCCGCTTCTCTGTAATTGATGTTTACCACAATTCGGACAACGGCTTTGTTTGCGTGCCGAAAAGAAAGCAAGACCTCCGCCAATAGCAATAAAACAAAGAATGGCAAGAACAAAATCAAAAGAACCACCGCTGTTCGAATCGGAGAGAGCATCATTTTCCATAGAACCGTCAAGCCGCTGACAAGTCGCTTTTAGGCCGGCCACCATTCCGGCATCCCAATTTCCGTCTTTCAGGTAAGGAATCATATATCTGGTTTGAATCCTTTTACAGATCGCATCGGGGAGCACTCCTTCCAAACCATAACCGGTATAAAACTGGATACAACGTTGATCTGTAACCAACAAAATAACCAATCCGTTATTTTTATCTTTCTTCCCTACACCCCATTTATTAAGTAACTGATGGCAGAAGTTGAAACAATCTTCTTCTCCGATTGATGGAACTACGGCAACCACCGTTTCAATTCCTGTTTGTTGTTCCAAGGCATAAAGCATGGAGTCTATACTGTCACAAGCTGCCTGTGAAAGTATGCCGGCCGGGTTGCAAACATATTGCATTTTGTTTTGCAGGTGAACTTTTGGGAGGTTGTCCACCGTGTATACTTTCTCTTGAGCTTGTAGTGGGAACAGAAGAAAAGTAGCTAATATAAAAGTCAATATTGATTTCATAACGATTATTTTACGTTTGCAAATATAGAAACTTTTTCTGTTATGAATCTAAAACTCCTTGTTATAATAGGTTTAATGAATGTATCGCCCGACGAATGCACGGACTCGGTCGGTGTATTCCTGTTTATTCTCTTTGTATGAAACTGCATGAGCCGCTCCTGGAACAATCCATAGTTCTTTGGGTCCCGGTTTGGCTTCGTAGAGCGAATATACCATCCAGGTAGGCACATACGTGTCTTTATCCCCGTGAATAAACAGCATCGGAAGCTGTGATTTGGCTACTTGTTTCAGTGAGGAAGCCTCTTTAAAATTCCATCCATATTTCTTCTCGCAAAGCCAGCTTGTGGTATACATGAGTGGAAAAGGGGGAAGGTGGAAACTAGCTTTAAGCTCATGTGAGAATTCGTCCCATACACTGGTGTAGCCGCAATCTTCCACAAAGCATTTAACAAATGGTTTCTGTTCCTCACCGGACACCATCATGGTTGTCGCACCTCCCATTGAAATGCCGTGTACAACCATTTGTGTACTATCTCCGAAAATCTCATTGGCAATGTTCATCCATTGCAATACGTCCCAACGGTCTTTCCATCCCATCTGGATGGCTGGGCCTTCACTTTCTCCCTGATGTTGCAGGTCGGGAAGTAATATGTTATATCCTAAATCTCGATTATACAGATAACCAATCATAAACATACGGATAGCATTATCTGTATGTCCATGCACAATGACTGCTGTCTTACTGGTGGGTTGGGGAGCAGCAACATAATACGCATGAAGTTGTATTCCGTGCGGATTGATGATGAATGTATCTTTCAGTGCATCCACTTGTTTCAGGCTGTCCACCCATGGACGTAGGAAAGGGTAGTTTCTATACATGAAGGGATAAGAGTCAGCATCTTTAGACAAAATCTTGGCATTCGGAGTCAATGAAAAGTTTAACATATAAAAACTTCCTCCGATGGTGCAGCCGGTCAATGCCAGCATGATAATAATGATGCTATATACAACTTTTCTCCTCATAAAAACTCTCTCTAATCCTTATTTATGCCATATCTCCCATGCGGCAAATGCCTGGAGCAGCAGCATTTCCAGACCGTTTTTAACAACAGCCCCTTGTGCTTCTCCTTTTTTCATGAACAGCGTAACATTCGGATTATATAACAAATCATAGAGCAAATGGTTTGGAGTCAGTAGCTCATAAGGAATATTAGGGCAGAAATCTACCTTAGGAAACATACCTACGGGAGTACAGTTGACGATGATTGTATATTCTGCCATAATTTCGGGAGTCAGTTCCTCATAAGTCAGCATATCATCGGCTTTGTGGGTGCGTGATACGAATATACTTTCAATACCCAGGTTTTTCAGCCCGTGGTAGACGGCTTTGGAAGCTCCGCCGGTACCCAGAATCAATGCTTTTTGGTGATGAGGCTGCAATAAAGGTTGAATGGATTGAGTAAATCCGATGATGTCGGAGTTGTAGCCAACCAGTTTGACTTTTCCTTTCTGCTGGCGGATGATTTTAATGACATTCACAGCACCTATCTTTGCGGTATCACGGTCGAGTTCATCCAAAAAAGGAATCACTTGTTCTTTGTAGGGGATAGTCACATTAAGCCCGCATAAATTGGGATTCTCTTCGATAACTTCCATGAAGTTATTAATGCTGGGAATTTCAAAATTCACATACTCTGCATTGATACCTTCGGATTTGAATTTCTCATTAAAGTATCCGATAGAAAAAGAATGTCGCAGAGGGTAGCCGATTAAACCATATTTTTCCATAATCATTTATTGCTTAGTTGGGTTATTGGGTTTACTTTTTAGAAGACGTACTATTTCTTTTACTTTACCGTCAGGGTATTTGTCTTTATAGTATTCCGTCAAATCTTCGTATATCCAGAAATTATAAGGGCGGCCGATAAAGATATTGAAAGTGTTAGATGACTTCTCGCCGTCAATGCCTAATTTCAATTTTATATGGTTGTATATTTGGTCGTCAGGAGGAATAAGTCTGCAAGTTTTGGCTATTTCAGTCGTTATTCCATACATACCATGAGCTTCTGCTTCTTCGATTGCGAATTCCTTTTTTGTTATAGGAAAGCCATCAGAATTGAGTAATGTATATGTACCGGAGTTCTTTTCCTGAATAGATATACTGTATGATTCTCCATTGGTATAGGGAGATTTACTCTCTAAATCGGCTTTTATTTTTTCTTTAATTTCGTCCGTTTCTACATCTATGCCATATTCTACGGCAACGATATCGAATTTCTGTTCAGATTGAGAGGGGGGTCTGGTAATTACTAAACCTTGTTTCTGGTCAATTTCTTGTCCGTTCAGGCAGAATTTCCGGTCGAATACGGGTTCTTTCTTTGATTTCCAGGTCAGTTTACTGGAAAAAGTGATGACAGATGGTTCTTTTCCATCATTCCAGTCTATTTCTACTTTCTCATTATCGAATGTATGATCGCCATTGAATTCTCCGAAAGTCAGATAATATTTTCCGTCTTTGCTTACTCCTGTTTGCAGACCTGTGAAATAGGCCATATAAGCTCTGGTGCGTTCGTTTAGCGGAGCATCTTTTTCGTAAGTCTCCCCTTTGTAGATCGCTTTTATTCCTTGATTGGCAATAGAGCCTTTGGTGAGTGGATTCAGTAAGTCATTGCCTTGAGCATCCTGTACTGAAATGTAAAGAACTATGGGAGCAAAATCCCATATTAGGTCATCTCCTCCATTGTTTGCCGGATCACAAGAGGTGAAATTGATACAACAAAAAATGCAGAGTAGAAATAGTCCAATTGATTTTGTTGTTTTCATAAGGTTACATTATTAGGTTATTTGGTTGCGGTATAAAGAGTGCAGATACCAAAGGTCAGCCGTTTGAAGTTGACTTCGCTAAAACCGGCTCGGGCGATGACTCCTTTCATGACTTCCCCTTGAGGAAATACTTTGATGGTGTCCGGCAGATAGCGGTAGGCACTGTTATCTTTGGATAGAAGCTTACCCAATAATGGAATGACGATTTTAGAGTAGATGGAAAACAGTTGTTTCATCGGGAAGCGGTCCGGAGTGGTAAGTTCCAGAATTACAAGATGACCGCCCGGTTTCAGTACGCGGCACATCTCGGAGAGCCCTTTGTCGAGATCTTCGAAATTGCGGATACCGAAAGCTACAGTAATAGCGTCAAAATCATTGTCGGCAAAAGAGAGTGAAGTGCAGTCCTCCCGGGCAAAAGATATTTTATCCGACAGTCCTTCCTTTTTTACTTTTTCACGTCCCACATTCATCATACCTTCCGAGATGTCCGTGCCGATTAGTTCGGCAGGTTGCAGTTTGCGGCAGGCGAGGATGGCAAAATCCCCTGTACCGGTCGCTACATCCATCATTCGCTGCGGTTGAAAAGGGTGTAACCAGGCAATAGCTTTTTTGCGCCAGCTGCGGTCGATACCTAAAGATAAGGTATGGTTCAGCTTGTCGTAGGCATGTGCGATGTTGTCGAACATACGTTCCACTTGCTCGGTCTTTTTTCCTTCTTCGTCGTAAGGCTTGATATGTTGTTGCGGGTAATCCATTTTTTAGTTGATAGTTGATAAATGATAGTTGATAGTTGAAGAAGATAGTTGATAAATGATAGTTGGAAGATGACAGAGTTAATAGTTATATGCGATAAGCTGCATATTAACTATCATTTATCATCTATCAACTATCATTTATTATCTGTCATTTATCGCTTATCAGCTGTTCAAAAAAGTTTCGACGTTTTTGAATATACGTTCAGCGATATTGCTAGTATCTTCTTTCACGAATTTCTCACCGGTGATGTTTTCGAACAATTCGATGTAGCGGTCACTGATACTTTGTACGATAGCCGGAGTCATTTCCGGTACTTTCTGACCGTCTTTGCCTTGGAAGCCGTTTTCCATCAACCATTCGCGAACGAATTCTTTAGAAAGTTGTTTCTGCGGTTCGCCTTTTTCGAAACGTTCCTGATAACCTTCAGAGTAGAAATAGCGGCTTGAATCCGGAGTGTGGATTTCGTCCATCAGGTAGATAGTGCCATTGTGCTTACCGAATTCGTATTTTGTATCTACGAGGATCAGTCCGCGCTCTGCTGCGATTTCAGTACCGCGTTTGAAAAGGGCTAATGTATATTTTTCGAGAATTTCATACTCTTCCGGAGTAGCCAGTCCTTGTTTTAGGATTTCTTCTTTAGAGATGTCTTCGTCGTGCAATCCCATTTCAGCTTTCGTAGTCGGAGTAACGATGGGTTCCGGGAATTTCTGGTTTTCGCGCATTCCGTCCGGCAACTTCACGCCGCAAATTTCGCGTACGCCGCTTTTGTAAGTACGCCATGCGCTACCACACAGGTAACCGCGTACAATCATTTCTACCGGAAAACCTTCACACAATACGCCTACCGTTACCATTGGGTCCGGAGTAGCCATTTTCCAGTTCGGACAGATGTCAGTAGTGGCATCGAGGAATTTAGCTGCAATCTGGTTCAGCATTTGTCCTTTGTAAGGAATACCTTCAGGAAGTACTACGTCAAAGGCCGAAATACGGTCGGTTGCTACCATGACGAGTTTTTCGCCGTTGATGTTGTACACATCGCGCACTTTTCCGTGGTACACGCTTTTCTGTCCCGGAAAGTTGAAATCTGTTTTTGTTAATGCTTTCATTGTCTTTATTATAATTACAAATTACAAGTTACAAATAACAAGTCGCAATAGGATTCCGAATCTAAAGACGATTAGTCTTTGGCCAGTTTCACCGGACGTTCGCCGTTGATAACCAGTTGTTCGTTTTTCCGTTTCTCCCGTTCGGCTTTCGCTTCTTTGTCGAATTTTTCGTAAGCATCCACGATACGTTCCACCAGTTTATGGCGTACGATATCTTTTTTATTCAGTTCAACAAAACTGATACCTTTCACTCCCTTTAAGATGCGGAGAGCTTGCACCAATCCCGATGTTTGTGAAGCGGGGAGGTCAATCTGTGTCATGTCTCCCGTCACAATCATTTTGGTGTTCATACCCATACGGGTGAGGAACATTTTGATTTGCTGTGTGGTAGTATTCTGGGCTTCGTCCAAAATGACGACCGCATCATTCAGCGTGCGTCCGCGCATAAAGGCTAACGGGGCAATCTGGATAATGTTCAATTCCATGTATTCCTTTAACTTGGCAGCAGGTATCATATCTTGCAGGGCATCGTATAAAGGTTGCAGGTATGGGTCGATCTTATCTTTCATGTCGCCGGGCAGGAAACCGAGCTTTTCTCCGGCTTCTACGGCGGGGCGGCTAAGGATGATTTTTTTGATTTCTTTATTCTTCAATGCACGTACGGCGAGGGCGATAGCGGTGTATGTCTTTCCCGAACCTGCCGGACCGATGGCAAATACCATATCATTCTTGGCGAATCCTTCTACCAGTTTCAACTGGTTTTCACTTCGGGGGATGATAGGTTTTCCTGTGACACTGAACACAATCACGTTTCCTGTCTGTTCCGCTTGCGGCGCATTTCCTTTTATAATGTCAATGATAACTTCTTCTTTCAGTGAATTATATTCGGCGCAGTACTTTTCAAGTTTGGTGATATTTTCTTCGAAAGCACACATTTCTTCCTCGTCGCCCAGCACTTTGATGACATTGCCTCGGGCAACTATGCGTAGCTTTGGATATAAAGCTTTAATTAACTGTATGTTGGCGTTGTTTACGCCGTAAAAAATAACCGGATCAATGTCCTCAAGAACAATCAGCTTCTCTATCATTAAGTTGTATTAAAGAAAAATTTCTGCAAATTTAATGAAACGTTTTGGATTCTCTGATTGTTTGGAGGTGAATTTTACTGCAATTTACATTCATCTTCCGTTCATCGGGCAGTAATATGGAAACAACCTTGCTTCAGTTCGTATTTGATATAGCATTTTTCAGCTTGTCGTAGATCTCTTAAAACTTCGGATAGAACAAGTTTCAGTGTGTCGGCACTCACGTCCTGCATAGGGCGACCGTCTTTATCTTCCACTTTCTTAAAACGTTTCCAACTAACATCAAAAGTAGCCCCGAAACAATGTGCCGAGTTGGCGGAGGCATTTCCATTGCGACGGCGGAGACGTTTCACATCGTTTTCAGTACGTAGTACGGAGGTGATGATTACCTGATTGGGATTCAGCCCTTTGGCAGCCAATGAATCGAGAAAGTTGGAGCCGATTGTATCGAGCAATGCGCTGGCACGTGGAACGAGGTAGGGAATGGAATGTGTCAATGAATCCACTGCATAAAATTCATTATCAGTGATATGAGTCAACTTTTCTTTCATAGCTTCCGCTTCTTCTCGGTCTGCCAGCGGGCTAATACCTATCTTTTTAGCGACTTCCAGATGTGCATCGTTCAAATCAGGGAAAGAACGTTTGTAACTGACAACGCCACGAATATTGTGCGGCTTGTTCAATTTCAGTGACATGTCTTTCTTTTTGCAGCTTGAAGTAAGCGTTGTAAGCCCAATAACAAGTAAAAATAGCGGTAATATGCGAAGCTTGTAAGTAGTCATTTTGTATTTTTTGCCCGCAAATATACGCTATTTTTTCATACGTTCTATGCTTTGCATTATTTTCCGCCTCATATCTTTTACGGGTCACTCTAAAATATTTTCCGGTATTTCCGGACGGGTATCAAGAGTGCCTATAATGGTATAATCCGTGTTATCTATTGTTGTCTTCAGCGTTGGTATTATTAAATAATCACTTCTAGTAAGAGCCTTGTTAATAAGTTGCTCCCAATCTATCTTTAAATATCTTTGTATAAGATTGATAACTGCATTTACACTTGTAACTCCATCAAATAGTTCAAATCTTAATTTGTGAGGGGTGGGAGGGGTTGATGCATCCGTGAAATTTCCTTGTTCGTCAGATGCATAATTTAATGTTAAATAAGGTATGGCGTATGTAGGAGATGAGTTGCCGAAACCATTTTCTAATTTGACTGAAAAATCGTATGTTCCTTTGGCTATCGGATTTTGGGATAGTTCGTTTTTGGAGTCGCTATATCGGAAGAAATAGCAATCTTTAGATTCATTGTTAATCAAATAGACCACAGTGCCATTGGACAGTGCCGGATGATTACTTTCTTTTATTGCGTATGCCAAATAACTGTCTATAATTTTAATTTTTAATTCAACTATTTCGTTGGTGATATTATCTTTTACTTTCACCTTTGTTTCTCCTTTCTTTTTGGGGGTAACTTTTAAACTTCCCATTCCTATTGAGCTGGATAAATCTACATCGATGCTTAAAATATCAGTTTCTTCTACAGTCACGGTATAGTCTCTGTTTCCACCTCTAATGGTAATATCTGTTGCTCTTAATAAAGGTTGTTCGTAATACTCTTTTTCAAAGGATAAAGGATATATCTTTTCTTCATTATTATTGCCACAGCTAAAAAAGATAATTGTACAGAGGAATGAAAGTAGTGCTCCAAGTAAATGTTTTGTTTTCATGATTATTTTGTTTTATAGTTTTGCAGGAGAGATATAGTCTTATAAGTTCCTGTGTTGACGTTGGAGGCAAATATAAAGATTTTATCGATATGTTGAAGTAAATAGTGTATTTATTTCCTGTCCTCCAGCTATTTTCATACATTTGTAGCGGTTTATAAAAATAGGCCACTTTCCCACTAAACATAACACACATGAAAACAGATTTCGATTACAATTCTATGCCCGTTAGCTTCGCTCATTGCTTGAATGGACATTGTTTGCGTGCGGACAAATGTTTGCGGCGACAAGTAACTCTCCGAATGCCGAAACAGCGGGCTGCTGTAATGGTTATTAATCCCGAACATGTCACTTCCGATGGTGTAGACTGCACTTACTTTATTGATGAAAAGCCGGTGTTGTTTGCACGGGGTATGAAACATTTGCTGGATCGGGTGCCGCTTGCTGATGCCACCGTTATCAAACGACAGATGATAGCCTACTTTGGCAAAACGATCTATTACCGTTGTTGCAACAAGGAGCGGCTGATTAAACCGAAGGAGCAGGAATACATACAGGGACTTTTCCGCAGGCGGGGAGTTACAGAAACGCCTCAATTTGACGAATATATAGAATACTATGATCTTGGGTAAGTATATCCGTTAGTTCCGGTAGTCCCACATATTGTGGGAAAGTATTCTTTTATATTATGGGAATTTATTCCCGCAAAATAAGGGAATAAATTCCCTCCAGCTAGGGAATCTTTTCCCATAATATATGGGACTACCGGAGACTGTAATACCCTGATAATAGTTGACTGCCTTTTTTCTTATCTTCGGGTTGGGTTGACATTTATTATGTAGGTATTATATAGCAGTCCCGGTATGAGAAATGCATGATGAAAGTATGAGAAATACCGGTTTTTTATGACATTTCAGGCAAAATATTATGAGAAACAGCTTTTTGAAAAGTATTTCTCATAGTGCTATTGCTTTGAATTACAGGTAATTATTCTATGGATTATGAGAATATGAGAAATGATTTTGCAAAATCATTTCTAGTGGCGCGACATTCCGGGATTATTGTAATTGTATACAAAGAATGAGCGATATGGCTTCACGACTTATTACATATTTTGTGTTACATATTTTATGTAACATAAAGAACGTAATAAATCCGGAATGTTCAAAGAAGATTTATTCGAGTTATATATAAAAAACAAACGCTGATGAGAACAAGTAATCATGCTTTTCTCATCAGCGTATATTATGTTGGATTACAACTATTTCTTATCTTTTTTCTCGTCAGCTTTTGTTGCAGGCTTTTCCTCCGTTTTGCTTTCCGGATTGATAATACCCTTCACTGTTTCACCGATAGGAAGCTTGTCCAATACGCCAAGGCTCGGAGCTACTGTCTTTACTAATGTGTTCAGGAAATTGCTAGTTCCACCGTTTCCTCCGTCGAATACAGTGATATTTCCTAGGTTCATGTGTTCGAACGCCTTCACCTGTTCGCCGGCGATTTCCTTCCACTGGTCTACCATCTTATATTGGATAGCGATAGCTGGATTCGATTCAGCTGCTCTTACCATTGCTTCGAAACCTTCTGCTTCCGCAAGTAATGATTTCTTCTTACCTTCCGCTTCTGCTTCCAGTTTCAATTGGATAGCTTTTGCTTCCGCTTCGGCTTGTGCTAAAGTAGCCTTTGCGCGTGCTTCCGCTTCGCGGGTAATCTTTTCAGCGATGGCATTTGCTTGCAGGATAGCTTCCTGTCTGGCGATTTCCGCAGGAACAATCTTTTCAGCCTTCAATGAAGATTCCACTTTCCGTGCCTTAGCTTCTTCCACTTCCTTTTGCGCAATTTCGCGTGCAGTTTGTACGGCAGCTTCCGATTTTGCGGCAGCTTCACCTGCTTGCTTATCGGCATTAGCTTGTGTTACAGCTAGTTCTGCATTGGAGAGTGCTACCTCTTTCTGTGCGTCATTTCGTCCGATGGCAGCTTTCTTGGCAGCTTCCGCCTGTTTGATTTCCATATCCGAGTTTAGTTCGGCAACACGGCTTTCTTTTTCTGTATTTGCCTGCTCGATACGGATATTCTTTTCAGCTTCAGCCTTTGCTACTTGTGATTCTTTTTCTGCATTGGCAATGGCTACTTGTGAGATTCTGTCCTTATCTGCATTTGCAACGGAGATTTCTTGTAGTTTTTTGGTTTCTGCAATAGCAATATCCTGATCTTTGCGGGTTTCTGCTACTTTCGTTTCACGCTCCTTTATTTGATTAGCAATTTTGATAGCACCCAGCTTTTCCTGTTCTTCGATGTTAGCCTGTGCCTCGTTCAGTGCTTTACTTTCAGCTTCCTTACCTAAATTGACAATGTAGTTGGCAGCATCGCGAATATCACTGATGTTGATGTTCATCAGATACAAACCGAATTTGCGAAGTTCAGTATCAATATTATCTTTCACTTTAGCCAGGAACTTATCCCGGTCAGAATTTAATTCTTCGATAGTCATATCGGCGATCACCATACGCATCTGACCATATACAACATCAGTAATTAAGTTCTGCTTGTCATCCATCGTCAGACCCAGCATACGTTCTGCGGCATTCTGCATCACTTCGGGATCTGTGCTGATGGCTACGGTGATTGTAGTCGGCACATCTACACGAATATTCTGAGCGGATAGCGCACCGGTCAGTTTACATTCGATCTGCATGGGTTTCATGGACAGGAATTCGTAGCCTTGAATAATAGGCCATACGAAGGCTGCACCACCGTGGTATAGTTTTGCCGACTTTTTATCTCCTCCCGTTTTACCATATACGACGAGTACCTCGTCACTCTTACATTTGCGGTAACGGGAAAGGATACCAATGAAGGTAAGCAAAATGACTGCCACTAATATAGCAGCCATTATCAACATTTCTTGTGTCATAAAATTATGTATTTGAATAGTTATTGAATGAACAGTGTTCCGTCTTTGTAACTGGTGATGATTGTTCGGTCTCCAGTCTGGTATGTTTTTCCGGATTCGGAGATGACGTCTACTTCACGCATGGCTCCGTCCCGGGTGGTCTGTACAGTATATTTGCTGTCGCTTTGCTTGAAGTAGATGGTACATTCTCGTCCCACAAGTTGATCTGTCTGTTCAGAATGATTTACTTGTTGCAGTTGATAAGCTTTCTTATAGAGAAACCACACAGCGAGAACAAAGAAAAGACCCACCAGAATTCCGATGACATAACTTTGAATTTCAGTGTTTCCCGCTAAATACATGTACCAGCCGAATCCGATTCCAAAATGAGTTAGTCCTTTAAAAGAAACTACGCTACTGATGTCAGCATCTACGTCTACATCTGCATCTATGTCTCCGAAAAAGATGGATAGAACGAATTGGATTACAAATATTCCTGTTGTCACAAGGGCAATAATAAGGAAAATGGTACTACTCATAATTGTGAGGTATTAGTGAATCATGATTATTTTGTTCTCCAAATATACAGGTTTATGCGAATTATACAAAGATAAATGAGATAAAATGACTACTTTTGCGCGCGAAAACCCTAAAAAAGAGGAATTAGCGTGCAAAGGTATTTTATTTATTTGGCTTACGACGGAACCAACTATCACGGTTGGCAGATTCAACCGAATGGGATTAGTGTGCAGGAATGTCTGATGAAGGCATTGTCTACCTTTCTGCGTCGCGAAATTGAAGTAATAGGAGCAGGCCGGACGGATGCGGGAGTGCATGCCTCTCTGATGGTTGCTCATTTTGATTCCGATGAACTGTTGGATACTACTTCTGTAACTGATAAATTAAATCGTCTGCTACCTCCCGATATTTCCATTTATCGTGTTTGCCGGGTTCGGCCGGATACCCATGCCCGTTTTGATGCGACTGCGCGAACTTATAAATATTATGTGACGACATCGAAATATCCTTTTAACAGGCAATATCGCTGGCGTCTTTATAACCAGTTGAATTATGAACGCATGAACGAAGCAGCGCGTATCCTTTTCGAGTACAACGATTTTACGAGTTTCAGTAAACTTCATACGGATGTAAAGACCAATATTTGTCATATTACTCATGCAGAATGGACGCAGGAAGAAGATGCTACCTGGGTGTTTACCATTCGTGCCGACCGTTTCTTGCGGAATATGGTGCGAGCCATTGTAGGCACGCTCATTGAAGTGGGACGCGGGAAACTGACTGTTGAAGGTTTCCGGCGGATTATAGAACAGCAGGACCGTTGTAAAGCCGGGACATCTGCTCCGGGGCAAGCCCTGTTTCTGGTCAACGTGGAATACCCGGAAAGTATATTTGAATGTGATGACCAGCAATCATCCATAACCGGCGAACCGTCTGTCGCTGATAACTTATAATTGGTAATTAGTAAATAATAAATATTCTCATGTGGTTATTATTAGCATTCCTCTCGGCTACTTTGCTGGGCTTTTATGATGTATTCAAGAAGAAATCGTTGAAAGATAATGCAGTACTTCCTGTTTTGTTTCTAAATACATTCTTTTCCAGTCTCATCTTTCTACCGTTTATCCTGATATCCGTTTATCAACCGGACTTGTTGGGAGGAACAATATTCAATGTTCCCGTTGCTGGTTGGGAACAGCATAAATATATTATCATCAAGTCGTTCATCGTATTGTCTTCGTGGATATTCGGATATTTCGGAATGAAACATTTGCCCATAACCATTGTAGGACCTATCAATGCCACCCGTCCGGTGATGGTGCTCGTGGGAGCTATGCTGGTATTCGGTGAACGATTGAATCTCTATCAATGGATTGGTGTGATGCTGGCCATTGCCTCTTTCTTTATGTTGAGCCGTTCGGGAAAGAAAGAAGGAATTGATTTTAAGCATAACAAATGGATCTTTTTTATTGTACTGGCTGCCATTACAGGTGCTATCAGCGGATTGTATGACAAGTATCTGATGAAGTCTCTGAATCCGATGCTGGTACAATCCTGGTATAATGTTTATCAGGTGTTTATTATGTGTCCTATTCTGTTATTGCTTTGGTGGCCTAAAAGAAAGTCTACCACCCCGTTTCGCTGGGACTGGACGATTATCCTGATCTCCATTTTCCTTTCTGCTGCCGATTTTGTTTACTTTTACGCATTAAGTTACGACGATTCGATGATTTCTATTGTTTCGATGGTTCGTCGGGGAAGTGTGGTTGTTTCTTTCACTTTCGGTGCGCTTTTCTTCCGTGAAAAGAATTTAAAAAGCAAAGCGATTGACCTTATACTGGTGTTAATCGGAATGATATTCTTATATTTGGGGTCTAAAAGTTAAAACAGTTACACAAGACTGTTTGTCATAGGTTAAATAAGATAGATATGAAAATAAATAAACTTGTTATTACTATATTCTTCTCTGCTGTCGGACTTTTTGTTTCGACTGCTCTTCAGGCACAAGAGGCCAAAACGTTGTTTGTGAATATGCCGGATTCTCTAAGTCCCTTGCTTACAAAAGTGAATCGTGAAGATTGCATAGACTTTCTGGAAAGTAAGATGAAAGCGCAAGTAGAAAACCGTTTTGGCAAGAAGTCGGAGATGACTGATCTTAGCAAAGACTATATCCGTATGCAAATGTCAGCTCAATCGACCTGGCAGATGAAAGTGTTGGCATTAAATGATTCAACGAACGTAATCTGTACAGTCTCTACTGTTTGTGCTCCTGCCTGTGATAGCAGCATCCATTTCTATACGGACGACTGGAAACCGCTTACAACATCTCTCTTTATTACCCTGCCCCTGATGGATGATTTTCTGAATGCTCCCGATTCAGCAGGAGTTTATGAGTTTGATGAAGCACGCCGTTCGGCAGATATGCTATTGATGAAAGCCGATTTTAATAAAGAAAATACGGAACTGACACTTACGTTAACAACCCCCGACTATATGTCAAAAGAAACAGCAGAGAAACTGAAACCGTTTCTCCGCCGCCCTGTAGTCTACCATTGGAAAAATGGAGCATTCTCAATTTAATAAGCATTCGTTGATGAACGCTATCATTTCCGGTGTGTTTGCTTCCACACTTTGAAGTAATTTGAATTGTGCTTTGGTGCGAACGAGGTTATGTTCCGGATATTTGATTTTATAATAAGTATCTCCGTTGATATAATCTGCCAGGAACCGTACACACTGCATGTATGGGAATAAAGCCGCCGCATAAGGAAGATTCTCAATCTCGATCTGAGTCAGGAATGATTTGGCTCCTTTCAGATAGCCCTTGGTAAATGCTTTGAATATTTCCATATTGAAGTTTACACGATCAAGGTCTTTGTCGTCTTCATCACCTGTGTTGGCACCTGTACGTAAGAAGTCACCATAATCGGAGAATATAAAGCTAGGCATTACCGTATCCAGATCAATGACACAAAGCACTTTACCATCCTCGTCGAACATCATGTTATTCACTTTCGTATCGCAATGGCAAACGCGTTTGGGAAGTTTCCCTTCACGATATAAACGTTCAGCCTTACACATTTCATCTGCGCGTTTCTCTATTTCATCCAGATAGTACTTCACTTCTGCTACCCGTCCGGCAGCATCCTTCGCAACGGCTTCACGTAGTTGTTTGAGACGGAACTCCATGTTGTGGAAATCGGGTATGGTTTCACCCAATGTTTCCGGAATATCGGCCAGCATAGCCTGGAAGTTACCGAAGGCTTCTCCTGCATAATTGGAATATTCGGGATTTACCGTCTCATACGTTTTTGCACGTGGGATGAATACCATCACACGCCAATAACTGTCACCGTCAAACCAGTATGTTTTACCTTCTTCTGTTTCGAGGAAACTCAACACCTTGCGGTCTATATCCGATTCTCCGGCTTCCGTCAGTTTCTTGCGAATGTGATTGGTAACAGCGCTAATATTGGATTGAAGCATTTCTACATTCTGGAAAATGGCATGATTGATGCGTTGCAAAACATAGTCGGGAGCATCTGCTTCTTTGGTGTTTACTTTATAAGTGTCGTTGATAAGTCCTGCACCCAAAGGTTTGATTTCTTCTATCGTACCTTGGACTTTAAATTTAGCTACGATGCTAGATAAATCTTTCATGTTTTTTTTCTTTAAAAATTTATACTAAGGTTATCGATAATCATATTTAGCAGCTTCGTTGGCCTGGTTAGCCGAGCGAACGGGTACTAATGTGAAGCCCCACTGGTAATCACGGTTAGCCGGGATCTGGTGGAAAGGTTCCGGGCGAGCACCCCAACTGTCATATCCGCCTACTCCTTGTTGCTTCATATCTACACAAACCTCAACGAAATCTCTGGGAGTGATGTCGTTGACATGATGCATTCTCCGTAATACGTTGCGGGCAGCGTTCTCGTCGTGATTGGCAACCTCTTCCGGGCTGAAGTTATTCCATTGGTAAGGGTGGGGCAGAGCTTCTTCAGAGTCAAAGTCTTCGATAGAGTTGCGCAAGGCATTGAAACCGATAAGACTGTCCGCTACCAACACCAGGCCGTTTCCTTTATTAGGAGATAAAGCGATCCAACGGGTATCAGTGTGATGTCCGTTTTCCTGTGGACGCACATAGTTGAAGTACATTTGATCCGCTGTTGTCTTATATACGCCAACGAGCGTTCCGTGATTGCGGTCGATATAATTCTCTTCCGGGCCACGGCCAAAGTATTGTACATTGTTCATCTGTGCCGGCAAGCGGAAACGCACACCGATACGGGGGACTTCCAGTTTGGAGGCAGCCTTACGGGCAGCATCACTTCCGGGGGTAAATGTAGCCATGCGGGTAGCTTCGGAAACTTCTGTTTCTGTAGGCTGCATATCCGTTGATGTGAATTTGGCATTTACGTTAACTATTCCGTTCGGATAGATTTTGTAAGTGACAACATACAAGTTGCCGGCAGCCAGTAAGTAGGTTACATTTAAGGAGACTGCTTTATCTTCTGCTGTCATGGTGGCATCCGTTATGCGGAAGTTTTTGCTTGATTGTTTCCATACCTGCAAACGTTTAGGAGTGCTGTTACCATAGTCATTATCATTAGGAGCACGCCAGAAGTTAGGCTGAATACCAAATCCGTCTTTGAAATATTCTGTACCATCTACTTTATACGAGGTTACTAATCCGCTATTCTTGTTGAATACAAAGTTTACTTTGGAGGAAGAAACGATTAATTCATCTCCTTGAATCGTTGTTTTCAATGCCGGACCGTTTGCTTTATATATACTCTTCTCTGCCTGGATAGGAAGTTGGAACTGGTCGTATGCAATTTCATATCCGGTTGGAATCAACGGTTCAGGCTCTGTGGTTGTTACACTGAAGTTGACAAAATATTCTGTTCCCGGTTGGGCTTTCAGACCATTTACCGGTACGGTGAATTCTTTAGAGGCTTGCGGAGCAATATCCAAAGATACTTTTCCACCTTTTATTGTCTTTCCGTTAGCAAGTACATTGTAGTGAATCTGATATTTTTTCAGGTTAGTGAAATAGAAACGGTTGGTGATTTTGAATATACCGGCTGCGGCATCTACTGCTTCAAAACCTACATTCTGATGTACATATTTCACTTCAGCCATTGCCGGATGCGGACCACGATCCGGATTGACAAGACCGTTGCAGAGGAAGTTACCATCGCTAGGTGCGTCTACGCCGAAGTCACCTCCGTAGGCCCAGTATTCTCTTCCATTCTTATCTTTTTGGAGAAGACCTTGGTCTACCCAGTCCCAGATATATCCACCTTGGAGATTCGGATATTTGTAAATTGCCTGCCATTGTCCCCACAGGTTTCCCGTGGAGTTTCCCATGGCATGTGCATACTCCGAAGGAGCTACAGGACGGTCGCTACCATTCTTTCCGATATTTTCCAGCCAGTCGGCACCCGGATATTGCGGAACATACATATCGGAGTTCCATTCCCATTGAGCACGTTCGTAGTTGACCGGACGATCCATCAGATCTTTGTCTGCCTCTTTCAACCACAAATAAGTCTGATAGAAATTATATCCGTTTCCGGCTTCATTTCCCAGCGACCAGAATGTAACGCTCGGATAATTCTTATTACGTTCAAACATATTGATGGTACGATCCATGTGCGGTTTCAGCCATTCGGGATTGTTACCCAGTGAACCGCCTTTCCGGAGATCATAATACATTCCGTGGCTTTCCACGTTGGCTTCATCATATACATAAAGTCCGTATTCATCACAAAGCTCATAGAAACGGCGGTCTTGCGGATAGTGGCAAAGGCGTACACTGTTTAAGTTATGTTGTTTCATCAGTTCGAGGTCACGGCGCATTAAATCCTCTGTAACATAATGACCTGTTGACGGATTATGTTCGTGGATATTTACCCCTTTCAGTTTCAGAGGCTGACCGTTGATGAATAAGCAGACATACGGTTTTCCGTTAGCAGCCTTCTGTTCGATAGGCTTGATCTCAATCCGGCGGAATCCTACATTGAAAGGAATGATTTCATTGATTTTGCCATTCTCTTTTACTGTGATCAACAGTTTGTATAGATTCGGATGTTCGGAGGTCCATGTGCTGACATCTGTCAGATTCTTATCGAAAGAAAGTGTACGTACTTCGTTCGATGGAATATAGGCTGTCTTCTCTTCAGTAGCTACAACTTTTCCTTGTGCATCTAATAGTTCATAAACTAATGTAAGATTAGTTGCAGCCTTTTCGTGATTTCTCAAATCGACATTTAAACCGAAGATTCCATTTTTGTAACTGTCGTCCAGCGTAGACTTAATTCGGAAATCTTTGAGAGCTGCTTTAGGCTGTGAATACAGAAAAACATCGCGTTCAATACCACTCATACGCCAGAAGTCTTGACATTCAAGATAGGAACCGGTGCTCCAACGGAAGATTTTAACTGTAAGTATGTTCTTTCCCGGCTTCACGTAATTGTTGATAAGAAATTCTGCCGGATTCTTGGAGTCTTCGCTATATCCTACTTCTTGTCCGTTGATATATACATATACGCCGGACTTAGCTCCTGCCAAATGCAAGTAGATATCCCGCCCGTCCCAGTCTGCCGGAATATCGATGTCCCGGCGATAAACTCCTACCGGATTGGCTTCGGGAAGAGTAGGAGGTTGTGGATTGCGCGGTTTGAATTCATAACCATGATTGGTGTAGATGGCTATTCCGTGTCCTTGTACTTCCCAGTTGCCGGGCACCTGAATATCATCCCACGAATCTGTATTGGTGTTCGGATCGGTAATGTTTTCGGGAAGTTTTTTATAAGAGTCTACAAAGTAGAATTTCCAGGTTCCGTTCAGCAAGCGGTAATACTTGCTTCGTTCGAACTTGCCACTCAAGGCATCAGCGCGATTGTTGTATGTCATAAAAGAAGTACGTGGATACTCTTTGTTAACTTCAACTACCTGCACGTCCTGCCAATAAGGTTTCACGGCTTTCTCAGCCATTGTACTAAGTGTTGTCAGGGAAAATATTCCCATGAAAATGCCTGTTAATAAGTTGGGGGTTGGTCGAAATTTCATGTTTCTCAATATTGGTTTTTCATTTCTTTTTTATTTTACTTTAATATGATCGAATCCTTCTCCATATACTCCAATGACAGCACTTTGCGATACAAATGCATTCGGGTCTATGTCTTTTATTAACCGGAAGATGATAGGCGATTCCCTTTTCTTGGCTAATACAAACATCATCTTAACTTCTCGTCCTGTATAAAAGCCGGTTGCATTGATAATCGTTACTCCCCGGTGTGGGTATTCGTTAATATGCCGTCCTATTTCTTCATATTTGTTGGATATGATAAAGAACTGTACGGATTGACGGGCGCTATTCACTACCTGGTCGAGAACGAAACTACAAATATAAAGAGTTACAAACCCATACACCACTTTTTCCCAGTCTTTTAAGACAAAATAACTGGAAGAAATGATAATCATATCGCAGATGAGCACGACTCTTCCTAATGTGATGTCCCGGTATTTGTTGATGATGGCTGCAATAATATCTGTACCTCCCGTACTTCCATTAGCCGAAAAAGCAACACCTATGCCGCCTCCACAGAAGGATGCTCCGATGACACATGCCATAAAGGGCTGGTCGTGGAGAAGCCCGAAACCTGCCGTCAATTTTTGAATGACGGACAGAAAGAAGGTGAGGGTAAATACACCAAAAATAGTTTTGATGCAAAACTTTAGTCCCAGCAACTTGAGGGCCAGTAGTAGCAAGAAGAAGTTGATGCTGAAGTACGTATATTGTACCGGAAAACCTGTGGCCCAATATACGATAGAAGCAATACCCGGTACTCCCCCGGTGGTGATATCGTTAGGCAACAGAAAAACGGTCCAACCGATACCATACAAAATCATGCCGATGGCAATCATTACATAATCTCTGGCTTCACGGATAATGCTTTGCTTAGAAGGCTTTGGAATAGCTGTTTTCATAAACGTGATTATGATAATCTATAAAATGTTCAAACACGAACCCATGAATAATCCGGCTTTAGAGGAGAAGCCGGATTGGTTCATTATGCTCGTGCTAAAAGGAAATATGCTGTTTTATTTTGCAAAAGCGTGACGGTAGCCTTGTACTTTATTCCATCCGCCGCGAGTGAAGTCGGGTACTTCTACCGGAGCTGAATTGTTCTCGATAGAAAGTCTGGTAAGTTCAGCCATGCAACACCATTCTGCCAGGTCATAAACGTCCATATCCAATGGCAGTCCATTCTGCAAGCAATATGCCAGACGGTAGTCCATGATAAAGTCCATACCACCATGTCCACCTACTTTCTTGGCTGTTTCTTCCAACTCTATATGAATAGGATCTTTATATTTATCCATCAAGGCTTTTTTTACGTTTTCAGGTACAGAACCATGTGCATTCAGATTCTCATGATTAGGCACATCTTTTGAATCAACTTGTGAAGGTCGCAGGCAATATTCTTCAATCGGATATTTGCTTGCGTAACCATCGGCTCCCACTATCTGATACATACGGCTGTATGGGCGTGGAGTCATTACGTTGTGCTGAATCAACATTGTTTTACCGTTCTCTGTGCGAATCAGGGTAGAAGTCTGGTCACCATTCTGGAAGTCAGTCACCTCTTCTCCTGTTTGTTTCTTAATATAAGCCGGTCCGTTGACAGCTTTCGTATCCATCGATACCAATGTTTTCATGCGGTCACCACGGTGGATATTAAGTACCTGACAAGCAGGGCCCATGCCATGGGTAGCATATACATCACCGCGGTGTAGATGATTATAATCCATTCGCCAGTTATTCCAGTATTCAGGCCAGAAATCTTCCAGATTATGGATATATGAACCTTCTACATGAAGTACTTCTCCGAATACGCCTTGTTGTGCCATATTTAAAGAAGTCAGTTCAAAGAAGTCATATACGCAGTTTTCGAGCTGCATACAATGCTTACGTGTCTTTTCGGAAGTATTGATTAGCTGCCAGATTTCATCCAGTGTCATGGCGGCAGGAACTTCGATAGCTACATGCTTACCGTGTTCCATGGCATAAACACCCATTGCTGCATGATGTTTCCAGTCGGTGGCTATGTATACCAGATCAATATCGTCCCGTTCACAAAGTTGCTTCCATGCCTCTTCCGAGCCACTGTAAGAAGCAACTTCAGGAAGTCCGGCATTCTTCAAAATTTCTTGTGATTTTTCAACACGTTCGGGAAGCAGGTCGCATAATGCTACAATCTTAGTTCCCGGGATATGGGTCCAGCGTACCACGGCACCAGGACCACGCATTCCTAATCCGATGAAACCGACACGAACGGTATCAATTTTAGGAGTAACGAGTTGGATTACATCTTCTTGTCCGGCAGGGCGGGCAGGAGTTTCTACTTTGATAGGAGTAAAGGCTTCGGGAGCCTTTGGTTGTAGAGTACAACTGGTGTGCCAAGTTAACAAAGCCAAGCCGATAGCCGTGACTGTAAATAGTTTCTTCATCATATTTTAAAGTTTTTAATAGGGGTTATTCGATGTTTTTCATTTACGTGTCAAAAATAGTAATTAATTAGCCAACTATTTATATTTATAATCGATATTTTCATCATAAAAGTTTCTATTATGAGGTAAAAGATGAGTCTGACTTTTTCTACCTGATTTTGTGTAGGCTTATGTGATGTCAAATACATATAAAAGACATGCCATAAAAAGGCTCTTCCTAAAAAGAAGTCACCTTTTTAGAATTGCTTAACGTTTACTGCTCCTGTTGGGGTAAACTACCTACTTCGTCTGTACTTCTGATAGAACCTAGTATTTGTATTTTTTCCAGGCTCCCCTGGTGAAATCCGGTATTTCTACTGCCATGCTCTTATTCAGTACAGATTTTTCACTTAGTTCTGTGATACACGACCATTCGGCTGCATCGTATACATCCATATCCAGTGGAAGCCCGTTGCGCAGACAATGAATAAGGCGGTAATCCATAACATAATTCATTTCATTGGGTAGGCCTCTGCGATGTGCTTCTTCGCCAATGGTTGCGCTAAAAGGATGTTTATAGCGTGCCATCATTTTTTCTAGCAGTTCTCCTTCAAGTGGAGTGTCTCCATTAGGATCTAGGGCGATACAGGGGACAGGGTATTTTTGGGCGAATCCCAGTGTGCCGCATACTGTTTGAAGGCGGCTGTAAGGACGTGGGGTGGATATGTCGTATTGAAGCATGATTGTCTTCCCTTTGAGCGTGTGGATAAGAGTGGTGTTTACGTCTCCCAATTGATATTTCTGGTGGGCTTCCGGTGAATATTCGCCGAATAGTCTGCGGGCATACTCGCTCATTCCTGCCTGATGAGTAGACATGGACACGAGATATTCCATTCTGTCACTGCGATGAATATCCAGTATCTGGCAGGCGGGGCCCAACCCATGAGTGGGATAAGGATTGCCTGTATGTTCGATGCTGTATCTTTTTCCCCAATGGTTGTGATAGCCGCCTTCGCTCTCTTCGGCAAAGTACATTGAACGAAGATCGTGAATGTAGGCTCCTTCTACATGCATGATTTCTCCGAACAATCCTCGTTGGGCCATGTTGAGAATCATTAGTGCAAAGGGATCATAACAACAATTTTCGAGCATGATGCAGTGTCGCCTGGTTTTTTCTGCAGTGTCTACCAATTGCCAACATTCTTCCACGCTCATAGCAGCCGGAACTTCAATAGCTACATGTTTATTGCATTCCATTGCGAAAGTTGCCATTGGAGTATGCATTAACCAGTCGGTGCAGATGAATATTAAATCTACTTCATCCGATTCGCACATCTTCTTCCATCCCTCCACTCCGGTATATCCGGTGGCTTCGGAACGGTCGGCTTCTTTTAATAGTTGTTGGGCCTTACTTAGATTTCCTTCTCTTATTTCACAAAGAGCTTTGATTTCTACTCCTTCAATTTGCAGATAACGTTGTAAGGTGAGCAATCCTCGATTGCCCAGTCCTATAATCCCGATGTGGACAGTGGGGATAGGGGGATGTGCTAGTCGGAGTACATGCGATTGTACCGGAGAATTTTTCATAAGCTTAGCGGTCTAAAATAAAACAAAAAAAGAGAATCTAATTTCTCAGATTCTCTTTGGAGAGCGGAAGACGGGGCTCAAACCCGCGACCCTCAGCTTGGAAGGCTAATGCTCTATCAACTGAGCTACTTCCGCAATTTTTGTGGGCAAAGATGGATTCGAACCACCGAAGTCGAAAGACAGCAGATTTACAGTCTGCCCCATTTGGCCACTCTGGTATTTGCCCTTTTTTGCTTTTGAGGAGGTTTGTTTCTCAATTGCGGTGCAAAGATACAACTATTTATTTAAACTCCAAACAAAATCGATCATTTTTATTGCAGTAATTGCACATTCATCTCCTTTGTTACCCAGTTTGCCACCGGCACGATCCTCTGCTTGCTCCATTGTATTTGTGGTAATTAATCCGTAAATAACTGGTATATCGCCAGTTGCGTTTAATTCGGTAATTCCTTGGGTTGCTCCCATGCAAACATAATCAAAATGTGGGGTATCTCCTTTAATTACGCAACCAATTGCAATAATTGCATCAAGATCGCAATTTTCCATCATTTGGTTGGCTCCAAAAGTAAGTTCGAAACTTCCCGGTACAGTTTTCACCAGAATATTTTCGTCTTTTGCTCCATGTTTTTTTAATGTATCGACTGCGCCTTTCAGTAAAGCACCGGTAATATTGAAATTCCATTCGGATACGACGATACCAAATTTCATTGCTTCTGCATTCGGAACGGAATTGAAATCATATTCGGATAAGTTATGGTAAGCTGTTGCCATAGTTAATTAAAAGTTGAGAATTATAAAATGAAGATTTGAGAGTATGAGAGATTTAAGAAGAAAGGCACGGATTTCACGGATTCCACGGTTTTAATAGATAGTCCGCTTAATCCGGTGTAATCCGTGCCTCGATTTCCTTATATAATAGATGGTATATTATTTTTTCATCAATTTAGCTTGCTCGATATATTTGTCGATGTCCATAGCCTGATAAGATTGGAAATATTTATCCTTGATCTTAGTGTAAGCGTTTACAGCATCGTCATATTTTCCCTGTTTTACCAGGATTTCACCAGCTTGTATCAGGAAGATCGGGCTTAATGTGTTGTTGTCAGCTTTGTCTGCTGCCGACAATAAAGTAGAAGCCGCTTTGTCTAATTGGCCAAGTTGTGCGTAGCAGTTACCTGCAGCACCCAAAATTGCCGGAGCAACCATTTGGTCTTTTCCATTGAAGCTGTCCAGCATCTTCACTGCTTCTTCATATTTGCCAAGTTGTGCGTAGCAAATACCAGCATAAGCTTTTGCCAAATTGGCAGCTTTTGTTCCGCTGTAGTCATCAGCAACTTTTAGGAAACCTGTATAACCGATGCTGTCACCGTTCAAAGCCTGTTCAAAAGCATCCTGTTCAAAGTATTCCTGTCCTTTGAAAAGAGCTGCCTGTGCTTTTTCTTCACGTGGTTCAGCATAGAGGTTTTTGTACATGATAAAACCTGCTACAATAATAATCACAGCAACAACACTGCCAATAATTGCGTTTTTGTACTTGATAAGAAATGCTTCCGATTGTGTCAGTGCATCTTCTACGTTCAGATGTTCGTTCTGATTCTTTTGTTCTGCCATTTTATATGATTCTTTTTGTTATTATTCACAGTTTGATATTTCGACTCGCAAAAGTAGTTTTTTTATATCTACAAACGAAATTTAGAAGCATCTTTTTTTGTTTTACACCCGAAAACCACGAAAATCTTGCTACTTTTGTGAACAAATTAACGTGTACACAATGATACTGAAACGAATATCCATATTAAACTATAAGAATCTGGAAGAGGTAGAACTGGGATTCTCTGCTAAGCTGAATTGTTTTTTCGGACTGAATGGAATGGGAAAGACGAATTTGCTGGATGCGGTGTATTTCTTGTCTTTCTGTAAGAGCTCCGGAAACCCGATTGATTCTCAAAATATTCGTCATGAACAAGATTTTTTCGTGATTCAGGGCTTTTATGAAGCGGAGGACGGAACTCCTGAAGAGATTTATTGTGGGATGAAACGTCGTTCGAAGAAACAATTTAAGCGGAATAAGAAAGAATATAGCCGTTTTTCGGACCACATCGGTTTTCTGCCTTTGGTGATGGTTTCACCTGCCGATTCCGAATTGATAGCCGGGGGAAGTGAGGAGCGTCGTCGGTTTATGGATGTAGTGATTTCGCAGTATGATAAGGAATATCTTGAAGCGCTGATACGGTATAATAAAGCATTGGCGCAGCGTAACACATTGTTGAAGAGTGAGTTTCCGGTGGAGGAGGAGCTGTTTCTTGTATGGGAGGAGATGATGGCGCAAGCCGGTGCAATCGTATTCCAGAAACGTGAAGCGTTTATCCGGGAGTTTATTCCTATTTTCCAATCTTTCTATTCCTTTATCTCGCAGGATAAAGAGGTGGTGGGATTATCTTATGAGTCTCATGCGCGGGATGCTTCTTTGTTGGAAGTGTTGAAGCAAAGCAGGAAGAGGGATAAGATAATGGGATTCTCTTTGCGTGGGATTCATAAAGATGAGTTGAATATGTTGTTGGGTGAATTCCCGATAAAGAAAGAAGGTTCGCAGGGACAGAACAAAACGTATCTGGTAGCATTGAAACTGGCGCAGTTTGATTTCTTGAAGCGTACCGGCCGGACTGTTCCTTTATTATTATTAGATGATATTTTCGATAAGTTGGATGCTTCCCGTGTAGAGCAAATAGTGAAGCTGGTGGCTGGAGACAATTTCGGGCAGATATTTATAACGGACACGAACCGGGGACATCTCGACCGTATTTTACATAAGGTAGGCAGCGATTATAAAATATTTCGTGTAGAAGAGGGCACAATTCAAGAAACGGAGGCTGATAATGAAGCGCAATGATGCCGAACAAATAGGAAAACTGATTCAACAGTTTCTTCGTCAGGAGAGTTTGGAATCTCCGCTGAACGAACAAAGACTGCTGGATGCCTGGCCTCAAATCTTGGGACCGGCGGCGGCTTATACCAGCAATCTTTATATTCGTAATCAGACATTATATGTGCATCTGACTTCCGCAGCTCTTCGTCAGGAATTGATGATGGGGCGTGAGGTATTGGTGCGCACGCTGAATCAGAGAGTCGGAGCTACCGTAATTACAAATATTATTTTTCGTTGAAGAAAGATATTCTGTCTATAACCTTTATACCTAGCTTCCGGAGTGTTTCGGTTGCACGGTTGTAATAAAAAGGATTTTCCAAATATTGATTGTTATGGGCGTCTACGCCGATGATAGCGGTGCAACCTTCATGGGCGGCTATTTTCCAGAAATCCGGATGAGGAATGGTAGTAATACCATGAATATCATTGTACTCTTCATATCCGATATTATATTCCAACGGTAAGTTTAACCGTACTGCCGTCCGGCAGATATGTCTGCTGACTAGCTTACAATGACGATCGAACTCGGGGTAAGAACGCATAAATAAATCCGGATGGGCAAGGTAGGCAAATAGTCCGCTTTCCATTCCTTCAATAGCACTCTCTTCATAGAGTTCGAGCATGTCTACCGAATCTGTATTCCGGCCGAAGTAGGGGAACTTCTCATCTGTGTGAAAATGGTGATTTCCAAAGATGATATAGTCCAGTTTATATTCTTTGATGATTCCTTTTAACCAGTGTATGTATTCAGGAAAGTATTCGCATTCCAATCCTATTTTTATGCTGATTTGATTTTTATATTTCTCTTGCAGCGAACGGATACTTTCCACATATCCCGGTAACTCTTCGGGAAGCATCCGGATGTCGGATATATAATCAGTGTGATATTTCCACGGAGTGTGGTCAGAAAAGCCTAATTCTTGATAGCCGCCTTTGATGGCACTTAAAACAAATTCTTCGTCACTCCCTGTCGCATGATGGCAGCGGGTGGTGTGGGTGTGATAATTCGTCTTCATTGATTGTTATGATTATATCCATGCGGATGTCGAATGATTCCGCCGGAACTTCTTCTACTAATTGAAATGGGAAACATATTCCTGCTTTATAGGCTGATGGTATGCGTGGCAGGAGACGGTCATAATATCCTTTTCCCCGCCCCAAACGGTTACCTTTAGCATCGAAAGCTACTCCGGGAACGACGATGAACTCTATGGCTGCATAGTCTGTGAATATTTCTCCGGTTGGTTCTGCTATACCGTAGATGCCGCTGATTGACATGTTTTCCGGTCCGGTGTATATCCGTAGTTCTAAATCATCGCCTACTACTACAGGGAGTAGAATCCGTTTTTCGCTACTCCATTTTTGAATAAAGGCATGTGTATCTACTTCGTCATTCAGCGAATGGTATAGTAATACAGTATTTGCCGCCCTGAAAGCCGGATGGGCTTCAAGGGCGGCAAGTATATTAGCTGATTGCAGCTTTCGCATAGTTGAATCCGCGTGTTGGGTCTTCAGTAATGCTATACGCTTGCGCAGTTCTTTTTTTCTTTCCATCTTTTTTGTCCTTTGTCACTTCTTCCTCTTCAACGGCTACCGGAGCTTTTGGGAAAGCTTCTCCTTTTTCGAGTATCTCAATGCCTTTAATGACGGTAGCATCTGTCTTGTTAAAATATTGAAGATAAGCTTCCAGTCCAAGCATATTGTAGATGATGTTACCAAAGAGGTTCTTCTCCAAAAGTTTGTATGACTTCTGAATGAGGATATTTCTTCTTTTCACTCCTTTGCTGTCGGCAAAACGGACAAACTGTTCTACCAATCCCTGATGACGAAGGTAATTCAGCAATTCTTCCTCTGTTTCATATTGGCTAAGTTTCTTCCGGTTATTGTCGGTGTACTGGAAAGCGAACTGGGTATTCACTCCCCGGCTAATAACTGTTGAAAGGTAGGAAGTGACTCCCGTAGTGTCTTGTGGTACGAATATATCCGGCATGATGCCACCACCACCATATACGGTACGTCCCAAACTGGTATTATATCGTTCACTTTCATTTAGCTTGATGCTGTCGCGAGAGAAGAATTCTCCATGTTCGTAACGGTTATAAATATCTAACTCGTAGTTGCGGTCTTTACCACTTTCGTATGGGCGTTGGATACAACGTCCGGATGGAGTGTAGTAGCGGGCGATTGTCAGACGAATAGCCGAACCATCACTGAAATCGATAGGCTGTTGCACAAGTCCCTTACCGAAAGAACGGCGTCCTACAACTGTTCCCCGGTCATTATCCTGGATAGCTCCAGTGAAGATTTCACTGGCAGAAGCAGAACTTTCGTTAATCAATACGACAAGTGGCATTTTCTGACAACTACCTGTACCGTTAGCAAATTCTTCAGCACGTGGATATTTACGGCCTTGAGTATATACGATCAGCTTGCCTTCAGGTAGGAATTCATTTACCATGCGGATGGCAGCTTCCATATATCCTCCGGTATTATCGCGCAGGTCAATGATCAGACCTTTACATTTTTTATGGTTGAGTTGCGCTAATGCATTGAGCAATTCTACATGGCTGGTACGTCCGAATTTGCTGACTTTCACGTAACCGATGTCATCGTTTAGCATATAAGCTGCATCAACGGTATTTTGAGGAATGTCTCCACGGGTAATGTTGAAATGCAATAAGTCTTTTTCTCCTGTTCGTTTGATACCTAATTTCACTTGTGAACCTTTCGGGCCTTTCAGAGTGCGCATAGCCCGTTCGTTGGTTACTTTCTTACCGACAAACAAACTGTCGTCCACGGTAACAATACGGTCGCCCGCCATCAATCCTATCTTTTCAGAAGGGCCACCCTGAACGACTGCATTCACATGAATGGTGTCGTTCTGTATAGTAAACTGGATACCGATCCCGCTAAAGCTACCTTCCAGTTCCGAGTTGACTTCTTCGAGATTTTGGGCTGGGATATAAGTTGAATGTGGATCTAATTCGGCCAGAATTTGCGGCATGGCTTTTTCCACTAAATCGGTCATGTTTACGGTGTCGACATATTGATCGTCTACAATGCGTAACAATGCGTTTAGCTTATTGGAGGAACCGTTGATAATACCCAAACGGTTGCCGGCAAAATGCTTGGCATAAAATGTACCGATAAGAATCCCGACTACCACGCTGACTGCTATGATGACAGGTGTAAAACGTGAAGAGTTTTTTGTACTCATGTCTATTCCTTTTTAAAACGTTCGTCTTCTTATTTATTTGGAGAGGAATTGTTATCCAACTCAGTGTAGATAACTTCGATTCCCGCCCGTTTTAATAACTCTATTCCATCTTCCAGGCGGTAATGTTCGGAATAAACTACCCGTTTGATTCCTGCCTGTATGATTAACTTTGCACATTCGATGCAAGGAGAGGCGGTGACGTACATGGTAGCACCGTCGCTACTGTTGTTTGAACGTGCTATTTTGGTAATGGCATTGGCTTCCGCATGCAGAACGTATGGTTTTGTCAGGTTGTTTTCATCTTCACATACATTCTCGAATCCGGAAGGTGTTCCATTATATCCGTCGGAGATAATCATTTTATCCTTAACAATTAAAGCTCCTACTTTACGGCGTTGACAATAGGAATTTTCAGCCCATATACTGGCCATACGTATATAACGTTTGTCAAGTTCTAATTGTTTCTTTTCAGTGTCCATGTTGTTTACTATTTACTGCTTACTACCCGGAAAACCATACGGAAAGTTTGTTTACCGGATGCCGGTTTGTATAAAAGGTATAAGTTATTACTATCTCCTTCGTAAGATGTAGCTGCATTAAGCCCCTCTATAAAATTTTTGGCGAGTTTGTCGTCGCCATAACTACCTGCAGTGGTAACTGTAGCTTTGAAGCTATTGTTTTTGGCGTTGGCATTCCATTTTCCTTCAAAAGTACTGGTTGCAATTACAGTTCCTTTTATATTTCCGTTAATAACATCTCCATCTACTGTGCCATCAAATACAATATTATATGTACCGTTTTTATTAAGCTCTTTAATACTTGCTTTCTCTTGTTCTTCATTCTCCCAAAAGCCAAACATCTCATGACCTCCATCTACTGTGATATAATTTAGTTTCCAGGTTTTTCCTGTAAAGATAGCAGCTACATCGTCCGAATCATTACATCCTGAAAATAAAGGAAGCAATAAAAGCAATCCTACTATTTGAAATATACTTCTCTTCATATTTAATATCTAATAACTTAATACTTATTTCTTTATCCCATTTCTGATTAGCAAAGCATCAATGCTCGGTTCCTGTCCGCGGAAACGTTTATAAAGTATCATCGGATGTTCCGTTCCTCCTTTCGACAGAATATTATTGCGGAATGAGTCTGCCACTTCCTGATTGAATATCCCTTTTTGCTTGAATAATGAAAATGCGTCGGCATCCAATACTTCCGCCCATTTGTAGCTATAGTATCCGGCGGCATATCCACCGGCAAAGATGTGGGAGAATTGCGTACTCATACAAGCTTCTTGTACTACCGGCAATATTTGCGCATCCTTCCAGGCTTCTTGTTCATAAGCTTTCACATCTCCTTCAAAAGGAGTGTTGTGCGTATACCATGCCATATCAAGTAAACCGAAACTTATTTGTCGTAGACAAGCATACGCAACATTGAAGTTTGATGCATCTACAAGGCGTTTTATCAATTCATCCGGCAATACTTCTCCCGTCTGATAATGGCGGGCAAAGGTATTGAGGAAATCTTTCTCTATGGCGAAATTTTCCATAATTTGCGAGGGAAGCTCCACGAAATCCCAATATACATTGGTTCCACTTAAACTCCTGTAAGTAGAATTGGCAAACATACCGTGCAGACTATGCCCGAACTCATGCAAGAATGTTTCTACTTCATTGAAAGTCAATAAAGCGGGCTTATTCTCGGTTGGCTTGGTGAAGTTCATCACAACGGATACATGAGGGCGGCTGTTTTTACCGGTCTTTTTATCTATCCATTGGTCCTTATAACTCGTCATCCAGGCTCCGGCCCGCTTTCCCGGACGCGGATGGAAATCGGTGTATAAGACGGCTAAAAATTTACCGTCTTTATCAAACACTTCAAAGGCTTCTACCTCTTTATGGTAAACCGGAATTTCTGTATTTTTCCGGAAAGTGATTCCATATAACTTTTCTGCCAAGCCAAACACCCCTTTCTTCACTTGTTCCAGTTCGAAGTAAGGGCGGAGCATTTCTTCGTTGATATTGAATTTTTTGTCCTTTAGTTTATTTGAATAATAACTCCAGTCCCAAGGCATGACAACGAAATCAGCTCCCTGTTCTTCGCGAGCCAGTTCTTGTATCTCTTTATATTCTTGTTGTGCAGTAGGAGTGTATGCTTCCAGCAGTTGGTTGAGCAGCTTGTATACCGACTTGCTGTTTTCAGCCATTCTTTTCTTTAGCGTATATTCCGCATAATCTTTGTATCCCAGTAACTGGGCTATTTTCATGCGTGTATTGGCTATCTTTTTTACGATGTCGATATTATTGAATTCGTTATCGTGTGTACATTTGGTATTATAAGCCATATAGAGTTTTTGACGTAAATCCCGATTGTCAGAATACGTCATGAAAGGAATATAGCTCGGAGCGTGAAGTGTGAATGCCCATCCTTCTTTTTCTTCGTTCTTGGCCGTTTCTGCAGCTGCTTCTATGATAATTTCAGGTAGTCCGGCGAGGCTCTCTTTTTTCGTTAACAGCATTTGATAAGCATTCGTCTCTTTCAGGTTGTTTTCACTGAAGGTAAGCGTCAATTTACTCAATTCGGTAGTCAGACGACGGTATTCTTCCCGCGCTTCTCCTTCCAAATTGGCACCATGACGAACAAAACTGTTGTATGCATTTTCCAGTAACTGTTTTTGTTCCTGTGTCAGTTGCAAAGTCTCTTTTTGGTTATACACTTCTTTCACACGTGCGAATAACTTTTCATTCAGTGTGATATTATTGCTGTGTTCACTAAGCAACGGCATAATCTTTTGAGCGAGTTCTTGCAGATCGTCATTCGTTTCTGCGCTCAACATATTGCCGAAGACGGCAACTACTTTATCCAGTAATTCCCCTGATTCTTCGAAAGCTTCTATCGTATTGCTAAAATCAGCCTTTTCCGGATTCTGTATGATAGCCTCTATTTCAGCATTTTGCAGCTTGATTCCTTCGAGGATAGCAGGCTCATAATGTTCAGTTTCAATCCGGTCGAACGGCACGGTTCCGTGCGGCGTATGGTATTGCCCGTAGAAAGGATTCTGGGCGTTTGTTATATTGCTCATAGTGCAAACTAGTATCAATGTTATTAATAATCTCTCCATAGAAGTACAAAGCTACTAAAATTGTCGCTTATTCAACGGATAACACGTTGCTTTTTAACAATATATAAAATGAAATGTATAAAAAAACCGCTACGGTTTCCCGCAGCGGTTTTCTATATGGTTCAAGCTTCTAATTAAGCGTTAACTGATGCCATGTGAGCGATCAAGTCAAGAACTTTGTTAGAGTAACCGATTTCGTTGTCATACCAAGATACAACTTTAACGAAAGTATCAGTCAAAGCGATACCTGCTTTAGCGTCGAAGATAGAAGTACGAGCGTCACCTAAGAAGTCAGAAGAAACTACTGCATCTTCAGTGTAACCCAGGATACCTTTCAATTCGCCTTCAGAAGCTTCTTTCATTGCAGCGCAGATTTCAGCGTAAGTAGCCGGTTTAGCCAAGTTAACTGTCAAGTCAACTACAGATACGTCCAAAGTCGGAACACGCATAGACATACCAGTCAATTTGCCGTTCAATGCAGGGATTACTTTACCTACAGCTTTAGCAGCACCAGTAGAAGAAGGGATGATGTTGCCAGAAGCAGCACGACCACCTCTCCAGTCTTTCATAGAAGGACCGTCAACTGTTTTCTGAGTAGCAGTTGTAGAGTGAACTGTAGTCATCAAACCGTCAAGGATACCGAACTTGTCGTTCAATACTTTAGCGATAGGAGCCAAACAGTTAGTAGTACAAGAAGCGTTAGATACAAATTGAGTACCTTTTACGTATGTCTTTTCGTTTACACCGCAAACGAACATCGGAGTGTCATCTTTAGAAGGAGCTGACATTACAACATATTTTGCACCAGCTTCGATGTGAGCCTGAGCTTTGTCTTTGCTCAAGAACAAACCTGTAGATTCAACAACGTATTCTGCACCTACTTCATTCCATTTCAAATCAGCCGGATTTCTTTCAGCTGTGATACGGATAGCTTGACCGTTAACGATCAGTTTGCTGTTTTCAACATCTGCTTCGATAGTACCGTTGAACTGTCCGTGCATTGTGTCATACTTCAGCATGTAAGCCAAGTAATCAACCGGGCAAAGGTCATTGATACCTACGATTTGAATATCGTTTCTCTCCATTGCAGCGCGGAAAACGAAACGTCCGATACGTCCGAATCCATTAATACCTACTTTAATCATTTTGTTTAAACTTTTAAGGGTTTTATAATATTTGTTCAAATATCTCTCGACCTGCGCACTTGTTTTATTTTCAAATGCGGTGCAAAATTACAAAAATGTTTTTATATTCGCATATTAAATTCACATTAAATATTGAAAAAAGATGGGAAAGAGCACATTTTTACAGGACTTTAAGGCGTTTGCTATGAAAGGTAACGTCATAGATATGGCTGTCGGTGTAGTTATTGGTGGTGCGTTTGGAAAAATCGTATCATCATTGGTTGCTAATGTTATTATGCCTCCGATTGGTTTACTGGTTGGCGGTGTGAACTTTACGGATTTGAAATGGGTGATGAAAGCGGCGGAGATCGGTGCTGACGGTAAGGAGATAGCTCCGGCTGTGACATTGGATTATGGTCAGTTTCTGCAAGCCACCTTTGATTTTCTGATTATTGCTTTTGCTATATTCTTATTTATACGGTTGATTACGAAACTGACAACTAAAAAACAGGCAGAAGTGCCAGCTACTCCTCCGGCTCCTCCTGCACCAACGAAGGAAGAAGTCTTGTTGACGGAGATACGCGATTTGCTGAAAGAAAAGAATAGTTGATTCTAATTAAAATAAAGGAGATTCCAAGTATAAACTTGTGAATCTCCTTTATTTTTCTCTTCATTATTAATATAGATTGCGTACTTTTTTCTACTTTTGCAACTCAATTTATTCAAAATCCAACCATTGATATGCAGGAAAAAATAATAATTCTTGATTTCGGTTCGCAGACAACACAGCTTATAGGCCGTCGTGTACGTGAATTGGATACGTATTGTGAAATTGTTCCTTATAACAAATTTCCTAAAGAAGACCCTACTATTAAAGGAGTCATTCTCTCCGGAAGTCCTTTCTCGGTTTACGATAAAGATGCTTTCAAAGTAGATTTGAGTGAAATTCGTGGTAAATATCCGATATTGGGTATTTGTTATGGTGCACAATTTATGTCATACACCAATGGCGGAAAAGTGGAACCAGCCGGAACACGCGAATATGGACGTGCTCACTTGACTTCTTTCTGCAAAGATAATGTGCTATTTAAAGGTGTACGTGATGGATCGCAGGTATGGATGAGTCATGGAGATACGATTACTGCTATTCCTGATAATTTCAAGAAAATAGCTTCAACAGATAAAGTCGAGATTGCTGCTTATCAGGTAGAAGGTGAGCAAGTGTGGGGTGTTCAATTCCATCCGGAAGTATTCCATAGTGAAGACGGAACTCAAATCCTGAAGAACTTTGTGGTAGATGTTTGCGGTTGCAAACAAGACTGGTCGCCGGCTTCTTTCATTGAAAGTACGGTTGCCGAGCTGAAAGCGCAGTTGGGGGATGATAAAGTCGTTCTCGGTTTGAGTGGCGGAGTTGATTCTTCAGTTGCAGCAGTGTTGTTAAACAAGGCTATCGGTAAGAACTTGACTTGTATCTTTGTAGATCACGGTATGCTACGTAAGAATGAGTTCAAGAATGTGATGAAGGATTACGAGTGTCTCGGTCTGAATGTGATTGGTGTTGATGCCAGCGCAAAGTTCTTCGCAGAACTGGCTGGTGTGGCTGAACCGGAAAGTAAGCGTAAGATTATAGGTAAGGGCTTCATCGATGTATTTGATGTGGAGGCTCACAAGATAAAAGACGTGAAATGGCTGGCGCAGGGTACCATTTATCCGGATTGTATTGAGTCATTGTCTATTACGGGTACAGTGATAAAGAGCCATCATAATGTAGGCGGTCTTCCTGAAAAGATGAATCTGAAGTTGTGTGAACCGCTTCGTTTGTTATTTAAGGATGAAGTGCGCCGGGTAGGTCGTGAGCTGGGTATGCCGGAGCATCTGATTACTCGTCATCCGTTCCCGGGACCGGGATTGGCAGTGCGTATTTTGGGAGATATTACTCCTGAAAAAGTACGTATTCTGCAGGATGCTGACGATATCTTCATCCAGGGATTGCGTGACTGGGGATTGTATGATAAAGTATGGCAGGCAGGAGTTATCTTGTTGCCGGTACAGTCTGTGGGCGTAATGGGAGATGAACGTACTTATGAAAGAGCGGTTGCTTTGCGTGCTGTGACATCTACAGATGCTATGACAGCCGACTGGGCACATTTACCTTATGAATTTATGGGTAAGGTATCGAATGATATTATTAATAAGGTGAAAGGAGTGAACCGTGTAACCTATGATATCAGTTCCAAGCCGCCAGCAACCATTGAATGGGAATAATAACATTATCCATCATAAAAGTAGCCTCAACAGGAATTTCCGTTGAGGCTATTTTTATGATGGATAGTTTTTTTTTGATTGCTCAGTCCGTATCTACTCGCTTACCAGCTTTTGTGCGTCCGGAATAAGAATCTCTTTCCGGCGTAACTCTAATAATCCTTTGTCTTGTAGCTCGTTGAGTGCTTTCGATGTATTCAACCGGGTATCATCTAAGTAGCGGGCAAGGTCGTCCATTTTTACTTTGAATATCTTTTCTCCCTGCGCCTTTTCACAATGTAACAGGAAAAAGCGAATGATTTTCTCTCTTAAATCCTGTGTCGGCTCTTCCCATAAACGTGAGTAAAGATTTTGTGCCCGGTTACTTACGATGTTCATATAGTTCAGCCGGAATATTTCATATTTGAACAGGTCGCTAAGTACGAATGCTTTGCTGATACTGACGGTATGCGCTTCCGTATGTGCCACATAAGCAGAAGTGTAATGGGTATTCATGCCAAACAACGACTGTGGTTCCAGCAGATAAGGTGCTTCCATCTGTTCGATGACGGTGTATATATTTTCTTTGGAACTTGTGACGATAGAAACCTCTCCTTTTAATAGGAAGCAGAGTTGTTTACACGGACTACCACTCTCTATGATAGTTTCTCCCACTTTATGCTTGATAAAGTGTAGCTTGACCTTATCCAGAATACTTGTGAAATCTTCATGACAAAGACCTTGAAATAAAGGCAATTGGAGCAAAGTGTCGAACATTGTTTCCATATGTTGTAATCTCTTGTTAATCGTACAAATTTACTCATAATACAATACTGCTGTCAACATCTGACCGTTCTTTTTGTTTTTTTTATTGTTTGAATGCATAAAAATAGAGTATATTTGCAGAAAAAAAGGAGGGAATTATGTTCGCAGGCTTCAATTGGCAGCAGATGATTAGTGCGTTTATCGTACTTTTTGCCGTGATAGATATTATCGGCTCTATACCTATTATAATTAACCTGAAAGAAAAAGGGAAAGATGTGAATGCAATGAAAGCTACTGTCATCTCTTTTGCTTTGCTGATCGGATTTTTCTATGCGGGAGATATGATGCTGAAACTCTTTCATGTAGATATTGAATCGTTTGCAGTAGCCGGTGCATTTGTCATTTTCCTTATGTCTTTGGAGATGATTCTGGATATTGAGATTTTCAAGAACCAGGGTCCTATCAAAGAAGCAACTTTGGTGCCGCTTGTCTTTCCTCTGTTGGCAGGTGCCGGAGCTTTCACCACTTTGCTTTCTCTTCGGGCAGAATATGCCAGTGTTAATATCATTATAGCTTTAGTCTTGAATATGATCTGGGTTTACTTTGTAGTGAGTATGACCGGTCGTGTAGAACGTTTCCTGGGAAAAGGAGGCATCTATATTATTCGTAAATTCTTTGGTATCATCTTATTAGCTATTTCTGTGAGGTTGTTTACAGCCAATATAACGTTATTGATTGAGGCGTTGCATCGGTCTTGATTTTCTTATTAAATTGAAAGCTATTGTATCGGATGTGCCATCGTGTTGGCACAACTGTGACATGTCTTTGTCGCAATCGTGCCACTTTGATGTCACAAGTGTGCCAATGTGGTGGCACGAGTTGGCATTTATAACGTTTCTTCTTCTTCTGCTGCTGTTGTTTCTTCTTCTGTATTTTCTTCCTCTTCCATTTCGTCCGCAAAAGGTTCCGGGCGTTGCGGTCCGTGATTTACGAAAACGAAAGCACAGAGTGTTCCCATAATTCCTCCGCTAAGATGTCCTTCCCACGACATATTGGTGGGGGAGAAATAAGGAAACATATGCCATATAATCCCTCCATATAAAAAGGTAACGAGTAGAGAGATGGCAATGAGTGGAACATATTTGCGGAGAATACCACTGAAAAAGAGAAAGAAGGTAAGTCCGTAAATTAATCCGCTGGCGCCAATGTGCCATCCCGGTTTTCCAATCAGGAAAGTAAGTAGTCCGCCTCCGATCCAGATTAGGATAAAAATCTTACCTGCTATCCCCCGGTAAAAGTAAAAAAGACACCATGACAAGAAAAATAAAGGAATTGTATTTGCCAGTAAATGACTAAATCCGCTGTGTATCAATGGGTGAGTTAAAATACCTACCAGCCCCCGTTTCTCCATAGGATATACCCCCAAGCGAGAGAAGTTCCAGTCCATTCCGACTTCCATAATCTTGAGTATATAGAGAATAAAAATAAGAAACAAAGGCTTTGCTGCAGCCAGCATGATACGCTGAATATCTTGCTTCATGACATTCTTTTCTTTAGATATTTTACGCAATACTACGAATATTTGCACAAAATCTGAAAATAAAAAGCCTTTTTATTTTTGTTTTTATCTATAATTTGTACATTTGGGCGTTATACCCGTTGTATATGATGCTACAACCAATATATGCGGTATGTAACAATAAATAGATATACGATATAATGACCAATAATTAACCTTTAATAATGCACAACTATGAGTTATTTACGATTTGACAAGACCCTCATGACGAATCTGGAAGAGTCTCTTCAAAGAGAAATCCTCCGGACGAACAAAGCAGGAGCTTATCATTGTACGACGATTGTTGATTGTAACACACGCAAATATCACGGCCTGTTGGTAATTCCAGTTCCCAATATCGACGATGAAAATCATGTGCTGCTATCTTCTCTTGATGAAACGGTAATTCAACACGGTGCGGAGTTTAACTTGGGATTGCACAAATATCAGGGAAACAACTTTAGTCCTAACGGACACAAGTATATCCGCGAGTTTGATTGTGAGCATATCCCGGCAACAACTTACCGTGTCGGAGGTGTTATCCTCCGCAAAGAAAAAATCTTTGTACATCATGAAAATAGAATCCTGATTCGTTATACTTTGCTGGATGCGCATTCGGCTACGACTTTGCGCTTCCGCCCGTTCCTCGCTTTCAGGAGTGTACGTGAGTACACACATGAAAATGCGCAGGCAAGCCGCGAGTATCAACTTGTGGAAAATGGTATTAAAACCTGTATGTATCCCGGATATCCGGAACTATATATGCAGTTGAATAAAAAGTGTGAGTTTCATTTCATGCCTGACTGGTATCGGGGGATTGAATACCCGAAAGAACAAGAGCGTGGGTATGACTTCAATGAAGACCTTTATGTTCCCGGTTATTTTGAGGTGGATATAAAGAAAGGGGAGAGCATCGTATTCTCTGCCGGAACTTCAGAAGTGACTCCCCGTAGATTGAAACAAACATTTGAGGCTGAAGTGCTTGATCGTACCCCTCGTGATAGCTTTTACCATTGTCTGAAGAATTCCGCTCATCAGTTCCATAACCAGCAGGAAGACGAACATTATATTCTTGCCGGTTATCCGTGGTTTAAATGTCGTGCACGTGATATGTTCATTGCCCTGCCGGGACTGACGCTTGCACTCGATGAGGTCGACCAGTTTGAGGATGTGATGAAAACGGCGGAAAAGGCGATTCGCAATTTTATAAATGAAGAACCAGTAGGCTACAAGATTTATGAAATGGAGCATCCTGACGTTTTGCTTTGGGCTGTCTGGGCTTTGCAGCAATATGCAAAAGAAACTTCCCGTGAGCAATGTCGTCAGAAATACGGAGAACTCCTGAAAGATATAATGGAGTTTATTCGTCAGCGGAAACATGAGAATCTTTTCTTGCATGATAATGGATTACTTTTTGCCAACGGTACGGATAAGGCGATTACATGGATGAATTCTACAGTGAACGGACATCCGGTGATTCCTCGTACGGGGTATATTGTTGAATTTAATGCGTTGTGGTATAATGCGTTGCGTTTTATAGCTGATTTGGTGCGCGAAGGAGGAGACGTATACTTGGCGGATGAACTCGATGCGCAGGCAGAAGTAACCGGAAAGTCTTTTGTCGAGGTATTCCGTAACGAATATGGTTATCTGCTTGATTATGTAGACGGTAATATGATGGATTGGAGTGTACGTCCTAACATGATATTTACCGTAGCGTTTGATTATTCTCCTTTGGATCGTGCACAAAAGAAACAGGTGCTTGATATTGTGACCAAAGAGCTGCTCACTCCGAAAGGAATTCGTTCGTTGAGTCCGAAGAGTGGCGGATATAATCCGAACTATGTAGGTCCGCAGATACAACGCGATTATGCTTATCATCAGGGAACGGCCTGGCCTTGGTTGATGGGATTCTATCTGGAAGCTTATCTTCGAATTTATAAGATGAGCGGATTGTCATTCGTTGAACGCCAACTGATTAGTTATGATGACGAAATGACAAGCCACTGTGTTGGTTCCATTCCCGAGCTATTCGATGGGAACCCGCCTTTCAAAGGACGCGGCGCAGTATCGTTTGCGATGAATGTAGCAGAAATACTGCGTGTCTTAAAGCTATTGTCTAAGTATTATTAAAAAAGGAGGAACGAAGATGAAAGTTTTAATGTTTGGATGGGAATTCCCTCCCAAAATATATGGTGGTCTTGCGGTTGCTTCTTATGGAATAACTAAAGGATTGAGTCTGCAAGGTGATATGGAGACGATTTTCTGTATGCCTAAACCGAGCGGTGAAGAAGAAAAGTTCTTGAAAATAATCGGTATGAATCAAGTACCCATCGTGTGGCGTGATGTCAACTACGACTACTTGAAGTCCCGCTTGTTGGAAATGACACCAGAGGAGTATTATTCTTTCCGTGATCACATCTATGCCGATTTTTCTTATATGCATGTGAATGATTTGGGATGTATGGAGTTTGCAGGTGGTTATCCCGGGAACTTACACGAAGAAATTAACAATTTCTCGATCATTGCCGGAGTAGTGGCTCGTCAGCAGGAGTTTGATATTATTCATGCTCATGACTGGCTGACTTACCCTGCCGGCGTACATGCCAAGATGGTAAGTGGAAAGCCGCTTTGTATCCATGTGCATGCTACTGATTTTGACCGTTCTCGTGGCAAAGTCAATCCTACTGTTTATTCGATTGAGAAGAATGGTATGGATCATGCTGATTGTATCATGTGCGTATCCGAGTTGACTCGCCGCACTGTTATTAACGAGTATCATCAGGACCCCAGAAAAGTATTTGCGATGCATAATGCTGTTTATCCATTGTCGCAGGAGCTGTTGGACATTCCACGTCCCGATCATTCAAAAGAAAAGGTGGTCACTTTCCTCGGACGTATTACGATGCAGAAAGGACCGGAATATTTTGTAGAAGCTGCTGCACTTGTGTTGCGTCGTACTCGTAATATTCGTTTCGTCATGGCTGGCTCGGGCGATATGTTGAATGCCATGATTAACCTGGTGGCTGAACGCGGTATTGCTGACCGGTTCCATTTCCCGGGTTTTATGAAAGGTAAGCAGGTATATGAGGTTTATAAGAACAGTGATGTATTTGTCATGCCATCTGTCTCTGAACCTTTCGGTATTGCTCCATTGGAGGCTATGCAGTGTGGAACACCTTCCATTATTTCTAAGCAGTCGGGGTGTGGCGAGATTCTTGATAAGGTGATAAAAACTGACTACTGGGATATTCATGCAATGGCTGACGCTATCCATTCTCTTTGTACTAATCCGTCTCTTTTCGAATACCTCAAGGAAGAGGGAAAGAAGGAAGTAGATGGGATTACTTGGGAGAAAGTCGGCTTGAGAATCCGTGCTCTCTATGAGGCTGTGTTAAGAAACTATGGTAAATAACAAAACAATAAATAAAAATGAGAACTATCTGTCTTTATTTTGAAATACATCAAATTATCCATTTGAAACGTTATCGTTTCTTCGATATTGGTAATGACCATTATTATTACGATGACTATGCGAATGAAACGGGTATGAATGAGGTTGCTGAACGTTCGTATATTCCTGCTCTCAATGCTTTAATTGAGATGGTGAAAAACTCGGGTGGTGCTTTTAAAGTAGCGCTTTCTATCTCGGGGGTAGCTTTGGAACAATTGGAAATTCATGCTCCGGCAGTCATTGATTTATTGCACCAGTTGAATGAAACAGGATGTTGTGAGTTTTTGTGTGAACCTTATTCACATGGTTTGTCTTCACTTGCCAACGAGGATTGCTTCCGCGAAGAAGTGCTTCGTCAACGTGATAAGATGAAACAGATGTTTGGTAAAGAACCGAAAGTATTCCGCAACTCTAGTCTGATTTATTCTGATGAAATTGGTGGCTTGGTAGCTTCTATGGGCTTCAAGGGGATGTTGACGGAAGGGGCTAAACATATCTTGGGATGGAAGAGTCCGCATTATGTTTATCACTGTAATCAAGCTCCCAGTCTTAAGCTTTTGTTGAGGGATTTCAAACTTTCTGACGACATCAGCTTGCGCTTCTCCAATTCGGATTGGGCTGAATATCCTTTGTTTGCCGATAAATATATTAATTGGATTGATGTATTGCCGCAAGAGGAACAAGTGATTAATATCTTCATGGAATTGAGCTCGCTTGGTATGGCTCAACCATTGTCTTCTAATATTCTTGAATTCTTGAAAGCGTTGCCGGAATGTGCAAAGGCTAAGGGAATCACTTTCTCTACACCGACAGAAATTGTAACGAAACTGAAATCGGTGTCACAGCTTGATGTCGCATATCCGATGTCATGGGTTGATGAGGAAAGAGATACTAGTTGTTGGCTGGGTAATGTTATGCAACGCGAGGCTTTCAATAAATTGTATAGTGTAGCTGAACGTGTTCATTTGTGTGACGACCGCCGTATCAAGCAGGATTGGGATTATTTGCAAGCTAGCAATAACTTCCGTTTCATGACGACGAAGAATAATGGTATGTGGTTGAATCGCGGAATCTATGATTCTCCTTATGATGCTTTCACCAACTATATGAATATTCTAGGTGACTTTATCAAACGGGTAGATGCACTATATCCTGCTGATGTAGACAGCGAAGAATTAAATTCTTTGTTGACTACAATTAAGAACCAGGGGGATGAGATTACCGAGTTAGAAAAAGAAGTGGCTAAATGGCAGGCAAAAGCAGAAGCGGCAAAGAAAACGACAGTCAAAAAGGCTGCTGATGCTAAAGAACCGGTAATAAAAGAAAAAGCTGTTGCTAAATCAAAACCTGCTGCAAAGAAAGCTGAAGTTAAGAAAGCAGCTGCGGAACCGAAGAAGACTACAGGTAAAGCTAAAAAGGTTGCTGCTAAATAAGGAGTATAAGATTGTTATATATGGAACCGTGGGTGAGATAAAAGGCACTCACGGTTTTTTATGATAGAGATTTTAAGGGATTTCAATGAATGTCTTTTTTTGTATAATACAAAGAGTGAAATTTACCTTGGCAGTTTTCATCTGAATATATATCTATAAAACAATAGCACAGATTACTCTAATGTAACCTGTGCTATTATTTTATAGATTATCTTACTTGTCTTTTATTTCGATTTTGTTCCGAAGTTTGTAGAGACAACTTCAAGTTTGAGTAAATACTCTGGATATGAAGGGTTGCCTTGAGCATCTTGTATACTTCCTTTGCTACCTCCTTTTAAACGTGCATAACCAGGTTTCAGGTCATGTTGTATGCTAATAACATTGCTCGAAGAACCATAATAGCTATTACTTGAAGAAGAATCTGTGGTTACAAGTACTGGAATAAGTATGAATTTGTTCCAATCACTATATTTTTCCCATTCTTCAATATTATGAACCTCTTTAGATTCTGTTTTGCCTTCGGAGTTAGTTATTTGGAGAGTTATCGTACCATTCTTGAGTTTCTTTTCTGCTTCTTCTCTTTCTCCATCTCCTAAACAATTATTTATCATTTGAGTGATATTGTTGAATGTATATTGGGTAAAGCTAGTTGTAGTAGAAGTAAATAGAGATGAAGTTATACCATCGCTAAGTTGATTACCTTTGAAGAAACTATCTTTATACTTTTTACGTATTAATAAAACGTTATTAGGAGTAGACATGCCAAACTTCTTATCACTGGTTTCATTATAGATAGGAATTCCTAATTTTACCGCATTCAAAGTGTCTCCTTGAAGCTTTTCTGCTATTTGACTAACAGGGAGAGTTAACTGAGTAAAGATTCCAGCTGGACTTTTTAAGTAAGTCCATTCAGATTTATTGATGCAATTTTGAATGGCTGCTTTATCATTCTCTAACTGGTTTGCTTGAATAACTTCACGAGTGGTAGCGAACGTACGATATCCATAGTAAGTAGAGTCTTTATATACTCCATTTTCAGCTACTTTCTTTTGCAATTTAACACCAGTAATTGTATCAACAGCATAGCATTTATATACTACGTTCATCTGAGCTTGATTTATATAAAGTACCGTACCATCACCATAATCACTCTTCACATAAATTCCCTTAAAAATCTTCCTAAACTCTTTATTGTCAAGATTGACACCTAACTCATTGGCTTTTTTTATAATCTCTTTACCAATTTCCTTGGCAGCTTCGTCTCTGAAAGAAACATGAACACTAGGGACATATGTACTAAGATTACGAATAGAGTCTTTTACTGAAAGATCGACTGCTGTATAAGCTTTCGTGCCTAATAAGCTATTAGGATCTGCGTGATCGTAGTAGTTTTCCGGATTAATATTTGTATAGTAGGCATGCTCAGTATCTAAGTTCTCGCTCAATTCATAGACACTCAAACGACAAGCTGTTAATGAATCTCCAAAGTAACTGCTATACCATAAATAAAGTTCGATAGTGTGGATGTTACCAATGATTTTATTGTTGTCATCACGTATGAATGTGACATCTTTATTATCTTCATTATCATCCCCTACCATTACGCGGGTAGCTTTCTTCTTTTCGTCCAAAGCAGTACCATCATATACTCCAGGGAATGTCATTCCTGACGGACAGTTGAGTTCTGCCAAGAAGCCTGCCTGATAAGTTCCAAATATTTCATCAGTGAACTTACCTACATACCCCACATTAGTCATTGCATAAATCTCACCGGCATGAACGGATTCGGTAGTTACATCAAATGTAGATAGCTTTCCATTGATATTTTGGTCGCTTCCCGGAAACATTCCCAATCCCAGTCCGGCAGTGTTGTCATCACAACCCCAAAAGGTGATTGCCAGTAAAGCTATTAAGGCGTATTTTGCTTTCATGATCGTCGTATCTTGATTTTTTATTCTTCTTCGTTTGCAGTGGCTTCCCATACTTGATCGTAGAACTCGTTGCAGGCATCTGCATAGTTTTCCGGGTTCTGGTAGTCAAGTACCAATTTGCCAGATTGGCGGGCATATTCAATAATAGACTCGTCTACCTTTTCACTGTTTTGTATTACTCCGTCCGAATAGTCAACAGCGAGTTTGCAAAGAGCGGCGTAGTCTACCGGTTCCTTCAAATCACCTAAATCTTTCTTAGTAATACCTTTCAGCATCAGTTTTGTTGCGAAATCGTCGCTAAGTGTACTCTTGAAATCATCTTCATAAACAGAGAATACCACTTTAGCGTCGCGGAAAGAAGGTTCGTCTTTATAGGCTTTCTTAATATAAAGAGGAGCTAAAGCTGTCATCCAGCCATGACAGTGAATGACATCAGGACACCAGCGAAGCTTTTTCACTGTTTCCAATACACCGCGTGCATAGAAAACGGCACGGCTATCGTTATCATCATATTCTATACCATTTTCATCCGTTGTCTGCATACGATTCTGGAAATAATCGTCGTTATCGATGAAATATACCTGCATGCGTGCGGATTGGATAGAAGCAACTTTTATAATCAAGGGGTGGTCAGTATCGTCGATAATCAGGTTCATACCAGAGAGGCGGATCACTTCGTGCAGTTGATTTCTGCGCTCATTGATATTTCCCCATTTGGGCATAAAGGTTCTGATTTCACGGCCTTTTTCTTGTATTGCCTGTGGAAGGTTTCTACCTATATTGGCCATTTCGGATTCTGAAACGTAAGGTGTAATCTCTTGAGTAATAAATAAAACTTTATTCGCCTTTGTCATAATAACAATAGTTCACTATAATATTCTGCAAAGATACGAAAAAAAAGACACATTAAATAAGATATTCTTTCTTTATGTGGCAAATATTAGTTTATTTTGCAGAGTTTTTGCAAACGAGTAAAACATAAACCAATTGACGAAAATGAAAGTAGTGCACACTATCAAGGACTTACAGGCAGAATTGACTGCCCTAAGAGCCCAAGGTAAAAAGGTGGGACTGGTTCCTACAATGGGTGCTTTACATGCGGGACATGCATCTCTGGTAAAGCGCAGCGTAAGTGAGAATGGTGTAACTGTTGTGAGTGTTTTTGTGAATCCCACACAGTTTAACGATAAAAATGACTTGGAGAAATATCCGCGTACATTGGATGCAGATTGCCGTTTGTTGGAAGAATGCGGGGCGGATTTCGCTTTTTCTCCTTCAGTTAGCGAAATGTATCCGGAACCGGATACCCGTCAATTTAGCTATGCACCATTGGATACGGTGATGGAAGGAGCTTTCCGTCCGGGACATTTTAACGGTGTTTGCCAAATTGTCAGCAAGCTATTTGATGCTGTACAGCCGGATCGTGCATATTTCGGAGAGAAAGACTTCCAGCAGTTAGCGATTATTCGTGAGATGGTTCGACAATTGAAATATAACCTTGAAATTGTAGGTTGTTCAATTGTACGTGAGGAAGACGGACTGGCATTGAGTAGCCGGAACAAACGTTTATCTGCAGAAGAACGTGAAAATGCTTTAAATATTTCTCGCACCTTATTTAAAAGTCGTAACTTTGCAGCCACTCATACAGTGAGCGAGACGCAAAAGATGGTTGAAGATGCGATTGAAGCCGCTCCGGGTTTGCGTATGGAGTATTTTGAGATCGTAGACGGAAACACATTGCAGAAAATTAGCAATTGGGAAGATACTTCCTATGCAGTAGGATGCATCACAGTGTTCTGTGGAGAGGTCCGGCTGATCGATAACATTAAATATAAAGAATAACTAAAAAGACGAAACCTTATGATGATTGAAGTGTTGAAGTCGAAAATTCATTGTGCACGTGTCACGGAGGCAAATCTGAACTACATGGGTAGTATCACGATTGATGAAGACCTGCTGGATGCTGCAAACATGATTCCGGGAGAGAAAGTGTATATCGCTGATAATAACAACGGTGAACGCTTTGAAACCTACATTATCAAAGGTGAACGCGGTTCGGGCAAAATTTGTCTGAATGGTGCTGCTGCCCGCAAGGTGCAACCCGATGATATTGTGATAATCATGTCCTATGCATTGATGGATTTTGAGGAAGCCAAGTCGTTTAAACCGGCTGTAATTTTCCCTGATCCTGCGACGAACAAAGTAGTAAAGTAGAAAGTATCTTTGATATTTGAAATAAGAAAAGCCCCGTTTACATTTTGTAAACGGGGCTTTTCTTATTCTACTTTTTATGCTGGGGGTGATCGATGTTCTACCCACGTGTGAGTTGGTTTTAGCCCACCTCTCGATAAACTTCCGCCCACGTGTCAGATGTAGTTATCCCACGTGTTAGGGAAGTTTAGCCCGGGTGTTAATAAGCGGCAGTTAGTTGCCGGCGTTTGTTTTCAGTTGCTCATTCATAGCAGCGGCAGCTTTACGGCCATCACCCATCGCCAGAATTACGGTAGCTCCACCGCGAACGATGTCACCACCTGCGTAAATCATTGGGATAGAAGATTCCATGTTGTCATTTACTGCGATAGTTCCTTTTCGTCCTAATTCCAGTCCTTTGATAGAGCTTGGAACAATCGGGTTGGGAGATACCCCAACGCTGACAATGGCCAGGTCTATATCGATTGTTTCTGTTGCTCCCGGGATGGCTACAGGACTACGACGTCCGGAAGCATCTGGTTCGCCTAATTCCATCTTTTGCAGAATAACCTGTTTTACGCAACCTTGTTCATCAGCAATATATTCGATAGGATTATGCAGAGTGAGGAATTCAACTCCTTCTTCTTTGGCGTGTTTTACTTCTTCGATACGTGCAGGCATTTCTTCTTCCGAACGACGATAGATAATAATAGCACGTTCAGCGCCAAGACGTTTTGCCGTACGGACAGAGTCCATAGCTGTGTTACCGCCGCCGATTACTGCCACATTCTTACCGAAAGCTACCGGAGTGTCCGAATCTTCGCTGGCGGCATCCATCAAATTGACACGGGTGAGGTATTCATTTGAAGACATGATATTGATAGAGTTCTCTCCCGGGATATTCATAAAGTTTGGCAGTCCGGCACCGGAAGCCACGAATATTCCTTTGAAACCTTCCGCTTTCAAGTCTTCTACACCGATAGTCTTTCCTACAATACAGTCTTTGATGAAGTTAACGCCCATCTTACCGAGATTGTCGATTTCTACGTCTACAATCTTGTTTGGCAAACGGAATTCGGGGATACCGTATTTCAATACACCGCCAATTTCATGCAACGCTTCGAATACAGTTACATCATATCCATATTTAGCCATATCTCCGGCAAATGCCAATCCTGCAGGTCCTGAACCGATAACAGCTATTTTGATGCCGTTTTTCTCTGCAATGACAGGTACGGAGATTTGTCCGCTTTCACGTTCATAATCAGCAGCAAAACGTTCCAAATAACCGATAGCTACCGGCTTTTCATTCATTTTCAGATGAATACATTTTGATTCGCACTGTTTTTCTTGTGGGCACACACGACCGCAAACTGCAGGGAGCGCACTTGTTTCTTTCAATGTTTTAGCAGCTTCGAGGAATTCGCCGCGTTCGATATTCTTAATGAAGCGGGGAATATCAATGCCTACCGGACAACCTTCCATACATCCCGGATTAGCACAGTCGAGACAGCGTTTCGCTTCTGTAACAGCCTGTTCCGCTGTTAATCCTTGATTAACTTCCTCTTTACGGCTGTGTGAACGGTATTCAGCATCGAGTTCATTCATCTCTACACGAGGAATAGCCGTACGTTCTTTTGGCTTCATGGATTTACGTAATTCCTGTCTCCAAGCAGCATTACGACTTTTTTCATCTATTTCTTTGGTTGCTTCACATTCCGATTCCAGCTTATGCATTTCTTCGCGTTCGATATTCTTGAACGCACCCATACGTTTCAGCATTTCGTCGAAATTCACTTGGTGACCGTCGAATTCCGGACCATCTACACAAACGAATTTAGTCTTTCCTCCTACAGTGATACGGCAAGCACCGCACATACCTGTTCCGTCCACCATGATCGTATTTAGCGAAACATCTGTCGGAATTTCATATTTTTTAGTCAGCAAGCAAACGAATTTCATCATGATGGCAGGGCCAATAGCGAAACATTTGTCTACTTTCTCACGTTTGATAACTTCTTCTACACCTTCTGTCACCAGACCTTTCCGGCCGTAAGAACCGTCATCCGTCATGATAATTACTTCGTCAGAGCTTTCACGCATTTCTTTTTCCAAGATGATAAGATCTTTATTGCGTCCAGCCAATACAGTGATAACACGGTTACCGGCAGCCTTCAAAGCCTGTACGATAGGAAGCATCGGAGCCACACCTACACCACCACCAGCGCAGATTACTGTTCCGAATTTTTCTATATGGGTAGCTTGTCCGAGTGGGCCTACTACGTCAGTGATATAATCGCCTTCATTCAGCTCGCAGAGACGGGTAGAAGAAAGCCCGACTTCCTGCACTACCAGAGTAATGGTGCCCTTTTTCAGGTCGGAACCTGCGATAGTCAATGGCATACGTTCTCCTTTTTCGCCTACACGTACGATGACGAAGTGTCCGGCCTTACGAGATTTAGCAATTAAAGGAGCTTCAATTTCAAATTTGAATACTTTCTCAGAAAAGCGTTCCTTGCTAATGATTTTGTTCATTATCTAATTAATTTGTTGTTTTTATTACGTAACTGCTATCAGAATGATATAAATTTTGGCAAAGATACAGCTTATTTGCGAAATATAAAAGAAAAGCCACTCTTTTGATGAGTGGCTCTTTATATAAGGGTGCTTTTATTAGTCTGTCAGATCAAGTCTTAGTCTATCATGTCGAAGCCGCAGTACGGAACCAATGCTTTCGGAATTCTAATGCCTTCCGGAGTCTGGTTGTTTTCGAGTAGGGCAGCAACGATACGTGGCAGTGCTAATGCTGAACCGTTCAGTGTGTGGCAGAGTTCGGTTTTCTTTTCTGCATTACGGTAACGGCATTTCAGACGATTGGCCTGATAGGTATCGAAATTGGATACGGAACTTACTTCCAACCAGCGTTTCTGTGCCTCTGAATATACTTCGAAGTCGAAACAAAGGGCAGCAGTGAAACTCATATCACCACCACAGAGGCGGAGGATACGATATGGAAGTTCCAGTTTTTGCAACAGACCTTCTACGTGGTCGAGCATTTCCTGATGAGATTGTTTGGAGTGTTCCGGTTTGTCAATGCGAACCAATTCTACTTTGGAGAATTCGTGCAGACGATTCAGTCCGCGCACATCTTTACCATAGGAACCAGCTTCACGACGGAAACATTGTGTATAGGCGCAATTCATGATTGGCAACTGTTTTTCTTCCAAAATTACATCACGGTAGATGTTGGTTACAGGTACTTCTGCTGTCGGGATCAGATATAAATCATCTACTTCGCAATGATACATTTGTCCTTCTTTGTCAGGAAGCTGTCCTGTGCCATAGCCGGAAGCAGCGTTAACTACTGTCGGTGGCATGATTTCAGTATATCCGGATTTGCGTGCTTCGTCCAGGAAGAAGTTGATAAGAGCGCGTTGAAGTTGTGCGCCTTTACCTTTATATACGGGGAAACCTGCACCTGTGATTTTTACACCCAGGTCGAAGTCTATTAAATCATATTTCTTAGCCAGTTCCCAGTGGGGGAGTGCATCTTTAGGAAGTTCAGTTTCCATACCTCCCATTTTTTCCACTACGTTATCTTCAGCGCCTACACCTTCGGGTACACTGTCGTAAGGAATGTTGGGGATGGTATAAAGTACATTCTGCATATCTGTTGCAGCCTGTGTCATAGCGGCGTCTAGTTCTTTGTTACCTTCTTTTAGTTCGGCAACGCGGGCACGTGCAGTTTCAGCTTCCTCTTTCTTGCCTTCTTTCATCAGTTGACCGATGGTGCGTGAAAGCGAGTTAACCTCTGCCAGATTCTTATCTAATTCATTTTGTGTGCTACGTCTCTTGTCGTTAAGAGCGATCACTTGGTCGATCGTTTCCTTTGCATTTTTGAAATGCTTCTTTTCCAGTCCGCGGAGTACCGCCTCTGTGTTTTCTGTAATTTGTTTAATGGTAAGCATATCTATACTTTTTATGAACTTTCTTATTTAAGGCTACAAAGATAAAGAAAAAACGAATAATCAAGCAAATATATGTGTTATATATAATATATATGATGTGTCTATGATATATATAATACATGTATTGAGCTGTATAATAAACATATATGCAGTGAATGATACATACATGTCTCTTTTAGAGTGATATATAAAACTCTGGTTGTTAAAAAGAAAGGAGATGTAATCCAATGGATTACATCTCCTTCTCTTAAATATTTTCAGTTGTGCAATTATGCCTCAGTAGCAGGAACAACAGAAACATATCTTCTGTCTTCTTTGCCAACTTTGAAGCTAACTGTACCATCTACTAAAGCGAAAAGAGTGTGGTCTTTACCCATTCCGATGTTTTCACCCGGGTGGAATTCAGTACCTCTTTGACGAACGATGATGTTACCTGCTTTGCAAGCTTCGCCACCAAATATCTTAACGCCTAATCTTTTACTTTGTGATTCGCGGCCGTTCTTAGAACTACCGACACCTTTCTTATGTGCCATTTCTTCTTACTTTTTAATTGATTAAGCTACTACTTCTGTAATTGTTAATTCAGTGAACTGTTGACGGTGACCGTTCAGTTTTCTGTGTCCTTTTCTTCTTTTCTTGTGGAAAACAAGAACTTTGTCGCCTTTAACCAAGTTTGAAACAACCTGGCAAACAACTTTAGCGCCTTCTACGGTAGGAGCACCTACTGTTACGTTTCCGTCTTTGTCTACCAAAAGAACTTTTTCAAATTCTACTGTTGAACCGTTTTCTGCACCTTCGATGTGGTGAACGAACAACTTTTGACCAGCTTCTGCTTTAAATTGCTGACCGTTAATCTCTACAATTGCGTACATCTTATATATAAATGTATAAGTTAGCTCCGGCGGGTGGTCTTTAATCACTTAAAGAACTCTTTATCGAACCCGTTGCGGAATAATCGGGCACAAAAGTACTATTTTTATTCGTTCCCGACAAATATTTCTTTTATTTTTTATAGGAGATAAAATGATTACGGCAAATAAATGAGCATTTTAGCTCTCATTGTAGCCTATTGGACTAATTCTCCTAAATTCTGCATAATGATTTTGTGTGGATAAACACGAAGTTCCTCTGCCGTTGTCATTCCGTTCAGCACACCTGCAAAATCGACTCCTGCATTCTGCGCTGTTTCGGCATCTACGGTGCTATCTCCAATATACAATGTCTCTTCGGGGCTACTTCCCAGATGTTCTAATGCAAATTTAACTCCTTCCGGCGAAGGTTTCGGTGCTTTTACATCTTCTCCTCCCACTACTATATCAAGAAAATCCTTAGGCAGATATTCTTCCAGATAACTCAATATCCGGAAACGATACTTGGTAGAGATAATTCCGACGCGGGCACCCCGTTTCTTCAATTCTTTCAGCGTAGACAATGTGTCGGGAAAAAGACGGGTATTTACATTCATGTGTACATCAGCTTCCAGTCTGTACTCCTGCCGGAAGGCCTCCAGCTGTGCCGGGTCGGTAATTCCGGTAAGGATACTGAATGATTCTTCCAATGTTTTGCCGATTGTACGCTTGATAGCTTCATCAGTAACGGTTAAATACTGATGCCGGGTAAGCACAATTCTGAAACACTTAACGATACCACGCGACGAATCGGCTAGTGTGTAGTCGAAATCGAATAAATAGGTTTTGTAGTTCATTGGGGAAAACTTTTCCGCAAAAGTACTAAATACTTTTCTTATTTCACAGCTTCTACCGTGTATCCTTGTCTTTTTAGTAAGTTTAATAATCCTTTTTCTCCGGGGAGGTGCAGGGCGCCTACTGCAACAAAAGTCGGGGCAGCCTTCATGATTGCCGGTAGTTTTTCAGCCCATGCTTTATTACGGTTGTAAATCATAGCATCTTCTTCGCCGGGAAGTGCGTCACATTGATCGCCTTTACGCTCTTCGCTGATTTTAAGCATGGTGTTCAGATCTTGGTTCATGTAGGCGTTTGTGAGCTTCTTCAGGTTTTCTACTTCAGTCTCTATATGGTTAAGAGTGCACATTAATAGTTGTGCTTGCCGTTGTAGTGAACTGCCATTGAAAAGCAGGTTGAATTGGAATTCTGCAGTTTCCAGTCCGTCCACCTTTTTTCCGTTTTGGATGGCTTGGCTCTGAAAGAATGTGTCGAGTTGCTCTTGCGGGTTGAATTTCCCTATATGTTTTACGTAAGCCATTACCACTACATTATTTAATAAGAAGGCAGGTTTTAGCTTCGGAGCCATATTTAAATCTACCATCAGGTTTTCTTTGCAGAATTTATTAACAGTCTCAAAGTCTTTCGGAGAAAGGAGAGAGTTCAGCGTGGTATCACTTTCAATCATCATTGCCTTTTGCATCTTTTCCATGGTGGCAGGCGATTGCATTTCCGACATTTTCATCTCTCCATATACTTGTTGAGTTTCATTCATAGCCTTTTTAAGTCCGGCAATGCTATCCATGATGCTGAACGGTGCCAGATGGTGAGTGCCTATGATATAGGAAGGTTGGTTCAGTCCGTTGCCGGACACTTTCCATAAAAGCTGTGCATTGGCGCTGAATGCCACGCAAATAAATAGAACTGCTCCGATGAATGATTTCATAATTTTATATCATTAGAAGTTGATAATTAACGTATCCTGCCGCCGCTTATCCAGTGTTTGGTATAATAGTTCTCGTTCAAGTTGCTGACGATCACTCCTTTACTGGTGCTGGAATGAATAAACTTACCGTTTTTGAGGTAAATGCCTACATGAGCTACTTTATTTTTTGAACGACTGCTGGTGAAGAATACCAAGTCTCCTTCCCGGAGATTCCGTTTGGCGACTTTATTACTTTCTTTTTTTAGATCTTCCGTGTTACGCGGCACTTGGGTGCGGTATACCTTACGGTACACTTGATAAACTAATCCCGAACAGTCGGCTCCTCGTTTCGAATCACCTCCACCACGATAGGGAACCCCTATCCAGTCGGCTGCTTCCAGATAGAGCTTATGGTTATCCTCCATATTAATATCTACCCCCAACAATATAGAAGCTCGCGCCAATGCTTGATAATCCAGCCGGGGCGCGGAAGTGCGGCAGGAACTAAGGCTGGCAACCAGTCCTAATAAAAGGATGAATTGCAGGAAGTATCTTTTCTTTCTATCAGGTTTCTTTATACTAGACTTATGGGTATCAGACTTTTCTGTTATATATCTCATCATAATTAGTTTATGCAATAATTTTGGTAAGGATGAATACTTACCATTCATTATTTTATCATTCCCTATTTACCGTTTACTCTTCTTCTACATTAAAATAATCCTCCAGTTCTTTCTCTGCGGAGTTGTCCTCGTTGATAATATCCCGGATGATGACACCGTGTTCCAATAAAGCGATCCTCGGACATACATCTACGGTATGATTGAGGTTGTGACTGGATATAATAACCGTAGCTTGATGCTCCTCATTATATTTCTTGAGCAGATGTTTGATGATAGACTGAGAACTTGGATCGAGGAAGTTGAACGGTTCGTCCAGTATCAGTAATTGCGGGTAATGAAGCATGGCAGAAATAATTCCGATCTTTTGCTTATTACCTGCGGAGTAGTTGCGGATTAGCTTCTTGTGCCCGATCACTTCTCCACTCATAAAACGTTCGAAAGGAATCAGACGTTCGTCCACTTCTTCTTTCTTTAGTCCGTACATCTTTCCGATGAAATAGAAATATTCTTCCGGAGTGAGATAATCAATCAGAAAACCATCGTCAATGAAAGCACCGGTAATGCTTTTCCAGTCTTCGCTTTGGCTGACATCAATATCATTAATAATCACCTTACCATCATCTGCTTTTAGCAGATCCAGCATGATTCGGAAGAGAGTTGTTTTACCGGCACCATTGTTTCCCACCAATCCGAGCATATCGCCTTGATTGATTTCGTAGTGTTCTATGTCTACGGCAATCTTCTCACCGAAATTCTTTTTAAGTTTGTCAATGATAATCATGATCTTCAATGTTTATATGGTTAATGATTCATGAACGTTTATTGGCGGCTGTCTCTGAAGCCTTCCATGTTTTCGTATCGCCGTTTCATGAAACGATGATATACATTTTTAATCCATAAAGGAGAAGTCAGGGTAAATCCGAGACCGACAACTAACAGAATTATGTAAGTGATTGTTTCACCTAAAAATGCATTTAATAGACTGTATAAGATGAGAGGCACACCGAAAGCAGCGAAATTAACCACCATCTGTATAGCGCTATTCGTTTGCCGGCTTGCCACTTTCTCGTTTAAGGGTACCGTCTGTTTGTTGTAGACAGCCAGTTGGAAAAAACAGAAATAAATAAAGCCGATGGTATAGAAAAACCAGGCAAAGGCGCCCAGTAAAGTGAGTTTATTCATGATGATGGCGGGAATCATGAGTATGAAAGGTATGATTTCGCCAATGCTGTATGTGTAATATTTGGCTTTCAGCAGACTCATAATTGATTCTTTACGAGACATCAGGCCATCAATGTAATTACCTTCGAATGACATAATCTGTGAAAGGATAATCATTCCGAATACGGCAAAGTTGTATACACAAATGAAAGAAGTCATGAAATTGCCGTCGTAAACACTGGAAAAGCTAAGTGCAACGGAGAAAGCTACCACTACAATCGCGATATTGCGCAATGCACCTTTGCAGCGGCGGTTGCGTAAAAGCATTTTCAGTTCCAGCCTCATATATTCGCCAACTTCCCCGTAGCGTTCGAAGAATTTATATTCGGAGACATGTTTAATCTGGCTATCTTCTACTTTTGCCAGCTCTGCATAGATAAGTCCGGACATGATCTTGCGGTTAATCAGCCATAAAATGGCAATCACAAGTATGGTGCCGAGAAAATAGAGAATGTTGCCCTGTATATATCCGTCTCCCAGATCCATGAAGAAATAGAAGAGAGGACTATCTTCGGGAATGAAAAGAAGGCAGCCTATTCCACCGTAGAAAGCGATAGGTAATAGAATCCACCAAATATGTTCGTTGATAAGAGTGCGGCAAAGCAAGTACCAGTAATTATTGGCAATAATCAATAGCAAGATACCGATAAGATAGGTGATGACACCGGGGATACCGAAAAACTTGGTAATAGTGATGAAGGAAAAAGGGACAAACAGAAACAACCAGAACAGGTTGAACAGGCTTAGTCCCGAGCGGATTAGTAAGAAGTCGATGACACGAACTCGTTTAACCGGCAGCAGGAGGTAAGGTTTTACCTCCTGCGTCGGTGTTTTTTGAAACGGAACACGCAACAGAAAGTCTAGTGCCAGGATAAAGATCAGAACCACTGCGTTCATCACATGATATGGTTCCCGGTTGGGAACCATATCAGAAAATCCGAACGCGAACGTCGTACCGAAGAATATCAGGTAACCGGCCCAGAATGCGCCCATGACATAACCGAGTATTTTAGCAACTTTGTTCTTTTCATACATCGGATGCCGTTTGGCGGCAAGCCTTCCATGTTTGCGTAATTCGTTGAATATCATCATTCAGTAGATATACTAGAGAATTTTTATTTGTTTTCTTCCGGCACGGTCATGATGACTTGAATTTCGTTGTTCTGTTTCAGCAATTTGGCGAGGAAGTCTTGCACTTCTTTCGCTGTGATGCTGTTGACCAACTTTTCATAGTCTTTTGTATTATCCACACCCGTGTAGAGGTATTCGTCCATATTATTAAGCCAGTAGCCGTTTTCTTTCTGGGCGTCTTTATACTTCTTCAGCATATATTCTTTGATCTTCTGCATGTGTTCGGCAGACGGACCTTCTTTTGCCATTTTGTGAAGTTGTTCTACAACAACAGCAGACAATTTATCTTTCTTGGCAGGGTCAGTTTGGAATACAATCTGAAGAACAAGTTCCTCTTTCGGGTATTTACCAAGACTTCCGTTACAGCTTACACCGTATGTACCTCCTTCTTTTTCACGGATTTCAGCAGTGTAAACCAAATCCAGAGCCTGATCTAAGAAGCTGAGCAGGACATTGTTGCGCAAGTCATATTTGCAAGTGCCGCTATAAAGGAACATGATGGTAGCCATCGGAGTTTCCTGTGCCTTTGCAAATACATTTTTGATCTCTCCCTTGCGGATATCCATCTTGTTATCTTTGAAAGTCTCTTTACGGTTGATAGATGGCAGACCTCCCAGATATTTAGCGATTAACGGTTTCATTGTAGCCAAGTCTACGTTTCCTACCAGGAAGAAAGTGAAGTCACTTGCATCTTTGTAGCGGTCTTTGTACATTTCAAGAATACGGTCATAGTCGATCTGGTCTACCATGTTTTCTTTCATTCTGATAGCACGTGGATGGTGGCCGTATAGTACGCTTGTAATAGTGTCGCTGAAAGCAGTCATCGGGTTAGCGTCCGCATTTTGAAGTTCAGCTTTCAGACGGTTCTTGTAAGATTCGAATGCTTCATTATCCTTACGCGGAGATGTGAAAGTCAGATAAGTAAGCTGCATCATTGTCTCAAAGTCTTTCGGAGCACAGCTACCGGAAACTGTTTCCGTAGTGTTGCCGATACCCGCACCTACGTTTGCACGTTTGCCGGCTAAAGCTTTACCCAGATCCACTTTGCTGAAATTACCGATTCCACCTACCAGAGCTACTCCGTTTAATTGAGAGATATTGATAATTTCTTCGTTCGGGAATACGCTGGTACCACCGAGGCTTACACCTTTCATTACAATCTGGTCAGCCTTGAAATCAGTTGGCTTCACATATACGGTTACGCCGTTGGAAAGTACCAACTTAGTCGTACCATAGATTTCACCAGCTTTTTCAGAAACAATCTTGCCACCTTTAATATCTTCAGAGATTAGCGGTTCGTTAGAAACTTTATCTTCATAAGGTTTCAGATCGAATGACTTCATTTGTTTCAATAAAGCAGCAATTTCTTCTTTAGTAGGGTATTTTGCTCCTTCTTTTTCCGGACCGGCCAGCAAAACCACCTGATTGTTGTCAGTGATTAGTTGTTGCATCACCTGATTGACAGCTTCTACAGGGATATTCGGAGCCAGTTTGTTTACCAGTGTATATTCAACTTCGATTCCCGGAATCGGTTCTTTTTCAAGGAAATTGTTAACGTATTCGTTGACGTAAGAACCACTTTTAGTCTTTTCACGTTCGTTGTAAGCAGATTCTACGGCTTGCAGATAGTTGGCGCGTGCGCGTTCATATTCTGATGCGGTAAATCCGAAGCGGCGTGCACGTTCAGCTTCTTCCAAAACTGTTTTCATTGCTAAATCGATACCGTCTATTTTGCTGCTTGCATCAAGTGCGAGGGCTTCTTTAGTCTTGGCAAGGAAATAGTTTCCATATTCTGCGCTTGCACTAGTGAAAGGAGGATTAGCAGTTTGGCGGAGTTCGTTCAAACGATTGTTCAGCATATTCATAGCCATGCTGACCATATACTGAGTAGCATAATAAGCAATGGTATTTTTCAAAGAATCCGGTGTAGCGTCTTGTTTGAAGAAGATGTTCACATAAGGATTCTTCACTTCCTTGTCTGTACCGATATAGATCAGCGGTTCCTGATTATCTGCCACTGGATAGTAGATACGTTCGGCCGGGTTTACCGGAGCTTTTACATCTGCGAATACTTTTTTCAGTTTGGCTTCAATTTCATCTACATTGATATCACCTACAATAACGATTCCTTGCAAGTCCGGGCGATACCATTTCGCATAATAATCGCGGATATCCTGATAAGGGAAGTTGTTGATAACATCAATACTTCCGATAGGCATACAGTCTGAATATTTAGAATCCGGATACAGAGTAGACTGTGCATCAGTCATGATGCGAAGCATACCACTGTTGCGGCTTCTCCATTCTTCGCGGATAACGCCACGCTCTTTGTCAATTTCCTTGTCGGCAAGGTTGATAGCGCTCGACCAGTCGTGAAGAATCAGCAGACAAGAGTCTACCACGTTTATATTTTCAGTTGGTACGTTGCTGATGTTGTACACCGTCTGGTCGACACTGGTATATGCATTCAGGTTCGTGCCGAATTTGATACCTTTTGTTTCACACCAGGGCACGATGCCAAGTCCGGTTTCATCACCTGGGAAGTGCTTTGTTCCGTTGAAAGCCATGTGCTCCAGAAAGTGAGCCAGACCACGTTGTTGCGGTTCCTCAAGAATGGAACCTACTTTCTGGGCGATGTAGAATTCAACTCGTTTTTCGGGAAGGGCGTTGTGGCGAATGTAATAGGTAAGCCCGTTGTCTAGTTTACCGATGCGAACATTTTTGTCCACAGGTAATTCTTGCATGGGTTGTGCAAGTACGAGCTGGAAATTGCAGCATATAAAAAGGACTGCAATAAATAATCCACGTAATAAATGTTTCATGTTCTATTTAGTTTAAATAAATATTTCTGTGTTATTTGTCGTTGTGCTTGGTTGTAAATCACAAATAGACAGGGAAAAGAGTTATTTTATAGCTTCCCGTATCCTGACTAGCTTAGTTAACAGTCCTTCCAGAAGGTCTAACTTTAACATATTGGCACCATCGCTTTTGGCTACGGCAGGGTTTTCATGTGTTTCGATGAATATTCCGTCGGCACCTACGGCGATACCTGCTTTGGCGACAGTCTCTATCAACTGCGGCATTCCTCCCGTTACCCCACTGGTTTGGTTGGGTTGCTGCAAGGAGTGAGTGACATCCAGAATCACCGGATAGCCAAATGACTGCATTTCGGGGATACCACGGTAGTCTACAACAAGATCTTGATAGCCGAAAGTTGTTCCACGTTCGGTAAGCATCACATTCTTGTTTCCGACTTCCACCACTTTGTCGGCAGCAAACTGCATTGCCTGCGGTGAAAGGAACTGTCCTTTCTTGATGTTAATCGTTTTTCCGGTTTTGGCTGCGGCAACCAACAAGTCGGTCTGGCGACAAAGAAAAGCTGGGATTTGAAGTATGTCCACGTATTCGGCTGCCATTGCAGCTTCATCTGCAGTATGGATATCGGTTACGGTGGGGATTCCGAAAGTCTCATGTACCTTTCTCAATACTTTGAGTGCTTTCTCATCGCCAATGCCGGTAAACGAATCCAGACGTGAGCGGTTTGCCTTACGGTAAGAACCTTTGAATACATAAGGTATTTGCAGTGCTTCGGTGATCTTTACTACTCGTTCGGCAATGCGCATTGCCATTTCTTCACCTTCTATCACACACGGACCGGCCAACAGGAAAAAGTTGCCGGCGGGGTTGTTCTTAAGTTCTATCATTTTATTATTTACCAATTACAAATTATCAATTAGATTGTGAGTATATGTTTCTCTCCTTGGGTGGAGTGATCCTGATTAGTTGGGGATGATAAGCGTTGTCTTTTCCGGGAGCACGCCTACTTCTAAAGGAAAATGTTTAGGCAACAAACGCCCGTCCAAATCCACCGCTGCATTCTGTGCCCGGAGTACCTTTACTTTTCTCGTCCGGTAGCTTTTCACCACTTTGTGATTCAGGATTCTTCCCTGAATCAGCATCCATAGCCCGGAAATAATTTGCAGGAATTCCGGGCGGTAGATTACAGATACATCCAGCCATCCGTTGTATGGAACGGCACTGGGAGTTTGTCCCCATCCCCAGGCACTTCCTATACATACGGTCATGATGCGTCCGCGGATATGTTCATCATTGATGCGGAGATGCATTCTGTAAAGTTTCCGTTCGAAGATGAGGGAGAACAGGGCGGCAACGTATGAAAGGAACTTCACACCCCAGAAACGTTTGGTCTGATCGGTGATTTTGACGATTCGTGCTCCCAGTCCGATATTAACGGCATTGAGGAAATAGCGACGCTGGTGTTCGTTTCCGTCGTAGAAGTTGCAGTAGCCTACGTCTATTTTCTTCAACCGATGATTGATGATACAGTCGACAGCCGGCTTGTATTCGGTACTAAGTCCCCAATATTTGGCGAAGTCATTTCCGATACCGTTCGGAATCATGCCGAGGGCGATGTTCTCTTTGTCTTCGGCATCGGATAGCATAATGCCATTGATGGCATCGTTCAATGCCCCATCACCTCCCACAATGACAATCGTGCGATAACCATTGTTGGCCAAGATTTTAGCGAGACGCTCTACCGAACCGAAACCTTCGGATTGTACATAGTCATAGTCTACACCTTTACTGTCCATGTACTCCTTAATTTCTTTCCAGCGCTTCTTTACCTTTCGGGTACCAGCTTTGGGGTTGTAAATCACTCCCCATTTCTTCGGTTCTACACTCATATTTGTTTATCTATCCTATTGTGTATTAAAAATCGCACTATAATAACTGCCAAAGATACTAATTCCCTTGCAGTTTCTCTTTTACAAAAGCTATCTTTTCTTCCATCGGCAGCTCTGCATTCATCCAATGGATCGTAAATCCTCTTCTTTCCATGCCGCGGAACCAGGTCATTTGTCGCTTGGCAAACTGATGGATGGCTATCTCCAAACCGTTGAGCATTTCTTCATAAGTCAGTTTGCCTATGACGTATAATGTCAGGTATTTGTATTCCAGTCCATAGTAGATGAGATCGTCCGGTGCAATTCCCAGTTCGATCAATCGTCTTACCTCGTCCACCATTCCTTCATCCAATCGTTGTTTCAATCGGCGGGTGATCTTTTCACGGCGCAGTTCCCGGTCAATGTCCACTCCGATGATGAGACTGTTCAGTTCCGGGAATTCCCTTTCGGGAACCGGATGGGCTGCATAATACTCTTCAATTTCTATCGCACGTATCGCCCGTTTCACGGTATCCACGTCGGTGGAGTTATGCAAAGCCTTGTATTGACTTAGCATTTCCGTCAACTCTTCCAGCGAATGATTTGCCAAACGGTTACGCAATTCCGGATTTTCCGGTACGGGCATCAGTTTATATCCTTTCAACACGGATTCCAGATACATACCTGTCCCTCCACATAAAACGGGAAGACAGCCTTTTTGTTTGATGCTTTCGTAAGAATTCAAGAAATCACGTTGATATTCAAACACATTGTATTTATATCCGGGGTCTGCAATGTCAATCAGATGATAGGGGATTGTACGTCCGTTTACGGTATAGTCGGCCAAATCTTTTCCTGTACCGAGATCCATTCTTCTATATATCTGACGGGAATCGGCACTGATAATTTCTGTGTTGAGTTCATAGGCCAAGGCAGCGGCAAAGGGAGTTTTACCCGAGGCTGTAGGTCCGAGTATGGCGATTAAATCATAGTCCGGCATAGCTTCATTCTTTTATATCTGCAAAATTACGAAATATTTTTAACCTGTTTGGTATTCAATCGCTTTTTTATCAAGATTAATAAGGGGATAGGGAAGGTTAATTTGCATTTTAACCTCTAATTGGTGGTATTCAATCTAATAATAATGAAGTGTATGAGAATACCGCCATCTGATATTATCTACTATAATATTTGTGTTGTTTTTATTGTCAATCTGTCAGGGTAGTGGCTAATCTTTTGATTTTTAGTGGAATATGGCTGATGATAGGAGCTGACAATAGGCTGACAATAAAGGTCTTGTTTTTTATTGTCAGCTTTGTTTTTGCTGATTAAATAGTATAGCTATTTGATAAACAGTTGTTTATCTCCTTTTTTATCATGATGCTATTTTTGTGATAACTTCTGTATATCTGTATGTTTTTACGTTATATTACCACTAAGGTTGTGTTGAAAAATCAGGTGTGATAACTCTAGTATGCTGATAGAATAACACGGAGATACGGGTAAAGTAGCTTAAAGATACTGGCATTGTTCAGCTAGAGTGCCTTTATTGTTCAGCTAAAGTACCGCTCTTGTTAGTTCTCCACGGCCGTGGTGAATGAATGATATCGGTAGCTTAACAGATGTATACCTGCTTGATAGAATAAAGATAAAGGTGCCTTAATAGAGTTGTGCTTACTTGCGTAAGTCTATAAACCTGACATTCAAAATCTTTTCCACATTTATCTGTTGTTGATCGTTTGTACTATCCGGCATACCTTTCCGTTTTTATCCACGCCTTCTATGGTTATATCTTCCGGTGCAGTGCTGTCCGGAGTATAGTATTCGATGGTTGCTTTTCCATTAGCATCCAGTTGAAGGGTAGGATTCCAATAGATCGTACTTCGTAAATCCGAGCGTTGGTCATTCTTCTTTTCAGGCGTATCATAAGTAGGATGATAGAACTCGACCGAGTCGCTGTACCCCAGTGGAGTACATGTGATAATGCCCTGTGCCGGTCTTGCCGGGATATCTTTGCCGTCTTTCAGCGTAATAACGATAGCACCTGCCGAACCGCGGGAACCTAAGATCGCTGCATCGGCACCGCGAAGAAGGCTCAAGCTCGACATATCACTGGTTTGTATCATGGTCAGGATGTCGTTATCGTCTTCATACACCACGTCGTCAACAACAATGACAGGTTGCTCGGGATTGTTGCGGATATGTATTTCATTTCCATTTGTCACGCTAATGCCCGGAAGTCTGGTGACTGCATCAAAAGCTGTTTGTGCACCGAATCCTTCCAGTCTGTCCCCTTCGATCGTGTAGGTGTTGATACCTCCTGTGTAAATACTTTCTGAACTGGCCTTTTTACGACTTCCAGTGACTACCACTTCTTTCAGATTGTACACTCTCATTCCACCTTCCATGTAATATTGGTCGCGGGTGTTGAGCAAATAATCTTCCATAAACGTTGCTGTTCCATCATGGAAAGGAGACTTGTGCGAAGTTGCCGGGTATTGAGGAGTGTCAATCACGATGTCCACTCCGGCAAATCCTCTTTTGGTACGTGCCTGAACAAGGAAAGTCGTGCTATCTCTGAAAGATGTGTTCACGATAAACTCTCCTTTTTCGTCTGTGGTGGTAGTGGCGATGATGTTCTGTTTGGGAGCCAGAATACAAATAGGTCCTTTCTTAACGTTACCTCCAAAGAAACCTTTGATACGTCCGCTGATAGTTTGCCCCTTTTCCATATAGTTGGTGAGGTTCATTGAAGGTGCAGTCAGTACATTCTGGATATGGTGTCTGCGCCATCCGTGCGTCATCATCAGGAAGTCTACCGTGCGGAGAGTCCGGAGGTCTTGCTGCAAAAAATAATATCCGGGATTTTCTACATATCCTTTTAAGTCGGAGGTCAATAGAAAATTCGATACGATATTGTCAGCAAGCGAATCCGGGCGGATACTCTTTCTGTCGGTAATGCTGATGGAAAAACTACCTTCTACCGGAGTACCGTTATCGTCTTTTGCTGAAATTTGCAGGGATACCTTTTCTCTTTTTCCGTATGTCGGCTTATCTGCAAGAATTTGCCATTGATGCGGATTCCGGTCGGGTATGAAAACCAGGCGTTCGCTAAGTGCGTTGCCCTGTTGGTCGATCAGCATGAAATGGGTGATGCCTGCGTTGAATAAACTGTCGTTCATTCTTCCAAAAGTCCTGTCGATACTGACTGGCTGCAGGATGACCAGCTTTCCACGAGTGTGCGCAATCAAGAATAACTTTTGAGGCCATTCGGTAGCTTCTGTTTTCTGGATTTCGTAACGGATTTCCTTTTTATAATGTGTCATGGAAAGTGTGATTCCTTTTTCTTCTACAGCTGGGAGGTCGAATCGTTTACTGATACCGTCACCGGATTTGGCAATCACATAGTAAGAGTTTCCCACAGTCGGATTCAGTGTGAAAACTCCCATGCCGTCATGCTCCGAGCGGAAAGCTGTCAATGTGTCTCCGTTGGCATCGAACAGGAATCCTTCTATTTCTGTAGAAAAGCCATCCGATCCTTGAGCCTTGAAAGCTATATTCTGATGAGCAACGGTCAGGAGAGCACCTCCTTCCGGGAAGAACTTAACATCAAAGTCTTTTGTAAACGAAGGCAGATAGAAAGTCTTTTTATAAATATATTGGGGATCATCGAACTCTACTTCAATGTGGCGTGTGGCAATAGGCTTCAAATCCGGCAGGGAAATAGAAATCAACCCATTCTCGTCTGTCTTTCTTTTACCTTTATCTTTAATCTTTCCGTTTTCAATGTAGCGGTAGCGGATGGCAGTATTTCCGAAAGCCTCTTGGGTATTGCTGGTAAATCTTACCTTGGCTGTATAATGTGATTCGTCTTCTTGCTGATACTCAATATTTGAAACAATCGTATTATCAATCGAATTACCGATTTTCAGATTGCGTGAATAAAAGAATTCCGGTTCCTGATTAAGCATCCAGTTGCTATATCCCCGCAAATAATAATCACCTGCAGGGAGAGTGGGAGGGAGGGTGAAAGCATTATGAAAACCCAATGAATCTCTGCGGATCTTTTTCCGTTCTACAATAGAGTCGGAACGGTTGACAAGCTCTGTAATGATGAAGTTGCTTTGTGTATTATCTTGATGTGTAACAGAGTTTACCAGATATCCCTTGAACCATATTTTTTCTCCTGCCCCATAAAAGGGCTTGTCCAGATGTAAGTAGAGTTTCTCCTGTGGGATTTTTTCCAGTAGATTAAAATACGCAATAATTGTATCTTGTACGTTTTGCCCTGACAATGGGGCAAAACAGAACAGTATTCCGAAAAAGAAAGCTATTAAGCCTCTATGGATAGAAAATGTAGTTTTGTTTTTCATACGTTATGTGTTTGATTCTACATCTATGATTTGTGCATCCAGATCGAAAGCACTTTCTTTTTTACTGCCAGTATGTTAATCACCGATACAACGATAAATAATAGAATACCCATACTGATTGCTGCCCATAATGATCCGGTTTCCAGCTGTGGAAATAGGATGCGGATGCTGTCTATGTAATAACTGCGCAACCAGGAGACTAATCCGATGGATAATACAAGCACAATAACGTTCAATCCTACCGTGAGCAACTGATAAGGCAATGCTACCTTGTTGGGACTGTATCCGATTAGTAATAGACTTTCCAGCTTGGTTGTATTCTTTTGTAAAAGCAGGAAGATGCTCAACATCAGTATATAGAATGAAAGGATACTGATAAATAAACCCACTCCCAATACAATACCTACGATAAGACGGAGGAAATAAGTTGTTTTTCCGGCATCCAGCTTACCATCTTCCGTTTCATATCCTTTCTTCTGAAAATAACTGGCGATGGCGGAATCTGCCGGATTGCTAACCTCGATAATCAATCGTGCCGGTTGGGCTTCTGCATTCGGTGCGAAATTCTCATTAGCCCATTTCATAAAGGACTGGGGAACAAGAATCGTATTCAGACGATTGGAAAAACCGACAATGTTTCCTTTGTACTGTTCCACCCGTCCGTTGCCACGCATCATAATATCCATTTGAATCAGACTCATTAACCCTTCCGATAGTTTGGGGAGGCTGCGGCTTTGCGCAAAACCGAAGTTATAAAGGTTCAGATAGTTGCGCGGAATGATAATGGGTATGGTATGTGTGTTTTCATCGAAATGCCATTTATCGAGTTTGATGTCGACAAACTCATCGGGAACAGACTCAAAAAACATATCTGTGGAAAGATGAATACCGGCTTCCTTCATTCCCAATCCTGCTGAAACTTTGAATTGAGAAGGAGTGAAAGCTCCTATTGTTTTGGTAAACGGTTGCTTTTTCAGATCCGCAATTTCTTCGGCAGAGAATGTATTACTCTTTCCTGCAAAAGAACCGAGAGCACTGATTTTCTTTGTAGCTATGATGAAATCCTTTTTCATAAAGCTGTCTCCTTCGGTGAATACCGGAATGACATCTTTATAAAACTGTACGCTAAGCAATACAATCATCATGCCGAATAGGTTGGCTAAAAAGAAACCGGCTAATTGACCGATACTGATATGTTGGCGGAGAAGCTTCCAGACAAGAGTTGGCATTTTATTTACGATTTTACAATTTACGATTTGAAATGATGCTGTGAAAAAGAGGTTGTTCATTACCTGCTACCTGTTATTAACCAGCTTACTACAGTTGAAGTGTATGGCTGTAAGGCAACTCGATATGTTTACCGATGGAAGTGGCGATCACTCCGGCTCCTTGTGCCTTTGCTTCAGCGATGATAAGTTCACCCATGATGCGGCTGTTATCATCGTCCAGGTGGCTGATCGGTTCATCCAGAAATAAAAAGTCGAACGGCTGGCAGAGCGCCCGGATAAAGGCGACGCGCTGTTGCTGTCCGAAAGATAGCTTGCCGGCTTTCACATTTATTTTATCTGCGATCCCCAGTTGTTCGAAGAACGATAAGATTTCTTTTTTCTTTTTGCATCCGGTGAGGTTATTCTTCAATTGCACATTTTCAAGAGCGCTAAGTTCGGTGAAGATGCGTAAATCTTGAAAAAGCATACTTAGTGAATGCTTTCGCAGGTCGACCCATTGCTTCACGGAGTATGCTTTGATATTGGTTTCATCGAAATTAATAATCCCCTGATAGTCGTTGCGGTAGCCATAGATATAGCTGCACAACGAAGATTTGCCGGTGCCGGAAGCAGCTTCAATCAGATACATTTCTCCTTTCCGGAAGAAAAGATCCTGATGCCATACGTCCGAAGTCACCGAATTACGGTCAGCAAACACTTGGGGAAGTGTTTGCTGTAAGTGAATACTATTCATACCGTTGGTTTATACATTTATTACATGCCGGCAAATTGCTTGGCAAAGTCTACAATTTGTTTGAGGGCATTTACATCTTTGTCTTTCAGGCAGAGGTCAATCTCGCTGACTTCCCCTTCTGAACTCATGGACAGGTAAGAAACCTTGTTGGCCAGTTCGATATATGTCTTAGCTTCCTGTCCTCCGAAACCTGCTACCATTTTAACAATAGGCAGATCGAGGATTGCTTCGGCATTGATTGCTATAAATAGGCTCTTTCCCTTCATATCCGATGCATAAGGAGCATCTTTGACTGATTTGTCGGCAGCTTTACCTACGTTTTTGTAGAGTAACTCATCATTGGTTGCATACATTTGTTTATCCTTGATGCCGAAGAATATATTCATGCCTCTTGTCTTGTAGACATATTCGTCTTTGCCAAGTTGCATGATATCTTCCCCTCTCTTCAATCCCAATGATTCCTTGTTCTTGTAAATCATTTCAAGAGCATTGCCGTTCTTCACGTCAGCGTACATCATGAAAGTGGGAGCACTGCTCATCGTTACGTTGATTAATCCTGCAGAAATATCACCATTGAACGAGCTGAACAACTCTTTTACTTCGTCTGCCTTAGCGATAGATACTGTGTTGCGGAATTCCTTGTTTTCGCTCAACAGGTTATACAGTTCGCCTCCTTTTACACCTACGTTGAAGAACATCAGGGTAGAAGCCGGGAAGTATTTAACGAAAGTATTATTCGCTTTTCCAACAGATTCCATTTGTTTTTTTAGGAGAGCTTTCACTGCTTCGTTTTCAGTATAGTTTTCTGTTTTGAGGGCAATCTTTCCTTTTTCAAAGTTCAGTCCTCCTATCAGAGTGATGTCTTCCGCTTTCACTTCAGTAGGTAATCCCATGGTTATCTGATCGCGGTAGGTTGAAGGAATAGCTGTCATGGAAGCAAAGAAGTTAATATCACTTTTCTGTTTCTCCATTTTCTGGAAAGCTCCTGATTTCACGATACTATTGCTTGCTGTCTGTTTCAACAAATTAGTAATGGCTTCTTTGGCTTTATCAGTTTGAGTTGTTCCGCTGACATTGACTACCAATATAGTAGAACTATTGAAAACAAGCAAACCGCTGTTCATCGTTGTAAAACTGTAACCGTCAGCTTCGCCTACCGGTTGGCAGATCTGTTCTTTTGCCATCACGTCGAGTGAAGCATGCAACTTATCTTCATTGTTCACTTTACCTACAACAGTAGGATAAGGGAAAGAAGATGAAGAGAACACATAGAATGGAGATTCAACATCGATTCCCGATTCGCCCGGATTCTTCATAACCTTTTCCAGTTGTTGGAATGTGGCCGCATTCATTCCGCTTTTCAGTGCTTCCAGTACTTTTTGTTTAGCAGCTTCATTCTCTTTATCATCCAATCCCGCTTTGCTTGCGAGGGATTTAAGGTTGATAGAGGCAACTACCGAAGCGTCAGCCGGTATCACATTTGTATATTCCGATGTTTTGGAACATGCTGCCAGAAAAACAATCAGTACTGCCAGTACCGAGAGTCGTGAAATCGTTTTCTTTGCCATACTTATGTTATTTAAAAGTTGTATAATCATTGATTCAGACATTTACTGCTGTTATTGATTTTGCAGATTCAGCGTGTGGCAGGCCACCAATGCCGCTGTTTCTGTACGGAGCCGTGATTTGCCGAGACTAATCGGAACGAATCCCCGTTCGATGGCCTTCTTCACTTCTTCTTCACTGAAATCTCCCTCGGGACCTATCAGGACAAGGGCGTCTTCTCCTGGTTTCAGAACATTCTTCAATAGAGGTTTCTCCCCTTCATAACAGTGGGCGATAAACTTCTGTCCTTTAAACTCCTGCCTGATGAACTGATCGAACTCAATCATTTCGTTCAATTTTGGCAGTCGTGCCTTGAGAGATTGTTTGATGGCTGATACCAGAATCTTTTCAATCCGTTCGGTCTTGATGACTTTACGTTCCGAGAAACGGCAGTTGAGGAAAGTCAGTTCGTTAAAACCTATTTCGGTAGCTTTCTCTGCAAACCATTCGTTGCGGTCCATATTCTTCGTTGGTGCCATGGCAATGTGTAAATGGCACGGCCATAACGGTTCCTGAAAAATGGTTTCTTTGATGTTTACGAAACAACGTTTGTTGGTTGCAACAGTAATTTCAGCTTTGTAGAAGTTACCCTTACCGTCGGTAAGCGTGATTTCGTCTCCGATACTTAGCCGCAGAACACGGATACAGTGTTGTGCTTCCTCTTCGGGAAGCTCGTTGCTTTTCTGTATATCTGGAGTATAAAATACGTGCATAATATTACTTACTGATTTTTATTTCTTGAATTGATTTGATCGCGTATCTGCGCGGCTAACTCGTAATTCTCATCTTTAATAGCCTGTTCCAGTGCTTCTTCAAGCGTTCTGGAAGTAGCACCGGGCAAATCATGTTCTTCTTCAGCCACTTCGTCGTTGTCCGTTTCTTCAGAACGGGTTCTTTCTTCTGACGACATGTGAAGACATTCCTGTTCAAGAATAGATTCATAAATAAGAATCGGGCAGTCGGCACGCACTGCCAGGGCAACTGCGTCTGAAGTCCGTGCGTCGATACGTATAATTTCTTCGTCTTTTTTGAGGTAAATATAGGAGTAGAAAATACCATCCTTTGCTTTGTAAATTAATACACGTATCAGGCTGGCTCCCAGTATAGTAAGACTTGTTATAAATAAATCATGTGTCAACGGACGGGGAGTTTTCACTCCTTTCAGATATAAAGCGGTAGCCTGGGCTTCCGCTGGACCGATGATGATAGGCAGTTGCCTTTCACCGTCCACTTCGCCCAATAGCATAGCAAACGCGCCTACTTGCGCCTGGCTGTTCGTGATATTTATAACTTGTAATTCTACCTTTTTGTCCATCGTTCTCTTTTACTTAATTTGTTTTACTCTCCTGCTGGTGTTTGTACTTGAATACCAAGGCAAACAGAATGCCGATTACCAGCGCATAAGCGGCAAAGATCAGCCAAATGTTCATCCATTCGCGACTCACCAGTCTGCCGTCGGCATATACAGAGAATGCATCAACTACCGCACCGCTGGCATATCCGCCCATGATGGCTCCCAATCCGTTAGTCATCATAAAGAACAAGCCCTGTGCACTGGCACGGATAGAAGATTTGGCTTCTTGTTCAACAAACAACGAACCGGAAATGTTGAAGAAATCAAAGGCCATACCATAAACAATCATGGAAAGGATCAGCATCCATAGTCCTGATCCCGGATCTCCAAAACCGAACAGGCCGAACCGGAACACCCAAGCGAACATACTGATTAGCATGACTTGTTTGATTCCGAAATGACGCAGGAAGAAAGGTATGGCAAGAATAAACAATGTTTCGGACATCTGTGAAATGGATAACAGGATGACTGAATGTTTCACTCCGAAAGAATCTGCATATTCAGGGATGCTGGCAAAACTGCCTAGGAAAAGGTCGCCGTAAGTATTCGTAATCTGCAATGCTGCACCTAGAAGCATGGAGAAAAGGAAGAAAATAGCCATTTTCTTTTTCTTGAATAACACCAGCGCATCCAGTCCGAAAGCGGAGAGCCATGATTTGTTTTCAGATTTAGCCGGTCGACAGGCCGGGAGCGTAAATGAATAAAGTCCGAGTAGCAATGCGGAAGCACCTCCTACATAAAGTTGTGCACTTGAATTCTTGAATCCGGTAAGGTCGACAGCCCACATGGCACAAATAAAACCGATTGTTCCCCATACGCGGATAGGAGGGAAGTCTTTAATCAGGTCACATTTGTATTGCTCCAGTGCATTGTACGATACCGTGTTGGCGAGGGATAAAGTGGGCATATATACCAACAAGTTGAGTAACATGGCCCAATACATCTGGTCGTATCCCGTTGCGGTGGAAGCGTAGAAGAGACATCCTGCTCCTGCAATATGGCAAAGTCCGTATAAACGTTCTGCATTAAACCATTTATCGGCAATAATACCGATAATACCCGGCATTACCAAAGAGGCAATCCCCATGGTGGCGAAAATGGCTCCGATTTGTCCTCCTTCAAAATGAAGTTCTCTTCCCATATAACCACCTAATGATATTAACCATGACCCCCATACAAAGAATTGCAGGAAGTTCATAATAATCAAACGAACTTTTATACTCATGACTTTTTTAATTTGTGTTTCTCTTCACATTCATAAACCTTGCAAATATAATATTTTCGTTGAATAGGTGGATAAGTAATTTGATAAAAAGGGGATAAAAATGGCATAAATGCGAAGAAAAGATGAGATTTGGGTGTGAAAAAACAAATGAAGGGGGTATAAAAAAAAGAAGGCTATCTATCCCAGACAGCCAATCTTTGTTAACCTTAAATCTAATACCATGAAAAACACAGTGCAAAGATATAGGGTTTATGTTATACAACATAATGTTTTCTCGAAAATCTTCTATTTGTTAACTCTAATTAACTTTGAATCTTCCGTTTTTCTGTTACTGCCCTCTCTAATCAGCCATACTTCCGGAGAAATGCCTGATATCCGAATGGAAACTTGGCTCCGGCACCTTGCCGGTTATTCTACGTAGAGTACCAATCCTTTCAGATATTCTCCTTCGGGATGATAGATGTTTACCGGATGGTCGGCCGGTTGAGTCAGCTGGTGTAGAATGCGTACGCTACGCCCTGACATGGCTGCTGCGGTAAACACAGCAGTACGGAAATTATCTTTGCTTACCACTTGCGAACAAGAGAAAGTAAACAGGATGCCGCCCGGTTTGATTTTCTCGAATGCTTTGGCATTCAGTTTACGGTAACCTTGCAAAGCATTCCGCAGTGCATCTTTATGTTTGGCGAATGCGGGCGGATCAAGGATGATTAAATCATACTGGTCGCCCATGCGGTCGAGATATTTGAAAGCATCCTCGGCAAACGCCTCGTGGCGGGAATCACCGGGGAAGTTTAATTCCACGTTTTTGTTAGTCAGATCAATCGCTTTGGCTGAACTGTCGACAGAGTGCACGAGTTTCGCACCTCCGCGCATGGCATAGAATGAGAATCCGCCGGTGTAGCAGAACATATTCAGTACCGAACGGTCTTTGGCGTAACGTTCCAGCAAAGAACGGTTTTCACGCTGATCTACAAAGAATCCGGTCTTCTGACCTTTCAGCCAGTCCACATGGAACTTCAAGCCATATTCTTGTGCGATATTGTCACTGCTTCCTCCTTTCAGAAAACCGTTTTCGGGGAAAAGGTCTGCCTTAAAAGGAAGAGTTGTTTCTGATTTATAATAGATATTTTCGATTTTGTCACCCATTACTTCGGATAAAGCTTCGGCAATTGTCATGCGGTCTACGTGCATTCCTGCAGAGTGTGCCTGCATAACAGCGGTTTTGGCATAAACGTCAATCACCAGTCCGGGGAGATTGTCTCCTTCACCGTGAACGAGACGGTAGGTGTTGTTGGTCGGATTAGTGGCGATGCCGATACTGCGACGCATATCGTATGCAATTTCCAGTTTGCTTTTCCAAAAATCGTGATCGATAGGTTCCTGGCGGAAAGACAGTACGCGTACAGCAATACTTCCGATCTGGAAATGTCCTTCGGCAATAAATTCTTTTTTTGAGGTGTACACTTCTACAACTTCACCTTCATCGGGCTCTCCGTCAAAACGAGCGATAGCACCGGAAAAAATCCAGGGGTGGAATCTCTTAAGAGAATCTTCTTTACCAGGTTTGAGATATACTTTATGCATAATGTAGTCTTTCCTCAACCCTCTCCCAAGGGGGAGGGCTTCAGATCGTTTTATTATTGGTTATTAATCACTTATTTTATTACTTATCACTTCTTCCGCGGGAGAGACAGTAGCTGTCAGCGGAGAAACCTCCCAATCTCCCGTCTGTTTCAGTTCTTGCAACAGATTGTAGATATTGAGGCATGCCCATGCATCGGTAGCAGCGTATTGTTTCTGTCCGTCACTTAATACATCAGCTTCCCAGTTGGACAAGCGTTGTGATTTGGATATTTTTTCTTTGAATAAGATGGCGTAAATCTTTTGCAGACTTTTGTCCTGTATTCCGAATTGACGCACATAGTCCTGTAATTCGATACAGCTTTGTTGGGTGAAAGGTGCACGTTTGTGCAGCATCATAAAGTCGTCTTTCAGTGAAAGTCCCACTTTGATTACAGCCGGATTTTCTAACAAGTCAACCAATGGCTGAGTCAATCCCGTCATATTGAGCCGGAATAAGAAACAGCATTCTTCGGAAGAAATCTGGAGAAGTGCTACTTTGTGCGATTGTCCTTTGGTAAAGGAAGGGCGAGTTTCGCTGTCGATACCTATCACTGGTCTGGATTGGAGGTAAGCTACAGCTTTTTCCGTTTCAGCTTCCGACTGGATAACATAAATACGTCCCGGAAAGACTGTTTTCGGGAGTTCTTTTAGTTCATCTTTATCTATGGTTCTTCTTACAATCATTTTTATTTTAATTCATCATCGTGGCAATGGCAACCGTCTTCGTGACAGTGGCAATCATCATCGTGGCAATGACAGCCATCTTCTTCACAACAATCGGTGTCGTCGCTTGGTTCGTAAAATCCTTCTTCATTACCTACTTCCTCTTCTTCTTCCTCCTGGTTGTATTTCACGTCATGAAGGGCGCGAAGTGTGTTTACCAGTTTCTGTCCCCACAGTGTACCGAAGTTTTCCTGGCAGATGGCCAATGAATCATTCATTGTTTCGTTCAGTCCCAGTTGGAAGACAAATATGAAATCTTTAATATCCTGATAAATGTCGGCCAGGTCTTCCGATATAGACTTCTTGATAGGTTGGTCGCTATACACCATATCTTGCACGAATACGTCCAGATAATCATCCTTGTCAGCCATCAATCCGGAAAGGTTGATACGCAGAATTTCGTAAATCTCTTCTGTGACATACGTTTCAAGTGCTTCGTCCCCGATAGTCTCACATTTGGGCAGCATAGATGCTTTGAGATAGAGTAGTGGAAGTATTTTTAATGATGTATCAACGAAAGTGCTACGCTTCATGCGTTCGGCACGTTCGAGAAATGCACAAAATTCGGCAGCTACCGTTACGAACTCAATTACGTTTTTATCAAATATCGTTTGGCTTTCTTTTTCCATGATCTATATTGATTTGAAACGCAAAGGTAAGAAAAAGGATTGAATGAGCGTAGTGCTCGTTATTTTTTTATTATTTTTGCAGCTTAGAATCTCATTCCAGTTTTATAAAAAAGAATTAAAGACTCATGGCAAAGAAGAAATTAGATAAGGAGGCGGAACGTACTCCCTCTTCCCCCAGTAAAATTGTGGCTGTATTTAAGAATGAAACCATTCATTTTGTAATCGGATTGATGCTGGTCATCTTTTCCGTTTACCTGTTGTTGGCTTTTTCTTCCTTCTTCTTCACGGGGGCTGCCGATCAAAGTATTATTGATAGTGGTAGTTCGGCAGATTTGGCAGCTGTTAATAATCAAGTGAAGAATTATGCAGGTTCACGCGGAGCGCAGTTGGCCAGTTATCTGATTAATGACTGTTTCGGCGTTTCCTCTTTCTTCATACTTGTTTTCCTGGCAGTGGCAGGATTGAAGTTAATGCGTGTACGTGTTGTACGTCTGTGGAAGTGGTTTATCGGCTGCACACTCTTGCTGGTCTGGTTCTCCGTATTCTTCGGATTTGCCTTTATGGATCATTATCAGGATTCCTTCATTTATTTGGGAGGTATGCACGGATATAATGTCAGTCGTTGGCTGATTTCGCAAGTTGGAGTACCCGGTGTGTGGATGATCCTGTTGATAACGGCTATCTGTTTCTTCATATATATAAGTGCACGTACCGTCATCTGGTTGCGTAAACTCTTCGCATTGAGTTTCTTGAAACGCGAAAAGAAAGAAGAAAAGGAGAATGTTCCGGAAGGAGATCCGGAATTTACGACTTCCCAACCGCAAGAAGTGGAGTTCAATTTGAAACGGACGTATAAACAGACACCTCCTCCGGCACCAGTGATGGATATTCAGGCTGAAGAACCTGAAGACGACTTTCCTATTAATAAACCGGAAAAGGAAGATACTTCCGTATCTGACGAAAGTGAAGGAGTGACTATGGTATTTGAACCGACTGTTTCCAATCCTGTTCCTATTGTGCAGGAAGACTCTTTGGAAGAGGCGGAACCCGGATTTGAGGTGGAACCGGCAGCTTCGGAAGAAGAATACCAAGGACCTGAACTCGAACCGTATAATCCTACTAAGGACTTGGAAAACTACCGTTTCCCGACTATCGATTTGATGAAGCATTTTGAAAATGATGATCCGACGATTGACATGGACGAGCAGAATGCAAATAAAGACCGCATCATCAATACATTGCGCAGCTTCGGAATCGAAATCAGTACGATTAAAGCAACCGTGGGACCTACGGTAACTCTATATGAAATTACTCCGGAACAGGGAGTACGTATTTCTAAAATCCGTGGTTTGGAAGATGATATCGCATTGAGCCTTTCCGCTGATGGTATCCGTATTATTGCTCCGATACCGGGTAAAGGAACTATCGGTATTGAAGTACCGAACAAGAATCCGAAGATTGTTTCCGGACAGAGTGTGATCGGAAGTAAGAAATTTCAGGAATCCAAATATGACTTGCCTATTGTATTGGGTAAGACGATCACGAACGAAGTCTTTATGTTCGACCTTTGCAAGATGCCGCACGTATTGGTGGCAGGTGCAACCGGTCAGGGTAAATCAGTCGGTTTGAATGCCATTATCACTTCCTTATTATATAAGAAGCATCCGGCAGAATTGAAGTTTGTGCTGGTCGATCCGAAGAAAGTGGAATTCAGTATCTATTCGGTGATTGAAAATCACTTCCTTGCCAAACTTCCTGATGGAGGCGAACCGATTATTACGGACGTAACGAAAGTAGTGCAAACCCTGAACTCTGTTTGTGTGGAGATGGATACCCGTTATGATCTTTTGAAGATGGCACATGTGCGTAATATCAAAGAATATAACGAGAAATTTATCAACCGCCGCCTGAATCCAGAAAAGGGACATAAGTTTATGCCGTATATCGTAGTGGTGATTGACGAGTTCGGAGATTTGATTATGACCGCCGGTAAGGAAGTGGAACTTCCGATTGCCCGTATTGCACAGTTGGCGCGTGCTGTCGGCATCCACATGATTATCGCTACACAGCGTCCGACTACTAATATTATTACAGGTACGATCAAAGCCAACTTCCCTGCACGTATCGCATTCCGTGTATCTGCCATGATGGACTCCCGTACCATTCTCGACCGTCCGGGTGCTAACCGTTTGATTGGTAAGGGTGATATGCTCTTCTTGCAGGGAGCCGATCCGGTGCGTGTGCAGTGTGCCTTTATCGATACGCCGGAAGTGGAAGAAATTACGAAGTTTATTGCCCGTCAGCAAAGTTATCCTACTCCGTTCTTCCTGCCAGAGTTCGTGAGCGAAGATGGTGGTAGTGAAGTAGGAGATATTGATATGGGACGGCTTGATCCGTTGTTCGAAGATGCAGCCCGACTGGTAGTGATCCATCAGCAAGGTTCCACTTCGTTAATTCAGCGTAAATTCGCTATCGGTTACAACCGTGCCGGACGTATTATGGACCAACTCGAAAAAGCGGGAATCGTAGGTCCTACCCAGGGAAGCAAGGCGCGCGATGTCTTGTGCATGGATGATAACGATCTTGAAATGCGATTGAACAATTTACAGTAACCGTTCGTTTATTAATCAAATGAGAAAGTACATTTTTAGTGTTTTAATAGCTTTACTGTCTTTGCCTGTGATTGCCCAACAACAGTCGCAGGCTAAAGTCATTCTTGACAAGACGGCAGAGGTGTTTCGTAAAGCAGGTGGTGTAAAGGCTGATTTTACTGTAAAGGCTGTGACGAACGGTCTGGTAGAAGGTGCAGAAAATGGAACGATTCAGTTGAAAGGAGAGAAATTCGTACTGAAAACGTCGGATATCATCACTTGGTTTGATGGAAAAACGCAGTGGAGTTATGTGACAAAGAATGATGAAGTGAACGTCAGCAATCCGACACAGGAAGAGTTGCAGCAGATTAATCCGTATACGTTTCTATATATGTATCAGAAAGGATTCTCTTATAAGTTAGGAGCAACTAAGACGTATCGTGGAAAAGCCGTTTGGGAAGTCGTTTTGACTGCCAGGGATAAGAAACAGGAGTTGGAACATATCACTCTTTTTGTGACAAAGGATACTTATGAACCTTTGTGTATTTTGCTTCAACAGCGTGGTCAGCAGACGCGTAATGAGATAACCATTACAAGTTATCAGACTAAGCAGAATTATGCGGATCAGGTTTTTACGTTTGATAAGAAACAATACCCCAATGCGGAGGTAATAGATTTGAGATAATATACGTTTATAACAAAACGATAAAGATAAATTAAAATGGCAGAAATAGAAAAAGTGAAATGCCTGATTATAGGTTCAGGACCTGCCGGATATACGGCAGCGATTTATGCAGGACGTGCAAATTTATGTCCGGTGCTTTATGAAGGATTGCAACCGGGTGGCCAGTTGACTACTACCACGGATGTGGAGAATTTCCCCGGTTATCCGGAAGGAATCAGTGGTCCGCAGTTGATGGAAGATTTGCGTGCACAGGCGAGCCGTTTCGGAACAGATGTTCGTTTCGGTATTGCTACGGCGGCCGATTTGAGCAAAGCCCCTTATAAAATAACAATCGACGGTGATAAGGTTATTGAAACAGAATCATTGATTATTGCTACCGGAGCTACTGCTAAATATCTGGGACTGGAAGATGAAAAAAAATATGCCGGAATGGGTGTAAGCGCTTGTGCCACTTGTGACGGATTTTTCTATCGTAAGAAAGTAGTTGCCGTAGTCGGTGGCGGTGATACGGCTTGTGAAGAAGCTGTTTATCTTGCCGGACTTGCATCCAAAGTATATCTGATTGTCCGTAAACCTTTCCTGCGCGCATCGAAGATTATGCAGGAACGAGTAATGAACCACGAGAAAATAGAAGTTCTTTTTGAACACAACGCAGTTGGTTTGTTTGGCGACAATGGGGTAGAAGGTGTAAACCTGGTGAAACGTTGGGGCGAACCGGATGAAGAACGTTACAGCTTGCCTATCGACGGTTTCTTCCTGGCTATCGGACATCAACCGAATACTGAAATCTTTAAAGAATACGTTGATACGGACGAAGTGGGCTATATCATCACGGAAGGTGATAGTCCCCGTACAAAAGTTCCCGGAGTTTTTGCGGCAGGAGATGTTGCCGATCCGCATTATCGTCAGGCTATTACGGCTGCGGGAAGTGGTTGTAAAGCTGCTTTGGAAGCAGAACGTTATCTTTCTGCCAAAGGACTCATTTAATCCGGTTTATATCCGACCATAGGAGGGTATTAAAACCCTTATAAATATGAAAATCACCCACGCTAGAGTTTAATCTGTAGCGTGGGTGATTTTGTTGAGAGGGGAGTCTTGCTCCCCTTTATTTTATAAACTCAAAGCTTTTCGAACAATATTTGTCGATTGTCTTTGGTTAATACGCTTCTATTTCATCTATCCATAATTCGGCAGGAATGACTTCCGGCCCGTTATTCTTTTCAAAGTTGACACCATTACGCAGTGTGCCACCATTCTTGATTTTGACTTTCAGGAATGTAGCCTGTGCCGGTTCAAACTCAATGGAATCGGTGAATGCAATTCTTCCTGTTTCCGGATAATCGTGTTTCAAAGCTTTTTCGGCTATCCGTGTGTATTGCTTGCCGTCTGCTGATACTTCTACAGCAACTCCTCCTGCAGGAAGAATTCTCATGGCAGGATTGAATAAAGAACCGAAAATAACTTTGCTGACTTGTGTCGGTTTATCCAGATGAACGATAAATTCCAAGTCCTTACCCTCCACGATGCCAAAACTACACCACGGAGTATAAGAAGCATTATTGCCTCGTTTGCCGTTGGTCAGTCCAAAGGTGGTTTTGTCAGCTCCTAATACATCGTTTTCATCGAATATATCGCCTGTCCATCCCATCGTATAATTAACCGTATAGGGCTTTCCTGTCAATAAATTGCCATACAGTGGCTTGTGAGCTACTTTGCCCAACATCTTTCCGTCTTTGAAAGCAGCGGCTTTCAGGTCGATATTACCTTCAAGAACGAAAGGCTTTTCATATAAGATGGACACTTTGGACGGTTCGCTGCCGTCCGTTGTATACCGGATTTCCGCATTCGGGTAGAAACTTTCCAGCAATACCATTAAAGGGCCGTTTTCATCTGCGTGCGTATTTATATTTACGTCATAGAAGTTGAGACAAGGTTGGGTGTTCATAACTTTCAAACGTTCAAATTCAGTCACCATCCGTTCGCAGAAATTCTTCCAGTCTTTGTTTGCGTTTTGTGTCCAGGCCGTTTCGGCGATAGCCATTGCACGTGGGAAAGCCTGGTAGTCTGTACGTTCTGAAGTCTGCATATATTCTCTCCAAATATTACCTTGTATTCCGATGATATGCTTCTTAGCAAGCTCGTCAGCGTCGTCCGGAACAGGGTTATAACTATATGTTTTCTTCAAGGTATTGTATCCGCCAATAGTAGTCGGAGCAATTTCCGGCTCTTCCTGATAGTAGTCCAGATATACATAAGGATTCGGAGTCATGATGGCATTATGTCCTGCTTTGGCTGCGTTCATACCGCCTTCTACACCGCGCCATGACATAACAGTCGCATTGGGAGCCAGACCACCTTCGAGAATTTCATCCCAGCCAATGATGTTTTTGCCTTTGCTATTCAGGTATTTCTCCATACGGGTAACGAAATAGCTCTGCAACTTATCTTCTTTGCTGTGCTTTATTCCGTCTATCTTACTGGGAGTTGTATCATCTTTCAACCCTAACTGGCGGATTAACTGCTGGCAGAAAGCACTGTTCTTCCACGCTGTCTTGGGACATTCATCGCCACCGATGTGAATGTATTCGCTGGGGAATAATTCTATAACTTCATCCATCACTCCTTCAAAGAATTTGAAAGTCGTTTCACTCGGACAGAATACCTGTTCGAATACTCCCCAGGTAGGAGATACTTTGTAAGTCTGTGTAGAGTCGCATGACAATTCCGGATAGGCGGCAAGTGCAGCCAATGCATGTCCCGGCATTTCTATTTCGGGAACAACATTGATGTATTTACTTGCAGCATAAGCCACTACATCTTTGATTTGCTCCTGTGTATAATAACCTCCATGTTCTTTTCCGTCGAATACTTGCGGATAGTTTACATAGTAATAGTCTACTAATGTCTTTTCACGCTTGGAACCGATTTCCGTCAATTTGGGATATTTCTTGATCTCGATTCTCCATCCCTGATCGTCTGTCAAATGCCAGTGGAAGACATTCATCTTGTTCATAGCCAGTAAGTCGATAAACTTGTAAATGTAGTCTATCGGTACATAATGGCGGCATACATCCAACATGAGTCCGCGATGAACAAAACGGGGTGAATCTTCGATTTCTACGGCAGGAACCGACCAGTCAGCTTTCTTATCCAACTGCTTTCCGTAAATTGCCGGAGGGAGTAACTGATAAAGAGTCTGCACTCCATAAAAGAATCCGTTTGGCTGGGAAGCGGTGAGTGTAATGAGACTGGGAGTGACCGATAATTTATAACCTTCTTTCGGCATACCTTCCTGTACAACAAAAGAGATCGCCGTTTTTCCATCTGCACTTTCAGCTTCTTTCAAGGAGATTCCTGCTGTCAGTTTTAGTTGTTCGGCCAGGCTGTCGGCAATGCTTTTTACTTCCGGAGCATCCGAGAGAACTACGAGGCAGACTTTGTTGTTTAGTTCAAAGCGTCCTTCCTGTGGAAGAATCTGGTTGGGTTTGGGAACGATGTTGTACTCGTTCGCCGCTTCTTTTGTCTTCTGGCAACTGGGGGTAATCATTAGCAAGGACAAAAGAAGAAGAGAAATACTTTTCTTCATGGTCAAAATGTGTGTTAAGTTATAAATAGATTTGACAGGGCAAATGTACTTGTTTATATGATAAGTTCCAATAATATGGAAATAAAAAAAGCCGGAATGATGTCCGGCTTTTAGCTAAAGTTTCAGATTAATGTAGTTATATAATTAAGAGAGAGTTTTTATTTCAGTAGTTGCTCTTCGATGATTTGTACGTACTTCTCCGGAGTAGCTCCGACTTCAATAATCGGTTTGCCGCCTGCAGGTATGAAGAATAAGGTAGGCAATGCCTGTACACCGAAGTGATTGCATAAATCCTTTTCTTTGTCCGCATTAACCTTGTAGAATACAACTTTACCTTTATACTTTTCAGCCAGCTTTTCCATTTCCGGAAGTAAGCGCATGCAAGGTCCACACCAAGTTGCCCAGAAATCAATTACAACCGGTTTGTCGCCATTATAAACGAAATCGTTCCCTTTTCTGTAGTCGAAGATGTGTTCGAGGAAGAATTGGCGGGTAATCGGATTCAGTTTACCGTCTTCAACTTTAGTTTCCGTTACTTTAGCTTCCGCTTCCGGTATAGGAACCATGTCAAACGGCTGGAAATAAATTTTCTGATGAATATAGTCAATGGATATGATTCCGTAGTCCAATATCTTTTTGCCTAATACGGAGCGTTTCAGGTATGGATTCTTCACTGCCATGGCATCCTCAATCTTTGTTTTTACAAACATGGTTTCAGGTAAGATGAGGCTTTCCTCTTCTTGAGTCGCTTCTTTATATCCATTGGAAACTTTTTGGTTGGTTCCTTTGGTATATTGTGTGCTCCATGTATTGAAATCTTTTTCGGTAAGATTCACTAATCCTTCGCTCCATGTATCCAGAACAAGAGAAACGGGTTTTCCCTGAATGGATATCGGACATACGATTCCTAATCCTGTAATTAGCTCAAAGTTCTCCCGGTAGTTTAATTTCATGTAAGAAGGACGATAGGGCTGCGTAATTGTGAGTTTTTTCCGCTGCATATCAATAGTCAGAACGGAAGTGCGGAAAATAGCACCGCTTAATACACCCATCACTCCCAGCTTGCGCAGATATGGTTCGTCTTCCAGAGTGAAAGCAGGCAGATCGTTGTTAAACGTGTTGTTGCCAATAGCAACTGTTGCCATTTCATATACTTTTCCAACAGGTACTTGTTTGAATACAAAATCCTGATAAGCACTAAAAGTACCGTTCTTCCCCGTGTCGATGCGTAACTTCTTGAGAGCCTCAGGAAGCAGGGCGTTATGTCCTGACAGATCGAGGACGAAGTCTGCCACTTCGCCATTAATGGCGGCTTCTACGATAATCTTTCCATCAATGGTTTTGAATGGAATGACCTCTGTCATACTGTTCTGTGTCTGTGCACTGATTCCTCCGGCAATACAAAATGCAAGTAGACAGAGATACATCTTTGTTATTATTCGCTTCATATCTTTTTTCTGTTTAAAGTTCATTTCTCTTTCCTGATTTCAATCTTTTTCTCTTGATTGTCTTTCTTGACAATAATATAACCGGTATCACCGGGGATGGCGTTCATGATATCTTCCACAGCCATTTGGCTCATGGGACAATCGTCCAAAGAAGTACCGTTGATATTAATCACCTGGTCGCCGAAAGCAACTTTATCTTTCATGCTGTCCCAGATCGTTGTAATTTCGAATCTGTCATTGCGTGGCAGAATACTCACGTTCCAGAGAGCGGGAGCACCGCCCATGTCGGTTTTTCCTTCTTCAAACGGGAAAAAGTAGAATCGTCTGCGCATATAATCGATAATTACTTTACCGTATTCCAGTAAATCCACCCCGATGATGCTTCCATTCATCACTGTGGTCGTACTACCCACGTTCGTGAATTCTTTCCCCATGATGTTGATAGGAGGAACAGTCACCTTCTTTATATCCACCGGCTTGCCTAGACCTGTTATTCCGGCAGCTACGATACCATATCCATGGTTAGTAACTTTCGAAATGTCAGACAGCCTTTCATAATCTTCTGTAGAATAAAGCAGAAAGCCTCCCGCACCTGTATCGAACAGAACCTTGAAGTCATTGTCCCCTAAGCGGACATTGACAATGGAGTGATGATCCGTCTCATCCAACAGCGGAATCCCATCCGTTACTTTTAGTCCTTCGGGACGATACGGATAATTGATAACCATTATTTTAGAACGGGAATCGAATGTGACTACCGACTGTGCGAAAGCGTCTCCTCCAAGAATACCGACAACCCCTAGTCCGGTGAAGAATGGATTCTTAGGCAGTACCATCGTCTTCAACTGCTTGATTTTATAGTTTTCCCCGATAGAAACATTCTGTACGTGCGCTTCCTGATAATTGGAGCCTTGTGCATTCACATCGGAGATACGCATATATCCTGCGGCAGTAGCTTTCATTTCCGTTGCGGCATCATACATCGTTCCGGTTCTTCCTCCCGTATCGACGATATATTTCACTTTTATACCGTTAACAGTGACGGGGATAATGATTTTCTCTTGTATAAACTCATAAGGAATGGTGTCGCAAACCTTATTCCGGATTTGCGCTGCCATTCTTTGTCCGCAGTTTAGAAATAATAGCAGCCATAAGCCGGTCAGTATTCCTATACTTTTCATATTATTCTTTTTCATAGATAATATCCTTTACTCCGGAAGCTGTCTCAATCGTCAGTTTCGTCTTCTTTTTCTCTTTTAATTCCGGTATTCCGTTCAGAATACTTTCGCAGAAGTCATATTTCTTAGCAGGTTTGCCATTGATTTTAACTACCTTGTCTCCGACTGCTATCTTACCTTTCGTACTGCTCCATACGGTAGATACAAACAAATCTCCGTCTTTGACCGTTAAGTCAAAGTTGTTACCTTGATTGTTTATTTCATTGTCCGGTTGAAATGCTTCGAAATAGAATCTTCCGCGTGGATAGTCAATGGTCACTTTACCGTATTGCAACAGTTTGACGCCCAATAATGTGTAAGGGTGATTGTTGGTGCTGGTTGTTACGTTACGGAATTTGGTGGCTCCGACTGATAGCAATGGAATACGAACCCTGTAAGAAGAAGCTTTGTCCGCCTGGCCAGATACTCCGATACTCCCTTCTCCATACCCTTCGGAAACCACTTCCATAGAGGCTTCCAGTTTGATTTTTTCAAAATCACTTTCGATAAGTGATAACAGACTGGGACTACCTGTATCGAATAATACATTTATATTGCTAACCGGAGCTATTTGTATGCTGACGATCGGCATACCGCCCCCTTTGGTGAAATTCAACATCTTTCGTAAAGACACTGTCGATGGCTTTTCAGCAGAGGTAACTATAATATTTTTGGCTTGTGAATCAATAGTGACAATGGTGTTGGCGAATAAATCACTGCCGATGATGCCATCTACTCCAAAACATTCCCAGCCTTTTACTTCATCAATGACCAGTGACGGAGCATTTTTGAAATTAATAACATGGTCGGGGGTAGTCAGGTTCTCTATCCGGGTAGTCTTGTAATAGCTTTCCACGTTATTCACATCCGTTACTTTAGCCGAGTCGGTGGCTGCCATTTGCAGTGCCTGGCAGGCTTGAGTCGTGAGTGCCGTACGTCCTCCTGTATCAAAAATGAAAGGACGTGCCGTGCCGTTCACTTTCATTTCGATAATCATCTTTTCACCTACCATCCGGTAAGGTATAGTTGCCTTATATTGTTGGGCGAATACAGGAACCGCCATGCAAAAGGCGACAACGGTTCCTATCATACGAGTCGTATACTTCATAAGCTAATTTTATTTGCTGACTTTTTCTGCTTCCAAAATTGCCTGATAAGCGTTTACAATACCTCCGGAAATACACAAATCATCGAAAAGGAACAAGTCTTGTGAAGGACTGTCGTTTACGCGGATTCCTTTTTCCACTTCCACCCCTTTGCGTGAAGTGACGCTCTTCAGTAGTATGTCACGGATTTGCGAGCCGGTTAATTTAGGGAAATATGATTTCACTAAGGCAGCTACACCGGCTACAGTAGCCGAAGCCATTCCTTCACCTGTACCTTTTTGGTACGTATCACCCATATAGGATGAATAAATATCTGTTCCCGGTGCATAAAGATCGAGAGTAGTTGCACCGTAATTGGTGTTTAGTACCGGATTTCCATTCTTATCAGAAGAAGCAACCACCATAAAATTGGTAAGTTCTCCGTCTTTTCTCATCTTCCGGTTAGGGAAGAATTCATCTTTATCCATATCTACTGACAGATCCCAAACCGGAACTATTACCAATGCTCCTTTCTTTTCAGCTTCTTTCAGCGCATCTGCTACCCATTGTCTCTGTTCTTCCGGGTATAACGAATTTTGTTCCGGCAATAAAATAATATCCGCTCCGTGGTTTACTGCATACCGGATGGCCAGTGCCATATCTTTTAAATAAGGTTCTCCTTCTCCCGGATGAATACGTAAAGTCATAATTTCTGCATTATCGGCAATACCGTTACTTCCGACACCGTTGTCGCGTTTGGCTGCGATCACTCCCGCTTTCATAACTCCTGTTGCTGCGTCAGACGTCAACAGTACATTATTGCCATATTGTGTGTCGTTAATATCCAAGGGATTATCACCTACAATTTCTTTCCGGTTATCAGTTCCGTATTTCTTTAAAGCATCTTCATAGGACGTTTTGGCTGTTGCTACACTTTTCTTTCCCATATTTTGATATACGGGTTCCCATTTATCCGTATTATAGATACTGAAATAGTAGGCAGTAAACACAAAGGCAACTTCTGAAAGACTGTCTCTTTCTGCTTTGGGATCATAACAACTTTGGAAGTCCTCAACGGTTAACTCTTTTCCGGGGAAGCGTTTTTTCATGTCCTTATCGAACTTTTCAACATATTCTTCTATTACATAAGAAAGTTGGAGACCACCATAGGTTCCTCCGATTCTTGATTCCGGCATGACTTTATAGCGATAGTAGTTATATTCTTCCATATTTTCCGGTACGGGAACTTCTTGGCGTTTTCCATTGACAATCTTATAGTACTTTTTTCCATCGAAAATATAGTCAGCATATTTATCTTTTAGGCGGAAAAATTCACGTTCTCCTTCGCGCGTCAGAGCTTCCATTACTTGACCGTCTTTACCTCCGATGAAGTTCCAGCCATTGATATCGTCAACAAGCCCGTTTTTATCATCATCTTTTTGGTTTAGTTTTTCTTTCGGGTTCATCCAGATTGCATGTTTCAGGTCTTCGTGTTCTACGTCCATTCCTGTTCCGATCAATGCAACAACCGGTCTTTTTTTAGCTTTCTTTTTGTTAGCTTTCAGATACTCGTAAGCCTTGTTTACTTCGGCACCATATACACTGTCTTTGTCGAAAGAACAGTTAAACCAGTCCAGTTCGGATTGTTTCTTTTGTGTTTCTGCTTCTTGTTTGACTAACTGAGCCGATACTGTAATGCTGATAAAACAGCATACGATAGGAAATATAAGTTTCTTCATTGTTGATGAGTTATAATTTATACAATCTAGTTATTTTCTTATTTTTAAAATGGCTTCACGCACCTGTTCACCCCGGACATTACGTGCAGCGAGTTTGCCTTCTTTGTCAATGACAACGAGGAAAGGGATGGAGTAGAAACCGTAAGCAGCCTGAATAGCGCTTGGAGTCTTGCTGTTTTTGGGAAATCCTGTTTTATCCCACAACATCACCCACGGCAGTTTTTCTTCATCCAGCATTTTTCTCCATTTTGCTTCGCTGTCATCCAACGAAACACTGATGAATTCTAAATCATCCGCTTTCAGATCATTATATATTGTCAGCATACTGCGCATCTCTTTGCGGCAAGGACCACACCAGGAAGCACAGAAATCCAGTACGACAATTTTTCCACGGAAGTCTTTTAAACTTACACTCTTTCCATTGCTGTCAATGAACGTAAAACCAGGACATTCTGCACCGATGATCTGGTGGGAGAGAACTTCTACTTTGTTGATTAACCATTTGGCAGACAAAGAATTCCTATCTTGTTCCGGTATCATATCCAATAACATTTTGTTGGATGGGTAATCATTCACATCTGCCAGATAAGCTAATGCTGACGCCATGGCAGGCGTCAGTTTTTCTTTGGCAGAAGTCGAGATTGTTGCTTTATCCGGATCTCTTTCGGCCGGCATATAGTTTTGTAAAGTCAGAAACGGATCAATGCCGGTGAATGAAAGTGAGCTTTGTTCGGGATTCTTTTCATCGAAAAAGCCATTGATACTAACAGAAGTATTTTCAAAGTAAATGTTTTGTTCCGTTTTCCCGATACATAGCGTATATACGTCGGGCTGGATCTCTTTCTTTTCTGTTTCGAATACTCCGTTCTGGCTGATGGAACAAGTCAAAACAAGGTTTCCATTCAAATCTTTTACTTGTAAGGTAGTAGGTCTAAGTATCCTTAACTTTCCCTTAAACTGCAGTCCGCCGTTGCTCCATAGGGAGGAGGTGGTGCATAAAAGCAATAGTATTAGTGAGAGTCTTTTTATTAATTCCATAATATTGAGTTTTATAATATATCGTAAAGCAACGAATAGCTTTGTCGTTATCCGTATCTATTTTAATAACTTGGTTACTACTGGATAAAGAAAAAAGTTCTACCAGTCTCCCCAAGGATCATCATCGTCATCTCCTGCATCAGCTTCTGGTAGTTCCGGATAAGGTTTGATATCCCATTCTTCCGGTCCTTGAGCGATAGCTTCCAGGTCAATATTGTATTTTTTTAGATAATTGGTTACAAACTCGAACTTACTACTCATAAATGGATAGGTTGCCGAAGGCCACATTGCTTCCCGTTCTTCCTTAGTAAGACGCATGGCTATTTGCATGTAACCGATAAATGTTTCTTTGGCTGTTGGAGGATTATCAGAATGTGGTTTACTATATTTTGCTGATAATGAATTTACATCACCGGGATAGCCTCTTCTAAGATAATAATTAGGATCAGCTTTGCTTTCAATATCTTCATTTCTGACAATCTTAGTTGAATGGTTGAATCCTGCATCAAATTCATCTTCGGGTACGATAATGTTACCTCTGGTGATGGCTGTGTTTATAACTTCATCAATTATTTTGAAGCGACGCACAGTAAAACTGTCCTTGTTGCCGGCAATAGGGGTTTTCCATCCAGAGATTGGATCATCATAGGTGCTGTGAGCTGCATCTCCCCAGAAGCAAGTTACCCAGCAGTCAGTTTGGCTTTCTTCATGTTCGGATAATGCTACATAATATTCTAACACTCCCGGTACAATGGAGGCAAATACCGAGTAATTGTATCCCACATACCAATACATGGGAAATACTCTGTCCGTAACTTCCCGATTAAGATAAGGGAATATATGATTTTTCATAAAAGTAATATAGAATGCCGCCATCTCCTCATTGAGACAATTTTCGAACACTCTTGTAGAGCCACCGATACCACCACCTGTCCAATTTTTATTGAGGTCTTTTTCTGTGATATCTTTATATATTATTTTCACTCCGAAGTCTTGGTAGATTTTCATGGCATCATTGTCCCAAGAATTATCTCCTTGGGGAAACTCAAATCCTCCGGCCTGTGCAAGTGGGTCTGGTGTCGGGATAATTGAATCATCTTCGTAGCAAGACGTGAATGTGAGACAGAACAATAATATCCATACGTTATATATTGGCTTCATAATTTTCTGTTGTTTAGGATTAACGATCATTATTTTTATAATTTATAGTTAGTTTGTTATGGAAACTCCAACCCGTTCCGGACCGAACGGATTTTGTTCCAATAGTAAGTTTCTTTGCAATACATTTGGAGGTATAGGTAATACGTATGAAGGATCATTTTTTGTTAATGTGTAAATTTTTCCTTCCCATTTGTGCTGTATGGAAGGCATGCCATATCGACGTAAGTCAAACCAGCGTTGGCCTTCGTAACAAAGTTCTTTTCTGCGTTCTTCACGTATCTTGGTAATAAGATCATCTCCACTCAATCCCGAAAAGGATGGTATGTTTCCTTCGTCATATCGTTTTTCCAGTAGTGCGTTCATAGTGGTGATAGCTTCTCCTTCTGCTTGACTCATGGCAGCAGCTTCAGCATAATTCAGATAAGCTTCTGCTACCCGGAAAGAGAGTGCGAAATAATCACTGCTTCCGGAAGTGGGGACAGAACGGAGCGTCTTATATTTGCCATAGGGAAGATACGTATTATAAAATGTACTGCTCTCTGGGACATCTTCATTATACTGTATCTCCCGAGTAATATAACGATCTTTGCGTAAGTCACCTTCCGAGAAACTGTTAATCAACTCATCTGCTGCTTTGAATTTTCTTCTGGTATCGTTATTATTCTTACCTTCCTTTTCAATATAACCTTCGTATTCACCTGTCAAATCTCTTATGGTTCCATAACTCCAGATAACTTCTGGAGAATCATAGGTGTTGAATGTATAATAAGGTTCTTTCATACCCGCTTCCGGTGCAGGGATTGTATTCAGATCGCGCAGTGAAAAGTTCCAATCTTTGATAACTTTTTCTGCATACGTTTTTGCCTCTTTCCAATTTTCCATATAGAGAGCCACACGTGATTTTAATAATTGCACCATAGGTAGGCTAACGAGGTAGTTTGGCTCATATTGTTGTGCGGCGGAGAGAGTCAAGAATAAACGTTCTGCTTCGTTTAGGTCGGCAACAATCTGTAGATATACTTCCTCTACCGTATTTCGTTTCATCAGTACCTCACCTTCATCTCTCATTTTACTGTCAATTTTTAGAGGAACTCCCAATGATTCTTTGTCGTAATTATATGGAAGTCCGTATTGATTAACCAGCATATAATAGAAGAAAGCCCTCAAAGCATAGGATTGTGCCTTGATGTAATTTTTTTCAGCTTCTGTACCGGACACTTCGTCAGTATAATCAAGTGCAGCATTGGCTCCTAAAATATATTCATAAAGGTTTCCCCATGTATTGCTCGGCTCTTGTCCTAATTTTTGTTGCATTTCGAACATATTGGGTTGCCAACTGTACAGTACCTCGAATGTTTCCATTTTTCCCTGTTCATTTTCAGGGAATTCGTAACCCTCCACTTGATTTTGATCGATATCATCTGCAAGTATTTCCAAATAGGCTAGAAATTTGGTATTCCCTTGTTGGGGATAAGCCTCTCCAATAAGCATCTCCTGTAATGCATTGGCATCCTTGGGGATGTATTTGCTTTGTGACTTGGGCTCTAAGAAATCACTGCAGGCAGTGAGACTTGTCAATGTAATTGTATAGATTAAATATTTAAGTTTCATATCTTTCTTTGTTTATAGTTTAAAATCCGATATTAAGTCCCAGTGAGAAAGATCGTGGCATGATACTGTTTTCTAATTCCGGGTCGAAGCCATTGAAACGTTTGCTGGCTATTACAAATATGTTATCCATATTAAAATTGATAGCTAGGTTTTTTGCATGGATCTTGTCACACCATTCTTTTTTCATTTGCCATGATAATCCGATGTTACGACAACGTAGGAATGAACCACTGACTACCATAGCATCTGATTTCTCCCACATTTCAATAGCTGATTCTGCACTATCTGTATTAGGCAGGGTCCACCCTATTTCTATCGGCCATGTCGGAAGTCCGGGAATATTTGTGTAGACCTCATCTCCGGGCTTTTGCCAACGGTTTAGTAAATCGCGGTTTACATTTTTGGTTGGATCCGGCATCATACTGCCGCTTCCTTGAAAATCACTGTAAGGTGACGGCAAGCGTTTTTTACTACCTAATAAAAGGGAGAAACTGGTATTTAATGACAAAGATTTGTAACGGAAACTAAAACCGAGACCTCCGGTGAAGTACGGCTCTGTTTCTCCGGAATATACCAAGTAAGTAGTCGGATCGATACTTTTGCTCTTTTCTTCATCTGGGACCTCAACGTAGTTGAACATTGGTTTACCATTACTTCCGTCAAGACCAGCAAAAGAGTATGACCAGAATGCACTCAGCGGATAACCTTCTTTTAATATCTGTGTACTACCTCCTCTCAAGTACATTGCTGTGTTTCTGTCAATTTTGGTTTCTCCACCTTTGTTCCAGTTTTTAGAGGCATTCAGGTTGATGTTCAGGCTGAAATCGCGCTTTTGGATAGGCGTGAATGATAATGTGTATTCAATTCCCCGATTGTAAATAATTCCACCGTTACGTTTCATATCATCAATTCCGTATTCGAATGGCAAATCTACGGTGATTACCGCATTGGAACGTCTGGTATAATATTCCAGATTCATATAGAACATACGGAACAGTTCCAGATCCACGCCGAAGTTCCAGTTTCTGGTACGTTCCCAGGAGAGATATGGATTAGGTATCTGGCCGATAGTGGAGAAGTAGCGATTATATCCGGGTTGTACTCCCTGTTGGCTTAAGATTAGTTCAGGACTTTCTCGTGTTAAAGCATTTCCCTGAATACCGAATGTTCCTCTGAAATTAAGTGTAGTGATCCATTTCAAATGTTTTTGAAAGAAAGCCTCTTCTGATGCTCTCCAGGAGAGACCGAATGAATAAGTCGGGTCGATACGATGGTTTATATCCTGCCCGAAAACGTTGGAGGCATCATTTCGTACATTGGCATTGACTACATAGCGATTCTTGAATGAATATGCGAAAGTAGCGAAGAATGAAAGGAAGTTGTTGGTATTGTCTGTTCTTTGCCAGCCTCTACTATAAATATCTCCTAATATTCCCCAGCCTGTTGGAGGATTGTTGGGAGTTATCACTTCACTTGGTATGGTAGGAGCAACAATACGTTCACCTCTGTCCGGCACATATCCCCAAACTTTATTGGCTGTTCCTTTCGCTGTAGATGAACGGAGTTCCATACCCAATAATGCGTTCAATCGGTTATCAGGATTGAATGCTTTACTGAATTGTAACTTGTTCTGAATATTGTAGGAATACTGGTTGTTGTCGTTTGTATACAATATACCTCCGAATGGAAGCTGCGCAGCTTTAAATTCAGCACTGGTGGGAGTAACGGAATTAAAATCGTAGCCGCGATACTCGTTGGCAATATAGTAAGTACGTTCGGTAGCCCAGCTTTCATTCGTACTATTGTTATTCGAATAACCTCCGGTGAATTGGTAGGTTACCCAATCAAGAATACGCCAGTTTACATCTAGTGAGGCGGACATGAAGTTCGAACGTGCTTTTGAACCGCTGTTGTCCCGTTCATTGATAAAATTGTATGAAAGGGTTTGTATCTTACCAGTTTTAGAGTTGTAGCCGTTCCTTTGCATATAATAAGCGTCCGGATCGATGATGCGGTTGGTGTTAGTAGCATAACTCATTGGGTTGACTTCGTTGAAAAAGCCATTTGTGGTAGAAACACTACCGTTTAAAGTCAGATTGATAGTTAGCTTTTCTATAGGGCGTAACATCAGGGCGATACGGCCTGTCATACGTTCGTTGTCGTTGCCGATTTCCTGGCCTTCACTGTTATTATATCCTATGGATGCTGAATAACTGAACTTGTTTGTTCCGCCGGAAACACTAACGTTGTGAGTATGGCTGAACGAACGACGTGTCAGGCGTTTGAACCAGTCTGTATTACGGGTTTCCATATCGTTATAAAGCTTTCTGTATTCGATGTCTGAAATATCATGTTCCTGCAGCATCCGTAATATACCTTCATAGGTGTTAAGATCCTTATAAGGTGTTTCTATATAATTAACCCCTGCATCAAACGCTTCTTGTGAGAAACGGACACGTTCTTGAGAGTTCATGAAGTTGAACATCCCATAATTAGGACGTTGTCCGATGTTAAAGTTGGCGGAGTAGTTTACGGTTAGTCGGTCAGTAGTATTTTTCTTGGTGGTGATTTCGATTACACCGTTAGAGGCTTTCGAACCATAGATGGCAGTGGCGGAAGCATCTTTCAAGATGGTGATATTTTCGATATCGGCGGGATTTAACCACGAAATCTGGTTACCGATAATGTCTTGCAAATTTTTAGTCATCAGGTCGCCACTGTCTAATGTTACCTGAAAATCTTCCTGGATAATGCCGTCTACTACCCACAATGGGTCACGGTTTCCTTGCAACGTACTGGTACCTCGAATCTGAATCTTGGGGGCAGTACCTACACGACTGCTTGTATTGGTTACAACCATACCCGCTACACGTCCTTGTAACATTTGGTCAATAGTAGTAAACGAAGGCATGATGATATCTTTTGCTTTGATGCTGGTAATAGATCCAACGATGTCACGACGTTGAATATTCTGGTATCCGGTTACCACCACCTCATCTATTTCTGTGCTGGTGGAGCTGTTCAGAGTGACATTAATGGTTTTTTTACCCGTATATTTTACCGTTTTCTTTTCCATTCCGATAAAAGAGTACGTAAGAATCAACCCTTCCTGTGCTGGAATATTAAACGTGTACTGCCCGTCCAATCCTGCAATGGCTCCATGTTTAGAACCTCGGATCGTGATAGTAGCGCCGGGCAAGGCCTCACCGTTAGTATCCCGGACCCAACCGCTGATGGTTATCTTTTGGCTTTGTCTTTTCTTTATAACAATTGCGCTACCAGAGATTTCGTAAGTCAGGTTAGTGCCTTCCAGACATTCATCCAGAATTTCAGTAATCGTTTTGTCTTTGGCTCTGATGGTGATATCAGTTACATTAGCGACATCTTCCGTTCCATACATAAAGACAAATTTCGTACGATTCTGCAGATACCAGAGCGCTGCTTCCAGCGTTTCTCCTCTCAAGTCGATGGAGATTCTCTGATTGTCCTGTGCTTGAATCATGAGTGAAGAAAGGGAGAATATCCATAAAAGACAGAACTTCACAAAGTTTCTGCTTGCATAAGATACCACCCATGGCAGGGATTTTACTCGTTTTTTCATAATGCGTTAGTTATATTATGTATTATTACTGTTTGTAGGAAATGTGCAGGATGCCCTCCCGTTGTTTGATATTGACCAGATTTAATTCTGTAATCATGTCGATAATCGGGTTCATGTTGGCGTAGCGGTTAAGGTAAGCTCCGATACGCACCTGTTTGGCTGCTTCGTCTTCAAAAGAATATTGGAATCCATACCATTTGGACAGGTATGACATCACATTCTCAAGAGGGACATTTAAAAAGATAAATGATCCGGATTCCCAAGATGTATACAAATCAGTGTTTACGTTGGCGACGGTATTTGTACCGGTATTTTTATTATATGTATAGTGCTGGTTGGGAACTAATTCGAATTCTTCATTTCCACTGTTGATTCTTACTGTTCCACTGATTAAGGTTGTACTTTCCGTATCTTCATCAGCGTAGGCTCTTACGTTGAACGACGTTCCCGTTACCCGGATAGATGTATGCGATGTTTTTACGATAAACGGATGCTCCTTGTCCGGGGCAACATCAAAATAAGCCTCCCCTTCAATTTGCACAATACGTTCTTTGCTGCTGAAACAAACCGGATAAGTCAGCCGGGTTTCCGCATTGAGATGTACCCTCGTGCCGTCGGAAAGCGTGATAAGACATTCCATCCCCTGCAATGTGCGTAGTGTGTTTTGGATTTCTTTTACTTGCGGTTTGTTGGCGGGAATCTGATAGTTGATCCCTTTAGAATCGATCACAAATGCTCTGACTGCATTCTCAGGAAGATTATTGTCGGAAAGATTGAAAGATTTGCCGTCACTCAAGATCAGTTCCCCACCAAGGGTTCCCGGAGTGATGTCGCTAATCGTTTCTTCGGATATCCAATGATAGATAAAGTAAGAAGCAGGTACTAATAACAATAAGATGAGAGCTGCATATTTCAGACTCTTTTTCCACGAAAAAACAGTACCCGATTGATTGCCTCCTAATAACGGATAGACTTTCTCCCACGCTTTTTGTGAAGAGAAGCTTTTTATTAACCGGCTGTTTTCTTCATACGTTTCCTTATTTAATATCCGGTCGGCTATCTTTTGATGTTCCGGGTTTTCATCCAACCATGCACGATAGTTCTTTTCCTCTTCGGGGGTAGACGAATGAGTGAATAGAGAAGCTAAGATTTTTGCAATTTTAAATTTTTCTTTAAATGAATTCATCGTTTTTTCGATTTGTTATATAAGTAAAACAATCCAATCGAAAAAACGGGGTAATCAAAAAGTTACTTTATTTGCATAAAAATAGTAATAAGGTGTAATTTATGCCTTTGAGACTTTCGCGAAGTTTGCGATAGGCGAATTTCTTTAACGTATGGACAGTGCCTTCTGAAATTTGCAATTTGTCAGCAATCTCATGGTTTTTTAACCCTTTCATAGAATATAAGATGATATTTCGCATTTGGGTAGGCAATTCTTCTACCGCTTTGCGAACCATGTGGAATGTTTCCTGTTCGATAATGGCAGCTTCGAAGCCACTATCGAACTCTTCCTGTCCAGAAAAATAGGGAATATCTAATTGCTCATGTTTTAAGTGATTCAGACATTTATTTCGGGTGACGGTATAAAGGAAGCTTTTTACTTTCAAAATGTCGTCAAAATCTTCTTTCCGTTCCCAATAAGCTAACAATACATCTTGTGCGATGTCTTTGCAAACTTCTTTGTCTTCAATATAGTGGGATGCGAACACGCAAAGAATAGGATAGTAGTCATCAAATAGCTTTTTGAAAGCCTGTTTGTTGCCACGTTTTATGTCTGCAATTATATTTTCTATATGTATGTTCACTATTTAGGGTGGAACGATTGGTGCAGAAACTCTCTTACCCAATCTTGCTTATTTTCTTCAGCTTTTCTTCTTCGATGATTTTGATTTTTCTTCCGTCGATAGTAATCAGTCTTTCCGTAGCGAATTGCGACAAGGTACGGATAGCGTTCGAAGTAGTCATATTGGAAAGATTTGCCAGATCTTCACGTGAAAGATAAATGCTCAACGTAGAACCGTCTTCTTCCAGTCCATAACTTTCTTTCAGGAAGATGAGTGATTCGGCCAAACGTCCGCGAATATGTTTTTGTGTCAGATTAACGGTACGTTCGTCAGAGATACCCAAGTCAATGGAAAGTTGGCGGATAAAGAACATGGCCAAGTCATTATTTTGGGCAACCAGCGTAGTGATGGCACTCATAGGAATCAGGCAAACAACGGAAGGTTCGAAAGCTGCTGCGGCAGTTACAAAATCTTGTTTGGCAAAATAAGCACGATATGCAAAGTATTCGCGTGGTTTAATCATGCGGATAATTTGACTTCTACCCCCCACACCATCTTTGAAGATTTTCACTTTTCCACTGATGAGACACATCAGATGATGTGGCGTTTCTCCTTCACAGTAGATGGTTTCATTCTTTTTGTAGGTTTGTATCGTATAATTATTCATCAGAAACTCCTTTTGCTCATTGTTTAGAGGAGCTAACATATCGGATAATGGTTCCGAAATATCGATGTCTGACATATTCATTTTTACCATGAGTGCTACAAAACTGTGTTATACAGCACAAAAGTAAAAAGAAAAAATGAGAAAATGAACGAATCTATAAAAAGATTGCACAAAAGTGGGAGCTTTCGTGCAATCTTGCAGACATTTTATTTGGTAAACAACAGTTCTCTATATTTAGGCAACGGCCATATTTCGTCATCCACTTCCATCTCCAGGTGGTCGATGTGGTCGCGGATTTGGTCAAGATACGGGCGTACTTTTTCTTCGTATGCGAATGCCCTTTCTTTGTAGTTTTCCATGTGGTTGGCTACTTTTCTTGCTTCGGTCATGTCGCGCACGAGTACTTTGATAGAAGTGACCCGGTGTGAAATCTCACGAATCAGTTCTTTACGGTCGGCACTTAATACTTCATATTCTTCAGCCGGGAATATTTCTTTCAGTCCGCGAAGATTTTCGAGCAAACGGTTCTGATAGGCAACGGCAGTTGGTACGATGTGATTGATGGCGAGGTCGCCCAATACACGGCCTTCGATTTGCACCTTCATGGTGTATTTCTCCAGTTCCACTTCCAGACGGCTGTTCAATTCGGTCTCGTTGAAGATACGTTCGCCGATAAGTACTGATTTGGATTGGTTATCAATATAGTGCATCAGGGCTTCCGGTACGTGGCAGATATTAGTCAGTCCGCGGCGTGCAGCTTCTTGTTTCCATTCTTCGGAATAACCGTCCCCTTCGAAACGAATCGGTTCGGAGGCGATAATTGTTTCTTTCAGCAGGCGGAAGATAGCTTCGTCTTTGCCAACTCCTTCTTCCATCAGCTTTTCTACCGATGCCCGGAATTCGTTCAGCTGGTTTGCCATGGCCGCATTGATTGCAATCATAGAGGCAGCACAGTTGGAAGAAGAACCTGCGGCGCGGAATTCGAAACGGTTTCCGGTGAATGCGAAAGGAGAAGTACGGTTGCGGTCGGTGGTATCCAGTAAAATTTCGGGGATACGTCCGATGCCTAACTTCAGTGTGGTTTTTTCTTCCGGCGTCATTTTCTCATTTCCTACCTGGCGGACAATTTCGTCGAGAGTAGACGAGAGTTGTGAACCCAGAAAGCAAGAGAGGATGGCGGGAGGAGCTTCATTGGCTCCCAAACGATAGCTGTTGCTGGCGCTCATGATGGAGGCACGCAATAAATCCTGGTTTTTATAAACCATCATTAAGGCGTTTACCAGAAATGTGAGGAATAGCATATTGCCTTTCGGATTCTTTCCGGGAGCGAACAGATTGATACCGGTATCTGTGCAGAGTGACCAGTTGTTGTGCTTGCCCGAACCGTTTACTCCGCTATATGGCTTTTCGTGCAGGAGTACATTAAAATGATGCTTCCTGGCGATACGCTTCATCAAATCCATGACGAGCTGGTTGTGATCGTTGGCAAGGTTACAGTTTTCGAAAATAGGGGCCAACTCAAATTGGTTGGGAGCTACTTCGTTATGACGGGTTTTGGCAGGAATACCGAGTTTGTGACACTCGATTTCGAGTTCTTTCATAAATGCAGTGACACGTGGAGGGATAGAGCCGAAATAATGATCCTCCAACTGTTGGTCCTTAGCAGAAGAGTGGCCCATCAGTGTCCGTCCTGTCAGGCAGAGGTCGGGGCGTGCATTATATAAGGAGGAGTCTACAAGGAAATATTCCTGTTCCCATCCTAAATTGGTATATACGCGTGTGATGTTCTTGTCGAATAGCTGACAGACTTCCGTTGCTGCTTTATCTACAGCGGCAAGTGCTTTCAACAATGGAGTTTTGTAATCCAATGCTTCACCTGTATAAGAAATGAAGATAGTGGGGATACAAAGAGTGGTATCTACTACGAATGCCGGTGAAGAAACATCCCAGGCTGTGTATCCGCGTGCTTCGAAAGTGTTGCGGATACCGCCGTTAGGGAAAGAAGAAGCATCCGGCTCTTGCTGGATCAGTAGTTTTCCGGAGAAGCGTTCAATCACTCCGCCATCTTCACCGAATTCGATAAAGCCGTCATGCTTTTCGGCTGTTCCGTCTGTCAGAGGCTGGAACCAGTGTGTGTAGTGAGTGACGTTGAGTGACTTAGCCCAACTTTTCATACCGTTAGCAATTAAATCTGCTATTTCACGGCTGATAGGCGTACCTTTTTCGATAGCGTCGGTTACAGCTTTGTAAGCTTCTTTGGGAAGATACTCCTGCATCTTCTTGCGGTCGAACACGTGGCTACCATAATAATCAGAGAGTTTGTTGGAAGGGGCAATAACTTCCAGAGGTTTCCGGTTGGAAAGCTCTTGTAAGGCAAAAAAACGCATTTTTGACATAAATGGTCTATTTTTTTATCGGTTGATGGCGCAAAATTATATGTTTTTTCTGAAAGTACCCCTATTTTAGAGGGGGTATTTTGAAAAATAATGTGTTTTTCTAAAAGTACCCCCTCTGTTGATTCTCCAACTTCTATTCTTATTGTTGCTGTTCGTTGATTTCTTTAGCCATCTGTTTAACCAAACTTTCCACTTGGATATAATGGTTGTGATAGTTCTTGAATAACAGTTTGAACACTGGGCTGCTCACAGCCATTTGGGTGAGAAATTGTAGGTGTTTACCCGTAGAGGTGTTCATCTGCATACGTTTTTCTTTGCTCAAGTTGTCTTGTATGGAATAAGCACCGCATGAAATTTGGATTTCTGCAATGCCTTCATCCCAAGGATGGGTGTTGAGGTGAGTCAATGCTGCCAGGATTTTTTTTAGGTTTTTCAGCAGAATGTTTAATAGTTCGAATTCGGTACGGTTTACGGAGCAAGAATCCGGGTCCAGAAGGAAAGCGAATTTAAGGTAGAAATCCTTTAATTCTTCTTTAGGAATAACAAATGAATCTTTGGAAGCCTTTATCATGCCTCCCACCGCTGGTTGAACGGTAACTTGTTTTGTTTCCATAATATAATTATGAATAAGGTGGTAGGCGAAGATTTTCTATAAAATAAGAGCGGTTCCGCCTTTCCCGTTACTCTTCACCAACCAGGCAGTGGGTGCATTAACACTCCACACGGGGGTACGAAACCGCCATATGAAGCATCAGGACAGGCATAAAAATGCCTGCCACGAAACGAGGCAGGTTCCCTGCCTGGTTGATATGAAGAGTATCACAAAGATACGACAATTTTCTTCTTTGTCAAGAATAAAAGGAAAAATTAAAGGTAGGAGTAAGCATCTTTCTTTTTCATTTAGTATATACTAATACCTTATATTAACCGATATTGGAATTTTCTATTTTTTATGCGGAAATACATTAGACTTGTATTTGTTTAGTTTCTATTTGTATGGAAATGAATGAAACAGTGCGAAAATGAGTGAAACTGTATGGATTCGGTCATACACAATAGAAAAAACATCTATCATACTATCATTCATTTTAATAATATTCTAATTATCAAAAGAATAAGTATGATAGATAGCTCTAAAAAAATGTATCTATCATACTTTTATTAGTAAAAAGGGACATCTATCATTCCTATACTGTATCTATTTTAGTGTAGCATTAGGTGAGATAATCCATTTAAAGACATACGAATGCACACTTTATAGGATGATAACCTGTATTTGACAGCTTAATTATCTATGGGGAGCGGCAGTATTTCTATAGTTCACAAGTGTGTGCCGTACAGCCCACGCATGTAAACCATACAGCCTACATATGCGGGCTATGCAGCACACACTTGTGGGCTATAAACTTATCGCCGTTTAAGTGGGATTTTTGAGCTGCGATATTCGGATTTATATGGCTTCATTATGACAAAAACAAGCCGTCTTATGCTTATAGGATATTTATACGGCTATTTTGTAGATGATAGGTAACCCGTTTTTACTGGTAAAAGTATGATAGATACATTTTTTTAAAGCTATCTATCATAGATATTACAGTGATAATTAAAACATTACTAAAATGAATGATAGTATGATAGATAGTTTTTTCATTATGTAATGTTTAGTTCAAGCTCCTATACTATGAATTAGTTCAAATCCATACTGTTATGAATATTGAAGTTTTCTTTTATCCTATCTTTGAGGAAATTCAACAAAAAAACTCTATCTTTGTTTTATAATTGAGACACAACATAATAATGGGAAGATTTATCAATCCCTTTACCGATTTTGGCTTTAAGTTTTTATTCGGCAGAGAGGTAGAAAAGGAGTTGTTAATTGACTTCTTGAATGATTTGCTCGTAGGAGAGCATGTAATTACCGACATTCAGTTCCTTAACAACGAACAGCAGCCGGAAGTAAAAACAGAACGAGGACTTATCTATGATATATATTGCAGAACCAATACAGGGGAGCATATTATCGTAGAAATGCAGAACCGGGAGCAGCCTTACTTTAAAGACCGTGCCCTCTTCTATCTCTCTAGGGCTATAACTCAACAAGCGAGAAAGGGAATTTGGAACTTTCAATTAGATGCTGTGTATGGAGTGTTCTTCATGAACTTCGTGATGGACAAGGATATACCCTCTAAAATCAGAACGGATGTTATCCTTTCTGACAGGGATACAGGTAAGCTTTTCAACAGTAAGTTCCGGCAAATCTTTATTGAATTGCCGAACTTTAATAAAGAAGAGGATGAATGTGAAAATGATTTTGAACGCTGGATTTATATATTAAAGCACATGGATACACTTGATCGAATGCCTTTCAAGGCTCGTAAAGCCGTTTTTGAACGACTAGAAAAGTTGGCCTCCAAAGCGAATATGACCCAAGAGGAAAGAATGCAGTACGAGGAAGAATGGAAAGTTTACAACGATTATTTTAATACGTTGGATTTTGCAGAACAAAAAGGAATGCAAAAGGGTATACGAGAAACAGCCCGTAAATTGAAAGAGCTAGGAGTAGCTGATGATATTATCATAAAATCTACGGGTATTTCGAAAGAAGAAATAGAGAAATTATAATCTTTCTCCTATTATTAATCAACGACTCATGCATTCAAACATGAGTCGTTTTTGTTTATTCTTATATCTATATTAATCCAATGAAGAGGTTCCTGCCCTTGATAACTCTTTTTAGTAGCTTAATTCCATTGCTTTTCGATATTCTTTTTTATATTTGCCTGCGTTAATGAAGGAGATACGACGATTGAGAGATAAAATATTGATAGGATGCATATTGTGTCTGTTCTCTTTTATACCAAAGGGGGCAGCCAATAATTATATAATGAATCCTTATACCCATCAGGAAATCTCCGCCGACTCCATTATAGAACGTGTAATGACTTTTGCACCTTTGTATGAAACGATCGTCAGCGATTATCGTGCGAACCTATATATAAAAGGTAAGATGGACATTCAGAAGAAGAATTTTATTCTTCGTTATGTACCTTCTATGTTTCGTTTGCAAAAGGGGGTTCGCGAATATCTGCTTGAAACATATAGTGATCTTCATTATACGGCTCCCAATATTTACGATCAAAAAGTAAAAGCCTCCCAGGGAACAGTGAGGGGAAACAGGGGATTGCCGGGGTTGCTAGAATACTTTAATGTAAATATCTACTCTTCATCTCTGCTGAACGATGAACGCTTATTATCACCACTGGCTAAAAACGGACAGAAATACTATAAATACCGAATAGACAGCGTGATGGGAGACCCTAATAATCTGGATTATCGAATCCGTTTTATTCCCCGTACCAAGAGCGATCAGTTGGTGGGTGGCTATATGGTGGTCAGCAGTAACGTTTGGAGTGTTCGTGAAATTCGTTTTTCGGGAAGATCGGAGCTGATAACATTTACCTGTTGGATTCAGATGGGAGATGTAGGCAAGAAAAATGAATTCCTGCCGGTGCGTTATGACGTAGAAGCTCTTTTCAAATTTCTCGGAAATAAGGTGGATGGTAATTACACCGCTTCTTTAGATTATAAATCCATCGAACTGAAAGAAAAAAAGGTGCGCAAGAAAGAGAAGAGAAAATATAACCTTTCGGAATCTTTCTCTTTACAGTGTGACACGAACGCTTATAAGACGGACGCCTCTACCTTTGCTATCATGCGGCCGATTCCTTTGAATGAAAGTGAGAAAAAACTATATCATGACTATACGCTTAGACGTGACACGACAACGGTAGAAAAGCCGTCCAAGAGTCAGGCCTTTTGGGGAACGATGGGTGATTTGATGATAGAAGATTATAAATTCAATTTGTCCAATATCGGAAGTGTGCGATTTTCTCCGTTTATCAATCCGCTCTTATTCAGTTATAGTGGAAGCAATGGTTTGTCTTATCGACAGGATTTTCGTTATAACCGTCTTTTCAGAGGGGATAAGTTACTTCGCATTGTGCCTAAACTCGGATACAACTTTACGCGTAAGGAATTCTACTGGTCATTGAATGCCGATTTTGAATACTGGCCGCAGAAACGGGGATTCTTCCGGTTGAATGTGGGTAACGGTAACCGTATTTATAGTAGTAAAGTGCTGGACGAACTGAAAGCTATGCCGGACAGTATCTTCAATTTCGATTTAATTCATCTCGATTATTTTAAGGACTTGTATTTCAATTTCCGTCATACCGTTGAAGTAGTCAACGGACTGGATATCGGTCTGGGTTTCTCTGCCCATAAAAGAACAGCGGTAGAGCCTTCCCGTTTTGTGATTACCGGTGATTATCCGATGCCGCCCCCGGAATTTATGGATAAATTCAAGAACACTTATATCAGTTTTGCTCCCCGCATCCGGATAGAGTGGACTCCGGGACTCTATTATTATATGAACGGAAAGCGAAAGATTAACCTCCATTCTTTATACCCGACTTTCTCGGTCGATTATGAACGAGGTATTAAAGGAGTGTTCAAGAGTACGGGTGAATATGAAAGAATAGAGTTTGACCTTCAGCATCAAATCCGGTTGGGATTGATGCGTAATATTTATTATCGTTTCGGATTCGGAGCATTCACCAATCAGGATGAGTTGTATTTTGTGGACTTTGCCAATTTCTCCCGCCATAATCTTCCCGTAGGTTGGAATGATGAAATCGGCGGAGTATTTCAGGTGCTTGACTCACGTTGGTATAACTCCTCCCGCCGTTATGTAAGGGGGCATTTCACCTACGAAGCTCCGTTCCTTATTCTCCGGCATCTGATGAAGTACACCCGTTATGTGCAGAATGAACGTATTTATATCAGTGCCCTCTCTATGCCGCACCTTCAACCTTATCTGGAAGTGGGATATGGCATCGGTACGCATATTTTTGACGTAGGAGTTTTTGTGAGCAGCGAAAATTGGAAATTCGGGGGAATAGGCTGTAAGTTCACGTTTGAGTTGTTCAACCGATAGTTTTCTTCGTTCCGGTTGTTTTATCGAAAGATTTTAGTTATCTTTGTATAAGAGAGGATGAGGGCAGAATTTAGCATCAAAGAGGTGTAGTCGCCTCATAAGCACAGGTATTTTCCTAGAAAATAAATTCTAAGGTATAAATACCTAAATTTATTTTAGTAAATAACTCATCCTCTCTTCTCTCTTTTTTATATGCATATACAAAATGGACGGAATTTTAATAACGATCATTGTTATCACCGCTTTCCTTGTTTATAGGATAATTTCTTCAAGCAGGAAACAGGAGGGGTATAAAAGATGGAAAGCAACAAGCAGTGGTAAGGAAGAAAAGACTACTAAGGTAAAATGGGAACACGGAGCCTGGCTTAGGCATGCTTTGGGAGAAACTGTTCCGAGAGCGCAGTATGTTCAAAAGTTTGATGAATCGGCTGTTGTTTGGTGCGCCAACTTGTTGGGAGTGGAAACGGCACGGTTGAAGGAAATTCTACGGGATGTTTCCGAACATTACCGGGAGTTCTGGATGAGAAAAAGAAAGGGAGGTTATCGGATGATTTCTGCTCCTGACAAAGAATTACAATCTATTCAAACCACTATTAATTCTCGAATATTATCATCTGTGACAATGATTCATCCGGCGGCAGTAGGTTTCCGGAGCGGTCATTCTGTGGTTGATAATGCCAGTCCCCATCTGGGAAAACGGTATGTCTTGAAAATGGATATTCATGATTTTTTCTTTTCGATACGGAGCCGGAGGGTGAAAAAGACATTTGAGAAGATTGGTTATCCGGAAAATGTGTCTAAAGTATTGGGAGTGTTGTGCTGCTTGTACAGGCACTTGCCGCAGGGAGCGCCTACAAGTCCGGCGTTAAGCAATATCGTGGGGTATGAGATGGATAAGAAATTGGCGGCACTGGCAGCGGAATACGAACTGACTTATACCCGTTATGCCGATGACCTGACTTTTTCGGGAGATGTGTTTCCCAAAGAACGAATCATTCCCCGGATCAAACAAATCATCCGTGATGAGAAATTCGAACCGAATCATAAGAAGACCCGTTTTATCAATGAGTATGGCAGGAAGATTATTACAGGAGTATCTGTTTCTTCCGGTGCGAAACTGACAATCCCTAAAGCCAGAAAGAGAGAGATCCGGAAGAATGTCTATTTTATCCTGACAAAAGGCTTGGCGGAACATCAGCGCCGGATTGGCTCGAGTGATCCTGTCTATCTGAAACGGCTGATTGGAGAACTTTGTTATTGGCGGTCAATAGAACCGGACAATGCGTATGTATCCGATTCTATTAACCGTTTGAAATGTTTGGAGAAAGGGTATTAATCTAATTGGCAATCGTTACCCGTTCATTTTCTATCTTGGCGTAATTCCTTTTCACAGCTTCGCGAATACCTCTTTGCATGGCAGCGTCTATGTTCGATCCCATACGGGCAAAGCCGAACTGTTGTGCGCATGCTTTTATCAAATCTGCCGCAGGCAGGCTGATGGAGTCGGTCAATAGTTGCCGGATGGCATTGGCTATCTCTTCAGGTGGTATGTCTGTCGCTTCCCGGTCGGAAACCGGGCGATAGATTGAATAGGAAGCGCATTGCTCTTTGTCGTTCCAGCAGAAGACAAGTCCTTCGTATTCTGTGCGATAGATATTCAATGTGTCGAGTGCTGTTTCTATCTGTGCTTCTACCCGTGTTCCCAAGCGGCTGATTCCCCATTCGGACAGGATTTTCTTACAGAGCAGGGATTTACTGATTGGCGCCTCGCTTTCCATAATCTTCCGTATTTGGGAGAGGAGGATAGAGTAACTGTCCGTAAAGAAAAAGTCTTCCGGTGAATAACTGTATGGGGTAATCTTTGCAAACTTGTACTTTTGTTCTATCCGGTTTTGCGTAGAAAGAACGGAAGCAGCTTGCTTTTCAGGGGCAGCAGGCGATGCCTTGAGCACGAATGAAATTTCATTGTTGGTTATCTGTGCCGTCGGTGCAGGTGCTGCCACTTCTGTCGGAGTTGAGTTAATTCCGGCTGTTGTCATAGAGCCGACCTTTGAACTCTTTTTTCGGGCGATAGCCTCTTGGATAGTTGCTATTACTTCGTCCGGCTTTTCCCACCAGTCCATTGTCCATATCCGGTAGATGTCCCATCCGAGTGCTTTCAATACATTATTCTGCACAATTTCCCGGTCACGTGCGGTCTTGGTACGTTTGTAGTTTTTGCCGTCGCAGATAATACCTAACTGATAGTTAGAGGTGTTCTCGGTGTCGACGATACCTATGTCTATCTTGTATCCGGAGCAACCGATGTCTGTATGCACGGTGTAACCCAATGAGCGTAGTCTGTCGGCAATGATCGTTTCGATGGAGACTGTTGTTTCCGACAGTTGTCTTGTCACGCTGTTGATGGTGCTTCGGGTTCCCTTCTCCGCATATTCGAGGAAACGTTTTAGTCCGGCCACTCCAATAGAAGAAGTCCGGTTCAGGTCGATCATATCCGACCTTAGGGTGGAATAGATAATCATCTCATACCGGGCACGGGAAACGGCTACATTCAATCTTCTTTCGCCGCCTGCCCGGTTCAGTGGTCCGAAATTCATGCTGACGCGCCCTTCTGCATCCGGCCCATAGCCCACGGAGAAGAGAATAACATCGCGTTCGTCTCCCTGCACATTCTCCAGGTTCTTGATAAATAACGGTTCGTCGCATTCCAACGCAAGAGTTTCCAGTTCGGGGTAAAAGATAAAAAGGTCAGATAATAAGTCTTCTATCAAGGCTTGTTGGACAATGCTGAAAGTGACTACACCGATACTTTTCTTTCTTAGTTCCTCGCTTCTCAATCTTCTGGCTATTTCGTCCACTACTGCTTGAGCTTCCGACCGGTTCTGGCGCGACTTGCCTTTATCATAGTAACCGTTGATGTTGACTATCCTGACTTTCGATTCAATGTTGTCCGGTGAGGGGAAAGTCATCAGTTTGTTATCGTAATATTCGGAGTTACTGAAAGCGATGAGGCTCTCATGTTTGCTTCGGTAGTGCCATAATAAATATTTAGAAGGGATAGACAGGGCGAGACAGTCGTCAAGGATACTCTCTAAATCTTCCATTTCAATGTTGTCTTCATCAATGGTGTTGACCGAGAAGAAACTGGTAGGGGGCATTTGTTTCGGATCGCCTACGATAATGACGTTTTTGCCCCGTGCAATGGCGCCCACCGCTTCATAAGTAGGCATCTGTGAGGCTTCATCAAAGACAATCAAATCAAATTTATCAGCGTCCGTATCGATGAATTGAGCGACGGAAAGAGGACTCATCAGCATACACGGGCACATGCGCGACAACAAAGTGGGAATCTGGTCGAATAGCTTGCGAATAGATATGCCGCGGGCATTGTTGCGGATATTCTTTTGAAGGATACCCACTTCGGAACTTTGGATGGCTTCGTGAGTGAAAGACGGAATGTTGGAGGCCAACCGGGCAAATAATTCTCTTTGGGTCGTTTCTTCGAATTTGGCGGATATTTGTTTGTATTTAGCAATGATATCATTGAATATCTTACCGTTGAATAATTCCAAAGTCGGCTCTTTAGCGATGATATACCGGATAGCCGCCTGATAGAAACTCTTGCGGAAACTGTCTGTAAGTTGGCCGGTAGGAATATTCTTTTCCTTATATTCCGTCGCGATAAATCCTATTCCCAGGCTATGCAGGGTTTGGTAGGCTTGTAGCCACTGATACCAGTCTTTGAGCTTGTCGAGGTTCTCTTTCCAGGTTCGGGCTTTTGACAAGGCAATCGTTATCCAGTCGGCTGAATCGGTATAAAGTTCTTCGATCGAGATACCCAACATGCCGGACAATTTCTTTTCGGTGGCTGTGAGTGTATTTGCGAGCTGATACAGTTCATTGAAAGAATGAGCATGAATATCTCTGAATGTTTGAATTCCTTCTGTGAGTTGTACGGACAAATTCTGCTTGATTTGCGAAACTTTGGCAATGTCTTTTGCGTAGTTCAACAAATGCGAGTGGAGGGAAGTCATGTCGTCGATTATCTGCTCAATGGTGTTCCAATCCTCGTTCTTGCCGGGACGTCCGAATAGGGAGGGAAGTTGCCCGGTGTATTTCTGGACGGCTTCAGCTTCTTCCTGATACCGGATAATGCGGTGGAGCAGAGGTTTGATATCTTCTGTTTCAATCGTTTTTAAAGTATATATGTTGATTGCCTTTCTGATTTTTCGCTGTCCGAAATATCTGGGAAGGAACCATTGGGCGGATACCCGGTTCCATTCGGCTATCGTCTGCTTGGCGTTGATAGACAGGATTTCTTGTGTGAATCCGGTTTCTATCTCTTTCCTTTGTTCATCCCGTTTCTGTCCGTGAACCACTACTTCCCGGTATTCATTCAGTGTTTCGTTGAGCAACGGCAAAGTCAGCAATCCGGGAGTCAGTTCCGGAATGTCGAGTATTCTCCGGATGATGTGGGCGATTGTCTGGAAATCCTTGCGTGTAGGGTGTATATCTGTATCTTTTAGAAGTACGGAGAATACATCCTGCTTCTGCCGGATGGTGGTCAACAGGTCGATAAATCCGGTGAGCAGCTGGGAGGACTCCTCCTTAACGGCTGATGAATATTCGGTAATCGAGATGCCGGTTAATGGATGCTGATAAGGGTGTCCGCACGCATTGGCCGTCCGGACTAACAACTCGATGGCATCTTCCCATTGGGCGAATGTGTCTTTATCTAATGTATCCAGATAAACTTGTGGAATATCAAAACAAGATTCGACGTCCACGGATTGATAATGAATAATGGCGTCATATAATGAAACTCCGAACGGGTATTCTTTATGCAGGGCTTCGATATATTGATTCAATTCCGCCCGTAAATTCAGCAGGCGTTCCGCTTCCTTTCTGAATTCTTCGGGAGGTGTCTGCCTGATAATTTCCGTGGTTTCTTTCAGTTGAGAGATAACGGCGGATTTCTTTGTCTTGTTGGAATGAATTTCCAGACAGAACGGAGCCAGCCCGATAGCTGCCAATCTGTTTTGCACAACGGAGAGGGCAGCCATCTTTTCCGCTACAAATAAAACACGTTTTCCTTTGTAAAGCGCGTTGGCGATAATATTGGTAATCGTTTGCGATTTTCCTGTTCCCGGAGGCCCGTGCAGGATGAAAGTCTTGTCGTGTACGGCTTCGTAGATGGCTTCCAGTTGCGAAGAATCGGCGATGATGGGTAATACAATGTCTGCGGGCGACACTTGTTTGTCCATATCCGTTGCATCTATTTCCTCTGTGGCGGCTTCCCATTCTATCTTTCCGTTGATGAGGCTGGACACAATCTTGTTCTGAACCAGTTTGTTGGCATTGTTGTGAATGTCATTCCACATAATGAACTTGTTGAAAGAGAAGATACCCAGAATCGCTTGCTCTTCCACGTCCCATTTACGCTGGTTCTTGATGCTGTTGCGGATAATGGAATAGATCAGTTTGACGTTTACACCGCTTTCGTCGGTAGGTAACGGATCCAATCCTGATATGGAGATTCCGAAGTTTTGGCGAAGCATTTCCAATAAGGTGATATTCATCATCGTTTCCTCTTCCCGGGAACGGATTACGTAACCTTTGGCTGCCGATTTACGGATAATTTCAACCGGTAATAGCAAGATGGGGGCATATCGGGGGCGTTCGCTGGAAGGTGTCTCGTACCATTTCAAAAGTCCGAGAGCCAGATAGAGTGTGTTGGCTCCATTCTCTTCGATAGAAGTACGCGAAGAACGGTATAGGTGAGTCAGTGCCTTGCCTAAATCGTTTTCGGGCAGATAGAAACGCAACCTTTTCTGGGAAAGTTCCGAGTTGATGAAACCAACCATGGGATCAGACTCCGGTATGGAGGAATAAATCCCGAAGTCCATCGCCGGACTTTCCCAATCGGCAGGGCGGTGAAGGATGCGGAATTCTTCTCCGTCGGCCAATGCATCTTCCAGACAGGATAGATTAGCCGGGATGAGTTGGAGCGTGTTTTTGGTAATCCGGATATTCAGCAGGTTGTTGCGCAGGCTTAAATCCAGCAATCGTCTTTCCCATAACAGTTGTTTGGTAATCACAGCCTGGGTTTCATTGCCCGATAAATCATAAGGATTGATACTTTGCGGAGTGGCATGAACGGCACTTTTTAGAATGTCGGTCTCCTTTTCTTCTACTTCCCATACCTGTCCATGCAGAATGCGTTGGGGGATGGGGCGGATGCCCGAATGTCTCGCTCTTTTCACATCTATGGCAAGAATGAAACTGTTTCCATCCGTCAGCTTTCCGTTCGCTTTCTTCACAGCATCGTCGAAATCTGACGAATGGCCCATGTTCATGCAGGTCGTTTCAACTAAGGTAATGTCGTAGATTCCTTCGGCTGTCCGTTTGGTTAACAGGGAAACATCGTCAATGGTAGGATCCGGAAAAGTCTCCGGCACTAGCCAGGCTCCCGCAAAAGCATGCCCTTGAGTGATGATAATGAGTGCATTCAGACCGATTGCTTCCAGACAGGAAGCATAGAGCAAGGCCATATCCAGACAGGTTCCCAGTTTTTGTGCCATTACGGAGTCGGCTAGCCGTACACGTTGCCCATATTCCTCGAAGCTGGCGGGGATGGTGCTGTATATAATCTGTTGTTCCGTGATAGCCGTGTAGATGGCGGCCATCTGTTTCCTTACCCGGTCCGGAGTGCGGCTTTGATATTCGTCGAGGGACGGATTATCAGTCCATTGTCCCAGGATGGAAGCGGCTCTCTTGATGATCGGTACAATGGCTGTATGATTGGGGGTGATGAAAGCGGCCAGCATTTCGGGCAATACATTGAGCCCTCCCCATTGGTCGTATGCCAGAATGTCGATAGGGTAGGTTTGGCAGAATACGGATTCTGCTTCGGAAGTAATTTCAATTTTCAGATTGCCGGATAAGCGTTCGGTCAGCTGTGTGAAATAGTTGGAGGACAAAGTGAGATTGAATGACGACAGGCATATCGATTCATTCGGCGGAATTTGTGCCACAGCTATCGGAGCGGCGTTTCCGAAAGTTGGTTCTGTCGTGATTTGTACCTGAATGTCCTTCAGCGGGGCAGGCGTTGTATTCTCAATAGAAAGCTGATGAATGATTGATGCACCGTTTTGTTGTATCGCAAAATTAATAAGCGGTAAATAGTCGCATTGCACCTTGACTTTGTCCAATCTCTCGTCCATGGCAAAAACTGTATAAATTAAAGATTGCAATATTACAAAAAATACGGATATAATTCTCTTTTCTTCTGCCATTCTTTTGTCAATCAAGAAAATATTCCTACCTTTGCGCCCGATTTATAGATAATATAATGTCTTATTTAATTAAAGTATTAAACAATTTATTTATTAATGGAAAACTTAAAGAACGTAGCTCCTATTGAAGATTTCAACTGGGATGCTTATGAAAATGGCGAAACAGTAACCAACGTTAGCCACGATGAACTGGAAAAAGCTTACGACGGTACGCTTAACAAAGTGAACGACCGTGAGGTTGTTGACGGAACCGTAATCGCAATGAACAAGCGTGAAGTAGTTGTGAACATCGGTTACAAATCAGACGGTATCATCCCATTGAATGAGTTCCGTTACAATCCGGATCTGAAGATCGGTGATACAGTAGAAGTATACATCGAAAATCAGGAAGACAAAAAAGGACAGCTCGTTCTGTCACACAGAAAAGCTCGCGCTACTCGTTCTTGGGATCGCGTTAACGCTGCTCTGGAAAATGAAGAAATTATCAAGGGTTACATCAAGTGCCGCACTAAGGGTGGTATGATCGTAGACGTATTCGGAATCGAAGCATTCTTGCCGGGTTCTCAGATCGACGTTAAACCGATCCGCGACTATGATGTATTCGTTGGCAAAACAATGGAATTCAAAGTGGTTAAAATCAACCAGGAATTCAAAAACGTTGTTGTATCTCACAAGGCTCTTATCGAAGCTGAACTGGAACAACAGAAGAAAGAAATTATCGGTAAACTTGAAAAAGGACAAGTTCTTGAAGGAACTGTTAAAAATATCACCTCTTACGGTGTATTCATCGACCTTGGCGGCGTAGACGGTTTGATCCACATCACTGACCTTTCTTGGGGACGTGTTAGCGATCCGAAAGAAGTGGTTGAGCTGGATCAGAAACTCAACGTTGTTATCCTTGACTTCGATGACGAAAAGAAACGTATCGCTCTTGGCTTGAAACAACTGACTCCGCACCCATGGGATGCGCTTGATACTGACTTGAAGGTTGGTGACAAGGTGAAAGGTAAAGTGGTCGTTATGGCTGACTACGGTGCATTCATCGAAATCGCTCCGGGCGTAGAAGGTTTGATCCACGTTTCAGAAATGTCTTGGAGCCAACACCTGCGTTCTGCACAAGATTTCATGAAGGTAGGCGACGAAGTAGAAGCTGTTGTGCTGACACTTGATCGTGAAGAACGTAAGATGTCTTTGGGTATCAAACAACTGAAACAAGATCCATGGGAAACTATTGAAGAAAAGTATCCTGTAGGTTCTAAGCATACTGCAAAAGTACGTAACTTCACTAACTTCGGTGTATTCGTAGAAATCGAAGAAGGTGTTGACGGCTTGATCCACATCTCTGACCTTTCTTGGACTAAGAAAGTAAAACACCCATCAGAATTTACTCAGATTGGTGCTGACATCGAAGTTCAGGTATTGGAAATCGACAAAGAAAACCGTCGTTTGAGCCTTGGTCACAAACAACTCGAAGAAAATCCTTGGGATGTATTCGAAACTGTGTTCACTGTAGGTTCTGTACACGAAGGTACAATCATCGAAATGTTGGATAAGGGTGCTGTTGTAGCTCTTCCTTACGGTGTAGAAGGTTTCGCAACTCCGAAACACCTTGTAAAAGAAGACGGTTCACAAGCACAGTTGGATGAGAAACTTGAATTCAAAGTGATCGAGTTCAACAAAGACGCTAAGAGAATCATCCTGTCTCACAGCCGTATCTTCGAAGATGTAGCTAAGGCTGAAGAAAGAGCAGAAAAGAAAGCTGCTTCTGGTGCTAAGAAGTCATCTTCTAGCAACAAGAGAGAAGATTCTCCGATGATCCAGAACCAGGCTGCTTCAACTACGCTGGGCGATATCGACGCTCTTGCTGCATTGAAAGAACAGTTGGAAGGAAAGAAATAATCTGAATAGAATATTTTCCAATGAAAGGCGCTCCCGTTTGGGGGCGCTTTTTTTATTCACCACAGATTTAAGAAATGAAGATAAGAGGGAATTTAATTCAGACATAAGAACAAAAGAATAAAAAATAAAATAGCAGTTCAATAAGCAACAGAAATAATTTTCAAAGCGCTGCCTTTATGTTCTTTTGTTCTTATGTCTAAAAATAAATTATCAAAATCTGTATTAATCTGTGTAACCCTGGGGTGAAATATTTCCTTTTCCTTTGCAAGATTAAATGTGAAATGTCCTATCTTTGCATACCATGGAAAAATTTGAGTTACATATATTGGGATGCGGTTCTGCTTTGCCTACTACGCGACATTTTGCGACCTCTCAAGTCGTAAACTTGCGTGAAAAACTATTTATGATTGATTGTGGCGAGGGAGCACAGATGCAATTACGCCGCTCGCGACTGAAATTTTCCCGATTGAATCATATCTTCATCTCTCATCTACATGGTGACCATTGTTTCGGATTGTTGGGACTGATCTCTACATTCGGATTATTAGGGAGAACTGCTGATTTACATATTCATTCTCCAAGAGGACTGGAAGAGTTGTTTGCGCCGATGCTTGCTTTCTTTTGCAAGACTTTGACTTATAAGGTGTTCTTCCATGAATTCGAAACGAAAGAACCGATGCTCATTTACGATGACCGTTCGGTGACTGTAACCACAATCCCTTTAAAACATCGAATTCCCTGTTGTGGTTTCCTTTTTGAAGAGAAACAGCGTCCTAATCATATCATCAGGGACATGGTAGACTTTTATAAAGTCCCGGTCTATGAACTGAACCGCATCAAGAACGGAGCGGATTTTGTAACTCCCGAGGGAGAAGTAATACCCAATTTATGTTTAACCCGCCCTTCGGCTCCGGCGCGTAAATATGCTTATTGTTCCGATACAATCTATCGTCCGTCCCTTGCTGAACAAATTAAAAATGTAGATTTGCTTTTCCATGAGGCCACCTTTGCACAGACCGAGCAGGCACGCGCTAAGGAAACTTATCATACCACTGCTGCGCAAGCTGCGCAGCTTGCTTTGGATGCCAATGTGAGACAACTGGTGATCGGACATTTTTCCGCCCGTTATGAAGATGAATCTGTCTTACTTCATGAAGCGTCCGCCATTTTTCCACAAACCATTTTAGCGAAAGAAAATTTGTGTATTGACGTTGATGGAGGAACTGTCTATGAAAAGTAGTCGACTGCTTTGGGGAGTAATCATCCTGCTCTTCGGTTGCTTGGCAGCCTGTAAAAAAGAGAAACCTCAATCTCCGATACCGGATTCTTTGTCTTCCCTCCAGGAACTGTTCCATCCTGCTTATCAAATAAATGCAGACAGCATTCATCAGATGATTCGTATTGGCCTGAACGAAAATCCGGTAACTCCCTGGGATTCGGTTTTGTTGGCACATTATCAGGAAAAGGATGAATTCTTTTGGCTGAACGATTCTCTCATATCCGATAAACCTGCCGTACAGGTGGCAGACTCGATGTTATTCTGGTTAGGAAACATTTCACAACATGGAGTTAATCCGAATCTGTATCCTGTCGATAGCATCCGTGAGGAATTGCAACAGATACGGACCTTGAAGCTGTGCGAAGGGAAGACGATGAACCGTCTGCTGGCAGACGTGGAGTATCAGTTAACAGCCGCCTATCTTTCGTATGTGTGTCAATTGAAATTTGGGTTCCTGCCTTCAGAGCGCAGATGGAATGATTCGATCGACCACATTCCTTTAAAACAATGTGACGTGAAGTTTGCAATGGCCGCTCTCGACTCTTTGCGTGCAAATCCTAACGCCGCTTTTCACCGGGCGCAACCCGCTTCCCCGCTTTATCATAAGATGCAGGAAGAGCTGGTTCGTGTGAATGGCTGGGGAGTGACAGATACTACGGATTATTATCGCGACCGCCTATTGGTAAACATGGAGCGGGCACGTTGGCAATATGCATTGGATAAAGGACGAAAATATGTGATAGCCAATGTGGCGGCATTTATGTTGCAGGCCGTCAACGAAGAAACAGACTCTATCCTGGAGATGCGTATTTGTGTAGGGACTGTGAAGAATAAAACTCCTCTATTGTCAAGCAGGATTTATTATATGGAACTGAATCCTTACTGGAATGTGCCTCAAAGCATAATTCGGAAAGAGATCATTCCTACTTACCGCAGAGATACGACGTATTTTACCCGTAACCGCATGAAGGTATACGATAAGAATGGACTTCAGGTAGATCCCCACAGTATTAAATGGGCGAAGTATGCAGGAAGTGGCGTACCTTATACGGTGAAGCAGGACAATAAAACAGGGAATTCCTTGGGACGTATCATCTTCCGTTTTCCCAATCCTCATTCCGTATATCTGCATGACACTCCGTCACGGTGGGCTTTTACACGGAATAATCGTGCGGTGAGCCACGGTTGCGTCCGTCTTCAAAAAGCACTCGACTTCGCGTTCTTCCTGTTGAAAGAGCCGGATGAATTGTTGGAAGACCGTATTCGTATTGCAATGGATATCAAGCCGGTGAGTGAAGAGGGAAAGAAGCTGCCCATCAGTGCGGCTTATCGTGAATTGAAACATTATAGTTTGGAACAATATATACCTTTATTTATAGATTATCAGACGGTTTATCTGTCTACCGATAATAATTTGAGGTATTGTGAGGACATTTATAAATATGATCCGTCCTTACTAGAAGCGATGAATAACCTGAATTTGAAACCATAAATAAACATACAGATACGAGAGATTATGACCCCTTATAACGAACGCGAAGTTCTGAAACTCCTTCAGGAGGAGAGTACACAGCGGAAAGGATTTGAAATGATTGTGGGGCAGTATAGCGAGCAATTGTATTGGCAAATCCGCCGGATGGTACTGTCGCATGAGGATGCGAACGATCTCCTGCAAAACACTTTCATCAAGGCATGGACGAATATCGATTATTTCCGTGCCGAGGCGAAGCTGTCGACCTGGCTCTATCGCATCGCGCTGAATGAGTGTCTTACCTTTCTGAATAAGCAGCGTGCCATGACTACCGTGGATATTGACGATCCCGAAGCAGTAGTTGTGCAAAAGCTGGAAAGTGACGCCTACTTTTCGGGCGACAAGATACAGATGTGCTTGCAAAAAGCCTTGCAGACTTTGCCCGAAAAGCAGCGTATGGTGTTCAACCTGAAATACTATCAGGAAATGAAGTACGAAGAGATGTCGGAGATCTTCGGCACGTCGGTTGGTGCACTGAAAGCATCTTATCATCATGCGGTGAAGAAAATTGAGAAGTTTTTAGAAGAAATAGATTAAACCTTTTAAATGAGACACTGTCTAATGAAAAGAGAGGAGAAAAACGTATGAAAGAAGAAGATATTTTATTGAAGAAGCTTGGAAAGGAAAATTCCTTCAAAGTGCCCGATGGTTACTTTGAGAACCTGACTTCGGAGGTAATGAATAAACTTCCTGAAAAAGAGAAAGTTGCTTTTAAGGAAGAACCTGTCAGCACATGGACAAGACTGAAACCATTGCTCTATATGGCAGCTATGTTCGTAGGGGCGGCCTTGATTATCCGGGTAGCGTCAACAGATCATAAACCTGCTGCAGCAGATGATGTAGCGGTGACAGAAGTGGATACTGAAGTAGTCGTATCTGACGAAATGATTGATGTAGCAGTGGATCGTGCCATGCTGGATGATTATTCGTTATATGTTTATTTGAGTGACGCAAGTGTAGAATGATTTATAAAAACTGATTGAATACAGAAAATGAGAAAACTTATCGCATTGGTCGTTTTGTTATGTGGCTTTATGCCTGTTCTTTGGGCTGCTGATGGATGTGATCAGCATTTATCACGGGAAGAGTTCAGGGCAAAACAAAAAGCTTTCATTATCGAACAGGCTGGATTGAATAAAGAAGAAGCAGCCAAGTTCTTTCCCGTTTATTTTGAACTCCAGGATAAAAAGAAGAAACTGAATGATGAGTCATGGGATTTGATGCGCAAAGGCAAGGATGATAAAACAACGGAAGCTCAATATGCAGAAATCAACGAGAAAGTAGCCAACAACCGTATTGCTGCCGACCAGCTTGATAAAACTTATTTGGGTAAGTTTAAAAAGATTCTTTCAAGCAAGAAGATTTTTCTCGTGCAACGTGCAGAGATGCGTTTTCACCGCGAAATGATAAAAGGTATGAATCGTAGCAAAGACAAGGGAGACGATTCAAAGAAGAAATAAAGAAAACAGAGCGTCCGATTCGTATGAACAGACGCTCTGTTTGAGTAAAATGGAGGCTCTATCCGCTGGGAATAGAGCCTCTGTTTTTTTATGCCGGTAAGGAAGTTACAGTCCTTTTTTCTTTGCTTCATTCCAAATGGCATCCATCTCTTCGAGAGTCATATCTTTCAGACTTTTTCCTTCCTTGATGGTGTGCTCTTCCAGATAGTTGAAGCGGCGGATAAACTTCTGGTTGGTAAGTTCCAGTGCATTATCGGGATTGATTTTATAAAGGCGTGCCGCATTGATGAGGCTGAACATCACGTCGCCGAATTCAGCTTCCGCTTTCTCTTTATCCATGTTGGCCACTTCCTCCTGAAATTCACCTATTTCTTCTTTCACTTTATCCCAAACCTGTTCCCGTTCTTCCCAGTCGAAGCCTACATTGCGAGCTTTGTCCTGAATACGGTAAGCCTTGATAAGCGAGGGCAGGGCAGCGGGCACACCGCTTAATACACTCTTATTTCCATCTTTCTCTTTAAGTTTCAACTGTTCCCAGTTCTCGGAAACTTGTCCGGCTGTATCTGCTTTCACCTCTCCGAAGACATGTGGATGGCGGAAAATCAGCTTATCGCACAGCTTGTCGCAAACATCTTTGATGTCAAAATCTCCTGTTTCCGAGCCTATCTTAGCATAGAAAGCGACGTGCAACAATACGTCCCCCAACTCTTTGCAGATTTCTTTCTTGTCATCCCTCATCAGGGCATCGCAAAGTTCGTAAGCCTCTTCTATGGTGTTGGGACGCAGACTTTCATTCGTCTGTTTACGGTCCCAGGGACATTTAACACGCAGTTCGTCGAGAATGTCCAGGAAGCGTCCGAAGGCTTCCATCTGTTCTTGTCTGGTATGTGACATAAATCTATTTATTTAATTCATTTTTTTCCATTCTTGGTAAGAAATCAACAACCCTACTACTTCCGAGTAGTTCTGACGGCCACTTTCTATCTTGTTTCCTTTCAGGTAAAGATCGTATATCCAATCCTGTACGGCTCCCACTACCGGGCTATACTTGGCAGCCCAATAGGCTTGATTATTCTTGGCTAATTCAATAATTTCTGGTCGGATGCGTTGAAAGAGTTTTGCATATTCTTCTTCTGAAAGTAATCTTTTTGCATTCCCCAGTACATGCCCCAGTACAGAGAAATATCCGGAGAAACGGATACCCATTGCCTGTGAACGGGTACAAACCTGATAGGCATAGAAATTGGCTTCCGCTTCGCTGGTGATACCTAACAGGTGGGCTAGTTCATGAGCATAAGTGGCAGGATAGTTGGCGGGAAGCAAATCTCCGTTAAGGGTGAATTCGCAGAAGAAAGGCCCCATGCTACCGGTTACTCCTACCATGGAAATGAACGGAGTAAACAACATGGTCTTTACTCTCGGATGATCGTGTGGAGGTCGGTGTACGCCCAGGCTATCACTTAACTGATTATAGATTCGTACGGTTTCTTCCTGTATCAAATCCTGGTTGATGCTATTTACAGGGGTGTACGAACGATTTAATTGGGTGATATAGTCGTCAACGAACTCCTGAAAATTTTCGGGAGTGTAGGCTGTATATGGGATTTCGGTTCGTTGGTAAAAGTTCTTTTGAGAATAATTCAGTCCCCAAGCCAGATAGAACCATACATAAATCCACAACAGATATTCGCCGTCGCGCAATAAAATTTTCTTCCAAGGCAACTTTTTGCGGAGACGGGCATAAATAGGATAAATAATCACACCCGCGATACTAAGGAAGATAAATAAGTCTCCTATCGCAAAAGGAAATAAATTGGAAAAAAACGACAAAACGTAAGAAATAAAAGGATAGATTGTTTGCGAATAGATTGTTGCCAGAACAGGAATCCATTGCGTTAGCCACACCAGGATTAAGATTGCTCCTAAGGCTAAATATCTTACATTTGGCTTCTTTTTCATCATTTGTCTAATATCAGTCAACAAAAATATGCATTAAATAGACGTCGCGCGAAAAAATACCTCTATATTTGCAAAAAATCTGTTAACAATGGCTTTATAACTTGTATAATAGGGAAAGTCATTCAACATAAACCGGATAAGAGATGGCTACATCAGAAGAAATTGAAAAGTATTGCCGGAATTGCGTATCACGTGATTTCGTGAATGGTAAAGGTCTTGTTTGTAAGCGTACCAGAGAACTTCCTGCTTTTGAAGAAGAATGTGAAAGTTTTGAGAAAGATGAAGAGCTGGAAAGATTAGCCCCTCCCAAGCCGGAAGACTTCCCGGTATCTATGACAGAAGAAGAAATGCTTGCCGAAGAGAATCTCTCCAAAGGAGTATTGTACGCAGTTGCTGCCTGTATTGCGGGTGCGGTGGCATGGGGACTGATATCTGTTTCTACGGGTCGTCAGATTGGATTTATGCCCATTGCTATCGGGTTTATGGTTGGCTTTGCCATGAGGAAAGGGAAAGGAATACGTCCCATTTTCGGAATTATCGGTGCGGCATTATCCCTGATTAGTTGTGTCTTGGGTGATTTCTTTTCCATTATCGGATATATTTCCCAAGATTATAAAATGTCTTATTTTGACGTTCTGGTAAGCGTAGACTATGGAGAAATATTCTCTATTATGCTGGAAAATGTGATGTCAATGACTGCTTTATTCTACGGATTCGCTCTTTATGAGGGGTATAAATTCTCTTTCCGTGCACAGAAACACCCCGAGGGTGGTAAGATTTGAATTTAAATTATTAATTTTGCACCCGTTATTTTTAGAATATACATTATCATATATACATAAAACAATATGGAATTAGCAAGTAAGTACAATCCCGCTGACGTGGAGGGAAAATGGTACCAGTATTGGCTGGACCATCATTTATTCAGTTCGAAACCCGATGGTCGTGAACCTTACACCATCGTCATTCCGCCCCCGAACGTCACCGGTGTGTTGCACATGGGACACATGCTTAATAATACCATTCAGGATATTTTAGTTCGTCGTGCCCGTATGGAAGGCAAGAATGCCTGTTGGGTACCGGGAACTGACCATGCTTCTATTGCTACTGAAGCTAAAGTAGTAAACAAACTCGCTGCTCAAGGTATCAAGAAAACCGACCTGACTCGTGACGAATTTCTGAAACATGCCTGGGACTGGACAGACGAACACGGAGGTATCATCCTGAAACAGCTCCGCAAACTCGGTGCATCCTGCGACTGGGACCGTACTGCTTTCACTATGGACGAGAAACGCAGTGAAAGTGTACTGAAAGTTTTCGTAGACCTGTTCAATAAAGGGTTGATCTACCGCGGTGTCCGTATGGTAAACTGGGACCCGAAAGCGTTGACAGCTCTTTCTGACGAGGAAGTGATCTACAAAGAAGAGCACGGAAAACTATATTACCTCCGCTATAAAGTAGAAGGTGATCCGGAAGGACGCTATGCCGTAGTGGCAACTACCCGCCCTGAAACAATCATGGGTGACACAGCGATGTGTATCAACCCGAACGATCCGAAAAACGAATGGCTGAAAGGCAAGAAAGTGATCGTTCCGCTGGTAAATCGCGCCATCCCTGTGATTGAAGATGATTATGTAGACATCGAATTTGGTACAGGTTGCCTGAAAGTGACTCCTGCTCATGACGTAAACGACTATATGCTGGGTGAAAAGTACAACCTGCCTAGCATTGATATCTTCAACGATAATGGTACATTGAGCGAAGCTGCCGGTATGTATATCGGCATGGATCGTTTCGACGTTCGTAAACAGATAGAGAAAGACCTCGAAGCTGCCGGACTGCTGGACAAGACAGAAGCTTATACAAATAAGGTAGGTTACTCGGAACGTACCAACGTAGTGATCGAACCGAAACTATCTATGCAATGGTTCCTCAAGATGCAGCATTTTGCAGACATGGCATTGCCTCCGGTAATGAACGATGAACTGAAGTTCTATCCTGCAAAATACAAGAATACCTATCGTCACTGGATGGAGAACATCAAAGACTGGTGTATCAGCCGTCAGTTGTGGTGGGGACATCGCATTCCTGCTTACTTCCTTCCGGAGGGCGGTTATGTGGTAGCTGTTACAGCAGAAGAAGCATTGGCAAAAGCGAAGGAGAAAACCGGCAATGCCGCCTTGACAATCGAAGATCTCCGTCAGGACGAAGATTGTCTGGATACCTGGTTCTCTTCCTGGTTGTGGCCTATCTCTTTGTTCGATGGAATCAATAATCCGGGTAACGAAGAAATCAACTATTACTATCCGACCAGCGATCTTGTGACAGGACCCGATATTATCTTCTTCTGGGTAGCCCGTATGATTATGGCAGGCTACGAGTACGAAGGACAGATGCCATTCAAGAACGTTTACTTCACAGGAATCGTTCGTGATAAACTGGGACGTAAAATGTCCAAGTCACTCGGTAATTCTCCCGATCCGTTGGAGTTGATCGAGAAATACGGAGCCGATGGAGTACGTATGGGCATGATGCTTTCTGCTCCTGCCGGAAACGATATTCTTTTCGATGACGCACTTTGCGAACAGGGACGTAACTTCTGCAACAAGATATGGAATGCTTTCCGTCTGATTAAGGGCTGGACAAATGCCAAAGGCACTATTGAAATTCCTACCGATGCACATTTAGCAGTTCAGTGGTTTGACCAAAGACTGGATGCGGCAGCTGTTGAAGTGGCCGATCTCTTCTCCAAATATCGTTTGAGCGAAGCGTTGATGCTGGTTTACAAACTATTCTGGGATGAATTCTCTTCCTGGCTGTTAGAAATAGTGAAACCGGCTTATGGACAGCCTGTCAATGGCTTTGTTTATGATATGGTTCTTAGTTCTTTCGAGCGTCTGCTTGAATTGCTGCATCCTTTTATGCCATTTATCACAGAGGAATTGTGGCAACAACTGCGTGAGCGTGAACCGGGTGAAAGTCTGATGGTTACTCAACTGTTTGAACCGGTCGGAGCAAATGAACAGTTCCTGGCAGAGTTTGAAGTAGCTAAGGAAATCATCAGTAATGTCCGTAGCATCCGTTTACAGAAGAACATTGCTCTGAAAGAAGAACTCGAATTGCAGGTTGTAGGCACTCATCCGGTAGAGAAATTGAATCCGGTGATTATCAAGATGTGTAATTTGTCTTCCGTAACAGTGGTAGAAAGCAAATCGGAAGGTGCTTCTTCTTTCATGATAGGAACGACCGAATTTGCCGTGCCATTGGGTAATATGATTGACGTGGAAGCCGAAATCGCCCGTATGGAAGCCGAATTGAAGCATAAAGAAGGATTCTTGCAGGGAGTGATGAAGAAACTTAGCAACGAGAAATTCGTCAATAATGCTCCGGCTGCCGTTCTTGAACTGGAACGTAAGAAGCAGGCCGATGCAGAAAGCATCATTAATTCTTTGAAAGAAAGTATTGCGGCTTTGAAAAAATCATAATCCTCTGATACTTAATTTTATATAATAAAGGGCATCTCAATTGGTTTTGGGATGCCTTTTTTTTGCACTAAAGAAATTAATACTATCTTTGCTTCCGCTATTTATAGAATACCACAAATGAAACAATCGTTACGGATCATTCCATTCTTCCTTGGATTATTCCTTTTTATAGAAGGATTCTTATCATCTGCGTCAGCCCGAACCGAAAATACAAATAAAGAAGTATTGGTTTTAAATTCGATTAATTTCAATCTGCCCTGGGCTAAAAACTTTTATTGGTGTCTTCATGATGCTCTTCAGAAACAAGGAGTTACTGTGAAGGCGGAATCGCTTTCCGTACCTGCTCTGGTGAATGAGATGGAGGTGAATGCCGTAGTCACCCATTTGCGTCAGAAGTATCCGGAACCTCCCACTGCTATCGTGATGATTGGAGATCCGGGATGGATTGTTTGCCGTGAATTGTTTGATGATGTATGGAAAGATGTCCCGGTGGTTGTGACAAATGCCCGCGATCGTCTGCCTGCTTCTCTGGATATCCTTCTGTCTCATGCTCCACTCACAGAAAGTAACAGTGTTTCTGCGGAAGAATGGAGACGGGAATATAATATCACTTCCTTGAAGCAGCATTATTACGTCAAGGAGACCGTAGATTTAATTTATAAACTGATACCTGACATGGAACGTCTGGCTTTTATTTCAGACGATCGGTATATCAGTGAAGAAACCCGCCGAGATGTGAAAGAAGCCGTAGAGGAAAACTTTCCTGATTTGCGTCTGGAGCTTCTTTCCACCACTCAATTATCCACGGAAATGCTACTCGATACGTTGCGCAGCTATAAATCCAATACGGGGATTATCTATTATTCATGGTTTGAGTCGCATAACGAGAATGATAACAACTATCTCTTCGATCACATTCAGGAGATTATCACTAATTTTACTCCTTCGCCTCTGTTCCTGCTTTCTCACGAAGATTTATCGAACAATACTTTTGCGGGTGGATACTATGTCTCGGCAGAATCTTTCAGCGATTCTCTGCTGGAGATTCTTGATCGGATATTGAAGGGTGAACAGGCCCGGAATATTCCCGGTGGAGTGGGAGGGAAAGGAAGTGCCTATCTTTGTTATCCGGTATTGAAAGCTCATAATATACCGTCATACCGTTACCCGGCCGATGCTGTTTATGTCAATGAGCCCAAGACTTTTTTTCAGCAGTATTCTGTTGAAATTATTGTCTGTTCCATCTTCCTGTTAATTCTGATTGTTGCTATCATATATTATATCAGCATTCTTCGGAAAGCATATAGTCGTCTGCATGAAGCAATGGAAAAAGCGGAACAGGCCAATCAATTGAAATCCGCATTCCTGGCTAATATGAGTCATGAGATACGTACGCCCTTGAATGCTATTGTAGGATTCTCCAATATGCTTCCTCATGTCGAAAACCGTGAAGAAATGTCCGAATATGCAGACCTCATTGAAACAAATACGGATTTGTTGCTCCAGTTGATTAATGATATTCTGGATTTGTCGAAGATTGAAGCCGGTACATTCGATTTCTATCCTGCCTTGATTGATGTGAATCAGACGCTTGAAGAAATCGAGCAGAGTATGCAGTTACGTCTGCGACACAATAATGTGACTTTCACATTTGTGGAGAGACTGCCCGAATGTACATTATATACGGATAAGAACCGTTTGATTCAGTTACTTGCCAATTTCATTGTTAATGCCATCAAATTTACAGAAGTGGGTACCATTCGTATGGGGTATCGTCTGCTAGACTCCGAAACGATTTATTTTTATGTGTCGGATACTGGCTGTGGAATGTCTTCTGAACAGTGTATCCATGTCTTTGAACGGTTTGTGAAGTACAATTCCTTTGTGCAAGGTACCGGACTGGGACTTTCTATCTGCCATACGATTGTAGACCGCTTGGGAGGGAAAATAGGAGTGGAGTCGAAAGAAAACAAAGGATCTACTTTCTGGTTTACCTTACCTTATCGGCAGAATTAATGCTTTATTTCTTTCCAATCTATCAGTAGATAAGTTGCTATGCTCTTATTGCAAACTTCCTTTCCCTTATTGGATAAGTTGTCTTTGACTAAGAAGAAACTATAAACGCAAGTTCTGATTGTATAAACGAAACTTGCAATTATATAATCAGAACTTCCGTTTTTATAAATGAAGCTTGCAATTATAGATTTCTCTTAGCCAAAAAGAAGTTTGGCAGTAGGGGAATGTAAGTTTATCCCTAATACAACGGAAGTTATCTATTAGTACTTTAGTAAATAGAACGTAATAGATAAGAAAATAGATAGTTGGTTTATTTTAAGGAAATAGAATTGGTAGCAATAAAGGCAGATAATCCTTTAAATCTACGCGTAGTTGCTTTAATGCCTGCTGAATGCGGTAATCTACAGTTTTGGGAGATACTCCCAGAATTTCCGCTATTTCTTTATAACTCATATCCCGGAACCGATGCATCACGAAAGCTTCCCGGTAACTTTCCGGCAATGTGGCAATGGCATCCTTGATGCGTTGTGTCAACTCTTCGACTTGATAAAGATCCGTATCTTGTAGCATCTCCTGCATTTCTTCATAAAATCGAGTGTCGGCACGTTGAGTGGCGTCAATATGTGCAAGCTTGTTCAGAGCTTTGCGGTATATCATTTTAAAGAGGTACGAACTAAGCGAGGTTTCGATAAACAAATTTTCTCTGTTCTCCCAAATCCATAAAAGAGAATCCTGCACAATTTCTTCCGCATCTTCCAGATCGACGAAGCGATGGCCGTAGGCACACAGTGCCGGATAATACCTCCGAAACAGTGCATCAAATGCTTTTTGGTCGCCTCGCTGTATAGCAGATAATAGGAAATTGCTTTCTGACAGGTGAACTTCTTTCATGTATTAGTTTGATATTTCACTGCAAATATAGCTTTTTTATAAGAAAACAAAGATTTTCTGAAAAAAAATGAGATTTGGTTTAGGAATCCCACAAGTCTCTCTTGTCTTATAGTAAAAGGCAATAAAATACGAATATGGATAAGACTGATAAAAATACAATAGAAGAATTACTTCCCCGTTATTGTGAGGGACTGGCAACGGAAGAAGAGCGTCTGCAGGTTGAGATGTGGATGGATGAGTCGGAAGAAAACCGGCGGATGGCCAAACAGATACATGCTCTTTATCTTGCTACAGATACCGTTCACATCATGACGAAAGTCGACACAGAGAAAGCATTGACAAAGGTGAAAAGTAGAATGACAGGTAACAGACAAAGGAAAACGACATGGTGGGAATGGGCGCAACGTGCGGCAGCAGTGCTGTTCATTCCACTTCTCGTTACTCTGATGGTACAACATTGGGGAGGAAGCGAACAGGAATTGGCACAAATGATGGAAGTGAAAACAAATCCCGGAATGATGACTTCTCTGACATTGCCCGATGGCACATTGGTTTTCCTGAATTCCGAATCTACCTTAAGTTATCCCTCACGCTTCGATAGCGACACGAGAAATGTAACATTGCAGGGAGAGGCTTATTTTGAAGTAGCCAAGAACCCGGAAAAGAAGTTTATAGTTTCTACTTCCCACCAATCACAGATCGAAGTACTGGGAACTCATTTTAATGTAGAGGCTTATGAAAAAGAAGACCGGATTGCAGCAACATTGGTTGAAGGAAAAATAGGTTTTATTTATTCATCTGACAATGGTTCGAAAAAGGTGCTGATGGATCCCGGACAGAAGCTGGTCTATGATACAAGAGACAGTAAAGTGCAGCTTTATGCCACCTCCGGTGAGTCGGAAATAGCTTGGAAAGAGGGAAAGATTATATTTAGAAATACTCCTCTCGAAGAGGGATTACGAATGTTGGAGAAGCGGTATAATGTGGAATTCATTATTAAAAACGACCGTTTGAAAGGAGACTCATTTACTGGTACGTTTACTAATCAACGCCTTGAACGTATTTTGGAATATTTCCAGCTTTCTTCTCAAATCCGTTGGCGTTATCTTGATTCGCCGGATATAAAAGATGAAAAGAGTAAAATAGAAATATATTGATTGATTAACCTTAAAACAAAAATGCAATGAACGGCAGACCCCCTTAAACAAAAACATACGGGAGGATATTGGCGTATCTTCCCGTATGGAAATCGGTAAATCTTTTTGATGCTTGTTTGGCGACAAGCTTAGATAAACTTTTTATTAACTTTAAGTCATTACAAAATTATGCAAAATTATTTTAGCATCCAATTTTTATGGGTGGTAAAGTCACTTTGGCTAACCTCAAAAAAAATCCCATTATCTATGAGACTATTGGTTTTGTTCTTAGTATGTTCTATTGGGCTGACCTATGCAGCCGATAGTTACGCTCAAAAGGCTTTAATCAGTATTGATGTACGTAATCAGCGGGTGGAGGACGTTTTGAAAGAGATTGAAGCGCAGTCAGATTTTGACTTCTTTTTCAATAATAAACATGTCGATTTGAATCGTCGCGTATCAATTTCCGCTGATAAAAGTAATATTTTTAGTGTGCTTAAGGAAGTATTTGCCGGTACGAATGTAATATATTCAGTGCTGGACAAAAAGATTATACTATCTGTTAAGGCACAGTTACCACAACAAGACAAGAAAGTGATTGTGTCTGGTACTGTATTAGATGTACAAGGTGATCCGATTATTGGTGCTAGTGTGTCGGAGAAAGATGTGCTAGAAAACGGTACAATAACAGACATGAATGGTTTTTTCAAACTCTCCGTTTCTTCATCTAAAGCACGATTGCAAATTTCTTATCTTGGTTATCAGACGCAAATAGCACGTGTTTCTGTGGGTAAACAGATCGCTATTGTTTTGGAGGAAGATACTAAAACGTTGGATGAAGTAGTTGTTATCGGTTATGGTGCGCAGAAAAAAGTAAATCTGACAGGGTCGGTAGCGTATATTAAGTTGGATGATCAGATGAATAGCCGTCCTATTGCTAGCGTTTCTGCAGTATTGAATGGATTGAGTGCAGGTGTAGGTGTGACGCAGTCCAGTGGTCAGCCTGGAACAGGGGCTACCATTCGTATTCGTGGTACGGGTACTCTGAATAATAGTAATCCGTTAGTATTAGTGGATGGAGTAGAGTGGGATATGGATGCTGTTAATCCCAATGATATTGAAAGTATCAGTATATTGAAAGATGCTTCTTCTACCGCTATTTACGGCTCACAGGGGGCTAATGGTGTTATACTTATTACGACAAAAAAAGGTTCTGGTAAACCACGCTTTAATTATAATGGTTACGTTTCTGTTCAGAAAGCTATTAATAAATTGAAGTTGGTGTCTGATTATGCTGATTATATGGATTTGGTAAACGAGACTGCAACTAACATTGGTAATGTACCTATTTATTCTCAACCTAATATTGATTTATGGAGAGCAGCTAAACAAGATCCGATGGGATTAAATGATTACGGAGTTCCTAATTACATAGCTTATCCTAATACGGAATGGTTTGATGTGTTATTTGATACCGGACTTTCACAAAGTCATCATATTTCGATGGCAGGCTCTTCTGATAAGATGAACTATTCGCTTGCATTGGGATTTTTAGATAATCCTGGAATTATGAATCATTGGGGGATTAATTCCGGGCAGAAAAAAGTGACAATACAGTCTCGTGTGGAAGGTAAAGTCGGAAATTGGCTTACTGTAGGAGCCAATGTGTATGGTAATAAAGAAAATGTAGGTGTTGCCGGTGTTGCTGGTGCTTTTCAATATTTAACGATAAGTGTTCCAGGTATTTATCCGGGAGAACCTGGTAAATATGGTATACCGGCATCAGCGGAAGAGTCGACAACTGCAAACAATGTGTTAACTTATCTTGACCGTCGTGGTAAGGATGAAAGATTCAATGCAACATTATCTGGCTATTTTATTGCTGATGTTTTGAAAGGACTGCAAGTAGAAGGTAGATATAATTACCAGATTTATCGTCAGGACGTGCATAAATGGGGAAGTTCTTCTGGAGTGAGATGGGATTATGTAAAAGATGAGGTACGTGAAGAGGCTTCTTTGAATCGTGCGACGATTTATAATTATGCATTGAAGTCGAAACGGGTGAATATGGATTTGCTCATTCGTTATAATACAACTTTGTGGAAGTATCATGATCTTGCCCTTTTAGCAGGTTATTCTGGCTCCCTTTATGATTCGGATTCTTTTGATGCAACCAAAGAGGGGATGAGTTCATGGTATTTGATTTATATGAATTCTGCAACAAAAATGAATTCAATAAATGGTTCGGCTACTAACTGGCGTATGCAATCATATTTTGGACGTCTCAATTATGCTTATCGAGGAAAATATTTGTTCGAAGCGAATGTTCGTTATGATGGTTCTTCCCGTTTTTCTCCTGATTCACGTTGGGGAGCATTTCCTTCTTTCTCTCTTGGATGGCGTCTCTCGGAAGAATATTTTATGGCCGGAACAAAAGATTATTTGTCAAATTTAAAATTAAGGCTCTCATATGGAAAGTCTGGAAATAATCGAACTTCAGATTATGCATGGCAGGGTACTTATGGTACAGCACCTGTTGTAATTGACGGTAAACAAACCATGGGGTTAGCGGTTTCAAAAATAGGAAACAACTATCTTGAATGGGAGTCTACCAAAGCTTTGAATGTAGGATTAGACTTTGGTTTCTTTGACAACCGATTGACCGGTGAGGTGGAGTATTATAATAAAAATACGACAGGTATTTTGTTTACTCCTTCCATTTATATGACGATGGGCTTTAAAACAGCAGCTACTGAGAATATAGCGGAAGTAAATAATAAAGGATTGGAAGTATCAATAAAGTGGAATAGTCATATACATGATTTCTGTTATAGTTTGGGAGGAAACTTTTCTTACAATAAGAATAGAGTTGAGAAATACAAAGGTGCATTGCAAAAGTATTGGGGAGAAGATGGACAATATGTAAATAACTTTGCAGAAGTTTCAGAAAATGGGTTTGGTGGTAGAATTGCTGAAGGGTATATGTTAGGTGAAACTTACATATATAAAGTATACCGTGGTAACGGAAATTATGATGGCAGTGGCATTTTAGACCTTAATGCCGGTCCGAAGGATGGTGTTATACGCACAGAGCAGGATATGGCGTGGGTAAAGATGATGATGGAATCCGGATATAAGTTTGCTGGAAATACGCAAGTCGCTAAGAACCAGTTGTGGTATGGTGACTTGATCTATCAGGATACAAATGGTGATGGTAATTATGGTGATTCTAACGATCAAGATTTTTCGGGACATTCTAATATGCCCAAATATTATTTTGGCTTTAATCTTTCCTTGTCATATAAAAATTTCGATTTCTCTGCTTTATTATCTGGAGCTGCCGGCTTCCATTTGATTTGGGTCACACAACCTGCTTTTACTACAGGCTATAACTCTTATCAGTTTATTGCTGATGATCACTATTTTTACGATCCGGAAAAGCCGACAAGTCCCAAAACCAATCTTACTGCAACTTATCCTCGTTTGGGTAATAAAAATGGAGTATCCAGTGACTTTTGGGAATACAGTGGTAATTATCTAAAGTTGAAAAATATACAGATTGGATATACTTTGCCACAGTATATCACAAGGAAGGTTAAGATTGAAAAGGTACGTCTGTATGCCAGTGCAGATAATCTAAAGACATGGACGAAATTTCCCGGAATGGATCCGGAAATTGGGACTAGCATTACCTATCCTTTGATGAAACAATGTGCGTTTGGTTTACAATTAACTTTTTAATAGCTATATATGAAACAAATTATATTTATATCATTGTTGTGTGTGTGTGCAATCTCATGTATTGATTTGGATACAAAATCTACGGCAGCCATAGGTAGTGCACAAATGTGGACTACAGAGGATTTGGCAGATGCAGGAGTTGCGGGTATCTATAAGGTTTTCTACCCTAATTCGGCGGTTACCACTGTTCCGGGAAAGATAGAAGCTATAGGACGTTTTAGGGTTGAAGCTGTCTCGTTTACAAGTAATGCACAGCATGAACCCTATCTGAAAAATATGTCTCCATCGGCAAGTGATGAATTCTTTGCTAACGAATGGAAAGCTGCTTATGAAGGCATTTATCGATGTAATGATGCAATAGCTAATTTACACAAAGCAACTATGTCGGAGGCTAAATATAAGCGCTTGGTGGCAGAATGTAAATTTTTGCGTGCTTATTTTTACTATTGGTTAAATGCTCTCTTTCAGGGAGTACCAATATATCTAGAACCGTTTGTGACAACTGAATGTACGAAAACACAAAACACAGTGGATGAAGTGTGGCAGGCTGTATTAGATGACTTGGATGATTGCATTGCAGAAGAAAATTTGCCCAATAATACATTAAAAGAAAACTATGGGCGTCCTTCTAAGGGATCGGCTTATGCATTACGTGGTATTGTGTATATTTGGAAAAAAGATTACAAGAAGGCGATAGCGGATTTTGAGCAGGTAGGAAAATGTGGTTATGGATTATGGGAAGGAGAATATATAGATTTCTTTAAGAAAGAAAATGAACGTGATAAAGAAATGATATTCCCTATTCAGTTTGATGCAGTTGTAGGATATAGTGATTGTATACAGGCTATATTTGGTTGCCGTTCTACCTTACAGTCAGTGACTTTTATACAGCCGAATGCTGATTTTGTGGATTCCTATCAGAATGCCGATGGCTCTCCTTTCAAATGGACTGATATTTTCCCCGATTGGGATAAATTGACGCCTGCGCAAAGGGAGATATTTTTTGTCCGAGATGGAATGAATACAAATATGAATACTGATTTCCAAAATGCGAAAAAATCCATTATCGGACGAGTGTCGCAAGCCATTTGGGATAAATATTATTTGAATGAGGGGAATGAAGCTAGAATTCTTACGGCATACTCTACCCGTGATCCACGCTTGATGCAGACTATTTTTGCTCCTTCTACCACTACACTTTGTTATGCTAATACAGGAGGTAAACAATCTGCTAAAACAGTTCGTTGGCCTTTTCTGATTGCTGGAAATGGAGATGCTGCTGGTGACCACTGGCCTGATGCACGTTACTATTGTAATTACACTTATCGAAAGTTTGTGGTGACGGATGACAGTAACCTTAACCGTATCATTTGTGATGAAGATTGGCCTTTGATTCGTTATACGAATATCTGGTTATTATATGCGGAGGCGTTAAATGAAGACGGACGTTTAGGGGATGCAATCAGTGTAGTGAATAGAATTCGTGAACGTGCTCATATGCCGTTACTTACTAATGGTGGTAGTGGTTACAATGCAGTAATGGGGAAAGAAGATATGCGCAAGCGTATTCAGTACGAACGTCGGGTTGAGTTGTGTGCTGAAGGCATAAACTTTCTCGACGAAGTGCGGTGGGGAACTTATAAAGAGACGAAGTTTCAAGGAAAAGAATCCAACAGTTTCAAAAATATGTGGGGAACTGTTGGTCATGGTATGTGGTATTGGAATGATTATCTGTGGCCTTGGCCGGTTCCCATGGCAGAGGTGCAGCGTAATCCGAATCTTGTTCCTACTCCGGGATGGCTTTATTAAAGAATGAATAATATGAAATTTAATTAATAAAATGAAGATAATCATGCATTTAAATAATATAATTATTTTACTGTTTTGTTTGGCGATCAATTGTTTTGCTTGTTCGGATGAGGAGGTAAAGTCTATAACCTCTGATTTCCCAAATCGGGAAGAAATGCCCCATCCGTGTTTGTTGCTAAAAGAGGGGGAAGAGGAAAAGATAAAACAAAATCTACAAAATTCACTCGAATTGAAAAGAGTGAGTGAGAAAGTTTTTATTCAAGCTAATAAATGTGTAAATACTCCTCCTTCTGAATATGTATTGACGGGTACACGTTTACTTTATGTATCTCGCCAGGTATTGCAGAATCTTTATTCTTTGTCTTATGCTTATAGGATGAGTAAGATGGATCTTTATCTGAATAGAGCTATTTCAGAACTGAATGCAGTATGTGCATTCAAGGACTGGCATCCGTCGCATTATTTGGATGTAGGTGAGATGACAATGGGCGTAGCTATCGCTTATGATTGGCTTTACCAATATTTGCCGGAAGAGACTCGGTTACTTGTTGAAAAGAGTATTGAAGAAAAAGCTTTTGATACGGCTTTGGATAAAGAGTATGATAATTTTTACAATGGATCTGGTAATTGGAATCAAGTATGTAATGCCGGATTGGTATTTGGGGCACTGGCTATTTACGATAAAGCTCCTGAAAAAGCCCAAAAGATTATAGATAAATGTTATGCGACTATTCCTCGTGCTTTGGAGGCTTACAAACCTGACGGCACCTATGGAGAAGGTTTCATGTATTGGGATTATGGAACAAGTTTTCAGGCTATGCTTAATTGTGCATTAGAAACTGTCGGTATGACGACTTTTGCAGATGCGAACGCTTTTGAGAAATCAGCAGAATATTATTTCCATATGGTAGGACCTTCCAGGAAGTGTTTTAATTATTCAGACTGTTCGGAAAAGGTGAGTACCAGTACGGCTATGTTTTATTTTGCCGCTAAAAAACAGGATCCTTCTTTGCTTTATTGGGAAATGGAACATATTAAAAATAATCTGGAAACCAATCGATTGCTTCCTTCTGTCTTGGTATATACAAAGGATTTGGATATATCTTCTATCCCTATCCCTGTTAAAAAAACTTATTTTGGTGTCGGTCTGACTCCCGTATATTTGACTCGTTCGGCTTGGGGGGACAATAATGCAGCTTTTTTTGGTGTAAAAGGAGGGAAACCGGATACTAGTCATGGGCACATGGATATAGGTTCTTTTGTATACGAAGTAAATGGTGTGCGATGGAGTGTTGATCTTGGGAATGCCAATTATGAGAGTGTAGAGGCTAAAACAAAAGATTTCTGGACGATGACTCAAAATTCGAATCGTTGGAGATTGGGGCGTTATGCAACTACGAGCCATAGTACTTTCTTTATAAATAATAGTCCTCAAAAAGTGGATGGTGCTGCTGTCTTTACAGAGACATTTGATGAAAAAGGTCAGCGGGGAGCTGAATTGGATTTAAAAGACACTTATAGCTATAATGCTGTGAGCGGTAGTAAGTTTTCATTAAATAAGTTCAAACGTAGAATTTATTTGTCTGATGATCGGAGTCTGACAATTGTGGATACTTTAAGAGCTGATGAAGGGTCAGCTTCTGCACAATGGCGGATGATTACAAATGCAGCTGTTACAATGGATAAAGACAAGAAAGAGTTTCTACTGACACAGGATACTAAACAATTGCGTGTTTGGGTGGAGTATGTCGGACTAAATCCCGAAGCGAAAAGTACTACGATTAATGCTAATACTAGTTTGGGGGAAAATGCGATAACGCCTGCTGCTACTGCCATTATATATCAGATAAGTATTCCAAAGAAAGATGTAGTGCTGAAAGTACATTTAGAACCCAAACAATAGTATCATGAAACACTTGTTGATTATTTTATTATTTTTTCTGATTGCGGGAAGCTGTCAGAAACGTCAGGAAGAAGAGTCTATGAAACAATTGATAGACAGAGTTATGCCTGTTGCTGTAGAACAATACAAAGGTATGGCTCAATTACTTCCAGAGGGGCAATTTCCTCGGTCCATAAGTGAGGATGGTAGACTAAAAACATCTAATAAATATTGGTGGTGTAGTGGATTTTATCCTGGAACTCTTTGGTATTTGTATGAGTATTCCGGTGATGAGGATATTTATCATTTGGCTGAAAAGTATACAGAAATGCTAGATTCCATTAAATATGTGACGAGTGATCATGATGTAGGATTCCAGTTGTTTTGCAGTTATGGTAATGGTTATCGTATTACCCGTTGTCCGGAATATAAGGAAGTATTAGTTCAGGGAGCAAAATCTTTAGCTACTCGTTTTCATCCTGTGATTGGGTGTATACAAAGCTGGGATTTTGATGATCCGGAATGGAGATTTCCTGTTATTATAGATAATATGTTAAACTTGGAACTCTTGATATGGGTGGCTGAACAAACCAACAATGATTCATTATATCATATCGCATGTAGTCATGCCAATGTCACTAAGAATAATCATTTTAGGAAGAATTTCAGTTGTTATCATTTAGTAGATTATGATCCTGCTGATGGGAGTACCCGGAAGAAGCAGACTGTTCAGGGGGTTAGTGATGAATCTTCATGGGCGCGTGGACAAGCATGGGCACTCTATGGATATAGCATGATGTATCGTTATACAAAAGATGATAATTATTTGAATCAGGCCAGAAACATTGCAAACTTTATAATGAATCATCCTGCTATGCCTCAAGATGGTATACCATATTGGGATTTTGATTCTTCTGCAATTCCGGATGATTATCGCGATGCTTCGGCTGCTGCTATTATGGCTTCAGGATTAATAGATTTGAGTAAATATGTATCTGAAAAGGAGAAAAACAGATATATAAATTTTGCTCAGAAACAATTGAGGACACTGTCGTCTGAAGAATACTTAGCAAGAGGTGGAACCAATCATTGTTTTTTGTTAAAACATAGCGTTGGTAGTTTACCGGGAAAATCAGAGGTTGATGTTCCACAAACTTATGCTGATTATTATTTTATTGAAGCTTTATTGAAGTATAAAAAAGAAGTATTGGACGAATAAGTTATATTTATGATACATTGAAACAGTCAATCGAAAGCATATATACAATCATTAAATCAATGTAAGATACTGATACAGGCTTTTGCAGTCATAAATTCCGGTCTATTTGGAAATAGCTAGTCGTTTCTTCTTGATTAATAATGGTGTATTCCCCAACAAATATAGCCGGGTGTGAAATACAACTCGGCTATATTTGTCTTGAAACTTTTCTATAAGGAATATCTAATTTCATTGCTAATAGGAAAATTCTTATATTTGCTGCAACTAATACTTAAACACCATAGTTGCAAATGGAATTTACAGAAGAGCAAATACTGTTGAGAGCTTTGTCACGAGGAGATGAGAAAGCTTTTGAGGTTTTGTTTATGCGTTATTTCCCGAGAGTGAAACGTTTTATATCCGGTTTGCTTCAGGATGATATAACGGCAGAGGATTTTGCACAAGATATTCTCCTCAAACTATGGCAGAAGCGTGAGGAGATGGCAAAAATCGAAAATCTGAATGCCTACCTTTATCGGACTTCCCGGAATGCTGTGTATCAGCATTTACGACATATACTTTTGGTGAATGAATATGGAGAAAAGCAACAGGAGAATCTTTCCCGTCAGCAGAATGAGGGTGCGGGAAACATCGAAGAAAATATGTTTGCCGAAGAATTACTGTTGTTGATACAGCATACGGTAGAGCAAATGCCCGCCCAACGAAAAAGAATTTATGAGATGAGCCGTAAAGAAGGCAAAAACAATGATGAGATAGCGCAACTGCTTGTAATAAACAAACGGACTGTAGAAAACCATCTCACACAAGCATTGGCTGATATCCGCAAGATGCTGAAGCACTTTTATCTTTTCTAAATAAAACCACTTCCTATTGACAAAAACTCTTCTTTTATTCTCCTTTCTCAAAAAAAGTAGAAAAAATAGCTTTTAGACTGTGTGTGTATTCTATCTCGTGCATCTTATTAATAAACGGATAAAATCATGAAGAAGAAAAGCATATCAGAACTAATACATTTTTTTGTTCGCCATCCCCTGCAAAACTCCTTGCAGATGAAGTTTTGGCGTTGGCTGGTTTCTCCTGCTGATGCAGAAGATAAAGAAGAAGCTATACAGGAAGAGTGGATGAATATCATCGCTGAACCTGATGAGGTCACCCGGCGTTCATGGTATGAGGTCCGGCGTAAAGCGGGACTTGCAAATCCGATAATAAAACCGCATTGGGAAATCAAACCACTTCTTCGCATTGCTTCTATGATATTAATCCCCTTATTTTCAGTGCTATTATCGTGGTATTATATAAATGATTATACTGATTCTTGCAAATTGGTAGAATATATTGTTCCCATGGGTGAACGGGGAGAATTGACTTTGCCGGATGGGACAAAGGTACAGATCAATTCGGAGAGCAGTATCATTTACCCGAAAAGCTTTCGAGGCGATACACGTACTGTTTATCTTTCCGGAGAGGCGAATTTTGATGTCCATAAGGATAAGAAACATCCGTTTATTGTCAAGACATCTTTGTTATCAGTTCGTGCTTTAGGTACGAAGTTTAATATACAGGCATATTCGGAAGACAGGAAAACGATTACAACTCTTGAAAATGGAAAAGTGCAAATCAATAACCTGCTGGCACCAGACAGCTGTTTTATTCTTACTCCCGGTGAACAACTTGAATACAATCACCTGACTAAGAATTATGAAAAACGAAAAATAGATGTGATGATGGCTTCCGGTTGGACACGTGGTGAATTGAATTTTGTCGATTGCCATCTGGAGGATATTCTGAACACATTGGGACGACATTATAATGTAGAAATAAAGGCAGAACCGCATTTATACACAAATGATTTATATACCATTAAGCTTAGAAAGGGCGAACCTCTTCAAGCAGCAATTCATATTGTAACAATGACCGTTGGAGGTATGGAAAGCAAGGTCACAGACAATAAGGTTGTGATACTGACAGCTGCTTCACCGGCGAATAAGAGTAAGAAAGGAGGTACCCATCCATAAAAAGGTTGGACAAAACTGATCCTTTTGTCCAACCCGAAATAAATACCGTTATCATTTAAAATTTTAGGAAATAGTGAACCTTAAATGTAGTATTCATTTAATATACAAAAGTATGAATTTTAATTCTTATTTTACTATAAAACATACCAGTAATTTGCGTATTTTATTGTTAACCTTATTCTTTATAGTCCCTTTGGGTACTATCTATGGGCAGAATCAGTTGATTACTATTGCCGGAAAAAATATAACTTTGTTGAAAGCTTTTGATGCTATTGAAAGTCAGACTCAATTAAGCATTACTTATAGTCGGACTAAAATAGATGTGAATCGGACATTGAGTGTTGATTTTAAGAAACAAAAACTCTCTATTGTTTTGGATAAGTTGCTCGCGGGAACGGGGTTTACTTACAAGATAGAAAAAGGGTATATCGTTCTGGTTCCCGTACCGGTAAAACAAGAGCAAACGGAAGCAACTTCGAAAAAGATACAAGGAGTGATTGTAGATACGAATGGAGATCCGGTGATTGGTGCCAGTATTCAGGAGAAAGGAGTGGCCGGGAAAGGTACAGTGTCTGATTTGGATGGAAAATTTAACCTGTCAGTTGCGTCAAATGCTGTATTACTGATTTCATATATCGGTTTTCAGTCTCTTGAAGTAAAGGTGGGAAATCGGACAAGCTTGTCTTTGGTATTAAAAGAAGATCATCAGTTGCTGGATGAAGTAGTCGTTATCGGTTATGGAACAATGGAGAAACGTGCTGTGACCAGCTCCATTACTTCCATATCTTCAAAAGATTTAGTGACTGGATTGGGAGGCTCTACCATTGCGACTGCTCTGAAAGGAAAAATCTCCGGTATGAATGTTTCCGAAACTTCCAGTCCGAATGCCTCTGCTAGTTTCCAGCTTCGTGGGGTAGCTTCCATCAATGCTTCTTCTTCCCCTTTGATTGTGATAGACGGAATTCCTGGTGGTGATTTGCGTTCTATCAGTCAGGAAGATATTCAATCCATTGATGTTTTGAAGGATGCCTCTGCAGGTGCTATTTACGGAACAAGGGCAGCTGGTGGTGTCATTCTCGTGACTACCAAGAAAGCGAAAGAAGGTCCTATCACATTATCATATACAGGCGAGCTGTCCACCGAACAAGTTTCCAGAAGACCACAGGTCCTGGATCGCGATGCTTTCGTGAGGTTCGGTGTAGGAACAGATTTGGGAGCGTCTACCGATTGGTACGGTGAACTTTTAAATGAGGGAGCACTTTCCCAGCGCCATGTTGTCACCCTTTCGGGAGGGAGACATACAGCCAGAATATATGCCACTATTATGGCACAGGATCAGAAAGGTATTGCGATAGGCGATAATCGTAAAGACTATTCGGGGCGTATCAATGCAAACTTTAATCTTCTCAATGACTTGCTGGAAATAGGCTTACATACAGAATATCGTGAAGCACATCGGGATCAGCGGAGCAGTAGTTCCTGTTTCGACATGGCATTGAAGATGAATCCAACGGAACATGTTTATGATAGTACTAGTGAAACAGGCTATAATGTATTGGTTGGTGGTAGTGAATATTACAATCCATTAGCGGAAGTTATGCTCAAGCAGACGGATAATGTTGATAAATGGCTCAAGGCGGATGCTACGGTAAAGCTCAATCTGCCTGCCGGATTTTCGGCACAAGCCACTCTCGGCTGGGAAGATCGCCAGTATCAGCAGACGCATTATGTATCCGCATTACACAGAACGTCTTTGAATGGAAGTTATAAAGGAAAGGGATTTCACGGATATAGTAAAACAGTCAATGTTTCTTTTGAACCTACCATTAATTTCATGCGTGTTTTTGCAGATGACCATACAGTCAGTGCGGTGGCCGGATATAGCTATTGGGAAAACAATTCTGAAAATTTTGATATGTCTAACTACGATTTCCCTGTGGATGGAGTAGGAGCTTGGGATATGGGAACAGGTAGCTGGCTTTCTGACGGAAAGGCGGCTATGTCGTCCCACAAATATCCTCGTGAACGTCTTATCTCCTTCTTTGGTCGGGCGAATTATAGCTATAAAGATCGTTATATGGTTACTGGAAGTGTCCGTCATGAGGGATCTTCCAAATTTGGAAAGAATCATCGCTGGGGAACATTCTGGGCTGTATCAGGTGGATGGCGTATATCCAATGAAGCCTTTCTGCGTGATGTCAGTTTTCTTGATGACCTCAAAGTACGTGTCGGTTATGGTGTGACGGGAAATAACAATTTCTCTGCAGGAGCATCCACGGCCATGTACTCCTCCAATTCAATGTGGCCTTATAACGGTACATGGATTACTTCTTATGGACCGGCTCGTAATGTCAATAATGACTTGCATTGGGAAAAGAAAGCAGAGCTTAACATCGGTTTGGATTATGCGTTTCTGAATAACCGGCTTTTTGGAAAGTTCGATATATATAAAAGAAGAGTTTCCGGAATGTTATACAATATCAGTGTACCCAATCCTCCCGCCGTTTACGAGAAAACGACCATGAATTATGGTAATCTTGAGAATACCGGATGGGAGTTTGAGATTGGCGGAGTGCCTGTTAAAACGAAAGACTTTAACTGGACAACTACCATGCGTCTATCCCATTCTTCTTCCAAAATTACCTCTTTGTGGGGGAATAATACTTACCAGGATCGTGTAGGATTCCCGTCACCGGGAACGAACGGATCAGCCGGAAGAATTGAAGCAGGAACAAAGATCGGAAGCTATTATATCTGGAAATATGCCGGTATCACGGATAATGGAAGATGGCTTCTGTATGATAAGAACGACAATGTGATTCTTAGCGATAAGAAGACCTATGATGACAAGCGGTACATCGGTAATGCTATTCCTGCATTGATGGTATCATGGGATCATACCTTCACTTACAAGAACCTCTCTTTAGGTATCAACCTGCGTAGCTGGATCGATTTCGACGTGTTTAATACCATAAATATGTACTATGGACTTTCTGAAGTAGCAGGCCAGAACGTTCTTCGCAATGCGTACATTGACAACCGGCACATCAAAGAAGTAAAGCAGCTTTGCGATTACTGGCTTGAGGACGGCACTTTCTTAAAGATAGACGCCATTAGTCTGGGATATTCTCTTAACATGAAAAAGTGGCAGAAATATATAGATAAGATTGATCTTTACCTGACCGTCCGGAATGTGGCATGTTTCACGAAATATTCAGGACTTAATCCGGAAGTGAATGTCAACGGACTGGACCCTGGTTATGAATGGTTTAATAATATTTATCCTGAAACTCGTAGATATACCGTTGGTATGAAAATCCAATTCTAATATTAAAGTACCTATAAACTAATAAAATGATATGAGACGAAATATTTTAATCATTATCTCCTTCCTCACCCTTCTGGTGTCATCCGGTTGTACAAATCTGGATGAGAAGTGGTATTCCGAAGTCACTCCGGACACTTATTTCACGTCTAAGGAAACTGTTTATTCTTTCTTGGTACGCTCTTTCACACATTGGCGTTGGTTTCACGGATTCGACCGTGCCATTCTTCAAGAATGTACAACAGATGAGATGTGTGTCACACAAAAAGGAATACATTACAATGATGTCAGATATTCCCAACTGCAGCATCACGACTGGACACCTCTTCACCCCAACAACGAAGAAACCTGGCGTGGGGTAGGCATGGGAGTGGCAATGGCTTTAGCTTGTAAGGAAGACTTATCCGGTGTGGATTATGTATCACTGGGCATGACGGAAGAATTGAAAGCAGATCATCAGATGCAACTTCAGACATTGGTTGCCTATTTTTATCTGCGGGGACTTGATTTCTATGGGGGTATGCCTATTTACCGGCGCTCTACTACCGAGGAAGTTCCACGTTCCACTGCACGCGAAACCTTTAATTATGTGGAAGAACTGTTGCTTGCCGCTATTCCCAAATTAGAGAAAAAAAGAGCAGATATGCTGGAAGAAGGCTATTTACGTCAAGGAACTGCCGCCGCCCTTCTTGCTCAGTTATATTTTAATGCGGAAGTCTACATGGGAGAGAACCGTTTTGCTGAATGTGCGCAGGTCTGCCAGGATCTATTAGATGGCAAATACGGTTATTACGAATTGGAGGAAGACTGGTTCGGTCCTTTCACTTTCGACAATAATAAATCTAAGGAAGTAATGTGGTCTGTTCAGTCGCAATATGCAAAAGGCACTTTGTTTCAATGGCAGTTCGAACGCTATAATCATTATAATGCAAAGAACTATTTTGATCTAAGCGGCTATTCTTCTACTAATGGTATGCATCTTCAGCCGTCTCTTAAACCCAATGGCGATCCCTATACGGATAAGCTTGGGCGACCTTTTGCCAAGTTCAATAATAAAGATCTTCGTAAAAAATTGTACTTGTATAAAGGGAATGGGAAATACGAAGGAATGTTCCTTTATGGAAAATTACAGCGTACATCAAGAAGTGGCACAGAGGTGAAGTGTACGGGACTGTACGAATATCCGGGTGAGGTTCTTGAATTTGTCGATCAGGTGGCACAATTCAAGAAAGTGAAAGACGGAGAATATTCTTCAGTGAATGAGCTTCCCTCCAATATAAGTACCGGGGAAGAGAATTCCGGAATACGTTTGTGCAAACTACCGGTTCCCGACAATATCGACAAAACCATTGCTTTTAATCCGGATTATCCGGTTATTCGTTTTGCTGAAATCTATTATATGCTTGCTGAATGTAAATATAGAAGCGGCTATAAAAAAGAAGCAGCCAATCTTTTCAATGAAGTGCGTAAACGCAATTTCGAGAATAAAGCCGATCCTGATCCGGTGACCGAAACGAATATCGACAAGTACCGGATTCTTGATGAGTGGATGGTCGAGTTTCTGGGTGAACAGCGTCGTCGTACCGATCTTCGTCGTTGGGGGTTGTATACAACAGGTTCCTGGTGGGATCATAAACCTACTAACGACGATCATTATGAGCTTTTTCCTATTCCGGAAAAGTCAATTTCTGTCAGTAATGTCTTGAAGCAAAATCCGGGATACGGAGGCGGCAATGAAATGACTAAAGAAGAAGCCGGTATCTATAGTGTGAAACAAATCGATTAATCAACTATTAAAGAATAATATAATGAATAGCAAGATATTTTTTTTAGGAGCCATCATGTTGCTGCCTACATTCGCAAGTTGCCAACAAGAAAAGCCTTTTCCTGATGATGCAGTAGATAAAGTGTATGAATACCTTCCGGAGTGGCAGGCAGGTTATTTGGATATTCATCAGATTAGTACCGGAAGAGGTAATGCAGCCTATCTTATTTTTCCGGATGGGACTACCATGTTATTGGATGCAGGAGATTTAGGAGTACATTCAGGCACACAGGAAATTATGAAAGCAGTGCCTAATGATTCTAAGCGGCCTGCCGAATGGATTGCTCAATATATAAAACATTTCTCATTGCCATTAAAAAATAACGGAGCACTTGATTATGCCTTGCTCACTCACTTTGATACGGACCATATCGGACAGAATGGAAAACTGGCAATCGAAAAAGTAGGACTGGATTACAAACTTACCGGAATCACTCATGTTGGTAATCTTCTCAATATTTCCACTTTGATAGATCGTGGTTATCCTACTTATGATTATCCGACAGCAGCTAAAGTCTCTGGTGCTCATATCTCAAACTATAAATTATATGTTGCCGCTCGTGACAGGGAAGGTAAAAAGAATGAGGGATTTGTAATAGGAAGCAATAGTCAGATCAAACTCTTGAAAGATCCGGGCTCTTATCCTACATTCGAAGTACGTAATATCGTGGGTAATGGTAAAATTTGGACAGGTAGCGGAACAACAGCCAAAGAGCTTGTGCCTTCTACAGCCTCTTCAAGTGAACAGTTGAACGAAAACCGTTGCAGTTGTGGAATTCGTATCACATACGGTAATTTTGATTATTTCTCCGCAGGAGATATTCTGGGCGTAGAAAAAGCACCGGAATGGTTTGATATAGAAACGCCGGTAGCCAGATTGCTCGGTGAGACGGATGTGGTTGTTGCCAATCATCACGCTTATTCTGATGCTATGTGCGATACCTACATTTCCCAAGTGAAACCACAAGTCTATGTAATTCCCGTATGGGATTACTATCACCCTCAACCGGCAACGTTGAGCCGGATGCTGTCTCAAACTCTTTATCCTGGTGAACGGTCGGTTTTTGCTGCCGGTATGGTAGACAGTAACAGGAGCAGACTGGGTGAAGACGGCTTGAAGATAAAGCCTGCCGGACATGTTGTTACGCGTGTTTATCCGGGTGGAGAGAAGTTTCAGATCTTTGTATTAAATGATCGGAATGAAGCTTATGAGATACTATATAAAACAGGTGAGATTAAATCTAATAATTGATGAACATGAAAATTAAAGATTCAATAGTCTGGACAGCTTTTCTGGCTGTGATGGCAATCATAATGTTTCCGTCATGCTCTGACGAACATGAAGCCGTTATATTGGAAATAACAAATAATGAGATTATTCTTCAGGCGGAAGGTGATCCGGTTCAGGTGGAGGTGAAGTCCAATACCGAGTGGCGAATTGATTTTGTAGAATCAACCTGGTTCTCTACGGATATACGTGGAGCCCAGTCATCAAGAACTTATTTCACTGTGACTTATGATGAGAATATCAGTGATTCCGAACGTTTCTGTGATATTCGTGTGTTTACGAAAGATGGTAAGACTGCGGATGTAATCAAGATAAAACAATTATCCCGTTATCCATTTATTGTTCCTGCCAGTGATAAGATGGAGCTGTTTACTAAAGGAGGTGAATATGAAATGGAAATCTCTACCAATGTGCCCGAAACGGATATCGTTATTACGCCAACGGTGAACTGGGTGCAGGAGTATAGGATAAGTGATGGAAAGCTTTATTTTAATACGGAAACAAATTCGCAATCACCCCGTACAGGAAGTATTGTGTTGAGTTATGACGATCAGTACCAGCGTAAGGTCACGGCTACCATTAATCTCTCGCAAGCATATTCTGAATATGCGAATGCGGAACTTGTCAGTTATCCAACCGTACATGGTTATGCTGTCGGTGGAATTACTAACAATGTATATGTTGAAGGAACCATCGTAGCCAATGGCACTTCGAAGAACTTCCCGAGCAATCGCTATGTCATTCAGAATGAGGCAGGAGAGACAGTTGTGTTTGAGTCCGAATCTTTAATTACGTTTGCACAATTTGCCAAAGTGTCATTGTGTCTGAAAGATGGAATGATAAGAGAAGAATCAGAGGGTAGCTTTACTTATAGACTGATTAGCGGTATCACTGCTGCCCACGTAATCAGCTCGGAACTTTCTACCTTCACAATTCCTGAAAGAACGATTGCTGAACTTACGGATAATATGGTATTTAGTCTTGTGACCCTGAAAGATGTCGAGATTGCATCTCCGGTAGGTGCATTCACTAATTTCAAGACTACTGACCCGGGAGCTGCCGATCGTAAGATTAATAAAAACTATTGGGTAGAAAAGTTCCCTGCATATTACAGATACTATCCGACCTGTATAAGAGATAAAAACGGTTCTAATACATATATGCTTACTGCGTTTGAAGCTCCTTATGCTCACGAAACACTTCCTAAAGGTTCGGGAAGCATAACAGGAATGGTGGCGAAAGTGAAACTTACAAATTTCGACATCTCTGAAAGCCGGTTATGTATTCTTCCGCTTAACAGAGAAGATATTAACATCAGTGATATAAACGAGATCACTTCTGTGCTTGTAGAATGGGATTGTAATGTACCCGATTGGAAAGAAATAGGCTCTTCTACTTTTACGGATTACCATCCTACGGGTGGCGAGGCATCGCAGGCGAATGCTCTTCTTAGCAAAGACGGAAATAAATATTTCCAGCAAACCTATGCAGACTACATTCTGGGATTCCAGGATGATTTCAGAGGAGATGTTAACCTTAACACGACCGATGGATACTATGGTCGTATGCGAGGCGGTGCTTTTAATAGTAAACCGTGGTCTACAAGTTCATATTTCTACGTAGACAAAATATCGACAGTAGGTATTTCTACATCCTTGTCTCTTCAGGTTGAAATGAATGCAAGTTGGGGAGGTGGCCCTGTTGCAGTGGTTGAATATGCTTATTCGATGAATGGTGAATGGATTAAAGTAGATAATTCAGAGTTTACCATTCTGGGACAGTTTGATAGAACGGCTGCAGGTGGACAGACGGAGAAGAACATTCCTGGTTATAAAGTCTATGACTTTAAGTTGCCGGATGCCTTATTGAACCGTGATAATATTTGCATCAGATTGCGACCGGTCAGACTCCCGGCAGGGGTATCCAGCTTCATGCCGCTTAGACTTGCTAATATCTCAATCAAATACAACAAATAATCAATAGGGAATATATATAAAATAATCGGAAGCAATAAAGGACATATCCTGATTGCTTCCGATTATCTTTTTATATGTGGATCTTGAACGATCTCTATTCAAAAAGAACGATATCTTATTTCTCCAACAATTCTTCTTTATTTTTCCAACAAATCCTTTAAGAAGTCGTCCAACTCCTTATCCAACCCTTTCAGCAATTCATCATTCACCAGTATGGTATCGTCGTCAATCAACAGCAATTCTGCTACGGTTTCTTTCTCTTCATCTACCAAAACGAAAGAATAAGGTTTTAGAATAGTCACTTTGTCGAAATCTCCGGCATCCTTCATTCTGCAAAGAATGTTGCGAAGAGAAGGTTCCACGTTTTCAAGGAAATCATCCCCTTCATAAGTAGCCCATTCTTCGATCATGATGTTTGCCAGTTCTTCATCATCATCGTTGTAAATATTAAGTTGTCCCGATGCCTGATCCGGTTGGAGATGGATATCGGTTACAACTGTTTGTTCACAGCTACATACATATTTAGCGACTGCCTTTTGGATAGCCGATTCGATAATAGATAATGATTGTTGGCTCAATTTCATGGGTTCCTTCTTTTTATAAGTTCAAAGGTATAAAAAAAATAAGATTTGATACACAATTTCCTTAAAAATCATCATTAAATCGGCTCATTTGCAATTTTAACTTGGGTAATTGAGCATTTCTCTCCTTTAGTTCAGCTAAATACAAAGTAGTAAGATAATAATTCGGCACATCATCAATGGTAGCTTGAGGGCTATCTGTGATGTTCTTTTTATCTATTTTTTTAGCTAGTTGTTGTGCCTTTTCTGCCCATTCTTCTGCTTTAGCCAAACTATCTTTCATTTCGTAGTAAACAGCAATGTTGAGAGCTGCCCGCATTTTTTTCTTTTGGTTCTTGGTACCTTCGAAAGCCTGACGCCAAAGTTCGTATGCGTCGTCCCATGAATTTTCGCGTACATAAATGGCAGCGTCACGCATAGGAACCGAACCACCAGTATAAAGATACCGTGTTCCTTTTTTCCAAATAGGGACAATATTTTTCACCGGAACCGTTCCCGCGAATGCTGCCGCTTCTTCCAGCATCTGCTTGTCGGGAATCATGCGAGTGGCGGCTTCTATGGCTGTACCTCCAAACTCCTCCCAAAAAATGCTATCATTAGGATGGAGCGTAGTCATCGGTCTGCTACGTTCGGGAAGATAAACTTTCACCGTGGGATAAACTTTCACGTCTACCGCTCCTTGAAAGCAGTTGAACTCATCCAGATAACGGACAGTCTTTGTTGCTTTGAGTTGCAGGTTTTCCAGTGCAATAATAAAGTCCACTCCCAGGTTAGAAGTCAGTTGACGCACTTCCTCCTGGCTCAATGTACTTTCGCGGGCCAGTTTATCATTGGCGCGTAAGGCAGAATCACAGATAACCACCTCATCGAAGTAGTTCTGCTGTGCTATTTCTTCTGCCAGTGATTCAGTGGCTGTCTTAGGATCTCCATTGGCATAAGCTGTTGCACGACTTATCAATGGTGTACCTTCTTTAATTTTTTCAGTCTCTGTTATCAGTTTATTATCCGGGGCGTCGCTGGTGTTATTCACAATAGCTACTTTCCGGAGTTGCGGAGGAAAGCTCAAGTCGGCAGGTTGCAGATAATCAATGGGGATCTGTTCCAGACTCTGACAGCTACCCAGAGTCAGCAGGAATAAAACGATGAAAACCAGTGAATAAGATTTTGCCATAGTTTTGTTCTATTTAGTAATTTGAACAAAAGTACAACTTTGGAAGAATAAAAGAAAGTCTCAAACAGTTTTTAACCGTTTGAGACTTTCTTTTATAAGTTGAATATAGAGAGACTATGCCATAAAGCACATTACCCTACAATTTCCAACCTTTAATTTTTAATTATTAATTAATCAAAGGTTCTTTCCGTGGCAGTTTTTATACTTTTTCCCGCTTCCGCATGGACAAGGATCGTTACGACCTACTGTCTTCTCTGCACGAATCGGTTCACGTTTCTGCTGTTCACGAGTATCCTGACTTGCAGCAGCCTGCTGGTTCGGATCACTCAAATTTTCTTTGTTTTCGCGATACTTGCTCATATCCTGGCGTTGTTCAGGAGCAGCCTGACGCACTTCTACACGGCGTGCAGCTGATTCATCCGGAGCTTCCTGTACAGGAATTTGTCCACGCATCAAAATAGATATAGTCTGGTTATTGATCTTGTTCACCATAGCGTCAAACAAAGTCACAGATTCCAGTTTATAAATCAATAGCGGGTCTTTCTGCTCGTAGCTTGCATTCTGTACGGAATGTTTCAGTTCGTCCAGTTCGCGCAAGTTTTCTTTCCATGCTTCGTCGATTACGTGGAGCAAGATTGATTTCTCGAACGACTTCACCACTTCTTTAGATTCCGATTCGTAAGCCGCTTTCAGGTTACAAGAGATATTATACATCCGTTTACCGTCTGTAATAGGAATCAGGATGTTTTCGTACATGTGTCCCTGGTTTTCATATACCTGTTTGATAACCGGGTTAGCGATCTGTGCCAGACGTTCAGTTTTGCGTTTGAAGTTATCCATCGCAATGTTGAAAGTCTTTTCGGCCAACTTTTCTTTTTTCTCGTTACGGAATTCTTCTTCAGTGAACGGAGTTTCCATTGCTAATGTCTGAAGCAGTTCCATTTGGCAGCCTTCATAATCATTGTTTTCGATAGCATTGGCACAACGGTCCCAGATCATGTTCACGATGTCCATACCGATACGTTCACCCATCAAAGCGTGGCGACGTTTGGTGTAAACCACTGTACGTTGCTTGTTCATTACGTCGTCATATTCCAACAGACGTTTACGAATACCGAAGTTGTTTTCTTCCACTTTCTTCTGTGCACGTTCGATGGAGTTGGAAATCATCTTGTGTTCGATCATTTCGCCTTCCTGGAAACCGAGCTTGTCCATTACACTGGCAATACGGTCAGAAGAGAACAGACGCATCAAATCGTCTTCCAGTGATACGAAGAATACAGAAGAACCCGGGTCACCCTGACGTCCTGCACGACCACGCAACTGGCGGTCTACACGACGGGATTCGTGACGTTCCGTACCGATAATTGCCAAACCGCCCGCAGCCTTCACTTCCGGACTTAACTTGATGTCGGTACCACGACCAGCCATATTGGTAGCAATGGTTACTGTTCCGCTTAAACCGGCGGTAGCAACGATGTCCGCTTCTTTCTGGTGCAGTTTGGCGTTCAATACCTTGTGCTCAATCTTACGCATGGTAAGCATCTTGCTCAACATTTCGGAGATTTCTACCGAAGTAGTACCCACCAATACCGGACGTCCTGCTTGAACCAATTTTTCGATTTCCTCGATAACAGCTTTATACTTTTCGCGTTTCGTCTTGTAAACGCGGTCGTTCATATCCTTTCTTGCAATCGGACGGTTGGTCGGGATCACGACTACGTCCAATTTGTAGATATCCCAAAGTTCGCCTGCTTCCGTTTCAGCAGTACCGGTCATACCGGACAGTTTGTGATACATACGGAAGTAGTTTTGCAAAGTAATTGTTGCAAAGGTCTGCGTAGCAGCTTCCACTTTCACACGTTCCTTGGCTTCGATAGCCTGGTGCAATCCGTCAGAGTAGCGGCGACCTTCCATGATACGGCCTGTCTGCTCGTCTACGATCTTCACCTGTCCGTCGATCACTACATATTCATCATCTTTCTCGAACATGGTGTAAGCCTTCAACAGCTGGTTGATGGTGTGTACACGTTCCGATTTGATGGCATAGTTTGTCAGAAGTTCATCTTTCTTTTCAAGCAGTTGTTCGTTGGTCAGATTCAGGTTTTCCAATTCCGAAAGTTGTCCGGCGATGTCCGGAAGCACGAATAATGTCGGGTCTTCAGAGTTACCGGTAATCAGGTCTACACCCTTATCTGTCAGGTCTACGCTATTCAGTTTTTCGTCAATTACGAAGTACAGCGGATCAGTCACTTCATGCATACGCTTGTTGTTCTGTTCCATGTAGATCTCTTCCGTCTTGAGCATACCTGCCTTGATACCCTGTTCACTAAGGAACTTAATCAAAGCCTTGTTTTTCGGCAATGCCTTGTGGCTGCGGTATAAAGCGAGGAATCCTTCTTCCACCTCTTTCTTATCGTTGGATGCGATCAGTTTTTTTGCTTCGGAAAGATATTTGGTAGCCAGTACCTTTTGTGCCTCTACCAGACGTTCCACTAGCGGACGGAGTTGCTCGAACAACTGGTCATCGCCTTTGGGTACAGGACCGGAGATAATCAACGGAGTACGTGCGTCGTCAATTAATACCGAGTCGACCTCATCGACGATGGCATAATTGTGCTGACGTTGTACAAGGTCTTTCGGGCTGATAGCCATGTTGTCACGCAGGTAGTCGAAACCGAATTCATTGTTTGTACCAAAAGTGATATCTGCCAGATATGCCTGACGACGTGCGTCGGAGTTCGGCTGATGACGGTCGATACAATCTACGCTCAAACCGTGGAACATATAAAGAGGACCCATCCATTCGGAGTCACGTTTGGCGAGGTAATCATTCACGGTAACTACGTGTACGCCGTTTCCGGTCAATGCGTTGAGGAATACCGGGAGTGTAGCTACCAATGTTTTACCTTCACCGGTTGCCATTTCCGCAATCTTACCTTTATGCAGAACGACACCACCAAAGAGCTGTACATCGTAGTGAACCATGTTCCACAATGTGTCGTTACCACCGGCTACCCAGTGATTCTGATAGATGGCCTTGTCGCCTTCGATGCGTACGAAATCTTTTGTAGCAGCCAGTTGACGGTCGAAGTCGGTAGCCGTTACGACGATTTCTTCATTTTCTGTAAAACGTTTGGCAGTAGCCTTTACGATAGAAAAAGCAACAGGCAGTACTTCGTCCAGTGCTTTTTCATATTTTTCCAGAATTTCTTTTTCTGTCTTATCGATTTGTGCGAAGACTTCTTCGCGGTCTTCCAGTTCGAGAGTTTCAATGCTTGCCTTCAACTCTTCCACCTTCGCACGTTCAGCAGTAGCCGATTCATGGATATATTTTTTGAGTTCTTCCGTTTTGGCACGGAGGGCGTCGTTGTCTAGTTTTTCAATCTCCGGGTAAGCAGCTTTGATCTTTTCCACCCAGGGCTTGATTTCTTTCATGTCTCGTGTGGATTTGTTTCCGAAAACCGAGCTTAAAAATTCATTAAATCCCATGTTATATTATTTAGTTTATTATTTATTTCAATTTCAACGCGGATTAACGCCGATTTACACAGATTAAAGGAAAGATTAAATTGGATTTTTTTTAATCCGCGTAAATCTGCGTTAATCCGCGTTGGGGAATCTTTATATCAAGAAACCTCCGCAAAGTTACATTAAAATGCTGATTTATTTATGTTTTGCTCCCTGTTTTTGTGAGTAAATTTTTACCGCAGGTCGGTAATAGGAGCAGAAGTACAGGCGTTGGGAGCCCGGATGCGCATAAAATGTGCCAGTGTAGGCGCAATATGGTCGATGGTTACAGGTGTCTGGATAATGGCCGGTTTCACGGAATGTCCCATGAAAATCAGCGGTGAGGGAATATAGGAATGACGTACCACCTTGTTGTCGCCGCCGTTCTCGTTGACGATAGTCCATCCGGGGAGGACGTCGATTACGAGGTCACCCGAACGTTTGCGGTGGTAGCCGTTACGTATTTTGTAGATTTCCGGAGTCCATGAACCCAGCAATAGCCGGTTAGCCGAATAGGCTTCGTTCACTCCGCTGAACTGCATCAGGAATTCTGCTGACTTTTGTTGGATCTCTGCCAGATTCAGTTCTTTCTTTTCCAATAACTTATGATTCAGATAAATCTGCTGGTTATGGTGAGCTTCCACATACTTTCCTTCGCCATACGTAGCCATCAGGTACATATTCAATAGAGCCGCACAACGGTTGAGGTAAAACTCTCCGCCGGGCACTTTGTACAATCCCGAATCAGGCGATTCGCTGTCTATATATCCGGTGGAAGTGACGAAAATAAGTACATTTTGTAGTCCTACTTTCTTATCAAGAACTTCGAGCAGGTCGGCAATGCTGCGGTCAAGACGCACGTAGGTGTCTTGTATTTCCATAGCACATTCCTGTACGGATTTGTGCGCATAGTTTCCAGCATAATAAGTGAGTGCCAATAAGTCAGTAATGTCATCCATGCCGATGGAGCTTTTGTTCAATGCTTCTTCGGCAAGCGCATTCACTTCATCATTCACAAAAGGGCTGGCGATGAAGCGGCGGTATTTATTACTGCGGTCATCATCAAATTTATATTTGAAGAGCATATCCCGCCAATCTGGCAGGAAAGTGTACATGCCCCGGGGAAATATGGGTTCCCATGTCATACCGGCAATACGGAAATCGATCGCTTGACGGTCGTTATATTGGCTTGCCCACCACGGAAACTCTCCATAATAGGTGGTTCCACTCCATTTTCCGGTGTTGGGATTGAGCCAGAAAGCAGCGTTTCCGGCATGTCCGGCTGCAAAAAGTGCGGCATCGCAATCAGGTGCAATGGCATATACGAGTCCTTTGCCTTGTGTCGCTATTTTCAGCTCGTCGGCAATGGTTGAAGTCAGTAGTTTGGTGGGGGCGACAGTCTGGTCGGTGTAATACCCCATAAATGCCGTGTCGTCTGTGCTGTTGACGGGGCGAAGGGTAGAGGCATCCATCCAGCGTTGAGAAATAATTCCGTTCATGGAAGGCGTCGTACCGCTATAAATAGCCGCTATGGCAGAAGCGCGGTCTATACCGCAGAAGGTATATTCGGCGTTATGGAACACTCTTCCCTCTTTCCAAAGACGTTTGAAGCCTTTCTCGCCGTAGAGTGACGAAAATGCTTCCAGATAGTCCGTACGTAATTGGTCAATCGTCAACCCTACCACTAATTTAGGGGCGGCAGGCAGTGACTGGGCTTGTAGCCCGGTGAAAGTCAGTACGGTGATGAGGGAAGTTAGTAGTCCTTTCATTATTTCTTTTTAGATGTCACAATCAGATTGCTCGCTGAACGTATCAGCAAAACGAGTGCCAAAGGTACAACAGCAAAGTCAAATCTTTGCGGAATTACAGGAAAAAGCACTATAAAAAGTGTTAAAACTGCCAGATTCAGGGTTAAATACCAACATTTCTTCCCTTTTCGGACACAATATATAATGTATGGCAAGAAAAGAAGTTGTCCCGGATGGAATACCAATAATAGGAAATTGGAGCTGACTGCCGGGTGTTGGGAGAAGAGCGCGAGAAATGCAAGGACACATCCCACAATACCTGCTATCCCAAAAAGGAAGAGGTCGATTCCCCATAATCCGGTTCTCCGGCGGATTCCATAGATGGTGGCGGCGGTTGTCAATATAAATAAGAGTAAGGTGCATTGAAGCGGAGTAGGCATCCAGCCGCTTTCATCCGGTTCGGGAGTGGCATCGACTACCAGCTCGTTGGCCGTTATGAGTGGACGCTGGATAGAATCGCTTTTAATTTGTGCACCGTCGAAAGCATCCATCAGGTAGAAAGGGGCAAACATCATCTGACGTTGTGTGATGGGCTGGTCGGCTTCACTTCCGATACAGAGATCAATGCCGAAACGTGCCCATGGATGTCCTTTGCAATACTGATGTACAATGTCGCGGAAAGTGAGGGAGCCATCCTGTGGTTCTGCGGGATAAATCACTTTTCCTGCAATGCTTTCTTCTATCTTGTCCCGGGGGCGGGTAGCACAATTGTCGTAAAAGAAATTGTAACGGTATACCCGGTTTTCCGGACGATAATTTTCTTGTAATAACCGGATTAGTTCTGTCTTTTCTTCATCGGTCAGATTCAGCGTTTGCTGCCATACGCTGCGTCCGAAAAATGCGTATTCAGCTGCAAAACGTTCATAATCCGTTGCTCCCAGTTGGTAGTCTGTTTCTCCGAGCGAGAAGCGGAAGATGAAGTTGGGAGTGTTGAAACTGAACAGTCCGTAGTTGAATACAATGTCAATCCCTTGTGAAGGATTTTCGTAACGGATGGCAGTGTGTCCGAATAGGGAATATATTTCCTCTCCGGGGGCACAAGTCAACAGGCTCAAACGGATGGAGTCGTTGTTGTTGGCAGATGCTTGTCCGGTGGGCAGAAGCAACAGGAAGAAGGAGAGGATGATGTATGAGAAAAACCGTTTCATTAGCTGGTTCGTTTTATTTCGGTGGCAAATATAGAAAGAATAGTTGGATTCGGGAAAACGGAGCCTCTATTTTATCAGAACAGAGGCTCTAATTGGGGTAAACAGAGGCTCTGTTTAGGTGAAATAGAGCCTCTGTTCGGGCGTCAAATCTTTGCGAAATACCGGACACCCTAGTGGACACCCCTGATGGTTGTGTAATGGGCTGTTACTTATGCGGTTATAACGCCTGGAAAAAAGAGGGCGGACACCCTAACGAGCATATATAAATAATAAATATTAATAATCTATATAAATATAGTTCGCTCAACACACTTTTTCTGTGTTCTGTGAATGGAAAAATAAAGATAATTCTCTCTCGATGCTTCAATTTCTCTTTTTTTGCCTTACCTTTGCGCTCGCTAAAGATGAAAATGCATTGAATTTAATTATCGACATAGGAAATACGATGGCAAAGGTGGCTCTCTTCAATGGCGGAGAGATGGTGGAGGTATTAACCGAATCCAATCAGTCGCTGGATTGTTTGAAAGCACTTTGTTCCAAGTATCCGGTTGAGCAGGGGATTGTGGCTACTGTCATAGATTTAAGCGAACGGATACTAGCCGATTTGGCAGCTTTGCCGTTCCCATTGTTGTGGCTCAATCATCAGACTCCGCTTCCGGTTGTCAATCTGTACGAAACTCCTGAAACATTGGGGTACGATCGTATGGCTGCCGCAGTTGGTGCTAATGAGCAATTCCCTCATCGGGATGTGTTGGTTATTGATGCCGGAACTTGCATCACTTATGAATTTATCGACTCAAAAGGTCAGTATCATGGTGGTAATATTTCTCCCGGTATGCAGATGCGTTTTAAAGCACTTCATCAGTTTACGGGGCGTTTGCCTCTGGTGGACACCAATGGGCGCAAACTCCCGATGGGACGGGACACCGAAACGGCTATACGTGCCGGAGTGATGAAAGGGATGGAATACGAAATTTCAGGTTATATTGAGTCTATGAAGCATAAATATCCTGAACTTTTGGTTTTTTTAACGGGCGGAGATGAATTTTCTTTTGATAGCAGCGTAAAAAGTATCATCTTTGCAGATAGATTTTTAGTGTTGAAAGGATTAAATAGAATTTTAAACTATAATAATGGTAGGATTTAAACACACACTTTGTGCGCTTTTGCTCACGATGGTTACCGGAATGGCAATCGCTCAAAATAATACAAACTCTCCTTATACACGATATGGCTATGGCGACTTGTCCGATCAGAGTTTCGGTAACAGCAAGGCGATGGGGGGAATTGCTTTTGGACTTCGGGATGGAGCACAGATCAATCCACTGAATCCTGCTTCGTATACAGCCATTGACTCATTGACATTCCTCTTTGAAGGAGGTGTCAGTCTGCAAAATATGAATATTAGCGGTAGCGGTGTGAAACTGAACGCTAAAAACTCCAGTTTTGACTATCTGGCTATGCAATTCCGTTTGCATCCGAGGATAGCGATGAGTATCGGATTATTGCCGTTCTCCAATGTGGGATATTCAGTGTCGGATAGCAAAGTTGATAATGGAGTCAGTCAAACCCGGAGTTTTACAGGAGATGGGGGATTGCATCAACTTTATGGTGGTATTGGTGTGAAAGTACTTAAGAATCTTTCTCTGGGTGTGAATGCTTCTTATTTTTGGGGAGATATAACACGGACGCGGACTATCATTTATCCCGCGACATCGGAGTCTTACTCTTATATACAGCAGATGGGGGTATCTATTTCAGACTATAAACTGGATTTTGGTACACAATATACATTGGATTTTAATAAGAAGCATTCAATGACAATCGGGGCTGTTTTTTCTCCGAAACATAAACTGAATAATGATTATACAGTAACGACACAGGTTAGTACGACTAATAGCAATAACTTGGATGCTACGTTGGAACTTCCTAATACTTTTGGCGTCGGATTTACATATAACTATGACAAACGCCTGACAGTCGGAGCGGATTATAGTCTGCAGCAGTGGTCAAAAACCAAGTTTGGCGTAAATACATCGGATGATGCTGTACGTGAGGATTTTAATGAAACATACACGTATTGCAACCGTCATAAAGTATCAGTGGGTGCGGAATACATTCCTAATTTGATGGGACGTTCCTATTTATCCCATATTAAATACCGTCTGGGAGCTTATTATACGACTCCGTATTATAAGATCGGCGGCAAAGAGGCTACCCGTGAATATGGCGTAACTGCCGGTTTCGGTCTGCCTGTGCCTCGTTCCCGTTCCATTCTTAGCATCAGCGGACAATTTGTCCGTATCAGTGGACAGGAATCGGCTTTTGTAAATGAAAACATCTTCCGCGTGAGCATCGGATTGACGTTCAACGAACGTTGGTTCTTCAAACGCAGAGTGGAGTAATGAGATGAATGTAAGAAAGAATAGACGACTATATAATAACAACTAAAATTTAGATACAATGAAAATTAAAACGCTTGTGGCTATGTTGCTCCTTTCGGCAGGAGCAACCACTGTGGTAGCACAGGATGCGTCTAACTGTAACTCGAACAGTAGTATCTCGCATGAAGCTGTGCGTGCTGGTAATTTTAAAGATGCGTATACTCCTTGGAAAGCTGTGTTGGAAAACTGTCCGACGCTTCGTTTCTATACCTTTACTGACGGATATAAGATTCTGAAAGGCTTGATGGGACAAATCAAGGATCGGAATAATGCAGATTATCAGAAATATTTTAATGAACTGATGAATACGCATGACTTGCGTATTAAATACACAGATGAGTTTCTAGCTAAAGGTACAAAAGTGTCTTCTGCTGACGAAGCTCTGGGTATCAAAGCAGTAGATTATATCGCTTTTGCTCCGAAGATTGATGTGAACCAGGCTTATCAATGGTTGAGTCAGTCTGTAAATGCAGTGAAAGGCGAATCGGCAGGTGCGACTATCTTCTATTTCCTGCAAATGTCTTTGGATAAACTGAAAACGGATCCGAATCATAAAGAACAGTTCATTCAGGACTATCTGGCTGCTTCTGAATATGTAGACGCTGCTATTGCTGCTGAAGCCAGCGAAGCAAAGAAGAAACCTTTACTGGGTATCAAGGATAACTTAGTGGCTTTGTTTGTAAACAGTGGAACAGCTGATTGCGAATCACTGCAAAACATCTATGGACCGAAAGTAGAAGCTAACCAGACTGACTTGGCTTACTTGAAGAAAGTTATCGACATCATGAAAATGATGAAATGTACTGAAAGCGAAGCTTATTTGCAAGCATCTTACTATGCTTACAAGATGGAACCGACAGCAGAAGCTGCTACCGGATGTGCTTATCAGGCATTTAAGAAAGGTGATATTGACGGTGCTGTGAAATTCTTTGACGAAGCAGTGAACCTGGAAACAGACAATGTGAAGAAAGCTGAAAAAGCATACGCTGCCGCAGCAGTATTGGCTTCTGCCAAAAAGCTGTCTCAAGCAAGAGCATATTGCCAGAAAGCAATTGGTTTTAACGAAAACTACGGTGCTCCATACATCCTGATTGCTAATCTTTATGCAATGAGTCCCAACTGGAGCGACGAACCTGCTTTGAACAAATGTACTTACTTTGCAGTGATTGACAAACTGCAACGTGCAAAACAAGTGGATCCGAGCGTAGCTGAAGAAGCTAACAAATTGATCGGTAGATATTCTGGTCATACTCCGCAAGCTAAAGACCTATTTATGTTAGGTTACAAGCAAGGCGACCGCATCACTATCGGCGGTTGGATAGGAGAGACTACAACGATTAGATAAATGTATGTTGCGAAAACGAAGAAACCGTTTATTGCATAAAAGCATGAGCATAACAATTACCTCCGGGGTGATTGTTATGCTTCTTTTATTATCTTCCTGTGGCGGAAAGAAGAAAGCTATGGGTGAGGCTATCACGGAACGTGATTCCCTTCCGATGATGACAACATTGGGAGTCACCACCCTTATCTCCGATTCCGGAGTGACACGCTACAGAGTGAATACGGAAGAATGGTCGGTGTACGACCGTAAGAAACCATCCTATTGGGCCTTTGAGAAGGGCGTATATCTGGAACAGTTCGACTCTATCTTTCATATAGAAGCCAGTATCAAAGCGGATACTGCCTACTATTATGACAAAGAAAGGCTTTGGAAGCTGATAGGGAACGTAGATATACAGAACCGGAAAGGAGAGCGTTTTAATACGGAACTGCTGTACTGGAACGAAGCTACCCAAAAGGTATATTCCGACAAGTTTATACGTATTCAACAACCGGACAGAATTATTACAGGGCATGGATTCGACTCGAACCAGCAAATGACCATATATACCATCCATAATATCGAAGGTATTTTCTATGTGGATGAGGAAGCAGGTGGTCCGCCCCAACCGGAAACAAAAGCGCTGCCGGATTCAGTGCGAAAAGATTCTGTGAAATAAACTATGAATATTTATATCTCTCTAATTATCACCATGGTCTTCTCCGCTTTCTTTTCAGGAGTGGAGATTGCCTTTGTGTCGGTAGACAAACTGCGTTTTGAGATGGAACGCAAGGGGGGAATTACGTCCCGCATCCTTTCTATCTTCTTCAAGAACCCGAATGAATTTATCTCTACCATGCTGGTGGGGAATAATATCGCACTAGTCATCTATGGTATTCTGATGGCACAGATTATTGGCGATAATCTGCTGGCGGGATTCATTGATAATCATTTTCTGATGGTGTTGGCGCAGACCGTTATTTCTACCCTTATTATTCTGGTGACCGGAGAGTTTCTGCCGAAAACAATCTTCAAAATCAATCCCAATCTGGTCTTGAATGTTTTTGCCATTCCACTGATTATTTGTTACGTCATTCTATATCCTATTTCTAAACTGGCTTCCGGTTTGTCTTGTTTATTCCTTCGTGTCTTTGGAATGAAGATTAACAAGGATGCATCCGACAGAGCGTTTGGAAAAGTCGACTTGGACTACTTCGTGCAAAGCAGTATTGATAATGCCGAGAATGAGGAGGAACTGGATACGGAAGTGAAAATCTTTCAGAATGCTTTGGATTTCTCGAACATAAAAATCCGCGACTGTATCGTTCCGCGTACCGAAGTGGTGGCTGTTGATCTGACAACTTCGCTGGACGAGTTGAAAAGCCGCTTCATCGAATCCGGAATTTCCAAGATCATTGTGTACGATGGAAATATCGACAATGTGGTGGGTTATATTCATTCGTCGGAAATGTTTCGTGCTCCGAAAAACTGGCATGAGAATGTGAAGCAAGTGCCGATTGTGCCCGAAACCATGTCCGCCAATAAACTGATGAAGCTCTTTATGCAGCAAAAGAAAACGATTGCCGTAGTGGTGGATGAGTTTGGCGGTACGTCCGGTATTGTATCTCTGGAAGATCTGGTAGAAGAAATATTTGGAGATATAGAAGATGAGCACGATAATACTTCCTATATTAGCAAGCAGATTGATGAACGCGAGTATGTGTTGTCCGCCCGCTTGGAGATAGAAAAAGTCAATGAGACGTTCGGACTCGATTTGCCCGAATCGGACGATTATCTGACGGTAGGAGGACTGATTCTGAACCAATATCAGAGTTTTCCGAAGCTGCATGAAGTGGTGCGGGTGGGACGTTATCAATTCAAGATAATTAAGGTCACAGCGACAAAAATAGAACTCGTGCGATTAAAAGTCTTGGAATAATGACGATAATCAAGAAATTTTTAGCCAATAAATAGATGCATATTAGCATTTTTTGTATCTTCGTGCGCTAAAACGACAAAAGAAAGAAATAATAATAAACATAAATCGTATTAATCAAAATGGCAACGTTACAAAACATTAGGTCGAAAGGACCTCTATTGGTGATTGTTATCGGCTTGGCGCTGTTTGCTTTCATTGCGGGTGACGCATGGAAGGTGATGCAGCCGCATCAGGCACATGACGTAGGTGAGGTGAACGGAGACGCTCTTTCCGCTCAAGAGTATCAGAATTTGGTAGAAGAATATACCGAAGTGGTGAAACTCATGCGTGGGGTGACCGCCTTGAATGACGAACAAACCAATCAGGTGCGCGATGAAGTATGGCGTTCCTACGTAAACAATAAACTGATCGAAAAAGAAGCAAAAGCACTGGGACTGACTGTTTCTGCTGCTGAAATCCAGGACATCCTGAAAGCAGGCGTTCATCCTTTGTTGAGACAAACTCCTTTCCAGAATCCGCAAACAGGAAACTTCGACAAGGATATGTTGAACAAGTTCCTCGTGGAATATGCCAAGATGAGCGAATCACAAATGCCGGCACAGTATGCTGAACAATACAATAACATGTATAAATACTGGTCTTTTATTCAGAAAACACTGATCGAGAGCCGTCTGGCAGAAAAGTATCAGGCATTGGTGTCTAAAGCTCTTCTTTCCAATCCGGTGGAAGCACAGGACGCTTTCGATGCAAGAGTGAACCAGTACAACGTGTTGATGGCTGGTATTCCTTACTCTTCTGTAGTGGACTCTACAATCGTAGTGAAAGAATCGGAACTGAAAGACTTGTATAACAAGAAGAAAGAACAATTCAAGCAATATCAGGAAACTCGTGACATCAAGTACATTGATGTACAAGTGACTGCAAGTGCTGAAGACAGAGCTGCTATCCAGAAAGAAGTGGACGAAGCTACTGAACAGTTGGCTACTACTACGGAAGATTATACTTCTTTCATCCGCTCGACTGGCTCGGAAGCTCCTTATGTAGACTTGTTCTATAACAAAACAGCTTTCCCGTCAGATGTAGTTGCCCGTTTGGACTCTGCTTCGGTAGGTACTATTTATGGTCCTTACTATAACGGTGCCGACAATACAATCAACTCTTTCAAAATTGTAGCTAAAGCTGCTGCTGCCGACTCTGTCGAATTCCGTCAGATTCAGGTATACGCAGAAGATGCTGTGAAGACAAAGACATTGGCTGACAGTATCTACAACGCGATCAAGGGTGGTGCTAACTTTGCTGATCTGGCAAAGAAATATGGTCAGACTGGTGATGCAAACTGGCTAACTTCTGCACAGTACGAAGGTGCACAGATAGACGGTGATAACCTGAAATTCATCTCTGCTATCAACAATACAGGTGTGAACGAATTGGTAAACTTGCCGATGGGACAAGCAAACGTAATTCTTCAGGTGACTAACAAGAAATCTGTAAAAGACAAATATAAAGTAGCTGTTATCAAACGTGAAGTAGAGTTCAGCAAAGAAACTTACAACCGTGCTTATAATGATTTCAGCCAGTTTATCGCAGCTAATCCGAGTGTAGAAAAGATGGTAGCTAACGCTGAAGAAGCCGGCTACAGATTGCTCGACAGAATGGATTTGAGTAGCTCTGAACACAATATCGGTGGTGTAAGAGGTACAAAAGAAGCGTTGAGATGGGCGTTTGATAAAGCAAAACCGGGTGATGTTTCCGGCTTGTACGAATGTGGCGAAAGCGATCACATGATGGTAGTAGGTCTGGTAGGCATTAAGCCGGAAGGATATCGTCCGTTGAAAGCAGTACAGGATCAGTTGAGAGCTGAAATCGTAAAAGATAAGAAAGCTGAAAAGATTATGGCTGACATGAAAGCTGCCAATGCAACTTCATTCAACCAGTACAAGGAGATGACTAATGCAGTCAGCGACTCTTTGAAGATGGTTACTTTTGCAGCTCCTGCATACGTATCAGCATTGCGCAGCAGCGAACCGCTGGTAGGTGCTTATGCTTCTGCAGCTGAAGTGAATCAGTTGAGCGCTCCTATCAAAGGTAATGCCGGAGTATTTGTATTGCAGGTATACGGTAAGGACAAATTGAACGAAACATTCGACGCAAAAGCAGAAGAAGCTACGCTGACTAACATGCACGCACGTTTTGCCAGCCGTCTGATGAATGATTTGTATCTGAAAGCAAACGTAAAAGATACACGCTTCTTGTTCTTCTAAACAAGTAGCAAGTAATAGATATTAGGCACGGATTATACGGATTTACGCGGTTTAAACTTATGAGGGAACCGCGAAACCCGTGTAATCCGTGCCTTTTTTGTGCTCGTTTTTTTTGTTTATGGCCTTTGTTATCTGATTAAATTTCCATATCTTGCCAATCTTTATCAATTGGCTTTGCGAAATACTTCATTAACTAATACGAATCTATATTATGACTAAACAACTAGCCCAGTATTCAGTTCCCGCTGAAAATTCACGTGTTATCCGTGTATTCCTTTCGTCAACGTTCAGAGACATGGAAATGGAACGTTCTGCATTAGTCAAACTCTTTAAGGGTTTGCAAGTGAAGGCTGCCAGCCGTGGTGCCACCATTTCATTGGTTGATTTGCGTTGGGGGATCACAGAAGAAGATGCGAAAAGCGGCAAGGTTGTTGAAATATGCCTGAAAGAGATCGTTAACTCCCGGCCTTTCTTCATTGGTATGGTAGGCGACCGCTATGGATGGTGTCCCAGTTATGAAGATTTATCTCAAACTCTCAATGACAGCTTGGAATATCGTTGGATAGAAGATGACTTGAATCACCATTTGAGTGTGACGGAAATTGAAATGCAGTTTGGTGTACTGCGCAATCCCAATCCGTTACATGCCTATTTTTATATAAAACGGTCGGCAGATGATGAACTGTCTTGCCCTGAAGAGGAGTCTCTTAAACTGAAACGTCTGAAAAAGAGTATTTTGCAGCAGGAACGTTATCCTGTGCAGGAGTATGATTCGCCCGATCAGTTGTGTAACCTTGTGGAAGCAGCTTTCACGGAATTGCTTGAACGGGAGTTTCCGGATGTACTGACCGTTGAAGATAATCAAGCATTGCAAGAACAGCTGACGCGCAATGAACTCTTATTCAATTATCATCCAATACCTGAAGCAGATCAGGCGTTTGCTGATTTTTGGGCGGCGGATGAACAGCGGTGCCTGGTGGTAACGGGCGGTTGCGGTCTTGGCAAGAGTGCTTTGTTGGCTCATTGGAGCGATTTGGTGAACAATGATATGCCGATGATTCCTATCTATCATCGCTTGGATAGTACTACATTGTCTTCTTATCCGGAAACGTTGGCGAGAATGTTAGCTTCCAAATGCCAGAACGCACTCAAGCATCAATCTTTGGGTGAAGAAAATTTGTTCGCGGCGGAAGTTGCAAAAGAACTGGACTCGGCCCAAAGTACTGCCAAATCCATCATGGACGCCGTGAAAAACTCGGTTTTGATGGGAGATGCTGGCTTGAACACTTTTTCAGGGAACACACTTCGAAACCTCAAGGAGATTGAAGAGGATTTGAATTCTATCCAAAAGTTCAGCCAGTTGTGGAGCGCGCTGGGTGCATCAAGATACCCTATCATTCTGTTGATTGATGACATTAGTTATCTGAATCCGACTGAAGCATCCTTGTTTTCTTTATTTGCATCTATTCCCCCGAACGTGAAAGTCGTGTTGAGCTTTTCGGCGTCATCCACTGCCTACCTGCCCTTTGTTCAGAATGGCTATGCTCATTTCCAGTTGAATGGCTTTTCACAGGCGGATGCCAAGTCGTTCTCAAAGCAATATTTGTCTACTTACTCCAAGGCTTTGTCTGCACAGCAGGAAGATATTCTTGCTTCGTGGGTGCTGGCTAAACAACCGCGCTGTTTGAGTGTATTGCTCAACGAGCTGGTTTCGTTCGGTCAGTACGATGCTCTCAATGAATATATGCGTGGATATTGCCGGCTCAATGAGGTTGGGCAATTCTATGACAGTGTGCTACGGCGTTTGTCGGCTGATTATGGTTCCGAAGAGATTGGAAGAACGCTTCTGATGCTTTCACTTACTTTAGAAGGATTTACCGAAGATGAAGTGAAGAGCATGGCAGACATTAATCAGATACTTTGGTCGCAGTTGAGAGTGGAAATGAGCAGCTGGCTCACCAACAAAGGAGGACGATATTGCATTGGTGACACACAAATGGTAGAGGCGATCGAACGCTATTTCGCTCAAGATGACGAATGTATAGATGATAGTCGCCATGAAATTATTTCCGCTCTGCTGGATGAGGAAGAGATCCTTTCCCATCCGTTGACTTTTGCCGATTATAACTATCGCATGAAACAGTTCTGCTACCATGATTCGTATCGCTATAAAGTGGAGATTACCTATCAATGCTATAAGATGCAAGAATGGGATATATTGAAGGATTGGATTTGTGATGTGGAGATTTTCGAGATTCTGTATCGCACGAATCGTTCTCTGTTGGAAGATAGCTGGAAGGCGATCATGAACGACAATCCTGAAGTTACGCCTGAAGTCTATGCCGAATTGGACTTTGATGAGATCGATTCTTTTTTAATTCCTGTCATTGCTAATGATATGGCTACTTTCTTGAGCAGTTCTTTCCATCTGACGAAGGCGGCAGCTGCTGTGAGTGAGAAGAGTATGGAAGGTGCTGCCATGCCACTAATAGCCAAGTCGGTATTGAAGATGAATGAGGGATGCCGGTATGCCCGTAATGAAGAATACGAAACGGCATGCGACTGTTTCCTGAAAGCATTGGTGATGCAGGAAAACATAGTACCGACTCCGGAACTGGAGATTGCCAACACCTGTCGAAATCTAGCTTTGGCATATTACTACAATGAGCAATACAATGAAGCGGCGATCTATTTGAATAGGGCGCTTGATTATCATGCGGCTTTTGCTGACGAGAAGAGTCAGGCAGAAGTCATTGAACTTTCCGAATATCTGGCTTATTGTGATTACTATAAGGATGAGGAAGAGAGTGCTGCCGAGAAATTCCGGAAAGTAGCTGAAATGCACGAGTCATTGAATGGCAGACTGTCCGGTGGAGTGGCTAAATGTTTGCGTATGCAGGGTAAATGTCTTTATTATATCAAACGATACGATGAAGCATGGATGCTGATGAATCAGGCGTTGGACATTGCTATACAGATAGATAATAAAAAACAGATCGTCGCTTGTCATAAACAGTTGTATTATCTGTGCAGGGAATTCAAACGAGTGATGAATGAACGTGGCGATGAGCAGGCGTCTACTTTATTCTTCCGTGAGTCTCTTCTGCATGAAATGTATTTCAGCGAAAAACCGCGTCTGGCGGAACTGACTGTCCGATATGAGGCATTGAGATGTGATATTATGCAGCAGTATTACATGAATAAAGACTATGATAACGTGATTCGTATTGCGACGTCTTTGGATATTCACGATGATGCTGACCCTAATGCTTCCTGTCTGGTATATTATTACAAAGCACAGGCTTATGTGAAGTTGGAGAATTATCCAATGGCGAAAGAGGCTTTCTTCAGAGAGTTCGAACTGCGAAAGAAGTATTTGGGATGGGAGGAAGAAGATACGATTCTGGCTTGTCAGAACTTAGGGGTTTTGCACAGCTTTTGTAATGAACGGGAAGAGGCGCTGGCTTGTTTCCGTGAGGCGTACGGTCATGAAGTGAAAAAGAATGGCGAGGATTCTGAAATGGCGCAAAAGCTACTTCAATATATCAGCGTGGTTGAATCATAACGGAGGCATACTTCCCTTTTTTGTTAACTTTTACATTCCTGCTATACGGAAATCGACTTTATTTCCTTACATTTGCAGATATAAACTATCAACAGAAAGAAGAATGTCTAAATATCCCCTTTTAGGAATGACTCTTGTAGAGCTTCAATCATTGACAAAAAGACTGGGTATGCCCGGCTTTGCTGCCAAGCAGATTGCATCCTGGCTTTACGAAAAGAAGGTAGCCTCGATTGATGATATGACTAATTTGTCATTGAAACACCGGGAGTTGCTCAAGCAGAACTATGAGGTGGGAGCAGAAGCTCCGGTAGATGAAATGCGCTCTGTAGATGGTACGGTGAAGTATCTTTATAAAGTGGGTGAGAACCATTTTGTAGAGTCGGTTTATATACCGGATGATGACCGGGCAACGTTGTGCGTGTCGTCACAAGTAGGTTGCAAGATGAACTGTAAGTTCTGTATGACCGGCAAACAGGGGTATACGGCTAACCTGACCGCCAGCCAGATCATGAATCAGATTCATTCGCTGCCGGAACGGGACAAACTGACTAATGTCGTAATGATGGGAATGGGCGAGCCGCTCGATAACCTGGATGAGGTATTGAAAGCATTGGAACTACTGACCGCTACCTACGGTTACGCATGGAGTCCGAAGCGTATCACGCTTTCTACTGTCGGGCTACGGAAAGGATTGCAGCGTTTTATCGAAGAAAATGACTGCCACCTTGCCATCAGCCTTCACTCTCCGCTGACCGTTCAGCGTGCTGAATTAATGCCGGCGGAAAAGGCGTTTTCAATCACCGAAATGGTGGAACTGTTAAAAAACTATGATTTTAGTAAACAACGTCGACTTTCATTTGAATATATTGTTTTTAAAGGGCTCAATGATTCGCAGGTCTATGCCAAAGAGTTGCTGAAACTTCTTCGCGGGCTGGATTGCAGGGTGAATCTGATTCGTTTTCATGCCATACCGGGGGTAGACCTCGAGGGGGCGGATATGGATACGATGACCCGTTTTCGTGATAATCTGACGTCACACGGACTTTTCACCACTATCCGTTCATCCAGAGGCGAAGATATTTTTGCCGCTTGCGGTATGCTGTCGACAGCGAAACAGGAGAAAAATAATGAAAGTTAATATATAAAACCGAACATCATGAAAAAGTACTCTTTTATTTTATGCATCGCTTTGGTAGCCTTTGTCGTTGCATCTTGTGGTCTGAAAGGAAATCACACCTCTAGTGGTCGTGCTTACGAGCTTTTGGTTGTAGTAGATCACGGTGTTTGGGATCGTGCTGCCGGAAGGGCGTTGCATGATGCGCTCGATGCTGATATGCCCGGTTTGCCGCAGTCGGAACCTTCTTTCCGGATTATGTATACTTCACCGAAAGATTATGATTCTACGCTGAAGTTGATACGTAACATTATTATTGTAGATATACAGGATATATATACGAAAGCCTCGTTCAAATATGCGAAGGACGTGTATGCCAATCCGCAGATGATATTGACTATCCAGGCTCCGAACGAAGAAGAGTTCGAGAAGTTTGTGGAAGAGAACAAAAAGACGATTGTCGACTTCTTTACCCGTGCGGAAATGAACCGTCAGATTACGTTTCTAGAAGGGAAACACAGTAATTTCATTTCGCAGAAAGTGGACAGTTTGTTCGGATGCGACATCTGGGTGGATGCCGAACTGGCTAATTCAAAGACCGGGGATGATTTCTTCTGGGCTTCTACCAACACAGGTAGTGCTGACCGTAACTTTGTGATGTACTCTTATCCGTACACTGACAAGGATACGTTTACCAAAGAATATTTTGTGCACAAACGTGACTCCGTGATGAAAGCCAATATCCCCGGATTCAAGGAAGGCGTTTATATGTCGACCGATAGTTTGCTGACCGATGTCCGTCCGATCAATGTACAAAACAGCTACACAATGGAAGCACGTGGCCTGTGGCGTATGAAGGGCGACTTTATGGGTGGCCCGTATGTATCTCATACTCGTCTGGACGAGAAAAACCAACGAATTATAACAGCAGAAATATTTGTTTATTCACCTGATAAAATGAAACGCAACCTGGTACGCCAGATGGAAGCATCTCTGTATACACTGAAACTTCCGAATGAAGTTCAGCAGAATCAGATTCCATTGGGAGAAGCATCTAAGGAAGCGGAACAAACTAATAAATAAAAACATGGAAGATAACAAGATAAGGATAGGTATCACCCAAGGAGATATTAACGGGGTGGGCTATGAGGTGATTCTTAAGACATTTTCCGACCCTACGATGTTGGAACTATGTACTCCGATCATTTATGGCTCACCGAAAGTAGCGGCTTATCATCGCAAAGCGCTGGATATACAGACCAATTTCAGCATTGTCAACTCTGCTACCGAAGCGGGGTACAACCGTTTGAGCGTGGTGAACTGTACGGATGATGAGGTGAAAGTGGAATTTTCCAAACCCGACCCCGAAGCCGGTAAAGCTGCGCTGGGGGCTTTGGAACGTGCCATCGAAGAATATCGCGAAGGGCTGATAGACGTTATCGTAACAGCTCCGATCAACAAACATACGATTCAGTCGGAAGAGTTCTCCTTCCCCGGACATACGGAATATATCGAAGAACGTCTGGGCAATGGTGATAAGTCATTGATGATTTTGATGAAGAATGACTTCCGGGTGGCTTTGGTGACGACACATATCCCTGTCAGAGAGATCGCGACTACGATTACCAAAGAACTGATTCAGGAGAAACTGATGATATTCCATCGTTGCCTGAAACAGGATTTCGGTATCGGCGCTCCGCGTATTGCGGTGCTCTCTCTCAATCCTCATGCCGGAGACGGTGGTTTGTTGGGAATGGAAGAGCAGGAAGTGATTATCCCTGCCATGAAAGAAATGGAAGAGAAAGGAATCCTTTGCTACGGCCCTTATGCGGCCGACGGCTTTATGGGTTCAGGCAATTATACTCATTTTGACGGTATCCTGGCGATGTATCACGATCAGGGGCTGGCTCCGTTCAAGGCCTTGGCTATGGAAGACGGGGTGAACTATACGGCAGGCCTGCCGGTAGTACGTACTTCTCCGGCTCATGGAACGGCATACGATATTGCAGGCAAGGGATTGGCTTGTGAAGATTCTTTCCGTCAGGCAATCTATGTTGCCATCGATGTGTTCCGTAATCGTCAGCGGGAAAAAGTGGCTCGTGCCAATCCGTTGCGTAAACAGTATTACGAGAAACGTGACGATAGTGATAAACTGAAGCTGGATACAGTAGACGAAGATTAAAAACGAGTGATGACGAGAGCAGAGATACAACAAGTGAAACAACGTTTCGGTATTATAGGTAATACCGAAGCATTGTCGCGCGCCATAGATGTTGCCATTCAGGTAGCTCCTACCGATTTGTCTGTGCTGATTACCGGAGAAAGTGGAGTCGGAAAAGAAAGTTTTCCGCAGATTATTCATCAATATAGCCGGAGGAAGCATGGACAGTATATTGCTGTCAACTGTGGTGCTATTCCGGAGGGCACGATTGATTCCGAACTGTTCGGGCATGAGAAGGGTGCGTTTACCGGTGCGATTGGCGAACGGAAAGGGTATTTTGGCGAAGCCGACGGTGGTACTATTTTCCTTGATGAAGTAGGGGAGTTGCCGATGCCTACCCAGGCGCGTTTGCTCCGTGTGTTGGAGAGTGGCGAGTTTATAAAAGTAGGTTCGTCCAAAGTGCAAAAGACGGATGTTCGTATTGTGGCAGCTACCAATGTCAATCTGACACAAGCGATTGCAGAAGGACGTTTCCGTGAAGATTTATATTACCGGTTGAATACGGTGCCTATCCAAATACCGCCTTTGCGTGAACGTGGTGACGATGTACTTTTGTTGTTCCGTAAGTTTTCCGCAGACTTTGCAGAGAAATACCGGATGCCTGCTATCCAGTTGACGGAGGATGCGAAGAAAGAGTTATTGGCTTACCCGTGGCCCGGCAACGTTCGTCAGTTGAAGAACATCACCGAGCAAATATCTATCATTGAAACCAACAGGGAGATCTCTGCTGCTATCTTGCAGAATTATCTTCCTGCACAAAATACGCAACGTCTTCCCGCGCTGATGGGAACGCGTGAGAGTAAAGGCTTTGAGAGCGAACGGGAGATTCTTTATTCTGTTCTGTTCGATATGCGCCAGGAAGTGGCGGAGCTGAAGAAGATGGTGCACAACCTGATGGCGGAACGTGCCGGACAGGTGGGGCAGGTAGGGCAAATGGGAACGGTGGTTACTACTCCGGTAGTGACGGCACATCAACCTTCGGTACCTGCTATCATTCACACCATGCAGCCTACGGTTTGCAAGGATGACGATGACATACAAGACACGGAAGAATATGTAGAAGAATCTCCTTTGTCACTGGACGAAGTGGAGAAAGAAATGATACGCAAGGCACTTGAGAGGCATCATGGAAAGCGGAAGAGTGCGGCCAAGGACTTGAATATTTCCGAGCGTACACTTTATAGAAAAATAAAAGAATATGAATTGGATTAAGAAAATAATACGCCCTTTGCTACTGTTCGGCTTGCCGTTGGTAGTCATTGCGTGCACTGTTTCCTATAAGTTTAACGGATCGTCTATCAATTATGATAAGGTAAAGACCATTTCGATAGCCGACTTCCCGATCAAGTCGGAGTATGTATATGCTCCGTTGGCAACCAAATTCAATGAGGACCTGAAAGATATCTTCATCCGGCAGACCCGTCTGCAACTGCTCAAGCCGAGTCAAAATGCCGACTTGCAGATTGACGGAGAAATCACAGGGTACAATCAGTACAACCAGGCAGTATCTGCCGACGGTTATTCTTCGGAGACGAAGTTGACTATCACCGTCAATGTGCGTTTTGTCAACAACACCAATCATGCCGAAGACTTTGAACAACAGTTTTCTGCGTTCCGTACCTACGACTCTACCCAGTTGTTGACTGCCGTACAGGACGGATTGATTGCTGAAATGTCTAAAGAGATCACCGACCAAATTTTTAATGCAACTGTAGCAAACTGGTAATATAAATGACTTCTGTTAACTTTCAACAATGGATTCAGCATCCCGAGACGCTGAATAGGGATACTTTGTACGAACTGCGCAATCTTCTTGCGAGGTATCCGTATTTTCAGTCACTTCGTCTGTTGTATCTGAAGAATCTGTATATTCTCCATGATATTAGTTTCGGTGGAGAACTGCGGAAAGCAGTTCTTTACATTGCAGACAGACGGCAGTTGTTCCGGTTGATTGAAGGTGACCGCTATGATGTGCAGGCGCGGAAAAAGGGAGTACCTCTCACGGAGGTGCTGAAAGACGAACCGTCCGTAGACCGCACATTAGCATTGATCGACGCTTTCTTGTCCACAGTACCCGAAGAGGTGACTGCCCGGACCAGTTTCGACTATTCGATGGATTACACCTCTTTCCTTTTGGAGGAGACTCCGGCCACGGAACAGCCGGCTGAAGAAACGCCCAAACTCAAAGGCTTCGAACTGATTGACGATTTTATAGAAAAGAGCGAGAGCGACTCTCCCCTCTGCATGAAACCTTTAAGAGAAGAAATGCCATCTTCGCCAACCTCTTCGGACGAACTTACCGAAGAAGAAACGATAAAGGAAGAAGAGGAAGATGACAGCTGTTTTACGGAAACTTTGGCAAAAATCTATGTTAAACAGCAACGATATTCAAAAGCTCTTGAAATAATTAAAAAATTAAGCTTGAAATATCCAAAAAAAAATGCTTACTTTGCAGACCAAATCAGATTTTTGGAGAAATTGATTATTAACGCTAATTCAAAATAACTAAAAATGTACTTATTATTCGTTATCTTAATGGTTATTGCAGCCTTGTTGATGTGTTTCATCGTGCTGATTCAGAACTCAAAAGGAGGCGGACTTGCTTCTGGTTTCTCTTCATCTAACGCCATCATGGGCGTGCGCAAGACTACAGACTTTCTGGAAAAAGCAACATGGGGCCTGGCCATCTTTATGGTTGTAATGAGCATTGCTACTGCTTATGTAGTTCCTCGCTCTGCTGTTGCTAAAGACGCAGTGTTGGAACAGGCACAGAAAGAACAACAGACTAACCCGTATAACTTACCCGCAGGTACGGCTGCGCCGCAAACTGAAGCTCCTGCTACCAATGCACCTGCTACAGAAACTCCGGCACCGGCTACTGAAACTCCTGCTCCTGCAGCAGAGTAATTCACTCCGTCGTCAAGTAAGACTTTGGGGTAAAACCATTAATGGGAAGGTGCAGACGGATGCTGCATTTCTTTGATATTTAAGTGCGGATTACGCAGATTACACGGATTTTCAATGTTCCGCGTGGTCAGTGTAATCCGCACTTAACTTTTTCTTGTAAAAACAATCTCTTTGTGATAGAAACAAACGAGATTTAACTACCTTTGTTGGCTGTATAAGATTATTAACTACTTTTTTAAATATAACAATGACAGAACATTTGAAACAGAAATTGAATGACTCCGCCGTACTCCGATGGAGTGTTCTAGCATTGGTCGCATTTACTATGCTATGCGGCTATTTCCTCACCGACGTAATGTCTCCTCTAAAACCCATGCTTGAGAAAGAACTACTATGGGACAGTCTTGATTATGGTTTCTTCACAAGTGCTTACGGGTGGTTTAATGTATTCCTATTGATGCTGATCTTCGGTGGTATCATTTTGGATAAGATGGGAGTTCGTTTCACCGGAATGGGGGCTTGCTTATTGATGGTGTTTGGTTGTGGATTGAAATACTATGCGATTTCTACTACTTTTCCGGAAGGTGCCATGCTCTTCGGATTCAAAACACAGGTGACGTTGGCTGCATTGGGATATGCTATCTTTGGTGTAGGTGTGGAGATTGCTGGTATCACTGTTTCCAAGATTATAGTGAAATGGTTCAAGGGCAAGGAAATGGCATTGGCTATGGGACTTGAAATGGCTACGGCACGTATCGGAACAACTCTGGCGATGGTATTGACAGTTCCTTTGGCAGACTTTTTCGGATCTACGGATGAGAGTGGCACATTCCATACAAATATTCCTGCTCCGATTTTGTTTTGTCTGATTATGTTGTGCGTGGGTACGATTGCTTTTTTCCTTTATACTTTCTATGATAAGAAGTTGGATGCTTCTTTGGATGCAGAGGGATTGGAACCGGAAGAACCGTTCCGTATGAAAGATATTGTGTATATTATTACCAATAAAGGATTCTGGTTGATTGCATTACTATGTGTATTGTTCTACTCGGCTGTATTCCCCTTTATCAAGTATGCTGCCGACTTGATGGTGCAGAAATATAACGTAGATCCGAAGTTGGCGGGAACGATTCCCGGATTGTTGCCGATTGGTGCGATTATCCTGACTCCGTTGTTCGGTTCGCTTTATGACCGTATCGGTAAGGGAGCCACATTGATGATAATCGGATCAGTGATGCTTATTTTTGTGCATACGATGTTTGCTCTGCCTATACTGAATATATGGTGGTTTGCTACTATCATCATGATTATATTGGGATTTGCCTTCTCGTTGGTGCCTTCAGCTATGTGGCCGTCTGTTCCGAAGATTATTCCGGAAAAACAGTTGGGTACCGCATACGCATTGATTTTCTGGGTACAGAACTGGGGATTGATGGGTGTTCCTTTGTTGATCGGATGGGTGTTGAATACTTATTGCAAAGGTCCGGTAGTAGACGGTGCACAGACTTATGACTACACGTTGCCGATGACTATTTTTGCTCTCTTTGGTGTACTTGCTCTGATTGTGGCTTTGATGTTGAAGGCAGAGAACAAGAAGAAGGGATACGGTCTGGAAGAGGCGAATATCCAAAAGTAACTGGGAAATTCAATACCTAAAGTAACAAAGGAATTTTGTATCAAGGTGTAAACAAAAGGGTATCAGTATGAATACTCTGAAATAAAAAATAAGAAGTATGGCTGCCAAAGAGAAAATCAACCTGTTAGAGGTCATTCCCTGTCGCAGTGAACATATTACAGCAGAAAGGGAAGGGGAGACAATTGTGCTCTCCTTTCCCCGTTTTAAATATCCGTGGATGCAACGCTTCCTTGTGCCGAAAGGAATGTCGAAAGAACTTCATGTGAAATTGGAAGAACACGGTACGGCTGTATGGGAACTGATAGATGGAAAACGCAATGTTCGTGAGATTATAGAAAAACTCGCAGACCATTTTCAAAATGAAGAGGGCTACGAGTCGCGTGTATCGGCTTATCTTTCTCAAATGCAGAAAGATGGATTTATAAAACTGGTGATACCAGTCGCATAAATAGGAATTTATATTTCACCACAGAGGACACGGAGGACACAGAGTTCTTCTCTCTCTTTCCGCAAGTAAAACAGAGCGATAAATACGATTCTCAATACGTGAGACTCTGTGTTACTCTATAGTGAATAAAAAAGATTAAACCTCTGTGTCCTCCGTGTCCTCTGTGGTGAATTTATTATTATTTATTTGATAAATACAGCCCAAAGTATGACGGCAATTGCTATCAGGACTCCCATGATAATAAGCGTTCCCCAAACAAAATAATTGCTGTCTTTCTCTTTCTTTTTCTCCGAGTCGTGGATGATACGTTCCATTTCTTCGGGAGTGGTATTGGGTAGTGGATAAGGTTCGTTTGCACGGTTTAAATGCTTCAACTTGTCGTTAGCACGTTCACGACGTAGGCGGGAAGCTTCCCGTCCCTCTTTTATTCGGCGTATCATGTCGAATGCATGTCCTTCACCAACCATATTCTTTGTTTTTTAGAAGTTCACTTTCTCGTTTTTCTATTTCCCTTCTTCTCTGTCCACTTTGAGCAATCCTCCCGTATTCGGATCAAAATAAACTTTGATGGTAGAATTCTTGTTGAACAAAACCGGAGCCAGATATTCTATCACACCAAATTGAGTAATAGGAAGTTCACCTTCGTAAAGTTTCTTTTTGCCGTCGGTCAATGTAACCATAGCTTGTCCGGGTACGTTGTAGGCGATTCCATCCAAATCTTTCTTCTTCTTACCATCTTCCTGTGGTATCTTGACCGATTTCAGGTCTTTCAGACTGATATAAAACGGAGTTCCTGCCAAATCATTGTTGGCAACTACACCTAACTTCTTCGAGAAGCGGAAAGCAACTTCATTGTTGAATTCCTTGTCAGGGGTAAGGCGGACAGTGAATGTTCTCTCTTCCTTGTTGCAGGTGCCGGAGAACATTTGCGTCATGGCTTCTTCCTGTGCATTCAGATTGTCGAGCATAATCTTAAGCTGTGCTCCGTCTGAAGGCATATTGTCAGCCTGTCCGCGCAATAAGGCATTTTTGCTTTCGCGGATGTTATAGATTTCTTTAGCCACCAGTTCGGCCATCTTGGCGGTAGAGCTAGCCATCAGAATCTCTTCGGTCAGGAATTCACGAGGATTTGCTTTCTTTTGGAGGACTGTGGGAGCGGGAGCGGCTTTTTTGCCTACACTGCTGTTGCTGTAAGGAACATTGATCGTTTTCACAATGCCATCCTCTGTCAGTTCCATGAGCGGTGCTACTGTCTTATCCTTCAATTTTACGAAATACGTCGTTTCGCTGTTGGGCACACCTACGGATTTCACTTTTACGCTAGTCAGTTCCCAGTACTCTTCAGGGTCGGCGGAGACGTTGGTCAGTCGCAGGTAACGATCAGCATATTTGCTGAATTCTCCCGGAGTATAGTTGACTTTGTTGGCTTTTATTTCAAGTTCTATTTGGGTTTTGGGAAGACTGTAAACCACTCCATAGTCTTTTCCTCGGGTAACCCCTGTCAGTACTTCGGTTTGTGCATAGGCGGACGTTGTCATAAGTAGTCCTGCTGCTATAATCAACTTTTTCATATTCGGTTCTTTTTAACTGGTTTTGAAAACAAAGTTAATGAAGTTATTGAAAAAACTGTAAGTTCTTAACTTTTATTCGCTTACAAGTCGCCATGCTGTCGGCAGACAGGTGATAATATCGCTTGCGATCATTCCGATCATTCCTTGCTTCTTTTGAGCGACATCGCCCGCCAATCCGTGAATGTAAGTGCCGATTTTAGCGGCTTCTTCGGTGGGATAACCTTGGGCAAGCAGCGCCAGGATTACTCCGGTCAGTACGTCACCGCTACCTCCGGTTGCCATTCCCGGATTTCCGGTTGGGTTGAAGAAACATTTACCTTCGGGGGTGATGATGGCGGAGTAGGCTCCTTTTAAAATAATGTGGACATGGGCGGCACGGGCCAGTTCGCAAGCCTTCATCAGACGTTCGTAAGAGTCCTGGCATTTGCCGGTCAGACGTTCCAGTTCTTTTGGATGCGGGGTGAGGATGGAACCCTTCGGCAGATGGGTAAGGGCATGACGGTGGTTGGCGAGGATATTAAGAGCGTCGGCATCTACTACAACAGGAGTCAGGCAGTGTTCCAGTTGTTCCAATAAGGCAGCTTCCGTTTCCTCGTTTCGTCCCAGTCCCGGGCCGATGCCGACTGCTTGATAGTCGTCCGTGTCGGTAGGTACGGCAAAACAGGTTTCGTTGATGTCGGTTTCTACGATTGCTTCGGGTATGGAGGTCTGCAAGATGTCGTTGTTGCACATTGGCGCATGAACAGTCAGCAGCCCTACTCCCGAACGGAGGCAGGCGCGGGCAGCGAGAACAGAGGCTCCTGCCATTCCTTTTGAACCGGCAATCAATAGTGCATGGCCGAAGTTCCCCTTGTGGGCAAACTGTTTGCGTGGCTTGATGAGTGAACGGATTTCTTCTATTTCCAACATTTCGTAGTTAGTCTCCATCTCTTCAATACCGTCTTCGCTTAATTGGATATCCAGCACTTCCCATTCTCCGACAAATTCAGTGTTCTCTGCGAAAAGAAAGGCGAGCTTCGGCAGTTGCAGACTGAAAGTTACGTCGGCGCGGATAATATTAGCTTTTACGTTGAATGTATTTTCTTCTCCCATCAGTCCGGAAGGAATGTCGATGGCTACTACCATAGCAGGGGAGGAATTGATGTATTTCACTACGGCAGCGAATCCGCCGCTTAACGGTTTGTTCAGGCCTGAACCGAATAATCCGTCGATTACCAGATGGTCGGGCGTCAGGGCGGGAGGTACGAATTGGGTACTGATTTCGTGGAATTTTACTTCTTCCATCATTTCTACCAGTTCTTTATTGGTCTGGCAGTCGGGTGAAAGTTCTCCTTTCGTGTTGAAGAGAAATACCTCGATTTTATATCCTTTTTCAGCCATCATGCGGGCTACGGCGAGAGCGTCTCCACCATTATTCCCCGGTCCGGCAAAGATAGTGACCGGCGTTTCCGTATTCCATCTGTCTGTGATGGCTTTTGTTAATACGGTTGCTGCACGTTCCATCAGATTGATTGATGTAATAGGTTCGTTCTCAATGGTATAAGCGTCCAATTTCTTGATACTGCTGCTTGGAAATATTTTCATTGCGATGTTCTTTTAGTTTTCGGATTACAAATGTACATGATTCTTCTGACTTTTCCCGTTTGTTGTGGGAAGAAAACCATAATTGCAACTTTTAATTCATCATTAGTTCTATCTTTTGGTCAAAGAAATATCTGCTTTTAAACTATTAAGTGTTAGAATAACTCCGCTAAAAAATAATTCAATGCTGCACCATTATGAACTTACTTTTATTTCTCCCTGAAAAAGATTTCTTCATTTCATTTCTCATATTCTCATTGTTTTTCGATAAACGAAAGATAATCAAATAGATATCTTATGAGAAACACTTTTTCAAAACGGTATTTCTCATAAGTTCTCCCATGTTTTGGCTCAAAAGCCACCTTATTCTCATCGTATTTCAGGGTATTTCTCATAGTCAAAAGCCATTCTTTCTTCCTTTTTTCTTTCAGCCTGCCTTATTTTTATCAGGAAATGAAGCTACTATTTAGATAAAATAGTGGCTTTTTGCTTGGAGATGCTCGTTGTTCTCGATTGTCCCATATATTGTGGGAAAGTATTCTCGTATATTGAAGGAAAACTTTCCCACAAAATAAGGGAATACTTTCCCAAGCCTTAGGGAATCTTTTCCCACAATATGTGGGACTAAGACACTGTGTATGGAAGCAAGCAAAAGGAATATATAGTTCTATTTATTCAATGTCAGCTTCCGGCACGCTACACTATGAGAAATGAAGCAAAATCCGGGTTATTTTGCGAAGAAACTATGAGAAATGCCTGTTTTAAAATCATTTCTCATAGTCTATCTTATTAGTTTACTGCCACTTGTGCCTTATTTATGAGAATATGAGAAATGAAAATGAAAAATCTTTTTCTGTAGAGGGGCGGATGGAAATTGTGTTTAGTTTATCTCCATACCTTCTTAAACAAATTTTTAATGCGGTTCCCTTGATTAAGCCTTTGATTATTTGCCGTTTCCGATAAAAATGTTATCTTTGGAGATAGATAATGTGCATCACATTAATTTCCTGTGCTCACAATGAATTAGAATCTAAATAACGGATTGTTTAATCTTCTAAAGTTTGCATGATGGAAAAGACAAAAATTGGCTTGAATGCCGGGAAAGTATGGCGCATCTTAAATGAAAAAGGTGAACTTTCAATGTTCGATTTGTGCCGTGAATTAAGTTTGACGTTTGAAGACGTAGCTCTTGCTATTGGTTGGCTGGCCCGAGAAGACAAAATCTTTTTGAGGAAAAGAGAAGGAATGCTTTTTGCCAGTATCGAAAATGTCGAATTTACTTTTGGCTAAGGTGGTAGCTAACCTATATTTAAGATGGATCTCCACTTTGTTATTTACACAGCTAAAAAAATAATGAAGTGGATCAGTAGGATTTTTTATGCCCATTTTTATTATTCCCCCTATATTCCCGTTTGATAAGAACTTTCTTTTTTTGAAGCATTTAATCTATTTTTCGTACCTTTGCACCCCATAAACTACTAAACACATAAATTCATGAGTGCATTGAAAGGGCATCCGAAAGGCCTTTATCTGATTTTCGCGACAAGCACGGCAGAACGTTTCAGTTACTACGGTATGCGTGCGATCTTTATTCTTTTCCTGACGCAGGCATTATTGTTTGACAAAGAAGCGGCAGCATCCATTTACGGTAGCTATACCGGGTTAGTCTATTTAACTCCTTTGATTGGCGGATACATTGCCGATAAATATTGGGGAATCCGTCGCTCTGTGTTTTGGGGAGCAATGATGATGGCAGTCGGACAATTCCTGATGTTTATGAGTGCCTCTACTTTAGATAATACGGAACTTGCTCACTGGATGATGTATGGCGGACTCGGATTCCTGATCTTGGGAAATGGTTGTTTCAAACCTACCGTTTCTTCTCTTGTAGGTCAACTCTACGAACCGGGAGACAGACGGCTGGATGCTGCATATACCATCTTCTATATGGGAGTGAATGTAGGTTCTTTTGCCGCCCCTTTGATTTGTGGTTATCTGGGCGATACCGGTGACCCGCACGATTTTAAATGGGGATTTCTTGCAGCCGGAATCATGACACTGTTCACTGTTGTACTTTTTGAAACTCAAAAGAATAAATATCTTTTCTCTCCTTCCGGAGAGCCAATCGGTATTATCCCCGATGCCAAACGTGAAAAGAAAGAGGATAAAGCCGAGCATATCTCACACCCGAAGATGGATAAGCGTACCAAGTTGCGTAATACCCTTGTAATCACTATTCTTACAGTTGCTTTAATAGCCTTCTTTAATTACGCTTTTGAGGGTGACTGGGTGAGCATCGGTATTTTTACCGCCTGCATTGTTTTCCCTGTTCTCATCCTATTGGATGGTTCATTAACCAAGATCGAACGTAGTCGTATTTTCGTTATCTATATAGTAGCTTTCTTTGTCATTTTCTTCTGGGCGGCTTACGAACAGGCAGGAGCCTCTTTAACTCTCTTTGCCTCCGAACAAACCAATCGTGATATTTTAGGTTGGGAAATGCCGGCTTCGTGGTTTCAATCCTTCAATCCTCTGTTTGTTGTTGTTCTGGCATATATAATGCCGGGTGTGTGGAGCTTCCTCAACAAACGAAAGATGGAACCTGCTTCTCCTACCAAACAAGCGATTGGCTTGTTACTTCTTTCTTTAGGTTATCTTTTCATCTGTTTCGGAGTGAAAGATGCTATCCCCGGAGTGAAGGTAAGTATGATTTGGCTGACAGGACTTTATTTTATTCATACAATGGGTGAAATAGCCTTGTCACCTATCGGACTTTCAATGGTAAATAAGTTGAGTCCGCTACGTTTCGCCTCTTTGATGATGGGAATCTGGTATCTGTCTACTGCCACAGCCAATAAATTTGCAGGCATGTTGAGTGGACTTTATCCGGAAGCCGGAAAAGTGAAATCAATCTTTGGTTATCAGATTGCTACCATGTACGATTTCTTTATGGTATTCGTTGTCATGTCCGGTGTTGCTTCATTGATTCTGTTCCTTCTCTCGAAGAAATTACAGAAGATGATGCACGGGGTAGAATAAAAAATCGTATTTTTGCAAGGTTATTTTTTAAATTACCGGTTATGGATACCATTCAGATAAAAGACAAACAGTTCACTGTTTCTATTAAGGAACAGGATATTCAGAAAGAAGTGATTCGCGTAGCGAACGAAATCAACCGCGACTTGGCAGGTAAGAATCCGCTCTTCCTTAGTGTGTTGAACGGTTCATTTATGTTTACTGCCGACTTGTTGAAGCACATCACCATCCCTTGCGAGATTTCGTTTGTGAAACTGGCTTCTTATCAGGGAGTGACTTCCTCGGGAGTGATTAAGGAAGTGATCGGACTGAATGAAGACATTGCCGGACGTACAGTAGTTATTGTAGAAGATATTGTGGATACCGGGCTAACCATGCAACGCCTGTTGGATACATTGGGTACACGCAACCCTGAAGCAATCCATATTGCTTCTCTGCTAGTGAAGCCTGAAAAACTCAAGGTCAATCTGAACATCGAATACGTAGCAATGGAAATCCCGAACGACTTTATCGTAGGTTACGGACTGGATTATGATGGTTTCGGACGCAACTATCCCGATATTTATACAGTAGTAGATTAAACAGTTAATATTAAATAGGTACCAGTTTAAATGGTAAATAGTAAATCGTTAAATTGTAAATAACAAAATGTTGAACATCGTAATTTTCGGTGCTCCGGGTTCAGGAAAAGGAACACAGAGCGAACGTATTGTAGAAAAGTATGGAATCAATCACATCTCAACAGGAGATGTATTGCGTGCTGAAATCAAGAATGGCACAGAATTGGGTAAAACTGCTAAAGGTTACATCGACCAAGGTCAATTGATTCCTGATGAATTAATGATTGATATTCTGGCAAGCGTATTCGACAGCTTCAAAGATAGCAAAGGTGTAATTTTCGACGGTTTCCCAAGAACAATTGCACAAGCTGAAGCATTAAAGAAAATGTTGGCAGAAAGAGGACAGGATGTTTCTGTAATGGTTGACCTGGATGTTCCGGAAGAAGAACTGATGGTACGTCTGATTAAACGTGGTAAGGATTCCGGTCGTGCTGATGATAACGAAGAGACAATCAAAAAACGTCTGCACGTATATCATTCACAGACTGCCCCACTGATCGACTGGTACAAGAACGAAAAGAAATACCAACACATCAACGGCTTGGGTACTATGGAAGGTATCTTTGCTGAAATCTGCGAAGCAGTAGATAAATTGTAATTTAGTAATCTTACTAATTATCAATACACTATTATAAATGAATAAGTCAGTCAGTAGCCGGAGTATTCTACTTAATTACTCTAACTACTGACTACTTTAACTACTTAAAAAGAATATGGCTGAATCGAATTTTGTTGATTACGTAAAGATATACTGTCGCTCGGGTAAGGGCGGAAGAGGCTCTACGCACATGAGGCGCGAGAAATATTGTCCTAACGGAGGTCCCGATGGGGGCGATGGTGGAAGAGGAGGTCATATCATCTTGCGCGGTAACCGTAATTACTGGACATTGTTGCACTTGAAGTATGACCGTCACGCAATGGCCGGTCATGGTGAATCGGGGAGTAAAGGACGTAGTTTCGGAAAAGACGGTGCGGATAAAGTAATAGAAGTGCCCTGCGGAACGGTCGTTTATAATGCCGAGACAGGGGAATATCTTTGTGACGTAACAGAAGACGGACAGGAAGTGATCTTGCTCAAAGGCGGTCGTGGTGGTCAGGGTAACTGGCATTTCAAGACGGCAACCCGTCAGGCTCCGCGTTTTGCACAGCCGGGAGAACCGATGCAGGAAATGACCGTTATCATGGAGCTGAAACTGCTTGCCGATGTTGGTCTGGTAGGTTTCCCGAATGCGGGTAAGTCAACTTTGCTTTCTTCTATTTCGGCTGCCAAACCGAAAATTGCTGATTATCCGTTTACTACGCTCGAACCCAATTTGGGTATCGTTTCCTATCACGGTGGAAAGTCTTTCGTGATGGCGGACATACCGGGTATTATCGAGGGAGCCAGTCAGGGTAAAGGCTTGGGACTGCGTTTCCTGCGTCATATCGAGCGCAATTCATTACTGCTGTTTATGGTTCCGGCAGACAGTGACGACATTCGTAAGGAATACGAAGTCTTGCTGAACGAACTGCGTACTTTCAATCCTGAAATGTTGGACAAGCAACGTGTGTTGGCTGTCACCAAGAGCGATATGCTCGATCAGGAATTGATGGACGAAATAGAACCTACATTGCCGGAAGGCATTCCCCACGTATTCATATCTTCTGTTTCCGGTTTGGGTATCTCGGTGTTGAAAGACATTCTTTGGGAAGAACTGAATAAGGAAAGCAATAAGATAGAGGACATCGTTCACCGTCCGAAGGACGTAACCCGTCTGCAACAGGAGCTCAAAGACATGGGCGAAGATGAAGACATCGTTTATGAATATGATGACAATGTTGATGATGATGACGATGATATCGACTATGAATACGAGGAAGAAGATTGGGAAGAAAAATGATTTCACTTACAAAAAATAATGAGTTGAAGGGATATAAGTCACTGGATGTATATCCCGAGGTAGCTCATTTCGTAACAACGCGTCACGAAGGTATAAGCACCGGAGCTTACGGCTCTTTCAACTGTTCGCCTTATACCAACGACTCATGTATGAACGTCAATCGCAATCAGAGCTGGTTGTTTCAGTGCATGAATCATCAGATAAAGGAGTTGTTTATTCCTGAACAGAGCCATGGTTGTGCCAGTCTGATTATCAATGAATCATTTTTTAAAGAGTCATTAGAAATGAGACGGCTACTTTTGCGAGGAATGGATGCCTTGATAACTAATGTGCCGGGGTATTGCGTTTGCGTCACGACGGCGGATTGTGTTTCTGTATTGCTGTACGACAAAAAACAACACGTTGTGGCTGCCGTTCATGCCGGATGGAAAGGAACTGTGAAGCATATTGTCAGTCATGTGATGGATCACTTGAATCAGAAATTCGGGACGCAAGGCGAAGATGTGGTAGCTTGCATCGGGCCGAGCATTTCGCTCGAATCATTTGAAGTAGGTGATGAGGTGTATGATGCTTTTAAAGAAAGCGGTTTCGATATGTCTCTTATTTCTATGAAGAAGAAGGAGACGGGCAAATATCATATTGATTTGTGGGAAGCCAACCGGATTGAATTACTGAATGCCGGAGTGCCTGCAGAACAGATAGAAGTAGCTGGCATCTGTACCTATATTCATCATGATGAATTCTTCTCCGCACGTAGACTGGGAATAGATTCCGGTCGTATCTTGTCGGGAATAATGATTAGAAAGTAATAATTGGTGTCCGTAATTGCAGGACGCTGATGATTGGTTTATGATAAGTTATGTTTGAAATAAAAGTATCTAAAGAAATAAAAGACGCATGCCCGGTTTTTGCCGGAGCCGCCGTGTATGCTGCAGTGAAGAATACTGCTTACAACGAAGGGCTTTGGCAGGAAATCAACGCTTTTACCAGGCAACTGACTTCCACTACACAGATGGAAGACATCAAACATCAACCCGTTATCTTTGCTACCCGTGAGGCTTATAAACGTTGTGGCAAAGACCCCGGACGTTATCGCCCGTCAGCCGAAGCTCTACGCCGCCGCCTGATGCGTGGAATCCCGCTATATCAGATTGATACACTGGTAGACCTGATTAACCTCGTGTCTCTTCGTACGGGACATTCTATTGGTGGTTTCGATGCGGATAAAATACAAGGTACGCACCTTGAACTCGGTATCGGCAAAGCTGGAGAACCGTTTGAAGGTATCGGACGCGGGGTGTTGAATATCGAAGGATTACCTGTATATCGTGATTCTTTCGGAGGAATCGGAACCCCGACAAGCGATCATGAACGTACGAAGATGGATCTCGGAACCACTCATATCTTAGCCATAGTGAACGGTTATAACGGAAAAGAAGGTTTGCAAGAAGCTGTTGAAATGATACAAACCTTATTAAGAAACTATACAGAATCGGATGGAGGCGAAATCGTATTCTTCGAATAATTAGAATGAGTGCTCTAAGAAAAAAGACATGAAAAACATACTTATCTTACTGACAGTTTTATTATTGCCACTGACTGCCGACGGGCAGGATAAACCTTCCTTCTCTGCCCGCGAAATGGCTGATGTACGGGTAGCTACTCCCGGGTTATTTGCTAAAAGCAATCATATCTATCTGCATTTGGATTCTCTGAAAGACCACGAATATGCATTCCCATTACCCGGAGGAAAAGTAATCTCTGCCTATGGAACTCGTGGAGGACATTCGGGAACAGATATTAAGACCTGTGCAAAAGATACGATTCGTGCTGCTTTTGATGGAGTAGTGCGTATGTCGAAACCCTATTATGCCTATGGAAATATCGTTGTAATCCGCCACGCTAACGGATTGGAAACGCTTTATAGCCACAATTTCAAGAATTTGGTTAAAGCTGGTGATGTCGTAAAAGCCGGACAAGCTATCGGGCTGACAGGACGTACCGGTCGTGCCACTACCGAACATGTACACTTCGAAACCCGTATTAACGGGCAACATTTTAATCCGAATCTCATTTTTGATTTAAAAGAGAGGACATTGCGGAAAGAACGTATCAAGTGTACCAAGAACGGGAGTAAAATCGTTGTGAAGACGCATACTCCTGATAACCGGATTGCCCAGAGTAAGAAATAACTTATCGCACAAACCGTATACAGACCGGCTTGTCTACTTTAATATCCTGCTGTACGTCTGTTAATAGTCCTGTATCTGCATCTCTTTCATAGACTTGTATCACATTGCTGTCTCTGCAAGCAACCAATAAGTATTTGCCATTAGGTGTAATGATGAAATTGCGTGGATGAATTCCTGTCAGTTGGTAGCCTGCTTTTGACAACATTCCGTTATCCGGGTGGATATTGAATATAGCAATACCGTCTGCTTTCAAACGATTGCTGGCATACAGGAATTTTCCATCCGGGCTGATATGAATGTCAGCACTTCCTTGTGCGTTTACCGTGTCGGCAGCGATTGTTTGCATCTCTTTTAAATCTCCGTCTTTGTATTCAAAGGCGATTACTGTGCCCGATAACTCATTAATCAGATAAGCATAATGGCCGTTTGGCGAGAAAGTCAGATGACGGGGACCCGAACCGGCTTTCACTTTAAAGGCAGCAGGCGATCCTTCTTTCAGAAATGCTTCTTTATTCTCTGCATTTGCAGCTGGGTTAATGATAAACTTATGTATTTGGTCTGTGCCCAAGTCATCGGCAAACAAGTATTTACCATCTGGAGTGATACGGACACAATGCAGATGTGGCTTCTCTTGTCGTTCCTTATCTACTCCCGCGCCTTTGAATTTTATAATATCGGAAGCGGGTAGGAGTGAACCATCTTTTGCGATAGGGAATACAGAAATGCTGCCACCACTGTAGTTGGCAGTTATCACATTATTTCCACTGGCAATGATATAGCAGGGATCTTCACCTCCTGTTTGCTGTGAATTTAATAATTCCAAAGTACCTTTTTCTTTATTGAAAGCAAATGCATTGGCAGCAGCTTGTTTATTATTGAATTCACTGACTGCATAGACGAATTTTCCGTCGGCAGATGGAACAAGATAAGAAGGATTTTCTATTTCTACTTCACTCAACGGGACAGCAGTTCCATCTTTTTCATTAAAGCGGAAGCTATAGATCCCTTTACTGGTTCCTGATGTGTAAGTACCCACCAGCATGGTTAGTTCGTTTTCTGTTGTATCGATTGTTTCCATATGAGTCTTTTTTTTAGAAGTACATCCACTGATACCGATTCCGAATATACAAACAGCGGCAAATGCTTTGAATATAGATGTTTTAGCTATAAGTGTCTTAGTCATAAGTAGTATGTTATTAGGTTGATTTTTCATGATGCTTTTTCTCATTAATCGTAAAATAGCTCCGTAAAGATAATGCTTTGATATAATATTTGCTAACGTCTTCTCGTAAATTAGAAAACATTTCCTATCTTTGCACCCTTGGAAAGCGTTCTAAACAATCGCTATTCTGTACGAATAAAAATTTGGGGTTGACTGGATTTGACCACCTAACCGATTTTTTAAGAGAAAACAAAAGATAATAAAAAGAAAGGAAATGCCGATAAATAGGGCGTTTCCTTTTGTTTTATGCTCTTGTCTTAAACTTTGTTGTTTTCCTTTTTTTAGCTGTTATTTATGTGCTTTTTGTTACTCGCTTGTTACTCGTTTTTGAATGTAAATACTTATATTTGTGGCGGTAACAAATTAGTAATAACAAAATAAGGCGCATTTATGGCAAGAAAAGTACAAAAACTCTTCAAAACGCCTGCAGAATTGATGGCAGGTTATTTCCCTGAACCTACAAAAGAGGAAAAGGAACGACTCAAAAATCGACCAAAAGAACCTATTAAATTAAGAGTGAAAATACTATCAAATAGTCTTTCCCTTTATTTGGATTTGTATAAGGACGGTAAACGGCAATATGAATTTTTAAAGTTGTACCTGAATGAAGAAACCGATTTATCAGTAAAGGAGCAAAACCGACAGACTTTAGAAGTAGCATATACTATCCTCCATGAAAAGATAGCCGAACTGAACAAAAGGGGGGCTGGTTTTATATCCCCTAAGGGGAAAGTAAATCTTATTGCCTACATTTTATATCAAGCTGATGAGGCATTAAAAAGAAGTGGTAATAAACATGGTTATTACTACACATTACAGGCTTTGGCAAAGCATATATCTTTGTATTCAGGGGATGATACCCAGTTGAAGCAAGTAGATAAAGATTATATTAAGGGTTTTATTTCTTATCTGAAAACAGCTAAGAACTTTAATTATCAAAGAACAGGAACAGATAGAGATAAGGAGATAACTTTGAGTCTGAATACACAACATAATTTATTTATGAAGTTCAAGTATGTGCTTAGAAAAGCTGTTAAAGCTGATATTATAACCATAAATCCTATAGATAAATTGGATAATGACGATAAGCCTAAAGATGAGGAGGGGACGCGGGAGTTTCTTACAGTGGATGAAATTAAAAAGCTGATAGTAACTTCTTGTAAGAATGATATTTTGAGACGGGCTTTTCTCTTTTGTTGTTTAGTAGGATTAAGATATAGCGATGTCTCATCTATTACATGGGGAGAATTAGCCAAAGATAATGACGGTAGTGTATTATTGAGGTTTAAGATGAAGAAAGTAAAACGGGGTGAAAATGCTTATATTAGTGATGAGGCTTTGAAATGGTTGCCAGAACGAGGGAATGCTAGTGATGAGAATACAATATTTTCCTTACCTAAGAATGATAGTGCAAATAAGCAATTAGCTCGATGGGTGAAATCTGCAGGAATAAATAAACATATTACATTTCATTGTTCTCGACATACGGCAGCTACCTTAAATTTGTCATTAGGTACTCCAATAGAAACCGTTTCAAAGATGATGGGGCATACAAAAATAGCTACTACACAGATTTATGCTAAAATCATAGATAAGAAGCAGAAAGAGGCAGTAAATAGACAAAACGGTATATTCGATTAATAACTCTACTGTGTTTGTGGTGATAGAGATAAACTAAGAGTATTTGTTATGATGGAAATTGTTAATAATATAAAAGATTTTGTGAGCTATTACAACGCTTTAGTCAAAGAGATAGAAAGAATAACCCCATTAAAGAAGGGCATAGAATCTGTACTCAAAAGTGATTGTGATTGTGTTTATTATGAAAATAAAGAAATAGATGTGGTTGATGTAGATAGACAAATTTCAGAAATGCCTCAATTACCGCCATTGCAAGAAGTTTTGGAACGGAAAAGACAATTTGAAGCCGATTGTGATGAAATGATTTTAAGTGGTGAAGATTTTTTGTTTCGTTCATTATTGAGGCTGTTTAAAAAATTACGATACTACCCTACTGATTTACAATTTATCGATAAAGAACTCTATGATGCCAAAATCATTGTAGATGTGACTTTGAATTTAGGAGTACATGTTATTGGTAATTATGAAAGCAGTTATGGCTTTTTTGATGCTATAGAAGAGAGGAGAGAGGTTTTGATGAAAGATTCACGAGGTTCTGAACAAAAGGGCGTAGGACAAGATGAAACCGAATTTCCAAAAGAGTTAAATATTGGCAACGCTATAGAATTATTTCATAAAGCAATAGAAGTAGGTTTGATTGAGTTGATAGATGGTAAATACCACTGGACGAGAAGTAACGTTTTGCTAGCTTATTTTTGTGGTAAAATTTATTGTGGTGATAGCTTTGATATAGATCCAACAACAAAAGAGTATGTGATTAAGCGTGGCAGTGCTTTTTTTCCAGAGACAGCTATTTGTAGTCTATTTGGGTTGAAAAATTTGGGGCAGTCACGGCTTCAGATAGAACGATTGCCGAAAGGATATGAAGAAATTGACAGATTATTCAAGATAATTTAGTTTTAATAGCTTTTTATAGCCCAATAGAAATAAATATACTTCCCAATAAATTTCCCAATGAACTCCCCAATATAGCCCAATATTTTCTTTTTCCTTTCTTTCAGATATTTGCAACATCCATTACAACAGTGATAGTTGGTAGCACTGTTGTAGGTGTGCAAATAAACTGTATCGACCAACGTACAGTATTAAGGCACAACTCCATAAAATAATAAATAATTGGGACTATGGAGCATGAGATTTTAAATAAGTTGGAAGCAATAGAGCGTTACACTCTATTAGCTGCAAAGAATGTGCTTTGCTTTGATGATGTGGCACTACTTACAGGATTTAGTAAAAGCCACCTGTATAAACTGACTTGTAGCCACCAGATACCACACTACAAGCCCAACGGCAAACAAATATACTTTGATCGTGCAGAGGTTGAGGCATGGATGAAACAAAATAGGGTAGCCACTACACAAGAAATGGACCAGAAAGCAATAAACTATGTTGTTACAGGTAGGATGCAGAAAGGGGGTGCTTTATGATTACTCCTAATATTCGTTACTATGCAAGAATGGAAGATTGCACAGGCAATGGCAAAACACCTAAATATAGGATAACTGCACAAGCGGGCTATTTTCCACCGATGGAAACCATAATAGGGAGAGACGGCAAAGTATCAATGTACCTGCAAGTAAGCAAAGACAGTGGTAGCAAGAAAGACAATTCACCTGCTATGAAATTACAAGCAAAAGATAGTCTAAACTTTACAGGGCTGAAAGATTACTTTGTTGATGGAAAATTGAGCGGCTTTGCCTATGGCTATCCTTTGGCGACTGAAACATATAGTAGTAAACAAAAGCCTAACCCTTTTTATGACTACAAAGATGATGGTTATCTTTTCATTATCCATCAAGATAAGAACGCCAATACAGTAAGACCTACTGTTATTGAATTAATTGTATTAGACGGTGCAAAAGTCCTAATTTCTTCATACTGTAAGCAGCTTATGATGGGTGGGTTTGATGAGGCTATAAAATTTTTGAGAGAACAGGCTGAACAAGTAGATGCCTTATAATAATATGTAGTTTGTACCCTAATTTTGGTAACAATGTATGATAAGGTAAAATTATGGACAGCAAGAACTAGAGAAACTCCAGATGTAAGCAAGTTTTTGGATAGAGCAAAAGACCAGATAGACCATGAAACAGGTGAGGTTTGCACCTTTGGCAGTTTGGAGGGCTTGAAAGTGTCTATCTATACAGGTGGAATATCGATAATAGGCAGTTTGGCAAAGTATTTATACCCTAACAATATTTACCCACTGGATAGACATACCACAGCCCAAGCAATAGAAAAACTATCAGATAGTCTGCATATTAATTTAAATGATGCCAAAGTTACAGGATTGGAGTTTGGGACACAGTTTGTAATGGCACACCCAGTAGAAAACTATCTTTCAAAGTTGGGCGATATGCCAAAGCTACTAAGGTATCACTTTGATGTAGGAACATTGTACTACAAGCCCAAAGGAAAACAGCAACTCAAAGTTTTTGCTTTCTATGATAAAAAAGCTGATGCAGTAGCTAAAAATATGGCTTTGCCCGTTGGCTTTGATGAGGCTAACTTACTAAAGTATGAAATGAGGTTAAACAGACGATTGCCCCAACAGTTGGGAGTATCAGAGGTTACAGCCTCAACTCTATCAGAAAATCTCTTTTATCAATTATTGATGAAGCGATACCAAGATAGTTATTTTTCAATATCAAAGAATAACCAAATAAAAACTGATGTTATGGATGAGATTAAGACCGTTTCAGATGCTTTTTATGTGTTTGTAGCCCGATTGATGACTCAAAGCGACCCGACACAAATAACGGATTTTTTGGAAGAATTAAAAGACGCTAAGGTATTTGACGATAGAAAATGCTACTCCAGATTAAAGAAAAAAATACAGGACGTATCAACAAAGGCAGTTTTAAAAATATCTAATGAGCTTATTAAAGAACTGGATGATGATATTAAAAATATCGGAGCTTACATCTGAAAAGTCTCATAGATAATAATCTATTTCATTAACTAAATATGAGAAAGCTACTCTATTGATTAAGTAGAGTAGCTTTTTACAGTTTATATAAGCTATAATATATTGGTATTTTAGCGACTTTCTCTATTTGGGTGACACATTGTATTCCTCATTCTATAAAATGGTCTAAAATAAGAGAAGGGGGTAGTAATATAAAGGGGAGAGGGATGAATTTCACTCCCCTTTGTATAAAATGCAGGTTTGGTTTTTATTTTTTTCTGAATTTGTTTGGTGCCTAGGATATCTGACTATAGATAAAGAGCGTTTTTTATTTGAGCTAATTTTTTTGTATAATCACGTATCATATTTTGTATATTATGTGTCGGATCGATAAGTTCTAATTGCTTTAATAAAAAATCAGTAGAGATATGTTTGTCTCCCTCTGGAAAGTCTGATTTTATATATATTATATTTTCAATCTCCTTATCAAATCCAAAAATCCAATTGCCTAACATTAAATTTCCTCTATTGTTTTTTGACCTACATTTATGAGTAATGGTCCAACCTATTCCAATCTTTGGATAACTAACAGTAAACTTTTTGTATTCTCCTAATATCTCTTTAGCTATGGGTATAAGCCTTTCTCTTTGTGTAGAATAAGAACTAAAATTAATTTCATTAGAAGATTCCTCATGATAAGATAATGCTAAATTAGCTAAACTAAGCGTAACTATGCCTAATTCTGTACAAGGAAACTCGCTTTTGAGAGTATCAATTTTAGAATATCCAATAGGTTCATAGCTCTTAAAATCATTAAGATTTTCTTTCATGAACCTTTCAATTAGCAATTCTGCTTTTTGCTGCTTTGATACAGTTTTTTTTACTTGTGCATTTATGTTTGTACAAACAAAGAAAGCTAATAATATAATTAAGTAATTTCTCATAACTTTATTTCTTTACTAGTATATGGTGTGCTATTGTAGTATTTACATAACTATATAATGCAGTAATCACTAAAATCACACCGTACTGATTTTCTACAACTATTAGTAATACCGGAGCGTTTTGCTCCAGTATTAATTGGTTGCTAAAATGGTAGATTATTCCCAATTTACAACTATTACTTCTTCCCTGTTAAGCCGCCTAATAGAAAGCAAGCTCCCCATACTATTAAACAAATGTAGAATAACATAGCTCTAGCGTTTTGAGAAATTATCTGTTTCTGCTGTTCCCCAATTTGATGAGGTAGTATGTTTCATGTAATAGGTAACAGTCATGGCAGAACCGGAAATTGTAGCATTTGTGTATCTGTATTCAAAGCTGCCCATATACTTAATGATAAAATTATTGAAGGTGACTTGATTCCCATCAATAGTATAAGTTCCTGACGACAATCTCCCATCCATTACAAAATTGCTGTCAGCAAAATATCCCTCAACTTTTGAATCAGAAGTAAACTTGATAATAAGGTAATCATCAGCATACTTTGTAACCCATTCAGTACCGGATAGAGAGTTTTTTTCATCATCATCGCTTGAACACGCAGAGAACGTTAAAAACATAGCTGTAAGTAACAGCGTCATACATAGAAACTTTTTCATAACTTTTCTTTTTATAGTTAAACATAAAGTGAATAATTCAATCTCATTTCACGTTCAATATAAAAAGAACGTGGGCTAGCGTCTATTTGTCAGATAGGTACGACCAAGCACCACGATACGAATAGACACCGCCCACGCTATTGCGTAGACGTTTTGAGTGTCTATTATCCTCGTATCTTTAAAATTGGTCGTTTTATCTGACAAGAATAATAGCAAAACGCTATATTTCCATAAATAGTAATTCAACACGACTGTTGTATACGATGCAAAAATATGAAAAGTTTTTGATAAAAGAATAAATTAGCTATATATAATTATATATTTAATAT